>JAESFK010000019.1_pt1 | contig 400378 bp, 346 predicted proteins | sample 9269391 | NCBI WGS metagenome assembly JAESFK01 (sample SAMN14506231, study PRJNA617097) | algae metagenome | isolation source: Drouetiella hepatica UHER 2000/2452 and co-occurring heterotrophs from... | place: Slovakia: Slovak Paradise National Park, Hrabusice, Kosice Region | collected...
ATCATCTGGTCGAAGAGAAATCGCTCCAGATTCAAAAGCTTGAGCATATCCCTTGCGATCAGATCGTTTCGATCTGGTCGCAAGGGATATGCTCTAGGGAGTCTTGCGCGCCCTGCCGGGCGCGTCACCCCATCCCGTTGCGCTTCGCGCGCCGACCTTCCCCCTCGAGGGGAAGGTGATCCGCCCCCGGGTGGGGGCGGATCGGAGCGTCGAGGCTCAAAGCCTCACTTCGACTGGGCGTCGGCCCAGGTCTTGATGAGGGTGTCGTAGTCGACCGTCTGGCCCTGCGGCTTCTCGTTGGCGAGCTTCACCTGCGGAGCGACGTTGCCTTCCTTCTTGGCGAGCTCGACCCAGTACTCGAGCGGATGCTCCTCGTTGAGCTTCGGCCCGATGTCGCCCTGCACGCCGGCGCGCTCGAGGCGCTCCAGCACGCGCTCCTGCTCGGCGCAGAGCGAGTCCATCGCCTCTTGGGCGGTCTTGGCACCCGACGACGCGTCGCCGATCGCCTGCCACCACAGCTGCGCGAGCTTCGGATAGTCCGGCACGTTGGTGCCGGTCGGCGACCACTGCACGCGGGCCGGCGAGCGGTAGAACTCGATCAGACCGCCGAGCTTCGGGGCGCGCTCGGTGAAGCTCTTGTCGCGGATGGTGCTCTCGCGGATGAAGGTGAGGCCGACGTGGCTCTTCTTCACGTCCACCGTCTTCGAGGTGACGAACTGGGCGTAGAGCCAGGCGGCCTTCGCCCGGTCGACCGGGGTCGACTTCATCAGCGTCCACGAGCCGGCGTCCTGGTAGCCGAGCTTCATGCCGTCGACCCAGTACGAGCCCTTCGGCGAGGGAGCCATGCGCCACTTCGGCGTGCCGTCGGCGTTCACCACCGGCAGCCCGTCCTTCACCATGTCGGCCGTGAAGGCGGTGTACCAGAAGATCTGCTGGGCGATCTCACCCTGCGCAGGGACTGGGCCGGCCTCGCCGAAGGTCATGCCGGCCGCGTTCGGCGGCGCGTAGGCCTTCAGCCAGTCGAGGTACTTCTCGATCGAGTAGACCGCCGGGGCGCCGTTGGTGTCGCCGCCGCGCGTCACGCACGAGCCGACCGGACGGGACTGGGCGTCGACGCGGATGCCCCACTCGTCCACCGGCTTACCGTTCGGGATGCCGCGGTCGCCGTTGCCGGCCATCGACAGCCAGGCGTCGGTGAACCGCCAGCCGAGCGACGGGTCCTTCTTGCCATAGTCCATATGGCCGTAGACCTTCTTGCCGTCGATCTCCCGGCCGGTGAAGAACTCGGCGATGTCCTCGTAGGCCGACCAGTTGACCGGCACGCCGAGGTCGTAGCCATACTTCGCCTTGAAGTCGGCCTTGTTCTTCTCGTCGTTGAACCAGTCGTAGCGGAACCAGTAGAGGTTGGCGAACTGCTGGTCGGGCAGCTGGTAGAGCTTGCCGTCCGGGGCGGTGGTGAACGACTTGCCGATGAAGTCGTCGATGTCGAGGTTCGGATTGGTGACGTCCTTGCCCTCGTTCGCCATCCAGTCGGTGAGGTCGCGGGCCTGCAGGTAGCGCCAGTGCGTGCCGATGAGGTCCGAGTCGTTGATGTAGCCGTCGTAGATGTTCTCGCCGGACTGCATCTGCGTCTGCAGCTTCTCGACGACGTCGCCCTCACCGATGAGGTCGTGCGTCACCTTGATGCCGGTGATCGCCGAGAAGGCCGGCGCCAGCACCTTCGATTCGTACTCGTGCGTGGTGATCGTCTCGGAGACGACCTTGATCTCCATGCCGGCGAGGGGCTTCGCGGCATCGATGAACCACTGCATCTCCGCTTCCTGCTCGGCGCGGGTCAGCGTCGACAGGTCGCCGATCTCGGCGTCGAGGAACTTCTTCGCCTCGTCCATGTCGGCGAAGGCGGGCCCCGCCGCCAGCATCAGGGCGAGCGCCCCGACCGAACTCATCAAGTGATACCGCATCACGGTTCCTCCCAGTTTTCTTCCGACCCATCGGACCCGCCGCGCGCCTCGCGGGGGATCCCTCTCTTGCTGCGCCCCGCCGGCACTCCCGCCGGCCGCGACGCATCAGATCCGTCACCGGGCCGCGCGCGGCGGCCCGGGTCTCACACCCAGCGGAAGACGCCGAGCGCCCAGACGAGGCAGACGCCGAGTGCCCACCACAGGTCCGGCCCGACGAGGCCGAGCCAGGCGAGGCAGATGAAGGCGCTGCCGAGCAGCGAGATGAAGAAGCGGTCGCCGCGCGTCGTCTCGATGCCGAGGACGCCGTAGCGCGGGCTGCCGCCGGGCACCGCCCACTCCCACACCGTCATGCCGACGAGCATGAGCGCGATGATCGCGAAGAAGGCGGCCGTCGGCCACGTCCACGCCATCCATGAGAAGTCCATCGACACGGGGGGCGGGCTCCTCTCGTTCAGACCCGCCCGAGGGCGAAGCCCTTGGCGATGTAGTTGCGGACGAACCAGATGACGATCGCGCCCGGGATGATGGTGAGCACGCCCGCTGCGGCGAGCACGCCCCAGTCCATGCCGGCCGCCGACACCGTCCGCGTCATGATCGCGGCGATCGGCTTGGCGTCGGTGGTCGTCAGGGTGCGGGCGAGCAGGAGCTCCACCCACGAGAACATGAAGCAGAAGAAGGCGGCGACGCCGATGCCCGACGCGATCAGCGGCATGAAGATCTTCACGAAGAACTTCGGGAACGAGTAGCCGTCGATGTAGGCCGTCTCGTCGATCTCGCGCGGCACGCCCGACATGAAGCCCTCGAGGATCCACACGGCGAGCGGCACGTTGAACAGGCAGTGGGCGAGGGCGACGGCGATGTGCGTGTCGATCAGCCCGAACGCCGAGTAGAGCTGGAAGAACGGCAGGGCGAACACCGCCGGCGGCGCCATCCGGTTCGACAGGAGCCAGAAGAACAGGTGCTTGTCGCCGAGGAAGCGGTAGCGCGAGAAGGCGTAGGCCGCCGGCAGCGCCACGGCGAGCGAGATCGCCGTGTTCAGCACCACGTAGGTGATCGAGTTGATGTAGCCCGAGTACCAGCTCGCGTCGGTGAAGATCACCATGTAGTTGCGCAGCGTCGGCTCCTGCGGCCAGAGCGTCACGCCGCCGACGATCTCCGTGTTCGTCTTGAAGCTCATGTTGACGAGCCAGTAGATCGGCAACAGGAGGAAGAGGATGTAGAGGGTGGGGACGATCACGCGGGCGCGCATCAGCGGCTCTCCCCGTGCATCGGCGGCCGCTTGCCGGTCATCACCGTGTAGAAGATCCAAGAGAACAGCAGGATGATGAGGAAGTAGACGATCGACATGGCGGCCGCGGGGCCGAGGTCGAACTGTCCGACCGCCATCTTGACGAGGTCGATCGACAGGAACGTCGTGGCGTTGCCGGGCCCGCCGCCGGTGACGACGAACGGCTCCGTGTAGATCATGAAGCTGTCCATGAAGCGCAACAGCACGGCGATGATGAGGACGTGCTTGATCTTCGGCAGCTGGATGTAGCGGAAGATCGAGAGCCGCGAGGCGCCGTCGATGCGCGCCGCCTGGTAGAAGGCGTCGGGGATCGACCTCAGGCCCGCATAGGCGAGCAGCACCACGAGGCTCGTCCAGTGCCAGACGTCCATGACGATGACCGTCACCCACGCCGACACGGTGTCCTGCGTATAGTTGTACGGGATGCCGATGTTGTTGACGGCGGCGCCGAGGAGGCCGATGTCGCCGCGGCCGAACACCTGCCAGATGGTGCCGACGACGTTCCACGGAATGAGCAGCGGCAGCGCCATCAGCACGAGGCAGGCCGAGGCCCAGACGCCGCTGCGCGGCATCGTCAGGGCGATCGCCACCCCGAGCGGGATCTCGATGGCGAGGATGATCGCCGAGAAGGCGATCTGGCGGACGAGGGCGTCGTGGAAGCGCGAGGAGGCGAGCAGTTCCTCGTACCACTCGGTGCCGGCCCAGAAGAACTGGTTGTTGCCGAAGGTGTCCTGGACCGAATAGTTCACCACCGTCATCAGCGGGATGATCGCCGAGATCGCCACGATGAAGAGGACGGGCAGGACGAGGAACCAGGCCTTCTGGTTGACGGGCTTGTCCATCAGGCGGCCTCCCCCGCGACGCGCCGGCCGTCGGCGTAGACGTGGACCCGCGCCGGGTCGAAGACGGCGCGCAGCGACGAGCCCTCGAGGCTCGTGTCCTCCGGCAGGACGGCGGCGAGCGGCCGGCCGGCGAGCGTCAGCTTCGCCACCTTCAGGCGGCCGATGTCGTCGACCCGCACCACCTCGACCGGCAGGCCTTCGCCCTTCGCCGTCAGGCGGACGTGTTCGGGACGGACGCCGATCTCGATGCGGGCGGCCTTCGGCAGCGTGCCATAGCGGCTCGCGAGGGCGACGGTGCTGCCCTCGACGAGGGCGTTGGCGCCGTCGACCGCCGCCGGCAGCACGTTCATGCCCGGCGAGCCGATGAAGTAGCCGACGAAGGTGTGTTCCGGCTGCTCGAACAGCGCCTCCGGCGGGCCGATCTGGACGATCTCGCCGTCGTACATGACGACCACCGTGTCGGCGAAGGTGAGCGCCTCCGTCTGGTCGTGCGTCACGTAGATCATCGTGGCGCGGCTCTGGGTGTGCAGGCGCTTCAGCTGGGTGCGCAGCTGCCACTTGAGGTGCGGGTCGATGACGGTCAGCGGCTCGTCGAACAGGATCGCCGCCACGTCCTCGCGCACGAGGCCGCGGCCGAGCGAGATCTTCTGCTTGAGATCGGCCGTCAGCCCGCTCGCGCGGCGCTTCAGGAGCGGCGTCAGCTCCAGCATCTCGCCGATCTCGGCGACGCGCCGGTCGACGGTGGCGCGGTCGACGCCGCGGTTCTTCAGGGGAAAGGCGAGGTTCTCGGCCACCGTCATCGTGTCGTAGATGACCGGGAACTGGAACACCTGGGCGATGTTGCGCCGCTCGGTCGGCAGGGTCGTCACGTCCTGGCCGTCGAACAGCACCCGCCCGTGGCTCGGGTGGACGAGGCCGGAGATGATGTTGAGCAGCGTCGTCTTCCCGCAGCCCGAAGGGCCGAGCAGGGCGTAGGCGCCGCCGTCCCGCCAGGCGAGGTCGAGCTTCTTCAGCGCATAGTCGGCCGGCGTCTGGGGGTTCGGCCGGTAGGCGTGGGCGAGGTCGGAGAGGTCGATGCGGGCCATGCTCCCCTCCTCACGCGGCCGCTGCGGCGCGCGTCGGCGCGGCGACAAGGCGCTCGCCGGCGCCGAAGACGAACATGCGGTGCGGGTCGACGTAGACCTCGACGGGCGCGCCGGGCGACAGGTCGTGGACGCCGTGGGCGAGCGCGACCCAGGCGTGGGATCCGTGCGTCAGGTGGACGAAGCTCTCCGAGCCGGTGATCTCGACCGCCCGCACGATGCCCGAGAGCGCCACGGCGTCGGGCACCGGACGGCGGAGATAGAGGTGGTTCGGCCGGAAGCCGAGCGTCACGGAGCCCTCGCCGACCACCGCCAGCGGCCCGACGGGCGGCAGCGCCGTGCCGTCGGCGAGCACCACCGCACCCCCCTTGCCGGTGGCGCCGACGAAGTTCATCGGCGGGTCGGAGAAGGTCTCGGCCGTCACCTTGTCGACGGGGCGCCTGTAGACGTCGAGGGTCGGGCCGAACTGGGTGACGCGCCCCTTCGAGAGCGTCGCGGTCGCGCCGCCGAGGAGCAGCGCCTCGGTCGGCTCGGTGGTGGCGTAGACGAAGATCGCGCCCGAGGCCGAGAAGATCTTCGGCAGTTCCTCGCGCAGTTCCTCGCGCAGCTTGTAGTCGAGGTTGGCGAGCGGCTCGTCGAGGAGCACGAGCCCGGCCTCCTTGACGAGGGCGCGGGCGATCGCCGTGCGCTGCTGCTGGCCGCCGGAGAGCTCGAGCGGCTGGCGCTGCAGCAGCGGGCCGAGGCGCAGGAGCTCGGCCGCCTCGCGGACGCGCTTGTCGATCTCCGCCTTCGGCCGGCCGGCGACGCGCAGCGGCGAGGCGATGTTCTCGTAGACCGTCAGCGAGGGGTAGTTGATGAACTGCTGGTAGACCATGGCGACGTTGCGCTTCTGCACGGGCACGCCGGCCATGTCCTTGCCGTCGACGAGGACACGGCCCGTCGTCGGCGCGTCGAGGCCGGCCATCAGGCGCATCAGCGTCGTCTTGCCGGAGAGCGTCGGCCCCAGCAGCACGTTGAGCGAGCCGGCCGCGAGCGTCATCGACACGCCCGCGATGTGCGTCTCGCGACCGACCGACTTGCCGACGTCTTCGAGGGTCAACTGCATTCCGGGGTCCTCAGGCGGCCGGCAGGGCGGCGGTGCCGCGCGCGGCCGTCATGTGCTCGTCGAGGGCGGCCGCTTCCTCGGCCGTGAGCCGCAGGCCGAGCTTGGAGCGTCGCCACAATACGTCGGCGGCCGTCACGGCCCACTCGTGCGCCATCAGGTATGCGACCTCGCGCTCCGTCAGGTCGGCGCCGAAGACCCGGCCGAGGTCGGCGGCGGACTTCGCGCCCTCGAGGATCATCCGCGCGCGTGTCCCATAGGCCCTGACGAGGCGGAGGGCATGGGCGGGCGTGAGGAAGGGATGGTCGCGGCGGAGGCCGTCGGCGAGGGTGGCCGCCCCGTCGTGGGGGAAGTCGCCGCCCGGCAGGGCCGCGGTCGCCGTCCACGCCGGCCCGTGCGGCAGGTGGGGCGCGAGCTTGTCGAGCACGGCCTCGGCGAGGCGGCGGTAGGTGGTGATCTTGCCGCCGAAGACGTCGAGGAGCGGCGCCCGGCCTTCCGGCGCCTCGAGCTCCAGCACGTAGTCGCGCGTCGCCTCCTGGGCCTTCGAGGCGCCGTCGTCATAGAGCGGGCGGACGCCGGAATAGGTCCAGACGATCTCGTCGCGCGTCACCGGCGTGCGGAAATATTCGCTCGCCGCCCCGAGCAGGTAGTCCACCTCGTCGGGGGCGATCGCCACCGCACCGGGGTCGCCGTGATAGTCCTGGTCCGTGGTGCCGATGAGCGTGAAGTCGCGCTCGTAGGGGATCGAAAAGACAATCCGGCCGTCAGAATTCTGGAAGATGTAGGCACGGTCGTGGTCGTAGAGCTTGCGCACGACGATGTGGCTGCCCTTGACGAGCCGCACGTGCGCCGGCGCGTTCGCGCGGATGGTGTGGGCGAGCACCTCGCCGACCCACGGGCCGGCGGCATTGACGAGGGCGCGCGCGGCGATCGTCTCGGTGCGGTCGGAGCCCTCGCGGCGCACCGTCACCCGCCAGAGGCCGCCGTCCCGGTCGGCGGCGACGCAGCGCGTGCGCGTCTCGATGCGGGCGCCGCGGGTCGCCGCGTCGAGGGCGTTGAGGGCGACGAGGCGGGAATCCTCCACCCAGCAGTCCGAATACTCGAAGCCGCGGGTGTAGCCTTCCTTCAGCGGCTGTCCCGTCGGGTCGCGGGCAAGGTCGAGGGTCCGCGTCGGCGGCAGGATCTTGCGGCCGCCGAGGTGGTCGTAGACGAACAGGCCGAGGCGCAGCAGCCACTTCGGCCGGAGGCCGTCGTGGTGCGGCAGCACGAAGCGCAGCGGCCAGATGATGTGCGGGGCGAGCTTCAGGAGCACCTCGCGCTCGAGCAGCGCCTCGCGGACGAGGCGGAACTCGTAGTGCTCGAGGTAGCGCAGGCCGCCGTGGATCAGCTTCGTCGAGGACGAGGAGGTAGCGCCGGCGAGGTCGCCCTGCTCGCACAAATAGACCTTCAGCCCCCGGCCGGCGGCGTCGCGGGCGATGCCGCATCCGTTGATGCCGCCGCCGATGATGGCGAGGTCGTAGGCTGCTGCCGTCACGTCGTTTCCCCGTCGCGGCGCTCGTTCCGGCCCGAGGCCGTGGCGCCTTCTCTCTTCACGAGAAACGCTAAGCGAAAATGAAACCGCGCGCAACACGCTCCAAAGCGAAAGCGAAGCGAAAGTTATGCTGCAGCGCACGAAAGCCTTCGGCGCTGCAAAACCGCTCCTATCATCCCTCCGCCGCGGCCGGCGCCTCTCCAGCCGCCTCGATCACCTCGACGCCGTTGGCGTGGCAGAGTTCGGCGAAGGGCTGCGAGACGAGCCGGTCGGTGACGAAGGCGTCCACCTCGGAGACGTGGGCGATGCGGATCGGCGCCGAGCGCTCGAACTTCAGCCGGTCGGCGCAGAGGATGACCTTGCGGGCGTTGTCGATGATCGCCCGCGACACCCGCACCTCGCGGTAGTCGAAGTCGAGCAGCACGCCGTCCTCCTCGATCGCCGAGGCGCCGATGATCGCGTGGTCGACCTTGAACTGGCGGATGAAGTCGACCGCCGCCGAGCCGATGACGCCGCCGTCCGACCGCCGCACCGGCCCGCCGGCGACGATCACCTCGATCCGCGGGTTCCGGTACAACAGATTGGCGACGTTGAGGTTGTTGGTGATGACGAGCAGGCCCTCGTGGTCCTGCAGCGCCCGCGCCACCTCCTCGGTGGTCGTGCCGATGTTGATGAACAGCGAGGAATTGTCGGGGATCAGCCGCGCCGCCGCCTCGCCGATGGCCCGCTTCTCCTCCGCGGCGATGAAGCGCCGCGCGTCGTAGCCGACGTTCTCGACGCCCGAGGAGATCACCGCACCGCCGTGCACGCGCGACAGGAGGCGCTGGTCGCAGAGCTCGTTGAGGTCCTTGCGGATCGTCTGCGGCGTCACGCCGAAGCGGCCGGCGAGCTCGTCGACGCCGACCCGGCCCTGGGCCCGCGCGAGCGCCAGGATGTCGCCCTGGCGCGGCGAGAGTGCGTTCATGCGGGCGTCCTCCCCTGCGGCGGTTCCCGCCGTCATGCGGGCCGCAGGTTAGGGGAGTTTCGCGCGCCGGAAAAGCGAACCGTTCGAAAGAAAAGCGAACCTCGCCGCCCCGTGACCGCGCCTCAGGTGCGCTCGAAGCCGCGCCACAGCTCCCAGTCGGTGACGCGCCGGTCGTACTCGAACTGCTCCCAGCGCGCCGTGTGGAGATAGTGCTCGATCACGTCGTCGCCGAAGGCCGCCCGCAGCATGTCGGACTTCTCGAGCTCGCCGATCGCCTCGCGCAGCGTCTTCGGGATCTCGCGCACGCCCGACTTGCCGTAGTTGTCGCCGGCCTGCATCGGCTCGAGTTCCATCTTCTTGTCGATGCCGTCGAGGCCGGCGGCGAGCAGCGCCGCGAACGTCAGGTAGGGGTTGATGTCGCCGCCCGGCATCCGGCACTCGACGCGCAGCGCCTTGCCGTGGCCGCAGAGGCGGAAGCCGGCCGTGCGGTTGTCGATGCTCCACACGGCCTTCGTCGGGGCGAAGGTGCCCGCCTGGAAGCGCTTGTAGGAGTTGATGTAGGGGGCGAGGAAGTAGGTGATGGCGCGGGCGTGGTGCAGCTGTCCGGCGAGGAACTGCCGGCAGAGCTCCGACATGCCGTGCTCGCCGGCGGGGTCGTGGAACAGCGGCTTGCCGGACGCCTTGTCCCAAAGGCTCGCGTGCACGTGCGCCGAGTTGCCCGCGACCGAATAGTCGTACTTCGCCATGAAGGTGATCGAGGCGCCGTGCTGGTCGGCGATCTCCTTCATGGCGTTCTTCAGGATCGAATGGCGATCGGCCATCTCGACCGCCTCGCCGTAGCGCACGTTGATCTCGGACTGGCCGGGACCCCACTCGCCCTTCGAGTTCTCCACCGGGATGCCGGCGCCCTCGAGCCCGTTGCGGAAGGCGCGCAGCAGCGGCTCCTCGCGGCTCGTCTGCAGGATCGCGTAGTCCTCGATGTAGTAGCCGGAGGTCTCGAGCTTCTTGTAGCCCTTCTTCGCCGCCTCGGCGTAGCTGTCCTTGAAGATGTAGAACTCGAGCTCGGAGGCGAGCGCCGCCGTCCAGCCGCGCCCGGCGAGCCTTTCCGTCTGCTTTTTCAGCATGGCGCGCGGCGAATAGGGGATCGGCTCGCCGTGGTGGTCGAGGACGTCGCACAGCACCAGCGCCGTCCCCGGCAGCCACGGCGTCAGGCAGAGGGTCGTCATGTCCGGCTTCAGCACGAAGTCGCCATAGCCCGCCGCCCAGCTCGTGCCGGCGTAGCCCTGCACCATCTCGTTGTCGATGTCGGTGGCGAGCAGGTAGTTGCAGGCGTGGGTCTCTTCGTAGGCGCCCTGCACGAAGTAGCGGGCCGACATCCGCTTGCCGGCGAGGCGTCCCTGCATGTCGACGAAGGCGGTGACGACGGTGTCGATCGTCTTGTCGTCGACGAGCTCGCAGAGGCGCTCGAAGGTCAGGTTGCCGGCCATCTTGGGTCCTCTTGCATGTTCCCCCGGCCGCGCGCGGGCCGCGGCGAGATGCGTAGCCGTCTCCCCCCGACGCGGTCAATCGCGCAGGACGGAGAGCCGGCAAAGACTGGAGCGCGAGGCAAGGAGGGGTCGGCGTTCTCCTTAGCCGGCTCCGACCGTCACGCGGCTTTCACGCTGGGCTATCAAGGTGCCGCGCGACAGGCCGGCGGTGCGCCGGTTCATCGGGGGTCGACATGCATCAGCCGTCCGGTCACGACAGCCACGCAACCCACGTGGGCAGGACCGTCCAGAGCTACATCGACGAGCGGCCGAACTGGCCCGACGGCACCCCCGTGCCGGTGACGCCCATGACGGCGATGCAGTGGCGCATCTGGGGGCTCGCCGCCGCCGGCAAGTTCTTCGAGGGCCTCGTCGTCTTCATGACCGGCGTCGCCATGCCGCTGATCGCGAACGAGTTCGGCCTCGGCGCGCTCGAGCACGGCGTCATCGGCGCGGCGTCGCTCGCCGGCATCCTGGTCGGGGCGCTGCTGCTCGGCGGCCTCGCCGACCAGTTCGGCCGCAAGCTGATGTTCATCACCGAGATGGTGCTGTTCATCCTCTTCCTGGTGCTCCTGTCGCTCGCGCCGAGCTACGCCTGGCTCGTCGTCTTCCTGTTCGGCATCGGCCTCGCCCTCGGCTGCGACTATCCGACGGCCCACCTCATCATCTCCGAGAGCATCCCCTCGACGGCCCGCGGCCGCCTCGTGCTCGGCGCCTTCGCCTTCCAGGCCGTCGGCGCCCTCGTCGGCACGGCGGTCGGCTACGTCGTCCTCACCCTCGATCCCGACGTCACCGCCTGGCGGTGGATGTACGCGGCGGCGATCATCCCGGCCGCGATCGTCCTCGCCGGCCGGTTCTTCGTCACCGAGAGCGCGCCCTGGCTGTTCGCGCGCGGTCGCAGGCACGAGGCGGAGCGCGAGACGGCCCGCCTCCTCCACCGCAAGCCCGCCTACCCGAAGAAGGTCGTCCTCGCCGAAGCACACCACAGGCACGCCGAGGCCGCCGAGAGCACCGGCTGGCTGGCGCTGTTCGACAGGAAGAACCGCCGCGCCACCATCCTCGCCTCGGTGCCGTGGTTCCTGCAGGACCTCTCCACCTACGGCATCGGCATCTTCACGCCGACGATCCTCGCCGCCACCCTCGGCCACGACAGCGGCAACGCCCGCAACGTGGCGGAGATCATCCAGAACGACATCGCCGCCGCCGAGGGCGCGGCGATGATCGACGTGCTCCTGATCGTCGGAATCGTGTTTGCGGTCCTGCTCGCCGACCGGGTCGGCCGCATCCCGCTGCAGATCCTCGGCTTCATCGGCTGCGCCGCGGGGCTGCTGATCGCCTCCTTCTCCGCCTACTGGGACGGGGCGGGCGGCACGGCGCTCATCTTCATCGGCTTCATGCTGTTCAACTTCATGACCAACCTCGGCCCGAACGCCCAGACCTACCTCATCGCCGGCGAGGTGTTCCCGACCGCCATCCGCGGCAAGGGCGCCGGCTTCGCCGCCGCCTTCGCCAAGATCGGCGCAGTGCTCACGGCCTTCGGCTTCCCGATCCTGCTCGCCGCCATCGGCCAGCAGGCGCTGCTCTACGGCCTCGTGGTGATGTCGCTCCTCGGCGCCGTGGTCACCTGGTGGTACCGGATCGAGACGACCGGCGTCAGCCTCGACGACATCGGCAAGCACCACGCCCACAAGGCGCCCACCGTGCCGGCCACGGAGCGCGCGACGGTGGAGATCTGAGAGCGGCGGGGGCGGCTCAAGCCGCCGCCTTCGCCCCGCCCGCCGCGTGCCAGAGCTCGGCCACCCGCGGGAACGCCTCGGTGCCGTGGCGGACGCGCTTCTCCTCCGTCACGTCGCCCCAGTCGACGATCGCCGTCTGGTAGGCCGGCCGCGCGGCGATCCGCTTGTACCAGCGGTCGAGGTGCGAAAGGTGCGCCCACAGCGGCGCCATCATGAAGGATTCCAGCCGCCGCACGTAGACGACGAGCGCCACGTCGGCCATCGAGTAGCCGTCGCCGGCGAGGTGCTCTGTCTTGCCGAGCGTCTCGTCCATCTCCTCGAACAGCTTGCGGAAGGTGGCGATCGAGCCCGGAAGCAGCGGCGAGTCGAGGCCCGCCTCGATGTTGGTCTGGTCGTTCTTCTTGCGCACGCCGTCCTTCATGGTGGCGTAGTATTCGGAGAGCTTCTCCTTTTCCTTCTCCTTGTAGATGAAGCGGTTGACGATGCAGACGCCGACCGTGCGGCTCGCGACGTGCACGCTCTCGTCGATGCGCCGCATCCAGAGCCGCGCCCGCGCCCGCTCCACCGGCGAGGCGGGACGCAGCGGCCGCTCGGGGAAGACGTCCTCGAGATATTCGAGGATGACGAGGGATTCCGGGATGGCGACGCCGTCGTGGATGATCGTCGGCACCAGGCCCTTCGGGTTCAGCGCGTGATAGTTCGGCGGCAGGTTGCCGACATCGCCGCGCGCCGTGTCGACGATGACGCTCTCCCAGGGGATGCCCTTCTCGTCGAGGGCGAGACGCACGCGCTGGGCGGCGGTCGAGCGATCGTAGTGGAAGAGCGTCAGCTTCGGTGTGTCCACGGGGCGTTTCCTCGTTCGTCGGGGCGTTCGCCGCCCTCGTTCCGGCTGCGGGGGATTGGCTAGCGGAGCGTCAGACGTTGAGCAGCAGGTATTCCCGCTCCCAGCTCGAGATGACGCGGTTGTAGAGCTGCCACTCGAAACGCTTCACCTCGGTGAAGGCGTCGACGAAGCGGCCGCCGAGCACACGCCTCAGCGGCTCCGCCGCCTCGAACAGCGACAAGGCGTCGTGCAGGTGGCGCGGCAACGCGAAGGGCAGGGTGTGGGCGTCGATCGTCACGATCGGCGCCGGCTCCTGCGCCTCTTCAAGCCCGATCAGCCCGCAGGCGAGCGTCGCCGCGGTGGCGAGATAGGGGTTCGCGTCGGCGCCGACGACGCGGTTCTCGATGCGGCGTGCCTCGGGCGGCGCGTCCGGCACCCGCAGGCCGCAGGTGCGGTTGTCGCGCCCCCAGTGGACGTTGATCGGCGCGTCCGATTCGAGGCGGATGCGGCGGTAGGAGTTCACGTTCGGGCAGAACAGCGGCATTGCCGTCGGCACGTGGCGCTGCAGTCCGGAGACGTAGTGGAGGAGGGCGGGCGAGTCACTGCCGTCCGGCTCGACGAAGATGTTGGCGCCGCCCTCCGTGCGCACCACCGACTGGTGGATGTGCATAGCCGACCCCGGCTCGTTGACGTGCGGCTGCGCCATGAAGGTCGCGAACATGCCGTGCCGCATCGCCGCCTGCCGCGCCGTCCGCTTGAAAAGGAAGGCCTGGTCGGCGAGCTCCATCGGGTCGCCGTGGCGGAAGTTCATCTCGAGCTGCGCCGGCCCGCTCTCGTGGGCCATCGTGCCGATCTCGATGCGCGAGGCCTCGGCGAAGGAATAGATCGCCTCGACCACCGGATCGAACTCGTTCGCCGCCTCGATGCCGTAGGCCTGCCGGCCGCTCTCCGCCCGCCCCGACTGGCCGGGCGGGGCGGCGAGCGGCAGGTCGTGATCGGTCGACTTGGCAACGAGATAGAACTCGATCTCCGGGGCGATGATGGGCTTCAGGCCGCGCGCCTTGTAGGCATCGAGCACGGCCCGCAGCACCGAGCGCGGCGCATAGTCGACGGGGGTGCCGTCGGTGAAGGCGCAGTCGCAGATCACCTGGGCCGTCGGCAGGCCGTACCACGGCACGACGCGGATCGTCCTGACGTCCGGCACGGCGCGGATGTCCTGGTCGATCTCCGCGGCCACCTTGGTGTCGTAGACGGAATCGCCGGTGACGCCCTGGATCAGCACGTGCTCGGGCAGGCGCAGTCCGGTGCTCGAGAAGGCGCGGATGAAGTCCTCGCGCGGCACGATCTTGCCGCGCATCATCCCGTTCATGTCCGGGACGATGCACTCCACCTCGTCGATGTTGAGACGCCGGAGCCAGGCGATGCACTCGGCGGGGCTGGTCGGCACGTCGGTGGTCGGCACGTCGTCAGTGGGCATGGAGGGCTCCGGCGCAGTCTCTGCCGCCAGTGTGCGCCGCCCGCCCCCCGCCCGTCGAGGGGAGCCAGCCGGAAGGCGTGCCCCGCGGACGCCGCCCCTCGGACGCCGACCGTCAGACGCTCACCTGCATGCCGATCTCCACCACCCGGTCGGTCGGGATCTGGAAATAGTCGGTGGCGTCGCTGGCGTTTCGGGCGAGCACGATGAACAGCCGGTCCTGCCAGAGCGGCATGCCGGACTTCGCCGCCGGCCGGATCGACCGGCGGGAGAGGAAGAACGAGGTCTTCAGGATCTCGAACTTCCAGCCGAGGCGTCGGCAGATCTGCAGGGCCTGCGGCACGTTCGGCTCCTCAACGAAGCCGAACTGCATCGTCACCTTGCTGAAGTGCTCCGACAGGCGCTCGATCGTGACGCGCTCCGCCTCGGGCACGCGCGGCGCGTCGCTCGACAGGATCGTCAGGACGACGTTGTGCTCGTGCAGCACCTTGTTGTGCTTGAGGTTGTGCATCAGCGACGACGGCGCGGAGAGGGGGTCGCTGGTGAGGAACACCGCCGTCCCGGCCACCCGGTGCGGGTGGCGCTTCTCGAGGCTGGCGATGAGGTCGGCGAGCGGCACCTCGCTGCGGCGGGTCTTCTCGACGAGAAGACGCGTTCCCCGCCGCCACGTCACCATCACGAGGATGAGGAGCCCGGCAACGAGCAGCGGCACCCAGCCGCCGTGGTGCACCTTGAGGAGGTTGGCGGTGAGGAAGGCGATGTCGATGACGAGGAACGGCAGGATCACCGCCACCGCCGCCGCGAGCGGCCACCGCCACACCTTCCACACGACGACGAAGGCCATCAGCACCGTCACCACCATCGTACCGGTGACGGCGATGCCGTAGGCGGAGGCCAGCGCCGCCGAGGTGCCGAACAGGCCGACGAGGAAGACGACGCCGAGGAAGAGCAGGAGGTTCACCTGCGGCACGTAGATCTGGCCGGCGTGCTCGGCGGAGGTGTGACGGATCTCGAGGCGCGGCAGCAGGCCGAGCTGCACCGCCTGGCGCGAGAGCGAGAAGGCGCCGGTGATCACCGCCTGGCTGGCGATCACCGTGGCGGCGGTGGCGAGCACCACCATCGGCACGAGGGCCCAGCCGGGGACGAGCAGGTAGAACGGGTTCTCGATCGTCTCCGGCTGCGACAGCACGAGGGCGCCCTGGCCGAGATAGTTGAGGGCGAGGGCCGGCAGCACCAGCACGAACCAGGCGAGCCGGATCGGCCGCCGTCCGAAGTGGCCGAGGTCCGCATAGAGGGCCTCGGCACCGGTCACGGCGAGGAAGACCGCGCCGAGGGCAATCAGGCCGGCGTGGCCGTGCTCGGCCATGAAGACGCCGGCGTACCAGGGATTGAGGGCGTTGAGGACGCCCGGATCGTCGACGATGTGGATGGCGCCGGCGACGCCCATCGCCGCGAACCAGACGGCGGTGATCGGCCCGAAAAAGGCGGCGACGCGCCCCGTGCCACGGTTCTGGACGAGGAACAGGGCGGCGATGATGGCGAGCGTGATCGGCAGCACGAACGCCTCGAAGCGCGGCTCGACGAGCTTCAGTCCCTCGACCGCCGACAGCACCGAGATCGCCGGGGTGATGATGGCATCGCCGTAGAAGAGTGCCGCGCCGACGATGCCGAGGGCGAGCATGATGCCGGCGCCGCGCCCGAACGCCGTGCGGGCGAGTGCCATCAGGGCGAGCGTGCCGCCCTCGCCGCGGTTGTCGGCCCGCAGCAGGATCAGCACGTACTTCACCGTGACGATCAGCACGAGCGCCCACAGGATCAGCGACAGGACCCCGTAGACCTCGGTGCGGGTGAGGACGCCGTCCTCGTCCGCCGCCGCGAGCGCTTCGCGGAAGGCATAGAGCGGGCTCGTGCCGATGTCGCCGTAGACGACGCCGACGCTGCCGAGGGTGAGGGCGAAGAGACTGCCGCGGGCGGGCGCTGCGGCGGCAGCGGCTTCCGGCGGGACCGGCCTGGCGGAACTCATGGGTCGGATACGGCCTCGCCGTCGCCTCAGGGGCGGAACGGCCGGACGCTACTCCGGGGACCCTCGGCCGGCAAGCGACCGCGGACCCGCTCAGGCGCTCTCGTGGGCCTTCAGTGCGGCGACCGCGTCCGCGAGCACCATCGGCCGGGCGAAGTGGAAGCCCTGCAGGAGGTCGCAGCCCTCCCGCGTCAGGAAGTCGGCCTGGGCCTTGGTCTCGACGCCCTCGGCGACGACGAGCTTCGACATGGTCGCACCGAGGGCGATGATGACGCGGGCGAGCTCCTCGTCGCCGCCGTCGCTGCCGATGCCGTCGACGAAGGACTTGTCGATCTTGATGGTGTGGATCGGGAACTGGCGGAGGTAGGCGAGCGAGGAGAAGCCGGTGCCGAAATCGTCGAGGGCGAAGCGGGAGCCGATCGCGCCGAGGCGGCGGATCGTCTCCATCACCGTCGGCGAGGAGCGCAGCAGGACGCTCTCCGTGATCTCGAACTCGATGCGCTCGGCGGCGACGCCGTGCTCGGCGAGCATCGCCGTCATGTCGTCGCCGAAGTCGGCGTGCTCGAGGTCGATCGCCGACAGGTTGATGGCGATGCCGACACCGGCGCCGCCGGCCGCGTCGATCACCGCCACCGCCTCGAGGGTCCGGCGCACGACGAGGCGCGTCACGTCGTGGATGAGGCCGCACCGCTCCGCCGCCGGGATGAAGTGGTTGGGCCGCATCACCGTGCCGTCGGCCGAGCGCCAGCGGGCGAGCGCCTCGAGGCGGCGGACGGCGCCCGTCCGCGGGTCGATCTGCGGCTGGAACAGCAGGAAGAGGGCGTCCTCCGCCCGCTCCGAGCGGAGCGTCGTCTCGATCGCCACCCGTTCGCGCGCCTGCCGCTCGAGGTCCTCGTCGAAGAAGCAGTAGCGGTTGCGGCCGCCGCCCTTCGCCTCGTAGAGGGCGAGGTCCGCCTCGCGCACGAGATCGGCCGCCGTCGTCCCGGCGCTCGCCACGGCGAGACCGACGCTCACCGTGATGCTGAAGCGGTGCGGCCCGACGACGAGCGGCTCGCGCAGCCGGTCGACCAGCCGCCCGGCGACCTCGCCGAGCTCGGCGGCGCCGCGGATTGCCGGGCAGAGCACGGCGAACTCGTCGCCGCCGAGCCGCGCCACCGCATCGCCGGACCGCACCAGCCGGCTCACCTCGCGCGCCACCGCGCCGAGCAGGAGGTCGCCCTTCTCGTGGCCGAGGGTGTCGTTGATGTCCTTGAAGTGGTCGAGGTCGAACATCAGGAGGCCGACGGTCTCCTCGCCGCTGCGGACCTCGGCGAGCGCCGCCTCGACCTGGCCGAACAGGGCGCGCCGGTTGGCAAGGCCGGTGAGGACGTCGTGCAGCGCGTCGTGGCGGAGCTGCTCCTCGGCCTGCTTGCGGGCGGTGATGTCGGAGTGGGACCCCGCCATCCGGTAGGGAACGCCGTGCTCGTCGCGCACGGCGAGGCCGCGGGCGAGCATCCACAGGTAGGTGCCGTCGGCGGCGAGCAGCCGGTGCTCCACCTCGAAGTGGGGCGAGCGGCCGGCGAGATGGTCCTCGAGCGCGCCGAGCACCTCGCCCCGGTCGGCCGGGTGGATGCGGTCGAACCAGCTCGACGGGGCCTCCCGCACGTCCTCCTCCGGATAGCCGAGCATCGCCTGCCAGCGCGGCGACAAATAGAGCTGGTTGTTCTTCAGGTCCCAGTCCCACAGCGAATCGTTGGCGCCGCGGATGGCGAGGGCGTAGCGCTCCTCGCTCTCCCTGAGGGCCCGGTCGGCGCGCCGCCGCTCGTCGGCGGTCCGCACGAAGGTGTTGAACCAGCGCGACAGCTCGGCGATCTCGTCGTGGCCGTTCACCGGCACCGGCTGGAGCGCCGCCGGGTCGCCGGACTGGAAGCGCTTGAAGCGTTCGGTCAGCCGCTTCAGGGGCGCCACCACCGTCTGCGACAGGGCGAAGCCGACGGCGGCGACGAAGGCGAGGCAGATCAAGAGCGCCACCGAGGTGGCGAGGGCGACGCCAGACGTCTCCGCCCGGATCGTCTGCTGCGGCACCAGCGACAGCACCCACCAGCCGGTCTGGTTCGAGCGCACGGCCGTGACGAGGGTCGGCACGCCCGCCACCTCGATCGCGGTGGTCGTCGGCGGGTCGGCGAGGGCGGCAACGAGCTCGTCCGCCGCCGGCGTGCCGATCCGCGCCGCGTCCGGGTGGTAGACGATGCGCTGGTGCCCGTCGACGACCATGAGGTGCGAGCCGACGCCGAGGCTCGACACCACGAACTGCCGGTAGAGGGCGTCGATGTCGAAGTTGATGAGCACCGAGGCGACCGCGCGGCGGGTCACCGTCTCCCGGTCGGTCCGCCAGATGCCCCGGCCGGCGGTGATGACGAGCCGGTCGGGCGCGCGGACGTTGAGGTTCTCGACGACGCCGAACCAGTGGGTCCGCTCGCCGGCGGCGGCGAGGGTCTCGAGGATGTCGCGCTGCCGGTCGGCGTCCGGCGGCGCCGAATCGAGCGTTGCCCCCACGTGGTAGTAGGTGCCGTTCGCCGCGATCAGGTCGATCGACACGAGCCCGCGGATGTAGAGGTAGTTGCTGAGGATGTAGCCGACCTTCGCTTGGGTGGCGAGGCGGGTGTAGGCGTCCGTCTCGATGCGCTCCTGCGAGACCGCGTCGACGATGTCGTCGACGCTGACGATGCTCGCGATCAGCGATTCCACCTGTTCCAGCTGCAGGTCGAGATAGTCCCGCTCGCCCTCGAGCAGCGCCACCGAGTAGCGCGCCGCGAGGCGGTCCACCACCGACTGCGCCACCTCGTAGGAGGTGAGGCCGAGCACGAGCAGCGGCAGCACCCCGAGCACGGCGATGTAGACGACGAACTTGACGAGGAGGCTTGCATGGCGGCGGCGCGGCGGAGCCGTGGCGTCGTCGCCGGCCGGTGGGGGGAGGTGGTCCGCCGGCCGGTTCATCGCGTCTCGGCAGGCGCGGGGGCCGCCGTCAGGTCGCCGGCATCGACGAGGATGACATCGATCATCGTCACCGGCGGCACCGTCCCGCCGCGCAGGAGCCGCAGGGCATAGGCGACGCCGGTGTAGCCCTGCACGTCGGCCTGCTGGTCGACGGTGGCGAGGATCTCGCCCGTGACGACCGCCTGGCGGGCCTCCTCGAGGGCGTCGAAGCCGGCGACGCGCACGTCGAAGCGGCCGGCGTCGCGCAGGTAGCGGCTCGCTCCGAGCGCCATCATGTCGTTGGCGGCGAACAGCAGCGTGATCTCCGGATGCGCCGTCAGCACCCGCTTGGTGACGTCGTAGGCCTCGTCGATCTTCCAGTTGGCCGTCTCGGAGGCGACGACCGTCACGCCCTCGGCCTCCTCGAAGGCGCGCACCGCGCCGCGCCGCCGCGCCTCGGCGTTGTCGGCGCCCCGGATGCCCTCGAGCACGAAGGCGCCACCGGCGCCGCCGGCGACGGCGATGCGGCGGCGACGAGCGCCCGCGTCGCCTGGTAGGCGCCCGCCTCGTTGTCGACGCTGACGAACGGCACGTCGGTGAGGCCCTCGCGGGCGAGGAAGGCGGGGTCGAGCCGGTTGTCGATGTTGACGACCGGAATGCCGGCCTCGCGGGCCCGCTTCACCGCCGGGATCAGCCGCACCGAATCCCCCGGCGCGATGACGATCGCCGAGATGTTGTCCGCCACCAGCTCGTCGACGATGGCGACCTGCTGCTCGATCGAGGTCTCCTGGGCGCCGGTGCGCACCACGAGCTCGGCGCCGAGGTCGTCGGCCGCCCGGCGCGCCCCCTGTTCCATCTTCAGGAAGAACGGGTTGGTCAGCGTCTTCATGACGAGGGCGACGCGCGGCACCACCGGCGTGTCGCCCGCCGCCGGCACGGCCGCCGCCTCGCTCGCCGGCGCCTGCGGCGGTGCCGCCTCGTCGCAGGCGGCGAGGCCGACAGCGAAGGCGGCGAGGAGCGCCGCGAGGAGCGCGGCGCGGGCGGTCGGTGCGAGGTTGTCCCTCGCCCCCCGCGGGTGCGCCTGCACGAGCGCACGCCGGAGAGTTCGCCGCAGCGCGGCGGGACGGGTGGATATGGCGCCCGCGAGCGTCATGACCGTGGCCCCCTCGCGGCCCCGGTCCCCCCGGCCGGCAGCCTCGATGCGTCCGGTCACGCGCGAGACGACACGCCCGCATGACGCGCCGGACGGGCCAGTCTAGTCGGGGGACGTCCGCCGCTCCAACCGGAATCGCGCGACCTGGCCTGGCCAGACGCGGCTCAGGCGAGGCGCAGCCGTCCGTCGATGTCCGCGGGCGTTGTGGCGGCGAGGGCGTCCAGCAACCGGACGGCAAACGTGCCGGGACCGGGCGATCCCTCCGCCGCGATCTCGCCGGCGATGCCGAGGAGCGCCATGCCCCCCGCCGCCGCCTCGAAGGCAGGCACGCCGGCGCCGAGGAAGGCGCCGATCAGCGCCGTCGCCGCACAGCCCGTGCCCGTCACGCCGGCCAGCATCGGCGTGCCGTTCGAGATCCGCACCAGCCGCTCGCCGTCCGTCACCACGTCGACCGCTCCGGAGGCGACGACGACGGCACCCGAGCGCACCGCAAGGCTGCGGCAGGCTTCGACAGCGGCGTCCGCCTCGTCGGCCGCATCGACGCCGCGCCCCGTCGCCGCGCTGCCGGCGGCGGCGAGGATCTCCGAGGCGTTGCCGCGCACCACCGCCGGCTTTTCGAGGAGCAGCGTCGCCACCGCCTCGCGGCGGAAGGCGGTGGCGCCGCCGCCGACCGGGTCGAGGATCCATGGCTTGCCGGCGGCGTTGGCCCCGCTGGTGGCGGCGAGCATGCCGTTCAGCCATGGCCGGGAGATCGTCCCGATGTTGACGACGAGGGCGCTCGCGATCGCCGCGAACTCGCCCGCCTCCTCCTCCGCGTGGATCATCGCCGGTGCGGCGCCGGCGGCGAGCAGCACGTTCGCCGTCCAGCCCATCACCACGTAGTTGGTGATGTTGTGGACGAGCGGCCGGGCGGCGCGCATCTGCGCCACGGCTGCGCTGGGCTGAACGGAAAGGGTGGTCATTCGCGTCTCCTCCTCGCGTCCGGGGGCGGGGAGGGCGGCCGCGTCACCGGAAACTCCGGCCGCGGCGCATCGCCGTTCCCTTCGCCGGTACGACCCGGATCAGGTTCGATGGGTGTGATCTCAGCCGCGTCGCGGCACCCCAAGGCGAGGCGGATGATACACGCGCTGGCGGGGAGGGGAAGCGGGGGAGGGGCGGTCGTCAGCGAGGGCGGGTCGCTGGTTCGCTGGTTCGCGGGGCCGTCGACCGGCCCGTGGAGATGCGCGCCGGTGGATGTCCGTCCGCACCAAGCACTACTCGCTCTATCGGCTCAAACCGACAAATTCCGGATTTTTGTCGACTTGGATCCGCATGCTGCCGTAAACTTCCGGCCGTATTCCGCCAATACAGCGCCCTCGGAGGAGTGCCCATGCGCCGCGGCCACCTGCTGAGCACGCCGCCCTACGAGGTCGAGACCGCCCTCAAGCGCCTCGGCGCCGATCTTCGGACCGCCCGCCTTCGCCGCAACATCTCGCTGGCGGAGGTCGCCGAGCGGATCGGTGCCAGCCGCGAGGTTGTTGGCGACGCCGAGCACGGCAAGCCGTCGAGCAGCGTCGCCATCTATGCTGCCCTGCTGTGGTCCTATGGCATGATTGATCGGTTGGGGGCGATCGCCGACCCGACCTCCGACGAGGAAGGACTGCGGCTCGCTTCGCTGCGCGAGCGGCGGCACGCGCGCCCGCAACAGCCGCTCGACGACGACTTCTGAGCGCCCCATGACGACGGTCTACGTCTACGTGACCTTGCCGGGCGAGACGACCGCCGTCACTGCTGGTCGCTTCGAGCACACCGTCGGCCGCAACGGTGTCGCGGTCGGCCGGTTCGTCTATGGCCGCCGCTACCGCGATCGGGCGGATGCCGTCGAGATCGATCCGGTCGATCTCACCCTCGGACGCAGCGGTTTCGAGACGGTGAGGCTCAACGGCCTGTTCGGCGCGTTCCGGGATGCAGGTCCGGACTTCTGGGGGCGTCGCGTCATCGAAAAGTACGCTGGCCTGACCCAGTGTGGCGAGCTCGACTACCTCCTCCATTCCCCCGACGATCGGGCCGGCGCCCTCGGTTTCGGCCTCGGTGTCGAGCCACCGGCGCCTCTGCGCCAGTTCAACAGGACGCTGGACCTCGGGAGACTGCAGGACCTGGCCGAGGCTGTGCTCTCCGATCAGGTTCCCACCGACGCGGCCCAGGTGGAGGATCTGCTGCTGCTTGGCACGTCCATGGGAGGTGCGCGGCCGAAGGTCGTCGTGGAGAGCGACGATGCCCTCTGGCTGGCGAAGTTCAACCGGCAGGACGACCGCTGGAACATGGCGCGCGTCGAGCACGCGACACTCCAGCTCGCCCGCCGCTGCGGCCTGCAGGTGTCCGACTCGCAGCTCGTCACCGTGGGGGGCCGCGACGTGCTGATGGTCCGGCGCTTCGACCGGACGCACACGGCGACCGGCTATTGCCGCGCCCGGATGGTCAGCGCGCTGACGCTGCTCGCCACCGACGACACGCCGAGCGGACGGGCGCGGTGGTCCTACGTCGTCCTGGCCGAGACGCTCCGCCGGATCAGCATGCGTCCGGCCGACGATGCTCGCGAGCTCTTTCGCCGGATGGTCTTCAATGCCCTGATCTCCAACACCGACGACCACCCGCGGAACCATGCGGCGATCGCGCCGGGCACCGGCTGGCGGCTCTCGCCGGCCTACGACCTCACACCGACGCCTGCGGTCTCTGAGGAGCGCCGCGACCTCGCGATGGCCTGCGGGGCCGGCGGGCGCTTCGCGAACGCCGCCAACCTGCTCAGCGAGTGCCGGCGGTTCCTTCTGGACCCGGATGAGGCGAGCACGCTCATCGACGAGATGGAAGCCGTGGTCCGGATGGAGTGGTATCCCACCTTCCGGAGCTGTGGGGTCGACGCGGCCGACTGCGATGCCATCCGGACGGCGTTCGTCTACCCCGGGTTCCGCAATTGAAGGTTGGCGGCGCCGTTTCCGCCCGCCACTCACCGTCCTCCCGCCGCCCGGAACGCCGCCGGCGGCATCCCCGCCCGGCGGGCGAAGAAGCGCGAGAAATAGGCGGGGTCCGTGAAGCCGAGGGAATAGGCGATCTCGGCGACGCTCATCGAGGTGTAGACGAGGCTGCGCTTCGCCTCGAGGAGCAGGCGGGCGTGCAGCACCTCCTTGGCCGAGCGGCCGGCGACGCGGCGGCAGGCGGCGTTGAGGCGGCCCTCGCCGACGGCGAGGGCGGCGGCGAGCGCCCCGATGCGCGGCTGTGCGCGGTAGCGGTCCTCAATGAGCCGGCGATAGCGATCGAACAGCGCCGCATCGGCGTTCGCCGCTCCGGCCGCGGCCCCGCCGGTGATGTCCCCGTCCGTCCCCGGGGCCGCGCCGGTCTCGTCCGCCGGGACCATGCCCGCGTCGCGGGCGGCGGAACGGGCAATCGTGACGAGCGCCAGCGACACCCGCGCGAGGATCGCCGACCGGCTGCCCGCCTGCGGGAAGCGGTACTCCCGCTCGATCGCGGCAAAGGCGGCGAGGGTCTCGGCTGCCTCCTCGCCCGCGAGGGCGACGCGGGCGGCGAGGCCGGCGGCGCTGGCGAGGTCCGGCTCGGCAAAGGCGGCGAGGGCGGCCGCAAGGGCCTCGGCCGACAGCGTCACCACCCAGCCCTCGGTGCCCGGCTCGAAGGCGAAGCCGTGCACCACCACGGGCGGGGTCGAGACGAGCATCGGGGCGGCGAGGGGCACAAGGCGTCCCTCGATGTCCATGACGCCGCCGCCCCGCGCCACCGCCATCACCTGGTGGAGGTCGCGGTGACGGTGCGGGCGGATCGTCCAGTCGTGCAGGGCGGCGCGGGCGGTGATCGTCTCGACGTGCAGGAAGCCGAGCTCGCGCTCCTCGTCCGCCTCGCCATAGAGCCGGTAGCGGGGGATGTCGCGGGCGGCCGCCATCGACTCAGCCCTTGCCGCCCGGCGCGGACGGGCGCCGGATGGCGGGCGCACGGAACGACGGCGGGCCGGGCGGGTTGTGCGACCCAGGACAACGGGGGTGGCCTGCGATGATCTCCAAATGGCGCTTCATGGCGCTGCAGTTCGGCCGGCGGCTGTGGGTGCGCGCCGGCCTCTTCGCGCTGCTCGGCATCGCGACGGCGCTTCTGTCCATCGTGGCCGAGCGGTTCATCCCGTGGGAGCTGCCGGGCAAGATCGGCGCCGACGCGGTCGACAGCATCCTCAACATCCTCGCCTCGAGCATGCTCGCCGTCACCACCTTCTCGCTCTCCGTCATGGTGCAAGCCTACGGGGCGGCGACCCAGAACGTCACGCCGCGGGCAACCAAGCTGGTCATCCAGGACACCACGACGCAGACCGTCCTCGCCACCTTCATCGGCACGTTCCTGTTCAGCCTCGTCGGCATCATCGCCCTCACCACCGGCGTCTACGGGGAGCGCGGACGGCTGGTGCTGTTCCTCGTCGTCCTCCTCGTCATCGCCATCGTCGTCCTCGCGCTCCTCCGGTGGATCGACCACCTGTCGCGCCTCGGCCGCGTCGGGGAGACGACGGACCGCGTCGAGAAGGCGACCGCCGCGGCCTTCGCCGGCCGCATCGAGGCGCCCTTCCTCGGCGGCCGGGCGTGGTGGGATCCGCAGACCCCGCCGTCCGACAGTCACCCCGTGCCCGCGGACGTCGTCGGCTACGTGCAGCACGTGGACATCCTCGGCCTGTCCGACACCGCCGAGGCGAACGACCTGACGGTCTATCTTGCCGCCGTGCCGGGCGCCTTCGTCCACGACGGCAAGCCGCTCGTCCACGTCGTCGGCGAGGCAGACGAGGACGCCCTCGCCGCCATCGGCGGCGCCTTCACCATCGGCAGCGAGCGCTCCTTCGAGCAGGACCCCCGCTTCGGCCTCGCCGTGCTCGCCGAAATCGCCTCGCGGGCGCTCTCGCCCGCCGTCAACGACCCCGGCACGGCGATCGACGTGATCGGCCGGGCGGTCCGGCTGCTCCTTCCCCTGGCGGCGCGCGGGGATGCCCCGGGCGGCGGCGAGGCGGACGCACACGAGCCCGCCGAGGAGCCAGCCTGCCCGCGCATCCACGTGCCACCCCTCGCCGCCGCGGACCTGATGGACGACATCTTCGCGCCGATCGCCCGCGACGGCGCGAGCCTCATCGAGGTCCAGCTCAGGCTCCAGAAGGCGCTGCTCGCGCTCGCGGGCGCCAGCGATGGCCGGATGGCCGCCGCCGCCCTCGAGCAGTCGCGCCGGGCCCTCGCCCACGCCGAGGCAGCCCTCGCTTTGCCCGACGACGTCACGCGTCTCCGCGCCCTCGTCACGCCCCACATCGGCGAGCGGCTGTAGGGGGCAGCATCGTCCCGCAGCGCCGCCGGATCAGAGCAGCCTGGGCCAGGCCTGGGCGGCATGAAGAACCGTGATCACCTCGATGTCGTCACCCACGATGCGATAGGCGACGATGTAGGGCGTCCCGCTCACGACGAGTTCCCGGGTCCCCGGCGCACGGCCCTCCCGCCCCCGCTTCGGATACGTGCGCAACTGATCGGTCTGTTCGGCAATGCGAGCGACCAGCCGACTTGCCGCGCGCGGATCGTGTTCCGCCACATAGGCGCCGATGCCGTCGAGACGGCGGAGAGCCCGCCGTGTCCACCGCAGCGTCACCCGGCCTTGCGCGCGTACTTGTCAAGGACGGCACCGACCTCATCGTCGGAGGCGAAGTGGCCCGCATCGGCCTCCGCGAGACCGGCCTCGATCTCGTCGAGATGCGAGGACTGGACCGCGACGAAGGTGGCGATGGCGTCGCTGGCGAGCTCCGCCACCGGCCGGTCGAGCTTCGCCGCGAGTTGCTCGAGCGACAGAGCCGTGCGTTCGTCGACCGAGATCTTCATGGCGACCATGCCGGTCCCTCCTGAGCGAGGGAGGCAGACTACCACTCCTCGCCGCGGGACCGGAAGCAGGACCGGGCCCTCAGAGCCGGTACACGCGCTTCGCCGTGTCATGCAGCATGGCGCGGCGGTCGGCTTCGGAATAGTCCGCGAGCACCGTGCGGTAGGCGGCGATCAGCTCGGCGTAGGTCGTCCACAGCTTCTCGATCGGGAAGTTCGAGCCGAACAGGCAGCGGTCGGCGCCGAACATCCCGTGCGTCTCGCCCACCACCTCGGCGATCAGGCCGGTGTCGAGGCGGTGCACGAAGGTGCCGAGCGCCGACAGCTTGACGAAGACGTTCGGCTCCTGGGCGAGCCGCTTCATGCCGTCCCGCCACGCCGCGAGGCCGGCAGGGCTGCGGTCCTCCGGCATGCCGCAGTGCTGCAGCACGAAGGGAACGCCGGGAAAATCGGCGGCGAGGCGGGCGGCGCCCTCCATCTGCGAGGCGAAGACCTGCAGGTCGAAGCTCCAGCCGTGGCCGGCGAGGCGGGCCATGTTGGCGCGCAGCGTGGTGTCGTCGCAGAGGTCCGGCCGCGAGGCGAAGCGGTACATCGGGTTCTCGTGCCAGTGGAGCTGCATGCGCACCCCGCGCATCAGCGGGTGCTTCGCCTGCGCCTCGAAAACGGCGCCGGTGGTGGGGTCGAGCATGTCGGCGTAGCCGACGATGGCGTGCGGCCAGCCGGTGCGGTCGGCGGTCTTCTGCACCCAGGCGACCTCCTTCTCCGCCGTGCCGGGATCCCAGTTCGTCTGGACGTAGACCGAGGCGACGACGCCGGTGCCGGCGAGGTCGGCGCGGAACTCCTCGATCGGATAGTCGCGGCGGATCGGGGCGTAGGGGCCGAAGATGCGCGGCACCTCCGGGCCCTTCAGCCACGGCAGGTCGTCCTGGCGCCAGATGTGGTGGTGGGCGTCGATGATCGGCTCGGCGGCGGTGTCGCTCATGGGTGGTGTTCCAGTGTGGAAGTGCGAAGGGCGCGGCCGCGAGGCGCGCGCGAAAGGGCGGGAAGGGCGGCGGCGGCGCGGGTGAACGCGGCGACGGTGGTCGACGTGTCGAGGAGGTCGATGTCGGCGGCGGCGGCCTGCATCGCCCGCGTGCGCGGCCGGTAGTCCGGGCTCTCGGCGAGGGGCGAGAGCCAGAGGAGCCGGTGGCCGAGGCGGGCGAGGCGCTCGGTGCCGCGGCGCATCTCGTCCGGATCGCCGCGCTCGAGGCCGTCGGAGACGACCATCACCACCGCCCCGCGGATCAGCGCCTGGTGGCGCGGGTCGGCGAGGAGGGCGGTGAGCGAGGCGCCGATGCGTGTCCCGCCGTCGGCGTCTGTGACGATCGCCGAGAGAGTGGCAAGCGCCGCCTCGCCGTCGCGGCGCCCGAGTGCGCGGGTGACGCGGGTGAGGCGGGTCGCGAAGGTGAAGGCCTCGGCGGGGACGCCCGAGCGCACCGCAGCGCGGGCGACGCGCAGCATCCGCGGCGTGTGTTCCTTCAGCGATCCTGACACGTCGACGAGCAGCAACAGCCGCCGCCGCCGCCGCGGCCGGGCGGTGAACGAGAGCCTCACCGGCTCCCCGCCGGTGCGGCGGGCATTCTTCAGGATGCGGCGAAGATCGAGCCTGTCGCCGCGGGGGGCGGGGCGGCGGGCGCGGCGCGGGACCGTCGGCATGGCCGCGAGAAGGGTCGCCGCGAAGCGGGAAAGCTCGGCGGTTTCAAGGGCTTCTCCGCCGCCGAAGGACCGGCGTCCGTGGCCGTCCTCCAGCGACGCCGACCGGCCGCCGCCGCCGCCGTCGGCGACGAGGGCCGGAGCGGAGGAGCCAAGCCCCTGGTTTTCCTCGGTGATCTCCTCGTCTTCGGAAGTGTTTCGCCGGGGCGGCGCCGCGGCGCCGAGGAAGTGCGCCGCGAACACGGCGTCGAAGAGGGCGAAATCCTCCGGCCGGCGGACCAGCGTGAGGCGCGCAAGCCGTTGGAAGGCCTGGAGATCGTCCGGTGGCAGGCGGACGAGGGCGGCGAGGAAGTCGGCGCCGGAGGCGGTGTCGACGGCGATGCCGGCCCGCCGCAATTCCCGAGGGAATTCAACGAGCCGCTGCTCGGCGATCCTCGCCGCTCCCGGCCCGCCGCTTCCGGTGCCACGGCTTCCGGTGCCACGGCTTCCGGTGCCACGATCGCCGGGTCCCGATCCCGGCGACCCCGCCGGGCCGGTCACGCGAGGACCTTCAGGATGTCAGCGCGGGCGAGGGTCTCGAGGTCCTCCTCGTCCTTGACGAGGAGGCCGAGGGAGCGCTTCAGCGCCTCCGGCCAGGCGACCCCGCGGGCGGAGAGGAGGGTGGCGCCGGCGGCCCAGTCGATCGTCTCGGAGATGCCCGGTCGCTTGCCGATCGGCAGGGCGCGAACGGCCGAGACCGCCTCGACGAGCCGCGCCGCCGCGCTCTCCGAGAGCCCCGGATGGCGGAGGCGCAGGATCGCCGCCTCGCGGGCGGCGTCCGGATAGCCGATGAAGTGGTAGAGGCAGCGCCGGCGGAGCGCGTCGTGCAGTTCGCGGGTGCGGTTCGAGGTGAGGACGACCGGCACCGGCGCGGTGGCGGCAAGGGTGCCGCGCTCAGGGATCGAGATCTGGAAATCGGCGAGAAATTCGAGGAGCAGCGCCTCGAAGGCGTCGTCGGCGCGGTCGATCTCGTCGACGAGGAGGACGACGCCGCCGGGATCGCGCACCGCCGAGAGCAGCGGCCGCTCGATCAGGAAGGCGTCGCCGTAGAGGTCGGCCTCGCCCGAGCGGGCGGCGACGAGCTGGCCGGCGTGGTTCCACTCGTAGAGCGCCGCGGCCGCGTCGAGCCCCTCGTAGCACTGGAGGCGCAAAGGCCTGCGGCCGAGGGCGGTCGCGAGCGCCCGCGCCACTTCCGTCTTGCCCACACCCGGCGCGCCCTCGAGGAGCAGCGGCCGGCCGAGCGAAAAGGCGAGGAAGATCGCCGTTGCAAGGTCCTCGTCGGCGAGGTAGCCGGCCCCGGCGAGGCGGGCGGCGACATCTTCGGGAGAGGCGAAGGGGGAAGCGTTCATCGCGGCGACACCCACGCATGGCGGCGATCGCCGCGCGGTGGGCCGGAGCCCGCCGAAGCGGCGACCAAGGCGATGCCGCCCGGACATCCCCGGCAGGCCGGGGGGCGGGTCGGCACGGCGTTTCCTCGTCTCGCGGCCCTTTGCGGACCGTCTCTGGCTGGACCGGGCACCCGGACGGGCCCGGCGAAGGTCGAAGGCGAGAACCCGGGCGGGTCCTGTGAGGAAGCCGCGAACCCGCCGGGGGTTCCACCGGCGGGCCTTGACGGATCCGGGACGGCGGCGGCGCGGGGCCGCCGCCGATGGCGTCAGCGGCGGGCGTCGACGTCCCGCACGGCGCCGCGAGCGGCGCTGGTGGCGAACGCCGCATAGGCCCGCAGCGCCGTCGTCACCTTGCGGGGACGGGGCGCGGCGGGCTTCCAGGCGTCCTTGCCCTTCGCCTCCATGGCGGCGCGGCGGGCGGCGATGACGTCGTCGGCGACCGCGACGCGGATGACGCGGTTCGGGATGTCGATCTCGATCGTGTCACCTTCCTCGACGAGGCCGATCAGCCCGCCTTCCTCAGCTTCGGGGGAGACGTGGCCGATCGAGAGGCCCGAGGTGCCGCCGGAGAAGCGGCCGTCGGTGACGAGGGCGCAGGCCTTCCCAAGGCCCTTCGACTTCAGGTAGCTCGTCGGATAGAGCATCTCCTGCATGCCCGGGCCGCCGCGCGGGCCCTCGTAGCGGATCAGCACCACGTCGCCCGCCTTGATGCGGTCGCCGAGGATGCCGTCCACCGCCGCGTCCTGGCTCTCGAAGATGCGCGCCGGGCCGGTGAACTTCAGGATCGATTCGTCGACGCCCGCCGTCTTCACGATGCAGCCGTCCTCGGCGAGGTTGCCGTAGAGCACCGCGAGGCCGCCGTCCTTCGAGAAGGCGTGCTCGGTGCTGCGGATGACGCCCTTCTCGCGGTCGGTGTCGAGGTCGGGATAACGCCGGTCCTGGCTGAAGGCGACCTGGGTCGGGACGCCGCCGGGCGAGGCGCGGTAGAAGGTCTCGACGCTCTCGCTCGAGGTCCGCTTCAGGTCCCAGCGCGCGAGCGCGTCCGCCATCGTCTCGGCGTGGACGGTCGGCACGTCGGCGTTGATGAGGCCGGCGCGGTCGAGCTCGCCGAGGATGCCCATGATGCCGCCGGCGCGGTGGACGTCCTCGATGTGCACGTCCGGAACCGAGGGCGCGACCTTGCAGAGCACCGGCACGCGGCGCGACAGCCGGTCGATGTCGGCCATCGTGAACGGCACCTCGCCCTCATGGGCGGCGGCGAGGAGGTGCAGCACCGTGTTGGTGGAGCCGCCCATCGCGATGTCGAGGGTGATGGCGTTCTCGAAGGCGGAAAAGCTCGCGATCGAGCGCGGCAGCACGGAGTGGTCGTCCTGCTCGTAGTGGCGGCGGGCGAGGTCGACGATCAGGTGGCCGGCCTCGACGAAAAGGCGCTTGCGGTCAGCGTGGGTGGCGACCACCGTGCCGTTGCCGGGCAGCGACAGGCCGAGCGCCTCGGTGAGGCAGTTCATCGAGTTCGCCGTGAACATGCCCGAGCAGGAGCCGCACGTCGGGCAGGCGGAGCGCTCGATCGCCTGCACTTCCTCGTCGGTGACGGTGGAATCGGCGGCGGCGACCATGGCGTCGACGAGGTCGAGCGCCTTCTCCTTGCCGCGGAAGACGATCTTGCCGGCCTCCATCGGCCCGCCGGAGACGAAGACGGCCGGGATGTTGAGGCGCAGCGCCGCCATCAGCATGCCGGGGGTGATCTTGTCGCAGTTGGAGATGCACACCATCGCGTCGGCGCAGTGGGCGTTCACCATGTACTCGACGCTGTCGGCGATGATCTCGCGCGAGGGCAGCGAGTAGAGCATGCCGTCGTGGCCCATCGCGATGCCGTCGTCGACGGCGATCGTGTTGAACTCCTTGGCGACGCCGCCGGCCTTCTCGATCTCGCGGGCGACGAGCTGGCCGAGGTCCTTGAGGTGGACGTGGCCGGGCACGAACTGGGTGAAGGAGTTCACCACCGCGATGATCGGCTTGCCGAAGTCTCCGTCCTTCATGCCGGTGGCGCGCCACAGGCCGCGCGCGCCGGCCATGTTGCGCCCGTGGGTGGTGGTACGGGACCTGTAGGCGGGCATGTCTCGGTTTCCTCCGGGGTCTTGGATCGTGGGACTTGCGTCGGGAGCGGACTTCTTAAAGGAAGACGGAGAAGAACGCACGGGGCCAGTCCCTGCCAGCTCATTTCGCCGGAACCATGACGCGCTATCGCCCCAACTCCGCCCGGCCGGAAGGCCTGCCGCCCGCCGCCGAGGACAGCGCCAGGGCCCTCGCCCTGCCGCCGGTCGTCGTGCTCGTCGAGACGCAGCTCGGCGAGAACATCGGCACCGCCATCCGGGCGATGGCGAACTTCGGCCTGAAGGACCTTCGCCTCGTCTCCCCCCGCGAGCCGTGGCCGAACGAGCGGGCGACTGCCGCCGCCTCGGGCGCCGATGCGACGCTCGCCTCGGTGACCGTCCATCCGGACGTGCCGTCGGCCATCGCCGACTGCGGCAGCGTCTTCGCCACCACGGCGCGGCCGCGCGGCATGGTGAAGCCGGTGATCGGGCCCGAGGAGGCGGCCGAGCGGGTGATCAGCGCGAGCCAGGGCGGCGTGCGCACGGCGATCCTGTTCGGGCGAGAGCGGATCGGCCTCGTCAACGACGAGATCGCGCTTTCCGAGGCGATCCTGACGCTTCCCGTCGACCCGGCCTTCGCCTCGCTCAACATCGCCCAGGCGGTGCTGATCGTCGGCTACGCCTGGCGGAGCGCGGCGACGGCGGGTGCCTTGCCCTTCGTCACCGAGGAGACCTCGCCGCCGGCGACGAAGGCGGAGATGATCGGCCTCTTCGAGCACATCGAGCGGGCGCTCGACCCGACCGGCTACTTCCGCTCGCCCGACAAGCGCGCCTCGATGGTGCGCAACCTCCGCGGCATCCTCCAGAAGGTGCCGTTCACCGAGCAGGAGGTGCGGACGCTGCGCGGCGTCTTCTCGGCGCTCGAGGACCGGCCGATCCGCCCGAAGCCCGAGAAGGGCCCGGCGCAGACGCCGCCGAAGACCCGCCCGCCGGGGAGTGCGAAGCCGCCGGCCGCGCCGGGCGACGCAGCGGCGGAGGCGAGCCGGGGCGCGAGCCCGGAGGGGGAGCCGGAGTGGTGAGGGTGGCGCGAAAGCGAAGCGGTCCGGCGGCCCCTTCGGCGTGCGTGACCGTCCTTGCGATGCTCGGGCTCGCCGTCTTGGCGTCGGCCGCGACCGCCGCCGAGGGCATCTCCGACGCCGACCTCGCCAAGGCGGCGCGGATGGCACGGCTCGCCGACTTCGACTGGACCGACGCCCAATGCCGGCCGGAGCGCACCGTCGAGGCGTGGCTCGCCGAGCTCGGCCGCGATGTCGTTGCTTCTGTTGAGTGGTACGGCGGCGCCTGCCGGCTGACGAACGACGTCAACCCGCTCGACAGCGGCTCCGACTGGTGCGGCGGCGCCGAGATCCACCTGAAGGCGCCGCTGTCGGCGGACGACGTGCCGATGATCGAAGTCTATTTCGAGCGCCCGGTGGAGGGTCGCGTCGCGGCGCCCTACGCCTTCCGCGGGACGATGCTGACGGCCGACGGCGAGGACTACACCCGCTTCAGCGCCCACTTCGAGGCGGGCTGGGAGAGCCGGTTCCCGGGGTCGGTGGAGGGGTGTGGGGAGGAGTAGGGACACGCGGCGGCAGTGGGTCTTCCCTTCTCCCAGCCTGCTGGGAGAAGGTGCCCCGCAGGGGCGGATGAGGGCGCGCCGCACGAGCGGCGCGGGGTCCATTGGGCTTTGCGGTCTGCCCTCGGGGGCACCGTCGAATCCTTCCTCGACGTCGTTTCCGCTCCTGTCGGAGCGGCCCTCATCCGCCCTTCGGGCACCTTCTCCCGCCCGTCGGCGGGAGAAGGGATATGCGGTGGCGGCAGTGGGTCTTCCCTTCTCCCAGCGTACTGGGAGAAGGTGCCCCGCAGGGGCGGATGAGGGCGCGCCGCGCCAGCGGCGCGGGGCTCGTTGGGCTTCGCGGTCTGCCCTCGGGGGCACCTGCGCAGCCTTCCTCGACGTTGCTTCCGCTCCTGTCGGAGCGGCCCTCATCCGCCCTTCGGGCACCTTCTCCCGCCCGTCGGCGGGAGAAGGGATTTGCGGCGGCGGCAGTGGGCCTTCCCTTCGCCCAGCCTGCTGGGAGAAGGTGCCCCGCAGGGGCGGATGAGGGCGCGCCGCGCCAGCGGCGCGGGGTCCATTGGCTTCGCGGTCTGCCCTCGGGGGCACCCGCGCAGCCTTCGCAGACGTTGTTTCCGCTCCTGTCTGAGCGGCCCTCATCCGCCCTTCGGGCACCTTCTCCCGCCGGTCGGCGGGAGAAGGGATATGCGGCGGCGGCAGTGGGCCTTCCCTTCTCCCAGCCTGCTGGGAGAAGGTGCCCCGAAGGGGCGGATGAGGGCGGTGGGCGAAGCCCGCCGAAGCCCCGGGCGCAACGCCAAAAGCCGCGGGCGGAAGCGTCGAAAGCTGCGGGTGCTGAGGCGGCTGGCGGTGCGCGCATGCCGGAGCGGTCACGAAACCAGCTGGCCCGGGCGCGGCGCACGACCGTCGGCAACGCCCGTGCGCTCCGCCGTCAATCGACGCCTGCGGAAGCGTTGCTCTGGGTGCACCTTCGCGGACGGCGGTTCCAGAGCTTCAAGTTCGTGCGGCAGGCGCCGATCGGCCCCTATGTCGCGGACTTTCTGTGCCGCCGGGCACGGCTCGTCGTCGAGGTCGACGGCGCCACACATGCGACCGACGCAGAGATGGCGCACGACGCAAGGCGTTCTCTCGTCCTGTCGGCCGAAGGTTACCGCGTCCTGCGGGTCAGCAATGAGGACGTCTACGGCCGCCTCGAGGACGTGCTCGAGACGATTCTGGCGGCCCTCGAAGGCCGCCTCTAGCCGTTCCGCACCGCTCCGCGGCGCGGCCCTCATCCCCCTGCCGGGACCTTCTCCCGCCCGTCGGCGGGAGAAGGGACACGGTGGCGGCGGTGGCCTTCCCTTCTCCCAGCTTGCTGGGAGAAGGTGCCCCGCAGGGGCGGATGAGGGCGCCGCGCCAGCGGCGGGAGGCTGGCTGGGCCTCGAGCTCTGCCCTCGGGGGCACCTGCGAAGCCTTCGGCGACGTCGCTTCCGCTCCTGTCGGAGCGGCCCTCATCCGCCCTTCGGGCACCTTCTCCCGCCCGTCGGCGGGAGAAGGGACACGTGGCGGCGGTGGTGCCTCTGACGGGAGGCGACAAGTCGGGCAACCCCACAACGAACGGCGTCTCCGCCCCAACTCCGCCCTTAACGCTTCCTTCACTCAGCCCGCGTTCCAATCCGGGATCGTCCTCTGGTCGGGTGTCGGCGTGTCATGGGCATCGATCTGTTCGCCGGGACGGCGTATGCGACGCGGGTGATGAGCGGGCGGCCGCCGAAGGTTCTCGTGTTCGATTCCGGCGTCGGCGGGCTGTCGGTGCTGCGCGAGGTGCGGCGCGCCCTGCCGGCGGCGGGGCTCGTCTACGTGGCCGACGATGCCGGGTTTCCCTACGGGGCGCTGAGCGAGACGGCGCTCGTCGAGCGCGTCACCGGCCTGATGACGCGCCTCGTCGCCGTCCACTCCCCGGACGCCGTGGTGATCGCCTGCAACACGGCCTCGACGCTGGTGCTGCCGGGGCTGCGCGCCGCCCTGCCGGTGCCCGTCATCGGCACCGTGCCGGCGATCAAGCCGGCGGCCGAGCGCACCACCTCCGGCCTCGTCAGCGTGCTCGCCACCCCCGGCACGGTGGCGCGCGACTACACCCGCGCGCTCATCGAGGCGCACGCCCGCGGCGCCGAGGTGACGCTCGTCGGCTCGAGCCGACTCGCCGGGCTGGCCGAGGCGCGCCTGCGCGGCCAGGCGATCGACAATTCCGCCGTGGAGCGCGAGATCGCGCCGTGCTTCGTGCGCCGCGACGGCCGGCGCACCGACGTCGTCGTGCTCGCCTGCACGCACTATCCCTTCCTCACCGACCTCTTCGAGCGCCTGGCGCCGTGGCGGGTGGCGTGGATCGACCCGGCCGCCGCCATCGCCCGGCGCGTCCACACCGTGCTCTATGGCGAGGAGGCGACCGAGGCCTTCGACGACGAGGACGACGAGGCTCTTGGCCACTCGCTGCCGCGCCCGGCGCCCGCGCCGGGCCGGGCCATCTTCACCTCCGGGCGGCCTCCGGAGCCGGCGCTCGCCGCGGCGCTCGCCCGCCACGGCTTGCTTTGCGGCGCCGATTGAGCTAGCACCCGCCGGTCGCGTGGAGGCGAAGGCCGTCCGCGCGCCCGCACCCGTGGAACGGTGGCCGCGCTGAGCCCCCTGTTCCTGTCGGTCCCGACCGAGACCCGTGCGCCCGAGCGGAGCTCATCCTCCGCCCGCCGCGCCGCGTCCGCCGGGACAGAGGAGGGCGCGTTTCCGACGCGTCGTGCGGCCCTGTGGCCGCCGGCGTTCTTTGTGTTCGAAGGAAACCGCGAATGTCGAAGCGCCATAGCGCCAAGCACAAGATCGACCGCCGTCTCGGCGAGAACATCTGGGGCCGCCCGAAGAGCCCCGTGAACCGCCGCGAGTACGGCCCCGGCCAGCACGGCCAGCGCCGCAAGGGCAAGCTCTCCGACTTCGGCGTGCAGCTGCGCGCCAAGCAGAAGCTGAAGGGCTACTACGGCAACATCTCCGAGAAGCAGTTCCGCCGCGTCTATTCCGAGGCCTCGCGCCAGAAGGGCGACACCTCCGAGCGGCTGATCGGCCTGCTCGAGAGCCGCCTCGACGCGATCGTCTACCGCGCGAAGTTCGTGCCGACGCCGTTCGCCGCGCGCCAGTTCGTCAACCACGGCCACGTGAAGGTGAACGGCAAGCGCGTCAACATCGGCAGCTACCGCTGCCGGCCGGGCGACGTCATCGAGGTGAAGGAGCGCTCGCGCCAGATGGTGCTGGTGCTCGAGGCCGTGCAGTCGCCCGAGCGCGACGTGCCGGACTACATCGACGCCGACCACCACAAGATGACGGCGACGTTCGTGCGCCTGCCGACCCTCGCTGACGTGCCCTATCCGGTGCAGATGGAGCCGAACCTCGTCGTCGAGTTCTACTCGCGCTGAGGCAGTCCCCGCGCGGTTCCGGCCGCGCCGCCGATCCCGAAAGGCCGCCCCCACGGGCGGCCTTTCCCGTTTCCGCGCCTGCCACTCCCGCGCGAAAAGAACATATTGCGAACGAGAACAAAGATGGTACATTGACCGTGAACCCGCGGGCGGACGACAGGTCTTGCGATCCGGCGGGGCAGCGTTTGAAAGCGGCGACGAGCCGTGGAATAAGGAGCCCTCCCATGTCGCAGGCCAATCTCCGCCTGGTTGAAGGAACGTCGATGGACAAGAGGAAGGCGCTCGACGCCGCGCTGAGCCAGATCGAGCGCTCCTTCGGCAAGGGCTCGATCATGCGGCTCGGCCAGGGCAAGGCGGTGGAGGTCGAATCGGTGCCCTCGGGCTCCCTCGGCCTCGACATCGCGCTTGGCATCGGCGGGCTGCCGAAGGGCCGCATCGTCGAGATCTACGGGCCGGAATCCTCGGGAAAGACGACGCTCGCCTTGCACGTCGTCGCCGAGGCGCAGAAGCTCGGCGGCGTCTGCGCCTTCGTCGACGCGGAGCACGCTCTCGACCCGCTCTATGCCCGCAAGCTCGGGGTGGACCTCGACGAGCTCCTGATCTCCCAGCCCGACACCGGCGAGCAGGCCCTCGAGATCGCCGACACGCTGGTGCGCTCGGGCGCCGTCGACGTGCTCGTCATCGATTCGGTGGCGGCCCTGACGCCGCGCGCCGAACTCGAGGGCGAGATGGGCGAGCAGCTGCCCGGCCTGCAGGCGCGGCTGATGAGCCAGGCGCTGCGCAAGCTCACCGGCTCGATCTCGAAGTCGCACGCCATGGTGATCTTCATCAACCAGATCCGCATGAAGATCGGCGTGATGTTCGGCAGCCCGGAGACGACGACGGGCGGCAACGCCCTGAAGTTCTACGCCTCCGTGCGCCTCGACATCCGCCGCATCGGCGCGATCAAGGACCGCGACGAGGTGGTCGGCAACCAGACCCGCGTCAAGGTGGTGAAGAACAAGCTGGCGCCGCCGTTCCGCGAGGTCGAGTTCGACATCATGTACGGCGAGGGCATCTCGAAGGTGGGCGAGCTCGTCGATCTCGGGGTGAAGGCCGGCATCGTCGAGAAGTCCGGCGCCTGGTTCTCCTACGACAGCCAGCGGCTCGGCCAGGGGCGCGAGAACGCCAAGCAGTTCCTGCGCGACCACCCCGACGTCGCGAAGACGATCGAGGCGGCGATCCGCCAGAACGCCGGCCTCATCGCCGACCGCATCGTCGGCAAGGGCGTGCCCGAGGCCGAGGACGACGGCCCGCCCGCCGACCTCTGAGCGGTCCTGCGGCGCCCCGACAGGCAGGCCGTCCCGCCCTGACCCTCGGGCGGCGGCGGCGGCCTTCGCCTCCGGCGGGCGGCGCCCTGTCTCTCCGGCTGGCGGCGCCCGGTTCTTCCGGCGGGCCGGGAGCGGCCCGCCGCCGATCCTCGCTCTCCCGTGTCGCCGTGACCACCCGCAGGCGTGACAGCCGGCAGCGGCGACGCTAAAACCCGCCGTCCGCCGGCCAGCCGGCGGGCTCCGCCCGGGGCGGCCGCGAGGGTCGCGGGGCCCCGCCGGCGGATCGGGTGGGCGGCCGCGGCCGCCGGAACGGGCCGGCGCGCGTCGCCGCGAGAGGGTTGCCGATGAGCGGCGTGAACGAGATCCGCAGTCAGTTCCTGGACTACTTCGCGCGCGAGGGGCACGAGGTGGTGCCCTCGAGCTCGCTCGTTCCGCGCAACGACCCGACGCTCATGTTCACCAACGCCGGGATGGTGCAGTTCAAGAACGTCTTCACCGGCCTCGAGACCCGCGCCACGCCGCGCGCCGTCACCGCCCAGAAGTGCGTCCGCGCCGGCGGCAAGCACAACGACCTCGACAACGTCGGCTACACCGCCCGGCATCACACCTTCTTCGAGATGCTCGGCAACTTCTCGTTCGGCGACTACTTCAAGGAGCGGGCGATCGAGCTCGCCTGGCGCCTCGTCACGCGCGAGTTCGGCCTCGACCCGCGCCGCCTCGTCGTCACCGTCTATGCCGAGGACGAGGAGGCGGCGGCCCTCTGGCGGAAGGTCGCCGGGCTCGAGGACCGGCGCATCATCCGCATCGCCACCAGCGACAATTTCTGGGCGATGGGCGACACCGGGCCCTGCGGGCCGTGCTCGGAGATCTTCTACGACCACGGCGAGGCGATCCCCGGCGGCCCGCCCGGCTCGCCGGACGAGGACGGCGACCGCTTCATCGAGATCTGGAACCTCGTGTTCATGCAGTTCGAGCAGGTGCCGGGGGCCCGCGTGCCGCTGCCGCGCCCGTCGATCGACACCGGCATGGGCCTCGAGCGCATCGCCGCCGTCCTGCAGGGCGTGCACGACAACTACGACATCGACCTCTTCCGCGCCCTCATCCGCGCCTGCGAGGACATCACCGACGTTCCGGCCGACGGCCCGCACAAGGCGAGCCACCGGGTGATCGCCGACCACCTGCGCGCGGCGAGCTTCCTCATCGCCGACGGCGTCATGCCCTCGAACGAGGGCCGCGGCTACGTGCTCCGACGCATCATGCGCCGCGGCATGCGCCACGCCCAGCTGATCGGCGCCCGCGAGCCGCTGATGTGGCGCCTCGTCCCGGCGCTCACCCGCGAGATGGGCCGCGCCTACCCGGACCTCCTGCGCGCCGAGCCGCTCATCACCGAAACGCTGAAGCTCGAGGAGACGCGCTTCCGCCGCACCCTCGAGCGCGGCCTCGCCCTGCTCGACGAGGCTTCGGCGACCCTCGTGCCGGGCGCGGCCCTCGACGGCGAGACGGCGTTCCGCCTCTACGACACCTTCGGCTTCCCGCTCGACCTCACCGAGGACGCCCTGCGCGGCCGCGGCCTCGCCGTCGACACCGCCGGCTTCCAGGCGGCGATGGAGCGCCAGCGCGCCGAGGCGCGCGCCGCCTGGGCCGGCTCGGGCGAGGCGGCGACCGAGACGATCTGGTTCGCGATCAAGGACCGCGTCGGCCCGACCGAGTTCCTCGGCTACGCCGCCGACCGCGCCGAGGCGGTGGTGACCGCCATCGTCCGCGACGGCGCCCCGGTCGAGCGGCTCGAGGCCGGCGAGAGCGGCTTCGTCGTCTTCAACCAGACGCCCTTCTACGGCGAATCGGGCGGCCAGGTCGGCGACACCGGCACCGCCCGCGCTCCGGGCCTGGCCGCCCGCGTCACCGACACCCAGAAGAAGGCCGACGGCCTCTTCGTCCACGCCGTCACCGTCGAGGCCGGCACGCTCTCGACCGGTGACTCGGTCGATCTTGCCATCGACACGGAGCGGCGGCGGGCGATCCGGGCGAACCACTCGGCAACGCACCTCCTGCACGCGGCCTTGCGCTCCGTGCTCGGCCGGCACGTCGCCCAGAAGGGCTCCCTCGTCGCGCCAGACCGGCTGCGCTTCGACTTTTCCCACCCGGTCCCCGTCGATCCGGCCGAACTCCTGCGCATCGAGGAGATGGCGAACGCGGCGGTGCTGCAGAACGCGCCGGTCACGACGCGGCTGATGGCCGTCGACGAGGCGATCGCCTCCGGCGCCATGGCGCTCTTCGGCGAAAAGTATGGCGACGAGGTGCGCGTCGTCTCGATGGCCGAGTCCGATGGCGCGCCCTATTCCGTCGAGCTCTGCGGCGGCACCCACGTGGAGCGGACCGGCGACATCGGCCTCGTCACGGTGGTGGCCGAGGGCGGCGTCGCCGCCGGCGTCCGCCGCGTCGAGGCGCTCTCCGGGGCGGCGGCCCGCCGGCACCTCGCCGAACAGGACCGGCGCGTGCGCAGTCTGTCGCAGATCCTCAAGGCGACGCCGGACGAACTCCTCGCCCGCGCCGAGGGCCTCGTCGAGGAGCGTCGGCGGCTCGAGCGCGACCTCGCCGACGCGCGCCGCAAGCTCGCCCTCGGCGGCGAGGCCGGCGCGCCGGTCGCCAAGGAGGTGGGGGGCACCCGCTTCCTTGGCCGCATCGTCACCGGCATCGCGCCGAAGGACCTGAAGGCCGTCGCCGACGACGCCAAGCGCGCGGTCGGCTCGGGGGTCGTCTCGGTGGTCGGTGTCGGTGAGGACGGCAAGGCGGCGGTGGTCGTCGGCGTGACAGAGGACCTCGTCGGCCGGTTCGACGCGGTGACCCTCGTCCGCCGCGCCTCCGAGGCGCTCGGGGGCAAGGGCGGCGGCGGCCGGCCCGACCTTGCCCAGGCCGGCGGTCCCGAGGGAAGCCGGGCGGAGGCGGCCAACGCCGCCGTCGAGGCCGCTCTCGCCGGCGCCTGAGGCGTCGGGCGGCCGGCCGGCTCGCCGGCCACGGGGCGGCCGGAGGCCGGCTCTCCGCCAGCCTGAGGGGCGGGTGCGGCCGGAGGATCGCCGTTCCGCGGCGTCGTTCGGCGGTGGCAGCCTCCCGGCGACCGGCGCGGGGGAATCGTCCGCCGCGCGGGAAGCGGACGTCGGGGCTCCTCGGCGGCACCTTCTACGCACCTTCTACGGAGTGCTTTCGCCTTCGCCCCGTGGGATCCGCACCCTCGCATCGGCACGCCGAGTGAGGCTCCCGCTGGACGTCGGCGCCGCCGCGTGAGGCGGGCGCGCGCTCCGCTCCCTGGCTCGCCAGCGCCGCGGCAGCGACGCCATCAGGCGCTGGACGTGGTGGCGCAAGAGCGGTGATGGCGTCCAAACCCGCCGGCGGCATCGATGTCGGGACGGAAGAAAGGCTGACGGGCGCGGCCGCGCCGGCTGTCAGGCCGCTCGGTGTGTCTCGCCGGCCCCCCCCTGCCTGGTCGTCCGCACTGCCCTCTTCGTCTCGCCGCCTCCTGCCCCAGAGCGGCGAGCGGGGTGCCATCGCGTGTGGAGAACGGCGGCGCCTTGTGGCGCGCGCCGGAGGCCCGTGACCCCCGGACGCCGCGATCTCGTCCCGAAGGCGACCGCTGGGGCCCTCGCCCGAGGCGCCCTGCCGGGCGCCATCCACGTGCCCCGAATCGGGCACCGGCACGGGGTGCCGGCGGCGAAAGGGCGGCGGAAGGGTGGCCCGATTCCCGTTTCGCGGTGCCGTAGGCCGCCTTCGACAGGCTTGCAGCGGCCCCCAGAGTTAAGGAAAGGTGAAGAAATCCGGGCCTCGCGGGGCCTTCGGGGGCGGGCGGAGGGCCATTCTGTGGCGTTGCCGCAACACTGCTCCCAGAAGACCCCCCACGGCCGCCGCAATCGGTGCTTTGCGATTGAAGCGGGAGCGGCCGTCAGTATGTTCGGACCGACCGGAGCGGACCGGTCACCGCGTGTCGGCGGACGGGTTTCCGGAAGCCGGCACAAACCGACCAACCGCTTCGTGCAACGGTCACAGCCCACGCGGACGTCTCCGGTCTCCGGATCCGAAAGCGGAAGCTGCCAAGACGAGATGATGGAGATCCAAAGATGAACATGAAAGGCGTCGTCCTGGGCGTGGCCGGTGCGCTGGCCGTGACCGGTGTGCAGGCTGCCGACCTCGCGGTCGCTCCGGAGCCGGTCGATTACGTTCGCGTCTGCGACGCGTTCGGCACGGGCTTCCTCTACGTTCCCGGCACCGAGACCTGCTTCCAGATCCGTGGCCGTATCCGCGCCGACTATCGCTTCGCGATCACCGGCCAGGGTAACTTCGGTGGCGTGAACTACCAGAAGCGCAATCAGAACGCGTACAACTTCCGCGCTCGTGCGTACTTCTACTCGGACTCGCGCACCAACACCGAGTACGGCCTGCTGCGCACGTTCGCCCAGCTCGAGATCCAGACCCAGACGGGCACCGGTGGCGCCTCGACGGTCAACCTCGACCAGGCGTTCATCCAGTTCGGTGGCCTCACCTTCGGTAAGGCCTACTCGTTCTTCGACTTCTACCAGACGCCGAACTTCTTCGCTCCGTTCGAGCCGGCTCACTCCGACCAGAACACGCTGATGGCGGCCTACACGTTCGCCTTCGGCAACGGCTTCTCGGCCTCGATCTCGATCGAAGACAACCTGTATCGCCAGGGCTTCGTGTGGGATCGTCCGGCCGTTCCGGGCCCGTTCAACCAGGATGGCTACGCCGGCGTGCGTTGGCCTGATCTGGTCGGCAACATCCGCGTCGATCAGGGCTGGGGTTCCGCTCAGCTGATGGGCGCCCTGCATGAGGTTCGTGCCCGTCGCTCCGGCGGCAGCGAGCTCGGCTGGGCCATCGCCGGTGGCGTCGTCGTGAACCTGCCGATGCTCGCCGAGGGTGACACCTTCGGTCTGCAGGCCGGCTACTCGAGCGGCGCGGTGTCCTACGTCGCCCCGAACGCTTGGGGCCCGGGCGGCAACGGCCAGGCTGACGGCCGTCTGTTCCCCGGCAGCAACGACCTGAAGCTCACGAGCGCCTGGTCGATCGCGGCTGGCTTCCAGCACTTCTGGGCGCCGAACGTTTCCTCGGGCTTCGGCGTGTCGTACCTCGACGTCGACGTTCCCGGGAAGCGCTTCGACTTCCAGAACTGGGACCTCCAGGGCAACATCGTCTTCACTCCGGTGGCGGGCCTCGAGACGGGCTTCGAGCTGCAGTACAAGACCATGCAGCCGGGCGGCAACGGCAAGTCCGACAAGGACATGCTGGTCGGTACCTTCCGCGTCCAGCGCTCCTTCTGATCTGACGCAAGTCTGATCCGGATCGAGCCCGGTGGGTCCTCCCACCGGGCTCTTTCTTTTTCGGCGCCACCGTTCACCAAAATCCGGTGCGGGGGCGCCGGCATGTTTGGGTGACATTGCGTGAAGGACGGCTGCCGCGGTGCGTTCGGCGCCGGCGCGCCGGCGGATCCGGAGCTCTGCGGGGCTGTGACTGCGATGGACCGCGTCGACCGGTGCCGCGCGGGTGGCGGGTGTGTCGGTCCGGCACGTCCGCTCAGGGCGGATCGTTCGCGTCGGGGACCCGCCACAAAGGCGCGGCAGACGCGATCCGCAGGCCGACGCCGTCTGCGGCTCACCTCTGGCCGCCAGCGGCTTGACCGGCGGCGCGAAAGATCGTCAATCGGCGGCAGGACGGCGGTGCGACCGCCGGTGATCGACGACGGAGCGGTGCGGTGCGCGAGACGCGAGCGGAGAACCTGATCCCGGGGGCAACCGGTGACTGGGAGGTCGTCATCGGCATGGAGGTGCACGCCCAGGTCACCTCCGAATCGAAGCTCTTCTCCGGCGCCTCCACCGCCTTCGGCGGCGCGCCGAACGCCCACGTTTCGTTGGTCGATGCGGCGATGCCCGGCATGCTGCCGGTGATCAACGAGGCCTGCGTCCGCCAGGCGGTGCGCACCGGCCTCGGCCTCAAGGCGGCGATCAACCTCCGCTCGGTGTTCGACCGGAAGAACTACTTCTACCCAGACCTTCCGCAGGGCTACCAGATCTCCCAGTACAAGCACCCGATCGTCGGCGAGGGCGAGATCATCGTCGACCTGCCGAAGGGCGAGCAGGTGCGGGTGGGCATCGAGCGCATCCACCTCGAGCAGGATGCCGGCAAGTCGCTGCACGACCAGCACCCGACGATGAGCCACGTCGACCTCAACCGGTCGGGCGTCGCGCTCATGGAGATCGTCTCGAAGCCGGACCTGCGCTCCTCGGAAGAGGCGCGCGCCTATCTCACCAAGCTCCGGGCGATCCTGCGCTATCTCGGCACCTCCGATGCCGACATGGAGAAGGGCAACCTCAGGGCCGACGTGAACGTGTCGGTGCGCCGGCCGGGCGAGCCGCTCGGTACGCGCTGCGAGATCAAGAACGTCAACTCCATCCGTTTCGCCGGCCAGGCGATCGAGTACGAGGCGCGCCGGCAGATCGGCATCCTCGAGGACGGCGGGGCGATCAGCCAGGAGACGCGGCTCTTCGATCCGCGGGCCGGCGAGACGCGGTCGATGCGCTCCAAGGAAGAGGCGCACGACTACCGCTATTTCCCCGATCCCGACCTCCTGCCGCTCGAGCTCGACCCGGCGACCGTGGAGACGATCCGCGCCGGGCTGCCGGAGCTTCCGGACGAGAAGCGGGCGCGATTCGTGGCCGACTACGGGCTGTCGTTCTACGACGCCGGCGTGCTCGTCGCCGAGCGCGCCTCGGCGGACTTTTTCGAGGCGGTAGCCGCGGGGCGCGACGCCAAGCAGGCGGCCAACTGGGTGGTGAACGAGCTGTTCGGCCGCCTCAACAAGGAGGGGCTCGGCATCGACGAGAGCCCGATCTCGGCCGCTCGCCTCGGCGGTCTCCTCGACCTCCTCGCCGACGGCACGATCTCCGGCAAGATCGCCAAGGATCTCTTCGAGGTGATGTGGACGGAGCCGGGAGAGCCGAAGGACCTCGTCGAGGCGCGTGGCCTCCGGCAGGTAACGGACACCGGCGCCATCGAGGCGGCGGTCGACGCGGTGATCGCCGCCAATCCCGACAAGGCGGAGCAGGCGCGGTCAAAGCCGAGCATGGCCGGCTGGTTCGTCGGCCAGGTGATGAAGGCGACGGGCGGCAAGGCCAACCCGCAGGCGGTCAACGCACTCGTGAAGGCAAAGCTCGGCGTCGAGGAGTAGCGAACCTCAGACCTTCCGGCGCGGCCGATCAGGCCGGAGGGTGGCCTCGGCCTCGCGTCGCCGCACGCCGGACGGACGTTCGAATCGGTCCGCGCGGGCCTGGGCGGCGGGCGGGTTCGGCATTGGCCGGTAGGACGCCAGCGCCGCGATGAAGGCGGCGGCGGAGCCCGGCAAGCGGGACATGGCCAGCATCTGGGTCTCCTCTCGGGGGTCGGCCGACGGCGGTTCGTCGCCGCCGGGTCGTCCCTTTTAACGCGGTCCACGGGCGAGAGTTTCCGTCGCCCCGCGCGCAAGGCGGTGTCGACTGAGGCTCGCAGGCGGAGCTTGGCCGGAGCCTGCCGACGCCTTACATGTGGGGACCCCTCCCGCTGGAGACCTCTGCCCCATGAGCGTCACGCAGTCGCAGCCGATCGAGCTGCATTTCTGGCCGACCCCGAACGGCTTCAAGATCAGCATCATGCTGGAGGAGCTCGGCGTCCCCTACGACCTGAAGCTCATCGACATCGGCAAGGGCGACCAGTTCAAGCCGGAGTTCCTGAAGATCGCCCCGAACAACCGCATGCCGGCGATCGTCGACCCGGAAGGTCCCGGCGGCGCGCCGATCTCGATCTTCGAGTCCGGCGCCATCCTCCAGTATCTCGGCCGCAAGTTCGGCCACTTCTATCCGGCTGACGAGCGGGCCCGCGTCGCGGTCGAGGAATGGCTGATGTGGCAGATGGGCGGCTTCGGCCCGATGCTCGGCCAGAACCACCACTTCGCCATCTACGCGCCCGAGAAGATCCCCTACGCCATCAAGCGCTACCAGGACGAGACGCACCGCCTCTACGGCGTGCTGAACCGCCGCCTCGAGGGCCGGGATTTCGTGGCGGACGAGTATTCCATCGCCGACATGGCGATGATCGGCTGGGCGCGCGGCTACGAGCGCCAGGGCCAGGACATCGCCGAGTTCCCGAACGTGAAGCGCTGGATGGACACCTTGCTCGCCCGCCCGGCGGTGCAGCGTGGCCTCGAGGTCGGCAAGGACGCCCGCAAGGCTGACATCGCCACCGACAAGGACGCCCAGAAGGTGCTGTTCGGCCAGCGCGCCAGCTGACGGGACGGCGGCCGGGCGCCGGGATCAGCGCCCGGCGCGCCGGCGGGCCCGCCGGGCGCGGGCGGCGCTTGCGAGCGTCAGGAGCAGGTTGCCGGTGATGGCGTCGGACAGCGCGGCGGTGCGGCGCGTGCCGACGATCGCCTCCTCGATGCGGGCGGCTGCGATGTCGAGGTCGGCGAGCGACCAGAGGCCGAGGGCGTCGGCCACCACCTGCTTGCGGCGGAAGAACACCGGCGGCGACATGCGCTCGACCGCCGCGGCGGGCGGCGTGCCGTCCTCCACCATCAGGCGGCCGCGGGCGAGGGCGTGCACCTGGCGCAGCGCCGCCGACAGGATGGCGGGCGAGGACGTGCCGGCCCTCAGCAGCCGCGCCAGCGTCCGGTCGAGGTCGACGACGGCGCCGGTGAGCGCCGCGTCGATGGTGGCGTCCAGCGTCTCGGCGGCGCTGTCGCCGATCAGCGCCTCGACGTCGGCGAGGGTGATGCGCCCGGTGCCGTGGGCGTAGAGGGCGAGCTTCTCGATCTCGGCGCGGGTCTGGCGGCGGTCGGCGCCGAGGAGGTCCTTCAGCGCCTCCTTCGCCTCGCTCTCGACCGACAGGCCCTCGCGCCGGGCGATCTCCTCGATCAGCCGCTCGATGTCGGCCGCCTCGTCGGCGTAGCAGGCGAGGGCGACGGCGCTCGGGTGGTCCTCCACGCGCTTGCGCAGCCCGGTGCCCTTCTTGAGGTCCCCCGCCTCGACGACGACGAGGGCGTCCTTCGGCGGATCGTCGAGCAGCGGCTGCAGCGCGGGCTCGACCGCGCGGGTGCCGGCGTCGCGGACCCAGACGGTGCGGCGCCCGCCGAAGAGGGCGATGGTGCGCGCCTCGTCGGAGAGGCGGCCGGGGTCGGAGGCGATCTCGGCGCCCTCGAGGCGGACCAGCGAGAAGGGATCGGCGGCCCCGCGGTTCGCGGCCTCGACGAGGGCGCGGGCGCGCTCGGCGACGAGGCCCTGTTCCGGACCGAACACGAGCACGACGGCCGGCGCGCGCGCCGGGTCGGCGACGAGACGGTCGAAGTCGCGGGGCTTCAGCGCGACCATCGGCGCGCCGCCCTCAGCGGTGGGTGGCGAAATAGGCCGCGAGGCGGACGCGCAGGTCGGCGGCGATCGTCTTGGCGGCCCGCGCCTCGGCGTCCTCGAGGGCCCGCACGTTGGCGAAGCGCTGGCTCGAAAAGTCGTAGGAGGCGTCCGCGGCGGAGTTGCCGGTGAGGAGCGTCCGCCCCGTCGTCGAATCGGACAGCACGAAGCTCGCCGACAGGGAGACGATGTAGGAGGCCGGGACCTCCGACAGGCGCTCCACGGCGACCGCCGCCTCGGTGCGGGTGAGGAAGATGCGCAGGGAGTACTGCGGGTCCGGGGCCTCCTCGCCGCCCGTGAAGGCGAAGATCAGCTCGTTGCGCAGCACCTGCTCGACGCGGTTGCGCGCGGGCTGGATGGCGATCCTCGACAGCTCGGTCGCGACCGGCGTGCCGGAGCCCGGCGCGTCGGCATAGAGCGGCCGCACGACGCAGCCGCCGAGCGCCAGCGAGACGACGAGGAGCGGGGGGAGGAGGGCGGCGGCGGTGCGGCGGGCGGACGAGGGCCGGAGCGTCGGGGCAACGTGCTGAGGCGTTCGGGTCAGACCCGATATGTCGGACTCGCGGACCCCCCTCCCTGCCCTCCCCCGCAAGGGGGGAGGGTTCGCGTCGAGATTGGATCGGGAGCCTTGCCACAAGCAGGGCGGAAACCCTCCCCCCTCGCGGGGGAGGGTAGGGAGGGGGGGAGCCTCGGATGCGGCGTTCCGAGGGGGGAGAAGCGGGGCCACGAGCGCGCGAGCGCCACGGAGCGCGGCCGCGAGGAAGCCTCGGGCGGCGGGTCCAGCGGCCGAAGGCGAGCGCCCCTCATCCCACCACATTGACGATCCTCTGGGGCACGACGATCACCTTCTTCGGGGCGCGGCCCTCAAGGTGGCGGCGGACCTCCTCCAGCGACAGGGCGGCGGCCTCGATGTCGCCCGTGGGCGCATCGCGCCGGACGGTGACCTCGCCGCGCCGCTTGCCGTTCACCTGCACGGGCAACACCACCACGTCCTCGACGAGCAGGGCACGGTCGACGACCGGCCACGACTCGGTCGCGACGAGCGTAGCATGGCCGAGGGCCGACCAGCATTCCTCGGCAAGGTGCGGCATCATCGGGGCAATCGCCTTCACCAGCATCTCGAGCGCCTCGCGCATCGCCGCGCCGAGCGGCGCGCCGGCCTCGACGCCCTCCTGGGCGGCGCGGGCGAGGACGTTGACGAGCTCGTGCAGCCGGGCGACCGCCCGGTTGAAGGCGAGCTGCTCGATGTCGTCCTCGATTGCCGCGAGTGCCTTGTGGGCGGCCTTGCGGACGTCGAAGGCGGTGCCCTCGGCGCCGGCAGGGACGGGGGTGCCGACCGGGGGCAGCTTGGCGGCTGTCTCGGCGACGAGGCGCCAGACGCGCTGGACGAAGCGCTGCGCGCCGGCAACGCCTTCCTCGGTCCAGATCACGTCGCGCTCGGGCGGCGAGTCGGAGAGCATGAACCAGCGGGCGGTGTCGGCGCCGTAGCTCGCGATGATGTCGGACGGGTCGACGGTGTTGCGCTTCGACTTCGACATCTTCTCTATGGAGCCGACCGTCACCGCCTCGCCGGTGGCCCGGAGCGTCGCGCGGCGGACGCCGCCCTCCTCGGTGACGTCGACCTCGGCGGGGCTGACGAAGGTGCCGTCGGCCTTCCGGTAGGTCTCGTGCACCACCATGCCCTGGGTGAACAGGCCGGCGAACGGCTCGTCGAGGCCGATGTGGCCGGTCTTCTTCATCGCCCGGACGAAGAAGCGCGAGTAGAGGAGGTGCAGGATCGCGTGCTCGATGCCGCCGATGTACTGGTCGACGGGCAGCCAGCGGTCGGCGACCGCCGGCTCGGTCGGGGTCGTGGCGTCGGGCGCCGTGAAGCGGGCGAAGTACCAGGACGAATCCACGAAGGTGTCCATGGTGTCGGTCTCGCGCCGCGCCGGCCCCTTGCACTGCGGGCAGGCGACGTTCCGCCAGGTCGGGTGCCGGTCGAGCGGGTTGCCCGGCTTGTCGAAGTCGATGTCGTCCGGCAGCTGCACCGGCAGGTCCGCCTTCGGCACCGGCACGACGCCGCACGCCTCGCAGTGGATGACCGGGATCGGGCAGCCCCAGTAGCGCTGGCGCGAGATGCCCCAGTCGCGCAGGCGATAGTTCACCTGCCGCGCGCCCTGCGGCTTGCCGTCGAGCCTTTCGCCCTCGAGGTGGCGGGCGACCGCCTCCTTCGCTGCCGGCACCGACAGCCCGTCGAGGAAGCCGGAGTTGTAGAGCCGGCCGTCGCCCACATAGGGCTCCTCGCCGATGGCGAAGGTGGCCGGGTCGGCATCTGGCGGCAGCACCACGGGAATGACCGGCAGGCCGTACTTGCGGGCGAACTCGAGGTCACGCTGGTCATGGGCCGGGCAGCCAAAGAGGGCGCCGGTGCCATAGTCCATCAGCACGAAGTTCGCGACGTAGACCGGCAGGCGCCGGCCCGGGATCAGCGGGTGCTCGACCGTGAGCCCGGTGTCGAAGCCCTTCTTCTCGGCGGTCTCCAGCACGGCGACGCTCGTGCCCATGCGCCGGCACTCGGCGATGAACTCCGACAGCGCGGCGTCGGTCTCGGCGGCGGCGCGGGCGACCGGGTGGTCGGGCGACAGCGCCATGAAGCTCGCGCCGAACAGCGTGTCCGGCCGCGTCGTGAAGACCTCGATCTCGCTGCCGGCATTGCTCGCCGGGGCGAGCGGGAAGCGGACCCGCAGGCCCTCGGACCGGCCGATCCAGTTCTTCTGCATCAGCCGGACCTTCTCCGGCCAGCGGTCGAGCGTGTCGAGCGCCGTCAGAAGGTCCTCGGAATAGTCGGTGATGCGCAGGAACCACTGGGTCAGCTCGCGCTGCTCGACGAGCGCGCCGGAGCGCCAGCCGCGCCCGTCGATCACCTGCTCGTTGGCGAGCACGGTCTGGTCGACCGGGTCCCAGTTGACCTTCGAGGTGCGGCGGTAGGCGAGGCCGGCCGCCAGGAAGTCGAGGAAGAGCTCCTGCTGGCGGTGGTAGTAGGCGACGTCGCAGGTGGCGAACTCGCGCGACCAGTCGAGCGACAGGCCCATCGACTTCAGCTGGGCGCGCATCGTCGCGATGTTGTCGTAGGTCCACGCCTTCGGGTGGACCTTGTTCTGCATCGCCGCGTTCTCGGCCGGCATGCCGAAGGCGTCCCAGCCCATCGGGTGCAGGACGTTGAAGCCGCGGGCGCGCTTGTAGCGGGCGACGACGTCGCCCATCGTGTAGTTGCGCACGTGGCCCATGTGGATGCGCCCCGACGGATAGGGGAACATCTCGAGGACGTAGTAGGGCGCGCGGGGGTCGTCGTTCTTCGTGCGGAAGACGTCGGCGGCGGCCCACTCGGCCTGCCACCGGCCCTCGGCTTCGGGGGCGTTGTAGCGCTCCGTCGTCGTCATGTCGGATCCGGCTCGGGTACTGGAAAAATCTGAGAATTCAGGCCGGACTGACAACAGAATTCCCCCCGATGGTCAACTGTCGCCGATCGCCCAGGGCCGCGCGGGGCGAGATGCCGACGGCCCGGCCGGGGCGCGGCGATGCCGGCGGTTGCCGCCCGGGCGCGGCTGCGCTAACCCGGCCTGACCCCCCGCCGAACCGGAGCCGCCGATGAGCACTGCCGACGACCGCGACGACACCCCCGCCGGGCGGCTCGCGGCGATCAAGGCCCGGATCGCCCGGGCCGAGCGCATCGCCGGCCGTCCGGCCGGTTCTGTGACGCTGATCGCCGTCTCGAAGACCTTTCCGGCCGAGGACGTGGCGGCGCTGATCGACGCCGGCCAGCGCGTCTTCGGCGAGAACCGCGTCCAGGAGGCGAAGGCGAAGTTCCCGGCGCTCAGGGAGCGGCACGCCGACCTCGAGCTCCACCTCATCGGGCCGCTGCAGTCGAACAAGGCGCGGGAGGCGGTGGCGCTCTTCGACGTCATCCACACGGTCGACCGCGAGAAGATCGCCGCGGCGCTCGCCGAGGAGATCGCGAAGTCCGGCCGGCGGCCGCGTCTGTTCGTGCAGGTGAACACCGGCGAGGAGCCACAGAAGGCGGGCGTGCCACCGCGCGAGGCGGCGGCCTTCGTCCTCCGCTGCCGGGAGAGCTTCGCCCTGCCGGTGGAGGGGCTGATGTGCATTCCGCCCGCCGACGAGCCGCCGGGGCCGCACTTCGCGCTCCTTGAGAAGATCGCGGGTGAGGCCGGCCTGCCGCTTCTGTCGATGGGGATGTCGGCCGACTTCGAGATCGCCGTCGGCTTCGGGGCGACGCACGTGCGCGTCGGCAGCGCCCTCTTCGGCTCGCGCCCGCCGCTCGCCTCCGCCTGAGGTTCAGGCGGCGGCGTCGACCGGCGGCACCGCCGAGGGCTCGGCGAGACGGGCCCGGAACTTCTTCGGCTTGTCGGCATAGAGGATGCGGCCGCGGGCGAAGGCGTCCGCCTGGAGGGCGGCCCGCCGGGCGGCGATGACGGCGAGGGCCCGGCCGGCCGCGGCCTCGCCGCCGGCAAGGGCCGGCTCGGCCGTCACCGTCAGCGTCAGCACCGCGAGGTCGTGGTCCTCGCCGAGGATCTCGCCGAGCTCATCGAGAGCGGTGACGATGGAGGGGCTCGCCGCGGCCGTGCGCGGCTCGGCGAGCTTGGAGAGGTGCCAGCGGTGCTTCACCGCCTTCCGCCAGTCGTGCAGGGCCTCGTCGTCGGTGGTCGCGAACAGGGCCTCGGACATCGCCGCACGGCCGTCGCGATAGGTCGTCTCGAGGCCGGCGAGAAGCACGTCGGCGCTCCCGGACCGCTTGCCCCAGGAGAGGCTGGCGGCGGCCTCGGCCTCCGTGGCGAGAGCGGCGGCGGCCTCGTGGACGGGCGGAAGCTCGGCGTGCACGGCCTTCGCGCGAGAGGCAAGGGCGCCGGCGAGATGGCGGAGCGCCTCTCCCTCGGGGCCTTCCGCGTCGGCGGCGAGCCGCTCGGCGGTGCCGGCCATCACGTCGGCGTCGCGGGCGGCGGAGAGCGAGCGGGCGATGTCGCCGAGACGGCGGCCGTGGGCGCGGGCGTCCCGGTCGGCAAGGGGACGCAGCGCCCGGAGGATCGTCCGGGCGCGCTTCAGGCGGCGACGCGCCTTGTGGATGCGCTTGTCGAGGCGGCTCTCCTCCTCGAGGAGCGTCTCGCGGGCCGAGAGGATGTCGTCGCAGAGCTGCTCGCGCAGCGCCGCGGCGACGTTCCGTTCAAGCGAGACCGCGAGCGCCAAGGCAACCCTCCGAGGTGGCGGTGGCTCAGCCCGCGGCTTCACCGGTGGTGGCGAGGCCGACGGGGCAGGAGACGCCCGTCCCCCCAATGCCGCAATAGCCGTTCGGGTTCTTCGCCAGGTACTGCTGGTGGTAGTCCTCGGCGTAGTAGAACGGCCCCGCCGGCGCGATCTCGGTGGTGATCGTGCCGTGGCCGGCCTTCAGGAGGGCGCCCTGGTAGTCCGCCTTGACGCGGCGGGCGACGGCGAGTTCCGCGGGATCGTCGAGATAGATCGCCGAGCGGTACTGGGTGCCGACGTCGTTGCCCTGGCGCATGCCCTGGGTGGGGTCGTGCGCCTCGAAGAACACCCGGAGGAGCGCCTCGAGCGACAGCACGGCCGGGTCGTAGACGACGAGCACCGCCTCCGTGTGACCGGTCATGCCGGTACACGTCTCCTGGTAGGTCGGGTTCGGTGTGGTGCCGCCGGCGTAGCCGACGGCCGTGACGTAGACGCCGGGCGTCTGCCAGAGCTTGCGCTCGGCGCCCCAGAAGCAGCCGAGGCCGAGCACGGCCGTCTTCAGCCCCTCCGGGAACGGCCCCTTCAGGGCGCGGCCGTTGACGAAATGGCGATCGGCGGTCGGGAGCGGATCCGGACGGCCGGGAAGAGCCTCCGCCGCAGACGGGACGGAGAGCTTCTTGGTGAGGATGTCGAGCAGGAACATGGCGCCAATATAGGGTGCCGGGGTGCCCCGGTCCAAGGGGCACGGGGGCGGGAATGGCGGTGGCGCGGCCGGCGGATCGCTGCGACCGCCCCGTCCCCGGAGGGTCGCGGGGGCCTCTCGGGGGCCGCGCCGGCTCGCCGCACCCTCACCGTGAATTGAGCCACCTCAAGGCGACAGTGAACACGCGGTGCGCATGGAGGGTCTATCGTGACCCCCGGCGGGCGCTCAGGCGTCGCCGAGACGGGGCCGGGGGCGAGAACAGAAGGACGGACCGTCGCGGTCCGCGTGGCGTTTTCGCGGATCGTCGGCCGTCTCGGGAGGACCGCCGATGCGAAACCCCCTGAGGACCCGGCCGTGGTCCGGGCGGACGGCCACGGCACCGGTGCGGACGCGCACCGCCGCGGCTTCGCTTGCCCTCGCCGCCGCCCTCGCCGGCGTGGTGCTGTCGCCGTGGCCGGGCTTTGCGCAGGGCACGGGCCAGGGAACCGGCCAGGCGCCCCCAGCGTCGGCCTCGGATGCTCCGCCCCCGCCGGACGGCCCGCCCCCGCCGGACGCGCCGCCGCCGCCGCCCGACTACATCCCGCCGCCACCCCCGCCGGACCTCGCCGAGCCCGAGGCCGGTCTCGACGAGCCGCCGCCGCCGCCGGACTACGACGCCGCCGGCACGCCGCCGCCGCCGGATGATGCGGCGGACCCTGCCCCGCCGCCGGACTATGGCAGCGCGCCGGCCGACGTGGCGGCCGAGCCGCCGCCGGCGCCGGAGCCGGGCGGCCCGCCGATGGAGGCGGGCGAGGCCTACCACACGCGCTTTTCCGGCACCGCCCGGCGCGACGGACCGACGGGGCCGGTGACGGTCATCGACCTCGAGGGCGTCGTCGGCAGCATCTTCGACCTCCGCGTCCTCGGCGAGCCGGCGGTCGGCCAGCACGTCCTGTCGGTGCCGCAGCGCGCCCCGGCGACGGCGGCGGACGTCGGCCAGATCTTCGGCATCGCCATCGACGACGCAGCCGAGCCGAACGTCTTCGTCACGGCGACCTCGGCCTACGGCCTTCACCTCGAGCCGGGCACGACGGAGTGGATGGCCGGGATGTGGGGCCCCGACGGCGGGCCCGGGACGATCTGGCGGATGCCCGCCGACACCGGCTACGCGCCGGAGTTCTTCGCCGAGGTGACGCTCGACGGGCGGCCGAACAGCGGCGCGGCGCTCGGCAACATCGCCTACGACCCGCAGACCCGGCAGCTCTACGTCTCCGACCTCGAGACGGGCATGATCCACCGCCTCTCGGCGGAGGACGGGCGCGAGCTCGGCCGCTACGACCACGGCGTCGACGGGCGGCGGAGCTTCCTCGATGCGGAGAGCGGCGAGACGACCTCGCTGCCGGCCGTCGCCTTCGACCGGACGAGCGCCGCCCGCCGCGAGGGCTGCGAGGCCGGGCCGTTCGAGCGGACGCCGGCGTGCTGGAACTTCGCCGACTTCCGCCGCCGCATCTGGGGCCTCGCCGTCCGCCCGGGCGGGGCGTCGGGCGAGAGCCGGCTCTACTACGCCCTGTGGGCGAGCGACGGCTTCGGCAACCCGGCCTGGGAAGAGGCGGGCGAGGAGGGCTACAACAGCGTCTGGTCGGTGCGGCTCGACGCGGGCGGCGGCTTCGACATCGCGAGCGTCCGCCGCGAGTTCGTGCTGCCGGCCTTCTTCGGCGACGACGCGGCGGCCGGGCCGATGGCCGAGAACAGCCGGCCGGTCTCCGACATCGAGTTCGAGGCCTGCGGCGAGCGGCGGGTGATGCTGCTCGCCGAGCGCGGCGGCGTGCGCAATCTTGGGCTCGGGGCGGCGGACGCGTTCGCGAGCCCGCACGAATCCCGCCTCCTGCGCTACGAGCTCGGCGAGGACGGCGTCTGGAGCCCGGCGGGGCGCTACGACGTCGGCTTCTACGAGCGCCAGGAGCACGGGCCGCCGCGGCTGCGGGCGAGCGCCGGCGGTGGCTGCGACTTCGGCTACGGCTACAGCGAGGCCGGCACCGCCGATCTCTCCCGCCGCAACGGCTTCGTCTGGGTCACCGGCGACAACCTCTGCTCGCCGCGCGGCGCCTGCCTCGAGCCGACCACCGGCGCCTTCGAGGACACGAGCGTCGTCGACGGCCTGCAGGGCACGCCCGAGGGCTTCCTCGAGGAGCTCGGCCCGGAGGCGGCCTATGCCGTGCCGGCGCCGGCCGGGCCGGTGACGCCGGCGCGGGGGCCGGAGGCGTCCTACCTCATCGATTCCGACGTGCCGCTCGAGACGGGCGGCGGCGAGGCGACGGGCGGAGACCGCTATCAGGCGACCTTCGCCGGCGACGTCGACGTGCTGCAGCGCTGCGTCGCCGAGGTGACGGAGGTGGTGGAGCCGGAGCCGCCGGTGCTCGCCGCGCCGGTGCTGCCGCCGCCGGCGGTGCACCTGCGCGAGATGACCCACCAGCGCAACGCCTCGCCGCGCCACAACGTCAACCGCTCCTGGCACGAGCGGCAGTGGTCGTGGCACACGCGCGACCAGTCCTGGCACTACCGCAACCGGTCCTGGCACCGGCGCGACGTGTCGTGGCACTGGCGGGCCGGCTCGTGGCACTCGCGCGACCGGTCATGGCACTCGCGGAACCGGTCGTGGCACTGGCGCGACCGCTCGTGGCACTGGAAGAACGGCTCGTGGCACTACAACAACCGGTCGTGGCACAGCCGGACCCTCAGCTGGCACACGCGCGCCCGCTCCTGGCACGGCAAGGACCGCTCGTGGCACTGGAAGCAGAGTTCCTGGCACGACCGCCGCCACTCCTGGCACAGCCGCGACCGCTCGTGGCACGGCAAGGATCGCTCCTGGCACGCGAAGGATCGCTCGTGGCATTCGAAGGACCGGTCGTGGCACAGCCGGCAGGAGACGCTGCACCGCGGCCACGACACGAAGCGATCGCGCGAGCACGACAGGAACCGCTCGGAGAACCGGGATCACGACCGGCAGCGCTCGCTGAACCGGCACCACGACAAGGACCGGTCGCAGAAGCAGCAGCACGACCGCGGCCGGTCCAACAAGCAGCCGGCGGTGCACAGCCGGGTGGAGTCGCAGCGGCGTGACGACGGGGCCCGTCACAACCGGGCGCAGTCGGACAAGCGCGACGACGCGAAGGCCCACAACCGCACCCGCTCCCAGCAGAAGGAGCCCGCGAAGCACTCGCGTGCCCAGTCGGACCGGCGCGACGACGCGAAGCCGGCCCACAGCCGGAGCCGGTCGCAGCAGAAGGAGCCGGCGAAGCACGGCAAGGCGCAGTCGGACAAGCGGGACGACAAGAAGCCCGCCCACAGCCGCTCGCGCTCGCAGCAGGCCGAGAAGCCGCAGCACGCCCGGTCGAAGTCGCAGCAGCGCGACGACGCGAAGGCCCACAGCCGCTCCCGCTCGCAGCAGCAGCAGAAGGCCGACAAGCCGAAGAAGCAGCCGCAGCAGAAGCAGCAGCAGGCGAAGCCGGAGCGGCAGAAGGCCCAGAAGCAGCATCAGCCGAAGCAGGAGAAACAGCAGAAGCAGCAGCAGAAGCCGAAGCACCAGGGCGACGGCGGCCGCCACAACAAGAACCGGTCGGAGAAGGGATGAGGCGCCGATCGATGACCGGGAGGGACCATCCCGCCGCGCGCGGCCCGAACGGCCGCGCGACGGGCCCGGCGGCGGCGGTGCGGCGCGCGGCGGAGGCCCGCGCCGCGTCGCTCGCCCTCCTTCTGGCGGGGGCGCTCGCCCTCGCCCTCGCCGGCGCCGGCTTCGCGGGGCCGGTCGCGGCGGCGGGCGGGCCGCGGCTCGAGACGAATGAGGCCTATGTGGAGGCGGTGACGGCGCCGCCCCGCCTCGACGTCACCGACATGAAGACGGTGATGCGCTTCGTGCTGGCGAGCCTGCCGGACGAGGTGACGGTCTACCCGACGGAGAACTACTTCTACTTCGGCTTCACCGACGGCGGCATCCGCTGGGCGGGGAATCTCCGGCTCGACGCCGAGACGCGCGACCTCGGCAAGATCCACATGACCTACTTCAAGGACTTCACCGCCTGGCAGCACGAGGAGACCGACTACACGAAGGTGTGGGGCGCGGAGGACGGGGTGACGGTGGAGAAGGTCGGCCCGCTCGCCTACCGGGTGACGTTCGAGGGCCGGAGCGTGCTCTTCCGCCTCAACGACCTGTCGGCGGTGAAGCCGCCGGACGGGGTGCTGCTGCCGGGCGAACGCTACCTCGGGCCGGTGTTCGACGAATCCGGCATCCGCTTCTTCCTCGTGTTCCGGCCGGAGGAGAAGCAGTTCCTGTTCGTGCTCGACGAGACGGTGCCGGTGGCGGACGAGCTCATCGCCCTGCCGGACGAGCGCCTCAGCCTCGGCCGCCGCACGGGCTTCGCCTTCTATGCCGACCGGCTGGCGCCGCGGCGTGTGCTCGTCGGGGTCCACGCCGGCAATACCGGCGTCAACAACTACCTCGACGGTCCGTTCGACCAGCTGCCGGACAATTTCCTCAAGGGTGACGAACTCCTCGACGCGATCCTGACGGTGAGTCCGGACCTCGCCGGCACGCTCGACCGCTTCGGCAATTCCGAGGACGACAGCGTCCGCTACCTGATCGCGCCCTACCTGCAGTACGACTACGAGGACGAACTCGGCTCGGTCGCCGCCTGCGCCGGCGAGACGACGGGCGCCGACTACTGGGCCTGTTTTGCCCCGGGCAGCGGCGAGGACGCGCCGCCCTACCCGGACGATGCGAGCGACCCGTCCTGGTACCCGCCGCCGCCGGACCCGGACGAGCCGCCAACGCCGGACGAGCCGGCGCCGCAGTGACCCCGGTGGGAGCGGCGCGTCTGACGCGTCTCAAAGGAAGACGTCGCCGCCGTTCGGCGAGAGGGTCTGGCCGACATAGTTGGAGCCGGCGGCGGAGGCGAGGAGCAGGGCCGTCGGCGCCACCTCCTCGACCTGGCCGAAGCGGCCGATCGGCAGCTGCGTCTGTTTCCAGGCCTTCCAGTCCTCGCTGAAGCCGCGCAGCATGTCGGTGTCGATCGGGCCCGGGGCGATGGCGTTGACGAGCACGCCCTTCGGCGCGGCCTCCTGGGACAGGGCCCGCGTAAGGCTGACGATGCCGCCCTTGGCGGCGCAATAGTGGGCGACGTTGACGCCGCCCTTATAGGCGAGCTGCGAGGCGAAGTTGATGACCCGTCCGAAGCCGCGCTCCACCATCCCCGGATAGAAGGCCTGCGTCACCATGAAGGTGCCGCGCAGGTGCACGCCGATCATCCGGTCGAAGGCGGCGAGCGAAATCTTCTCGAACGGCACGTCGTCGCCGATGCCGGCGCAGTTGACGAGGATGTCGACCGGCCCAAGCGCCTCGCCGGCCCAGGCGGCGAGGGCGGCGACGTCGTCCTCGAGGGCGACGTCGCAGGCGGTGTGGACGGCGGCGAGGCCCGCCTCGCCGAGCCGCTCGACGAGGGCAACCGCGTTCTCCTCGTCGCGATAGTGGCAGAAGCCGACCCTGGCGCCGTGCTCGGCGAACAGGGCGACGATCGCCGCGCCGATGCCGCGGCTGCCACCGGTGACGAGGGCGGTGCGGCCCGCGAGGCTGAAGAGGTCCATGACGAACTCCGGTGAGGGCCGCGCCGCCGCACGGGGCGCCGGCGGGCGAAGGAGAGGACAGCGGAAAGCGGAGGGCCCGGGGCGCGGCTATTTCTTGTAGTAGGTCTGGGCGACCTGATCCTCGGTGTTCTTCCCGCAGGAGATCACCGGATAGCGGGCGGGGCGCTCGGGAGTGACGCAGGTGGGGAAGGCGTCGAGCGCCGCGTCGTAGTCGACCCCGAAGAACTGCACGATCGAGTAGCGGTGCTCGGTCGTCAGGTTCACCACCCGGTGCGGCCGCGACAGGAAGACGTCGTTGCTCCAGCGCTGCATCAGGTTGCCGAGGTTGATGACGAAAGTGCCGTCGATCGGCGTCACCTCGATCCAGTCGCCGCCGACCCCCTTCACCTGCAGCCCGGGCTGCGGCGACTGCCAGACGGTGGTGAAGAGCTCGTAGTCGCGGTGGGCGCCGATGCCGATCTTGGAGAGGTCCCAGTCCGGCTGCTGGGGCGGGTAGTAACAGGCCCGCATCCGCGACATCGGCTTAGTGTACATCGCGTCGAAATAGGTCTCGGGCAGCTCGAGGGCGAGCGCGAAGGCGCGCAGCATCGTCTTGCCGAATTCGAGCTGGGTGTCGAAGTAGGTGCCGAGCGCCGAGGCGAATTCCGGCGGCGCGTCGGGCCACTGGTTCGGGCCGTAGAACTTGATGCCCTTCAGATAGTCGGGGTCGTCCTCGGGCAGGTCGTGCGCGGCCTCGAAGGCCTCGTGCATGTCGTTGCCCTTGAGCTCGTGGTCGGCGTTGATGTCGCCGTTGCCGACATAGCCGCGGTGGTTCGGCGTCGACATGTAGTGGCGCTTCATCTTCTCGGCCGCCGGCAGGGCGAAGTAGCGCTGCATCGCCTGGTAGGCGCGGCGGATGACGGCGTCGGGGATGCCGTGGTTGACGAGGTAGAAGAAGCCGACGTCGGTGCACGCCTTGCGCAGCGCCGGAGCGATCTCTCTGCGGATCTCCGGGTCGCTCGACAGCATGGGGCTGAAATCGAGCACCGGAATGACGTCGCTGGTGTTGCGCTTGAAGCGGATGCCCTTGCCGGCATCGACGACGGTGTCTGGGGTGGTGGACATCGGGCGGCTCCCGGGCGTGATGGGAGGTGCATCCCAGCATCCGGCGCCGCTGCCGACTTGGCCGTCACGGCACAGCCTCTTGTCGGCGAGCGCCCTCGCGGCCGCGCCCGCAGGCGGCGAAGAGGACGGCGACAGCGGACTCATTCTTGCTTTCTCCCGAGGTCGGGTCGGTCGCGAGGGACGGGGATCTGGAGCGGGCCATGCCGAACGAGATCGTCACCCGCGGGACGGGCGGTGCCGCCGAGCGGGAGTGGGAGCGGGCGATCTCCGCGACCTACTATCTCCAGGAGGTGCGCTCGGCCGGGGATCGTGCCTTCCACGGCCGCCTGTCGGTGCAGCCGGTCGGGGCGGTGTCGCTGTCGCGCATCGTCTCGACGCCCGTGACCTACCGGCGACGACCCCAGCAGATCGCCGCCCACGCCGAGGGCTACCACCTCGTGACGATGCCGCTCCGCGGCGACCTGTTCTTCCAGCAGGAGGCGGCCGAGGCGCACTGCCCGGCGCACTGCTTCCTCACCGAGCGCGGCGACCTGCCCTATGAGCTCCACCAGCCCGGCGACAACGAGCTTCTGGTGGTGCGGCTGCCGGAATCGCTGCTCGACGGCTTCCTGCCGCGCGGCCAGGCCTTCGAGGGGCGCCGGATCGGCCGGCCCGGCGGGTTCGCCGGCCTCTTCATGGACGTCGCGCGCGCGGCGATGGCGAACGGCGACGGCCTCGATCCCGCCCGGTCGCCGGTGGTGGCGCGGCACCTGCTCGAACTCCTCGCCCTCGCTTTGACGGAGGGGGAGCGCGGCACCGAGAGCGGCGAGAGCGCCGTGGCAGCGGCGCACCTTCGCCGCATCAAGGCGGCGATCCGCCGGCGCCTGGCCGAGCCGGACGTGACGCCCGCCCGCATCGCCGCCGACTGCGGCCTCTCGGTGCGCTACCTGCACCGGCTGTTCGCCGGGGCGGGGACGACGATGGGGCGGTGGATGGTGGAGCAGCGGCTCATCGGGGCCGACGGCGCGCTGCGCGACCCGCGCAACCGCGCCTCGCTGGCGGCGGTCGCCCAGAGCCACGGCTTCTTCGACCAGTCGCAGTTCTGCCGCCACTACAAGCGCCGCTTCGGCCGCACGCCCGGCGAGACGCGGGCCGAGGCGGCCGGCCGCGCGGGGCGCCGCGGGTAGTTCGCGGCCGGCCCGCGGGCCGCCACCGCGCCCCTAGTGACCCGTGCCGATCGAGACGATGCGGGACGTGGCGTGTTCGGTGAACCACATCGCCCCGTCCGGGCCGGCCGCGATGCCCTGCGGCGCGGACTTCGCGGTGGGCGTCGGGTACTCGGTGATCATGCCGTCCACGGTGATGCGGCCGATCTTGTGGCCGCTCCACTCGGCGAACCACAGGGCGCCGTCCGGGCCTGCCGCGATGCCGCGCGGACCGGCGCCCTCGGTCGGCACGGCGAACTCGGTGACCGTGCCGTCCATGGCGATGCGGCCGATCCTGTTGCCGGCGCGCTGGGTGAACCACATCGCCCCGTCCGGGCCAGCGGCGATGTCCTGCAGGACGGCGCCTTCGGTCGGGATCGGGTACTCGGTGATGGTGCCGTCCATGGCGATGCGGCCGATCTTGTTGCCGCGCCACTCGACGAACCACATCGCCCCGTCGGGGCCCGCGGCGATGCCCCAAGGCAGGGAGCCGGCGGTCGGGATGTCGTATTCGGTGAACGTGCCGTCCATCGTGATGCGGCCGATCTTGTTCGCCTCCGACTGGGTGAACCACATTGCCCCGTCCGGGCCGGCGGCGATGCGCGCCGGGGCGGCGGCCGGGGTGGGGACGCGGAAATCGCTGAGCTCGCCGTCCATCGTGATGCGGCCGATCCGGTTCGCCCGCATCGCCGCGAACCACATGGCGCCGTCCGGGCCGGCGGCGATGCCGAGCGGAATGGAGCCGGCGCCGGGAAGGGGGTAGCCCGTCACCGCGCCGTCCATGGTGATGCGCGCGACCTGGTTGCCGACATACTCGGTGAACCACATCGCCCCGTCAGGGCCGGCCGCGATGTTGAGCGGCACGGCGCCGGCGGGCGGCACCGGGAACTGCGTGATCTCGCCGCTCGTGGTGATGCGCCCGATGGTGTTGGCGCTGCGCTCGACGAACCAGAGGGCCCCGTCCGGACCGGCGGTGATGCCCTCGAGGACCGCACCGGCCGGCTCGACCGGGAACTCGGTGATCGTGCCGTCGGGTGCGATGCGGCCGATCTTGTTGCCCGAGAACTGGGTGAACCACAGGGCCCCGTCCGGGCCGGCGGCAATGCCCTCCGGCGAGGCATCCGCGGTCGGCACCGCGAACTCGCTGATCTCGCCAGCCGTCGTGATGCGGCCGATCCGGTTGCCCTTGCCCTCGGTGAACCACAGGGCGCCGTCGGGTCCGGCGGCGATGCCCTCCGGGGCCGCGGACACCGTCGGGATCGCGTACTCGGTGATCTCTCCGGCCATCGAGATGCGGCCGATCTTGTTCGCCTTCACCTCGGTGAACCACATCGCCCCGTCCGGGCCGGCGGTGATGCCGCGCGGCGCCGCACCCTCCGTCGGAACGGCGAACTCGGTGATCTCGCCGGCCATCGAGATGCGGCCGATCTTGTTGCCGAACTGCTGGGTGAACCACATCGCCCCGTCTGGCCCGGCGGCGATACCGCGCGGCGTCGAGCCGGCGGTCGGGACCACGAACTCGGTGATCTCGCCGGCCATGGTGATGCGGCCGATCTTGTTGCCCCACAGTTCGGTGAACCACATCGCGCCGTCCGGTCCGAGGGCGATCGCGAAGGGCACCGACACGGCGGTCGGGACAGTGAACTGGGTGATCTCGCCGGCCGTGGTGATGCGGCCGATCTTGTTGGCGCTGCGGTCGGTGAACCACATCGACCCGTCGGGCGCGACCGCGATGGCCTGGGGGCCGGCGCCGCCCTTCATCGCCTCGAACGTGCGGAACTCGCCGAGCGGCTGGGCGGCAGCGGCCGCCAGCGAGGCCGTGGCGAGGCCGAGGAGGGCGAGAAGGAACACGATCGCCCGCTGGATCGGGCGAACAGCAGTCTGGCCGCGCATCACGAACTCCCCGTTCTGCCGGCGGCAGGACCCCCCGTCCCCATCCGCCACCGGCGTCCTGCCGAGCAGTATCACCATCACTCGCCGCTGCGGGCAACGGGGCTCGGAGAGAACCGGCGCCGGGCAGCGCGGGTGGCAAGGGCGGCGAGCGTCAGCACGCAGGCGGCAAGCGGCAGCCAGAAGGCCGGCTCGCCCATCGTCCAGAGGGTGAGGGCGCTTGCGGCGCACCAGAGGAGCGGGATCGGCAGGAGCCAGAACGAGGCGCGTCCGTTGAGCGTCAGGATGAGGCCGAGGGTGGCGATGGCGGTCGGGTCCGGAGCGAGGGCGAAGACCTCGGCGGTCGCCCAGCTTCGCCCGAACAGGGGCGGTGCGAGGGGCATCGCCGCGGCGAGGCCGACGAGCAGCCAGCCGACGAGCGCCGCTGCGCCGTGCCGCGCGCCCTGAAGGCCGCCAAGTGCTGCGACGAGGGCGAGGAGGAGGGCCTCGGCGGCGAAGAGCGGCGCGAGGTACTCGGCCGCCCAGTTGATGGTGGCGTATCGGGTCCAGACGAAGGCCCAGCCGGTGAAGGCCCAGGCGAGGGCGAGGCCGACGGCGACGAGGCGGCCTTGGCCCGTCGGCCGGGCTGCGGCGACCCAGGCGAGGGCGGCGAGGAGGGCGACGGCGGCGAGTTGGCCCGGCCAGAGCGCCTCGTTGTGGAGCTCGAACAGGCGGAAGTAGACCCGCGGCGAGAACAGCAGGAAGTCTTCCGGCCGGTAGCTCCACCACTCCGACATCGCGGCTTCAGAGCGCCGCGACGTCGGCGGCCATCCGCTCGCGGAGGGCGGCGTCCGGCAAGGGACCGGCGGCGGCCGCAAGATTCTCGCGCACGTGGTCGACGCGGGTGGTCGCCGGGATGACGGTGGTGACGGCCGGGTGGGAGAGGATGAACTTCAGGATCGCCTGTGCCCACGTCGCCGCGCCGATCTCGGCGGCCCAGCCGGGCAGCGGCTCGCCCTCGAGGCGGCGCGTCAGGGCGCCCTGGCGGAAGGGGCGGTTGACGATGACGGCGATGCCGCGGTCGGCGGCGAGCGGCAGGAGGCGCTCCTCGGCCTCGCGGTCGAGGATGTTGTAGGAGAGCTGCACGAAGTCGAGCCGCTCGCGGCGCATGATGTCCTCGAAGAGGTCGTGGCGGCGACCCTCGGACGTGGTGATGCCGAGCGTGCGCAGGCGCCCCTCGCCCTTCATGGCGGCGAGGGTGGCGAGGTGCTCGCGCCAGCCGAGGAGGTTGTGGACCTGGACGAGGTCGAAGGCGGGGACGCCCCAGAGCGCGCGCGACTGCTCGATCTGCGCCGGGCCGGCGGCGCCGTCGGAGATCCACACCTTGTCGGCGGAGAAGAGCGCCTCCGGCCTGCCGAGGCGGGTGAGGCCATCGCCGACGACCGCCTGGGCGGAGCCGTACATCGGCGAGGAATCGATCATCTGGCCGCCGCTCGCGAAGAACGCGGCCATCACCTCGGCGCACTCGGCGCGCAGCACCGGGTCGTCGCCGACGTTGAAGGTGATCCAGGTGCCGAGACCGACGGCGGCGATCGTCTCGCCGGTCGAGGGGATGGTGCGGCGAAGCGGCGACGGAGCGCCCGTCTGCGCCTGCGTCGGCCGGAGCGGCAGCAGCGATGCCATTGCGCCACCGAGGCCGGCGGCGAGCACCGTGCGCCGTGTCGCCCCGAGGCGTCCGTATCCGTCCTCCACCTGCCGAACCTCTCTGCTCTCCGCACCCCACGGGGAGCATGGATCGGTCAGGCGGCGATTTTGTGGGACGGGCCGGGAGGGACTGGAAACGACAAGGGCCGGCGCCCGTGGACGCCGGCCCGTTCAGGGTGCCGGAGCTTGATCAGACCGACGGCATGCCGGCGGCGACCCAGGCCTCGGTCTCGTTCAGCGCTGCGCCGAAGCGGGCGAGGATCTCGTCGATCTGCTCGGGCGTGACGATCAGGGGCGGGCAGAAGGCGATGTAGTCCTGGATCGCCCGCAGGATGACGCCGTGTTCCTGGGCGCGCTCGAAGAGATAGAGCGCCACCTTGCCGACGGGATCGAACTTCGCCTTCGTCTTCTTGTCGGCGACGAGTTCCACGGCGGCGATGAGGCCGACGCCGCGCACCTCGCCGATCAGCGGATGGTCGGCGAACTTGCGCAGGCCCTCCTGCAGGCGCGGCCCGACGACCGCGACGTTCTCGACGAGGCCGCGCTCCTCGATGATGGCGAGGTTCTCCAGCGCCACGGCGGTCGCGACCGGGTGGCCGCTCGTCGTGAAGCCGTGGCCGAAGGTGCCGAGGCGCTCGGACTGGTCGGCGACGCCCTGGTAGATCGCGTCGCTGAACAGGACCGCGGCGAGCGGCTGGTAGGACGAGGTGATCTGCTTCGACAGGACGAGGATGTCCGGCTTGATGCCGTAGGTCTCGCAGGCGAACAGCGTACCGACGCGGCCGATGCCGTTGATCACCTCGTCGGCGACGACGAGGACGTCGTACTTGCGGCAGACGGCCTGGACCTTCTCCCAGTAGGTGGCCGGCGGCACCAGCACGCCGCCGGCGCCCATCACCGGCTCGCCGATGAAGGCGGCGACGGTCTCGGGACCCTCGGCGAGGATCGTCGCCTCGAGCTCGGCGGCGAGCCGGTCGGCGAACGCCTCCTCGCTCTCGCCCGGCTCGGCGAAGCGGTAGTGGTGCGGGCAGGTGACGTGGCGGACGAAGGAGAGCGGCAGGTCGAAGCCGCGCTGGTTGACCTGCAGGCCGGTGAGGCTGCCCGAGGCGATGGTGATGCCGTGGTAGCCGCCGTTGCGGGCGATGAACTTCTTCTTCTCCGGCCGGCCGAGCGCGTTGTTGTAGTACCAGACGATCTTGACGACCGTGTCGTTCGCCTCGGAGCCCGAATTGGTGAAGAAGACGTGGTCGAGCCCGTCCGGCGACATCTTGATGAGCTTCTCGGCGAGCTCGATCGAGGGCTCGTGCGACTTGTGCGAGAAGGTGTGGTAATAGGGCAGCTTGCTCATCTGCCGGGCGGCAGCCTCGACGAGGCGCGGCTCGCCGAAGCCGACCGCGACGCTCCACAGCCCCGACATCGCCTCGATGTATTCACGGCCCTGGTCGTCATAGACGAACACGCCCTTGCCGTGGTCGATGACCATCGGGCCGAGGCGCTCGTGCCGGCGGGCGTTCGTGTAGGGATGCAGGACGTAGGCGACGTCGCGCGCGTGCAGCGAGTTCGGAAGGGCGGTCATGAGCGTGTGTCCCGTCGTGTGGTGGATCTCGCCGCGGCGGCGGGGCCGCCGCGAGCGGTTCGTCGCGTCCGGTGCGGCCGGAGCCGCCGTGAGAAGTGCGTCGCGTCCTGACGTGTATCGCGTTCTACTCGGCCGCCGCCAGTGCGGCGGCGTAGACGGTGCGGGCCTGTTCCTCGGTGATGAAGCCGTCGGTGAGGTCCTCGCGAACGCGCACCGGGTCGCGCTCCTCGGGCGGACCCCAGCCACCGCCGGCCGGCGAGGAGATCTTGATGCGGTCGCCCGGGGCGATCGGCACGTTGGCGAACTTCGACGGCGAAACCTTGTTGAAGGCCTGGGTGATCGTCAGCCACTCGTCGCTGCCGGCCCGCTTGATGAAGAGCTCGGCCTTTGCCCCCTCGTGGCCGCCGTGGATGCCCCAGGGGGCGACCTTCTGACGGTCGCTCATGTAGCTGAAGGTCATCGGCGTGTCGGTGCAGCGCACCGTCTTCGACAGCGCGAGGCCACCGCGGAACGTGCCGGGGCCGCCTGAGCCCTCGACGAGCTTGAACTCCTCGACGTGCCAGGGGAAGCGGTACTCGAAGACCTCGACGGGGATGTGCGGGCAGTTGCCGTTGATGCCGCCGACCGCGTCGTTGCCATCGGCGAAGCTGCGGCCGCCCCAGCCGACCGGGGTGAGGTCGTAGCAGCAGAAGAACTCGCCGGTCTTCAAGTCGGTGCCGCCGAACAGGAAGTTCGAGTGGGTGGCACCGTCCGTGGCGGCGGAGCGGTCCTTGAGGCCCGGCGCGAGCGCCCCCATGACGACGTTGGCGATGCGGCAGTGGGTCTCGGTGTTGCCGCCGACCGAGGGGCCGGGGAAGTTGACGTTGACCACGGTGCCCGGCTCGGCGAGCACGCGGATCGGCCGGAAGCAGCCGGAGTTCTTCGGGATCGTCGAATCCGTCAGCTGCAGCACGGCGTTGTAGGCGGCGCCGTGGGCGACGCCGAGGGTGCCGTTGATCGGCCCCTTCGCCTGCTTTGAAGACCCGTAATAGTCGACGATGAGGTCGCTGCCCTTCACCGTCACCTCGGCGCGGATGGTGTAGACCTTGTCCTCGATGCCGTCGTCTTCCATGCAGTCCGCGAAGGTGTAGCGACCGTCGGGGATCTGCTCGATCTCGGCGCGCATCCGGCGCTCGGAATAGTCCATGAGGGCGGTGACGTTCTCGCGGAAGGCCTCGATGCCGTACTTGCGGGCGAGGTCGGCCATGCGACGCTCGCCAAGGTCGATGGCGGCGATGAGGGCGCGGAAGTCACCATAGTTGTATCGGGGGGTGCGGACGTTCGCGAGCAGGAGCCGCCAGACATCGTCGACGTCCTTGCCGGCGCGCTTGATCTTCACCGGCGGCACGCGCATGCCCTCGTGGAAGACCTCCGTCGCCTCGCCGGCGAAGCCCGCCGGCGCCATGCCGCCCACCTCGCAGACGTGGCCGATGGCGACCGCGAAGCCGATCAGCGCCCCGTCCACGAACACCGGCTTGAAGAAGGTGTGCTCGGGGGTGTGGAGGCCGCCGCGGTAGGGATCGTTGTGGAGGATGACGTCGCCTTCCTCGAGGTCGTCGAGGGCGATCTCCTGCACGCAGGAGCGCAGGAGCAGCGGCATGCCGCCGATCATCGAGGGGCAGAAGTCCCCGGTCGCTACGAGCTCGCCGTTCGGCAGCGCGAGGCCGCAGGTGAAGTCGAGGGATTCGGAGAAGATCGTCGAATAGGACGTCCGCATCAGCGTGACGCCCATGTCCCGGCAGATCGAGACGAGGATGCCGCCGACGATGTTGAGTGAAACCATGTCCATGGGAGGTCTCCCTAGCTCTTGTCGGTCGGGGCTCAGGCGGAGATCAGGAGATTGCCGTAGCGGTCGACGGTGAGCGACTTCGCCGGGTCGAGCACCGTGACGGAGGCGTTCTCCTCGACAAGGGCAGGCCCCGCGATCGCGTGGCCGGCCTTCAGGTCGTCGCGGACGTAGACCGGCGTCTCGACCCAGCCGCCGGCGAACCAGACCGGCCGGCTGCCAACCGGCGTCGCCGGCCCCGTCGCCGCCTCGATCACCGGGAACTCGAGCTCGCCCGTGTGGGCAGTGCCGGTGACGAGGAAGTTGACGATCTCCATGTGGTCGGCGAGGCGGAAGCCGAAGCGGGCCTCGTGCTGCTCGTGGAACGTCTCGAGCAGTTCCGCGACCTCCGACTCCGAGAAGTTCTCGGCGATGGTCGGGATCTCGAGCTCGTAGTTCTGGCCGAGATAGCGCATCTCGACGCTCTTCGTGATGGTGGCGTCCTGGTGGCCCTGGGCTGCGAGCTCGGCCCGGCACTCGGCGACGAGGGCGGACATCGCCGCGGCGGCGCGCTCCCGGTCGAAGAAGCGCGAGTTCAGCTGCACCGTGCGGTAGCGGTCGACGCGGGCGTCGGCCATCGTGAAGCCGAAGGCGGAGAACTGGCCGGGGAAGTTCGGCACGAGGCCTTTCGGGATCGAGGCCTCGGTCATCAGGTCGCTGACGTGGGGCGGGCCGGCGCCGCCGAAGGCGACGAGCACGAAGTCGCGCGGGTCGAGGCCCTGCTCGGTGAGCACCGTGTGGAGCGCGCCGACCATGTTGTTGTTGGCGATGCGGACGATGGCGAGCGCCGCCTCCTCGACGGACACCTTGAGCGCCTCGGCGATCGGCGCGACCGCCGCGCGGGCGGCCGCCGCGTCGAGCGCCATCGCGCCGCCGAGGAAGTTCGCGGCGCTGATGCGGCCGAGCACGACGTTGGCGTCGGTGACGGTCGGCACCGTGCCGCCGCGGCCGTAGCAGGCGGGGCCCGGATTGGCGCCGGCGCTCTCCGGGCCGACGACGAGCATGCCCCCCGTGTCGATGCGGGCGATCGAGCCGCCGCCGGCGCCGATGGTGCGGATGTCGATCATCGGCACCTGGATCGGCCGGCCCCACTCGATCTCGAAGTCGGTGGTGAACTTCTCCTTGCCGTCGACGACGGTAGAGACGTCGGTCGAGGTGCCGCCCATGTCGAGGGTGACGAGGTTCGGCAGGCCGAGGAGGGCCGCGGTGCGCTTCGCCGCGATGACGCCGCCGGTCGGGCCGGAGACGGCGATCTGGATGGGCGCGTTGGTGGCGGCCTCGAGGGTCATCTCGCCGCCGTTCGAGCGCATCACCACGACGCGCGCCTTGACGCCGTTCTCGCCGAGCTGGGCGCGCAGCGAACCGAGCTGGCGCTCGACGACGGGCTTGATGAAGGCGTCGCAGATGGTGGTCGAGGAGCGGAAGTGCTCCTTCCACTTCGGCAGCACCTCATAGGAGATCGACACCGGCACGTTCGGCAGCCGCTCGGCGAAGATCTCCTTGATGCGCTGCTCGTGTGTCGGGGTGAGGTAGGAGTGGAGCAGGACGACGGCGATCGCCTCGATCTCGCCGGCCTCGGCGAAGCGGTCGGCGAGGGCGGCGACGCCCGCCTCGTCGAGCGGCTCGACGATGTCGCCGGAGGGGCCGACGCGCTCGTCCACCTCGACGGCATCGCGGCGCATCAGGAACGGCTTCGGCTTCACCCAGGCGAGGTCGTAGTGATGGCGGCGGTTGCCGCGGCCGATGAACGGCACGTCGCGGAACCCGCGGGTGGTGACGTAGGCGACACGGGCGCCCTTGCCCTCGAGGAGGGCATTCGTGGCGACCGTCGTGCCGAGGCGGATGCCGGCGACGGCGTCGAGGTCGTCGAAGGCCCGGAGGCCCGTCATGATCGCCTGGATGGGGTCGTGCGGCGTCGAGAGGTTCTTCCAGGCCTTCAGGGCGCGGTTCGACTCGTCGTAGGCGACGAAGTCGGTGAACGTCCCGCCAATGTCGATGCCCAGTCTGTAGCTCATGGTGTTCTTGCTCTCGATTGGCGTGGGGAAGCGGGAGCGGCGCGCCTCAGGCGGCCGTCTCGGCGAGCGAATAGTCCACCGGCGTCGCGTGCCAGCCTTCGGCGCGGCGGGACCAGTAGGCCTCCTGCACGCGGCGGGAGACGGGGCCGGGGGCGTCGTTGCTCATCCGCCGCCCGTCGATGCGGGAGGCGGGCATGACGCCACCGGCGGTCGTCGACAGGAAGATCTCGTCGGCCTCGCGGAGCTCGTCCGCCGGCACCGGCCGCACTTCGATCGAAAGGCCGAGGTGCTCGCAGAGCTCGAGCACCGACTGGCGAGTGAGACCTTCGAGCACGCCGGCATCGGGCGTCGCGATGCGCCCGTCGCGGACGGCGAAGACGTTGAAGCCGGGGCCTTCGGTGACGTTGCCGTCCTCGTCGAGGAGGATGCAGAAGTCGGCGCCGCGGTCGTGCGCCTCAAACTGGCCGCGCGTCAGGTCGGCCCAGTGAAAGTTCTTTGCCTTCGGATCCACCGAGCGGGCCGGGATGCGCAGCGTCTCGGCGATGACGAGGTGGGCGCCGCGCTCCATCTGCTCGGGCTTGAGGAGCGTGACCCACGGGATCGCGAAGGCGGCGATGTAGTTGCGTGAATAGGCCGGATGGTAGGGCACGCCGGCGGGCGGGCGGCCGCGCAGGCAGTCCATCGCCACATAGGCGTCGCGCAGGCCCGTGAGGGCGACGAGGCGGTGCAGGATGGCCCGGATGTCGTCGTCGCTCTCGGCCGGCGAGAAGCGGAAGGCGTTCATCGAGGCGCGGAAGCGGGCGAGGTGGTCGTCGAGGCGGAAGAAGGCGCCGTCACGCACGCCGACCACGTCGTAGGTGACGTCCGAGCGGCGGTAGCCCCAGTCGGTGATCGGGATGGCGGCCTCGCCCACCGGCATGATGCGGCCGTCGATGTAGGCGGCGCCAGCGGCGAAGCGGTTCGGGGGCGGCACGGCGTTCATGGGACGCGTCCTCGGGTGGCTGGCCTTCTAGCGGGCCGTCTGGGAGCTCTCGGAAAGCTGCAGGGCGGGCGCCGGCGGGGCGGCGGGCGCGGCGCGGAAGAGCCGCAGCTCCTTGCCGCGGGCGAGGCCGCTCGGCCGGAAGATCAGGATCAGCGCCATGACGAGGCCGAGGCCGATCTCCTGGCTGCCGCTCGGCAGCGAGAAGGTGCTGTCGCCGAGGGCGACGCCGCGCTCGAGGAACCGCAGGATCTCGACAACGGCGGTGACCACGACGACGCCGAAGACGGCGCCGGTCAGGCTGAACATGCCGCCGACGACGAGCATGGCGAGGGTGATGAAGGAGAGGCTGAGATAGAACGGGTCGACGGTCAGGATGCCGAGGAACTGGGCGTAGAGGCCGCCGCCGAGGCCGCAGAGGGCGGCGCTGAGCACGAAGGCGGCGAGGCGCATCCGGAGCACGTGGACGGCGGAGGCGCGCGCCGCCACCTCGTCGTCGCGCGAGGCGCGCAGCATCAGCCCGATGCGCGAGACCTGGAAGAGGTAGGCGACGACGATGGCGAGGGCGGCGAAGAGGAAGGCCGTCCACGGTCCGACGACGGTCGGGATGCCGATGATCGAGGAGACGCCGGCGGTGACGGAGTCCCAGTTCGAGTAGACGCTGTTGACGATGATGAGGAAGGCGAAGGTGGCGATCGAGGCGGCGGTGCCGGAGAGCCGCATGATCGCGAAACCGAGGAGGAGCGCGACGGCCGCCGGCAGCACCATCGCCCCGGCCATGGCGCCGAGGAACGGATACTGCGCCTCCTGCAGGAACACCGGCAGGCCCTGCAGCATGATCTGCTTGAACGTCGGCTCGGCGGTCGCCCAGGCGGCGGCGTAGGCGCCGATGCACATGAAGCCGATCTGGCCGAAGGAGATGATGCCGGAGTTGCCGATGAAGACGTAGAGCCCGACCACCACCACGACGCGGATGAACATCTCCGTCAGCGTGACGTGCAGCGCGTCGCTCTGCCCGACGAGGCTGAGGCAGGCGATGATCGCGAGGAGGACGATCAGCACCGCGGGCGTCTGGTGGCGGGCGAGGGATGGGCCGAGGGACATGCGGCGGGGCTCCGGGCTCTGGCTCTCAGACGCGTTCGAAGGTGCTGCGCGACGGCACGATGCCGGCGGGCCGGACGAGCAGGACGAGGATGACGAAGGCGAAGGCGAAGGCGTCGCGGAAGGCGCGCAGGTCCGGCGGCAGATAGGCCTGCAGCATCGTGACGATGATGCCGATGACGAAGCCGCCGACGACCGCCCCGACGAGGCTGCCCATGCCGCCGACGACGACCGCGACGAAGGCGAAGAGAGCGAGCGGCACGCCCATGACGTGGCTGAGGGAGCCGGACTGGGTTGTGTAGAGGAGCGAGACCACGCCAGCGAGGATGCCGCTGAGGGCGAAGGCGATGCCGATGACGACGTTGCCGCGCACGCCGAGATATTGCGCCATGCGGAAGTCCTCGGCGGCGGCACGCATCTGGATGCCGTAGGAGGTGCGCCGCAGGAACAACGTCACGGCGACCATCAAGACGAGGGTGACGGCGAGGGTGATGAGCTGCAGCATCGGCACGCGCAGGTCGCCGATGAAGACCTGGCTGTTGGCGCCCGACCACAGGTCCACCGACTTCGGCCGAGAGCCGTAGGCCATCAGCACGGCGTTCTGGATGATGTAGCTCACCGCGAAGGAGGCGATCATCAGCGTCGGCGAGGAGGCGCGCCGGAGCGGCCGGAACACGGCGGCGTCAGTGAGGAGGGCAGCGATGACGACGATCAGGCAGATCGTCGGGATCAGCACCGGCCACGGCCAGTCGCCGATGAGGAGGCGGGCCGTCACGTCGGCCGAGGGGACGATGAGGGCGTAGGCGCCGATGGTGATGTAGTCGCCGTGGGCGAAATTGATGAGGCGCAGGATGCCGAACAGGAGGCCGACGCCGAGGGCGACGAGGGCGTAGATGCTGCCGAGGGCGACGGCGTCGATGAGGTTCTGGAGGAACTGGATCACGCCGGGATCTCCGCTTTGGCGGCCGCGCCGTCCTCGAAGCCGAAATAGGCGCTGCGGATCGCCTCGCCGTCCTTGAGGTCGGCCGCCCGGCCCTCGAGCTGGATGCGGCCGCTGCGCAGCACGTAGATGCGGTCGGCGTGCTTCAGGATGCGGTTGGAGCTCTGCTCGTTGATGAGGAGGGTGAGGTTCGCCCGCTGCCGGAGGTCGAGCAGCATCTCGTAGATCTGGTCGACGATGCGCGGGGCGAGGCCGAGGGAGGGCTCGTCAACGAGGAGGAGCCGCGGCCGCGTCATCACTGCCCGCGCCACCACGAGCATCTGCTGCTCGCCGCCGGAGAGCCGGCCGGCCGGCATGTGCCGCCGCTCGGCAAGGCGCGGGAAGAGGGAGAACATACGGTCGAGATCGGCCCGGGCGGCGGCGCGGTCGCCCTGCACGAAGCCGCCGATGCGCAGGTTCTCGTCCACCGTCAGCGTGCCGAATACGTGGCGGCCTTCCGGCACCAGCGACAGGCCGAGGCGGGCGATCTGCTCGGGCTGGCGGCCGAGGATCGTCTCGCCGGAGAGGCGGATGTCGCCGGAGAAGGGTGTCACGCCGCCGGCGATGGCGGCGAGGGTCGTCGACTTGCCGGCGCCGTTCGGGCCGATGATGCAGACGACCTCTCCCTCGGCGACCGTGAGGGAGGCCTCGCGGAGGGCGACGAGGTTGCCGTAGCGGACGCTGATGCGGTCGACGTCGAGGAGCGCGGTCATCGGGGCCTCACGCGTCCATGCCGAGATAGGCGGCAAGCACCGCCTCGTGGCGCTGAATCTCCTCCGGCGTGCCCTCGGCGATGGTCTTGCCGCCATCGAGCACGTGGATGCGGTGACTGATGCCCATGACCACGCGCATGTTGTGCTCGATGAGCAGCACGCCGCAGGTGAAGAGGTGCGGGATCGCCGCGACGAGCTCGTTGAGGTCCTCGCACTCGGCGTCGGACATGCCGGCGGCCGGCTCGTCGAGAAGGATGAAGGCGGGCGACAGCACGAGCGACCGGGCGATGCCGAGACGGCGCTGGTCGGTGTAGGCGAGGGCGCCCGCCGGCAGGTGCGCCTTGTCGGAGAGGCCGAGCCAGTCGAGCAGGGCGCGGGCGTGGTCGCGGGCGGCCCGCAGGCCGAGGCCGAGGCCGGTGCCCGTCACCTCGACGTTCTCGCTGACGGTCATGTCCTTGAACAGGCGGCCGGCCTGGAAGGTGCGGGCGACGCCGCGCTCGCGGAAGCGGGCGGCGGGCCAGCCGGCTGTATCCTCGCCGCCGAGCAGGATGCGGCCGGAAGTCGGCCGCTGGAAGCCGGTGAGGCAGTTGACGAGCGTCGTCTTGCCGGCGCCGTTCGGACCGATCAGGCCGAACACCTCGTGGCGGTTGACGGTGAGGCTGACGTCGGAGATCGCGGCGAGGCCCTGGAAGAGCACCGAGACGCCCTCCACCGCCAGCGTCGCGGCATTGGTGCGGCTGCGGTCGACGGCATGGGCAGCGGGCTCGACATAGGGCTGGATCATCGCGGGACTCTTGCTCGCGGGGGGCTGGGGCGCCGGCCGGACGGGCCGGCCGGCGCCACGCTGGCTACTGCTGGAGGCGGTAGAGGACGGCGTCGGGGATCGTCTCCTTGATCCGCCACTCCTCGACCGGGACGCGCTTGTCGTCGCCGTAGGAGACGACGAACATCGGCATGTCGATCTGCACGTGCAGCTTCGGGGTGAAGGTGCGCGGGCCGAGGGTGGTGGGGGCGTTGGTGTAGGAGTTGATCTCCGCCACGACCGGAGCCGCGTCGGTGGTGCCGGCCTTGGTGACGGCCTGCGCCCAGAGCTCGAGGAAAGCGTAGATCGGATAGGCGTACTGGGTGGTCGGCGGCTTGCCGAACTTCTTCTCGTAGGCGGCCGACAGGGCGTTCACCTCGGCGCGAGGGTCATCGACGGTGAGCGCCTGCACCGGCAGGTAGAAGTCGGTAAGGCCCGGCACCGAGTTCAGCCAGTAGGTGCCGTCCATGGCGGTCGCGGCGAAGATCGGCAGGGTGACGCCGGCGGCGCGCAGCTGCCGGAGGGAGCTTGCCGCGCCCGGATTGGTCGAGCACAGCATGATGTGGTCGACGCCGCCGGTGCGGATCGCCTCGTTGAGACGGGTGATCTGCGAGGAGATGGTCGGGTCGAGGCCCTTGAAGGTGTCCTTGCCGACGATCTCGCCGCCCTTGATCGGGAAGATCCACTCGTAGCCGGCGCAGACCGACTTGTTGTACTCGATCGTCTCGTCGAGGAGCATGTAGCCCTTGCGGACGCCCTTCTTCTCGTAGCCCCAGTCGCCCATCACGGCGCCCTCGAGCTGGCCGGCGTTGTTGGACGTGAAGGAGAGCGGACCGACGCCGAGGACGCCCGCCTTCGGGTCCGAGGCGCAGAGGAAGACGGAGATGACGCCGGCCTTCTGGGCCTGCAGCGCCGCCGGCGCGCCGTAGTCGTAGTCGCAGGAGACGAGCAGGAGGTTGGCGCCCTCGTCGATCAGCTGCTTGCCGGCCTTGGCGCCCTCGACGCGGTCGGTCTTGGTGTCGGCGGTGATGACTTTGATCTGCTTGCCGAGCAGGCCGCCGGCGGCGTTGGTCTGCTCGACCCACAGCTCCGCCATCTTGGCCGCCTCGCCGTCATAGGCCTCCATCCAGCCGGAGAAGGCGACCGCCATGCCGACGGTGATCTCGTCCGCGGCCGTCGCGGGGCGCGGTGCGCCGAGGGCCAAGGCCCCGCACAGCATGGCACTGAGGAATAGGCTCTTCTTCACGGTCCCCTCCTGATGGAAGCACGCAGGACGCCCGATTGCGGCCCGCGGCGGTCGACCTTCCGTCTCCGGCCCCCGTCGGCCGGAAACGACTCCCCGTTCACGGGCGTGGCTGCGCCACGTCGCGTGTCGTCCCCAATTCTCGCCCTTGCGCGGCGGCCCGGGCCGCCGGTCTTCAGGAGGCCGCGGCCTCCGTGGCGCGCCGTGCGGCGCGGTCCGCCTCCCAGTCGACGCACCACTGCGAGCAGTAGGTCTTGCCGTTCGACTGGACGGTCTCGGTCAGTGCGTTGGCGGGCTTCTCGTAGAGGAGAATCCCGCAGGTCGGGCACTTGTTGTAGGCCTCGATGTACAGGCGGTTCGGCGCGAACTTCATGAGGTGATCTTTCCCTGCACGATGGCCTGTGAGGCGCTCCGGCGGCCGGGCGTCGCCGGACCAGCCTCTCCGGCGAGGCGGACGGCTCTTCCGGCGGCGGCGGCGAGGCCGCTGTCGCCGTAGACTTCCAGCACCCTCGCCCAGGTCTGGCGCGAGTGCCGCTCGATCGCTGCCACCGCCCGCTCGACGTCGCCGGCAGCGATCGCCTCGACGATCGGCTGGTGCGAAAGAGCGGCCGCCATCGGCGTCTCCTGGTCGAGGTCGACGAAGGCCACCAGCATCTGCACCTCTGTGTCGATCCCCTCGTGGGCCCGCACGGTCTGCCGGTTGCCGGAGAGCTCGCAGATCCGCCGGTGCAGAGCCATGTCCGCCTGGCGAAGCTCGGACAGCCGGCCTGTCCGTGCCGCCTCGATCATCCGGTCGACGAGCCCGACGAAGCCGTCGACGTCCCCCTTCGTCATCCGCGGCATCGCCTGCCGGAGGGCGAACCCCTCGACGCAGATGCGGAACGAGAACACGTCGTCCACGTCGTCGGGCGTGAACACCCGCATGAAGTGGCCCCGTCGCGGCGCTGCCACCAGAAAGCCCCGCTGCGCCAGTCCCGAGATCGCCTCCCGGATGGGGTTGCGACTGATGCCGAGCATCCTGGCGAGCTCGGCCTCGTTGATCCTGTCGCCGGGCTTCAGCCGCCCGGATGTCAGCCCCTCGAGGAGGTAGTCACGAACCTGCTCGGCGAGGCCGACCGTCTCCATCAGCCGCTCCCCCGGCCACCATCCGCCGCCTTCACAGTCCCCCGGCATGACCAAGAACAGATCGTGACGACGGGTCGACTTAGGCTTTTGAACTGCAGACTGTGGACAGTTTAAGGCTCCACTTTCTGCTGTCAATGCCGATGATGCGTAAAGAGTGACCACGCCTCTGCGCTGTTTTTAGGCTGATATGAGCCCGAATTGCAGACGCAGAGCCGAGAGCAACTTGAACGATAGAGGCTGAATATTGACCATTTGGTCAGATCATCATTGGGCGGCAGTGAGGGCGGCATCCTCAGGTGATCCGGCCCAGTGCGAGGCGGCGCGCTTCCAGAACATCTCGCGGAACTGGCCGGTCGACTTCGGCAGGAGCTCGCCTGTGTCCCAGTCGAGGATGACGGCGTGGCGCCGCACCACGTCGAGGGTGTCGATCTCGCCGGCCCGGTAGCGGGCCGCGACGCTCTCAGGATCCTCGCCCAGCCAGCCGAGCCGGTCGGCGCGGATCTCGGCCCGCAAGGCGTCGGTGGCCGCCCGGTCGATCTCGTAGGCGCAGACGTCCGGGTCGACGGGGAGGATGACGACGCCGTAGTCCTTCGCCGCCCGCTCCACCGACACGTAGTCGTCGATGACGTCCTCGAGCACGAGCTTCGGATCGCGCTCGAGCGGGTCGCCGAAGCCGCCGCCGCCGGCGGTCGGGCGCGAGAACACGTCGCCCTTGCCCATCGGCACGTCGGAGAAGATGGCACCCAGCCACTCCGGCCGCTCGGCGCCGGCGCGCGTCAGCGTCAGGCCGTGCGGCATCGACGGCAGGCCGCCCTCGATGCCCCAGACCAGCGCCCGCTCGCGGTCGCAGATGTAGGAGATCACCGTCTTCTCGGCCTCAAGCAGCAGGGAGGTCTTGCGCACGCCGGCGCCGCCCCGCCACTTGCCGGGTCCGGCGGAGTCCCTCAGGACCTCGAACTCGGTGGTGAGGATCGGGTTGGCGCGCTCCTGGCCCTCGACGGGCTGGGCCATCAGACCGGTGCCGAAGCAGGCGGTGGTGACGTTGCAGCCGTCCTTGCCGTTGCGCCCGCCCCAGCCGCCCGGCAGCCAGTCGTAGAACATGAAGATCGGCTTCTCGCTCCGCCGTGCGTCGAGACCGCCGGTCAGCAGGTATTCGAGGTTGAAGGCGCAGGCGATCGCCCGATGTGGCATGATCTTCGACCACATCTCGTAGATGGCGTTCATGATCTTCTCGAACGGCATCAGGAAGCCGGTGACGGCGACCGGCCACTTCGCGTCGACGATCGAGCCTTCCGGGGCGATGATCTCGAACGGCCGGTAGAAGCCGCTGTTGAGCGGCAGGTCCGGGAAGAAGGTCTTCATGCCGGCGGCGACCGCCGAGAAGGTGGCGCCGAAAGCCGAGTTGTAGATCGAGGCGATGGTCGGGTGGCTGCCGGTGAAGTCGTAGATCGCCCGGTCGCCCTTGATCGTCAGCTTGACCTTGATCGGGATCAGGCCCTCGCCGCCGGCCGGATCGCAGTCGATGAAGTCCTGGGTCTCCCATTCGCCGTCGGGCAGGGCGGCGAGGCGCTGGCGGACGGCGCGCTCGACATAGTCCTGCACGGCGGTGAGGCCGGTGGTGACGGTGTCGCGGCCATATTTGTCGACGAGGCGCAGGATCTCGCGCTCGCAGACCTGGGTCGCCTGCGCCTGGGCGTGGATGTCGCCGATGATCGAGACCGGATCGCGGGTGTTGGAGGCGATGAGGTGCGCGACGTCCTTGTTGAAGCGCCCCTTGTCGAAGAGGCGCACCGGGGTGATGCGCAGGCCCTCGCGGAACATGTCGCGGGCGGCGACGTCGAAGGAGCCCGGCACGCTGCCGCCGACGTCCGACCAGTGGCCGTTCGACTGGCTGAAGGCGATGATCTTGCCGTCGGAGAAGATCGGCCGGATCAGGCGCACGTCGGAGAAGTGGGTGCCGCCGGCATAGGGGTCGTTGATCGCGTAGACGTCGCCCGGATGCATGTCGCCCTCGAAGGCGCGCATCACGTCCTTGCAGGTGAAGTGCAGCGTGCCGACGTGGACGGCGATGTCCTGGTTGCCCTGCGCGGCGGAGTTGCCCTCGGCGTCGTGCAGCGCGCTCGAGAAGTCGCGGTTGTAGATCACGAAGGAATAGCAGGTCCGGAGGATCTGCTCGCCCATCTGGTCGACGCTGGTGATGAAGGCGTTCTTCAGGACCTCGAAGGTCACCGGATCGAGCGCGGGTTTCTCGGCCATGGGTGATTACTCCGAGACGCGGATGATGATGTTGAGGAAGCGGTCGACCTCGGCGGTGGTGCCGGGCGGAACCACGACGGTGGAATCGACCTGTTCGACGATCGCCGGCCCGGCGAAGCGGAAGCCGGCGGGAAGGTCCGAGCGGGTGTAGACGGGGGTGTGGACCGGCGCACCGGCCTCGAACCAGACGGACCGGCGGCTCGTCGGCTCCGGCGTCGCGCCCGTGGGCTCGTGGGAGGCGAGCGTCGCCTTCGGCACCATGCCGACGGCCTTGAGGTTGAGCCGGAAGAGGCCGACCGGCTGCTCGTCGCGGCGGAAGTTGTATTCGCGCTGGTGGCTCGCGTGGAACGCCTCGACGAGATCGTCGACGGAGGTCAGCGGGCGCGGGGCCGGCACGGCGAGCGAGCGCCACTGGCCCTGGTACATCATGTCGACGGTGCGCTGCAGGACGATGTCCTCTGCCGCGACGCCCTCGTGGGCGAGCCGCTCCATCGCCTCCGCCTCGAGACGCTCGAAGGCGGTGTCGATCTTCGCCGGGTCGCAGTCGGCGGCGGCGGCGAGGAAGCTCTCCGAGAAGTCGTGCTGGATGTCGACGAGCAGGCAGCCGAGCGCCGAGGTGACGCCGGGGTTCGGTGGCACGATGACGGCGGGAATGGCGAGTTCGCGGGCGACGGCGGCGCCATGCAGGGCGCCGGCGCCGCCGAAGGCGACGAGCGCGAAGTCGCGCGGGTCGTAGCCGCGGCTGATCGAGATGAGCCGCACCGCGTCGGCCATGTTGGCGTTGGCGACGCGGATGATGGCGTCGGCAGCGGCGTGCAGTTCGAGGCCGAAGGGTTCGGCGACGGCGGAGCGCACCGCTTCGGCAGCGAGCGCCGGGTCGAGCGTGATCTTGCCGCCGGCGAGGCTGGTGCCGAGGCGGCCGAGCACGACGTTGGCGTCGGTGTTGGTCGGCTGGGTGCCGCCGGTGCCGTAGCAGGCGGGGCCGGGGATGGCGCCGGCCGACTGCGGGCCGTTGCGCAGCGAGCCGGCCTCGTCGGTCCAGGCGAGCGAGCCGCCGCCGGCGCCGATCGTCATCACCTCGATGGAGGCGAAGCGGATCGGGTAGCCGAACTCGATGTGCCAGTCCTTGGTGACGCGCGACTGGCCGTCATAGGCGAGCGAGACGTCGGTCGAGGTGCCGCCGATGTCGAGGCCGATCGAGTTACGGTAGCCGCACAGCATGGCGATGTGGCGGCTGGCAATGGCGCCGGCGGCGATGCCGGAGCCGGCGAGGCGGGCAGCGAAGTCCTTGACGCTCGCCGGCGTCATCACGCCGCCGCCGGTGTGGAGGAGCAGGAGGTCGCGGCTGTAGCCGTCGCGGCGAAGGCGGTCGCCGAGGCGGGTGGTGTAGTCGACGACCACCGGCGACAGCGCGGCGTTCACCACCGTCGTCGAGAAGCGCTCGTGCTCGAAGATCTCCGGCAGCACGGCCGAGGAGGTGGAGATCGGGATGCCGGGGAGTTCCTCCATGAGGATCTCCTTCATCCGCCGCTCGTTCTCGCCATTGACGTAGGCGTTCATGAAGCAGACGGCCACGGCGGCGACGCCGCGGCGGGCGAGGATGCGGGCGACTTTGCGGGCCTCGTCCTCGTCGAGCGGGGTCAGCACCGTTCCGTTCGCGTCGATGCGCTCGGTGACGGTGAGGCGGTCGCGGCGCGGGATGTAGGGGCGCACCACGTCCTTGTAGGTGTCCCAGAGCTCTTCCTTGTTGGCGCGGCGGATCTCGATGACGTCGCGGAAGCCGGTGGTGCACACCATCGCGGTGCGCGGCAGGCGGCGGGTGATCAGGGCGTTCGTGGCGATCGTCGTGCCGTGGGAGAACAGGCCGACCTTGGTGAGGTCGATGCCGGCGCGCTCGACGCCGTACATGATGCCGTCGATCGGATCGGCGGACGAGGCCGTCTTCTCGATGCGGATGAGGCCCGTCTCCTCGTCCATGATGCAGATGTCGGTGAAGGTGCCGCCGACGTCGACGGCTACGCGCAGGGTTTGCAAGGACGCGGTCTCCAGGTCAGTCGCGGTCGGGGCCGTCGGCGCGGACGGCAGCCGGTGCGGCACGGAACGGGGAAGCGGCGGCGGCCTCGGCAGGGCGCGCCTCGAAGGGCTGGCCGAAGCGCACGGCGGACCGGCGCGCGGGGCCGTCCGCAGCGGCGGCCGCGGCGGCAGCGCGGGTGTCGCTCGGGGTGCGGCCGAAGTGGGCGCGGTAGGCGCGGCTGAACTGCGCCTGGTCGCCGAAGCCCCACTGGTAGGCGATCTCGGTGATCGAGCGCCGGTCGGCGGCGTTGCGCAGGGCCTCGTCGCACATCAGGAGACGTTGGTGGCGGATCCAGCCGCAGACCGTCCGCTCCTGGCTCTCGAACAGCTGGTGCAGGTAGCGCACCGAGACGCCGCAGCCCTCGGCGATCACCTGGGGGCCGAGGTGGAGGTCGGCGAGGTGGGTGCGGATGTACTGCTCGACCCGGCGCAGATGGGCGTCGCGCACGGAGGAGGCGGAGCCGGCGAGGATGCGGTCGTCGCTTTCGATGGCGAGGGCGAGGAGGTCGACGAGCTGGCGGCCGACGAGTTCGCGACCGGGGCTATCGAGCTCGTCGAGGCGGGCGGCGCTGAGGCGGATCATGTCGACGAAGAGGGCACCGACCCCGCGGCTCGAATCGAAGCGCAGCGTGGCGAGGCGCTCCGGTTCTCCGACCCGCGCCCTGAGGACGGCGCTCGGCACCTTCAGCACCCACAGGGCATTCGTCTCGGCGTAGCTGAACTCGTAGGGCAGGTGGCTGCGCTCGACGAGGAAGGCACCCGGCCGGCAGCTGACGCTCTTGCCGTCCTGGACGAAGCGGATCTCGGAGAGCTCCGGGATGGTGATGAGGTAGCTCTCTTCCCGCTCGTGCACGAGGTGGCGTTCGCGGCGCCGGTACATCATGCCGTCGGAGGCGTTGCGCGACAGCGAGACGGCGCCGAGCGCCCAGACGTCGAGCTCGCCGGAGAAGTCGGGCGCGCTGCGGAAGGCGATGTCGAGCGGGAAGTAGGTGCGCGCGACCGCCTCGCTCCAGACGCGCTTGCGCGCGGCCGGGTCGGTCTGCGCCGTCGTATAGCGGACACGCACGGGTTCACCCTCCGAGTTCACGGGCCGGCGATGTGCGCAGGAGCGAACGCCCCGGCACGAAACGCCGACACCACCCGGCACCACGGTCGCCCGTGGCGCCTCCCCCAACCTCGTCGCCCTCCCGCAGACCGCCGGCACCCTCCCGTGCCGCCGGCCCGTCGTCCGTTCTCTCTCTCCTCAGCTCAGGGGCATCGCCACCGGACGCATCGGCGCCCCGGTGGCGCCGCGCAGCTTGATGCATGCGCCGAAGAAGGCGAACTCGTCGACGCCCTCCGCGGCGAGCTCCTCGAGCCACGCCATCTCGAGGATCGGCACGCCCGCCTCGGCGAGGAGGTAGGTGTGGACCGGAAAGAAGTTCAAAGGCTCCGCCGCCGGCGTCTGCTCCAGCGTCAGGTTGTCGGCGCCGATCATGATGGCGCCGGACTTCGCCAGGAACTCGGCACCGGCGCGGTTGATGCCGGGGGTGTTGGCGACGAACGCCATGTCCGGCCACAGCCGCATCTGGCCGGTGCGGATCAGCACCACGTCGCCGAGCCGGATCTCGAGGCCCTGGCGCTTCAGGCAACCCTTGAGATCTTCCGGGCCGATCGGATGGCTCGGCGGCAAGGTATCGACCCCGTGCAGGGCGGCGACGTCGAGCAGGATGCCGCGCGCGAAGATCGGCGGGTGCTTTTCGGCCCCGCACTTCTCCCAGACGCGGCTGCCGAGATGCTCGGCTGCCGAGAAGTCGTTGAAGATGCGGCCGTTGTAGCCGAAGTGGTTGAAGGTATCGATGTGCGTTCCACAGTGAGTGTACATCGAGATCGCGTCGCCGGAATAGCCGACCAGCGTGTTCGCCTCGAGGCTGACCCCCATGGTGTTGGCGACGATCTCGCCCGCCGGGGTGTGGGTCATCCAGATCTGGTAGGGCTGGTCGCCGGCCCCGAACCAGCCGGGCATGCCGACGAAGTGGTCGACCGAAAGGTCAAACACCTTCGACGGGTCGGCGCGGGAGAGGATGGCGGCGCGCGAGTGGCCGTCGATCAGCGACAGCATGCCGATTTCGTCATCGGAGCCGAACGGGCTCTTCGTGACGCGGTGGAACTCCGCCCCATAGGCGATGATGCGGCTCTTCGTCTCTTCGTCGACGACGCAGGCCACGCACATGGGCGTCCTCCAGAAGCCGGGACCGGACCCTTCGGTCCGGTGGGCGCCCGCCGCAGCCGCTCCAGGCGGCCGGCGGGATCGCCGACCGGAGCAGTAAAGCCCCTCTTCGAGGATGCGACTTGTCTCAGAGTGCATCAATCCATGCGCTACAGCGCGAAAGTGCAGGCACGTCTGCCTGCCAAGAGGGCTTGGCCAAAACGTAGGCGGGGGACGCGCGCAGACACCGTCCGGGCGGCTTCGGCCAGCGCCGTGGCTCAGCGGCTCAGGCGGCGAGCCGGTCGAGCAGCCTGTCGAGCATGGCGTCGCAGGCGGCGAGCTCGCTTTCCGCGACGAACTCGTCCGGCTTGTGGCCCTGCATCATGTCGCCGGGACCACAGACGACGGTGGGGATGCCCCAGCGTTCGGCGAAGAAGCCGGCCTCGGTGCCGTAGCTCACCTTGGTGAGCGGGGCGCGCGCGCCGAGGTCGAGGGCCATCCGGACAACCTCGGCGTCGGTCGCGGTCTCGAGGCCGGGATAGGCGTTGATCGGCTCGATAACGCCGCCGGCGGCGGGATGGCGGGCGTGCCAGCGGTCGGCGATGGCGGCGATCTCCGCCGCGATCCCGGCGAGGAGGACCGCCGGGTCCTCGGCGGCGAGGTGGCGGATCTCGAACAGGAGTTCGGCGTGGTCCGGCACGATGTTGAGCGCGGTGCCGCCGTGCAGGGTGCCGACGTGGACCGTGGTGTAGGGCACGTCGAAGGCCGGGTCGCGGGCACCGGAAGCTGCGAGGCGGTCCTGGACGGCGCGCAGCAACGCCACCGCCTCGGCGGCGAGGTGGAGGGCGTTGACGTAGAGGGGCGCCGAGGCCGAATGGCCGGGCGTGCCGGTGAAGCGGATGCGGTGCGAGGTCTTGCCCTTGTGGCCGGTCGCCACCTGCATCGAGGTCGGCTCGCCGACGATGCAGAACTCCGGCACGCCGATCGTCTCATCGAGGGCGCCGATCATCTCGGCGATGCCGACGCACCCGGCCTCCTCGTCGTAGGAGAGGGCGATCTTCAGGGGCGCGGCGAGCGGCCGGGCGGCGGCGCGGGCGGCGAGGGCGAGTGTGGCGGCGGCGAAGCCCTTCATGTCGGTGGTGCCGCGGCCGTAGAGGCGGCCGTCCCGCCGGGTGAGGCGGAAGGGGTCGACCGTCCACGGCTGGCCGGCGACCGGCACGACGTCGAGGTGGGCGGAGAGCAGCGTCCCGCCCGGCCCCGCCGGCCCGAGGCTGGCGAACAGGCCGGCGCGGCCCGGTGTCTTCCCGGCCAGGCGATGGACGGTGAAGCCGAGGGCGGCGAGATGGTCGGCGGCGAAGTCGGTGATGGCGCTGTAGTCGTCGGCGGTGAACTCCGAGCGGAAGGCGACGAGGCGTTCAAGGATCTCGGGCGTCGTGGCGAGGGGCATCTGGCTTCCCGTCTTCTTCTGGTTCCGGCCCGTAGGCGAGGTGGAAGCGCGACTGTCCGCTGAGGCTGACGATCGCGCCGTCCTCCACCATCACGTTGGGCTCTTCGGTGGCGACGCCGAGGACGCCGTCCGGTCGGACGATCTCGGCGCCGATGTAGATGGCGGCGCAGTTGTGCCGGCCCGCGACGATGCGGGCGTCGGTGGTCTCGACGCGGATCGCTATGCCGTCCGCCCCGACGAGGACGCGGTCGCGGCCGGCGAGGACGACGGGCGTTCCCGCCCGCACTTCCACCCGGCCGCGCGGTGCTCGGGTCATCGCCATCACCTCGAGCCCCGTCTCGGCGAGGAGGGGCGCGAGGGTGCGGATCGGCCAGATGGCGTTGTGGAGGATGGCGATGGCGGTGTCGCCGGGCCCGCGGGCGAGGGTGCCGCCGAGATCGGGACGGCGGGCGACGCGGGCGCTGTCGAGGAGGAAGAGGCCGCGGCCGGGGCCGAGCGCGATCATGCCGGCATCGGCGTCGGGCTCGGCCGCGAGGACCTGCCGCAGGGCCGCCTCGGCGCTCGCCCCCTCCGCCATTGTCGCGAGGACGGCGGTGTTGAGAGGGCGGCCGTCCCGGCCTGCGCCGTTCGGCAGGCGGTGGCCGGTGACGAGGCCGACGCCGGGGTCCGCCGGCAGGTACTGCGAGAGCGGCGCCGGCCGGTCGGGTCCGCTCGACATGACGGCGGCGAAGGGGGCCGTGGCCACGGCCTCAGGCGGCTCGACGCCGGTCCGCTCGCCGGCGGTGAACAGCGTCGTCGTGCCGCCGCGCTGGGTTTCCGCCCGGTGGAGGACGCCGTCCTGGTCGATCGCCGCGAAGACGGCGTAGCCGCCGATCGCCCCGGTGCCGATCCGCTCGGCGAACTGCAGCGTGCGGAAGACCGCGAGGCCGGCGTTTCGTCCGGTGGCGCCGATGCCGATGGTCATGGCCTGTCACACCCGGGCCGTGCACCGTCACCGGCCTCGGCGGCGGCGAGTCGCGGCACGGCGTCGAGGAGGGCGCGCGTGTAGGGGCTCTCGGGTGCCTCCATCACTGCCGCGACGGGCCCGCTCTCGACGATGCGGCCACCCTTCATGACGGCGACGCGGTGGGCGACGGCTCGGACGACGGCAAGGTCGTGAGTGATGAAGAGGAAGGCGACGCCGGTCTCGCGCTGGATCTCCTTGAGGAGCTCGAGGACGGCCGCCTGCACCGAGACGTCGAGGGCCGAGGTCGGCTCGTCGGCGATGATGACCCGCGGTTCGGCGGCGAGCGCCCGCGAGATGGCGATGCGCTGGCGCTGGCCGCCGGAGAACTCGTGCGGCAGCCGGTCGAGCATGGCGGCCGGCAGGCGCACACGGTCGAGCAGGCGGAGGGCCTCGGCGCGCAGGGCCTTGCCGGAGAGGCCGCGGTGCAGCGCCAGCGGCTCGGCGAGCGTCTCGCCCGCCGTGAAGCGCGGATCGAGGCTGGCGAACGGGTCCTGGAAGACGATCTGCACCTTGGAGCGGGCCCGCCGCAATGCGCCGCCGCGGAGGCGGGTGATGTCCGCCCCTTCTACGCGCACGGTGCCCTCGTGGTCGAGATCGAGGCGGGCGGCGATCCGGCCGAGGGTGGACTTGCCCGACCCGCTCTCGCCGACGAGGGCGAGGGTCTCTCCGGCGCCGACATCGAGGGTGACGTCCTCAAGCACCCGGTGCGCGGCGCCGCGGCCGAAGAGGCCGCGGTCGGCGAAGCTGCGGCCGACACCATCGAAGGACAGGGCCGGCGCCTCCGCCGCAGCCGGACGGTCGCGGCGGAGCGGCCCGTCCATGCGCGGCACGGCGGCGAGCAGCTCGCGGGTGTAGGGCGCCGCGGGCGCGCCGAGAACGCGGGCGGCCGGCCCGGTCTCGACGATGCGACCGTGGCGCATGACGGCGACCCGGTCGGCCATCTCGGCGACGACGCCCATGTCGTGGGTGATGAGGAGGAGGCTCGTGCCGCTCTCGCGCGTCAGCGCGCGCATGAGGTCGAGGACCTGGGCCTGTACCGTCACGTCGAGGGCGGTGGTCGGCTCGTCGGCGATGAGGAGCTCCGGCTCGAGGGCGAGCGTCATGGCGATCATCACGCGCTGGCGCATGCCGCCGGAGAACTCGTGCGGATACTGCCGGAGCCGGCGCTCGCCGTCGCCGATACCGGCGCGCTCCAGCATCTCGATCGCCCGGGTGCGCGCCGCCGCCCCCGACAGCCCCTTGTGGACGACGAGGCCCTCGGTCATCTGCCGGCCGATCGTCAGCACCGGCGTCAGGCTCGTCATCGGTTCCTGGAAGATCATGCCGATGCGGGCGCCACGCACGCGCCGGAGGGCCGCCGCGTCGAGGGTCGAGAGGTCCTCGCCGCCGAGCAGGATGCGACCGGCGGCGCGGCGGGCGCCGCGCGGCAGGAGGCCCATGATCGCGAGCGCCGTCAGCGACTTGCCGGAGCCGCTCTCGCCGACGAGGGCAAGCGTCTCGCCGCGCTCGATCCGGAAGTCGACGCCCGTCACCACCGGCGTGTCGCCGAAGGCGATCGACAGGTCGTCTGCCGCCAGCAGTGCCATCAGCGCCCCCTCGAGCGCGGGTCGATCGCCTCGCGGAGGGCGTCGCCGAGGATGTTAAAGGCGAAGACGGTGAGGGCGATGGCGAGGCCCGGATAGAGCATCAGCCACGGCGCCCGGTTCATGAAGTCGCGGCCGGCGGAGAGCATGTAGCCCCACTCCGGCTGCGGCGGCTGGGCGCCGAGCCCGAGGAAGCCGAGGGCCGCGGCGGCGAGGATGGCGTTCGACAGCCCGAGGGTGGCGACGACGATCATCGTCGGCATGACGTTCGGCAGGAGGTGGCGGAAGATCAGCCGGAGCGGGCCGGCGCCGGCGGCCTCGGCGCCCTCGTAGTAGGGCTTGGCCGCCTCCGACAGGGCGCTCGCATAGGCGGTGCGCGCATAGAACGGCACGGCGGCGACGCCGACGGCGAGCATGGCGTTGGTGAGGCTCGGCCCGAGCACGGCGACGAAGGCGAGGGCGATGAGCGTCTCGCTGAAGGAGAAGAGCACGTCGGTCGAGCGCATCAGCAGCCGCTCGGTCCAGCCGCGGAAGTGCGCCGCCGACAGGCCGATGGCGAGGCCGGCGACGAGCGAGATGCCGACGGCGATGGCGCCGATCTGCAGCGTCAGGCGCGCCCCGAAGAGGATGCGGGAGAAGACGTCGCGGCCGAGTTCGTCGGTGCCGAGGAAGTGGGCGGCACCCGGCGGCGTCAGCGGCCGGCCGGTCGCGAGCTTCGTCGGGCTGTAGGGGGCGAGCCAGGGCGCGAACACCGCGGCGAGGACGAGGACCGCGATGATGGCGAGGCCGACGGCACCGCCGGGATTGCGCAGGAGACGCGCCCACAGAGGCCGGGGCGCGGAACGGGCCGGCGTCGCCGCTTCGGTCGCGGCCATCAGCTCCTCCGGATCCGCGGGTCGAGGAGGGCGTAGAGGAGGTCGAGCAGGAACATCACCACCACCACCGTGGCGGCGAAGACGAGGATGAAGCCCTGGATGACCGGGTAGTCGCGCTGGAAGATCGCCTCGACGGCGAGCCGGCCGATGCCGTTCCAGGCGAAGATGTTCTCCACGACGATGGCGCCGCCCATCATGTAGCTGAACTGCAGGCCCATCATGGTGACGACCGGGACGAGCCCGGAGCGCAGCACGTGGCGGTATTCGACGACCGCCTTCGGCAGGCCCTTGGCGTGGGCGGTGCGGACGAAGTCCTGCTCCATCACGTCGATCATGCTCGAGCGGGTCATGCGGGCGACGATGGCCGCGTTCGAGAGCCCGAGCGTCAGGGCCGGCAGCACGAGGCTCAACGGCCCGCCGCCGGCGACCGGGAACCAGCCGAGGTCGACCGAGAACCAGATGAGGAGCAGCAGCCCGAGCCAGAAGTGGGGGATCGAGACGCCGCCGATCGCCACCATCATCACGAGGGTGTCGACCCAGCCGCCGCGCCGCGACGCCGCCCAGAAGCCGGCGGGCAGGCCGATGAGCACGGCGATGGCCATCGCCGAGAAGGCGAGGGCGAGGGTGTTCGGCAGCCGCGCCATCAGGAGGTCGAACACCGGCTGCTCGCCGCGGATCGTCACCCCCATGTCGCCCTGCGCGAGGCGGGCGAGGTAGTGGCCGTACTGGACGATGACGGGCTGGTCGAGGCCGAGGCGGGCGCGGATCTCGGCGAGCTGTTCCGGCGTCGTGCCCTGGCTCTGCGCGTACATGATCTGCACCGGGTCGCCGGGGACGAGGTGGATCAGGAGCGTCACGGCGACGGTCGCCGCGAAGATCGTCATCAGCCCCATCGCGAGGCGCTGGGAGAGATAGGCCACCATCGCCGTCACCCCGCGGGGGCGCGGTCCCGCAGGACCGCGCGCTGACGCGTCCGAGCGTCGCTCAGAGCTTCACGTCGTTGAAGACGGGATACACGAACGGGGCCACCTGGAAGCCTTCGACCTCCGGGCGCACCGCGAACACCCACTCCCAGCCGGGCGTGTAGAGCGGCACGTGGATCGAGCGGTCGAGGAGGTAGGCCATCACGGCCTCCACCGCCGCCTTGCGCTCGGCCGGGTCGGTGAGGACGCGGGTCTTCTCGAGGAGGGCGTCGAGCTCCGGCGAGGTGTAGCCGCGATAGGCGCCGGGGCTGTGCCAGAGGGCGTAGAGGATGTCCGGGTCGTACCAGGACCAGGTCATCATATCCATCGAGCCGATGCCGGTCGGCGTCTCGTTCTCCTGGCGGACCCGGGCGTTCATGGTGCCGATGTCCATGATCTCGATGTTCGCCTTGATGCCGACTTCGGCGAGCTGCGCCTGGAACACCTCGGCGAGCCGGTCGCGCTTGCCGCCGGTCCAGACGAGCATGTTGACCTCGAGCGGGTTGTCGGGACCCCAGCCGCCGGCCTCCTCGAGGAGCGCCTTCGCCTTCTCCGGGTCGTACTGGGCCCGGTGGGCCGCGCAGAAGTCCTGGTCGTTGCCGAAGACGCCGCGCGAGATCGGGCACTGCTCGGGGATCGACAGGTCGCCGTAGATGAGGGCGAGCGCCGTCTCGACGTCCGTCGCCCGGGCGACCGCCTCGCGCACCCTGACGTCGTTGAACGGCGGCCGGTGCACCGAGAACTCCCAGAAGACGTTCTGGCCGGTGTTCTCGGCGGTGACGATGTCGAGCTCGCCGCTCTCCTTCAGCGTCGGCACGTCGTCGAGCGGCGGCTCGGCGATCTGGATGGCGCCTGTCTTGAGGCCGGCGAGGCGGGTCTGCGGCTCCGGCACGACCGAGATGACGAGGCGATCCATGTAGGGCGCGCCCGGGTTCTTCGCGAGCTTGCCGTGGTTGACGTAGTCCGGGTTGCGGTCGAGGACGATCTTGTCGCCCTTCGTCCAGCTGTCGAGCTTCCAAGGCCCGGAGCCGATGGCGACGGTGCTGCCGAAGCCGTCCTTTCCGGCGTTGCTGTCGCAGAGGATCGAGGAGAAGCTGTCGGCGAGGAACGGGATCATCGCCACGAAGGGCGACTCCAGGGTGAAGGTGACGGTCAGCGGGTCGACCACCTCCACCTTGCTGATCGGTCCCCAGCTCGCCTTCGTGACGCTCGGATTGGCGGCATCCAGGGCGCGATCGACGGTGAATTTCACGTCGTTCGCGTCGAGCGGCGTGCCGTCGTGACACTTCACGCCCTCGGCCAGGCGGAAGGTGTAGGTGAGACCGTCCGGGCTGACCTCCCAGCTCTTCGCAAGGTTCGGCACCGGCGCTCCGGTCGCGTCGGTGGCGAGAAGTGTATCGTAGATCTGGCTCCACACCTGCAGCGACAAGGTGGAGGTTGCCCGGTGCGGATCGAGTGAATCGATGTCGCCGTAGCGGGCCCAGACGATGTCTGCCGCGAGTACCGGCGTGAGGGACGACGCGGTGATGACGAGCCCCAGCGCCACGCTGCGCGCGAGCCGACGGGTTAGCCTTTCAGCTTTCACGTGAATACTCCCAGAATGGCTTCGATGTTCCCCGCGTCCGCCCGTCTGCCGCGCGCGGTGCGCTGCAATATGATTGGCCCGCTAATTTCAAACTGTCAACGAGATAAAATTTCTGTTTCAATGCCGCGACGGAGGCCGAATGACGAAGCAAAACACCGACAGTGCGCCGCGCTCGATCGAACGGCGGATCCGGGCGCTCTACGAGGAGATGCCGGGCAGCGAGCGGGCGCTCGCCGACCGCGTCCTCGAGTACCCGGGCGACGTGCTCCTCTGCTCGGCGACCGAGCTCGCCGAACTCGCCGGTGCCTCGAAGGCGGCCGTCTCTCGCTTCGTCCGCCGCCTCGGCTACGAGGGCTTCCGCGACATGCAGCGGGAGATCCGTGAGGCCCAGTCGACGGGGGACCCGCTGTTCCTGACGACCGGTCTCATCGGCAAGCGCAAGGCCGAGGACCCGCTGCACGTCCACCTCGAGCGCGACCTGCACTGCCTGCGCGAGACGCTGTCGCGCCTCGACGAGGCCGTGGTGAACACCGTCATCGGCCGCATCGCCGGCGCCCGCCGGGTCGTCTGCATCGGTTTCCGCAACAGCTACTTCTTCGCCGCCTACGCCCGCCGGCAGATCCTGCTCGTCCACCCGCGCACCGACCTCGTGCCGATCGACGGGCAGACGCTGATCGAGGACACCGGCGACCTGTCGGGCGACGACGTCCTGCTCGTCTTCGGCTTCCGCCGGCGGCCGCTGCTGCTGCGCCGCTTCATGGAGCTGATGCACGGACGGGGCGTGCCGATCGCCTACTTCACCGACCGGCAGTCGGTGACGAACCGCAAGTTCGCCACCTGGGTGCTGCCCTGCGAGGTGCACGGGACGTCGCTGTTCGACAGCTATGTCGGGGTGATCAGCCTCATCAACTTCATCTGCACGCAGGTGAACGTCCGGGCGGGCGCCGCCGGGCGGGCGCGCCTCCGGCAGATCGAGGAACTCGGCGAGCGCCTCGGCGAGCTCGACGGCGGCAACTGAGGGGAGGGACGGCGGTGCGCATCGAGGCTCTCGACGTCTTCCACGTCGCCATGCCGCTGCTCGAGCCGTGGAAGACGAGCTTCGGGGAGATGCGGAGCGTCGACACCGTGCTCGTCCGCCTCGCGTCCGGAGGCGAGACGGGGTGGGGCGAGGCGGCGCCCTATGCCGTGCCGCAGTTCTCGCCCGAATGGGCCGGCGGCTGTTTCCGGCTGATCGCCGACGTCTTCCGGCCGCTCCTCCTCGGCGCCGACGTCGCGACGCCGGAGGACCTGCAGGCGCGGCTGCTACCGTTCAAGGGCAATCACTTCGCCAAGGCCGCGGTGGACCTCGCCTTCTGGGACCTTGCGACGCGACTGGAGGGCCGCCCGCTGTGGCGGGCGATCGGGGGCGTGGACCCCGCGGTCGCCGTCGGCGCCGACATCCCGGTGCAGCCGGATCACGCCAGGCTGCTTGCGGCCGTCGCTGCGGCGCTGGACGCCGGCTTTCCGCGGGTGAAGCTGAAGTTCCGGCCGGACAGCGGCGTCCGGATGGTGGAGGCGGTGCGGAACGCCTTTCCGGAGGCCGTCGTCCACATCGACTGCAATGCCGGCTTCACCCTTGCCGACCGGCCGCTCTTCGCAGCGCTCGACGGTCTCGGCCTCGCGATGATCGAGCAGCCGCTGGCGAGCGACGACCTCGTCGACCACGCCCGCCTGCAGGCCGAGTTGAAGACGCCGATCTGCCTCGACGAGAGCATCACGTCCCTCGAGCGGGCCCGCAAGGCGATCGACCTCGACGCGGCGCGGATGATCAACATCAAGCACGGACGGGTGGGGGGCCTCACCAACGCCGTCGCGATCGCCGCTCACTGCCGGGCGCGGGGCATCCCGTTCTGGATCGGCGGCATGCTCGAATCGGCCGTCGGCCAGGGCCCTTCGCTCGCCCTCGCCACGCTGCCCGGCGTCGGCTACGCCGCCGACATCTTCCCCGACGGCCGTCTCTACGGCCGCGAACTCTCCGCCCCGGCCGTCACTCTTACCGGTCCCGGCCGGATGGCGGCGCCCGACACGCCCGGCTGCGGCTTCCGGCCGATCCCGGAGGGGCTCGCCGAGATGACGGTGCAGCGCGCCTGAGCCAGCCCGACCTTCAGCCCGCTCCGCCCGGTCGCGGCGGGGAGCCCGGGCGGGCGGGGCGCAGGGCGAGGTGCATGCCGAGGAGCATCAGGGCGGCGGCGACCCAGAAGGCCGGCGACGGACTCTCGCCGAAGGTCGCCATGCTCCAGGCGATCCCTGCCGCGATGGCGAGATAGTTGAAGAGCGAGAAGCGCGCCGGCCCGATCGTGGCGACGAGGTGGAAGAAGAGGCAGAAGACGACGGCGTTGATCGCCACCGAGAAGAGCAGCGGCAGGAGCTGCGGCAGGCCCGTAACGGCCGGCCAGAAGCCGGCGCCGGTCGCGACCGCCACGACCGCGGCGACGAGCGCACCGCCGAGCAGCGTTCCCGCCGCCATCGAGACCGCCGGCGTGGCGGGCGGGCGCAGCCAAACGGCGCAGTTGTTGGCGAAGGCGAACATCGTCGGCGCGAGGAGGGCGAGGAGGAACCAGCCGGCCTTGCCCTCGTCGACCACGCCGCTGTCCGGCCAGACGATCAGGAGGATGCCGGACGTGCCGAGCACCATGCCGAAGAGCACCCGCCGCTCGAAGCGCTCCGATCCCGTCGCGGCCGCGATCGCCAGCGTCAGGATCGGCGAGAGGCAGAGCACCAGCGTCAGTGTCGAGGCCGGCAGATGCTCGGCCGCCGCGACGAGGATGCCGACCGGCAGGCCGATCGCGAGGCCGCCGATGACGAGATCGGCGAGGAGGGCGCGCGGCGCGAGCGAGGGGGCGGAGCCGCGCACGACGGCGAGGACCGCCAGGGCGATGCCGGCGACGAGGGCCGGCACCAGCGCGAAGCCGAGGGCCGGCCAGCCGGCCTCCGAGGCCAGCCGGTTGACCGGGAACGTCCCGCCATAGAGGGCGGCGGCCGCGAGGAGGAACAGGAAGGCGCGCCGCCGCGACATCCTCAGGCGCCGGCGCGCAGCCGCGCTGTTTCCGCGGTGTCCACCACATGGACGCCGGGATGACCAGCCTCCTTGACGGCGACGCGGTAGACGTCCCGGGCGACCTCCGGGCTGAGCCACCCGCGGTTGACCGAGCGCAGCACGCGCGAAGGATCGCGCTGCAGCGGCTCGCCGTAGCCGCCGCCGCCACAGGCGGTGAAGGCGATCCGGCTGCCGGCCGGGATCACCTCCTCGGAGAAGGCCGGCAGCACTTCTTCGCTGCCGTCCGGGTCGAGGCGCTTCGAGTAGCTCGCCTTCGCCGTCGTGCCGCCGAGCACGCCGCGGGGCGGGTTGGACGTGCCGTCGGCGGCGTAGATGATCGTCATGTCGTGGTCGAGCGGGTAGAACACGCCGCCCATGCCGGGCGCGCCCTCGAACTCGCCGAGGCCCTGGCTGTCGCGCACCACGCCGCGACGCTCGATGACGATCGGGTACATGGACTCGTCCACCTCGACGGAATCGAGCTGGATGAGGCCGGCGTTCGCCGGGCCGCAATAGGTCAGCCAGCCGTCGTGGCCGTGGTTCGCCGCGCCGCCGCCGTAGCCGACGAAGATCTGGTTGACGTAGCCCTTGCCCCGCTTGAACGGGTCTGATCCCGAGATCACGCCCACGCCCGCCGGCAGGTGCGAGGCACCTTCCGCCTGGCCGTAGGGCGCGCCCATGCGCGAGAAGACGGCGTTGCCGGCGATCATCAGGCGGTCGTTGACGTTCGTCGTCGCGACCGAGGTGCCGATCGGATACTTCGGCGCGCCGATGGCGCAGCCCTCGCGCAACAGCACCTTGATCTGCGACTTCGAGCCCTCGTTGTGGGGAATGGACTCGTCGAGATTGTTGAAGACGCCGATGCGGCACGAGCCCGTGCAGGTGTTGGCCGACAGGTTCAGCCCGCCCGGCACGTTGTCGATGTTGTCGCGCACGTCGACGACGATCACGCCGGCGTCCGGATCGACGGTGACCTTCACATGCACCGGGATGCCCGCGTCGGCGACGCCCGGCACGGGGTCGTGGGTGGTGGTGTACTCGTAGGTGCCGGCCGGCAGCTTGGCGATGGCGGCCTTGGCGCAGCGGCGACCGTAGTCGAACCAGTCCGCCACGAAGTCGACGACCGTGTCGCGGCCATAGCGGCCGATCAGGTCGATGATGCGTCGCTCGGCCGTGCGGCAGGCGCCGCTCTGGGCCGCGACGTCGCCGAGCCAGAGGTCCGGCACCCGGTTGCGCATCGAGCCGATGCGCAGGATGTCCTGCTTCTCCTTGTAGTTCTCGGCAAGGCGCACGCAGGGGAAATGCAGCCCCTCCTCGAAGATCGACTTGGCGAAGGGCAAGTAGGTGGAGGGGGCGGGGGCGCCCGTGTCGGCATGGTGGGAGAGCGCCACCACCCAGAACAGCGGCTCGCCCTCATAGAACACCGGCATCGACATGATGAGGTCGGCGTGGTGCGTGCCGCCGGTGAACGGGCAGTTGTTGATATAGATGTCGCCCGGCTTGATGTCGTCGAAGAGCTCCGTCAGCGGCCGCGTCGCCATGTCCATCGACATGACGTGGATCGGCAGGGCGTCCTCGACCGACACCAGCTGGTGGTCGTAGGTGAGGATCGCGCAGCTGAAGTCACGGGCGTTCTTGATGACGGCGGAGCGGCTCGCGCGCATCACGACGAGAGTCATCTCCCGCACGATCGCCTCGAAGCGGCTCTTCAGCACGGACATCAGGAACGGGTCGATGCGGCGACCCGAAACCTCGGCAGGAGCGTCGGCGGCGGCGGAAGGGTGGGCGGGCTTCATGGGTCTGTCTCCCTCTGCCGCGTCAGGCGACGGTGACGTCGATGTTGCCGTAGGCGTCGAGTGTGCCCTCGTGCCCGCGCTTCAGAAAGGCGGTGAAGGTGGGCGCCTCGACGAGGCAAGGGCCTGCGAGCCGCGCCCCCTCGCCGAGGGCCGACAGCTCGTAGACCGGCACCTCGATCATGGTGCGGGCCGGCTGGTCGTAGACGCGGCGCGACGACTTTGGCGTCACCGCCCCGGACTGGGCGGCGAGGGTGTGCAGCCGCCAGGCGTCCTGTCCGCGGCGCTTGCCGATGGCGCGGAGCTTCCAGGCGGTGAACTCGACCACGTCCCCGTCGATGCGGATCGAGTAGATCCGTTCGTGCATGCGGTGGAAGGCCTCGACGAGCTCCGGTAGGTCGGTGCGCGTCAGCCCGCCCGCGGGGACGCTGAAGGGCACCTCGATCTCGAAGGACTGGAACTCGTAGCGGCCCATGTAGGAGACCTCGAACTCGCGGTTCTCCGGCGCGACGCCGGCATCGGCGAGGAAGGCGTCGCCGGCCTCGTGCAGCTGGGCGAGGAGGGCGTTCACGCCCTCGAGGTCGAAGTCGACGTGCGAGGTGAGGAGCACCCCGCTCTTGTCGTTGCGGATGTCGGAGATCAGGCCGCCGAAGGCGCTGAGACCCGCCATGAAGCGGGGCACCATGTAGCGCCTGAGCCCGAGGATCTCGGCCATCTCGGCGATGTGGATCGCCGTCGCGCCGCCGCCGCAGACGAAGACGCTGTCGCGCGGGTTGATGCCCTCGCGGACGGTGATCTCCTCGATGGCGGCGACCATGTTGTGGTTGGAGGTCGTGTAAATCGCATAGGCCGCCTCCTCGAGGCCGATGCCGAGGTCTTCGGCGACCCGGCCGACCGCCCGTTCCGCCAGATCGCGGTGCAGCTTCATCTTGCCGCCGAGGAAGTAGTCGGGGTCGACGAGGCCGAGCACCACGTTGGCGTCGGTGACCGTGGGCTGCTCGCCGCCCGCCCCGTAGCAGGCGGGACCCGGCCGCGCGCCGGCCGACTGCGGGCCGACCTTGAGGAGCCCGCCGGCGTCCACGTGGGCGATCGAGCCGCCGCCGGCACCGACCGACCGCACGTCGACCTTCGGGATGCCGAGGGAATCGTCGTGGATCATGCTGTCGGGGGTGATGATGATCTGGTGGTCGCGCAGCGCCGAGACGTCGAAGGTGGTGCCGCCCATGTCGCCGACGATGATGTCGGGCTCGTCCGACAAAGCGAGGGCGGCCATCGGCGCGAGCGTCGGGCCGGACATCACGGAGTAGATCGGCTTCTTCAGCATCTCCGGCTGCGGCATCATCCCGCCGACGCAGTTTGCAAGCAGCAGTTCGCCGGCGAAGCCCGCCTCGTCGAGGGCGGACTGCAGGCGGCCGATGTAGCGGGAGACGATCGGGTTGATCGAGGCGTCGATCGCGGTGGCGATGATGCGCTGGTACTCGCGCGGCATCGGGTTGATCTCGTGGGAGAGCGTCACCGGGATGTCGGGGAGCTCCTCGCTGAGGATCTCGCCGGCCCGCACCTCGTGCGCCGGGTTCACCACCGACCAAAGGAAGCCGACGGCCACAGCCTCGACCCCGAGCGACCGGAACGCGCCGGCCGCGGCACGCACGCCCGCCTCGTCGAGCGCGACGAGCTCGCGCCCCCGGGCATCGATGCGGCCCGCGACGCCGCGGGTCAGATGACGCGGCACGTAGGGATCGGGATAGTCGAGCTTCCACTGGAAGGCGCCCTTGCGCGGCCCTTGGCGCAGCAGGAGCACGTCCTCGTGGCCCTCGTTGAGGATCAGGCCGACCTTCACCGTCTTCTTCTCGACGAGGGCGTTCGTCGACACCGTCGAGCCGTGGACGATCAGCTCGATGTCCTGCAGGAACGCCAGAGGGGTCAGGCCGTATCCCTCGGCGGCGACGTGCAGGACGTTGATGAAGCCCTTCTCGAACTCGCCCGGGGTAGTGGGCGACTTGAAGATCGAGATCACGCCGTTCTCGTCGGAGACGAGGCAGTCGGTGAAGGTGCCGCCGATGTCGATGCAGACCTGATAGCCCATGGGCACGATGTCCGAGTTGGGTCCTGTCAGCGGCGGACGGTGTCGCGGCTGAGGACGAGGCTGATGACGATGATGGCGCCGAGGCAGATCTGCTGGAGGTAGCCGTCGAGCTGGATGAGGTTCATGCCGTTCGAGAGGACGGTGACGAACAGGGCGCCGAGCAGGGCCGCGCCGACGCCGCCCTCGCCGCCGGAGAGCCTCGCGCCGCCGACGACGGCCGCGGCGATCGCCTCGAGGGTGAGGTTACCGCCGAGGTTCGGCTCGCCCGAGCCGGTGCGGGCGGTGAGGAGCAGGGCTCCCGTGGCCGTCACCAGCGATGAAAGGGTGTAGGCGAGGGCGAGCGTGCCGAAGGTGTTGATGCCCGCCGCCACCGCCGCCCGGGGGTTGGCGCCGATGATGTAGAGGCTGCGGCCGAAGCGCGTGACGGTGAGGAGGAGCCAGCCGGCGAGGATGAGGGCGGCGGCGATCCACACGGGCGCAGCGATGCCCATGAGGGCGCCTTGGGCGAACGTGCCGGTGAAGCCTGCCGGCAGGCCCGCGACCGGGAAGCCGCCGCTCACCGTCGAGGCGAGCGCCATGACGATGTTCGCCATGCCGAGGGTGGTAACCAGCGGATTGAGGCCGATGCCGCCGACGAGGAGGCCGTTCGTGACGCCGACGAGAAGCCCGACGCCGAGGCCGGCGAAGATGCCGGCGAGGGGCGAGCCGGTCGAGACCATCGTCATCGCCGCCAGCACGCTGACGAGCGAGACGGTGAAGCCGAGCGAGAGGTCGAAGCCGCGCGTCAGGATGACGAGGCACTGGGCGAGGGCGAAGACGGCGAGGTAGCTCGCCTGCACGGCGATGTTGCTGAGGTTGGCGGCGGAGATGACGCGCGGTTCGAAGGCCGCGAACGCGAGCACCATCACGAGGATGCCGATCGGCAGCCGCCAGGGCCGGAGGCGCTGGAGGACGAGCCGCAGCCCGGGGCTGCCCGCCGCGGCCGCGCTCATGAGGTCCGGCCCCGCAGGAAGAGCCGCTCCATGCCGAGGGCGAGGATGAGGACGACGCCGAGGACGAGCGTCTGGTACTTGCTGTCGAACTGCAGGAGGTTCATCGCGTTGGCGATCACCGTCAGGAAGAGCGCGGCCACCGCCACGAGCCCGGCCCGGCCGACGCCGCCGCGCAGCGAGACGCCGCCGATGACGGCGGCTGCGATGGTCTCGAGGGCGAGGGTGCCGCCGATCGTCGCCTGCCCGGAGCCGATCCGCGCGGTCATCAGGAACCCGGTGAAGGCGGCGAGCACGCCGGCCATCGCGTAGGTGACGACCAGCACCCGCCGCGTCGGCACCCCCGACAGCCGCGCGCCGCGCTCGTCGCTGCCGACGGCATAGATGTGCTGGCCGAGCACCGTGTGGCGCTGCAGGACTATGCAGAGGACGAGGATCGTCAGGGCGATCCCGAGGATGACCGGAACACCGGCCACCTGGCCGCGCCCGACGCCGGAAACGAAGCTCTCGGCGACGCCGTAGATCGGGATGCCTTGCGTGTAGTAGAGCGCGACGCCCGTCAGCGCCGACATAACGGCGAGCGTCACCATGAAGGGCGACAGCCGGAATCCGGCGATCAGCACCGCGTTGACGAGGCCGACGCCGAGCCCGACGGCGACGACGACGGCGAGCGCGGCGAGGATCGACAGGCCCTCCGCCCCGGGCATCGCCGCGAGCACGGCGCCCATCGAAAGGGCGCTCACCACCGAGCCGATGGCCACCACGGCCCCGACGGAGAGATCGAAGCCGCCGGCTGTCATCACCAGCATCTGGGCGAGAGCCGGGATCAGCAGGAAGGAGAAGTTCCGGCCGAGATTGATGAGGTTCAGCCGGTTGAGGAAGCGCGGCTCGGCGAGGGCGGTGCAGACGACTGCCACGACGAGAAGGGCGAGCACGATGCCACCGTTGAGCAGGAAGGCCTCGAAACGGCGGTTCCGCGGTGGTGGCGCAGCGTCGGGCACGGTTCGGGCGGAAGTCGTCATCGTCCGCGCCGTCAGTGCAGGAAGTAGTGGGACAGAACTTCGGCCTCCGTCAGCCCCTCGCCGCTCATCTCGGAGACGACGCGCCCCTCGGCCATCACGTAGATCCGCCTCGCGAGGTGCAAGAGTTCGGGTAGCTCGGAGCTCGAGAGGATCACCGCGGCGCCGTTCTCCACGAGCCGCTTGATGAGGCCGTAGACGTCGGCCTTGGCGTTGACGTCGATGCCGACGGTCGGCTCGTCGAACAGGTAGACGTCGAACGGCCGCATCAGCCCGCGCGCCAGCATCACCTTCTGCTGGTTGCCGCCGGAGAAGGCCATCAACGCCCGTTCGGGCGCCATCGGTCTGAGGCCGAGGTCCTCGAGGGGCGTCCGCACGACGCGCCCCTCGTCCCAGGTGCGGAGGAGGGGACCGGAGGCGATCGCCGGTTCGTCGAGCGTCGCCATCGTGACGTTCTCGCGGACCGGCCGCACCAGGGCGAGGCCCTCGGCGCCGCGGTCGCCGGGGAAGTAGCAGAGGCGCTGGCGCAGCATCGCCGCCGGCGTCGGGTGGGTGACGTGGCGGCCGGCGAGCACGATCTCGCCGTCGGCGAGCGGCTCGAGGCCGAAGATGGCGCGGCAGAGCTCGCTCCGGCCGCAGCCGACGAGGCCCGCGAGGCCGACCACCTCGCCGGCGTGCAGGCGGATCGACACGTCCCGCACCGACCCCGAGGCGCTCGTCAGGTGCGAGACGCGCAGCCGCTCGGTGCCGGGCTCGGACTCGATGACGGGGAAGAGCTTCTCCACCGGCACCCCGACCATCATCTCGATGAGGGCGGCGTCGGTGACATCGGCAGTGCGCACCGTCGCCACCCGCTTGCCGCCCCTGAGCACCGTCACCCGGTCGGAGAGGGCGCGGATCTCGCTCATGCGGTGGGAGACGTAGACGATGCCGACGCCGCGGGCCTTCAGCCGTGCCATCGCCTCGAACAGCTTCTCCGCCTCGCCGTCGGTCAGCGAGGCGGTGGGCTCGTCGAGGATCAGCACGTCCGAGCCGATACAGAGCGCCTTGGCGATCTCCACCATCTGCTTCTGGGCGCGGCTGAGGCTGGCGATGCGGGCGTCGAGCGGGACGGGGAAGCCGAACTCGTCGAGCACCGCCTGCGCCGCCTTGCGCATCTTCGCGCGGCGCAGGAACGGTCCGAGCTTTTCCTCGCGGCCGAGGAACAGGCTCTCGGCCACCGTCAGGTCGGGCGGCAGGGAGAATTCCTGGAAGACCGCCGCGATGCCGAGCGCGCGCGAGGTCTGCGGGTCGAGCGCGTCGATCTCACGTCCTTTCAGGACCATCCGGCCGGCGGTGCGCGGATAGGTGCCGATGACGAGGTTGATCAGCGTCGACTTGCCGGCGCCGTTCTCTCCCAGCAGCGCATGGACCTCGCCCGGCTCCAGCGTGAAGTCCACGTCGTCGAGCACGACGACCTGGTTGAACGCCTTGGAGAAACCGGTGAGCTCCAGCATGCCGTCGGGTTCCTCGCGCGTGTCGTGTCCCGGGCGCGGTGAGGGCGCGCCCGGGGAGGGGAGGGCGGTCCGGCCGAGGCTCACTCGGCCGAGAAGACCGGCTGGAAGCCGTCGGGGGCGAAGATCTGCGTCGTGTCGAAGGAGTCGACATTGTCCTTGCTGACGATGCCCGGCGCGACGAGGAGGATGGTCTCGTGTTCCTTCTTCTCCAGCGCCCGCACGGCGAGATCGACGGAGATCCGGCCCATGATCACCGGGTACTCGGTAGAGAAGGCAAGAACCTTGCCGTCCTTCACCGAGCCGAGCATCGTCTGGTTCTCGTAGGAGGAGATGATGGTGATGTCGTCGCGCCCCGCGTCGACCACGGCGCCGATCGCCGCCTCGGCCGTCGGCGCGCCGCCCCAGATCACCGTCATGTCGGGATAGGTCTGCAACGCATCCTCGACGAGGCGAAGCTGCGCCGGCACGGAGGCCTCGCCGTAGACCTCGGCGAGGAGCTTGACGTTGCCGGTCGAGGTCGAGTCGCGGAAGCCGGACATGTAGGTCTCGGCCCAGCCGGAGCCTTGCGGGCCGGGGAAGCCGACGGCGGCACCGCCCTTGTCGCCGAGGTGGGCCTTCACGAACTCGCCGGTCTCGAAGCCCTTGGCGTGGAAGTCCGGCGTGATACGGGCGGTGATCTTCGTCTCGAGCACCGGGTTCGCCACTGCGATGTTGACGACGCCCTTCGCCATGCCCTCGTTGATCTTCGCAGCGAGGCCAGCCTCGGAGATCGCGCCGATGAGGATGGCGTCGGCGCCGGCGGCGAGGCAGTCGTCGTACTGGGAGATCTGCTTCGGCAGGTTCGAGTAGCCACCCGCCTGCAGCAGCGTGAACTTCACGCCGAGGCGCTTCGCCTCCTCGGCGATCCCGTAGTTGACCGAGAGCCAGTAGCTGTCCTGCAGGTGCGGGAAGAGCACGCAGAGGTTCCAGGGCTTCTCTGCCTTCTCGAGCGGCGTGTACTCGATCGTCTCGACCTTGGTCAGGTCGCCGCCCTTCGCCGCGGCGATCGAGAAGGGATACCAGTCGTCCGCCGACGCGGCCGAGACCGAGGCGACGAGAACCGAGCAGGCGAGAAGCGCTTTGGTCAGGGGCATCGTGGGTCTCCTCAGGTTAAGGGCGTGGCCGTTCCGGCTTCTGTCGGCCGGGAAGAGTGAAGGCGGGGCTGCGCGGATGGGTGTGCCCCTGGCGTCCGGCCCTTGCCGCATCGGGCGCTGCGTCCGTGGTGGGGGGCGCCCCATGCTGCGGGGACGATCGTTGCGGCGGGCAGGGGCCGGCGTGGTCGCGCCACCTGCGCTTCAGCGACAGGGGCGACCCGGCTGAAGCCGACACGGAGATGCGGGGTGGAGGGGAGCAGGGACGGTCGCTGCGGGTGCCCCGTCGGTTCGGTGAAGCCTCCGAGCCCCGACATGGCCACCCTCTCCCCGATCGCGGCCGCCTCGAACCCTGATCATCATGCAATTTATAAAATGCGAGTCAACGGCATAAGCCCATCGGACGGCTGCCGGAACTCGCCGCGAGGCCGCCCCTACTGGACGGCGATCTCGCTCTGCTCTTCGAGGAAGCGGATGAAATCGACCCCGCCCGCGATGATGTCGCGGCGGATGGCGTCGCGGGCGCCAGGACCATCGCGGGCCTCGATGCACTCGATGACCTGCTTGTGGGTCTCGGCGCCGTAGTAGGTGCGCTTCCCTTCCATGAAGAAGATGGTCAGCATCGGGCCCATCGAGGTCCAGAGACTTTCGATGTGGCTGACCAGCATCGACAGCCGGGACATGCCGTAGACGGCGAAATGGAAGTCGCGGTTGAGGCGGAAGGCCTCGCCGGGCAGGTCATGCCGGTCGGCGGCCGTGTAGAGCGGATGGATCTCGTTGAGGCGGGCGATATCGGCTTCGGTGGCGCGCTCGGCGGCGACCTCGGCCGCCAGCCCCTCGAGTTCGAGCCGCATCAGCCGCACCTCCATGTAGCGGTCGAGCGTCATCGGCGGCACGACGGCGAAGCGGCCTGAGCGCAGCTGCAGGCCGCCCTCGCTGACGAGCCTCATGCAGGCCTCGCGGACGGGGGTGATCGAGGTGCCGAGCTGGTCCGCGAGGTCCTGCATCACGAGGCGCTGACCCGGCCGGAAGTGGCCGTTGATGAGGCCCTCGCGCAGGACCGAATAGGCCCGCTGCGAGAGACTGCCCTGGGCGATCGACGCGATGGCGCGGCCTTCCTGCTGCATCGTGTCCCTTCCCGAAGTGGCCGCCTGACGCGCCGGACGAAAATCCGGCGGAGACGACCGCGACCGCGGTGCGCGCGCGGCGATGCTGGACCTCGCTCCTCTTTTGGTCCGTTCCGGGCGGGCTTGCAAACAGGGCGTACGCCCGGCGGCGGCCGCGACCGGCCCCCAAGGGTCCGACGGCAGTGCGGCGACCATCCATGCGTCCCGGGCAGGCCACCAGTTGAGTCCTGGAAGCCGACGCGGCCTCGGGGGCAGGGCTCTCCGGCCGGCCGCGGTCAGGAACCTGCGGCGGCGTCGCTGTCCGGACCGGGCGGCAGCAGATCGCAGAGCTCCGCGCCGGTGCACCAGTGGATGCCGTCGTGGCCGCGGATGTAGTCGTAAAGCTCCTCGAGGTAGCCGATGCGGTGCGGCACGCCGCTGAGATAGGGGTGGACGGAGATGCCCATCACCTTCGGGGCCGTGGCGCCTTCGGCATAGAGCCGGTCGAACTGCGCCTTGCCGCGCTTCAGGAACTCGTCGGAGGAGTGTTGCTGGATGGCGAAGATCACCACGTCGTTGATCTCGACCGTATAGGGCACCGAGACGATCGGGCCTGAGCGGGTCGTGAGCCGGACCGGCACGTCGTCCATGACGAAGTCGCAGACATAGTCGAGGCCGGCCTCCTTCAGGAGGTCGAGCGTCTCGGCGGTCTCCGTCATGCCGGGGCTCTCCCAGCCGCGCGGCGGGCGGCCGGTGATCTCGGCGATCGCCGCCATCGTCTCGGCGATCGCGGCGGCCTGGTCGTCGACCTTGTGCATCGGCTTCTGCTCGAAGCCGTGGCCCATGAACTCCCAGCCCGCCGCGTGCGCCTGCCGGCAGGCGTCGGCGTAAACGCGGCAGGCGGAGCCGTTGATGGCGAGCGTCACCGGCAGGTTCCGGGACGTGAAGAGCTCGTACAGCCGCGGGAAGCCGGCGCGCATGCCGTACTCGTGCCACGCCCAGTTCGGCACGTCGGGGATCAGCGGCTGGCCCATCGGCGGCGGCACCACCATGCGCGGCATCGCCCGGTCGGCACTCCAGTGCTCGACATTGAGGATCGTCCACACCGCGATGCGGGCGCCACCGGGGAGCGTGAAGGCCGGCTCGGCACTGCGCGGCCCGAGGCGGCCGCGGACGATGGCGTCGAGGTTCACGTCGGTCATGCCGTCTGCGGCTCCTCGATGGCGACCGCCGGGCGGTCGAGGCCGAACAGGGCGACGGCGTTGAGGCCGAGCACCTGCGCCAGCTGGTCGCCCGACAGGCCCGGCGTCGCGGCGACGAAGGCAGCCGGGTCGGGATCGCCCATGTCGAAGGGATAGTCGCTGCCCATCAGGACGCGGTCGGCACCGACGCGCTCGATCAGGGCGGCGAGCTGCGCGTGATCGAAGACGACGGTGTCGAACCACAGGTCCTTCAGGTAGTCGCTCGGCGTCCGCCTGCAGGTCTGACAGTCCGGCCGGTGGCGGAAGGCGTGGTCCCATCGCCCGGCATAGGCCGGCAGGAAGCCGCCACCGTGCGCGACGACGAGCTTCAGGCCGGTGTGGCGATCGAGGACGCCGCCGAAGATCAGGTGGCTGAGGGCGATCGTCGTCTCCAGCGGATTGCCGACGACGTTGTTGAGGTGGTTCGTCCTGAGCCGGTCCCCGTGGGTGAAACCGTGCGGATGGAGGAAGACGAGGATGCCGAGCTCCTCGGCGGCGGCGAAGAACGGCTCGAAGTGCGGGTCCGACAGCTCGCGCCCGGCGACGTTGGTGGCGATCTCGACGCCGCGCAGGCCGAGTTCGCCGACGGCGCGCCGCATCTCGGCGACGGCGAGCTCGGGCACCTGCATCGGCAGCGTGGCGAGCCCGGTGAAGCGGTCGGGATGGGCGGCGGCGGTGGCGGCGATGGTGTCGTTGATGATGCGGGCGCTGCCGGCGGTCACGTCAGGATCGCACGAGTAGAAGTACTGCGGCGGCGCCGGCGACAGCACCTGCACGTCGATGCCGAGTCGGTCCATGTCGGCAAGCCGGGTCGTGGCAAGGGTCAGCTGGTCGTGGATGGCGCAGGCCATGTCCTTGGTGGCGGCCGCCGTCTCCGGGGCTGCGAAGCGCACCGACGGCTCGTTGGTCGGCACGTAGTGCGGCTTGACGAACTCCGCCGCCGCCGACACGGCGAGGTGGCAGTGGCAGTCGACCGTCAGGTGGCGGCTGCCGTGCCGTCTGAGACCGCGGGCGGAGACCGCCGCGGCGATCGTCCGCGCCTCGCTCGTGTGGACCGTCATGTTCACTCCCGAACTCGTTTCTTGGAATGTCCCGGCGGGCGGGCCGGGCCCGCCCGGCCGATCAGCAGAGGCTGTCCATCGCCACCCAGCGGCCCTCGGCGACGCTCGTCTCGCAGGCGACGGCGAGCGCCACGTCGCGGATGCCGGCGGCGAGGTCGGCGGCCATCGGTTCGTCGGCGACCACGTGGCGGATGAACGCCTCCCAGCCGGCGCGGTAGCCGTTTCGGCCGGGCGAAAGCTCGGGCATGTCCATCCAGTCTAGGTCGTAGTCGTGGCCGTGGTCGACGTTCGGGTCGAAGCGGGCCTTCGGCGTCGCCGCGAGTGGCTGGACGCGGCAGCGGTGCAGGCCGGCGACCGCCGAGCCCTCGGTGCCGTCGACCTGGAAGGTGACGAGGTCGTCGCGCTTCACCCGCGTCGCCCACGACGAGGTGATGACGCCGACCGCGCCGCTCTTCAGGCGCACCAGGGTCGCGTTGGAATCGTCGGTGTCGACGGCGTAGGGCTTGCCGTCTTCGTCGATGCGCTCGGGGATCGCCGTCCAGGCGGTGCTGACGACGCTGTCGATCGGGCCGAGCACGCCTTCGACGACGTAGCGCCAGTGCGGATACATATCGAGGAGCAGGCCGCCGCCCTCGCCGCGCCGGTAGTTCCAGCTCGGCCGCTGGGTCGGCACGTCGTGGCCGGTGAAGATCCAGTAGCCGAAGTCGAGGCGGAACTGCAGGACGCGGCCGATCAGGCCCTGGGCGCGGGCGAGCTTCAGCTTCTCGAGGCCGGGCAGGAACAGCTTGTCCTCGACGACGCCGTGCTTGACGCCCTTCGCCTGGGCGAGCCCCAGAAGTTCCCGGCCGACGGCGACGTCGGTGACCACGGGCTTCTCCGCATAGACGTGCTTGCCGGCCTCGATCGCGGAGCGCAGCAGGCCGGCGCGGGCGCCGGTGACGCCGGCGTCGAAGACGACCGGGTAGGCCGGATCGGCGATGGCGGCGGCGAGATCCGTCGTCCAGGCGTCGAGGCCGAAGCGGTCGGCGACGGCCTTGAGGCGCCCTTCATCGCGGCCGACGAGCAGGAGCTTCGGCACGATGCGGCGCCCGCCGACGGGCAGCCCGCCTTCGCGGATCATCGGGATCAGCGCGCGCTCGAGATGCTGGCGGTTGGCGATACCGCCGCTCGCGCCGTTGAGGACGATGCCGAGGGTCTCGACCGACATGCGGGATCAGGCCTTTCGCGAGAGGGGCGGGAGGGGGTGGAGCGGAGCAGGGCTCATGCGGCGGCGGCGCCGCGGGCGAGGAAGGCGTCCGCCGCGTCCTCCATCGCCAGGAACTCGGCGCCGAGGTCGCGCAGGCCGGCGATGAGGCGCTCGAGCATCAGCATGCGGTGGCCGCGGCCGATGACGTAGGGGTGGCAGGTGAACGTGAGCACGCCCCAGTCGGTGACGCGCGTCATGTAGCGGAAGTCGTCGAGCCAGTTCTCGAGCACCGCCGTCGCGTTGGCGAGGCCGGGAGCGAGCGTGTTGCCGGCGCGGAAGAACTCGAAGTGCGGGTGGTCGTCGAGCGTCCAGCTGATCGGCATCTCGAGGAGCCGCGTCGTCTCTCCCGCCACCAACGGCTCGTCGACGAACACCTGGTCGCCGCGGCGGGCGAAGTAAGGCGTGTGGTCGTCGCCCATCAGGCTGCTCTCGTAGTCGAAGCCGTGCTTGAGGAGCAGATCGATAGTGACGGGGCTGAGGTCCCAGGCCGGCGAACGGTAGCCGCGCGGCGCCCGGCCGCTGACACGGCGGATGCTCTCGATGGCGCGAACCATTTCCGCCTCCTCGCGCTCCGGCGGCAGGCTCGCCGGCACGACGTGGGAATAGCCGTGGTGGGCGATCTCGTGGCCGGCGGCGACGACGCGGGCAACGTCCGCCTCGTGGCTGTCGATGACGACGCCGGGGACGTACCAGGTCGAGCGGATCTCTTCCGCGGCCAGCAGGTCGACGAGGCGGCGGGCGCCGACGAGGCCGAACTCGCCGCGCGACACCGGCGTCGGCGTCGTCAGCCCACGGGCGACGAAGCCGGACCAGACGTCGAAGTCGAAGGTCAGGCAGGCGATGTGGCGGGCCACGGCGGCCTCCGGTTTCGGTGCGACGGTGGAACGGGGTTCACGCCGCGAGACGCTCGCCGATCGCGACGCCGTGGCGGACGTAGTCGCTCTCGCACGGCGTACCCTCGGCGACCCACATCGCCCGCTCGTCGAGGTCGAGCACCACGCTTGCGAGCGTCATAGTGTGGCGCACCGCCGGCTGGCGCAGGTCGGAATGGCGGCAGAGGGCGCTCGGATAGCCGGTGTGGTCGCTGAGCGCCGCGCGGATCCTGGCAAGGTCGAGCTTGCCGGCGTCGCGGCGCAGCAGCCGCTCGAGCCGGGCCGCGCGGAAGAGGGTGTTCGGCGCCAGTCGCTCCATCTGCGAGCGGCCGTGGCGACGGTCGAGGAAGTGGTTCGAATGGGTGATGATGCCGCCGACCGGATGGAGCGGCGCCACCTCGTCGGGGCTCGTCTCGAGGTCGACGATCTCGCCCGTCGCACAGCCGACGACGAAATTTCCCGAGCAGGTGCGGCGGGTGGCGACCACCGGCAGCATTGCGTCGTTGAGGTTCGAGCCGTCCAGCACCTCGCGGCAGCGCACGTGGAAGGGCTTCTCGTAGGGGTTCTTGCCGTCGTTCGGGCCGGCGAGGCCGTTCTCGACGAGGCCGATGCCGGCCGAGTTCACCCCCATCTTGCCGCCGACGATGCCGGCCTCGGTCAGGCAGACGAGCGACGGGCGGGAGGTGCGCTCGATGCGCAGGATCAGGCAGTTGCCCCGCAGCGCCGACAGCCAGTCCCAGTTCTGCGCCATCAGCGTGTGGCCGTTCGCCGTCGCCTCGGGCAGAAGGCCAAGCGTCGTGCAGCCGTCCGGTTCGGCGGCCGGGCCGTCGGCCTTGCGGGCGTCCCGGCCGAAGAGGGTGAAGGCGATCTCGTAGCGGGCGTTGAGGAGCGCGAGCTCGCCGCGGGTGTGGCCGGAGGCAGCGGCGATCGCCCGCATCTCGGCACCGTATTCGGGGGCCTTCTCGGCGATCGCCCGGTCCCACGCCTCGCCCTCGGTCAGCGCGGCCTCGCGCTCGAGGCCGCTCGCGGCGAAGCGCTCGAGATAGATCGCGACGTTCTCGCCGATCTGTTTGGCGAAGCGCTCGCCGTGGCGGCGGCCGCGCTCCTCGGCGTCGTCTCCGACGGTGAGGACGTGGAACTCGGTCGGTGTCACGGATGACCTCCGGCGACGGCACGTCGACGTCGGCCCGTCATCGGCGGGCGGCGCGGCGGTGCGGGAGCGATGATTGGGAAAGGATGCGCCGGCGGACGGAAGGCCGCCGACGCAAGCCCTCAGCGGGCCTGATCCTCACGCCAGAAGATCAGCTTCCGGTCGAGATACTCGACCAGGAAGTAACCTCCGGCGCCGATCGAGGCGAGCACCACGATGACGGCAAACACCCGGTCGATGCGGAGCTGGTAGTTGTAGAGGTCGAGCAGGTAGCCGAGCCCCTTCGAGGCGCCGACGAACTCGCCGACGATCGCGCCGATCACCGAGAAGGTGAGCGCTGCCTTGATGCCGGCGAAGATGATCGGCAGGGCGTGCGGCAGCGACACCTTGATGAAGGTCTGGAAGCGCGTCGCGCGGATCGAGCGCATCAGCATCTTCGCGTTCTCCGGCACCGATTCCAGCCCGACGAGGGTGTTGATCAGCACGGGGAAGAACGAGATCACCACCGCCATCACCACCTTCGACGACATGCCGAAGCCGAGCCAGGCGACGAACAGCGGCGCGAACACCACCTTCGGCGTCGCCTGGAAGCCGACGACGAAGGGATAGGTAACGCGCTTGGCCACCGGGAAGACGGCGAGCAGGATGCCGAGCGTCAGGCCGATGGTGACGCCGATCGCGAAGCCCGCGACGATCTCGCCGAGCGTCGTGAACAGGTGGACCGGGAAGAACGGCTGCGTGACGAGGCCCCAGAACGCCACCGCCACCTTGGAAAACCGCGGCACGATGATCTCGTTGACGAGGCCGAGCCGCGGCGCCAGTTCCCACACGCCGATGACCAGCGCGAGGATCAGGATGGTGTAGAGGCGGTAGGGCGGCTCCGCCTTCTTGACCCGCGTGGCGGGGCGCACGGCGGCGGCGGTATCGGCGGCGCTGGTGACGGCCATCACTCCCTCCCCAGGATGTTGCGGATCTCGAAGATGAGGTCGGTGAACGCCCGGTCCTGCATGACGCCGATTTCACGCGGCCGCGGCAGCGGGATGTCGACGACGCCGGCGACCTTGCCCGGACGCGGCGTCATCACGACGACGCGGTCCGACATGAACACCGCCTCGGAGATGTTGTGCGTCACGAAGATCACCGTGATGCCGGCGCTCTCGGCGAGGCGCAGCAACTCGAGGTTCATCGCCTCGCGGGTGAACTCGTCGAGCGCTCCGAACGGCTCGTCCATCAGGAGGAGCTTCGGCTCGTATGTGAGCACGCGGGCGAGCGCGACGCGCTGCTGCATGCCGCCGGAGAGCTGCTTCGGATAGGCGGTGAGGAAGTCGCCGAGGCCGACGGTGGCGAGCACCGAGCGGGCCTTCTCGCGGACCGTGGCGACGTCGAGCCCCATCACTTCCGCCGGCAACAGGACGTTCGATTCCACCGTCCGCCACGGCAGCAGCACGGGCGCCTGGAACATGAAGCCGACGTGCTTGGAGGGCTCGATCACCGGCTGGCCGGCGATCTCGACGGTGCCTGTCGAAGGGTCGAGCAGGCCGGCGATGATGTTGAGCAGCGTCGACTTCCCGCAGCCGCTGCGGCCGACGAAGGAGACGAACTCACGCTCGCGGATGGTGACGTCGACGCCCTCGAGGGCGACGACGTCGCGCTCGTCGAGGTGGAAGATCTTCGACAGACCCCGCACCTCGACGATCGCTGCGGCCGCCTCCGACCGGCTTGCGCCGGCCGGAGCGTCGACCTTGGACAGGACTGCCGGGGACATCACTGACGCGGAGCCTTGGCGGCGTCGTGATCGAACTTGTTGGCGTCCTCGATCAGCGAGGAGTCGAGCATCATGTCGAGGTCGATGTCCTGCATCAGGGCACCTTCCTCCTCTTTCCCCTGGCGCATGAAGGTGTGGTAGGCCTCGATGCCCGGACGGTAATGGGTGCCGATCGGCGCGTCGGCGAGGTCGGCCGGGCGCTCCTTCAGGAGCCGCGCGGCGTCGAAGGAGGCGTTGGCGAGGGCCGTGTCCTCGAACTCCTCAGGCGCCAGCCGCGCCGCGATCGCAAACGAGAGGTCGCGGTTCGCCTCGACGTAGAGCAGGCCCTTGGCCAGCGCGCGGACGAAGCCGACGAGCTGCTCGCGCTTCTCCTCCAGCGTCTCGGCGCGCACGACGATGGCGTTGCCGGGGAAGTTCTCGACCGACTTCGGCATGATGATCGTCATGTCGGTGCCGGCCGCCTCGATGGCGGCGATGTCGAACATGTTCGAGGAGTAGGCGTGCACCTGGCCGGTCTGGAGGGCGTTCAGCGTCAGCGCCGAGCCGGCGCCCACCGGCACGATCTCGACGTCCTGGCCCTCGGCGAGGCCGGCTTCGCGCAGCACGGCGCGGACGATCGGCACCTCGCCACCGGAGAGCTCAGAGACGCCGACCTTCTTGCCCTTCAGGTCGGCGACCGTCTTGATGCCGGAATCCGCCGGCGTCGCCAGCGTGAAGACGCTCTTGAATTGGAACGAGAAGATCTGCTTCAGATCGTGACCCTGCACGAGCGCGTTGAACAGCGCGCCGGTGGCCGGCGAGCCGGCGTCGACATTGCCGGCGACGAGCTGCTGCACGACCGCGCTCGATCCGTCGAAGTACTGGAACTCGACGTCGAGGCCCTCTTCCTCGAAGTAGCCGAATTCCTTGGCGACGTGGAACGGGATCTGCTGGACCATGCTGTCGACGGCGAAGCCCATCAGGAACTTCTCGAGGGGCTTGTCCTGGGCGACGGCGGCGCCCGGCGCGATCCATAGGGCGGCGGCGACAGCCGCGGCGGCGAGCCTGAAGAGCTTCATCGTGCAGACCTCCTCTGAAGTTGGTTGATCGACTGTTCCGTTGGTTGGCTTCTTCTTCTGCGGCGCAGGACGGCACGGAGCCGCCGATGCGGCGGGGCAGGTCGTTCACCGGCCGTGACGCCGGGCATGGGATCGCTCGCCGGCGGCGCCGCCGGCGGAAAGGTCAATCGCGTGTCGCGGGCTTGCCCGACAGACGGTCGTCCTCGGCGAGGCGACGGACGGCCGCGAAGCCGTGGGCGCTGTGAAGTTCGGCGATGGTCGCGAGCCGGTCGGCGTCGCGGGCGCGGATCGCCGCGACGATCTCGGCATGCTGGGCGAGCGAGGCGTCGACGTGGCCGCGGAAGATGCGGTGGACAAGCCGGCCGCGCTCGGCCTTGCCCCACAGATCCTCGATCAGCACAGCCAGCCGCCGGTTCGGGCAGTGGGCGAGGATGGTGCGGTGGAACTCGCGGTTGAGGCGGCTGTAGTCCTCGTCGGACGTACCGTCCGCGACGGCCTGCATCGACGCCAGGATTGCCGAAAGGGCCTCGACCGCCGACTCCGGCATCGCCATGCCTGCGAGGACCGTCGCCCGCGGCTCGAGCAGCGACCGCGTCTCGGTCAGCTCCATCAGCTCGTCGGCCTGGAGCTCGGTGACGCGGGCGCCACCGTGCGGGACGATCGCCACCAGCCCTTCGGAGGCGAGCGCCCGCATCGCTTCGCGGACCGGGATGTCGGAGCAGGCGAACTCCTCGCCGATCTCCCGCAGGATCAGCCTCGCGCCCGGTACGAGCTCACCGGAGATGATGCGCGAGCGCAGCGTCTCGAGGACGATGTCCGTCTTCGTCCGGTAGCTGGGAACGGCGGCGAGATGGACCACGAGAACCTCGATCGCATTTCATATATGATCTGCAATATGCGAAGATGTCATCGAGCTGTCAAACGCTTTGCGGTCGGCCGCTCCGGAGCGGCCGCCGACATCCCCTTTCCGACCGGAGGCTTCCGATGACCGAATCCGTGCCCCGCGACGACGATGCCTTCTGCGCCGGGGGCGAGGTCTTTCGGCCAGGGCAGCCGGGCGGAGCCCTCAGCGGCCTGCGGTTCGCCGTGAAGGACCTCTTCGACGTCGCTGGCCTGCCGACGGGGGCGGGCAGCCCGGACTGGCGCGCCTCGCATCCGCTGCCGGCGAGCGATGCTGCGGTCGTCACCCGCCTGCTCGCGGCCGGGGCCGACCTCGTCGGCAAGACGAAGACCGACGAGATCGCCTGGAGCCTCACCGGCCAGAACGCCCACTACGGCACGCCGCTCAACCCGGCCGCACCGGATCGCCTGCCCGGTGGCTCCTCGAGCGGCTCGGCCTCCGCCGTGGCGGCGGGACGCGCCGACGTCGGGCTTGGCACCGACACCGGCGGCTCGATCCGCCTGCCTGCAAGCTTCTGCGGCCTGTTCGGGCTGCGGCCGACGCACGGCCGTGTCCCCTCCACGGGCGTGGTCCCGCTGGCGCCGAGCTACGACGTCGTCGGCTGGTTCGCCCGGGACGCACGGACACTCGCCGCCGTCGGGGCCGCCGCACTCGATGCCGGGGCTCCCGTTGCTGCGCCCGACCGCCTGCTCCTCGCCGAGGACCTCTTCGCTGTCGCCGATGCCGAGGTTCGCGGCGCGCTCGAGCCGGCGATCCGCACCGTCGCGGACCGGTTTGGTGGCGTCGAGCGCATCACGCTCGCCGGCGACGATCTCGGGTCGTGGCGGGAGGCCTTCCGGGTGCTGCAGGCGGCGGAGGCGTGGCGGACCCACGGGGCGTGGATCCGGCGCGTCTCACCCCGCTTCGGCCCGGGTGTTCGCGAGCGCTTCGAGGCGGCGGCAAGACTGGCCCCCGACGAGATCGCTGCGGCCGAGCACGTGCGGGCGGCAGCCCGTCGCCGCCTTTCGGAGGCGCTGCCGGCGGATGCGATCCTGCTGGCCCCGTCCGCCCCCTGCATCGCGCCGCTGCGCGCCGCCGCGGCACCCGAACTCGACGACCTGCGCACCCGCGCCCTGCTGCTCCTCTGCCCGGCCGGTCACGCCGGCCTGCCGCAGCTTTCGCTTCCCGCCGTGACCGTCCGGGGTGCCCCCGTCGGGCTCTCCCTCCTCGGCGCACCGGGCGCCGACGAGGCTCTCCTCGGCCTCGCCGTAGACATCACGGCGGGGTGAAGGACGGCGTCGAAGCCGCCCATCGAGGAGGGACGGGGAGGTGCAACGTCCCGGGACGCGCGGGGCGCTTCACCCTGGCTCGGATGCGGCTCGCCGCCACGGGATACACCGAGCCGTGACTGGCCGCGCGAAGGCGTGATCGGCCACCCGCTTGACCTTCGCCCTCCCGTCGCGACAGCGTCCGCGCGACCTTGCGCCTGCCGCGGGGCCTTTTCGACGTCCTCGGCCATTCGTTTTCCTTGCGTGGCGTTCGGGTTCCCGCGGCCGCGTTTTCATTGTGGGTCCGGTCTTTGCGTTTCTCCCCGGTGGCTGGCGCCGTGCTGGCCTATCTTGGCTGTTTGTCGACCGGAGTTGGCGCTCAGGAACCGCCACCGGTCATTCCCGTCGCCGTCCCGCCCGCCGGGGTCGGCGTGGTGGCGCGCTCGTCTCCCGCTGCCGGCGAGATCGTCGCGGCCAAGGGCGGGGAAACGGTCCTGTTCGTGGCGGAGGCGGACTGGCGCCCCGCCCTCGTCACCCAGGCCGTGCTCGCCGGTGACACCCTGCGCACCGGCACCATCGGCACGCTGGCCCTGCTGTTCTCCGACCGCACGCAGATGCGCGTCGGCCGCAACTCGACGCTCGTCGTCAAGGCGGCGGCCGCGGCCGGCCCGGCTGAACTCTCCCTGACCGAGGGTGCCGTCTGGGCCCGCGCCGAGCGCGGCGGCGGTGCGGTGATCATCGAGACGCCGGCGGCCACCACGGCGATCCGCGGCACTGACTGGGCGGTGACGGTCGACGGCCCGCGCACGACGCTCACCGTGTTCGAGGGCGTCGTCGAGATGACGAACCCGCAGGGCACGCTCACCGTCTCTGCCGGCGAGGCGGCGGTCGCGACGATCGGCGGGGCGCCGACGCGCATCTACGGCGTGAACCCGACCGACCGCCAGCAGATGCACTACTACCGCTCGCTGCGCGGCATCTTCGACATGCTGCCCGCCTCGCCGCTCGGCCGCCGCGAGATGCGCGCCGCCCGGGCCCGCCTCGAGGCGCTGCCGCCGGCCGCCCGCGGCGCGGAGGAGTGGCTGACGCTTGCCGAGGTGTCGCTTTCGGTCACCGGCCGGCAGGCGGCCGCGGCGGCGCTCGCCGAAGCCCGCGCGCGCCCGCTGACGGCGGCGCAGGAGGCCCGCGCCGACCTCGTCGCGGCGATGATTGCCGGCGCGGAGCTGCGCTACCGGGAGGCGGAGCGGCTGTTCAGGACGGCGGAGCCGCGCCTCGACGGCCGCCGCCGCGCGTCCGCCGTCTATGGCCGTTTCTTCGCTGCCGCGCTCGCCGACCCCACCGTCGCCGTCGATCCGCCCTCAGACGACCTTGCCGCCACCGACCCCTACGCGGCGCTCGCCCGCGCATGGCTCGCCGGCTTCACCGACGGCCCGGAGGCGGAGCTCGAGATCCTGCGGGCCGCTGAGGCGCGCTTTCCCGACGCCGTGGTCCTGCCGGCCGAGCGCGTGCAGACTGCCCAGCTGCTCGACCGCCGCGAGGAGATGCGCGAGGCGGCAGACCGCGCCCGCGCCATCGACCCCGAGGACAGCCTGACGCTGTACTCGGACTCGGTCGTCGCCTCGACGGTCATCCTCGACGCCGATCTCGCCCTCGCCAAGGCCCGCGCCGCCGCGGAGACCAAGCCCGGCGACTCCTATGTGTGGAACCTCGTCGGATCCGCCGAGAGCGAACGAGACGCCGTGCGCGAGGCCGATGTGGCCTATATGCGCGCGATCGAGGCCGATCCGCAGAATGCCGTCGCCTATGCGAACTACGCGAGCTGGCTGCTCGACCGCAACCGGCCGCGCGACGCGAAGCCGGTGATCGACAGCGCGCTTGCCCTCGATCCGACGATTGCGGCCGTCTACGACAACCTGGGCCGCTACTACCTGCAGACCGGCGAGGAAGAGCTTGCCGTTGAGACGCTGCTGAAGGCGACCGCCATCGACCCTGCCGATGCCGCCTCGCTGCGCGACCTCGCCATTGCTCTCTACCAGGCCGGTGAGCGGCAGGAGGCCATCCAGCAACTCGACAACGCCAACCGCCTCGATCCGAGCGATCCGCTGCCGTGGGTGGTCAAGACCGGGATAGCGCACGACCGCCTCGAAGCCGACGAAGCCATCCGAAGCTCGCGCGAGGCCCTCGCGCGATACCGTGAGCGAAAGGACTACGAGTCGTCCGTCCTTGCCTATTCCAGAAAGGCGGGCTCGTATCTCATCGAGCCCTATCGGCTGCTCAATCTCAACGCCTGGGGGCGGTACTACGCCGACCGCGAATTCGACCCGTTCCAGTCCGCTGGATACTTCGACCAGGTTATTTCTGGCCCCGTCGATCCGATTTACGCTCCTACCCCTATCGGTGGCGCAGACATCGGCAACCTCCCGCAGCGGCGCTCGCGCGACCTGGAACTGCAGGGCTTCCTGCTCGATCCGCTGGCCGTCTCGGCGCGCAATCGCTGGACGGACTTCCTGCGGCGACCGTTTCTCGACACCGAGATCGGGGGTGGCCTCACGTCCCGCGACAATGGGACGATCGGATGGCAGGGCAATTCCGTCATCCAGGGCTTCTCGAATTCCGCGACGCCGGTGTCGTTTCGCGCAAGCGTCGATGCGCTTTCGCTGCCGGGGCGAGAGCGAAACAGCGACTTCGCCTTTGCCGCTGGCGACTTTGCCGTCGGTTGGAGCCCCACGTTGTATGATCGCGTCCTGCTCTTCGCAGACTTCACCTGGTTCGATCCGGCGATGACGGGTCAGAAAGGCTTCAATGCCACGCCGAAAGACGAGAACCCCAACGCCGGCACACAAGTCGGGATCGGATGGAGCCACACCTTTTCGCACAACAACGTCCTGACGGCGGCCATCTCGGCGAACGGCTTCTTCGAGCAGAGGTATCAGGAGACCTACGACCTAGATGACAATCTGATCAAGCAGCGTGAGACCTATCAGCAGCGCGGCCTTGAACCGGCCATTGCGTACGCTGTCGAGGTCGGAGACGTCACCGTACGCACGGGCCTGGAGGGGGAAGCGTCCGCCTCTCAGTCGTGGATCAAGCGCACTCGATATCGTACCGATCCCCCGAACCGACGGGTGTTCCGGGATGACGATGGCCTGGATTCGGTCCGGGCCTACTTCGACCTTCTCTACAAGCCGACCTCTGCCCTTCAGTTCGAAGCCGGCGCGTTCTGGACCTGGTGGTCTAACAACCGCACCACGGAAGCGAGCCTCAATCCCCGTCTCGGTGTGGCGTTCGAACCGGTCGAAGGGCAGTGGCTGCGCGCGATGTTCCGACGCGATTCTGAGGTTGGCGAAAGCTTTTCCCTGGCGCCCATCAACACGCTCGGCCTATCGCCAGTAGCGCTGCCCCTGGCGTTCGGCGGTTCGACCGACACCCTCGCAGCCCGCTGGGATGCGGAGTGGACGGACCGCCTGTTCACGTCCTTCGAGTACCAGCACGTCGACGTCGAAGACATGAGTGTCGACATTCCCCGCTCGTTTTCGAGCTTCTTCGCGCCCGCGGGCACGCTCGACCGTCTGACCGCTACCGCAAACGTCTGGGCAGGGAACAACATCGGCTTGTTCGGCAGCTACAGCTATCAATTCTCCGAGGACGACTCCACCGATGGCGACAAGCCGCTCCCGATGGTGCCGGAATCGCTCGCGGCTCTTGGCGCGACATGGGTTCATCCGTCCGGTTTCATGGCGACGCTGTCGGAGAACTACGTCGGCGAGAGGCGCAAGTACCGCAGCGGCCGCGACAGCAATGGCGGCTTCTTCACGACGGACTTCACCGGGGCCTGGCTCTCCCCGACGCGCCACCTGAGCGTCGACGTTTCGGTCTACAATATCTTCGACGAGCAGAACTTTGTCGCCGGCAAGGTGGAGGGACCCGGCCGCACCTTCCTCGCGGCGCTGCGGGCGAAGTTCTAGGATGAGGGGCGCCACGCGTCTTGCGACCGGCAATGGCCACCGGCTTCCCCGCTGGGCGGGGACGCTTCTCCTCGCTGTCGGCGCCGCCGCCATCGTCGCTGGCCTCTCGCAACTCCCGGCCTGGCGCCTCACCGAAGCGAAGCTCTACGACATCGTCTCCACCGTGCTGCCGCCCGTCCCCGACCGCCCTGGCGTCGTGGTGGTGGCGATCGACGAGCCCTCGTTGGCTGAAATCGGCCGCCAGTGGCCGTGGCCGCGCGACCTGCATGCCCGGCTGGTCGACCAACTGCGCGCCGCCGGCGCCACGGCCATCGGCGTCGACCTCATCGTCGCCGAGCCGTCGGCGCCAGAGGCCGACGCCGCGCTCGCCGCCGCGATGGGCGAGGACGTCGTGCTCGCCGCCGAGGTGACGACGATCGAGACGCCGCAGGCCGTGCAGACGATCGTCGTGGAGCCACTCGAGGCCCTCACGGCGGCCGGGGCGAAGGCCGGTATCGCCTCGGTCTTTCTCGACGGCGACGGCACGTTGCGGCGGATGCCGACCTTCCCCGACAGCTTCGCCGCCCGCCTGCTCGCCACCGCCGATGGCGCGGACGCGGCTCCGCCGGTGGAAGTCCCGGAGGGCGCGCTCATCCAGTATTTCGGGCCGCCGCGCACCTATCCGACCGTTTCGTACTACCAGTCCCTCGATCCGGCGGCCTTCCTGCCGCCGAACACCTTCGCCGGCAGCGCCGTCGTCATCGGCCACAGCCTCCAGAACGCGCCCGAGCTCGGTACGGCCGCGACCGACACCTTCGAGACCGCCTTTACCGCCACCACCGGGCGGCTGTCGGCCGGCGTCGAGGTCCAGGCCACGATCTTCGACAATCTCCGCCACCGGCTCTTCGTTCTGCCCGCCCCGGGGTGGGCTGGGGTGGCGGCGCTCGCCGTGGCGGCCCTGCTGACGCTCGCCTTTGCGGTCCGCCTCGTCACCTGGCGCACCGCCGGCTGGGTGGTGCTGTCGGTGCTGGCGATGGTGATCGGCAGCTGGCTGCTGCTGCGCTTCGGCCGCGTCTGGCTGCCGCCGATCGCCCCGGCGGTGGCGCTCGTCGCCGCCACCACCGTCCGGGCCGGCCTCGATTTCGCCGAGGAGCGGCGACTGCGCCGGCGCATCGCCGCTGCGTTCGGCCACTATCTCGCGCCGGCGCTCGTCGACCGCCTCGCCCGCGATCCCGGGGCGCTGAAGCTCGGCGGCGAGCGGCGCACGCTCACCGTCCTGTTCTGTGACGTGCGCGGCTTCACCGCGATCGCCGAGGCGCTGAAGGACGAGCCCGAGCGCCTTACCACCCTCGTCAACCGCCTGCTCGACCCTCTGTCGGAGGCCGTCCTCGCGGAGGACGGTACCATCGACAAGTTCATCGGCGACTGCGTGATGGCGTTCTGGAACGCGCCACTGCCGGAGCCCCGCCATGCCGAGCGCGCCGTCCGCGCCGGCCTTTCCATGATCGCAGCCGTCGACGGCCTCAACCGGACCCTCGCCTCCGAAACGGCGCCGGGTCGGCCGATCCCGGCCCTCGCCGTCGGTGTCGGCGTCAACACCGGCGACTGTGTCGTCGGCAATGTGGGCTCGCGGCGGCGCTTCGACTACTCGGCGCTCGGCGACGCGGTCAATCTCGCCTCGCGCCTCGAGGCCCTGTCGACGCTCTACCGCGTCCCCCTGCTCCTCGGCCCCGAGACGGCCGCCGCGGTGGCTGGGGCCGGCACCGTGCTCGAACTCGACCGGGTCGCCGTGAAGGGCCGCAGTGAGGCGGTCTCCGTCTCCACGGTGCTGCCGGGGGGCGCCGCGCCGGCCGCCGGCCTGGCCGCCCACGCAGCGATGCTGGCCGCTTACCGGCGCCGCGACTGGGGCGATGCCGCGCGCTTCGCCGCCGAGGCCGCGGCCAGCCTGCCGCCGCTCGCCGACTACTACGCGATGCTCGCCGAGCGCATCGCGGCCTACCGCCAGATCCCCCCGCCGCCGGAGTGGGACGGCAGCTTCACGACGACGACGAAGTAGCGCCGGGGCAGGCGGCTCTCACGGAGGTCGGGGCAACGCCGTCGCGGGCGACGCGAGGCGGTCGATGTCCTGCCGCCGGGCGAGGACGGCGAGGGCCCGCGCGGCCGCGTCGACGATCTCGGTGGCCGGCCGCCGCCCGTCGAGCGTCAGCGCCGCTTCGTCGGGCGCGGGCGGCTCCAGGCTGGCGAACTGGCTGTCGACGAGGCTCGGCGGCATGAAGTGGCCGGCGCGCCGGGCGACGCGCTCCCGGGCGGTCAGCGGGTCGACCGCGAGATAGACGAAGACGATGTCTGGGCAGTGGTGCCGCAACCGGTCGCGGTAGCTTTGCTTCAGCGCCGAGCAGGCCGCGACGATGCCCCGGCCCGCCGCGGCTGCGGCCGCGATGTCGCCGCCGACGGCGTCTAGCCACCCCGCGCGATCGGCGTCCGTGAGGGCGATGCCGGCGCGCATGCGGGCGATGTTCTCCGGCGGGTGCTTGTCGTCGCCTTCGAGGTAGGGGCAGCCGAGGATGGCCGCCAGCCGGGCACCGACGGTCGACTTGCCGGAGCCGGTGACGCCCATCACCACTACGACGGGGCGCGGCGGGGCGGGCCGCTCTGGCGGGACGTCCGTCACGGCGGCCCTATCGGCTCGCCGGTGCGCGGCCGTAGAGGAGCAGCATCGCGACGATCACCACGCCATAGGTGATCTGGCGGCCGGCCTCCGGCATCTGCATCACCGACAGGATCGACTGCAGCAGCGTGATCAGGATGACGCCGGCGACCGTGCCGAGATAGGACCCCTTGCCGCCGAGGATCGAGGCGCCGCCGAGCACCACGGCGGCGATCGCCGGCAGGAGGTAGGCGTCGCCCATCGACTGGGCCGCCTTGGAGGCATAGCCGGCGAGGAGCACGCCTCCGAAGGCCGAGAGCCCGCCGGCGGCGGCGAACGCGATCAGCACGATGCGCCGCGTGTCGACGCCCGACAGGTAGGCGGCACGCTCCCGGTTGCCGATCGCGTAGACGGACCGGCCGAAGGTTGTGCGGGTGAGCACGAACACGGTGGCGGCACCGATGAGGGCCCAGGCGACGACGGCATTGGGGACGCCCGGCAGGAGGTGTCCGGTGGCGAGCCAGCGCATCGCTTCGGACGCCGAATCCTGCGGGGAGAAGCCGCCCGTGTAGACCACCATCAGGCCCTGCGCGACGGCGTTGGTCGCGAGCGTGACGATCATCGAGGGAATGCGCAGATAGGCGACGCCGAACCCGTTGACGAGGCCGACGGCGACGCCGCAGAGGACGCCGAAGGGGATGGCGAGGATCTGCCCGATCGGCCCGTGCGCGGCCGCCGCGCACGCCATCATCGCCCCGACTGCCACCACCCACGGCACCGACAGGTCGATCTGGCCGAGCAGGATGACGAGCATCATCCCGGTCGCGATGACGCCGAGGAAGGAGGCGACCTTCAACTGCTGCAGGAGGTAGTCCGGCGACAGGAAACTCGCAGAGTAGAGGCTGCCGATGGCGAGCAGCAGGAGGATGCAGGCGAAGGCGGTGGTGACGGCCGGATCGAGCCGGCGCAGGAACTTCGGCATGCGGCGGACGGGGCCCCCGGTGGTGGCGTCGCTCATCCGAACCACTCCAGGCGGTTCCTGACGCGGATGAGCGCGAAGGCGCCGATGCTGACGGCGGCGAGCAGCACCATGCCCTGGAACAGCGGCTGCCAGAGCGGATCGAAGTCGAAGACGAAGAGGAGGTCGCCGATCGTGCGGAAGGCGAAGGCGCCGAAGATCGCGCCGATCACGCTGCCGCGGCCGCCGAACAGCGAGACGCCGCCGAGCACCACCGCAGCGATCGAGAACAGCGTGTAGGCGTTGCCGCTCGCATAGGCCGCTTCGCCTGTGTAGGTGAAGAACGTCAAAAACAGCCCGCCGATCGAGGCGAGCAGGCCGGACAGCGTGTAGGCGGCGAACTTCGCCCGCCGGATCGGCATGCCGGACATGTAGGCGGCCGGTTCCGACGAGCCGGCGGCATAGGCAGCGCGGCCGATCACCGAGCGGCTGAACGGCACCCACACGACGAGCACCACGACGAGAAGCGTGACGAGGCTCGCCGGCACGACGCCGAACAGGCGGCCGGTGAGAGCGTCGGCCACCGTCTCGTTGACCGAGCCACCGGGGTGCGGCCGCAGCAGCAGCGCAAGGCCGAAATAGACGGCGCCGGTGGCAATGGTGGCGACGATCGGCTGCAGCCGGCCGAAGATGACGATGGCGCCGTTGACGGCGCCGCAGACGAGGCCGGTGGCGAGCACCGCGGCGATGCCGAAGGCGGTCTCGAGCGGCGTGCCGACCACCAGCCACGAGGCAAGGCAGTTGGTCAGGATGAAGATCATCCCGACCGAAAGGTCGATGCCCGCGGTGAGCACGACGAGCGTCTGCGCCATCGCGATGAAGGCGAGCAGAACCCCCTTGTTCGAGGCCGTCTGCACGACGTTCGCCGTCAGCCCCGCCGGGTGGTTGGACGTGTAGAGGATGAACATCGCGACGAAGATGCCGAAGGCGAGCAGCGTGCCGCGGTGCTCGGCGAGGCGGTAGCGCCAGTCGCTCATCGGGGGGCTCCCGTCGCTTGGGCCGGCGGCGCCGTGGCGACGTCGCCGCCGACGAGGTCGAGGGCACTCGCGATCAGCGCCCGCTCGGTGATCTCCGCCCCGACGAGCTCGCAGGCGACCGCCCCCTCGCGCAGCACGAGCACGCGGTCGCAGCAGCCGATCAGCTCGTCGTAGTCGGTCGAGTAGAACAGGATCGCCGCTCCGCTGTCGGCGAGGCGGCGCAGGAGCTGGTAGATCTCCTGCTTGGTGCCGACGTCGATGCCGCGCGTCGGGTCGTTGAGGAGGATGATGCGCGGCTGCCGCATCAGCCACTTGGCGATCACCACCTTCTGCTGGTTGCCGCCCGAGAGCGCCCCGACGGGCCCGTCGACACCGGCTGAGCGGATCGCCAGCAGCCGCACCATCTCCTCGATGTGGCGGTCCTCGGCGGCACGGTCGACCACGCCGAACCGCGACACGAGGTCGAGGGCCGCGAAGGAGAGGTTCTCGCGCACCGTCATCGGCAGCATCAGGCCTTCGGTCTTGCGGTCCTCCGGGATGAGAGCCATGCCGATGCCGGCGGCCCGGGCCGCGGCGGGGCTCGCGATCGACACCGCCTTGCCGTCGACCAGCACCTCGCCGGTGCAGCCGCGCAGCACGCCGAAGAGGGCGAGCAGCAGTTCGCGCTGGCCCTGGCCGTCGAGCCCGCCGAGGCCAACGACTTCGCCCGGCCGGACGGCGAGCGAGATGTCGACGAGACGGTCGGTCCAGCCGAGCTTGCGGCACTCGAGCGCCGGCGCCCGGTTGGCGTCGACGGGGGCCGGCTTCTGCGGGAAGACGTGGCTGTATTCGCGGCCGATCATCAGCTCGACCACCTCGTTGTCGCTCTTCGTGCCGGCGGCGTAGGTGGCGACGTTGCGGCCGTTGCGGAACACCGTGCACTCGTCGGCGAGCTCGGCGATCTCGTGCATGCGGTGGGAGATGTAGAGGAGTGCCAGCCCCTCGGCGCGCAGCCGCTTCAGGACGTCGAAGATCTTGGCGACGTCGGCCGCGGTGAGCGCAGAGGTCGCCTCGTCGAGGATGAGGATCTTCGGCTTCCGGGCGAGGGCCTTGGCGATCTCCACCATCTGCCGGCGCGACAGGGCCAAGTCCTTGACCAGCGCGCGCGGGTGGATGTCCTCGGCGCCGGCGCGGGCGAGTGCCTCCTCGGCGAGGCGGCGCTGGGCGCGGCGGTCGATGAGGCCGAGCCGGGTCGGCGGGTCGCTGATCGCCACGTTGTCGGCGACCGACAGGTCCGGGACGAGCGACAGCTCCTGGAAGACGCAGACGATGCCCGTGCGGTTCGCCTCGGCGGGCGAGGCGAAGGCGACGTCGTGCCCGGCCATCGTCATCCGCCCCTCGTCTGGGGCGACGACGCCGGACATCACCTTGATGAGGGTCGACTTGCCGGCCCCGTTCTCGCCGAGCACGGCGTGGATGCGGCCGGCGAAGACCGTCAGGTCGGCCTTCTCGAGCGCCCTGACGCCGCCATAGCGCTTGGAGATCGCCTCCATGCGGAAGAGCGGCGCCGCAGCCTCGCCGGTCCCGTTCATCTCGATCTCCAGGCCAGGCGACCCCGGGAAGACGCCGCGGAGATCCCCGCGGCGCCTGCCGGTCGCCGAGTGCCGCTACTGGTTCTGCTGCGTCTGGCCCATGATCTCCTGCGCGGTGAAGTTGATCCCGCAGGTCGGGAAGGCGTTGCCGACGAAGAAGTTGTCGGACTGGTCGGGGTAGAAGTCCTCGCCTTCCTTGAAGTTCGGATCCTCGACGATGGCGAGCGGTAGCTTCACCGACTGCGGCACGACCTGGCCCTCGAGGGCGGCGATGGCCGTCTTGATGGCAACGGCGACCTGCGCCGGGCCGGTGCCGGCGGACGAGCACTTGAGGCCGTCGGCGGAGTACTGCGCGCAGAACTTGCGGAAGCCGTTTTCCGTCTCGCCGCCGAACGGCACCATCGGGTGCTTGGCGTCGAGCATCGCCTGCACGACGCCGGTGTCGCCGCCCTGGGCGGTGATGCCGTCGAAGGTCTTGTGGACGGCGATGGCGTCGGCGGTCGCCTTCTGCGCCGTCGGATCGTCCCACTTGCCGACGACCTCGATGACCTCCCACGGCTTGCCGGTGGCATCGAGCGTCTCGTGGATGCCGTTGTGGCGGTCGGTGTCCACCGAAGTGCCGGCGACGCCGCGGACCTCGAGGATCTTGCCGCCGTCGGGCAGGTGCTTGGCGAGCCAGTTCGCCCACAGCACGCCGAGACCCTTCTGGTCGACGTTGACGTTGATGGCGTCCTCGGTGTCGAGGATGTTGTCGAAGGCGACGAGGACGACGCCGGCGTCCTTGGCGCGCTTGATCACCGGAGCGAAGGCGGTCGGGTTCTGGGCGTTGACGACGATCGCGTCGTAGCCGGAATCGATGAAGTTGTTGATCGCCGAGATCTGGGCCGGCACGTCCTCGCCAGTCGAGACGACCTTGAACTCCTTCAGCTTCGCCGCCACGTCCGGCTGGGCCGCATAGGCCTTCGCCGTCTGGATCATCTGGATGCGCCAGGTATTGGCGATGTAGCCGTTGGCGAGGGCGATGCGGTAGGGCGCGTCCTTCTTCGGAAACTTGAGGAACTTGGTGTCGGCCGACCACGGCACGAAGCACTCGGCTTCCGCCGCCGGGCCGCTGACGACCTCCGGCTCCGCCATGGCGCCGGAGTTCATCATGAGAAGCGCGGTCGCCAAGGCGGCGCCGCTCGCAAGCGACTTCAGCATATCATCCCTCCCTCGAAGCCCGTTCTTCTTCCGGTGCCCGCGCGCTCGTGCACGACGTCCACCAGTTCGGCCGCCGGCAGACGCGGGCGTCCCGATTTCTTTTGTCTGATAATTGGTAGCGCTACCGAGCGGGGTTGTAAAGCGGCGGCGACGGGCGGTCGCCGGGTCTCATGCTCCGCGAACGTCTTTCTGATAGCCGGTTATCTTCTGGACGAAGCAGTGCCCGGCCACGAGGTGGGCCTCGACATCTCCGGTGGCGAATAGTTCGAAGTTTTCGTTCCGCCAAAGAAGATCCAAGCTGCAAGTCGCAGCTGGTGCAAATTTCGTTAATGATAGTGCTTTGATCTGGCCAAAGTCTAGCTCTATGCTGGCGGCATTGAATGAAGATTGCGCCCATTTCTTCGGTAAGTTGAGAGGTGGGTCGGGCGGCAAGAATCGAACCCTAATCCCCGCCCACATCCCCGAGAGCGTGAGCTCCGCCAACCTGACCCCTTCGAACACCGGTGCCGCGCCGTAGAGCTCAAGGAAGAAGACAGATCGATCGATCCTCGCAACAGCTTCAGCCGTGAACATTGTCATGACCTCGGGAGACACGGTTGCCGGGGCCCTTCCGCGCCGTGCTCTCGCGCGGCTTCAGCTCGAAGCCTACATCGACCACGCGCTCATTGGGACGGTGGCCGGCGATGGCGGCGAGCGCCATCTCGATCGCTCGGCTGCCGATCGCGTAGCGGGGGGTGCGGACGCTCGTCACCGAGGGGAAGGCGACCTCCATCATTTCGAGGTCGTTGAAACCGGCGATGCCGATGCGCTCCGGCACCGCCACCGCGGCGCGGTTGCACTCGAACAGGACGCCCAGCGCCAGGTCGTCGTTGTTGCAGAACACGGCGTCGAGCGTCGGGGCCTTGGCGAGCGCGTCGCGGAAGAGCTCTCGTCCAAGCGAGACGCTCGAGGGCGTCGGCGTCGTCGTGACGAGGCGCGCGTCGAAGGCGCCGGCCTCCTCCATCGCGGCCCGGTAGCCTGCGAGGCGGCGCTGCGAGCGGGGGTCCATGCGGGCGCCGATGAAGCCGACGCGGCGGTAGCCGGCGGCCAGCATGTGGCGTGTCACGGCGCGGCCGCCCTCGAAGTGGGAGAAGCCGACGATCATGTCGACCGGATCGGCGCCCGTCTCCATGATCTGCACGATCGGGCAGCCGGCGGTCTCCAGCAGCGCGCGCGCCGCCGGGGTCTGGTCGATGCCGGAGACGATGAGGGCGGACGGCCGCTGGCGCAGGAAGACCCGCAGGAGCCGCTCCTCCTCGAGGCCTGAATAGTGGGTGTTGCCGAGCTGCACCTGCAGGGGTGCGTCGCCGAGCCCGTCATAGATGCCGCGCACCACGTCGGCGAAGACGTTGTTGGTGAGCGAGGGGACCAGCACGCCGATGACGTCGGCCCGCGCCGAGGCGAGCGCGCGGGCGTTGCTGTCCGGCACGTAGCCGAGCTCGTCGATGGCGGCGGTGATCTTGCGGCGGAGCTCGATCGAGACGCGCTCCGGCTCCCGCAGCGCGCGTGACACGGTGATCGCGCCGACACCCGCGAGCCGGGCGACGTCGGCGATCGTCGGAGCCCCGCCGCGGCGCCTTGCTCGCGCGTTCATCGAGGGGGCCGGACCGGCACGACCGCTTCGGCCCCGCGAACCCGGGTCACCGAGCGCCTCCTTCGGGCGTCGAAAAGCTCCACGGCCCCTCCCTGGGCGCGTCCGCCGGCGCAGGCTCGGGCCTGCCGACGGTCGCCTCCCGGTCCGAATGCACCGGCCCGCATTTCGGCGTCACGTTTCCGGAAGCGTCAATCTCCTCGTTGGGGCCGCTGTGGCAATGCCCCGGCCACCCCAGCCCGGCGAGGAACGCGAGGCCGCTGTCCGTCGCGCGCGATCGGCGCCCTCAGTAGCCGAGGGCGAAGCCGTCCTTCCGGGGGTCGGAGGCGCCGACGAGGAGGCCGCGCTCGTGGTCGATGCGGATCGCCTGGCAGCCGCCGAGGGGTTTCGGCGTCCACTGGATCGTGTGGCCGCGGCGGGCGAGGTCGGCGGCTGTCTCACTACCGTGGGTCGGCTCGAGCTGCAGCGCGCCGTTGTGGGCGAAGCTGCGCGGCATCTCGGCGGCCTGCTGCGGGTCGATGCCGACGTCGAGCACGGATGAGATGAACTGGGCGTGGCCGGTGGCCTGGTAGTGGCCGCCCATGACGCCGAACGGCATCACCGCCTTGCCGTCCTTCACCACCATGCCGGGGATGATGGTGTGCAGCGGCCGGCGGCGCGGCGCGATGGCGTTGGGGTGGCCGTCCACGACGCGGAAGATGGAGCCGCGGCTGTGCAGCAGGATGCCCGTGCGCGGCGCCATGATGCCGCTGCCGAACTCCGCGAACAGGGAGTTGATGTAGGAGATGGCGTTGCCGTCGCGGTCGACGACGGCTACGTAGACTGTGTCCTTGTGCTCGGGTTCGTCCCACATCACGCCCTCGGAGGCGAGGTCGAGACGGGTGCGGTCGCGCACGGACGCGGCGTGGGCGGGATTCAGCCAACGGGACACATCGGCCAGCTTGTCCCCCGGATCGCCGATCGCCGCGTCACGGGTCCGGTAGGCCGCCTTGGTCGCCTCGGCGAGCAGGTGGACGCGATCGGCGGCGCTCATGCCTTCGTCGTGGAGATCGTAGCCCGCGAGCGTGCCGAGGATCATCAGGGCGATGACGCCCTGGCCGTTGGGCGGACATTCGTAGATGTCGTGGCCGCGATAGCGCGAGGAGATCGGTGTCTCGTAGACCGAGCGCTGGGCGGCGAAGTCGTCGACCGTGTGCAGGCCGCCGAGCCCGCGCAGACGCTCGACCATGTCGGCGGCGATCGGGCCCTCGTAGAAGGCGTCGCGGCCGTCGCGGGCGATGGTGCGCAGTGTCTCGGCGAGCCGCGGGTTGACGATGCGGTCGCCAAGGCCGAGCGGCGCGCCGTCGCGCATGAAGATGCTCGCGGCAACCGGGTCGGCGGCGATCTGGCGGGCGGAGCCGATGAAGTCGAAGGCGACGCGCGGCGCAACGGGACAGCCCTTCTCGGCGAGGTCGATCGCCGGCCGCAGCAGTTCCGCCATGTCCCGCGTGCCGTAGTCGGCGTTGAGGCGGAACCAGGCGTCGACCGCGCCGGGGACGGTGACGGCGTGCGGGGTGGTCTCCTCGATGGCGGTGAAGCCACGTTCGAGATACCAGCCGAGTTCGGCGGCGGCCGGCGCCCGGCCCGAGCCGTTGAGGGCGACCGGCAGTCCGCCGGCGGGCGAATAGAGGACGAAGCAGTCGCCGCCGATCGACGTCATGTGCGGCTCCGCCACGCACAGGAGCGCGCCGGCGGCGATCGCCGCGTCGACGGCGTTGCCGCCGGAGCGCAGCACCTCGATGGCGGCGAGCGTGGCGAGCGGGTGGGAGGTCGCCGCCATGCCGTCGACGCCGAGGGCGGCCGAGCGCGTCGGCTGGTGGAAGTCGCGCATCATCGTGGGGTTCGCCTCGCACACGGGTGCCGACCGGGGCCGGCGTGAACCGGCCCCGGCGTCAGCGCCGGCTGTCGTTAGCCGCCCGGACGGGCCGGGCGGCGCGCTGGTCGGGGTCTCAGAGGGCGGGGGTGCTCGCGGGCGGGCGGCGGTGCTTCGTCACCTGCTCGAAGGCGTAGCCGAGGCGGAACAGGTCCGGCTCGTGGTAGGGCAGCACCACCAACTCGAGGCCGACGGGAACGTCATTGGGCGTGAAGCCGGCGGGCAGGCAGATCGACGGCATCCAGGTCTGCGCGGCGATCAGCGTGTTGGTTGGGAAGCCGAGCACCGTCCAGCGGCCGGCGTCGAGCTCGGCGCGGGTCGGCGGCAGCACCTGGCTCGACGGGAAGCAGAGGGCGTCGAGCCGTTCCTCGGCGACGATGCCGACGACGGCGCGCTGGAAGGCGTCGCGGGCGGCGAGCTTCCGGTAGTAGTCGGGATCGTCGGTCGGCTTCTCCGGCCCGCCCATGATCTCGTCGATCAGGTCGAGGCGCTTGTCATACTTGCCATCCTTGTAGATGGCGTCGAGGGACTTGTAGGGCATCGTCGGGCGTGACGAGAGGAACGTGTTGATGTCGTGCCGCGAGTGGGTGATGTAGAGCGACGTCTCGATGATGAAGTCCATCAGGTCCGGCAGGCTGACCTCGACGATCTCGGCGCCGGCGTCCTTCATGGCGGCGATCGAGGCGCGCACGACGGCGTTGACCGCCGCGCAGTCGGGGTCGTCGTCGCTGCCGAAGGCCTCCTTCAGGACGCCGATGCGGGTGCCGGCGAGCGCCCCGGCATCGAGGCCGGCGGCATAGCTCTGCTTGTGCCCGGCGATGGCGTAGGCGGTGGTATAGGGGTCCTTCTTGTCGTAGCCGACGATGGCGTCGAGAAGGATCGCGGTGTCCGTCACGGTGCGGCCCATCGGGCCGGCGGTGTCCTGGAAGACCACCAGTGGCGACATGCCGGCGCGGCTGATCAGGCCCGGCGTCACGCGCACGCCGACGAGGTTGCAGAAGCTCGACGGCAGGCGGATCGAGCCGCCGGTGTCCTCGCCGATGCCCACCGTCGCGAGGTTCGCAGAGATCGCCGCGCCGGTGCCGGCGCTGGAGCCGCCGGGATCGCGGGCGAGGTCGTATGGGTTCTTCGTGTCGCCGCTCGCCGACGAGGTGCCGAACCACGAGGTGGCGAAGTCGGGCAGGGTGGTCTTGCCGAGGATGATGGCGCCGGCGACCTTCATCTTCGCGACCGCGGTGGCGTCCTCCTCCGGCATGTAGCCTTTCAGCGCCACCGAGCCGAAGTTCGTCTCGATGCCCTTCGTCTCGGCCTGGTCCTTCACGGCGACCGGAATGCCGTGCAGCGGCCCGACGAACTCGCCGGTCTCGGCGAAGGCCGCGTCGAGGCGGGCGGCTTCTGCCGCGGCCTCAGGATTGAGGGCGGTGAAGGCGTTGAGCGCCGGTCCGGCCTGGTCGTAGGCGGCGATGCGGGCGAGGTAGGCCTCGACCAGGGCTGCGGCGGTCAGCGAGCCATCCCGGAAGGCGGCGTGGATCGAGGCGATGGTCGCCTCTTCGAGCTTGAAGGTCATGTCGTTACCCGGTGGCTGGGGTGGAATGGGGCGACGGACGCCGTCACCGGGTGGCGCGCACGAGGCGCGTCAGGCCGGTGTCGAGGGCGAGTGCCGCGACGATGATCGAGCCCTTGATGATCGACTGGTAGTAGGGGCTGATGTTCAGCAACACGAACCCGTTGGAGATCGTTGCAATGATCCCGAGGCCGACGGCGGTGCGCCACATCGCGCCGACGCCGCCGGACAGCGACGTTCCGCCGACGACGACGACGGTGAGCACGTCGAAGATGATGCCGGGATCGAGGTCGGCCTGGGCCGAGTTCAGCTGCGAGGCGGTAATGCATCCGGCGAGGCCGACGCAGCCGCCGAGCAGCACGTAGGTGCTGGCGACGACGGCGCGGACGCGGATGCCGGACAGCCGGCTCGCCTCGTAGTTGCCGCCGACGGCGTAGATCGTCTCGCCATAGGGCGTGCGGGCGAGCAGCCAGCCGAACACCACGAGGAACAGGATCAGCAGCATCCCGGAATAGGGCACGCCGTGCCAGCGGCCGGTGCCCAGAATGCCGAAGGCAGGATTGTCCACCATGAAGACGGCGTTCTCGGTCATCACCAGGGCGATGCCGGCGATGATGAAGCCCGAGCCGACGGTGGTGATGAACGGATTGATCCGGACGACCGCCACGAGCAGGCCGTTCGCCAGCCCGCAGGCGAGACCCACCGCGATGGCGCCGCCGAAGGCGACAAGCGGCGGCCAGTCCTGGCCGAGATAGGCGGCGACGACCGCGCACAGCGAGTAGCCGGAGGCGACGGAAAGGTCGAAGCCGCCGGTGAGGATGACGAACGTCATGCCGACGGCCATGATCCCGGCCGGCGCCCACTGGGAGAGCATGTTGAGGACGTTGCGCTCCGACAAGAAGGCCGGGTTGCCGATGGCGACGACCGCCAGCAGCAGCACCAGCGTCAGCACGATGCCGTAGATGCGGATCAGCCCCGGCAGCCGTTCGCGCCAGGCCTGACCCGGCGCGGGAGCCGACGGTGCGGCGGTGTCGATGTTGGTCATGCAGGCACTCCGACTGCGGCGGCACGGTCTTCGACCGCGAAGATCAGGTTGAGGATCCGCTCGACCGACGCCTCGGAGCCCGCGAGTTCGCCGATCTGCCGGCCGCGGGCCATCACCAGCACACGGTCGGCGTGCTCGACGACCTCCTCGAGGTCGGAGGAGACGAGGATCACCGCCATGCCTTCGTCGCTGAGGCGCCGGATGGTGCGGAAGATCTCCTGCTTGGCGCCGAGGTCGATGCCGCGGGTCGGCTCGTCGAGCAGCAGGATGCGCGGGCCGCGGTGCAGCCACTTGCCGAGCACCAGCTTCTGCTGGTTGCCGCCTGACAACTCGAGGGCGTCGGCGTCGAGGCGGCCGGGATTGAAGCCGAGCCGCTCCGACAGGGCGGTGGCGGCCGCGCGGCGCTTGCGGCGGTCGACGACACCGTGGCGGCTGACGGCGCCGAGGTCGGCGAGCACCAGATTGACGAGCGCCGGGCGCGACAGCACCAGGCCGAGGCGCTTGCGGTCCTCCGGCGCCAGCATGATGCCGTGGCCGATCGCCTCGCGGACGGACCGCGGCCAGACGACGGGCCGGCCGTCGATGGTCATGCGACCGGTCGAGGCCGAGTCGTCGCCGGCGATCGCCCGCAGGGTCTCGGTGCGTCCGGCACCGACGAGGCCGGCGATGCCGAGTACCTCGCCTGCCGCCAGCGAGAACGTGATGTCGGTGACTTTGCCGGGCACGGTGAGACCGGACACGGCGACGAGTTCAGCGGCGGCCGGCGGTGTGCGCCGTCGACCCGGCAGCACCTCGACGTCGCCCAGCATCGCCTGGACGAGGGACGCCTTGTCCCACGCCTCCGCCCTGCGGGTGTCGATGCGCTGGCCGTCGCGCATCACCGAGACCCGGTCGCAGAGCCGCAGCACCTCGTCGAGGTCGTGCGAGATGAAGATGATCGAGACGCCGTTCTGCTTCAGCCGGGCGATCAACTCGTAGAGGCGGGTGCGCTCGAAGGGGCCGAGCGGCGCCGTCGGCTCGTCCATGATGAGGACGTTCTGGTCGGCCTGGACCGCCCGCATGATCTCCAGCATCTGCTGGTTGGCGACCGACAGGGTGCCCGCCCGCATGTCTGGCACGATCGCGAGCCCCATCCAGCGGGAGAGTTCGTCGAAGCGCCGGCGCATCGCCCGCCGGTCGGTCATGCCGAACCGGCTCGGCACGACGCCGAGGAAGACGTTCGACAGCGCCGACATCTCCGGGATGATGGTGAGTTCCTGATAGATCGCCGCGATGCCGGCGCCGCGGCGCATGCGCGGGTCGTCGAAGGCGATGGGCGCGCCCTCGATCTCGATTTCTCCGGTATCGGGGATCGCTGCGCCGGCGAGCATGCGGATGAGCGTCGACTTGCCGGCCCCGTTGGCGCCGACGAGGCCGTGCACCTCGCCTGTCACGAGCTCGAAGTCGACGGCGCGCAGGGCGCGCACGCCGGGATAGGTCTTCGAGACATTGCGCACCCGCACGGCGACCGTGGACTTCGCTTCGCGGCGCTTGAGGATCGGCTGGTCGGTCATCGGTGACGGGCACTCGGCTTGTGGCGTGGCCAGCGGAAAGCGAGATGCCGGCGGGCGAGCGGGCCGCAAGGAGCCCGCCGCCCGGCAGCAGCCGTCAGAAGTTCGGGTGGTACTTGTCGGCGTTCTCCTTGGTGATGAACACCGTCCCGGTTGTCTCGGTGATTTCCGGAAGCAGGGCCTCGTCGATGTGGGCGTTGATCGGCTTGCCCTCGAGCGCCATCATCAGGGCGACAGCGCCATAGTAGGATTCCTGGTAGGGCAGGTAGGCCATGGTGAACTCCCACTTGCCTTCCTTGACCTTGCTGACGCCGAGCTTGGTGCCGCCGCCCGAGAAGATCTTGACGTCCTTGCCGGGCTCGAGGCCGGCGGCGATCACCGCCTGCTCGACGCCGCGGGTCATGTCGTCCCAGGACGAGATGATCATCGTGATGTCGGGGTGGGCGAGTAGCGCATCCTGGATCTTGCGGAGCGCGATGCGCGGATCGAAGTCTGACGGCTCGTCGACGACGACCTCGACGTTCGGATACTTGGCGGCCGCCTTGTCGATGGCGCCCTCCCAGTAGCCGAACAGGTCGGATCCGACATAGCCACCGACAGCGGCCACCTTGCAGGTGCCCTCGCAGGAGGAGAACGCCTTGTCGAGCATGTTGTCGAAGTGCATCGGCCCTTGCATCGTGACGGTGGCGGCGAGGCCGGGCGTGTAGTCGGGGTCGCCGCACATGGCGATGTCGATGAGAACCACCGGCTTGCCGGTCGGCTTCAGGAGGCGGTTCCACAGGCCGCAGCCAGGCTGCGCGGCGGCCGGACCGAACAGGTAGCCGTCGAAGTCCTCCGCGACGGCGAGCTCCACCACTTTCGCCTGCTGGGCGGGGCTGAAGTTCGCGTCGAAGATCTTGAACTCGAAGCCGTATTTCGCAGCCGCCGCCTTCAGCCCGTCGAGGCGGGCAAGGCAGTAGGGGTTATCGACGCACTCGGTCAGGTATCCGATGCGATACTTCTTGTCGGGGACGGTGCCAGACTTGTCGTAGTCGACGACCGCGGTGACGGCGGCCGACGGCTCCGCCGCGTCGGCAACACCGCCGCCGAAGCCGGCGACGAGGCCGGCGAACAGGACGCCGCCAAGAAACCCTCCCAGGCGGCGGACGGAGGTGCGGTCGGCTGAGTTCGGCATGGTCTCGGACCTCTTCGAGTTCGGTATGTCGACAGGGGCGGGCGGCTGGCGGCGGCCAGCAGGATCGGAGCGGGCGGACGAGCGGCGCCAGCGAGACGACAGGTCGTCCTGAGCGACCTCCCGGAGGCGTCGCGCCCTCACCGCAGCCGGCCCTGACCCGGACGGCACTGCCTTGCGAGGTCCCGCAGGATGGCGTGAACGATCATCATCCCCTCAAGGTGAAGCAAGACGAACGGCTGAGTGCTGGCGCTGCTCTTTCCACGCCGACATCAGTGTCGCCGCAGAAGCGCAAGTAAAGGAGCGTTTTATGGTCGCCGCGAAGTGTCCTGTCGCGGCGCAAAATTGTCAATTCGCAAATCATGAATTATGATATCGGAAAAACAGAAATCATTTTGACTATCATGTGGGCAGAAATGCAGGATTTGCATTATGAATAGGCTGAATCCGATCGGGCAGGTGGCGGGGGCGCCGAATCCGACGGCGGAGCGTTTCGTCTCCGCCCTCACCCTCCGCCAGGTGCGCTACTTCATCGCCGTCGCCGAGACGGGGAAGGTGAGCGCGGCGGCCACGATGGTCGGCATCTCGCCCTCGGCGGTCACCGAGGCGGTGGGCGAGCTTGAGACACTGTCGGGCATGAAGCTGTTCCAGCGGCACTCGCGCGGCCTGACCCTCACCTACGAGGGCCACCGCCTGCTCTCCCACTGCCGCAACATCCTGTCGGCGGTGGAAGGCGCCAGCACGGCCCTGACGCAGCCCGACAGCGACGCCGAGGGCACGGTGACGCTGGCGACGACGATCACCATCGCGAGCTACTTCCTGGCGCCGTTGCTCGTCCGGTTCCGGCGGATGTTCCCGAACATCGAGATCGCCGTGGTCGAGGCGAAGCGGCTCGACGTCGAGGCGGGGCTGGTGGCGGGCGATTTCGACCTCGCCCTGATGCTTGTCTCCAACCTGTCGAACCGAGACGCGCTGCTGAGCCACACCCTCGTCCACTCGATGCGGCGGCTCTGGCTGCCGCCCAAGCACCGGCTGCTGCGACAGGACGTTGTGACCCTCGCCGACGTCGCTCAGGAGCCGTACGTGCAGCTTCTGATCGACGACGCGGAGGCGACCACCAGCGCCTACTGGGCGGCGCACCGGCTGAAGCCGAACATCACCTTCCGCACCGAATCCGTGGAGGCGGTGCGCAGCATGGTGGCCTCGCGCGTCGGGGTCACCATCCTGTCGGACATGATGTACCGGCCGTGGTCGCTGGAGGGTGACCGCATCGAGGTGCGCGAGGTCGCCGCCGACATCCCGACGATGAACACCGGCGTCGTCTGGCCGCGGGCGAAGCCGCTCTCCACGGGGGCCGGCACGTTCCTGCGCTTCTGCCAGTACGACTACGACACCGGCGGCCTCGACGCCCGCCGGCGGATGCCGGTGGGGTGACGGGCGCCCCTCCGGCGAGCGGGGATGGCACGCCGCTTGCTGACTTCGGGTCGGACAGAGGAGACCCGAAATGTCGAGTGCGAAAGCAGGATCAGCGATGCCGGCGGCCGAGCCGGCGGCGGCCCGCCTGGGCGACGGTGCCTATGCCTGGACGGTCGATCCCGTCCACGTCGACCTGTCGATGGCGTCGGCGCCGCCGCGGAGGGTGACGATCGCCGCCGAACCGCAGTCGATCACCGTCGATCTCGCCCGTTCGGCGATCATCGTCGTCGACATGCAGAACGACTTCTGCGCCCCCGGCGGCTGGGTCGACTGGCTCGGCGCGGACCTGTCGCCCGAGCGGGCGCCGATCGGGCCGCTGCAGGCGCTGCTGCCGGTACTGCGCAGCGCCAAGGTGCCGGTGATCTGGCTCAACTGGGGCAACCGTCCCGACCGCAAGAACCTGCCGCCCACGACGCTCTACGTGTTCAACCGTGACGGCCAGGGCATCGGCATCGGTGGCGAACTGCCGGGCAACGGCGCGAAGCTCCTCGAGAAGGACAGCTGGTCGGCCGCCGTCGTCGACGAGCTCGAGCAGATGCCGGAGGACATCAAGGTCGACAAGTATCGGATCAGTGGCTTCTGGGACACGCCGCTCGACAGCATCCTGCGCAATCTCGACGTGAAGACGCTGTTCTTCGCCGGCGTCAACACAGACCAGTGTGTGCTGCACTCGCTGACCGACGCGCACTTCCTTGGCTACAACTGCGTCCTCCTGGAGGACTGCTGCGGAACCACCTCGCCGGATTTCTGCCGCGAGGCGACGCTGTGGAACGTCAAGTTCTGCTTCGGCTTCGTGACCGGGTCGACGCAGGTGGTGAGCGCCGTGGCCGCCACCGGTTGACCCTCGCCATCGACTAAATCGACAAAGGCGCAGCACACAGCGGCGGCGGCTTATTCATCCCGGACGCCAATCAGAAATGGGTGGTGCGGGAGATGCGGTTGGCTGCGCAGAAGAAGACCGGCCTCGACATCTCGCAGTTGTAAGGCGCACCGTTCGACGACCAGCCTGAAATAGGGCGAGAACGCTGATGCCTGCCAAGACCCGAAAGTGGGACGTCTGGGACAACCTCATCCCGCCGAAAGGAGGGCTGTTCGGCGCGCAGCTCGCCGGCTGGACGCCGGGGCCCGCCGCGAAGTCGGGCCTCGGATGCCGCGTCCTCGCGGACGAGATGGTCGAGGTCGCCCCCTCCATCCGCCTCGCGGCAGATGTCTATGTGCCCAAGGCGCCGGGTCGCTATCCCGCAGTCATCGCCTTCGCTGCCTATTCCAAGGAACTGCAGGCCGCCGGCGCGCCCGCCGGCAACAACGAGACCGGCAGCCCGTCGGTCTTCACCGATCGTGGCTACGCCCATGTGATCGTCACCCGTCGCGGCATGGGCCGATCGGGCGGCGAGGATGCGGTCTATCTGAACGACACGGATGTGGAGGACCACGCCAAGGTCATCCAATGGGCGGCGGCGCAGCCCTGGTGCGACGGGCAGGTGGTGCTGTTCGGCACCTCCTATTACGGGCTGACGCAGCCGCAGGTGGCGCGGCTCCGGCCGCCGGCCCTGAAGGGCTTCTTCACCAACGAGATGTGCACGGACTACTTCCGCCACATCGCCATGTTCGGCGGCGTGCCGCAGCCGGACTTCTTCGCGCTGTGGATGGGGGCGAACTTCACGCCCCTGCAGTTCCGCCTGCACGTGCCGCCGCTCCTGCGCGCGTTGGCGAGCCACATCACCAACTCGCCTCTGAAGCGCGTGTGGTGGCCGCTGCTGAAGAAGCGCATGGCGCGGATCATGACGGCGTTCCGGCGGCAGGTGCCGACGCAGCAGACGCGCCGGCGGTTTGCCGGCCTCATGCTCGATGGCAAGACGCGGGCGACGAGCATCCTGCCGGCCGGACCTTCGGGCAAGCTCGGCGATATCGAGGTGCCGTTCGTCGTGGCGCAGAATCCAGGCTATCTCAACCTGCACCAGTTCGGCGCCTATGATCTGTTCGAGAATGCCGGCACGCCGAAGGACCGGCGCTGGCTCATCATCGGCCCGGCGGACTACGATCTGCCGGTCTATGCCTGGCAGCTGGAGGCACTCGCCTTCTTCGACCATCTCGTCTACGGCGCCGACAATGGCTATGCCGCGCAGCCGCGGGTGCGCTACTGGACGGAAGGGGCGAGGGACTATCGCAGCGCCTCGGACTGGCCGCTGCCCGGCAGCACGACGATGCGCCTCTACCCGGCGTCCGGCGGCGTCGATGCGGCGGTCCATCGCCTCGACCGCGCGCCGGGAGACGGCGGGGCGAACCGATGGGCGGCGGTGCCCTTCGGCGCCATCGTGACGGCGGGCTTCGACGAAGTGGAGAGCCAGCGCCTGACCTTCGAGCTGCCGGTCGAGGAGGAGGTGGAGCTGACCGGTCCGGTGACCGTGAGTCTCTCCTTCAGCTGCAACGAGATCGATTCCTACGTGGTGGCCCGCACCGGCATCGTCTCGGCGGATGGCGCCTACCAGATCCTCTCCATGGGCGCGATCCGCCCTGCCTGCCGCAGGATCGACGCCGGGCGTTCCACCGCGACCGAGATTGCCATCGACATCGACACCCCCGAGCCGCTCACGCCCGGTGTTCCGGTGACGCTCCGCTTCAGCCTCACGCCGCAGCCCGTGGTGCTGAAGCCGGGCGAGCGGCTGCGCCTCGACATCGCCAGCCGCACCGATCTCCTGCGCAGCGACGTGAGCCACGGACACGCCCAGTTCGACATGCAGGTGCCGCCCTACTACGCCCGAAACACGCTCCACTACGGACCCGACACCTTCATCGAGCTGCGGCGCACCGGCCAAGGGTAGCAGTGTCATTGGTGTCTGACGCACGGTGATTCATCCGTCGTCGACAGCCTCCTCGGTCGCCGCGACCTTCTCCCCAACAACATCAGGAGGACTGGGCGGAGCAGAGCGCCGAGATCATCGCCCGCACCGTGGACCGAGCCGGTCTGCCAACCTGATCGTGCTCGGCTGGAGCCTGGCAGTATCGCGCCTTTCCGCCGCTCGCCCTGATGACGCACGCCTCAGCGATCGACGCCGGGCACGCTCTCACGGACCGCTCCACATGGGGCGTCTACATCACCCAGCAGCTCTGCGAGGGCCTCCTCTTCACGCAGGCCGAGAAGCTCGCCGCGCTGCCCTCCGGGACATGGGCGGCGCTGATCGAGCACGTCGGGAACGCCGCCCGGCGGCTGAGCGCGACGCTGCCGGGCAACCACATGTTCTTCCTGGGAGAGGATGGTGCGAGGAGAACCGTGCAGACGCTGAAGCTTCTCAGGCAAGCCGCCGCAGACGTGGCAGGGGAGATATCACGTCCGATGGACTGAAAAATCGCTCATCCGGTCAAACCATCGGGCGATGGGCGATGTGTGTGGCGTCAGCTCAATGGGTTGGCGGCGCCGCGCTCTTCAATCGACGCTCACGCTCCCATGCGCGGCGCCCCCTATCCCTGCGTGGGCAGCTCCACGGTCTCACCCACGACATCGATCGCCACCTTGCCGCGAAGCCCGCGGGAGCTTCCGCCTTCGAGCAATGCATGGGCTTCGCCGATGCGAGCCAGGGGAAGCACCGCACCGATCACCGGCTTGATCAGGCCACGCTCGACGAGGTTCGTCAGCGCGGTGAGCTTGCCTCGGTTCTGGCGGGTGAAGACGAAATGGTAGGCGGCGTTCTTGCCCCACGCCTCGATCAGGTTCTGCGGCTGCGCGATGTCGACGATGCTCACCACCCGTCCAGCATCGGCGAGGGCGAGGGCGCTTCTCGCGAGGGTGTCGCCGCCGATGGTGTCGAAGACGACGTTCACCCCGTGGCCGTGCGTCAGGTCCGCCACGGCCTCGACATAGTCATCGGAGGTGTAGTCGATCACCTCGTCCGCTCCGAGGGACCGCACGAATTCGTCGTTGCCGCGCCGCGCCGTCGTGATGACCCGCGCGCCCATCGCCTTGGCGAGCTGGATCGCCACCGTCCCGACGCCGCCGGCACCGCCGTGGATCAGGATCGTCTCGTGCACGGCGAGCTCAGCGCGGGTCACGAGGGCTTCCCACACCGTCCCTCCGACCAACGTCAGGCTGGCGGCCTCCAGGTGGCCGATGTTGCGCGGCTTGCGGGCGACCAGATCGACGTCCGCAACATGGTGCTCCGCGTACGAGCCGGGACCGCCGAAGATCTTCGGCGTGTAGTAGACCTCGTCACCGATGTCGAATTCGTTGACAGACGCCCCCGTCTCCTCGACGACGCCGGAAACATCGTGGCCGATGATGGCGGGGAGCGGGACGAGATCGGGATAGTCGCCGCGTCGGATCTGGTAATCAAGGGGATTGATCGCCGTGGCGTGAACCCGCACCCGGACCTGCCGGGGGCCGACTGCCCCCACCGGAACATCGCGCTCCTGGAACGCTTCAATACCGCCGAATGCCTCGAGGACGATCGCCTTCATGGTGTCGGTCATGAGTTTGCCCATTCTCGAAGCCCGTCAGCGGCAGGGGCTCCATGCGCGAGGGGTCGCGGCGCTGTTGACCGCTCCCCGCGACGTTTCGGGACCCGGGTGCCGGCCGATCAGGGTGCCGGGGATCGACTGGCGATCCCGAGCCTCGCTCTCACGACCGCTGCAGCACGTCCTGCCATTCCGGATGACGGCCGATCTGGGCCTTTGCGAACGGGCACAAGGGGATGATGGCGACACCGTCGCGCCGTGCATCCTCGATCGCCTGCCGTACCAGCCGCTCGCCGATCTTGCGGCCGCGCAGGGCGGCCGGCACCTCGGTGTGGTCGATGATGATCAGGCCCTCGCCGGCCCGGCTGTAGGTCATCTCCGCCTCGACGCCGTCGACGATCAGCCGGTAGCGCCCCTTCGACGGGCCGTCCTCTCGCTCGACGGCCGCGTCCAACACCGAGGCCGCGCTCCCTGCCTGCGCGGCGTCGGGCGGGCGGACCTGGCGCGGCCGGCCCGGCGCGCATTCCAGAAGATCACGGTCCCAGCCACCGAGGTCGGCCGCCGCCTCGTAGGTCGACACGAGGAAGGCCATCAGGGCTTCATCGGGATCCGGGGCCGACTGCACGGCCTCGTAGGGCAGCATGAACTCCGACAGGCCGTCGTGCCAGAACGCCGCGTCGGGCCGGACCGCTGCCGCCCGGTAGCCGTTCGGGGCGGGATAGGCGTAGGCGTAGAAGGCGGGATAGTCGATGCCGTTGCCGCCCGGCCAGAAGCCCGCCGAGGACACCTCGCGGTCGTAGGCCTCCCGTGCCACGTCGTCCGGCAAGGAAGGGATGCCTGCCGGATGAAGCGGAGCCCGTCTGCCGGAAAAGCGCGTGACGGCGAGATCGAGAGCGCCCCAGAACAGATGGACGGGGCTGGACTTGCCGACGAAGGACGTGCGGAAACGGCTGAAGACCCTCTCGATCGCAACCAGCGCCCGATGATAGCGGTGCACGGCGTCGCGGTCGTAGGGCCGGTCGCGGTGATCTTCCGCGAAGGGGACCGGGTGGGGGACCTCGTTGGGCTGGCCGTTGAAGGTCGGCGTGCCGCCGAGGTCGGAGATCAACCGGACGAAGCGCGCATGGAACGCCGCGACGGTCATCGGCTCGAGGGCGAAGGACGACGTGCGACCGTCACCGCAGGTGCCAACCACCCGGTGCTCCCGCAGATCGAACAGGATCTCGATGCCAGGTCCGTCGGGGATCGGCGAGGATGCCAGGCCGATCGGCGTGACATAGAAGGTCGCATTCCAGGAATGGTTCATCCAAGGCGAATGCGCCAGCCGATACTTTCCCGCTATCTGCAGATAGAGATGCAGGGCGGAGCAGGTCTCGCGCCAGCTGAGATAATCGAGTTCGGGCCATTTGTCCGTCATTTTCAGATCTCCGCTGGCGATGGTGACGTCCGCGAAACCGGAACGTCAGCCTGACGTTCCGGTGCGCCCGGCCTGAGTTCTCGGCCTTGCGGCTCAATCCGGAAGGGGAATGTGTTCCGCGCGGTCGCCCGCCGGCAGGTCGAACCGGCCGTTGCCCCAGTCCGCGGCGCGCCACTCGGCCTTGGCGGCCTCGATGCGCTCCTCGGAGGAGGCCACAAAATTCCACCAGATGTAGCGGGGGCCGCCGAGCGTGGCGCCGCCGAGGATCATCAGCCTCGCGCCCTGAGCACCAGCCGAGACCGTGATCCTGTCACCGGGGCGGAAGACCATCATCCGTCCCGCCTCGAAGTCCTGGCCGGCGACCGAGATCGAGCCCTCGACGATGTAGATGCCCCGGTCCTCGTGATCGTCCGGCATGGGCAGCCGGCTCCCCGCCTCGAGCTTCACGTCCGCATAGAAGGTCTCCGAGAACATCCTTGCGGGTGCCGCCATGCCGTAGGCCGTCCCGAGGATGAGCCGGACCGAGACCCCGCGGTCCTCGAGCACAGGTAGCGTTTCCTTCGGGTGATGGTCGAAGGTGGGCGCCACGTCTTCGTGCGCGTCGGGCAAGGCCAGCCAGGTCTGGATGCCGAACAGGCCGTTGGGACCGCTCCGGGCGGCCGCAGACGTGCGCTCCGAGTGCGTCACGCCACGGCCGGCGACCATCCAGTTCAGCGCGCCGGGGCGGATGATCTGGTCGGCACCGGTGCTGTCGCGATGATGGAAGTCACCCCGATAGAGATAGGTGACGGTGGCGAGCCCGATATGCGGGTGCGGACGGACATCGATGCCCTGCCCGGTGAGCAGCTCGGCCGGACCGGCCTGGTCGAAGAAGATGAACGGCCCGACCATCTGCCGCTTCGGCGCCGGCAAGGCACGCCGGACCTCGAACCCGCCGAGGTCGCGGGAGCGAGGGACGATGAGGGTCTCGATCGAGTCGATGCCGACCTCATCGGGACAGCCGGGTTCGATCGAAGGGTTCCAACTCATGCGCGTCTTCCTGTTTCGAGCGTACCTGAGGCCTCGCCTGGCCGATCAGGGAACAAGCTCTTGTTCGGCGTTCCCCGGGCTGGCGGTACGAGTCATGCTGATGGGCTGAGCCGTGAAGTAACGGTGGCTCTTCCGCGCGGCTAGCCGCGCGAGACGTCGAGCTGTGTCGCGCCTTGCGGAACACGCAGGCCAACTCGTCGGATCAAGACGCGCGGAAGGAGCGCCAATTTCGAGTGCTGCTCTCTGGCCCTTACTCGGCGCCATCCTGCCCGACTGGGTCGAGACCCCAGAGCCGGGGATTTCGTTCGAAATGCTCGATCAGCATTTCCGTGAGGACACGCAGCTTTCTCGACGGATGCCGACCTGGCGGGCGAACGACATACGCGCCCGCAGTCGGAGGCGGGTAGCGTGTCATGATCGGGACGAGCGCCCCGGTGGTGACGTAGTCGTAGGTGATGCAGTCGGGAAGCCAGGCGATCCCGAGACCGGCCGCGGCCGCCGCTGCGAGGGCCGTGGCGTTGTCGGCCTTGAACCGCCCCTGTGGCTGCACGGAGATGATCTTCTCCCCATCCCTGAACAGCCAGGTTTCGGTCCCCTGCATCAGGGATTGATGGGTGACGATCTCGCCCGGAGTTTCTGGAGAACCGTGAGCCTGAATGTAGTCGGGGCTCGCCACCAGCTTTCCATAGATCGGCCCGACGCGCCTTGCGATGAGGCTGGAGTCCTGCAGGTAGCCCACTCTGAGCGCGCAATCGAACCCCTCGCCGACGAGGTCGACGACGCGGTCGCTGTAAGTCGCGTGGATGTGCAGTTTCGGGTTGCGGCGCGCCATCTCCGCGAGAACGGGTGCGAAGTGGGTGGGTCCGAAGGAATGCGGCAGCGCCACCCGGAAGTGGCCGCGGAGATCGCCGGTGGGCTGGATCGTTTCCCGGGCCGCATCGAGCTCTGCACCCACTCTGGCGGCGTGGTCCCGGAACGTCAGCCCCGCTTCCGTCAGCCCGGCACCGCGGGTGGTTCGTGCAATGAGTTGGACGCCGAGTTCGGCCTCGAGCCGGAACAGCCGGCGACTGACGATCGACTTGGAGACGCCGAGCCGGCGCGCGGCAGCCGAAACACCCCCGGCGTCTGCGACTTCCACGAAGGTCTGCAGGTCGTCGAGGTCCATCCGGCGTTCCTCACAGCGCGACACAGTTTGACGGGATCGGAATCTATCACGGTACAAGCCGGGATGACAAAGTCCACCCCACGCGGCCAGCACCGCATTCATGCATGCTTGGCCAGACATCGACTTCATGCTCAAATTTTGGCGGTAATCTCATGACCTTTCGCAATGGTCTCGGCTCTCTCCTCCGCCCCTCCAATTCTGTCCTTGTTCTGATCGATCACCAGCCCTATCAGTTGGCGAACCTGAACAGCCACGATCCGCATATCGTGGTCAACAACTCGGCGGCGTTGGCGAAGGCCGCGAAGGTCTTCGGCGTCCCGGCCATCCTCACCACCGTCGTCGCGGACCGCGGCGGGCGGATCTTCCCGCAGATCACCGACGTCTTTCCGGGTCAGGAGGTCATCGACCGGACACTCATCAACACCTGGGAGGATCCGAAGGTCGTCGACGTGGTCAGGGCGACGGGTCGCAAGCAACTGGTGCTGGCCGGTTTGTGGACCGAGGTCTGCGTGGCGATGCCGGCGATCCAGGCGGCCGGCGAAGGCTGGGACGTGACGGTCGTCACCGACGCGTCCGGAGGCGTTTCCATCGAGGCGCATCAAGTCGCCGTTCAGCGCATGATCGCGGCCGGCGTCAACATGATGACCTGGATGGCACTCGCGGCCGAATGGCAGCGAGACTGGGCGAGGAGCGAAACCGCCACCGCATTGAACGAGGTCATCATCCAGCACGCCGCCGGCAGCGGCATCGCCTACCTGTGGGAGCAGCAACTCCTCAACACGCCGGTGGCGTCGCAGGCGCGCTGATGGCGGGCCATGCGGGGAGGCGCCTTGCGATCGATCGCGGGGCCCGACCCCGATGGCGGCGCATGTGGTCTCGGTTGAAGGTGACCCGTCAAGGGGGCAGGAGCGGACGCCGACATGCCAAGTCGCCCCGTGCCCCCAGGCGGTGAAAGGTTCGAACCGTGGACGTCCTGAAGGTCGCGATCGCCGGTTTCGGAAGCGTCGGCCGGGCTACCGCCCGTCTCCTCCGCGGCTGCAGGTCCGGTCCGGCCGCCCTGGCCGGCGGTGCGCCCTCCCGGGCCGGCGGCGACACGATGAGCGACGAGACGGCGCTCGCGGCCGCCCGGGCCTGGCTCGTGGCCGTCGGACTGACGAGCGAGGATCCCGCGTCTTTGTTGTCGGGCGTGTCGGAGCGCCTTCTGGCCGCCGGCGTTCCGATCGCGCGCACCCACGTTTCCTTCGCCACTCTCGATCCCCGCAAGCGGGCCGAGAACATCGTCTGGCTCCGCGGCCGAGGCACGACGCGCGACCTGCATGATCACGAGGAGTTCGAGCGCTTCTTCCCCCGCTCTCCGTTCCCGGAGATGCTGAGGACGGGCAGACTTCAGCGGCGCTGGCGGCTCGAGGCGCCAGGCGATGCGGGCGGGTTCCCGGTCATCGAGGCGATGCAGCGTTCCGGCGCGACGGACCTGTTCGTGCGGGTGGTGCCGTTCGCTGCGACGGCCGAGATCTTCCAGGGGGCGGCGATCTCAGCGACGACCGACAGACCCGGTGGTTTCACCGACCGTGATCTGGCCATCCTCGATGACCTGACGCCGACGATGGCCCTATGCGTCTACCGGATCGCGACATCGGACGCTCTCAACTCGGTGCTGCGCGCCTTTCTCGGCATCGGCGCCGGGCGCCACATCCTCAGGGGACGGGTGAGGCCAGGGGAGGGGCATCGCGTCACGGCTGCGATCCTTTTCGCGGATCTGCGCGGTTTCACGAGCGCGACCGAGCGGGAAGGCCCGAACGTGATCGGTCGCCTCGGCGAGCATCTCGCCGCGATCGCGGAGCCAGTCGAGGCGGCCGGCGGAGAGGTACTCAAGTTCATCGGTGATGGGCTCCTTGCAGCCTTCCCCGTGACGGGAGAAACATCGGCGGCTTGCGACGCGGCACTTGAGGCCGCCCGCGCGGCGATAGCCCGCAACGCACAGGTCAACGACGCCCGCCCGCAGACGCCTCGTCTCGACCTCGACGTCGCTCTTCATCTCGGCGAGGTCTTCTACGGCAACATCGGTGCCGCCTCACGGCTGGAGTTCACGGTCATCGGCCCAGCCGTCAACGAGGCGTCGCGCCTAGAGCGCCTGTGCGATCAACTCGACCGCCACCTCCTGATGTCGGAGAGCTTCGCAAGATCGTGCTCGGCAGCGGTCGCCAGCCTCGGTCGCTTCAAGCTGCGCGGCGTTTCGTGCGAGCGTGAGGTATTCGCGCCGATCTGACGGCGGGCGGCCTGACGCTGTCACGGTGAAGCGATCGGGCCGGGCATCATCTCGAGTGCGATAGGCCGTCCTTCCGATCCACTCCCGTCTTCAGCGACGAGAAGAAGCTCTCGGTCCCGGCATTGCCTCAAGCGTCGCCGGCGCGGTCGACCCGGTGGCCGCAACGAGGAGCTGCAGCCCTCCGCCGTCGGAGAGCTTTGGCGGGGTGGCGGTGGGTTTAGCGCTTCGGACGGCGGGGTCGGTAAGGGGCATGTGTTGGCATCGCGATCTGTCGGCATCAGCGGATGCCAACAACGGTGCCAACAAAATCGCTGGATGCTAACAGTCCCCCCACGAACGCAGGTGGACGCTAAAGCCACGGAAGTCGGGGCTTTTCCTGATTCTCTTGGACGCTGGTGGACGGCTGCGGAGGGGGAAATGGTGCCCAGGGGCGGATTCGAACCACCGACACGCGGATTTTCAATCCGCTGCTCTACCAACTGAGCTACCTGGGCGCTCGGGGCGGGCCGCGGAGCGGTTCGCCGTGCGAGGCGTGGCGCTTATAGGCACTCCGGCGGCCGGTGTCCAGACGCCTCGGAAGGCTGCGTTGCTTCGGCAACGGGGGTCAGCGGATCTCGGTCCGGGACCTCTCGGCCTGCCGAAGGGCACGGTGCTGAAGCCGCGCCAGGCCATCGACCTGACGATGACGTTCTGGGACTGGCCGGACCCTTGCGGCGCGGATCCAGCCCGGCCGGGACTGGCGCATTGAGGAAGGGCGCGGCGCGTCGGCTTCGGCAGGGTGCTCGAAGTGCTGCCGCCACCCGCCGGCCCGCGGGACTAGGTACCTGTGCGCCGGAGGCCGCCGGCGCCAAGGTTGGTGTCTATGCCGCCCTCCGGCGTGTCACCGGCCTCGCCGCCGCCGGCGCCGCCATCGTCCTGCAGGCCACGGTTCAGCAGCGGACCGGGGCCGTAGCTCGACAGCAGCGCGTCGACGCCCGCCTCGATGCCGGCCCAGTCGCATTCGCGGCTCGCGTGGGCCCGCACCACGAAGGCGGGGCCCATGTAGAAGCGCTCGTACTGCAGGTGGCGGCCGGCGAAGTCCGAGCCGAGGATGTCCCAGGCGAGCTTGAAGAGCTGGAACTTGTCGAGCGCCGATTGGGTGGGCGTCGACCACAGCGCCTCGAACAGCGGCCGTGTGACCGGGTTGTCCAGCACGGAGACGTCGGCCGGCATCTGCAGCACGCTGCCGCCGGAGAGCTCGCGAACCTTCGCGCAAATCTCGTCATAGTGCTGGGTGGCGAAATAGATCGCCGAATACATGACGTGGCGGTCGTAGTTGACGAAGCCGCCCGCGAGTTGCTCGTAAGTTTGGATCTGGCCGGCGATCATGCCGCTCATCATGCCGTAGAGGGCGGCGAGGTGGCCGAGGTCGTCGGCCACCGCCGGCACGCCGGCGATCCCCATTGACTGGGTGATGCGGCGGGCGAGGCCGAGCAGCAGGCGCATCTTCTCGCGGTAGCGCACGCCGGCCTGGTGGTTCGACAGCGTGTGGGCCGGCGTCTCGAAATAGATCGCCCGAGACAGGGCGATGTCGTCGATGGTGAAGACGCGGTGCCACGGCACCTTCACGTCCTCGCAGACGACGACGCAGTCGCTCTCGTCGAAGTGGCTCGTGAAATAGTTGTCGAACTCGCTGACGGCGTAGCGCTCGTAGGGCTTGCGCGACCACAGTGTCAGGCCGGGCGCACTCGGCGGCACGATGCAGGTGACGGATTCGTCCTCGTGGCCGGGGGCAAGCGGCAGGATGTTGCCGATCCAGATCTCGTCGCTGAACGCGGCGGAGGTGGCGAGCATCTTCATGCCGGAGATCGTGATGCCGTCGGCGTCACGCGCCACCACCGACAGGCTCGGCACCCGCGCCGCCTCGCGGCCGTACATCGCCTTGTCGCGGGTGCCCTGAGGCGGGGCGACCGCATGGGAGAGGAAGACGTCGCGGCGGCGGCAGTCCCGCCAGAACTCGGTGACGTTGTCGGCGAAGCGGGTGCCGCCGCGGGCGAACACCTCCGGCTGCATCGCCGCCCCGGTGATGTAGCCGCCGACGAAGTCCGGCGAGCGGCCCATCATGCCGTAAGTGAGGGCGGCGATACGGGCGCTGCAGCGCGTCCGCTTCTCGAGGTCGGCGCGGCTGCGCGGCTGGAGGAAATAGGTGGCATAGCGCTCGCCGTCCTCCTCCACCCAGAGGTCCTCGCCGCCCTCTTCGAAGCGGGCGTCGTAGAGGCGGGCGTAGGAGCGGGCCGCATTGCGGAAGCCGGGGTGTTCGGTGACGTCGTCGACCCGCTCGCCACCGACATAGAGGACCCGGCCGTCGCGCAGGCCCTCGAGATAGTCGGCGCCGGACTTCAGCATCGGATGCGTCCTCTGGGAGGGAAAGGCGGCGTGGGCGCCGCCTCAGGCGGGCGGGCCGGCGGCGAAGGTGGCGTCGTCGATCGGCGGCAGCAGCGAGCGTTTCAGCACGGCGTGGACGCCCTTGTTGCCGTCGACGATCTGGGTGATGCGCAGGTCTCCGGCGAGGCTCATCAGGGCGTAGGCGTCGGCGGCGTCGAGGTCGGTGCAGGCGACGAGGGCGTCGATCATGTCCTCGAGCGCCCGCGTCGCGGCGTCGTCGAGATCGGGATCGAAGGCCATCGTGATCAGGGTGTCGGGGGTTGTGGCGCGTGGCCGCGCCAGCCGCCGCTGCTTGTGCAGCACCAGGGTGAAGGTGCCGGTCAGCGCCGTCTCGAGCGCCGTGAGGTTGACCTCGCCGTCGCCCTGGCAGCCGTGGCCATCGCCGGCCGAAAACAGCGCGCCCTCGACGAACACCGGCAGGAACAGCTTCGTGCCGGCGACGAGGTCGCGGTTGTCGATGTTGCCGCCGAACTCGCGCGGCTCGACGGTGGAGACCTTGCCCCAGACCGGCGGCGGCGCCACCGCCATCACGCCGAAGAAGGGGGCGAGCGGCAGGACCGTTCCCCAGGGGCAGGCGGCGGTGCGGGCGGCGACGTCGATCGGGATGTGCCGGATGCGGCGTCCGGGGAAGCGCGCCGGCAGGGCGCCCTTCAGGGGGCGGTGGAAGTTGTAGCCCCAGCCTTGTGCGAGCTCGACTGCCTCGATGCGCACCTCGAGCACGTCGCCGGGCTCGGCGCCCTCGACGGCGACCGGGCCGGTGAGGATGTGCGGGCCGAGCTCGGGTTTCACTGCCCCGAGGATCGCCCGGTGGGCGGCGGATACGGGGAAGCGGGCTTCGTCGTCCGGCAGGTCGGCGGGGCCGCCCGAAACGGCGGTGAGGGTGACGGTGTCGCCGGAGCGGACGTGGGCGACGGGGGCGAGGGCGGCGTCGAGATAGCCCCAGTGGACGGTCTCGGGCGTGGGGTCGAGGGTCAGCGGCACGGCGATGTTCCTCCTCCCGCGTCCGTCAGAGGGTTGCGGCGGCGTCGTGCGGCCGGCCCCGCCAGTAGACGAGCGGCCGCCCGTCCGCCGCGGCATGAGCGAGGACGCGCCCGATCAGGATGACATGATCGCCCCCGTCGTGCTCGGCGTAGAGGGCGCACTCGAAGTGCGCGATGGCGCCGCGGATCACGGGCCCGCCGTGGCGGCCGGGCAGCCAGTCGACGCCGTCGAAGCGGTCGTGCGCGCCGCCGGTAAAGCGGGCGATGAGGTCGTGCTGGTGGTCGCCGAGCACGTTGACGACGAAGCCGCCGGCGGCGCGCAGCAGCGGCAAGCTGCGCGAGGCGCGGCGCAGGCTCCACAGGACCAAGGGCGGGTCGAGCGAGACGGCGTTGAACGAACTGACGGCGAGCCCGGTGGCGGGGCGGCCGTCGAGAGCGGCGGTGACTATGGTGACGCCGGTGGCGAAGCAGCCGAGAGCCGTCCTCAGCGCCCGCGCCGCCGCCGCGTCGTCGTCTGGAGGCCGCGTCGCGCCGTCGGACGAACGGGTCATCGCAGCGGTCGCCACGGCCCCGCCCTCAGCGCCGCTCGCCGCCGCCGGCGGCGCGCAGCGGCGGCGCCGGCGGGGCGAGGTCGTAGGAGGCCTCCAGCCGGTCGACCATGCCGGTCGCCGTCGACCAGTCGAAGGTGCGGTAGGCGTTGGCCGAGGTGACGTGGCTCGCGCCGGAATAGAACATCTCGTACTGCACGTGGCGGGAGGCGAACTCCGAGCCGATGGCGTCCCAGGCGAGGCGGAAGAGCTTCACCCGCCCGACGGCGTCGCGCACCGGCGAGGACTGCGTCGCGGCGATGACGGCGGAGAGCTTCGGGTCGGCGAAGTCCTCGACCGACGACGGCAGCATGATGACGCCGCCGCCGGCGAGGTCGCGCAGGGCGGTGATCGCCTGCGGATACATTTCCTGGGTCAGCACCTGCGCGGCATAGAGGTGCTGGGGGGAGGGGACGAAATAGCGGCCGTGCCGCCGGCCGCCGGCCTCCATGGCGTGCACCATCGCCTCCACCATCGAGGCCTGCGCCGACAGGTGGCCGAGCTTGGCGCGCACCGCTGGCATGTCGACGGTGCCGTTCGTCTCGGCGATGCGGCGTCCGAGCCCGGCGAGGAAGCGCATCTTCACCATCAGCCGCACCTGCGACTGGTAGTTCTGGAAGACGTGGGTCGGCGTGTCGTGCCACTGCGCCCGCGCCACGTCGGTGTCGCGGTAGACGAACACCCGCTCCCACGGCACCTTGACGTCGTCGAAGTGAACGACCGCGTCGTTCTCGTCGTAGCGGGCGCTCAAGGGGTAGTCGAACTCGTCGCGCACCTCCGCCTCGTAGGACTTGCGCGACAGGAGCCTTAGCCCGCGCGTGGCGATCGGCACGGCGAAGGAGACGGCGTAGTCCTCCTCGCCGCGCGACAGCGGCTGGATGTTCGCCGCGAACAGCTCGTCCGACATGATCGCCGACGTGCCGAGCATCTTCGCGCCGCGGACGGTGATGCCCACGCTGTCCTCGTCGACCACCGAGGCGACGAGGTGGCGGTTCTGCTGCTGGCCGGCGGTCTTGGAGCGGTCGGCCTGCGGGTTCTGGATGACGTAGCTGACGAACAGGTCGCGCGCGCGGGCATGATGGTAGAAGTCGCGCACGGCGTTGGCGCGGGCGGCGCCGTGCCGCTCGAACACCTCGATGCCCATCATCATGCCGCCGAGCGTCGAGGCGACGTGGTCGGGCGAGCGGCCGAGCATGCCGAAGTTTTCGCCCGACCAGGCTTCGATCGCGCGCCGGCGGGTGAGGAGCTCGTCGTAGCTTTCCGGCAGCTGCCAGGCGCGGTTGACCCGCCGGCCGCCGCCGATGTCGAAGGTCATCGTCTCGCGGTTCTCGGGCGCGGCCTGGAAATCATAGAGGTGGGCAAACGAGGCGACGGCGTTGCGGAAGGCCGGATGCGTCCGCACGTCCGGCACCTCGGCGCCGTCGATGGAGACCGCCCGGCCGTCGCCGAGCCCCGCGCGGTAGGCCTTGCCGTCCCTGATCGTCATCGCTGCATCCGTCGCGAAGGGTGGCGCCACGGGATGGCGGCGCCGCGGCTCGCCCCTTGCATGGCTGCGAGCGCCACGGACTGTCGCACAGGTTTAACCCCTGTTCAAGAACTTGAAAGCCGCGTGCGAAACTGCCGTTGCCCTTGACAGCCGGAGTGCCTGATCGCAGTCTCACGCCTCTTCAAGTTCATGAACATACTTCAATCTGGCGCTCGTGCGCCGATGGGGACGGCGAGTTCGATGCACTTCCACGAGCCGACGAGCCTCGACGATGCGGTGGCGCTGCTGGCGGCCGAGGGCGCCCGGTGCCTCGCCGGCGGCGCTTCGCTGGTGCCGCAGATGAAAGCCGGCACGGTGCGGCCGCAGCGCCTCGTCAGCCTCAGGCGGATCGCCGGTCTGAACGCCATCACGGTTGCGGCGGACGGCGCCGTCAGCATCGGCGCGATGGCGACGCACGCGTGTGTCGCGGCGTGCGACCGGCTCACCGGCGGCAACGCGGTGGTGCGGGAGGCGGCCGCCCAGATCGCCCACCCGGCCATCCGCACGATGGGCACCATGGGCGGCGCCCTCGCCTTCGCCGAGCCGAGCGCCGACTATCCGTGCGCCGTGATGGCCGCCGATGCGTCGGTGGTCGCGCGCGGCCCGCAGGGCCGGCGGGTCGTGCCGGTGGACGCCTTCTTCGTGGGCGCGATGGCGACGGCGCTGCTCCCGGGTGAGGTGGTCGAGGCGCTGAGCCTGCCGCCGGCCGGGCCGGACGAGGTGGGCGCCTACCTGAAGTTCTCCCGCGTCGACGGCGACTTCGCCACCGCCTGCGTTGCCGTCCGGCTGGCATTCGGGGACGGCGCCGTCACCGCCGTGCGCGTCGCCGTCGGCGGCTGCGCGCCGGTGCCGTTTCGGGTCCCCACCGCCGAGGCGGCGCTGGTCGGATCGCCGCCGGATCCGGCCGCCGTCGCCCGCCTCGGCGCCGCCTATGCCGAAGCGGCCGACCCACCCTCCGATTTCCGGGGCTCGGCCGACTTCCGTCGCATGATCCTGCCCGGCCTGATCGCACGCGCCGTCGCACGTGCCTCGGCCAAACGCGCCGGAGGTGACCGATGAGCGGTCCCGTGGTCGCCATCGAGATGACCGTCAACGGCGAGCCCGTGGCAGTGGCCACCGTCGTCGAGCGCACGCTGCTCGACGTGCTCCGCGACGATCTCGGCCTCACCGGCACCAAGACCGGCTGCGGCACGGGCGAGTGCGGGGCGTGCAACGTGCTGATCGACGGCGCGACCCACCGCGCCTGCCTGTCACTCGCCGTCACCGTCGCCGGCCGCAGCGTCACGACGATCGAGGGGCTCGCCGAGGGCGGCGGCCCGTCGGTGGTGCAGCAGGCGTTCCTCGATGCTGGCGCCATCCAGTGCGGCTTCTGCATGCCGGGCATGATCGTCTCGGCGACGGAGTTGCTCGCCAGCAACCCGCGCCCGAGCCGCGACGAGATCCGCATCGGCCTGTCCGGCAATCTCTGCCGCTGCTCCGGCTACGTGAAGGTGGTGGAGGCGGTCGAGCTCGCCGCCCGCCGCCTGCCGGCCCGCTGAGGAGATGGCGATGAACGCCCTCGATCCCCTGCTCACCAAGAAGGCCCGCGGCAGCGTCGGCCAGACGATGTCGCGCCTTGAGGCGTGGGAGAAGGCCTGCGGAGCCGCCGTCTACACCGGCGACATCGTGCTGCCCGGCCTGCTGCACGGCGCGGTGCTGACGAGCCCGCACCCGCACGCCCGCATCCGCGGCTACGACCTCACGGCGGCCCTCGCGCTGCCGGGGGTGAAGGCGATTATCACCGGCGACGATGTCGAGGACCGCTACATGGGCCTCTGCGTCAAGGACGAGACGGTGCTCGCCCGCCACAAGGTCCGCTACATCGGCGAGATCGTCGCCGCGGTGGCGGCGACGACGCCGGAGATCGCCCGCGCCGCCGCCGACCTCATCCGCGTCGACTACGAGGAACTGCCGGCCGTCTTCACCATCGAGGACGCGATGGCGCCCGGGGCGCCGGTGTTGCACGAGGATTTCGACGCCTACGCCAAGATCTACGACGCCTCGACCCGCACCGCGCCGAACGAGCTCTCCAACTCGCGGCTGTCGAAGGGCGACGTTGCCGCCGGCTTCGCGCGGTCCGACGTGGTGGTGGAGCGCGTCTACGAGACCTCGGCGCAGTACCACGCCTACCTTGAGCCCTCGGTGGCGCTCGCCAGCGTCGACGGCCGCGGCAAGGTCACCGTCTGGTCGTCGACCCAGAGCGTCTTCCGCACCCAGGCGAACCTCAACGAGTGCCTGGGCATCCCGATGGCGAAGATCCGCTGCATCGCCCCGCGCATCGGCGGCGGCTTCGGCGGCAAGTCGGAATCGATGGTGCAGCCGCTCGCCGTGGCGCTGGCGCTCAAGGCCGGGCGGCCGGTGCGCGTGGTGCTGTCGCGCGAGGAGGACATGGTCACCCAGCGCGTCCGCCACCCGGCGCGCATCCGCATGAAGACCGGGGCGCGCGCCGACGGCACGCTGGTGGCCCGCGAGGTCGAGGCCTGGTTCGACGGCGGCGCCTATGCCGACGACAGCCCGGCGGTGATGAACTTCGCGCTGTTCTTCGCCGCCGGCCCCTATCGCTTCGACGACGTCGATATCCGTGGTCACGCCGTTTACACCAACAAGTTGCGCTCCGGCGCCTTCCGCGGCTTCGGCAACCCGCAGGCGACGTTCGCCGGCGAATGCCAGATCGACGAGGTCGCCGAGGCGCTCGGCATGGACCCGGTCGCGCTCAGGCTGAAGAACCTCATCGAGCCCGGCGACCGCTGGATCGGCGGCCAGGTGATCACCAACAGCGGCCTGCGGGAATCGCTCGAGGCGGTGGTGCGGGAGTCCCGGTGGCACGAGCGCAGGGCCGCCGCGCCGGCTGCCCCGGCGCAGGCGCCGGCAGAGGCCGCCGGCACCCGCCGCGGCCTCGGCGTCGCCCTCACCGCCCACGTCTGCGGCTTCCTGTCGACCGGTGCGGTGGTGCGCCTCGCCCAGGACGGCTCGATCGCGCTCAACACCGGCGCCGTCGATCTCGGCCAGGGAAGCGACACCGTGCTCGCCCAGATGTGCGCCGGCGCGCTCGGCCTCACCGTCGACGACATCAACGTCGTCGCGCCCGACACCGATGCCTCTCCCTACAATTCCGGCACCAACTGCAGCCGCGTCACCTACATGGTCGGCCGTGCCGTCTCGATCGCCGCCGAGAGCGTGCGGGCGCAGATGGCCGCGCTCGCCGCCGGCCTGCTCGACTGCCCGGAGGAGGAGGTCGAGCTGCGCGAAGGCGGCCTGATGGGCGTGCGCGGCGGCAACCGCACGGTTACCTTCGCGCAGATCGCCGCGAAGTCGCTGTGGTTCGCCGATGGCGGCGGCCCGGTGATCGGCGCCGGCTCCGTCATGCACAACGAGCCGCTCGACCCCAAGCACACGCTGCTCTCCGGCATGGTCTCCTTCGACAATGTCGGCGCCTTCGTCTTCGGCGCGCAGGTGGCGGACGTCGAGATCGACGAGGTGACCGGCAAGGTCGAGGTGAAGGAGGCCTGGTGCGCCCACGATGTCGGCCGGGCGATCAACCCCGGCGCCGTCGTCGGGCAGATCCAGGGCGGCTTCGTGCAGGGTCTCGGCTGGGCGCTGACAGAGGAGATGGTGTGGGACGGCGGCCGCCTCGCGAACCCGTGCTTCGGCGACTACAAGGTGCCGAGCACCCTCGACGTGCCGCACGACATCCATTCGATCGTGCTGGAAGTGCCGGAGCCGACGCACCCCTTCGGCGCCAAGGGCATCGGCGAGCCGCCGCTGGTCGGCGCCGGCGCCGTCATCGCCAACGCCGTCGCCGCCGCCGCGCCGCGCGTACGCAAGCTGCCGATCCTACCGGAGCGGATGCTCCGGGCGCTGCGTTTCGGCGAGGACGGGGTCGGTCGCTGATCCCCGCCTTCATCGGCGGGCCCTCGCCGGCGCTACCCCACCGCCTCGGCGCCGTAGCCGAAATAGGCCTCGTCGAGGAGGGTGGCGTCGTCGAGTTGGCCGGGATCGAGGGAGAGCACCATCCGGCCGCTGCGCAGCACGTGGATGCGGTCGGCGATGTCGGCGATGCGGGCGGTGTTCTGCTCGACGATGACGAGCGTCAGCCCGCCTTTGCGCAGGTCCGCCAGCACCTCGTAGACCTTGTCGACGACGATCGGGGCGAGGCCGAGCGACGGCTCGTCGATCATCATCAGCTTCGGCTTCGCCATCAGCGCGCGGGCGATCGCCAGCATCTGCTGCTCGCCGCCCGACAGCTTGCCGGCCTGGCCGCGGAAGCGCTCGCGCAGGATCGGGAAGGTGTCGAGCACACGCTCGATGTCGGCCGCGACGCCGCCGTCGCGTCGGCGCACCGTGGCGCCGAGCCTGAGGTTCTCCTCGACCGTCATCGTGCCGAAGATGCGCCGGCCCTCCGGCACCATGGCGACGCCGAGGCGCGCAATCTCCTCGGCGCCGAGGCCGCCGATGTCGCGCCCGGCGAGCGCGATGCTGCCGGCACGCGGGCGGAACAGCCCGGCGATGTTGGAGAGCAGCGTCGTCTTGCCGGCGCCGTTGGGCCCGACGACGCAGATGCAGCCGCCGGGCGCAACGTCGAGGTCGATGTCGTTGAGCGCGACGAAGCCGCCATAGGCGGCGATGAGACCTCGCACGGCGAGGTGGGGCACGATCATCGGGGGATCATCGTGGCGGGGAGGTGGCTCATCCCGCGACGATGACAGCGGCTTGCACATCGCTCAAGTGCTTTCTTTCGATGCACGCCGTGTTCAAGGACGCGTCACAGCGACGGCGGCGTGTTGATCCAGACGATCTCCGTCTGCACCGTTCCGGGATTGGCGAAGCTGTGCGGCTGGGTCGAGGGGAAGAAGAATGAGTCGCCCGCCTTCAGGTGATGGCTGACGCCGTTCACCGTCAGCACCAGTTCGCCGCAGCGCACGAAGCCGACCTCCTCGCCGTCGTGGTGGCGCTCGCCGCCGCTCGAGCCGCCGGGCTGCACGCGGACCAGGAAGGCCTCGAGCATGGTGCTCGCCCCGAACGGGATCATCACCTCCGCCTCGGTGCCGTCGCTGTCCGACGTGCCGGGCACGGCGTCGGCAACGATCAGCGGCCGCTGTTCCGCCGTCATGACCACGCCCGCCGCACCGCCCGCCTCGCTGAGCAGTGCCGCCATCGAGGTGTCGAGCACGCGCGCGATCCGGTGCAGCGTGTTGATCGACGGCATCGCCTTGTTGTTCTCGATCTTCGAGATCAGGCTCTCGGAGTAGCCCGAGCGATCGGCGACGTCCTTGAGGCGCAGCCCCTTCACGAGCCGCGCGTGGCGCAGTTGTACGCCGATCCGCAGCGGCCGGTCGGCCGCGTCCTCGGCCTCGGGCAGCGCCCCACTCTGCTCGGCCCTCTTGTTGACCACCCGCATCTCCACTTCACAAAAGGAACCGCCGAGGTCCCGCCGATCCGACGCCGCAAACCGAGGGTCCGGCGACTCTCTTCAAGAACTTGAAGAGAATCTGGAAGACTTTCTCTCCACTCCAGTCATGGCATGCGCCTTGCACCGACTTATGCGACCGCCGCCGCCCCGGTGCAAGCGGCTGCCCTCAGCACCCCTGGAGCATGCTCATGACCCTGTCCCCGCAGCGCCTGTCCCTGGTCCTGGCGGCCCTCATCGCTGCAGGGCCGGTCGCCGCCGACGAGCCGATCAAGATCGGCTTCGCCATCGCCGAGAGCGGCTGGATGAGCTCCTACGACAAGCCGGGCTTCAGCGCCGCCAAGCTGAAGATCGACGAGATCAACGCCGCCGGCGGCCTGCTCGGCCGGCCGATCGAGTTCTCCGTCAGCGACACCCAGACGGAGCGCGAACAGGCGGCGAAGGCGGGCGCCGAGCAGGTGCAGAAGGGCGCCGATCTCCTCGTCATCTCCGCCGACTACGACTTCGGCGCCCCTGCCGGTCTCGCCGCCCAGAACGCCGGCATCCCCGCCATCAGCCTCGGCGCCGCCGACCCGAAGATGGGCGTGCAGGGCGTCGGCAAGATGGTCTTCACCGCCAACGGTGCCGCCCAGGTCGAGGGCATCGACATGGCCGAGTGGGCCTTCAAGGAGAAGGGCATTCGCGCCCCCTACGTGCTGGAAGACCAGACCATCGAGTACTCGAAGAGCGGCTGCGCCGGATTCCGCGCCGCGTGGAAGCAGCTCTCCCCCGACAGCCCGATCGCCGGCGAGGACGTCTTCAAGAACGACGACCCCTCGATCGCCGCGCAGATCACCCGCATCAAGGGCGCGAGCCCGGCGCCGGACGCCATCTACCTCTGCTCCTTCACTCCCGGCGGCGCCTCGGTTATCCGCCAGCTGCGCGCCGCCGGCATCGACCTGCCGATCCTCGGCAATGTCGGCATGGGCGACGACTACTGGCTCGGCACCGTGCCGAACCTGTCGAACTTCTACGTGCCGATGTTCATGTCAACGAACGGCGACGACCCGCGTCCGGAGGTGAACGCCTTCCTGGAAGCCTACAAGAAGGCCTACGGCCAGAAGCCCGACTCCGCCTACGCGCTGCTCGGCTACAGCCTGATCGAACAGTGGGCGAAGGCGGTGGAGAAGGCCGGCACCACCGACGGCGCTGCCGTCGTGGCGGCGATGGAGAGCTTTAAGGACGAGCCGCTCACCGTCGGCCCGACCAGCTACAGCGAGGACCTGCACATCCAGACCAACCGGCCGCTGCTGATCATGCAGGTGCAGGAGGGCAAGTACGCGCCGGTCGGCCTGTGGCGCAACGCGATGATCCCGTCGATGCCGCTGCTGTTCCGCGTCGGAGAGTGAGAACGCCGGTGCATGAGGCCGTGAGCGGCGACGGCGACCCCGCCGCCGCGCCGCCCGTCCCCGGCGAGGAACTGCTCGAGGCGCGCGCGGTCGGCGTGCGCTTCGGCGGCCTCGTGGCGCTGTCAGGCGTGTCGCTGTCGCTCCGGCGGCGCGAGGTGTTCGGGCTGATCGGCCCGAACGGCGCCGGCAAGTCGACCACCGTCAACGTGCTCTCCGGCTTCCAGCAGCCGAGCGAGGGCGAGGTGTTCGCCAACGGCCGCTCGATCCGCGGCTGGAGCGCCCATCGCGTTGCCCGCGCCGGCGTCGCCCGCACCTTTCAGGCCGCCCGCCTGTTTCCCGGCCTGACAGTGCTGGAAAACGTCGTCACCGCCGGCCTCGGCCACGGCGGCTTTTCGGTCGCGCGGCCGCTGGCGCTGGAGATCCTCGACTGGATGGGCTGCGCCGACGCCGCCCACCGCCGCGCCTCCGATCTCAACTACGGCGACCAGCGCCGCATCGGCATCGCACGGGCCTTGGCGCTCCGGCCGCAGTTCGTCCTCCTCGACGAGCCCGCCGCCGGCATGAACGAGCGCGAGTGCGACGCCCTCGTCGCCCTCGTCCTGTCGATGCCGGAGCGGTGGGGCTGCGGCGTCCTCCTCATCGAGCACAACATGGGCGTCGTCATGCGCGCCTGCGGCCGCATCCTCGTGCTCGACGGCGGCCGGCCGATTGCCGAGGGCACGCCGCGCGCCATCCAGGCCAATGCCGATGTCCGCCGCGCCTATCTCGGCGATCGCCACGCCGCTGGTCGTCGCCCCGCCGCCGCGACCGCCTGAGGGAGGAGCTTCGTGCAGACGCTCGTCGATGCCGCCAGCACCGGCAGCCTCTATGCCCTCGTGGCGCTTGCCATCGGCCTCGTCTTCGGGGTGATGCGGCTCATCAACTTCGTCCAGGCCGACTACATCACCATCGGCGCCTACGCGCTGATCGTGCCGTCCTCGGCCATCGTGCCGACGCTGTTCATCGGCGCCTGGCCCCTCGGGCTGATGGTGGCGGCGATCGCCCTCATCGTCGTCGTGCTCGCCGTGCTCACCGAGCGCATCGCCTTCCGGCCGCTGCGCGACACCGACCCCTCGACGCTGCTGATCTCCTCGTTCGCCTTGAGCTTCCTGTTGCAGGAGGTGGTGATCCTCCTCTTCAACAGCCGGCCGAAGTCGATCGAGTTCGGCACGGCGCTCGCCGAGGCCGTCACCGTCGGCGACCTGCGCATTCCCGGCATCCAGATCGTCACGATGGCGACGACGCTCGTCGTCGGTGCGGCCCTCGTCGTCTTCCTGCGCCGTTCGGCCCTCGGCATGGAGATGCGGGCGGCCGCAGAGGACTTCACCATGGCCCGCTTGGTCGGCGTGCGCGCCAACCGCGTCATCGCGGTGGCCTTCGCCATCAGTGGCCTCCTTGGCGCCGCCGTATCGCTGCTGCTCGTCGTGCAGACCGGCGTGCTCGACTACCGCATGGGCATCATGCCGGTGATCTACGGCTTCTTCGCCACCGTCATCGGCGGCATGGGCAGCCTTGCCGGCGCCGCGGTTGGCGGCTTCCTCGTCGGGGCAGCGAGCCAGTTGTTGCAGGCCTACCTGCCGCCGGACCTGCGCCCCTTCCGCGACGCCTTCGTCTTCGGCCTCGTCATCCTCGTGCTGCTGGTGCGGCCACAGGGGCTGATGCGCTCGAAGGCCCTGCAGGAGCGCGTCTGATGACGCGCCATGAGTCCCCGCGCGGTCTCGGCCGGCGTCTCCTCGAGGAAGCCTGGCCGGCGCTCGCCCTCGTCGTGCCGCTCGGCGTCCTCGCCCTCGCGGTGCCGCTCGCCGGCTCCATCGCCGTCAACCAGGCGGTGATGGAGATGATGGTGAAGCTGGTCGCCGTCGTTGGGCTCTCCGTCTTCATCGGCAACTCCGGCATCATGTCGTTCGGCCACGTCGCCTTCATGTGCGTCGGAGCCTACGCCGCCGCCTGGCAGACCTGTTGCCCGATGCTGAAGCCGATCGTCATGGCCGGCCTGCCCGACATTCTGTTGAAGAACACCGTGCCGGTCGTTCCCGCGGCCCTCCTGTCGGGCGTAGCCGCGGCGGTGGTGGCGGTGGTGGCGGGCGCCGTCATCCTGCGCCTGCGCGGCATCGCCGCCTCGATCGCGAGCTTCGCGCTGCTCTTCATCGTCAACGTCGTCTACTCGAACGCCGACCGCTACACGCAGGGCGTCGGCTCGATCGTCGGGCTGCCGATGTACCTCTCGCCTCTCGTCGCCTACGCCTGGGCGGCGGCGGCGATCCTTGTCGCCTTCCTCTACCAGCGCTCTCGGTTCGGACTGTCGCTGCGGGCGAGCCGCGAGGACGAAGCGGCCGCGCTCGCGAGCGGCGTCCACGTGTACGGCCAGCGCCTCATCGCCTTCGTGCTCTCGGGCTTCCTGATGGGCGTCGCCGGCGCTCTCTACGGCAGTCTGCTCGGCACCATCTCGGTCGACACCTTCTTCCTCGACACCACCTTCATGCTGGTGGCGATGCTCGTCGTCGGCGGGCTCGGTTCGGTCGCCGGCGCCGTCGTCGGCGTCGTTGCCGTCTCGGCGATCATCGAAGTGTTCCGCCAGTTGCAGGGCGGCTTCGCGATTGCCGGGCTCGAGATCGCCGTGCCCTCCGGCCTGCAGGGCGTCGCGCTCGCCGCCTTCATGCTCGCCGTGCTCATCTTCCGCCGCCGCGGCCTGATGGGCGGCCGGGAGATCCCGCTGCCGCGCCTGTGGCCGCGCCGCCGCACGCCGCCAGAAGCCGCGAACCAGCCCGCCTGAGGCGAGGCGCCGCCGCGCGACACCGTGCTAGCGTTTCGCCTCTGCGCGGGGCCGGTCCGCGCGTTGCCCCGGAGCCAGAGCCCGCCCGTGTCGACCGTTCGCGCCGTCCGATCCGCCTCGTCCCCCCTCCGGCGCCGCGGTGCCGCAGCCGTGCTCGCCGCGGCCCTCGCATCGCTGTCGCTCGCGGTGGCCGGCGGCGTCCATGCCGAAACCCCCGCCGGCACGGAAGCCATCGCGGGCGTTCAACACGCCGCACCGGCCGCCGGCTTCGTCCGCGCCGAGGGCACGCGCCTCGTCGCGCCCGACGGTGAGACGTTCGCCATCAAGGGCATCAGCCTCGGCAACTGGCTGATGCAGGAAGGCTACATGTTCCGCTTCGTGCGGGCGAAGTCGCCGCGCCAGATCGAGGCGCTGGTCGAGCGGCTGGTCGGGTCCGAGGAGGCGGACCGTTTCTGGGCCGCCTTCCGCGACCGCTACGTGACGAAGGCCGACGTCGACTTCATCGCCGCCGCCGGCTTCACGACCATCCGCGTGCCGCTGCATTTCAAGCTGTTCGTCGACCCCGAGGACCCGACCCGCTTCGAGGGCCCCGGCTGGGCGCTGCTCGACCGGCTGATCGGCTGGTGCCGCGAGGCGGGCCTCAAGGTCATCATCGACCTGCACGCCGCGCCGGGCGGGCAGACCGGCGTCAACCACGACGATGGACCCGGCTATCCGGTGATGTTCTACGTGCCGGCGCACAAGCGCCTGACGGTGGCGCTGTGGACCGAGATCGCCCGGCGCTACCGCGACGAGCCGGCCGTGCTCGGCTACGACCTGCTCAACGAGCCGATCTCGCCCTATCACGACATCGGCTACCTGAACCCGCGGCTCGAGCCCTTCTACCGCGAGCTCGTCACGGCAATCCGGGCCGTCGACCCGAACCACCTGATCATCCTGGCGGGCGCCCAGTGGAGCACGTCGTTCGCGATGCTCGGCCCGCCCTTCGACGACAACCTCGCCTATACCTACCACAAGTTCTGGGCGAGCACGGAGCGCGACGGCGTCCAGGAATACGTGAACTTCATGGCCGTCCATGACGTGCCGGTGTTCGTCGGCGAGACCGGCGAACTGACGGACGAGTGGAACGAGCGGTTCCGCACCCTCAACGAGCGCTTTGGCATCGGCTGGAGCTTCTGGCCCTACAAGTACATGGACTCCGGCTCCACCGTGATCTCCGTACAGCGGCCAGAGGGCTGGGCCGCCGTCGTCGCCGCCTCGGCGCTGCCGCCCGATGGCTGGTCGGACGCGGCGCTGCCGTCGTCGGAGGAGGCCGGGGCCGCGCTGGACGCCTATCTCGAGGCGATCTTGCTGCCGAACGGACGTGTCAACGACGGCTACCTGCGCTCGCTCGGCCTCGCCGTGCCGCCGCTGCCGGGGGAGGCACCGCTGCCGGCGACGGAGCCCGAGGAGAGGATCCCCGTCAGCTCCGGCGCGCCCTGAGGAAATCCATGACCACCGCCACGCAGTGCGCCTCGCGCTCCTGCACCATGGCGAAGTCGCGGAGGTCCCGGTCGAAGATCACCGACAGCGTCGCCATGTTGGAGACGTAGAACCAGCCGAGCGCGGCAATCGTGATGTAGAGCTGGATCGGGTCGACGTCGGAGCGGAACACACCCTTGGCGGCGCCGCGCTCGATCAGCGTCTCGAGCTGGCCGACGAGCGGCGAGTGCAGCGCCGGGATGTCCTTCAGCGTCTTCAGGAAGCGGGCGCCGTGCAGGTTCTCGGTCGTCAGCAGCGAGATGAACCAGGGCTTTTCCAGGAAGTGGCGGAAGGTGAAGCGGATGAGGCGATCCATCGCCTCCTCCGGCTCGCTGCGGTCGAGCGACAGCCCGCGCTCGCCCTCGCGGATCTCCCGGTAGGCGGCTTCCAGGACGGCGCAGTAGAGCGCCTCCTTGTTGCCGAAGTAGTGATAGAGCAGCCGCTTGTTGGCGCCCGCCCGCTCGGCGATGGCGTCGACGCGGGCGCCATCGAAGCCCTTCTCGCAGAACTCCGCCCGCGCCGCCTTCAGGATCTGGCGCTGCGTCTCCTCCGGATTGCGCGGCCGGCCGACCGGTGCCGCCGCAGCGGCCTGAGCGACGCCCGCCGGCCGCGCCCGCCGGCGCGGCTCAGCCGCCGGCACGACGGGGACGGAGGCCGGCGAAAGCTTGTCGGACAAGGCGCTGCACCGCAGGAATGCTGAAGAGGATGGTGAGGACCGTCGCCACGCAGAGAATGAGGCTGATCGGCCGCGTGAAGAAGGGCGTGGGGTCGCCATTTGTCAAGACGAGGCCACGGCGAAGGTTGGTGTCGAGCAGGTCGCCGAGGATGATGCCGAGGACGAGCGGCGCCATCGGATACTTCATCTGCCGGAGCGCGAAGCCGAGGATGCCGAACGCCACCATCACCCACACGTCGAACATGCGCTGCGTGATGGCGTAGGGGCCGATGACGCACAGCACATAGATCACCGGCATCAGTTTCTCGCGCGGGATCAAGAGCACCCGGACCAGAAGCTTCGTCAGCGACAGGCCGTAGATCAGGATCGCCAGCGTCGCGAGCACCAGGATCGCCACCACCTCGTAGACGAAGGTGGGGTTCTCGATCATCAGCATCGGACCCGGCCGCACGCCGTGGATGAACAAGGCCGCGATCAGCACCGCCGCCGGCGCGGAGCCCGGAATGGCGAGCGTCAGGGCTGGGATCAGGGCGCCGGGCACCACGGCGCTGTTGCCGGTCTCCGCCGCCGTCAGCCCCTCGACGGAGCCCTTGCCGAACTGGTCCTTCTCCTTGCTGGCGCGCCGTGCCGCCGCATAGGAGGCCCAGGCGCCGATGTCCTCGCCGACGCCGGGGATGATGCCGACGATCGTGCCGATGATGCCGGAGCGGACGATCGTCCGCTTGTACTGCCACACGTCCGCGAAGCGAGGGACCACCCGGTCGGAGGTGGTGATCGGCTTCGCGCCCATCTTCTCCTTCATGACGTTGAGGATTTCGGCGAAGCCGAAGGCGCCGACCATCGCCGGGATGAGGTCGATGCCGGCGCCGAGTTCCGAAATCCCGAAGGTGAAGCGCTGGTAGGCGTGGATGCCCTCCATCCCGACCATCGCGATGATGAGGCCGAGGATGCCCGCGATGTAGCCCTTCAGCGGGTCGTCGAGGGAGGTCAACTGGCCGGAGATGACGACGCCGAACACGGCGAGCCAGAAGAACTCGTAGGAGCCGAAGCGCAGCGCCAGCTCCGCCAGCGCGGGGGCGACGGCGGCGAGCAGCACGATGCCGACGACCGTGCCGAGCGCCGAACTGGTCGTCGCGATCCCCATGGCGTAGCCGGCGCGACCCTGGAGCGCGAGCGGGAAGCCGTCGAGGGTGGTGGCCGCACTCGCCGGCGTGCCGGGAATGTTGATCAGGATGGCGCTGCGGCTGCCGCCGTAGATGGCGCCGACATAGAGGCAGAGCAGGCAGAGGATCGCCTGGCTCGGGTCCATCTTGTAGGTGAGGGTGACGAGGAGGGCGACGCCCATCGTCGCCGTCAGCCCCGGCAGTGCCCCGACGATGATGCCGAGCAGCGTCGACCACGCGACGTTGAGAAGGGATTCGAGCGTCAGGATGCCGACGATCCCGTGGCCCAGTTGTGCAAGTCCGTCCAGCATCGATTTTCCCGCTTCCCGCGCCCGAGCCTCAGGGGAGGCGGACGAGGAAGCCCTTCTCGAAGACGAGGGTGACGATCGCGCCGGTCGACAGCGCGACGATGGCCGCGAGCACCAAAGTGCGCGGCAATGGCTTCGGCGCCTCGGTGACGAGGCAGTCGAAGACGACGATGAAGGCGAAGACGAAGAGCGCCGTCGCCAGCCAGAACGGCACGGTGCCGACCAGCCCGAAGGTGAAGCCGAGCGTCAGCAGAAGCACGACGGCGAGCCGCTTCGCCTCGAAGCCGCGCAGCAGCGGCTCGTCCGGCGTCTCGGACTTGTGCCGCCGGACCGCCAGCAGGATGCCGCACAGCACCAGCGCGACGCCGAGGATGCCCGGCACTAGCCCCGGCACGCTCGAGGGATGCACGCCGCGGTTTTCGAGCCGCGGCATGATCCACGACCCCCAGGCGACGGCGGCGCCGGCGATGATGAAGACGACCGCGGTGATGCGGTCGGCGCGGGTCATCGAGGAGGTAGAGGCCGTCGAAGAGGTCATGGCACAGTCCCGATCGGCCCGGCCCGCGAGGCGGGCCGGGCGCACGGCGAGCCGCGGCGGACCGTCCCGCCCGGCTCAGGTCAGATGGCTCAGTTCTTGATCTCGGTGTGCGTCGCGCAGTCGACGCCGATCGTCTTCGGATCGACCTGCGCCTCGTTGCGCTCGACGCGGCCGCACGCCTCCTCGATGACGATCGGCATCGCCTTGGCGCGCGCCTCGGCACCGTGCGAGGGGGCGAAGACGGCGCCCTGCTTGGCGGCGTAGTCCTTGATCACCTGGGAGTTGGCGACCTTCTCCGCCCAGATCTTGTCCATCGTGGCGATCACCTCGTCCGGCACGCCGGCGGGGATGAAGATGCCGAAATAGTCCGGCGCCACCGGCATGTCGGGGATCCACTGCGTCACCGGCGGGATCGGATCGACGCCTTCCAGCACCAGCGGATCGGCACCCAGCACCGCCAGCGCCCGCAGGCGCTTGCCGCGGATCATCTCGGCCTGCTCGACGGCGAGCTGCGTCGTCACCATCGCCTCGCCCGAGGCGGTGGCGATCACGGCCGGGTTGCCGCCGTCATAGGTGACCATGCGGTACTTGAAGCCGCCGGCCGCGCCGGAGAGCGAGGCGATGGCCGTGCCGCCCGAGGAGGTGACGCCGGCGGTCGCCACCGTGATCTCGTCGCCGCGCGTCTTGAAGGCCTCGAGCAGCTGCCCGAAGTCCTGGAACTCGCTGTCGGCGGGAACGCTCACTACCGGCACGTTCGCGACCGACAGGTAGATGTGCCAGTCGTCGATGTCGGTGTTCTCGATGAGGCCGGTCACCGAGTAGGTGGCGTTGTTGGCGATGGCGTTCGCCGTCCAGGTGTAGCCGTCCTTCGGAGCGTCGAGCACCGCCTTCGTGCCGATCGCGCCGGACGCGCCCGGCTGGTTCACGACGACGACGCTCTGGCCGAGCGCCTCTTCCAGGATCGGCGCGGTGACGCGGGTGATCTGGTCGGTCGAGCCGCCGGCGCCCCACGGCACGATGATGTTGATCGGCTTCTCCGGCTTCCAGTCGGCGAGCGCCGGACCGGCGAGCAGGGCGGCCATGGTAGCCGCGATCAGGACACTGTGTGAACGCATCGGTTCCTCCCATCTTGTTTCGAGTGAAGCAAAAACTCACGCGTTTCCGCCAAGGCTGCGGCGAGATCGCCGCACGGTCAAGGTCTTTGTAACGAAACGGTTCGCCTCGCGGCGGCAAGTGCCAATCTGCCGTCTTCCCTCAGACGGCCGTCAGGTAGCGCTCCTTGCAGACGGTCACGACCTCCTCGGCCGGGCGCTTCCACCAGTTCTCCGAGGAGAAGATCTCGACCTCGTGGAAGCCGTCGTAGCCGGCCGCCTCGGCCCAGCCGCGGATCTGCGGGATGTCGATGACGCCGTCGCCCATCATGCCGCGGTCGAGCAGGAGGTCGCGCGTCGGCACCAGCCAGTCGCAGATGTGGAACGCGAGGAGCCGCTCCTTGCCGGCGCGGGCGATCTCGCGCTCGAGGTCCGGGTCCCACCAGACGTGGTAGACGTCGAGGGCGATGCCGAGGCCGGGGCCGAGGGCGTCGCAGAGGTCGTTCGCCTGGCCCATGGTGTTCACGCAGGCGCGGTCGGCGGCATACATCGGGTGCAGCGGCTCGATGGCGAGCGGCATCTTCGCTGCCCGCGCGTGCTCCAGCACCGCGGCGATGCCGTCATGGACCATCCCGCGCGCGGCGCCGATGTCCTTGGAGCCCTGCGGCAGCCCGCCGACGACGAGCACCAGGCACGCAGCCCCGATCGCCGCCGCGTCGTCGATGGCGCGGCGGTTGTCGTCGATCGCCGCCTGCCGGCCCGCGGCCGTGTCCGACGGGAACATGCCGCCGCGGCAAAGGCCGGTCACCGTCATGCCGTGATCGGCCAGCATCCGCGCCGCCTCGGCGACGCCGCACGCGGCGAGCTTGTCGCGCCAGATCGAGATGCCGTGCACGCCGAGCGCCGAATAGCCGGCGATCTCCTCCTCCAGCGTCCACTGCACCTTGGTGGTGGCGTCGTTGATCGACAGCCGGCTGTGGTCGGTGAGGGCGCGCGCCGTCATGCGACGCCCCGCACGCGCATCACGAGCGCCATTCGCGCCGCCGCGAGCTCCGGGTCGGCGAGGAGCCCGGCCTTGTCGGCGAGGCGGAAAAGCTCGGCGAGGTGCTGGGTCGAGCGCGTGCTCTCCTGGCCGCCGATCATGGTGAAGTGGTCCTGGTGGCCGTTGAGGTAGGCCATGAAGACGACGCCAGTCTTGTAGAAGCGCGTCGGCGCCTTGAAGACGTGGCGCGACAGCGGCACCGTCGGCGCCAGCAGCCGGTCGTAGTCGTCGCGGCGGCCCTCGGAGAGCGCCACCAGCGCCGCCGCCGCCGCCGGGGCGATGGCGTCGAAGATGCCAAGCAGCGCGTGGCTGTAGCCCTGGTCGTCGCCGGCGATCAGGTCGGGGAAGTTGAAGTCGTCGCCCGTGTACATCTTCACGCCCGCCGGAAGCCGGCGGCGCATCGCCACCTCCTTGGCGTCGTCGAGCAGCGAGATCTTGATGCCGTCGACCTTGTCCGCATTGGCCGCGATCACCTCGAGGCAGACGTCCATCGCCTTGTCGAGGTCGGCATGGCCCCAGTAGCCCGACAGCGCCGGGTCGAACATGTCGCCGAGCCAGTGCAGGATCACCGGCTCCTTCACCTGGGAGAGGATGCGGCCGTAGACGGCGGCATAATCGTCCGGCGACTTGGCGTTGGCGGCAAGCGCCCGGCTCGCCATCAGGATCAGCCGGCCGCCGAGCGCCTCGATCGCCTCCGCCTGCGCCTCGTAGGCGGCGATGACGTCATCAAGCGAGCGCACCTCGGACGCGGGCAACTGGTCGGTGCCGCAGCCGCTGGCGACCACCGCACCCGGCACGTCCTTCGCCGCATCGAGCGAGCGCCGGATCAGCTCCAGGCTGGTCGGCCAGTCCAGCCCCATGCCGCGCTGCGCCGTGTCCATCGCCTCGGCGATGCCGAAGCCGTGACGCCACAGATGCTGCCGGAAGGCGATCGTGCGGTCCCAGTCGACCGCCGCCGACAGCCACGGATCGACGTCGGCGAGGGGATCGGCGACGACGTGCGCCGCCGCGTAGGCAACGCGGTTGAACGCGCCGCCTTTCGGCTTCTCGAAGGCGATCGGCGCACCGAGGGTGTAGGTCTCGGTGCCGCCGCCGGCGCGCGGAAGGACGACGCTCGCCATGCCTCAGCCCTCCAGCTTCGGCACGTCGACGAAGCGCCGCTCGGCCCAGCTCTGCAGGGCGAGCTCGGCGAACTGCACGCCCTTCGCCGCCTCGCGCAGCGTCCAGCGGAACGGCGCGTCCTCGGCCACATGCTTCAGGAACAGCACCCACTGCTGCTTGAAGGCGTTCTCCATCGGCTCTCGGTCGGGCACGAGCTGCCAGTCCTCGAAGAAGTCGTGGGTCTGCTTCTGGTCGGGATTCCAGACCGGCTTCGGCGTCGCCGCGCGCGGCTGGATGCGGCAGTCGGTGAGGGTCGCCACCGCCGAGCCGAGCGTGCCGTCGACATGGAAGGTGACGAGGTCGTCGCGGCGCACGCGGGTGCACCAGGACGAATTGATCTGCACCACCGCGCCGTTGTCGAGGGTGACGATCGCGTAGGCGGCGTCGTCCGCCGTGGCGTCGTAGCGCTCGCCCTTCTCGTCCCAGCGATCGGGAATGTGGGTGACGCCGAGGCAGGTGAGCGACGTCGGGTTGCCGAACAGGTTGTCGACGACGTAGCGCCAGTGGCACATCATATCGAGGATGATGCCGCCGCCATCTTCCTTGCGGTAGTTCCACGACGGGCGCTGCGCGGTCACCCAGTCGCCCTCGAACACCCAGTAGCCGAAGTCGATGCGGGCGGCGAGGATGCGGCCGAAGAAGCCGCCGTCGATCAGCTTCTTCAGCTTCAGGAGCCCCGGCAGCCACAGCTTGTCCTGCACGGCGCCGTTCTTCACGCCGGCGGCTTCCGCCACGCGGGCGATGTCGAGGGCGTCGGCCAGCGTCTCGGCGATCGGCTTCTCGGTGTAGACGTGCTTGCCGGCGGCGATCGCCTTGCGGATGAGCCCGGCCCGGAGCTGCGTCGAGGCGGCGTCGAAGAAGATCTCGTCCTTCGGGTTCGCCAGCGCCGCGTCGAGGTCGGTCGTCCAGCGGTCGATGCCCCAGGCCTTTGCGAGCGCCTCGATCTTGTCGGCGTTGCGGCCGACGAGGATCGGGTCCGGCATCAGCCGGTCGCCGTTCGCAAGGGTCACACCGCCTTCCTTGCGGATTGCCGCGATCGACCGGATGAGGTGCTGGTTCATCCCCATGCGGCCGGTCACGCCGTTCATGATCACGCCGATCGTTCGCGTCGCCATGTCGTCATCATCCCCTTGTCGCGGCGGCGGGCCGCCGGTTCGGTTCCTGGAGCGGGCGCAGCGCGGCAAAGTCCGGCTCGGCCCCGGCGGCGAAGCCGGAGCAAGCAAGCGAGCCGAGGGCGATGCGGCCGCCGGTGATCGTGAGGTGGAGGCCGCGCTCGTCGCGGCGGTAGAGATCGGGGTGGGCGCGGGCGAAGGCGTCCATTTCTGCCGCGCTCGCCCCGGCCATGCCGTCGACATAGTGGTGGCCGTTACGCTCCACGTGCTCGAGGCCGAGGAGGGCGACGAGGGCGAGGTCCTGCTGGACGGCGAGGCCCGCCTGGCAGGTGAGGTCCTCGCCCGAGAGGACATAGGGTCCGCCGTCCCAGGCCCGGCAGCGGGCGGCGTTGAGGATCGCCCGGAAGACGCCCTTGCAAGTCTTCGAGGAGACACCGCGATAGCCGAGCCCGCGGGCGATGGCGAAGCTCGACAGGTCCGCATCGCTCTCGTCGATGATGACGGGAATACGGGTGCCGAGGGCGCCCAGCGGCTCGGCGACGGCCGCCGCCCGGTGGATCGGCTGTTCGAGATAGAGCACCGATGCCCGCAGCCGCGCGAGCCGCGGCTCCGCCTCGATGCGGTCGAGGAGGGCGGAGACGGACGCGGCGTCCTTGAACTGCTCGTTGCCGTCGAGCGTCGCCCGATAGTCCGGCAGCCGGTCGAGCACCGCGGCGATGCGCACCAGCCGGTCGATGTCCGAGTCCGCGTCGCCGCCGAGCTTCAGCTTGAACCAGGTGAGGCCGTAGGCGGCGATCGCCGCCTCGAGGCTCTCAGGCAGCCCGTCGCCGACCCGCTCGGCGACCTCCGCCTCGGTCAGCGCGTCGACGAGGCCGACGGTGTGGCGGGCGGCGATGGAAGCTTTCGGCGCGAGCGAGGCGAGGAAGGCCGGCAGGTCGAAGCCGGCGAGGTCGGCCGGCAACGGTCCGGCGGCGAGGCCGACGGTGTCCGTGCGGATGGCGTCGTAAAAGGAGATATCGAGCAGCCGGCAGAGCGCGTCGGTGATCGCCCGCGACACCAGCGCCGGACCTAAGCCCTGCACCAGCCCCGGCTCCTCCGGCAGACGCTCCGCCATCGCGCGCTCGAGCCGCGCCGTATGGCCGGCGACCGTGTCTTCACCGCCCTCCGTCGCCGCGTCGCGCGCCGCGGCGAGCGAGCGGCGCAGTTGGTCGACGGTGTCGGCTTCGCTCAGCGCCGGGCTCTTGTCGAACCACTTCGGCACCATCAGCTCGGCGGCGACGCCGGTGGCGCGGCGGCCGTCCGGCAGCGCCACCGTCACCCGCACGAACGCCTGCGGCGCCTCGCGCAGAGTCACCACGCCGAAGCGGAACGGCAGCCGCAGCCGGACGTCGCGCTCGAAGGCCTCGGCGGCCTCGACGGTGATGCCCGGCGCCGTCATGCCCGGCCCTCCAGCCCGTCGAGCACGCCCCTGAGGTAGGCGATCGAGACGGCGGCCGTCGTCGGGGCGTCCGGCAAGTAAACGAACGGTTCAATCGCGACCGGCCTGTTCCAGCCGTGGCGCTGCAGGGCGGCGAGCACGGGGGCGAAGCGATCGTCGCCCTGGCCGGGGCCGCGGCGGTTGCGATCGTTCAGCTGGATGTGGGCGATGCGCCCCGTCGGCAGCCAGCGGTCGAGCACCGCGGCGGCCGGCTCCGCCTCGCTCGCGGCGGCCGCGGCGGTGTCGAGCATGGTGGCGAGACCGGGGGTGCCGGCCGCGTCCACCAGCGCCGCCGCCTCGGCGACGGTGTTGATGAAGCTCGTCTCCGCCGGTGACAGCGGTTCGATGCAGTAGGTGACGCCGGCCTTCGCGGCGGCCGCGCCGGCGGCGGCGAAGTGGGCGAGTGCCGTGGCGCAGGCCCACTCGGCGCCGGCTTCCGGCAGCGTCCGCTGGGCCGGCGAACCGTGCACGAGCACGCTGCCGCCGAGGGCGGCGCAGAGGTCGACGAGCGCCAGCATGGCGTCGCGGGTGCGGCCGGCGACGGACGGGTCGGAATCGGTGATGGAGAGGCCAGCGGGAGCGACGAGCAGCCAGTGCAGGCCGGTGACGACGAGGCCATGGTCTGCGGCGACCTGCTTCAGGCGCGCCGCTTCACGCTCGCAGATGCGGGTGGGGTCTTCGGCGAGGGTGAACGGCGCTACCTCGAGGCCGGCATAGCCGAGCGCGGCGGCATAGGCGCACTGCCGCTCGAACGGCCACTCCCGCAGCACCTCGTTGCAAAGGCTGAACCGCATTTCCGCCCGATGTTTTTGTAACTCGTTGGTTACTTACATCGCGCAAGGGATGGGTGGCTGTCAAGCACAGGGTCGGCCGGGGGGCCGTCTCGGGAGGTGGACGGATGGCGCTGGCTGGCTGCGGTGGGCGAGGGCCCCGCCGGTCGGAAGAGCCGGCCCGCCGCCGGGGGGAGGCGGCGGGCCGGGTGGAGGCCGCGGGTCAGTCGCCGGGGGGAGGGGGCGGTGCCGCGTCGGCCTCCGGGTCCGCCGGGCCGGGCCCCGTCATCGGCGACGAGAACTCCGGGGGCCGGCCGGCGAAGGGCGGAAAGGGTCGGTGGGCGGCGAGCCGCGCCTCGATCTCGGCGAGCCGCTCGGTCTGCTCGGGCGTCAGGACCGGTCGCAGCGCGTCGATGGCGTCCTCGACCGCCTCGGCACGGCGGCCGCGCTCGGCGACGAAGGCCGCGAGGTGCTCGATCCGGGCGAACGGATCGGCTGTCTCGTCCTCCGCGCTCGTGCCCGGCCGCGGCGGCGGGGGCGGTGGTTCCAGCATCGCCACCACGGCCGAGGAGAACGCCCGCCAGGCGTCGAGCTGGTCGACGCGGATGCCGAGGGCGGTCTCGGCCGCGGACAGCATCATCGCCGCCATCGCCGCCGGCGGCGGCCGCGGGCCGTGGCGCCGCTCGCCGTCGTCCGGCCGCGGCTGATGGCGACCGTGCCCCATCATCGGCGGCGGGGGCGGCGGCGGCAGGCCGGGCGCGTCGAAGCGGGCGAACAGCGGCCGCTCGGCGAACCCTGGTCCGTCGCCGCCGGGGCCGTGCCTCGCCGGGCCGCCGTCCAGCATCGGCTGCGGCGGCCGCGGGTCGCCGGCGAAGGCGGCGAGGCGGTCGCCCGTCTTGCCGCCCGGGCCGGCGTCGTTCGCGGCGGCGATCGCCGGCGAAAGCGCCGTGGCGGCGACGATCGCGGCGGCGAAGAGGGTCTGACTGGTCATCGTGGACCTCGTTGGTGGCTCCCCAGCACCCCCTTGCTAGCCCCGCCCCGTTGCCCCGCTTCGTCGCCGCGTGAGAAAGCGTGTCCGCCGGCGGCCGCCGCGTGTCGAAGTGTTGCCGCGCCGGCGGCAGACACGTTCCGTGACAAAATTCCGGTCGCCGCGCCGGCCCGCGGGGCCTACTCACGGGGCTCGCAACCGGCCCCGCCCCTGTCGATGGCCAACGGAACGATGCCCGACCGACCGCCGCTCCCGGCCTCCGCGTCCCCGCACATCCTCGTCGTCGACGACGATGCGGAGATCCGCACGCTGCTCGGCCGCTACCTGGCGGGCCAGGGCTTCCGCGTCAGCCTCGCCGCCGACCGGCGCGCCCTCGAGGCGGAGCTCGCCACGGCAGCGGTCGATCTCGTCGTGCTCGACGTGCTCCTGCCGGACGGCTCCGGTCTCGAGATCTGCCGGGATCTCAGCCGCCGCCGGGCCGCCCCGCCCGTGATCCTGCTCACCGCCCTCAAGGAGGAGGTGGACCGCATCATCGGCCTCGAGATCGGCGCCGACGACTATCTCGGCAAGCCGTTCAACCCGCGCGAGCTCGTCGCCCGCATCCGCGCCGTGCTGCGCCGGGGCGGTGAGAATTCGGCGCCGCCGGAGAGCCGCCGCTGGCACTTCGCCGGCTTCCACGCCGACGCGTCGGCGCGCTCGGTGGTGGGAGCGGACGGCCAGCCGGTCGACCTCACCGGCGCCGAGTTCGACCTCCTGCGCGTGCTGCTCGACAGGCCCGGTCGCGTGTTGTCGCGCGACCAGCTGCTCGACCTCACCCAGGGCCGCGAGGCGGATCCTCTCGACCGCTCGATCGACGTCCTCGTCAGCCGCCTCCGCCGCAAGCTCGGCGACGTGCCGCCCTTCCACCTCGTCAAGACCATCCGCAACGGCGGCTACCAGTTCGCCGCGAAGGTGGAGACGGAAGGGGAGGCGCCGTGACGACCCTGCGCGTCCGCCTCGCCGCCCTCCTCGTGGTGGCGATTGTCGCCGTCGTCGGGCTTGCCACCGTGGTGGCGGTGCTCGTCATCGGGCCACCGGGCCGCGACCGGCCCATCCACGCGATGGCGGCGCAGGTGCGGGTGCTGCAGGCGCTCGCCGCCGAGCGGGCCGGCCTCGCGCCGGCCCCGCCGGCGCCGGCGCTCGTGGCAGAGCCGCCCGGCGAGATCGACCCGCCGATGACGGCCGCCCTCGGCCGCGCCCTCGCCGCGGACGGGGCGGCGATCGGCGCCGAGGTCCGCCGGGTCCGGCATCCGCCGTCGCTGTCGCTCGCGGTGCCGGTCGGCAGCGCCGGCTTCCTCGTCGTGCCACTTGACGACCGGCCGCCGCCCACCGGCGGCTGGCTCATCCTCGTCGGCTGGATGGCGACGATCGTCGTCGGCGTCGCCGCCGTCGCGCTCGTCGGCGCCCGCTGGCTGACGCGGCCGCTCGCCCTTCTCGAGGACGCCGTCGCCGGCGTCGGGGCGGACGGCGCGCTGCCGGTCCTTGCCGAGACCGGCCCGGCCGAAGTGCGGGCGACGGCCGCCGCCCTCAATCGCCTGTCGGAGCGCCTCCAGGCGGCGGTGGCGAGCCGCATGCGCCTCGTCGCCGCCGCCGGCCACGATCTCCGCACCCCGATCACCCGCCTCAGGCTGCGAGCCGAGTTCCTGCCCGACGCCGAGCGCGCCTCCTGGCTCGCCGACCTCGAGGAGCTCGAGCGGATCGCCGACAGCGCCATCGAGCTCGTCCGCGAGGAGGCGGGCGGCGGCGGCGAGCCGGTGCGCCTCGACACCCTTGCCGCCGCCGTGGTGGGCGAACTCTCCTCCCTCGGCCTGCCGGTGACGCTTCAGGCGGCGGACGCCGCCGTCGTCGCGGCGCGCCCGCTCGCCCTGAAGCGGGCGCTGCGCAACCTCGTCGTCAACGCCGCCACCCACGGCGGCGGCGCCCGACTGCGCATCGACGCGCCGGCCGGCGCCGCCACGGCGCTCCTCGTCATCGAGGACGACGGGCCCGGCATCCCGCCCGACCAGCTGTCCCGGGCGCTCGAGCCGTTCTTCCGGGTGGACCCCGCCCGCCGCCGCTCGGCGCCCGGCGCCGGCCTCGGGCTCGCCATCGCCCGGGAGATCGTCACACGCGCCGGCGGCGAGATCCGCCTTGCCAACCGGCCGGAGGGCGGGCTCCGGCAGGAGGTCGTGCTGCCGCGGGCCTGAGCGCCGGCCGCTTCGCCGTGTGGCCCACTTCGGCTATGATGGCTGCCATGAACGCCCTGACGAGCGCCCCGATCACCACTGCCGCCGAGGGACTGCCGCGCCGCGCCTTCACCGTGAAGGACGTCGAGCGGATGGTCGAGGTCGGCCTGATCGGCGAGGACGAGCGCATCGAGCTGATCGGCGGGGAGATCGTGCCGATGTCGCCGAAGGGCCTCAGGCACGAAGTGTTCAAAGCGGAGCTCTGCAGGCTCTGGTACCGAGCGGCGCCGGACGACTTGGAACTGATCCCCGCAACGACTTTCCGCCTCTCGAAGGATACCTACCTCGAGCCCGACGTGGTCGTATATCGCCGCGCCGACGGACTGAGGGGCCTCGCTGGCGGCACCGCGCTCCTCTGCGTCGAGATCGCCGATACGAGCCTTCCCTACGACCTTCGCCGCAAGCCGGCGATCTACGCTGCCTTCGCCGTCGCCGAGCTCTGGGTGATCGACGCCGTCCGCCGCGTCACCCACGTCCATCGCGACCCGGGGGAGGGCGGCTACGGCTCCGTCACCGTCCACCCTGCCGGCGAAACCCTCACGCCGCGGCTCGCCCCGGCCATGACGCTGCGGCTCGCCGATCTCGATCTCGGCGAACTCGACGGCCGCGACTGATCTGCGGCGGCGGCGTTGACGATCGCCGATCGCCCCACCATCTCCGCCCTCGCACACCTTCCGGGGCACGGATTCCATGAAGATCACGCGATGGGCCACTGACAGTGGCGAGGAGCGCTCCGATGGCGTGCCAACGATGAAGGTCGACGCCGGCTCGATCATCGCCTGGCTCGTCGGCGAGGGGCGCAGCCTCGCCTTCTCGGCGCTGATCGACGGCTTCGGCTGGCGCCTCGCCACCGCCGGCCTGCCGGTCGACCGCTTCTCGGTCTCCGTGCGTGTGCTGTCGGCGAGCGTGCTCGCCGTCACCGCCGTCTGGCGGCCGCGGCAGCCGCTCGAGTTCCGCACCTTCGACTATGTCGACCGCGACGCCGGCTTCTACGACCGCAGCCCCTTCAAGGTTGTCTACGAGACCGGCCGGCCGCTGCACGTCGACCTCCGCACGACGCCCGACGACCGCTTCGGCATCGTCCCGGAGCTGAAGAAGGAAGGCTACCAGCACTACCATGCCCTGCCGATGAACTTCGCCGACGGGGTGCAGAACGCCGCGACCCTCGCCTCCAAGGCGCCCGAGGGCTTCAGTGCGGACCAGCTCGCCCTCGTCGAGGCGGTGATGCCGGCTCTCGCGGCGGTCATCGAGATCCGCACCTACCACCGTGTGCTGCGCGAACTCCTCGCCACCTATGTCGGCCGCGGCCCGGCCGAGGCGATCATCGGCGGCACCGTCTTCCGCGGCGACGTCAAGACGATGCGCGCGGCGCTCCTGTTCGCAGACCTCCGCGGCTTCACGTCCCTGTCGACGCGCCTGCCGCCGGAGGCGACGGCCGAGCTCCTCAACCGCTACTACGACGTGCTCGTGCCGGCGGTGACGGAGCGCGGCGGCGACGTGCTGAAGTTCATCGGCGACGGCATGCTCGCCGTCTTCGAGCACGAGGACGAGGGCCTCGACGCGGCGAAGCGGGCCCTCGCGGCCGCCGAGGCGGCGCTCGTCAACGGCATCGAACTGTCGGCCGGCGGCGAGCCCGTCCGCTTCGGCGTCGCGCTCCATCACGGCGAGGCGGTCTACGGCAACGTCGGCGCCCTCGACCGGCTCGACTTCACCGTCGTCGGCCGGGACGTCAACGAGGTCGCCCGCATCTCCTCCCTCTGCGGCCAGCTCGGCAAGCCGATGCTCGCCTCCCGGGCCTTCGCCGGCATGATGTCGGACCGCTTCCGCCCGGCCGGCGCCCACCTTGTGCGCGGCATCGCCGATCCCCTGCCGGTGTTCGAGCCGGCGGCCGTCTCGCTCGCGGCACCGCAGGCCGCCGAGGCGCTCGGATGAGCCGCGGGCCCGAGCGCGTCCGCATCGCCGCCGTCCAGCTCGAGATCGAACGACCCGCCTCCTTTGCCGCCTGGGCGGACCGGATCGCCGACCTCGTGCGCGATGCCGCCGACACCGGCGCCGACCTCGTGGTCTTTCCGGAATACGGGCTCCTCGAGCTCACCGGCATCTTCGAGGACGCGGTGGCGGCCAGCGACGTGCGGTCGCTCGCGGCGATCGGCACCGTGCTGCCGGAGGCGCTCGGCCACTTCGCCGGCCTCGCCCGCCGTGCCGGCGTCCACATCCTCGCGCCGAGCGCGCCCGAGCCCGGTGCGGACGGCCGCCTGCGCAACGTCGCCCGTCTCTACACGCCCGCCGGCGGCGTTGGCGTGCAGGAGAAGATCGTCATGACGCGCTTCGAGCGCGCGCCCTGGGGCATCGTCGGCGGCGGGCCGGTGCGCGTCTTCGACACGGCGCTCGGCCGCTTCGGCGTGGCGATCTGCTACGACGTGGAGTTCCCGCTGATCGCCCGGGCGATGGTGGAGGCGGGCGCCGAGTACATCCTCGCGCCGAGCTGCACCGACACCCTCGCCGGCTTCCACCGCGTGCGCACCGGTGCCCGGGCGCGGGCGCTCGAGGGCCAGTGCGTGGTCGTCCAGGTGCCGACGGTGGGAATGGCGTCGTGGTCCGGCACTCTCGACGCCAACCGCGGCGCCGCCGGCTTCTACGGCCCGCCGGACGACGGCTTCCCCGACCACGGCGTCATCGCCCAGGGCCCGCTCGACATCGGCCACGTGCTCGTCGGCGAAGTCGACCGGGCGGCGGTCCGCCGGGTGCGCCGCGACGGGCAGGTGCTGACGCGCGCCCACTGGCCGGAGCAGGGCGGCGGCGCCGCCCCGCCGTGCGAGGTCGTGCGGCTCGACTGAGCCGCACGTTTGGGAGTGCTCGCGGCCCGACTGAGCCGCACGTCGGAGGTTGCCCGCGGCTCGATGGAGCCGCGGCGCTCAGAGCCCGCCGCGCTCGAGGGAGAAGATCACCGTCACCTCGGCCGAAAGCTCCACCGAGCCGGCCTCGATGGGCGGAGCCGGCGCGGCCTCGGCGGCCATCCGCATCATCGGGCGCGGCGCCATCTCCGCCGACATCTCCGAGATCGCCAGCACGCGACCCGCCTTGGCGTTCGCCGCGGCGGCATAGAGGTCCGCCTTGCGGCGGGCGTCGCGGACGGCGCCCTCCCGGGCCTGGTCGCGCAGGATGGTGTCGTCGTCGATGGTGAAGGAGACGCCGTCGATCTGGTTGGCCCCGGCGCGCACGGCCGCGTCGAGAAGCTCGCCGAGCTTGCCGACCTCGCGCACCCGCACCGTGACGCCGTTGCGGACCGTGTAGCCGGCGATCCGCGGCGGCGCGTCGTCGTCGTTGCGGTCGGCGTAGCGCGGATAGACCGAGAAGCCGGAGGTCTGCACGTCGGCGGACCCCACCCCGGCGGCCTTCACGGCGTCGATCAGCTTCGCCGTGTCGCGCGAGTTGCCGGCGAGCGCCGCGTCGGCGGTGTCGGCGTCGGTGACGACCGACAGCGACACCATCGCCGTGTCCGGGGCGCCCGAGACGGTCGCCGAGCCGGTAACGACGATGCGCCCGTCCGCCGGCAGCGCCAGCATCTGCTGCGCCGCGGCGCGCTCCGCCGGCGCGAGGGCGAGGAGGGCGCCGGTGGCGAGGACGGCGGCGAGCGCGGCGGTTCGGCCGCGGCGGAAGGACATCATCGGATCGTCTCCCAGACTGTCGCGCCGGCGATCGTCGGCCGGCTGCGACGCGACGGCTCCCACGCCATTGCGACCGCAATACGACGTGCTATGACGCGGTGACGCGCCACGCGCGCGGGCCCGTAGCTCAATGGTTAGAGCCGGCCGCTCATAACGGTCTGGTTGCAGGTTCGAGTCCTGCCGGGCCCACCAAAGAGCTTTGCGCAGGCGAGCCATCTGTAGAGGCTGAGGCACCATGGCCAGAGCAGCAGTCAGCAAGGCGGAAGCTGAAAACGCGATACGGTCGTTGTGCGGGCAGTGGGCAGACGAGAGAGGATTCAATCAGATCGACTACGGGGGGCTCAATTTCCACCCCAGTTACCATGAGTTTAAAGGCTGGGCGGAATCGAAAGGATACGGCGGTTATTGGAATTTTCGATCCAGAATGGGCGCGAACTACGATGCAGAGATGTGGTTCGACGAAGAGTTCAAATTAATGTGGCGCCGGTAGAGTCTGCTGGTGTATTGATATAGTTGTAGGAATTTCTGACGGCTCCGGCAAATTGATTACGAGGACTCGGGAGGAGGAAGAATGAGGTGCCCGCACTGCTTAGTCGAGTTTCATGATGATTGGTACCAAAATCCCATAAGCTACTACAGTGTATTTCTCAAAAAGAGTGTAATAACATCCAAATGTCCAGCGTGCAAAAAATATATTGTAAAATTTAGGCATGATACTGATAATATTGATGGAAGAGTATCGCTGGTCGAGCCGACACGAATTGGCAGAAAGCCGGTTCCATCTCAGGTTCCATTGGACATTTCTGGGGATTATGTCGAGGCTTGCGATGTTCTTCATATCAGTCCAAAGGCCTCAGCAGCATTGTCTCGACGTTGTCTTCAATCAATTCTTCGCTCTCAGGGCTACAAGGGGAAGGATTTGTCTAAGGAAATTGACGCTATACTTGCCGAGCCGGACCCGCGAAAGGCTATTCCAAGCACCCTACGTGAAGTTGTTGATGGCATTAGGAATTTTGGCAACTTTTCTGCTCATCCAATTGATGACAAGACTACGCTGCAAATTATTGACGTTGAGCCTCATGAGGCAGAGTGGTGTCTAGAAATAATAGAGGAGATGTTCGATCATTTTTACGTCAGACCTGCAGCTGCCGCTGCGAAAAAGGCGGCACTTAATCAAAAACTCGCCGCAGCAGGAAAGCCGCCGGCAAAGTAGGCGCCATTGGGGATGGGCTCCAGCACTTTTGTTTCACCAAGCCGACCAGCCCTCAGGGTTCCCCCGCTCACAACGCCCGATTTCAGCGGGCTAACGCTATGCTCAGTCGCCGTTACGCAGCCCCTCCACCAGCCCGTCGCCGACAAAGTGCGGCCCGTCGAAGAGATAGAGCGGGTAGCCGGCGAGCGCCTCGATCTGCGGGGCGACCTCCTCGGCGATGGCGGCGCGGAAGCCGCCGCCTTCGGCCGGGCGGAAGGCCTCGACGATGACGCGCAGGCGTTCCCGCCCGAGCTTCGCCGCGAGCGCGTCGGCGTAGTCCCGCGCGACCTTCGGCGTGCGGGCGTGGACGCCGACGCCGTCCTGGAAGAACACGCCGATGTCGGCGGGCAGCCAGCCGGCGAGCCAGTCGGCGAGGGTGCCGGCCCCGACGTTGGCGCTGTCGTAGACGCTGATCCACAGGGGCCGCGGCAGCGGCGCAAGCAGCTCGGCGAGCCGCGGCGCCTCCTGCCAGGTCGGGTCGACCTCGACGGGGAAGTACCAGCCGGTGACGTTGAGCCGTGTCGGCAGGTAGGCGAGGCGGAGCGACAGGGCGGCGAGGCCGGCGATGTCGGCGCGCGCCTCGCGCTCGCCGAAGCGGCCGGCGAGCCCAAGGATCACCTCTCTCGCCCACGGCTCGCGGGCGATGCGGCTCCAGTCCGGCAGCACCGGCACGGTCGGCAGGCCGGCGTCCGCCACGAACGACTGGCCGTCGACGACGATCCACTGGACGAGAAGCTCGTGGGCGCCGAGGTCGTGCCAGCGGCCGGCGATGCCGACGGTGGCGTTGTCCGGCTGCCAGACGATGCCGTCGACGAGCGGCGGCGTCGTCGGCCGGATCGTCCGCCAGAGCATGGTGCCACCCGCTGCGGCGACGAGCGCCCCGGCCGCCAGCGATCCCGCGACCAGGCGGCGCGACGGCTGCCGCGGCGGGTTGGCCCGCGCCTGCGGTTCCGGGCTCAGTAGGACACCGTCATGCCGGCGAACAGGCCGCGGGCGCGGTTGTCGCCGGCGAGCTTGAAGCGGTACTGCACGTTCATGTCCACATAGGAGCGCGGTGCCGCGTAGGTGTCCTCGCGGAACCAGTAGCGGAGCGCGAAGCCCGGCCCGGCCCCGAGCGCACCGGGGTCCTCGAAGCTCGAATCGTAGCTGCCGCCGAGGGCGAGGAAGGGCGTCGCCACCAGCTTGTCGCTGATCGGATCGAGGCGGAAGCTCTCGCCGACCCGGCCCTCGAAGACGGCGACGTTCTGGGCCGTCTCGAAGAACCGGTCGGCCTCGCCGTAGACCTGCCAGGTCGTCCAGTGCGGATCGACGACGTTGAGATCGGTGCCCGCGCCGGCCGAGAAGGCGGCGCGGGCGAGCCAGTCCTCGCGCGAGGCCGAGCCGAGCTTCACGAGGCGGGCGCCCTCGAAGATGAGGTTCCAGTCGGAAAAGGGCTTCCAGCGCACGCCGACGAGGCCCTGCAGCGTCTCCGGACCGGTCTTGCCGCCGCGCTCGTCGTAGATCGTCTCGAAGGCGCGGGCGAACACCTCGACGAGGGCGCCGTTGCGGTAGCCGATCTCCGGCGGCCGCCAGTAGACCTCGGCGCCGAGCTGGCCGACGTTGCGCCCGCCGCTCGGCGTCGGCGCCGTCGTCGAGCTCGGCATGACGCCGACGGCGCCGTAGGTGACCGTCAGGTAGGCGCCCCAGGTGCGGGTGATGTCGGCCACCTCGCGGCGGAGCCCGAACAGGTACTGCGGGTCGACCTCGATCTCCCCCGCCCGCGCCGCGTCGATGCCCGCCTTGAAGAACTCGACCGCCTCGGCGTTGCGGAAGCGCCGCTTGGCGACATAGGCGGCGTCCAGGAAGGTGCGGCCCTTCAGTTCGCCGGCCGCCGCGGCCTTCTCGTAGTAGGGCAGGGCGAGGGCGTCGTCGCCGGCACTCGTCGCCAGATACGCGATGTCGAGGTCCGAGGCGCCAGCGAGCGAGCCGTCGGCGAGGGCGGCTTCGAGAAGGGCCCGCGCCTCGTCCTGTCGGCCGAGTTCGCCGAGAAGGGTGATGACGCTGCGCGTCGCGACCGTCCGCTCGGTGGGGCCAGTCGCGAGGGCGCGGGCGCTCTCGAAGGCGGCGAGCGCGTCCTCCTTGCGCTCAAGGGCGAGAAGGGCGAAGCCGCGGCGCGAGGCGACGGCGTAGCTGGCCTCACCCGCGAGCGGCTCCAGCAGGTCGAGCGCCGCCTGCGGCTGGTCTGCGGCCATCGCCGCGTCGGCGGCGGCAAGGCGGAGCGACCGTGCCTCCGCGGCCCGCGTCGGCCCTAGCCGCAGCGCCGCCTGGAAGTCGGCGAGGGCGCCGGCGGCATCGCCGCGCTGCAGGCGGAGATTGCCGCGCTGGGTGAACAGCGAGACGGTCGGCCGCCGCGCGAGGAGTTCCGTCAGGATCGCCTCCGCCTCGCTCGTCCGGCCGGCGGCAAGCGCCGCATCGGCGAGCGCGAGCCGCAGCGTCCACGCCTCCGGCGATCCGGGCGGCAGCAGCCGGAGGGCAGCTGCGAAGTCGTCGGCCGCTGCCCCGTCGCGGCCGAGGGCCTGGCGTAGATAGCCGCGCTGCGCCAGCAACTCGGCATCGGGGCGCGCGGCGATGAGGGCCGAGAGCACCGTCTCCGCCTCGGCCTTGCGGCCCGCCGCGGAGAGCGCATCGGCGAGGAGGACCCGGTAGTCGCGCCGGTCTGGGGCGAGGCGAACGGCGGCGCGGGCCCGCTCCACCGCCACCGAGGCGCGTCCCGCGGCGAGGGCCTTGAAGCCGGCGTCGGCCTCGACGAAGGCGGGATCGAAGGTGGGCGGCGCGCCGCCGATGGCGTCGCGGTAGTCGAGGGTGTCGAAGGAGCGGCGGTCCGCCTGGAAGGCGAGGCGCTCGCGAATGGTCGCCAGCCGTTCGGCGATGCGCGGGTCGGACGCATCGGCCCGGCGGGCCTCCGCCGTGGCGGCGGAAAGGTCGTCGGCGGCGATGAGGGCGTCGACGAGCTGCACCCGCAACTGCTCGGAATCGGGGCGCTGGCGAAGCGCCTCGCGCAGCAGCGAGACGGCCGTGGTGAAGTCGCCGTCGGCGACGGCCTGGTAGGCGCGCGTCGCCAGCGCGAGCGGCGGGCCGGAGAGCGGCAGCTCGATCGTCTCCTGGGCGGTGGCGCCGAGCGGCACCACCAGCGCGAGCGCCAGCAGCATGGAGGCCGACGGAATCCGAATCCGTCGAGCCCGTCGTGGCGGGGACGCAGCGCGCCCGCCGAACAACGCCCGCACCATCCCCAGTCCTTCGACGCGAGAACCGCCCTGTCGCGGCATCCGGTCGGCTCGTGATTGTTGCGGTTCGAGCCGCCGACGGCGCCGAGTCTCACTGATTCGGTCGGTTTCTCCGAGCCCGGCGTGAATCGCGCCGCGAAGAAAGTCTCCGCGTCGATCGACGCTCGCCGTTCAGGCGGCTTCCTGCTGCTGCAATGCCAGGGCGCGGGCGAGCGTGTCCGGCGACAGCACGCCGGACCGCACCAGGAAGTCGCCGATGCGGCCGTGCTGCTCGGGGCGGTAGAGCGTCATCGCCTTGTCGAAGGCGGCGCGGTCGATCAGGCGATGCTCGATGAGGACGTCGCCGAGGAGCGGCCTCGCGTGGCCCGCGGCGACGTCGTCGAGCGCCGTCTCGTCGCCCCGCAGCATCCGCAGTCCGGCCGCCACTTCGCTCTCCCGCGCGATCACCTGGATCGGCTCGGCTCCGAGCAGGGCGGTGAGCTCCGCCAGGGCCTCCGTCGTCAGCGGCGAGGCGGTGGCGAGGATCGCCCGGCCCTCGGCGCTGCGTCCCGCTGCGAGAACCCGGTAGCGCACCGAGGACGACAGCGGCAGGTCGGCGGCGTGCGCATGCAGGTCGTCCGCCGTCAGCGCGATCCGGCCGAGGCCCGCCTGCACGGCGATCGCCTCGGCGAGGGTCTCCTCGTCGAGCCAGCCGTTGATGACGAGGATGCGGCCGAGCGGCAGGGATTTCGTCTCCTGCTCCGCGAGGGCGGCCGTGAGGCGCCTCTCGTCCACCACCTGCCAGGTGGTGAGGAGTTCGCCGAGCCGCCGGCGCCGCTTCTCCAGCACCGCCTCGGACGGGAAGTCGTGGGCGGTCTTGTCCCAGGCGATGCGCGTGCCGAAGAGGAGGTGGCCGATGAACAGCTTCCAGGCCCGCGCTGCGGCCATGAAGTTCACGAAGTTGGCGACGATCATCCGCGGGATCGACAGGAGCCCGTGCTCCCAGCCGTAGATCCGCGCGACGAAGTAGAAGCGCTGCACCGCCCGGAGGGCGAGCGCCACCGCGTTGGCGACCAGCAGCCAGGCGAACACGCTGTCCGGCTCGAACAGCGGCGGGAAGCGGATGAACCAGACGCCTGCCGCGGCGAGGAACCAGAAGGCGACCAGGTTGAAGGCGATCAGGTAGCCGGCGATGTTGATGAACTGGGTGAAGATGCCCTTGCGGTCGCGGAAGAGCAGGTAGCGGGCCGCGAGCGAGCCCGTCCAGCCGATCTGCTGCCAGCTCTGCAGGCCGATGCCGACCGTCCAGCGGGCCTTCTGGCGATAGGCGGCCCGGAAGGCGTTGGGGAAGTATTCCCGCACGCAGAGCGGCATGCGGATGCGCACCTCGCGCTCCGGCCCGAAATTGAAGAGGAGGCGCCGCTTCGTCGAGAACTCGACCGGGAAGCGGGCGAAGATCGAGGTCATGCCGGCGCGCGAGAGCCGCTCGCCGATGTCGTAGTCCTCGGTCAGCGTGTCGGTGTTGAAGGGCTGATTGTCGGTCTCGGCGGCGAGCGTCATCAGCGCGCGGCGGGAGAAGCAGGTGCCGACGCCCGCCGACGGCACCACGCCCGCCATGCTCTCGCGCACGACGAGGTCCTTGGCGTGCCACTCGGCGAACTCGTCCATGTAGGTGCCGGCGACCATCTCGAACCAGTCGCGGTCGAGCGACACCACCGGGATCTGGATGAGGTCCTTGCGCGGCAGCAGGTAGTTGAAGAACTTCAGCTCGAGCGGATGCAGCACGTCCTCGCTGTCGTGCAGCACCATGCCGGCGAACTGGATGCCGGTGCGCTTCTCGTGGTTGAGGATCGCCTGGACGATCCAGTTGAGGCAGTCGGCCTTGCAGGTCGGGCCGGGATGGGGAACCTCCACCCGCACCACCTGCTTGAAGCGCCGCCGCATGCGGTCCACCTCGCCGATCGTGGCGGCGTCGTTCACGTAGGTGCCGACGAAGACGACATAGTTCCGGTACTCGAGCACCGACACCATGCTCTCGAGCATCGCGGCGATGACGTCGGACTCGAGCCAGGCCGGCACCATGATCGCCATCGGCTGCTCGGCGCGGGCGCGCAGCTGCTCCGCCGTCAGCGGCTTGTACCAGCGCTTCACCGTCAGCGTGCGCCACGCCTCGCGGATCCAGAACCAGGCGTCGATGAAAAGGTCGTCGATGCTCGAGATCAGGATGAGGACGGCCACGAGGATGGCCGCTCCCTCGAGCCACGACTGGTAGGCCGCGATCAGATAGGGCCAGTAGAGGTCCATGACGGTCCGCCCGGCGCGTCAGCCCTGGCTCTTGCGCGCCTTGCGCCGGGCGACGGCAGCCCGGACGAGGAGCAGGAGGAAGAGGAGCACGCCGAGGGTGGCGAGCGGCACCGCCCAGCCGAGCCCCGAGCCGCTCGGCAGGGCCTGCACCACCGGCTGGAGCTCCGTCGGCAGCCACGCGCTGATGTCGCTGCCGGCCGGCAGAAGGCTCTCGAGCGGCCGGCTGGTCTCGATGGTGCGGCTGCCACCCACCTCGGCGAGCACGCCCGCCGGGCCGACGATCGCCACGTCGCCGCGGCCGAGGCGGATCGGCTTCTCGAAGGCCGGCGCCTCGCGGCCGACAGTGGCATAGGCGACGCCGGCGATCTCGCCCGCCCGCACTACGTCGAGGACGCCGATGTCGTCGAGGCCGGAGATGTCGAGAACCGGACTGCCGGCGGCATTGTCGACGATTAGCCGTCCGGCTTCCGCGCGCGCCTGGCCGTTGAGGCCGGCGACCGCCGCACCGACCGAGAGGAAGGGCTTCTTCGGCGTCACCGGGGTGGCTGCGGCGGCGACGACGAGGTCCGCCTTGTCGGACGCGATGCCCACCGCCTCGGCCACGGCCACCAGCGTCGGCAGGCTGGACGTGGCGTCCTCGAGGGCCGCGGCCGGCACGATGACGTCGGCGCCGCCGGCATAGCGGGCGATCATCCCGACGAAATCGTCCGTCGCGGCGACGGCGCCGAGCTCAACGTGGCTCGTCGGCAGCACCGCCGCCGGATAGGCCTGCGGCGTCTCGCGGCAGTGCTCGCCGCCCGGCTGGCGCTGGAACGTCACCCTCAGCACGTTGGTGGCGGCGAGGGCGTAGCCGGGGATGCGGGCGGTGATCCGCTCCGGGTGGCCGTCGGCGGTCAGCATCTTCGCGCCGAGCAGCACGTCGTTCAGATAGACGGTGGCGACCGGCGCCGTCGCGGTGGCCCCGGGGGCGGCGGCAACGTCGACGACGAGGGTCTCCGGAACGCGGCCGGCCCGGGCGATCGAGCCGAGCCCGAAGGTCGCCGTCCAGTCGCCGCGGGCGAGCACCTCGATCGGGCCCGGCGTGCCGCCGAGGTCGGAGAGCGGCAGGACGTCGGAGGCCGGCAGCGACGGCTCGGCGACGCGGGCGACGACGCTGCGCGTCAGCACGATCCGGTGCCAGAGCTGCGCGAAAAGGCCGGCGGCCTCCGCCCCGGCCTCCGGCGCGACGGCGATGACCGGCAGGCCGGCGAGGCTCGCGACGCGGACGGCATTGGCCGCGGCCGGTGCGGTGAGGGCGTTCGCCGGTCCGCTCCGCCACTCGGCAAGGGACTCGGACGCGGCAGGCGCGCTCGCGGCCACCTCGGCGGCGAGGGCGTCGAGTGCCGCGCCGACGGTAGCCATCAGCGCCGCATCCGCCACCGCCACGTCGGCCCGCAGCGTCGCGCCGCCGAGCGTCAGCAGGGCGCCCGCCTCGGCCTCGCTCGCAAGCACGTGCGAGCCGCCGCCGGCGAGCGCGGCATAAGCGGGGATCGACCGGAGAGCCGCCGGCACCGTCACGCCGGCGAGGTCGACCGTGTCGCCCTTCGCCGGCAGGCTGGCGAAGCTCGGCCGCTTGCCGGCCCGCACGAGGGCGACGCCGATGCGCCAGGCGGCGTCGTAGGAGCGCTCCTCGAGCGCACGGCCGGCGAGGAGGACCACCGGGCGGGCCGGCAGCGCCGTCCAGGCGGTGGCGAGGTCGTCCACCGCGGCGCCGTCGAAGGCATAGGCGAAGCGCGTGTCCGGACCGATGGCGAGGGCGTTGGCGATCTGCCGCTCGTCCTCGCAGGCGTCGACGGAGATCTGCGAGGACCAGGCGAGCCCGAGCTGCACGAAGCCGCTCGGCCGCGCCGCCCCGTCGACGCCGAGGCTGACGGAGGCATCGCCGCCGTCGTTGGTGAAGGCGCGGGCCGAGACCGGGAACCCGTCGAGGGACAGCAGCAGCGTGGAGCGGCCCGGGATGGCCCTCAGGTAGCGCGCGTCGAAGTCGAGGGTCGCATCGGCGATCGGGATGCCGGCCGGCACCGGCAGGTAGATCTCGCGGCGCGCGTCGAGCGAGGCGAGCACCTCCGGGCGGTCGAAGCCGAGTTCGCGCAGCGTCACCGTGCGGGAGACCTGCCGCTGGCCGAGCAGAGCGGTCAGGGCCGATGCCGCGTCGCCGGTCGCCACGTCCTGGGCGCGCGCGGGTCCGGCAGCGGCGAAGAGCGCCAGGCCGACCGCGGCCGCGAGTGCCGGAAGGTGTGCCGCAACGGTCGGGCGTGGGGGCTGCCGGCCGATGCGGCGGGGGGCGGAGGCATGGGTCATCGGTCTCATTCCTGTCCGGCCGTGGCCGGCCGCGCGGGCGCATCCGCCCCGGCGAAGGCGTCGAACGTGCGGGCGGGTGCGAACTCGTGGACGGGCCGGCCGAGGAGGCCGTCGACGATGCGGGCCGCCGCCCGTCCGTCGCCGTACGGATTGACGGCGCGCGCGAAGCGCAGGCGCCACGCCTCGTCGTCGAGCAGGCGCCCGACCTCGGCGACGATGCGGTCCGGGTCCGTTCCGACGAGGCGGACGGTGCCGGCCTCGAGCGCCTCCGGCCGCTCCGTCACCTCCCGCATGACGAGGACGGGGCGGCCGAGCGACGGCGCCTCCTCCTGCACGCCACCCGAGTCCGTCAGCACCACGTCGGCGCGGCGCATCAGGTGGACGAAGGGCAGGTAGTCGAGCGGCTCGATGAGGTGGACGTTCGGGAAGCCGGACAGCGCCGCATTCACCGGCCCGTGGACGTTCGGGTTGAGGTGGACGGGATAGACGATGTCGAGGTCGCTGCGGCGGGCGAGGGTCGCAAGGGCCGTGCAGATCCCCTCGAAGCCGGCGCCGAAGTTCTCGCGGCGATGACCCGTGACGAGGAGCAGCCGCCGGCCCGGCCGCAGGAACGCGAAGCGCTCCTCGAGCGTCGCCCGCAGCGCCGGGTCGGCGTCGAGGCGGCGGACCGTCTCCTGCAGGGCGTCGATGACGGTGTTGCCGGTGACGAGGATGCGGCCGGCGACGGTCTCCGCCTCGAGGTTCGCCTTGGCGGTGGCGGTGGGGGCGAACAGTAGGCCGGCGACGACGTCGACGACGCGCCGGTTGAACTCCTCCGGCCAGGGCTGGCCGAGGTCGCGCGTGCGCAATCCCGCCTCGACGTGGCCGATCCGGACGCGGCGATGGAAGGCCGCCACAGCCGCCGCCATCGCCGTCGTGGTGTCGCCGTGGACGAGGATGCAGTCCGGCTGCTCGGCGAGGATGACGGGATCGAGCGCCGTCAGGGTGCGCGCGGTCAGGTCCGACAGGGTCTGGCCGGCCGCCATCAGGGCAAGATCGTGGTCGGGGCGGATGCCGAACAGCGTCAGAACCTGGTCGAGCATCTGCCGGTGCTGGCCGGTGACGCAGACGATCGACCGGACGTCCGGCTCGGCGGCGAGGGCCGTCACGACCGGCGCCATCTTCAGCGCCTCGGGCCTCGTCCCGAAGATCGAGAGAACACGGATCAAGATGCACACTCTGTTCGCCCGCCACGGGCGCGGCGGTGGCCGGCCACGGCGCGGAGAGAACAGTGGCGCGGGAGGAGGAGCCGGGACGCCGACCGCGGAAGAAACCATGGGCGGCCGGGGCATTGAGGTGCCCCTTCGTCCAGTTCCCCGCGGGCCGCCCGGAGCACATCGAGCCAGAAACGACAGAGCCGCTTCTGGTCGCTTCTCCATCACCGCACGCCATGCACCCCCCGATGCACGCGCGGTCGACGGGCGGCATACGCTCACAGTGCGAAGTCGCTGTCCAGTTACAACTCGGCAACGCCTGCGACACTGTCTCGGCGGCCGAACCGGGCCTCCGAAGGGGGGGCCCCCTGTCGGCGCGGGGCACGGCAGATCGTCCTTGGAAGGCGCGGCGGTCCTTCGTCCGCGCCCTTCGGACGAGAGGAGAGCCCGATGACCGACCACCATGCCGTCCTCGAAGCCCTTGCCGGAGGCTTCGCAGCGGTCGCTGCCGGGGACGCGGCCGGCGCCGTTGCCGGCCTTGCGCCGGACGTTGTCGCCTACGAACTGCAGCCGCCGCTCGCCTTCGCGGGCGAAGAGGCGCGCGACCGGGAGGGCCTCGAGGCGTGGTTCGCCACCTGGCGGGCGCCGCCGCGGATCGAACTCGCCGACCCGCAGGTGTCCATCGAGGGACCCCTCGCCGTCGTCTTCGGCCTCGCCAACATGCGCGGCCGCAAGGTCGACGGCGCGGATGTCGACCTCTGGTACCGGGCGACCTTCGTGCTCAGGCACAGCGGAGCCGAGTGGCAGATCGTCCACTCCCACACCTCGGTGCCGTTCCGCATGGACGGAAGCGAGAAGGCGGCGCTGGATCTGCGGCCCTGAGGGTGGCGCGGGCCCGGCGGCCCGGCTCAGGCTTCGGGATCGTCGCCCGGCTTGCGGTTCAGCGCGTCGGCGAGCGCCTCGATGCGCTCGGCCGCGGCCTCCAGCCGGTAGGCGACGTCGTGCTCGATCTCGTCGGTGCGGCTGAGGACGGAGTCCCGCGATTCCTTGAGGGCCGCCACCTCGGCCTGCGCCGCCTGCAGGCGGCGTTCGGCCTCCGAGAGCTGGTCGGTCATCATGATGCCGGCCATCACCGTCAGCCGCTGGTCGCCGATCTCGCCGAAGCTGCCGCGCAACTGCGAGATCGCCGCATCGAAGCGGCGGGCGAGACCGGACAGCCGGTCCTCCTCGCCGTCGTCGCACGCCATGCGGAACGTCCGCCCGTTGATGGTGACGCTCACCTGCGCCATGTCGTCACCTGCGCTCCGCCTTTGTCCGACAACCGGTCCAAACCTCAGCCTCCGTGCCGCTCGAGCACGGCCCGGATCGATTCCATCGCCGCGACCAGACGCCGGGAGACTTCGCGGTTCGCCTCCTCCAGCCGCGCCGACCGCGCCGCCGACTGGTCGAGGTCGAGAGCGAGCTTCGAGCGGTCCTCGCCGAGGCGCTGCAACTCGGTCTCGAGCGTGACGAGCGACCGGTCGACGTCGAGCCGACGTCCCACCGACATCTCGAGCCGCCCGATCGCCTGATCGAGCCTCGCCATCGACGCCTCAAGGCTCCGCCGCTCCGCCATCGTCCGATCCCGCCGACCCCATGCGGCGACCAACCGCCGGCCTTTCGTCTGACATGCTCCGATTCGGAGCCTTTCGCGGACCTTACGCGTCCGCCCCGCGCGGGTCGAGCGGCCGGACGGCGGCGCCGCGATCGACGCTTCGCGCCCGCGGCACGGTTTGCGGCGGCGCACGGCGACGGCGTGCCGCGCCGCCGGTGCGTCCACCGCGCGAGCCCTCGCGTTGACAGCGGGGGGCTTGCTGCTAAGCAGTGCCCCCGAGCCTGTGGCCGACCCCTCCGGTCGCGGCGGCCGGCGCCACGACGGCGGGCGATGCAGTCGGACGGCGCCGGCGGCGACCCGCGTTTCCACGAGAGACGGACCTCGCATGATCGACAGCGACAAGCACAAGCGGATGGCCGATGCGCTCCGCGTCCTCGCCATCGACGCGGTGGAGGCCGCCAAGTCCGGCCATCCGGGCCTGCCGATGGGCGCCGCCGACATCGCCACCGTCCTCTTCGGCCAGGTCCTGAAGTTCGATCCGACCGCTCCCCAGTGGCCCGACCGCGACCGCTTCGTGCTGTCGGCCGGTCATGGCTCGATGCTGCTCTACGGGCTCCTTCACCTCAGCGGCTACGAGGACTTCCCGCTCGACCAGCTGAAGCGTTTCCGCCAGCTCGGCTCGCGCGCCGCCGGCCATCCGGAATACGGCCACGGCGCCGGCATCGAGACGACCACGGGCCCGCTCGGCCAGGGCATCGCCACGGCCGTCGGCATGGCGCTCGCCGAGCGGATGATGAACGCCCGCTTCGGCGACGATCTCGTCGACCACCGCACCTATGTGCTCGCCTCCGACGGCGACCTCATGGAGGGCATCAGCCACGAGGCGATCTCGATCGCCGGCCACCTGAAGCTGTCGCGGCTGATCGTCCTCTACGACGACAACGGCATCTCCATCGACGGTCCGCTCAGCCTCGCCGAGACGGGCGACGCGGTGGCGCGCTTCGAGGCCGCCGGCTGGGCCGCCACGCGCGTCGACGGCCACGATCCCGCCGCCGTGCTGCACGCCCTCGAGGTCGCCCGCGAGAGCGACCGGCCGACAATGATCGCCTGCAAGACGGTCATCGGCTTCGGCGCGCCGAAGAAGGCCGGCACGGCCGCCGCCCACGGCTCGCCGCTCGGGTCCGCCGAGGCGGCCGCCGCCCGCGCCGCCTACGGCTGGACGGCCGAGCCGTTCGACCTGCCCGCCGATGTCCGCGACGCCTGGCGGATCAGCGCGCTGAGGGCCGGCCAGGGCCGCAAGGAGTGGGAGAAGCGCTACCGGGCGCTGCCCCCGGAGGAGCGCGCCGAGTTCGACCGCCGCGTCCGCGGCGACCTGCCGGTCGGCTTCGACGACGCCATCCGCGCCTACAAGCGCCGCCTCGCCTCCGACCGCCCGACGGTGGCCACCCGCAAGGCGTCGGAGATGGCCCTCGACGTGGTGAACGCGGTGGTGCCGGAGACCGTCGGCGGCTCAGCCGACCTCACCGGTTCGGTCAACACCCGCAGCAGCGGGATGGTGTCGGTGACGCCGGACGACTTCTCGGGCCGCTTCGTCCACTGGGGCATCCGCGAGCACGGCATGGCCGCCGCGATGAACGGCATGGCCCTGCACGGCGGCGTCATCCCCTATGCCGGCACCTTCCTCGTCTTCTCCGACTATTGCCGTCCGGCGATCCGCCTGTCGGCACTGATGGGCCTGCGGGTCGTCTACGTGATGACCCACGATTCCATCGGTCTCGGCGAGGACGGGCCGACCCACCAGCCGGTCGAGCATCTGGCCGCGCTCCGGGCGATCCCGAACCTCCTCGTCATGCGCCCCGCCGATGCCGTCGAGACGGCGGAGTGCTGGCAGATCGCCCTGGAAAACCGCACGACGCCGAGCGTGCTCGCCCTGTCGCGGCAGAACCTGCCGACCGTGCGCACCCACGCCGAGGACGCCAACCTCTCGGCGCGCGGCGCCTACGAGCTCGCCGCCGCCGACGGGGACGCCGAGGTCAGCCTGTTCGCCACGGGCTCGGAGGTGCAGATCGCCCTCGCCGCCCGCGATCTCCTGCAGGGGGAGGGGATCGGGGCGCGGGTCGTCTCGGTGCCCTCCTTCGAGCTGTTCGCCCGCCAGTCGGCCGAGCACCGCGCCGAGGTGGTCGGCACGGCACCCGTGCGGGTCGGCATCGAGGCGGCGGTGCGGATGGGCTGGGACGCCATCATCGGCAGCGACGGCCTGTTCGTCGGCATGAGCGGCTTCGGCGCGAGCGGCCGCATCGAGGATCTCTACCCGCATTTCGGCATCACGGCCGAGCGGGTGGCCGGGCTCGCGCGCGACGCGCTCGCCGCCGGCCGCGGCTGACGGGCGGAACACGCGGACACGAGAAAATTTCAGCGGCCGGACGGCCGGGCGATCAGGAGGCGACGATGGCGGTGAGGGTTGCGATCAACGGGTTCGGTCGGATCGGACGCAACGTCCTGAGGGCGATCATCGAGTCGGGCCGGACCGACATCGAGGTGGTGGCGATCAACGATCTCGGCCCGGTCGAGACGAACGCCCACCTTCTGCGCTTCGACAGCGTCCACGGCCGCTTCCCGGCCGAGGTGACCGTCTCCGGCGACACCATCGACGTCGGCCGCGGCCCGATCAAGGTGACGGCGATCAAGGATCCGGCGACGCTGCCGCACAAGGACCTCGGCGTCGACATCGCGATGGAGTGCACGGGCATCTTCACCGCCCGCGACAAGGCGGCGGCGCACCTGACGGCCGGCGCGAAGCGCGTCATCGTTTCCGCCCCCGCCGACGGCGCCGACCTGACGGTCGTCTACGGCGTCAACCACGACAAGCTGGCGAAGGACCACCTCGTCGTCTCGAACGCCTCGTGCACGACCAACTGCCTCGCCCCCGTGGCGATGGTGCTGAACGACGCCATCGGCATCGACCACGGCTTCATGACGACCATCCACTCCTACACTGGCGACCAGCCGACCCTCGACACGATGCACAAGGACCTCTACCGGGCCCGCGCCGCGGCGCTGTCGATGATCCCGACCTCGACGGGTGCCGCCAAGGCCGTCGGCCTGGTGCTGCCTGCGCTCAACGGCAAGCTCGACGGCGTGTCGATCCGGGTGCCGACGCCGAACGTCTCCGTCGTCGACTTCAAGTTCGTGGCGAAGAAGGCGACCACGAAGGACGAGGTCAACGCTGCCATCAAGGCGGCGGCGGAAGGCCCGCTGAAGGGCATCCTCGGCACGACGTCGCTGCCGAACGTCTCCACCGACTTCAACCACGACCCGCACTCGTCGATCTTCGCCTTCGACCAGACGAAGGTGCTCGACGGCACGATGGTGCGTGTGCTCTCCTGGTACGACAACGAGTGGGGCTTCTCGAACCGGATGAGCGACACCGCCGTCGCGATGGCGAAGCTGATCTGAATGGCGATACCGACCTCTTCACTCACGCCCGAGTCGGAGCTTCCAAAGACCCCTCGGGAGTGGGTGAAGGTCTTTTCTCGCGCTCATCCAGACTGGACTTGCCTCCGCTGCCATCAATCTGATCCGCTGTTGGTCGTGCCGGGTGACAGCAATCAGGACATTCCACTTTCGACCATCGATCGGGCTTCCGGTGCGTTGCTCGCCTATATTCCGACTATTGCCGTCGTCTGCCAGAACTGTGGACACGTCGAGGTTTTCGACCAGGAGAACGTGCTGCACAGGGCAGACGCCCGATGAGTGACCCCATTCCGTTCCCCAACGATCGAGTTCGTCGCCCGGGTGGATCGGGAGATGGTCCGGAGGATCCAGTGCTGGAAGATCGCGTCGCCCTGCTGGAGGAACGGTTCGGTCGGATCGAGCAGAAGGTGGATCAGATCGGCACGGTCTTGGCTCGGTTGGAGCCCCGCATCGCCGAAATGGTCGGTGAGTTCCGACAGATGCCGAAGGCGGCGGACTATTCAAGCCTTCGCGCCGATCTGGCGGAGATCAAGGGCCGTGTCGCCGGAATTGAAACGCGGCTGGCGAGTTTTCCGTCCACGGCTCAACTCGTCATGTGGCTGTTGGCAACGTGGGGCGCCGGTGCGGCCATTGTTTTTGCCCTGATAAGGTTTGTTGCAAAATGACCGCCTTCCGCACCCTCGACGACGTCGACCCGCGCGGCAAACGCGTCCTCGTCCGCGTCGACCTCAACGTCCCCGTCAAGGACGGGGCGGTGACCGACGACACCCGCGTGAAGGCGGTGGCGCCGACCATCGCCGAACTCGCCGACAAGGGCGGCAAGGTGCTGCTCCTCGCCCACTTCGGGCGGCCGAAGGGCGGTCGCGACCCGTCCCAGTCGCTGAAGGTGGTGGTGCCGGCGCTGACGGCGGCCCTCGGCCGGCCCGTCGGCTTCGTCGACGACTGCATCGGCCCGGATGTCGCCGCCGCGGTCGCCAACATGGTGCCGGGCGACGTCCTGCTCCTCGAGAACACCCGCTTCCATGCGGGCGAGGAGAAGAACGACCCGGCCCTCGTCGCCGACCTCGCGGCGAACGGCGACCTCTACGTCAACGACGCCTTCTCCGCCGCCCACCGCGCCCATGCCTCGACCGAGGGCCTCGCCCGCACGCTGCCGGCCTTCGCCGGCCGCAGCATGCAGGCCGAACTCGACGCCCTCGGCAAGGCCCTCGGCGCGCCGCAGCGGCCGGTGATCGCCCTCGTCGGCGGTGCCAAGGTGTCGTCCAAGATCGACCTCCTGGAAAACCTCGTCGGCAAGGTCGACGTCCTCGTCATCGGCGGCGGCATGGCCAACACCTTCCTCGCCGCCGAGGGCAAGGCTGTCGGCAAGTCGCTCTGCGAGCACGATCTCGCCGACACCGCCCGCCGCATCCTCGCGGCGGCGAAGACCGCCGGCTGCGCCATCGTGCTGCCGACCGACGCCGTGGTGGCGCGCGAGTTCAAGGCGAACGCGCCGCACGAGACGGTGAGCGTCGATGCGGTACCGGACGACGCGATGATCCTCGACGCCGGCCCCGCCTCGGTCGCGGCGATCAAGGAGCGCATCGACGGGGCGAAGACCCTCGTCTGGAACGGCCCGCTCGGCGCCTTCGAACTGACGCCCTTCGACGCCGCGACGGTGGCGGCGGCCCGGCATGCGGCGGAGCGGACGGCGGCCGGGGCGCTGCTGTCGGTCGCCGGCGGCGGCGACACGGTGGCGGCGCTCAACCATGCGGGCGTCGCGGAGCGGTTCTCCTACGTCTCGACCGCCGGCGGTGCCTTCCTCGAGTGGCTCGAGGGCAAGCCGCTGCCGGGCGTCGAGGCGCTGAAGGCCTGAGCGGCGGTCCTCGCACGAATGGTGAGGCGATCGCCTCACCGAACCTTGCCCTGCCAATGCGGAGCGACTACAGCCTCCTGTCAAACGGCCCGTGCATACACGTGATACGTTTGATCGACCGGAGCAGCAGAAGGGTAGGGAACGATGAGTGAACGGCTCGCCGACATCGCCGTCGCCATGGTGGCCGACGGGCGGGGCATTCTCGCCGCCGACGAGAGCACCGGCACGATCAAGAGGCGCTTTGATTCCATCCATCTCGAGTCGACCGCCGACAGCCGGCGCGACTATCGCGAGATGTTGTTCCGCGCCGACGAGGCGATGCGGAACTACGTCTCCGGCGTGATCCTCTACGACGAGACGATCCGCCAGAAGGCGAAGGACGGCACGCCCTTCGTCGACATCCTGAAGGCCGCCGGCTCGATCCCCGGCATCAAGGTGGACAAGGGCGCCGTCCCCCTCGCCGGCACGAAGGGCGAGCAGATCACCGAGGGCCTCGACGGCCTGCGCGACCGTCTCGCCGAGTACCACCAGCTCGGCGCCCGCTTCGCGAAGTGGCGCGCCGTCATCGACATCGCCGACGGCATCCCGAGCTACAACGCGCTCGCCGCCAACGCCCACGCTCTCGCCCGCTACGCCGCGCTCTGCCAGGAAGCGAAGATCGTCCCGATCGTCGAGCCGGAAGTGCTGATGGACGGGCCGGTGGCGACCCACGACATCGCCACCTGCTACCGCGTCACCGAGCTCACGCTGAAGCTCGTCTTTGAGCAGCTCTACTTCGCGGGCGTCGACCTCACCGGCATGATCCTGAAGCCGAACATGATCGTCGCCGGCAAGGACTGCCCGACCCAGGCCTCCCCGGAAGAGGTCGCGGAGAAGACCGTCGCGGTGCTGAAGGCCTGCGTGCCGCCGGCCGTCCCGGGCATCGCCTTCCTCTCCGGCGGCCAGTCCGACGAACTCGCCACCAAGCACCTGTCGCTGATGAACGAGCTCGGCGGTCCGCTGCCGTGGAAGCTCACCTTCTCCTACGGCCGTGCCCTGCAGGCGGCGGCGCTGAAGGCGTGGGGCGGCAAGGCCGAGAACGTCGCGGCCGGCCAGCGGGCCTTCACCCATCGCTGCCGGATGAACGCCCTCGCCGCCACCGGGCGCTGGTCGTCGGACGCGGAGCGGCAGGCAGCGTGAGCAAGCGCGACCGCAGACCCGCGGGCGGGGATGCCCCCGTCCGATCCCGCCTCGTGCTGGTGACGCCGGAGGACGGCGACCTCGGTGTCGTGGCGGAGGACCTGCGGCGCGCCCTCTCGGGCGGCGACGTGGCCGCCGTCCTCATTGGCCGGTCCGGCAGCGAAGCCGAGCGCCAGGTCGCGGCGGAGCGGCTGGTGCCGATCGCCCAGTCCGCCGAGGCGGCGGCCGTCGTCGTCGGCGACACCCGCGCCGCCGGACGTTCGAAGGCCGACGGCATCCACATCGACCTTGGCGGCGGCGACGACGAGGCGGCCATGCTCTCTCCGTCGGACGACCCGGAGGATGAGGACGACGGCGAGGAGGACGCCCCGCCGTCGCGGTCCGACCCCGTCACCGCCGAGGTGGCCGACATGGTCGGCCGCTTCCGCGGCAAGATCGTCGGCGTCGGCGGCGTCCGCACCCGCCACGCCGCCATGGCCGCAGCGGAAGCCGACCCGGCCTACGTGATGTTCGGGCTGCTCGAGCGGCCCGACGCGGCGGACACCCATCACAAGACCCTCGCCCTTGCCGACTGGTGGGTGCCGCTGTTCGAGGTGCCGTGCGTGGCGCTCGCCGGCGCGACGGCCGAGGCGGTCGCCGAGGCCGCTTCCACCGGCGCGGAGTTCATCGCCGTCCGGTCCTTCGTCTGGACCCATCCGGAGGGACCCGCCGCGGCCATTGCCGAGGCGAACCGGATCCTCGACGAAGCCTTCGCTGCCCGCACGGCCGAGCCGTGAGACACGGCGGGCGACGCTCCGCCGCGATCTCGCCACGTTGGCCGACACCATCGCCCCGATGACGACCGATCCCTTCCTCCGGCTTCCGGGTTCCCGAGCGGCTGTGGCGGCCCGCGTGGTGGCTGTCCCGCTGCTCGCCGGCATGCTCGCCGCCTTCGCGGGCCTTCCCGCCGTCGCCGTGCCGCCGCCGGCGGACCGTCCGGCGGCATCGGCGGCCGCTGCGACCGCCAAGCCGGACCGCCCGCCGACCGTCGCCGCCGTCGATCCGCCGCCCCGGCCGGCCGCGGCGAACCCGCCACCGGAGGCCGGTCCGGCCGTCCCCGGCACCGCGGCGGTCGACGAAGCCGCGTCGCCTTCGGCCGAGGAGGCGGTACAGGAACCGACGCCCGACACCGCCGCGAGGCGCGGCCCCCGCGACCTCGCCTATGCAGCCTTCGACGACCAGCGCTATCTCGAGGCCCTCGCCTACGCGACGGACCAGGCGGCCGCGGGCAGCGTCGCCGCCCAGACGCTGCTCGGGGTCCTCTACCAGGACGGCCTCGGCGTCCCCCGCAACACGACGACGGCGGCGAGCTGGTTCGAGCTTGCCGCCGGGAAGGGAGACCGCGAGGCGGCCTTCCTGCTCGGGCTCCTCTACCTTGCCGGCGACGGCGTCCCGCGCGACCACGGCCGGGCGGCCGAGCTCTTCCGCCAGGCGGCCGAGAAGGGACAGGCCTCGGCGGCCTTCAATCTCGGCACCCTCTATCTCGAGGGAAAGGCAGTGCCGGCCGACGTCGCAGAGGCGGCCCGCCTCTTCCGGCTCGCCGCCGACGAGGGCAACGCCGACGCCCAGTACGCGATGGCCGTCCTCAACGAGACTGGCCGCGGCGTGCCGCAGGACGAGAATCTCGCCGCCTTCTGGTTCGGTCGTGCCGCCCGCAACGGCCACGTCGACGCCCAGCTCGAATACGGCATCCGCCTCTTCAACGGGGATGGCGTCGTCGCCGACGAGCGCCAGGGCGTCGTGTTCCTCGCCCGCGCCGCCCAGGCGGGCCATCCGGTCGCGATGAACCGCTTCGCCCGGGCCCTCGCCCACGGCCGCGGCATCGCCGAGAGCCCGACCGAGGCGGCGAAATGGCACCTGATCGCCCGCCGCGCCGGCATCGCCGATGCGTGGCTCGACGACTATTTCGCCCGCCAGCCGGCGGAGGTGCAGCACGCCGCGATGGACGCCGCGGCGCTCTGGTGGACCGGCCGCTGAGCCGGGGGCGGCCCCGGCCGTGCGGCGTCGGCGGGGGTTGCGCGCGTCCCGCGAGTGTGGTGCTTGGCGCCGAACTCTCCCCCGCTCCCCGCATGGATCACCCCGATGGCCCGCTCGGCGCTCCTCAACGTGATGGTCTCCGCCGCCACCAAGGCCGGCCGCGGCCTGGTGCGTGACTTCAACGAGGTCGAGAACCTGCAGGTCTCCCGCAAGGGACCCGGCGACTTCGTCTCGCTGGCCGACAAGAAGGCCGAGACCACCATCAAGACCGAGCTGATGAAGGCCCGGCCGGGCTACTCGTTCGTCGGCGAGGAGGGCGGCGCCGAACAGGGCACCGACGACCAGCACCGCTGGATCGTCGATCCCCTCGACGGCACCACCAACTTCCTCCACGGCATCCCGCTGTTCGCCGTCTCGATCGCCCTCGAGCGCCAGGGCGTGCTCGTCGCCGGCGTCGTCTACAATCCGGTGATGGACGAACTCTATGTCGCCGAGCGCGGCGGCGGGGCCTTCCTCAACGACCGCCGCCTGCGCGTCGCCCAGCGCCGCGACTTCGACGACTGCGTCGTCGCCACCGGGCTGCCGAACCTCGGCAAGGGCGAGCACGGGCGGGCGTTGCGCGAACTCGGCGGCGTCATGCTGCACGCCGCCGCCGTCCGCCGCTGCGGCTCCGCCGCCCTCGACCTCGCCTGGACCGCCTCCGGCCGCTTCGACGCCTACTGGGAGCACGGCCTGCAGTCCTGGGACATCGCCGCCGGCATCCTGCTCGTGCGCGAGGCTGGCGGCTTCGTCAGCGACGCGAAGGGGGGCGAGGCAATGCTCGAAACCGGCTCGGTGGTCGCCGGCAACGAGCGCACCCATGCCGAGCTTCTCGGCCACCTGAAGCGGGCGGGCGTCGGCGGTTGAGGCCGCCGGCCGTTAACCGCGGCGGGAGAGGGGTGAACTTTCCTGTTTTTCACCGCGATGCGCCGGGCTATTGAGAAGGCCCACGCGACGTGACGACTTCGCACTTCTGACGCTCGGCGGTCCATGGCGCGAGACATCGATCCCTACCGGTTGACGAACCCGCAGATCTTCCTGTGGCGGATGGTCGTCTTCCTCGTGCTGGTCGGCTTCGTCGCGGTGATCCTCTATCGCCCGATCCTGGTCGCCTTCCAGGCGAACCCGGCGCTGAACGGGCTGATCGTCGCCGTGGCGGTGATCGGCATCGTGCTCGCCATCCGCCAGGTGACGCGGCTATTCCGCGAGATCGCCTGGGTGAAGGCGTTCCGCGCCCAGGGCGACGCGCGCGACGCCCGCCGCGCTCCCATCCTGCTCGCCCCGATGGCGACCCTCCTCGGCGACCGTTTCGGCCAGGGCGCCCTGTCGGCGCCGGCCTTGCGCGCCCTCCTCGACTCGATCGGCTCGCGTCTCGACGAGTCGCGCGACATCATGCGCTACCTGACCGGGCTCCTCGTCTTCCTCGGGCTGCTCGGCACCTTCTGGGGCCTCCTCACCACCGTCACGGCGGTGAGCGACACCATCCAGAACCTCAACATCGGCGGCGGCGACACGGCGGTCGTCTTCGAGGACCTGAAGCGCGGCCTCGCCGAGCCGCTCGGCGGCATGGGCATCGCCTTCTCGTCCTCGCTGTTCGGCCTCACCGGCTCGCTGATCCTCGGCTTCCTCGACCTGCAGGCCGGCCAGGCGCAGAACCGCTTCTACACCGAGCTCGAGGACTGGCTGTCGAGCCTCACCGAGCTCACCCCGGTGGAGGCCGACGAGCGCGGCGTGCCGCCGGCCGACCTCAAGGAGGCCTTCGACCGCATCGCCAAGCTCGTCGGCGAGCAGGGCTCGAGCCGCAACGCCACCGCCGCCATGGCGAACCTCGCCGAGGGCATCCAGGGGCTCGTGCAGCACCTGCGCGCCGAGCGGCAGATGATGCGCGACTGGACGGAGGCGCAGGCGCGCCAGCAGGCGCGCATCGAAGGCTTCCTCGCCAAGCTCTCCGGCGTCGTCGAGAGCGAGCGCAAGGACAGCTGAGCGCCCGGCGGCCGGCGCCCCGGCAGCGGCGGGCGGCTGAGATCGACGATGTGAGGGCCCGGGCAGCAACGCCGTCCGGACGGGACGAGGGCTTCGGAACCGCGACATGGCGTATTCGTCGAGCCGACGCAGGGACCGCAGCGTCGATCAGTGGCCGGGCTTCGTCGACGCCCTGTCGACCCTGCTGCTCGTCTTCATCTTCCTCACCTCGCTGTTCATGATCGCCCAGTTCTTCCTGAGCCGGGAGGTGAGCAGCCGCGACACGGTGCTGACGCGCCTCAATGCCCAGATCAGCGAGCTCACCGAGATGCTCGCCCTCGAGCGCTCCGCCCGCAGCGATGTCGAGGACACCCTCGCCGCCCTGCAGGCGAGCCTCGCCCTCGTCACCGGCGACCGGGAGCGCCTGCAGGGTCTTCTCGACGCCCAGAGGTCGGGCGCGAGCGACGCCACCGGCGCCATCGCCGGACTGCAGGGCGAGCTCGATTCCGAGCGCCAGCTCTCCCGCGAGGCGCTGTCGCAGGTCGAGATCCTCAACCAGCAGATCGCGGCGCTGAGGGCCCAGATCTCCTCCCTCGAGCAGGCCCTCGACGCCTCCGAGGCGCGCGACCAGGAATCCCAGGCGCAGATCGCCGACCTCGGCCGCCGCCTCAACGTGGCGCTCGCCCAGCGCGTCCAGGAACTGTCGCGCTACCGGTCGGACTTCTTCGGCCGCCTGCGCGACATCCTCGCCGACCGCACCAACATCCGCATCGTCGGCGACCGCTTCGTCTTCTCCTCCGAGGTGCTGTTCCCCTCCGGCTCGGACGACCTCAACGACGCCGGCCGGCGCGACCTCGACGAGATCGCCGCCGCCCTCATCGAGCTCGAGGGCCAGATCCCGCCGGAGATCGCCTGGGTGCTCAGGGTGGACGGCCACACCGATGCCCGTCCCGTCTCCGGCGCCGGCCGCTTCCGGTCCAACTGGGACCTCTCGGCGGCGCGCGCCATCGCCGTGGTGCGCTACCTGATCGAGCGCGGCGTCGACCCCGTCCACCTCGTCGCCGCCGGCTTCGGCGAGTTCCAGCCGATCGACCCCGGCACCGGCGACGAGGCGAACGCCCGCAACCGCCGCATCGAGCTGAAGCTCACCGAGCGCTGAGGCGCCGGCCTACTCCGGATCGGTGTCCGCGGCGGCCATTGCGGCGAAGCCGCGCTCGAGGTCGGCGATGAGGTCCTCGGGGGCTTCGAGGCCGATGTGGAAGCGCAGCAGCGGGCCGGTGCCGTGCCAGGGCACCGCGGTGCGGGCCTCCTCGGGCCGTGCCTTGATGACAAGGCTCTCGAAGCCGCCCCAGGAATAGCCCATCCCGAACAGGGTCAGGGTGTCGAGGAAGCGGTGCAGCGCCGCCGCCGAGACCGGTGCGAAGTCGGCTCCGAAGAGGCCGCTCGCGCCGGTGAAGTCGCGCTTCCACAGCGCATGGCCCGGGTCCTCCGGCAAAGCGGGATGGCGCACGCGCGTCACCTCCGGCCGGCCGGCCAGCCAGCGCGCCACCGCAAGGCCGCTCTCCTGGTGGCGGGCGAGGCGCACCGCCATCGTCTTCAGGCCCCGCCAGGCGAGGTAGACGTCGTCCGGCCCCACGTGGAGGCCGAGGTTGCGGTGCGTCGCCGTGAGGTCGTGGGCCGCCCGCTCGCTCGCCGCCACGGTCCCGATCAGCACGTCCGAGTGGCCCGAGATGTACTTCGTCGCCGCCTGGATCGAGAGGTCGACGCCGTGGTCGAGCGGCCGGAAGAACAGCGGCGTCGCCCAGGTGTTGTCCATCAGCACGACGGCGCCGCGGGCGCGCGCAACGGCGGCGAGCGCCGGCACGTCCTGCATCTCGAACGTCGCCGTACCGGGGGCTTCCAGCATCAGCGCGCGCGTGTTCGGCCGGAACAGCGCCGCCAGCCCCTCGGCGTCCACTTCCGGGTCGTAGTAGCTGGTCTCGACGCCGAAGCGCTTCAGCACCGTGTCGCAGAAGCGGCGGGTCGGGGCGTAGATGCTGTCGGTGACGAGCACGTGGTCGCCGGCCGACAGGCACGACATCAGGGCGAGGGACACCGCCGCAAGGCCCGACGGCGCGAGCCGGACCGTCGCAGCCCCCTCGAGTTCGGCGAGCGCCAGTTCGAGGGCGTCGATCGTCGGCGTGCCCGTGCGGCCGTAGGTGTACTTCTGGGCGTTCGCCACATGCGAGGCCGCGTCGTGGAACAGCACCGTCGAGGCGTGCACCACCGGCGGATTGACGAAGCCGTGGAAGGCCTGCGGGTCGTAGCCGGCGTGCAGCAGGCGGGTTTCCGGGGCGAGCGGGCGGTCTTCGTCGGTCGGATGGGACGGCGGCATCGTGGAGGGGTCCTCGCTCAGTCGGCCACCCGCAGACGCGCCGCAGCCTGCCCGATCTTTAGGCGTTGCCGTCCGGCTGGTCGAGAGGGAGGCGGCCACGGGGCGGGCCATCCGGGCATTGGTGCGGGGCGCGGCCGTCTACGACTTCCGTGGCAGTGCAGCGGAAACGCTTGACCGTCTGGTTCAGATAGCCTTCGATGCCCGTCAGGGGTGGTGCCGGCCGGGATTGGCCGTGCCCGCGGGGGTGTGGGGCCGGCTCGGGCGCCACGGCCGGGGGACGGTCAGCAGGGCGTCGCCATCCACCCGTCCGATCGGTCGGCCGGGAGCCGTTCGGCCCGTCCGGGCGTCCCTCGGGGAGCGCGGCGCGGGCTCGGAGCTTGGCGGATGGCGAAATGAGGGTTTCGCCGTCGCCGTCGAATCAAAAAGGGAACAGAACAGATCATGGCAAACAAGCTTCTCCCCTGGCTCGTCGCCGCCGCGCTCGGCGTCGGCGCGACGGCCGCCCAGGCCGACACTCTGGCCGACGTGAAGGCGAAGGGCTTCCTGCAGTGCGGCGCCAACACGGGCCTCCTCGGCTTCGGCGCGCCGGACGACAAGGGCGAGTGGAAGGGCTTCGACGTCGATTTCTGCCGCGCCATCGCGGTAGCGATCTTCAACGACCCGACGAAGGTGAAGTTCACCCCGCTCACCGCCAAGGAGCGCTTCACCGCGCTGCAGTCGGGCGAGGTCGACGTCCTCGTCCGCAACACCACCTGGACCCTGTCGCGCGACAGCCAGATGGGCCTGATCTTCGCCGGCGTGAACTACTACGACGGCCAGGGCTTCATGGTCCGCAAGTCGCTCGGCATCTCCTCGGCTCTCGAGCTCTCCGGCGCCTCGGTCTGCGTGCAGACGGGCACCACCACCGAGCTCAACCTCGCCGACTACTTCCGCGCCAACGGCATGCAGTTCAACCCCGTCGTCTTCGAGAAGTCGGACGAGGTGGTGCAGGCCTATGACGCCGGCCGCTGCGACGCCTTCACGACGGACGCCTCCGGCCTCTATGCCGAGCGCCTGAAGCTGACGAACCCGGCCGACCACATGGTGCTGCCGGAGATCATCTCGAAGGAGCCGCTCGGCCCCGTCGTCCGCCAGGGCGACGACAAGTGGCTCACCATCGTGAAGTGGACCCACTACGCGATGCTGAACGCCGAGGAAGCCGGCGTCACCTCCGCCAACGTCGACCAGATGAAGACGTCCGACAACCCGGACATCAAGCGCCTGCTCGGCACCGAGGGCACCTTCGGCGAGCCGATGGGCCTCGCCAACGACTGGGCCGCCAACGTCATCAGGACGATCGGCAACTACGGCGAGGTCTTCGACCGCAACGTCGGTCCGGACACCCCGCTCGGCATCGCCCGCGGCCTGAACGCGCTGTGGACGAAGGGCGGCCTGCAGTACGGCATGCCGATCCGTTGATCTCGTGAAGGGGCGCGCCGGCCCCGCGAAAGCACCCGGCGCGCCTCCTCGTCTCCCGACACACAAATCACCTTCCAGGGGGAGACATGGCGGTCCAGAACGAGCTCGGCACCGACACGTCCAGCGGGCGGGTATCGCCCTTTTACGATCCGAAAATCCGCGGCATCGTCTTTCAGGCGGCTCTCGTCATCTTCGTCGGCGTCCTGATCTATGTGGGCGCCTCGAACGCGATCGAGAACCTGCGGGCCCAGAACATCGCCTCCGGCTTCGGTTTCCTCGAGAACACCGCCGGGTTCGCGATCTCCCAGACGCTGATCCCCTATTCGGTGACGTCGACCTACGGCGACGCCTTCATCGTCGGCCTGCTCAACACGCTGCTCGTCGCCGCCATCGGCATCGTGCTCGCCACCATCCTCGGCTTCATCATCGGCATCGCGCGCCTGTCCTCGAACTGGCTGGTGGCCAAGGTGGCGACCGCCTATGTCGAGATCGTCCGCAACCTGCCGCTGCTGCTGCAGCTCTTGTTCTGGTACTTCGCGGTTGTGAAGTCGCTGCCCTCGCCGCGCGAGTCCTTCGGGCCGTGGGCGGGCACCTACCTCAACATCCGCGGCCTGTTCATGCCGAAACCGGTGTTCGGGCCGGGCAGCTGGCTGTTCGACCTCGCCATCGTCGTCGCGATCGTGGCGATCGTCGTGATCTACCGCTGGGCCCGCAAGCGCCAGATGGCGACCGGCCAGCAGTTCCCGATCCTGTGGACCAGCCTCGCACTCTTCTTCGGCCTGCCGCTGTTCGCGCTCGTCGTCACCGGCTTCCCGGTCACCTTCGACATGCCGGAACTGACGGGGTTCAACTTCACCGGCGGCATGCGGATGGAGCCGGAGTTCGTGGCGCTGCTGCTCGGGCTCGTGATCTACACGGCCTCCTTCATCGCCGAGATCGTCCGGGCCGGCATCCAGGCCGTCAGCCACGGCCAGAGCGAGGCGGCCGGCGCGCTCGGCTTCCGGCGCGGCCTGACGCTGCGCCTCGTCGTCATCCCCCAGGCGATGCGGGTGATCATCCCGCCGCTCACCAACCAGTACCTCAACCTCACGAAGAACTCCTCGCTCGCCGTGGCGATCGGCTACCCGGACCTCGTCTCGGTGTTCGCCGGCACGGTGCTCAACCAGACGGGCCAGGCCGTCGAGGTGATCTTCATCACCATGCTCGTCTACCTGACGATCAGCCTGCTCACGTCGGCGTTCATGAACTGGTTCAACCTGCGCATGGCGCTGGTCGAGCGGTGAGGGGGATCGCATGTCCGGAGCCTACGTCCGCGAGACGCCCGCCGAAGCGCTGCCGCCGCCCTCGACCTCCGTCGGGGCGATCGGCTGGATGCGGGCCAACCTCTTCAACGGATGGTTCAACACCATCCTGACGCTGGTCGGCCTCTACCTCGTCTACATCATCGTCGTGCCGTTCCTGAACTTCGCGATCTTCGACGCCGTCTGGACGGGGGAGAACCGCGAGGCCTGCATCGGGCCGGAGGTCGGGGCCTGCTGGCCCTTCGTCTGGGCGAAGTTCGGCCAGTTCATGTACGGCACCTATCCTGACCCGCAGCGCTGGCGGGTTGACCTTGTCGCCGTGATGTTCATCGCGAGCATGATCCCGCTCGCCATCCCGAGCGTGCCCTACAAGCGCGAGAACGCCATCTTCTTCTTCGGCATCTTCCCGGTGCTGGCGTTCATCCTGCTCGTCGGCGGCTTCTTCGGCCTCGAGCATGTCGAGACCTCCCGCTGGGGCGGCCTCCTCGTGACGATCGTCGTCTCCTATGTCGGCATCGTCGCCTCGCTGCCGCTCGGCGTCCTCCTCGCCCTCGGTCGGCGCTCGAAGCTGCCGATCGTCAAGACGTTCTCGGTGATCTTCATCGAGTTCTGGCGCGGCGTGCCGCTGATCACCGTCCTGTTCATGTCCTCGGTGATGCTGCCCTTGTTCCTGCCGGACGGCGTCACCTTCGACAAGCTGCTCCGGGCCCTCATCGGCATCGCGCTGTTCTCCTCCGCCTACATGGCCGAGGTGATCCGCGGCGGCCTGCAGGCCATCCCGAAGGGGCAGTACGAGGCGGGCCAGGCGGTCGGCCTCGGCTACTGGCAGTCGATGCGCCTCATCATCCTGCCGCAGGCGCTGAAGCTGGTCATTCCGGGCATCGTCAACTCCTTCATCAGCCTTCTGAAGGACACCTCGCTCGTCCTCATCATCGGCATCTTCGACCTGCTCGGCATCATCCAGCGCAACTTCACCGACGCGAACTGGGCGACGCCGGTGACGAGCCACACGGGCTATCTCTTCGCCGGCCTGATCTTCTGGGCCCTGTGCTTCGGGATGTCCCGCTATTCGATCTTCATGGAGCGGCGGCTCGACACCACGCGCCGCTGACCGACACCCTTCGAGAGGACCGCGCCATGACCACCGAATTCGCCGTCGACGCCAACGAGATCCACGTCGATCCCGCCAAGCTGCACGTCTCCAAGGACGTCGCGGTCGAGATGGCCGGGGTCAACAAGTGGTACGGCGAGTTCCACGTGCTGAAGGACATCAACCTGCGCGTCCACCGCGGCGAGCGCATCGTCATCTGCGGACCCTCGGGGTCCGGCAAGTCGACGATGATCCGCTGCATCAACCGCCTCGAGGAGCACCAGAAGGGCCGCATCGTCGTCGACGGCATCGAGCTCACCGAGGACCTCAAGCGCATCGACGAGGTGCGGCGCGAGGTCGGCATGGTGTTCCAGCACTTCAATCTCTTCCCGCACCTCACCATCCTCGAGAACTGCACGCTGGCGCCGATCTGGGTGCGCAAGATGCCGAAGAAGGAGGCCGAGGAGGTGGCGATGCACTTCCTCACCCGGGTGAAGATCCCCGAGCAGGCGCGCAAGTACCCGGGCCAGCTCTCCGGCGGTCAGCAGCAGCGCGTCGCCATCGCCCGCGCCCTCTGCATGAAGCCGAAGGTGATGCTGTTCGACGAGCCGACCTCCGCCCTCGACCCGGAGATGGTGAAGGAGGTGCTCGACACCATGGTGTCGCTCGCCGAGGACGGCATGACGATGCTCTGCGTCACCCATGAGATGGGCTTCGCCCGCCAGGTGGCGAACCGCGTCATCTTCATGGACGCCGGCCAGATCGTCGAGGAGAACGAGCCGATCGCCTTCTTCGAGAACCCCCAGCACGAGCGGACGAAGCTGTTCCTCAGCCAGATCCTGCACTGAGGGGGAGGGGCCGCCCCGGGGTGAGGGGCACCGTTCCCGGGGCGCTTCGAGCGGCGGTTTACGCGCCGGCTTGATGACGGCACGCCTTCAGGATGAGGGCACGTCTTCAGAGGGAGTCATTCCCGGCCTTGTGCCGGGAACCCATCGCTATCGGCAAGTAATGCCCTCTCGGGTCATGTGGCGTCTGGGGCAGACGTTGCTTGGGTTCCCGGCACAAGGCCGGGAATGACCCCGGAAGGGTTGGGAGAGACGGCAGCTACGCCCCCGTTGCGACTTCCGTATCGTCCCGGCTTCCCCACTCCGCCCACGAGCCGTCGTAGAGCGCGACCGCCCGGTTGCCGAGGCTGGCGAGGGCCAGCGACAGGATCGCCGCCGTGACGCCCGAGCCGCACGTCGTCACCACCGGCTTCGCCGGGTCGACGCCTGCGGCCCTGAACGCCGCCGCGATCTCCTCCGCCGGCTTGAGCTTGCCGTCCGAAAGCACCGCCCCGAACGGCACGTTCTTCGCCCCCGGCATGTGGCCGGCGCGAAGCCCCGGCCGCGGCTCCGGCACGCGGCCCTCGAAGCGCTCGGCCGCGCGAGCATCGACCACCGTGCGCCCGCCGGAAAGCGCCGCCCGCACCGCCTCGATGTCGGCGATCACGCCGTTGTCGAGCCGCGCCGTGAAGGCCCGCTCCGGCCGCCGCACCTCGCCGTCCTCGAGCGGGTGGCCGGCCGCTGTCCACGCCGGCAGGCCACCGTCGAGGACGAGGACGCGAGAGACGCCCATCGCGCGGAACGTCCACCACGCGCGCGCCGCCGAATAGAGCCCGACCGAATCGTAGACGACGATCGTCTGGCCGTCGCCGATGCCGAGCTTGCGCACGGCGGCCGAGAAGGCGAGGGGCTTCGGCAGCATGTGCGGCAGCGGGCTGTCCGCATCGCTGACGGCGTCGATGTCGAAGAACACCGCGCCGGGGATGTGGCCGGCGAGATACTCGGCCTTGGCGTCACGGCCCGCGGTCGGCAGGTGCCAGGAGGCGTCGACGACGACGATGTCCGGCGCGGCGAGCCGTTCGGCGAGCCAGTCGGCCGAGACGATCAGCCCCGCCCGCGCCGTGTCCAGCCGCGTCGATGCAGCCTGCTCCGTCATGCCCGCTTCCTCCCGTCGCTTCGTCGCGCAGACGTCCCCCCGCCCGCCTCACGCGGCGGCGAAGCCGATCCGCACGCGGCGGTTCAGCCGCCCCTTCTTCTCGATCTTCGTCACCGCCAGCGGGCCGATCTCCGCCGTCGAGGCGACGTGGGTGCCGCCGCACGGCTGGAGATCAATGTCGCCGATCCGCACGAGGCGCACCCGGCCCGAGCCCATCGGCGGCTTCACCGCCATCGTCTTCACGAGGGCGGGGTTGGCGATCAGCTCCTCGTCGGTGATCCACTCGGTGGTCACCGCGTGATCGGCCGCGGCGAGCGCGTTCAGCCGCTCGGTGATCTCCTCGCGCTCGAGGCCGCCGTCCGGGATGTCGAAGTCGAGCCGCCCCTCCTCGGCGCCGATCTGGCCGCCGGTCACCGGATAGGGCAACACCACCGAGAGAAGGTGCAGCGCCGTGTGGATGCGCATGTGGGCGTAGCGGCGCGCCCAGTCGAGGTGGGCGGTCACCGTCCGCCCGACGAGCGCCGAGACGTCGAGCGGCTGCGCCAGCTGGTGGACGATGGCCGTCCGGTCCGGCCCGTAGGCGGCGTTCGCCACCGGCAGGAAGATGCCGTCGTCGAGTTCGATCACGCCGGCATCGCCCGGCTGCCCGCCGCCCGCGGCGTAGAACACCGTGCGGTCGAGCACCAGCCCGCCGCCCTCGGCCACCTCGACGATGCGCGCCTCGCAGGCGGCGAGATAGGGATCGTCACGGAAGACGAGTTCGGTCGCGCTCATCGCCCGCCGTTCCTCACTCGGCCGCCTCGTAGGGCACCGTCACGCTCGGCGCCCGCTCCAGCCACGCCGGCACCGGCAGGTCCTTGGAGCGCAGGAAGTCGGGGTTGTAGAGCTTCGAGGCGTAGCGCGTGCCGTAGTCGCAGAGGATCGTCACGATCGTATGGCCCGGCCCCATCTCGCGGGCGAGCCGCACGGCGCCGGCGATGTTGACGCCCGACGAGCCGCCGAGGCAGAGGCCCTCGTGCTCGAGGAGGTCGAAGACGATCGGGATCGCCTCCTGGTCGGTGATCTGGAAGGCGGTGTCGATCGGCGCATCCTCGAGGTTGGCGGTGATGCGCCCCTGGCCGATGCCCTCGGTGATCGAGGAGCCTTCGGACTTCAGCTCGCCCTTGGTGTACCAGGCGTAGAGCGCCGCCCCCATCGGGTCGGCGAGGGCGATCGTCACCTTCGGGTCGCGCTCCTTCAGCGCGATGCCGGTGCCGGCGAGGGTGCCGCCGGTGCCGACGGCGGCGACGAAGCCGTCGATGCGTCCGCCGGTCTGCGCCCAGATCTCCGGGCCCGTCGTCTCGATGTGGGCCTGACGGTTCGCCACGTTGTCGAACTGGTTCGCCCAGATGGCGCCGTTCGGCTCGGACTTCGCCAGCTGCTCGGCGAGGCGGCCAGAGAGCTTCACGTAGTTGTTCGGGTTGCGGTAGGGGACGGCCGGCACCTCGACGAGCTCGGCCCCCATCAGCCGCAGCATCTGCTTCTTCTCGTCGGACTGCGTCTCGGGGATGACGATGACGGTGCGGAAGCCCATCGCGTCCGCCACCATCGCAAGGCCGATGCCGGTGTTCCCGGCGGTGCCCTCGACGATGACGCCGCCCGGCTTCAGCGCGCCGCGGGCGATCGCGTCGCGGATGATGAACAGCGCCGCCCGGTCCTTCACCGACTGGCCGGGATTGAGGAACTCGGCCTTGCCGAGGATCTCGCAGCCGGTCATCTCGGAGACGCGGTTGAGGCGGATGAGGGGAGTGTTGCCGATCGCCTCGACGACCGACGGGTGCACGCTCATGGATGGCTCTTCCCGGACAGGGACCGGCCTTCTGCCGGCCTCTTGCGTTTCGGCGGCCAAGCTAAACCATCCCCCCGCCGGATGGAAACGCGTCTGGCCTCATTCCGCGGGCCTGGCCTCGACGTTGCACGCCGGCGATTGCGCCGCCGTCCGCCGCGCGGCAGAGTTTCCGGGCTGCGGTCACGAGTCGCGATTTCGCCGTTTGGACGTGATCCAGGAAAGCGGCCCCGGCGTAGGCCGCAGCAGGGGAGGGGACTGCCAAGGTTTCGGGCATCCCTGATGCAACGGGTCCGGCCCGCACCGGACGGAGTGAAGCGAAGACCATGCCGACCAGCCACATCGAGCAATCCGACGCCGTCGACGCGCTCCTCTCCGATTTTGCGGCGGGGACGTTGCCACTGCCCGTGCGGCGGATCGTCGAGGCGCATCTTGAGATGACGCGCGGCAACCGCGCGTTCGTCGAGGCGCTGGAGATGATCGGCGGTGCCGAGCTCGAGGCGATCGAGCCGATGCCGCTCACCGATCGGGACGCGATGCTCGCGGCAGTCTTCGCCAGCGACGCGGCGGCCCCCGCCCGCCTGTCCGCACCGCCCGCTCCGCTGGCCCGACCGGCCGACGCCCTGCCGGCGGCGCTCGCGCCCTACCTGCCGGGTGGCCTCTCCACCGCCAAGTGGCGGCGCCTTTTGCCGGGCCTCAAGGAGTGCCAGCTCGACGAGCACGACGGCATCGTCACCAAGCTCGTCTGGGTGCGCCGCGGCTCGGCAATCCCGAGCCACACCCACCACGGCTCGGAAATCACCCTCGTCCTCGCCGGCGGCTTCACCGACGGCCCCCATCACGCCGCCCGCGGCGACATCGTGGTGGCAGACGACGCGGTCGATCACCGGCCGATCGCGGACGATGACGAGGACTGCATCTGCGTCGCCATCACCGACGCGCCGCTGCGGCTGACCGGCCCGATCGGCCGGCTGTTCGCGCCGCTGATGCGCTGAGCGGGCCGGCCGCCTTCCGCGGCCGGCGCCCTTCCATGTCCTCCCTCCCGCGCCCCGATCCCGCCGCCGGCCCCGTCTGGATCACCGGAGCGAGCAGCGGCATCGGCCGGGCCGTCGCCGAGCAGCTGCGCGACCGCGGGTGCACCGTCGCCGTCACGGCCCGCGACGCAGGCGCCCTTTCCGAACTCGCCGCCGCGCCGGCCCGGAGTGGCGGCCGCATCGTCGCCTATCCGGGCGATGTCACCGACGCGGCCCGGATGGCCGACATCGTCGCGGCGATCGAGGACGAACTCGGCCCGCTCGCCCTCGCGATCCTCAACGCCGGCGTCTACATCCCCGTCGCCGCCGACGGCCCGCTCACTGTCGCCCCCTTCGAGACCACCTTCGCGGTGAACCTCAACGGCACCGTCAACGCCCTCGTGCCGGTGCTCAACCTGATGCGGCCCCGCAAGCGCGGCCACGTCGTGATCGTAGCCTCGGTCGCCGGCTATTCGGGGCTCCCCACCTCGGCTGCCTACGGGGCCACCAAGGCCGGCCTCATCAACCTCGCCGAGAGCCTCAAGTTCGACCTCGACAATCTCGGCATCCGTATCCAGCTCGTCTGCCCGGGCTTCGTCGACACCCCGGCGACGAAGAACAACCCCTTCCCGATGCCCCACCTCATGCAGGTGGAGGATGCCGCGGCGGCCCTCGTCGCCGGCCTCGCCTCGGACGACTTCGAGATCACCTTCCCGCGCCGCTTCACGCGCCAGCTGAAGCTGCTCCGGATGTTGCCCTACAGCCTCTATTTCCGCCTCGTCGCCCGTTCGACGGGCTGGGACAAGCGTCGGCGCTGAGCCGCTCAGCCGGTGGCGGCCGCGCGGATGCGCGCCGACGTCGCCTCGGCCGACACCTCGTCGACGGGGAAGTTCCACATCAGTGCGATCGCCGCGAGCTTGAGGACGACCGGCACCGCCGCGTAGAGCAGCGCCAGCGCGAGCAGGCCGTCGCCGCCGCTCGCCTCGCCGGGCACGAAACCTGCCACCTCGAGCACCGGGAAGGCGACGCCGACGGCGAGCGCCAGGGCGAGCTTCGTCGCGAGCCCCCACAGTGCGAAGTAGAGCCCGGAGCGCTCCTCGCCCGATCCGGCGGTGTCGACGTCGATGACGTCCGCCTGGATCGCCGGCGGCAGGACGAGGTCGGCGCCGACGGCCGCGCCCGTCAGCACGCAGACGCCGACGAAGATCCACAGGTCGCCCGGGCCGAGGAAGGGCACGAAGGCGAAGATCGCGCAGGCGAAGATCATCGCCCCGCACCAGGTGCGGTGCTTGCCGATCCGCCGCGACAGGCGCAGCCAGAGCGGGATGCCGGCCACCCCGGCGAGGAAGTAGACGAGGAGCAGCACCCCGGCGTATTCGGCCGCGCCGAGCACGCTCGAGACGAAGAACAGGAACAGCGTCGCCGGCAGCCCGTTGGCAAAGCCGTTGAGGAGGAAGGCGGCGACGAGGCGCACGAACGGCCGGTTGCGGACGACGTGGCCGAGGCTCGCCCGAAGGCCGAGGCGGGTGCGCGACGTCTCCGCCGGCTCCGGCACGAGAACGACGGTCAGCAGCGTCGCGAGCGGCAGGGCAACGAGCACGAACAGCGCCAGCGCCGCGAGCCCGTCCGCCTCCGCGCCCCCCTCGCCCGAGGCGACGAGTACCGGCAGGGCGAGCGCCACGACGATGCCAACCACCACCGTCCCCTCGCGGGCCGCGGCGATGCGGGTGCGGCCGTGATAGTCGCGGGCGAGCTCGGCACCCCAGGCGGTGTAGGGGATCGAGGCGGCTGTCCAGGCGCAGGAGAGGACGACGCCCCACAGGAGCAGGTAGGCCGCCGTGGCGCCCTCGGGCGGCGTCAGCATCATCGCCGCGGCGATTGCCGTCGGCAGCGCCGCAGCCGCCACCCAGGTGCGCCGTCGCCCGAAGCGGGGGCGGAAGCGGTCGGCAAGGAGGCCGACCACGGGATCGCTCACCGCGTCGACCAGGCGGACGAGGAAGAGCGTCTGGCCGACGACGGCGAGCGAGAGGCCGACGGTCGAGGCGTAGAAGGTCGGCACCACCACGTAGAGCGGCAGCGTCAGGGCCGCGAGCGGCAGGGCCGGCAGCGCGTAGGCGAGGAGGCGGCCGGCGGGGAGGGTCATCGCCGTGTGCCGGCCGGGTCAGCGCGGGTCGGCGAAGACGATCTGCCGGACGTCGATGTTGCCGGCCCGGAAGCCCGCCTCGCAGTAGTGCAGGTAGAACTCCCACAGGCGCCGGAAGCGCTCGTCGAAGCCGAGCGGCTCGATCGCCGGCCAGGCGGCGCGGAAGCGGTCGCGCCATTCGGCCAGCGTGCGGGCGTAGTCGAGCCCGAACACCCGCTCGCCGCTGATCGGCAGGCCGACGCGGCGGCCGAGCTCGGCGAGCGTCCCCGGCGGCGGCAGCATGCCGCCCGGGAAGACGTGGCGCTGGATGAAGTCGGGCGTGCGCCGGTAGGCCGGGAACATCCGGTCCTGGATGGTGATGACCTGCACGCCCGCCCGGCCGCCCGGCCGCAGCCGCTCGGACATCATCTTGAAGAAGGCCGGCCAGTACCGCTCGCCGACCGCCTCGAACATTTCCACCGAGACGAGCCGGTCGTAGACGCCGGGCTCGTCGCGATAGTCGGCAAGCTTGATCTCGACCTTGTCGGCAAGGCCAGCGTCGGCGATCCGCTTCGTCGCGAAGGCGTGCTGCTCGCGGCTGATCGTGAGGCCGGTCACCCGGCAGCCGAACTCGGACGCGAGGAGCTCGGCGAAGCCGCCCCAGCCGCAGCCGACCTCGAGCACGTGATGGCCCGGCCGGATGTCGGTGGCGCGGGCGAGCGCCCGGTACTTTTCCTTCTGCGCCGCCTCGAGGTCGTTCGCCCCAGTCTCGTAGAGCGCCGAGGAATAGGTCATCGAGCGGTCGAGCCAGGCCGAATAGAAGGCGTTGCCGAGGTCGTAGTGGGCCGAGATGTTTCGCTTCGAGCCGCGCCGGGTGTTCGAGTTGAGGAGATGGCGCAGGTGCAGCAGCATCCGCACCACCGGCCGCGCCGCAAGCGCCTCCTCGGTGGCGTCGGAATTGCGGGCGAACAGCTCAAGGAAGGCCGTCACGTCCGGGCTCGACCACTCACCGGCGATGAAGGATTCGCCGACGCCGACGGTGCCGGCGCTGAGCACGCGCCGCACGAAGCGCCAGTCGTGGATGACGAGTTCCGCCTCCGGTCCCGCCTGCCGCCCCTTCACGAGGAAGCGGCGGCCGTCCGGCACGACGATGGTGAGATGGCCGATCTCCAGCGCCATCACCACGCCGAAGGCGCGGCGGGCGATGCGGGGAAGGTCGGCGAGGGCCTGGCGGGCGGTCTCGGGCGAGAGTTCGATCGGTCGCTCAGTCATCGTGAGGTCCATGGACGTCACTTTCGCTGTGCCACGACACGCGGTTCGGCGCCAGTGCCGGGTGCGGCATGCAGCGGCGCGCCCTTCCACCAGAGCCTGAGGGCCTCGAAGTGGATGGCGGCGATGACCTTCAGCGTCATCAGCGGCACGCGCCCGCACTCGGCGAGGATCGCGGCGGTCGAGAAGCGCCGCGCCCGGCCGACGAAGGTGGCGGCGAGGGTCGGCCCACCGGCGTCGGTCTCGAGGATACGTACCCGCACGGCCTCGCCCGGCGGCAAGAGGCGGAAGTGGTAGGTCTGCGCCATGTCGAGGAAGGGGGAGACGTGGAAGTCCTTCGCCCGCCGCTGCCGCACGCCCTCCGGCCCCGTCTCGCCGTCGCGGACCGGTGCGACGTAGGGGTGGATGCCGCCGAAGGTGTTGCGCACCTCGTAGACGACCGCCGTCAGCTGCTCGTCCGCGCCGTAGCAGAAATAGACCGACAGCGGATTGAAGACGTAGCCGAGCACCCGCGGATAGCAGAGGAGCAGGATGCGGCGCGGCGGCTCCGGGTGGCCGGCGGCGGCGAGCATCGCCTCGATCGCCGGGCGGAGCGGCGAGCCGTCCCGGCGGCCGTGGTCCTTGGGCTCGAACGACAGGATGTTGAAGCGGCCGATCGAGAACAGCGGGCTCGTCCGCTCGGCCTCCTCCATCCGGTCGATGTCGAGAAGCAGGCTGAAGACACGGTACTGGAAGCGGTGGGCGACCGGCTTCATCCGCGCATGCATGACGTCGCCGGCATAGAGCACGGCCGCCGCCTCCGGCGCCGGCCCGTTTGCCGCCACCGTCGTCGGCATGGTGCGTCCCGCCGGAACGGTCGTCTTGTTCGTCACTCTGCCGCCTCGCGGATCGGCTCGTCGTCCACCACCGGCGGGGCCGGCCGCCAGGGCAACCGCGCCCCCAGCGCCTCGGCCACCTCGAGCCCGGCCTTCAGCCCGTCCTCGTGGAAGCCGTAGCCGCACCAGGCGCCGCAGAACCAGGTGCCGCGCTGGCCCTGGATCGCCGGCAGCGTACGCTGCGCCGAGAGCGCCGCCGCGTCAAACTGCGGGTGGGCATAGGAGTAGCGGCCGAACACCGTCTCTGGCGCCGGCGGCTCGAGCGGGTTGAGGCTGACGAACAGCGGCCGCGCCGGGTCGAGGTTCTGCAGGCGGTTCATCCAGTAGGTCACCGACACGTCGCGGCGCTCCTCGCCGGTTCGGCCGGCGACGTTCCACGAGGCCCAGGCGGCGCGGCGGCGCGGCATCAGGCGCACGTCGCGGTGGAGGTACACGTCGTTCGGCCGGTAGCGCACGGCCGAGAGCACGGCGCGCTCTGCGGCGGTGGCATCGCCGAGGAGGGCGAGCGCCTGGTCGGAATGGCAGGCGAGCACCACCTCGTCGAAGCGGTCGGCGTTGCCGGTCGCGTCCGTCACGATCACCCCGGACGGCGTGCGGTCTATGCGGGCGACCGGCGTCGCAAGGCGCGTCCGCCGGGCGAGGCGCTGCATCATCCTCTGCACGTAGGCGCGGCTGCCGCCGCTCACCGTCCGCCAGATCGGCCGGTCGATGTGCATCAGCCGGTGGTTCTCGAAGAACGCCACGAGGCTCTCGGCCGGGAAGTCGAGCATGTCGGCGGTCGGGGTGGACCAGATCGCCGCCCCCATCGGCTGCAGGTAGTCGGTGGCGAAGCGGCCGCGGAAGCCGCGCATCTTGAGGTACTCGCCGAGGCTGAGGCCGGCGAGGCGGCCGGCGGCCCGGTCGACCGGCGCCGTGCGGTTGAAGCGCAGGATCTCGCGCAGCATCCACAGGAAGGCCGGCGAGGCGGCGTTCGTCGGCTGGGCAAAGACCCCGCGCAGGCCGTGGCCGCACCACTCGCGCCGGCCGCGGTCGAGCGAGACCGACAAGCTCATGTCGCTCGCCTCGGTGTCGACGGCGAGGTGGGCGAAGAGGGCGGTCAGGTTCGGATAGGTGAGCTCGTTGTAGACGATGAAGCCGGTGTCCACGGCGATCCGCTTGCCGTCGTAGTCGACGTCGACGGTGGCGCTGTGGCCGCCGGGGCGATCCTCGCTCTCGTAGAGGACGACATCGTGGACGGGGGCGAGCGACCAGGCGGCCGAGAGGCCGGAAATGCCGGATCCGACGATGGCGATGCGCATGCGGGCGGGAGTCCTTGGCTGGCGAAAAACGGGGATACTCGTCATGCCGCCGCGCGGATGCGCTCGAAGGCGGCGAGCGCGCGGGCGCGGCCGTCGGCGAGCGACACCACGGGGCGGGGATAGTCGCGCCCGAGCCTGACGCCCGCCTTGGCGAGCACCTCGGCGGAGGCCTCCCACGGCTTGTGCAGGAGGGCGTCGGGCAGGCGGGCGAGCTCCGGCACGAAGCGGCGCACGTAGGTGCCGTCGCCGTCGAACTTCTCGCCCTGCAGCACCGGGTTGAAGACGCGTACATAGGGCGCCGCGTCGGCGCCAGTGCCGGCCACCCACTGCCAGCTCGCCGGGTTGTTCGCCTGGTCGGCGTCGACGAGGGTGTCCCAGAACCACGCCTCGCCCACCCGCCAGTCGACGAGCAGGTGCTTGACGAGGAAGGAGGCGACGATCATCCGCACCCGGTTGTGCATCCAGCCGGTGGTCCACAGCTGCCGCATGCCGGCGTCGACGATCGGCACGCCGGTGCGGCCGCGCCGCCAGGCCTCCACCGCCTCGTCCTCGCCGTCGGCCCACGGGAATTCGTCGAAGCGCGGCTGGAAGTTGCGCGTCGCGAGATCCGGCGCCTGGGACAGGAGGTGCCAGGAGAACTCGCGCCAGCCGAGCTCGGCGTGGAACTTCTCGACCGCCCGCACCATCCGCCCGCCGTCCGCTGCGCGCGCCGCCGCGGCGTGCCAGACGCGGAAGGGCGAGATCTCGCCGAAGCGCAGGTGCGGCGACAGCACCGAGGTGGTGGTGCCGCCGGGGACATCGCGGTCGTCGGCATAGCGGGCAAGGGCGCCGTCGAGGAAGGCTTCGAGCCGGCGCTCGGCCCCCGCCTCGCCGGGCTCGAAGGTCTCGCGGAGGCCGCCGGCCCAGTCGCGCCGGGTCGGCTCGAGCCGCCAGTCGGCGAGCGTGTTCGTGCGGATGCGACCGCCGAAGCCGGCTATCTGTTTCGGGGCGGGGAGGGGGCGCCGCGGCTCGCCCGTCGCCCGCGCGGCCCGCCAGAACGGCGAGAACACCTTGTAAGGCCGGTCCTCGCCGGAGCGGACCGCCCACGGCTCGTAGAGGAGCGAGCCCTGGAAGCTCTTCACCGCCACGCCGTCCGCCGAAAGCCGCGCCTTCAGGGCCGTGTCGACGGCGATCTCGCCGCCACCGTAGCGGCGGTTCCAGAACACCGCCCCCGCCTTCGCCTCGGCCACCACCGCCGGCACGACGTCCCCCGCAGGTCCGCGCCGCAGCACGAGTGGCACCCCAAGGGCCGCGAGGCTCTCGCCGAGGCTGCGCAGCGAGCCGGCGAGCCACCAGCGGCTCGCGCCGCCGAGCGGGCGGATGTCCGGGCTCTCCTCGTCGAGGACGTAGAGGACGACGACCGGCTGACCGCTCTCCGCCGCCGCCGCGAGCGCCGGGTTGTCGGCGAGCCGCAGGTCGTCGCGCAGCCAGACGAGGGCTGGCCGTTCTGCGGGGTCGTCGTCGGTTCGGGGCATCGCGGTGGGGTCTCGTCGGCAGGCGGTGTCGGAAAGTCCTACGTGGAGCGGCTCCCGCCGGATCAGCGGCCGCGCCGGCCGCCGCCGTCACCGCCCCTCGAAGCGCGGCGGCCGCTTGGCAAGGAAGGCCTCGCGGCCCTCGGCGAAGTCCTGCGAGGCGAAGCAGGCCGTCGCCGCCCGCCGCGCCCGCTCCGCCGCGGCCGGGTCGCCCGTCACCGCCGCCGCGATCGCCGCCTTCGCCGCTGCGAGGGTGAGCGGCGCGTTCGCCGCCATCGTCGCGGCGAGCGCCCGCGTTTCCGCCTCGAGGTCCGCCGCCGGCACCACCCGGTCGACGAGGCCGATGGCGAGCGCCTCGGCAGCCTCGACGCGGCGGGCGGTGAAGAACAGGTCCTTCGCCCGCGCGGCGCCGACGAGTGCCACCACGTCGGCGATCGCCGGGGGCGGATAGGCGATGCCGAGCCTGGCCGCCGGGATCGAGAACACGGCGTCGTCGGCGGCGACGCGCAGGTCGCACGCTGCCGCGAGGCCGACGCCGCCGCCGAAGCACGGCCCGCGGATCATCGCCACCGTCGGCTTCGCCGCCTGGCGGAGCGCCGCGAAGGCCGCCTCGTTGGCGTCCTCGTAGGACCGGGCGCTGTCCGCGTCGCGGCGCACCTCGGCGAACTCGGCGATATCGGCGCCGGAGACGAAGGCCTCCCCGCCGCCACCCGTGAGCACGATCACGCGCACCGCCGGGTCGGCGTCGAGCGCCGCGACGAGCGGCGGCAACGCCAGCCACATCGACAGCGACACGGCGTTCCGCCGCGCAGGATGGTCGACGACGAGCCATCCCACCGGCGGCTCGACGGTCGTGCGCAACCGCGGGTCCGACGGCGGCGCAGCCGCGTGCGTGCCCGTGTCCGATACCGTCGTCATCGCCGCCCCCCGGCCCATCACTCCCCGCCAGCAGGCCCGCCGCGACGTGCGGAGTCAACGCCGTGCCGTCCGCCGGCTTTGACCTTTGCGCCGAAATCGGCTTGAGAAGGCGGCGTTGCCGCGGCGCACCCGTCCGCCGCCGGCGCCCGGGTGCCCCGATGACCCTGAAGATCCGCGTGATCCCCTGCCTCGACGTCAAGGGCGGCCGTGTCGTCAAGGGCGTGCAGTTCGTCGACCTCGTCGACGCCGGCGATCCGGTCGAGGCGGCGAAGGCCTACGACGCCGCCGGCGCCGACGAACTCACCTTCCTCGACATCACGGCGAGCCACGAGAAGCGCGGCATCCTCTTCGACGTCGTCCGTCGCACCGCCGAGCAGTGCTTCATGCCGCTCACCGTCGGCGGCGGCGTGCGCACCGTCGACGACATCCGCCAGCTGCTCCTCGCCGGCGCCGACAAGGTGTCGATCAACACCGCCGCCGTGAACGACCGCGGCTTCGTCAGGCGCGCCGCCGAGAAGTTCGGCGACCAGTGCATCGTCGTCGCCATCGACGCCAAGCGCGTCTCCGCCGAGGGAGAGCCGCCGCGCTGGGAGATCTTCACCCACGGCGGCCGCACGCCCACCGGCATCGACGCCCTCGCCTTCGCCGAAGAGGTGGTGGCGCTCGGCGCCGGCGAGATCCTGCTCACCTCGATGGACCGCGACGGCACCAAGGCCGGCTACGACTGCGCGCTCGTCCGCGCCGTCGCCGACCGGGTGCCGGTGCCGGTCGTCGCCTCCGGCGGCGTCGGCACCCTCGACCACCTCGTCGAGGGCGTCCGCGAGGGCCACGCCTCGGCGGTGCTCGCCGCCTCGATCTTCCACTTCGGCACCCACACGATCCGCGAGGCGAAGGAGCGGCTCGGCGCCGCCGGCGTCCCCGTGCGGCTGGACGCCTGACCGCCATGACCTCCTTCACCCTCGACGACCTCGCCGCCATCGTCGCCCGCCGGGCCGCGAGCGACGATCCCTCGTCCTACACCGCCAAGCTGATCCGCAAGGGCGTCCCGCAGATCGCCAAGAAGCTCGGAGAAGAGGGCGTGGAAGCCGCCCTCGCCGCCGCCCTTGGGCGAACGGACGACTTGCGCGGCGAGGCGGCGGATGTTCTCTATCATCTCGTCGTCCTGCTGCATGCGACCGGCGTCCCCCTCGCCGACGTCTATGCCGAGCTCGAACGGCGCACGGCCGTCACCGGCCTCGAGGAGAAGGCGTCTCGCCCGAAGGACTGAAGACCCCTCGTCCGCTCCCGCCGCGCCCTTCCCCCGTCGCGGCCACCGAGCGTCGACGCGGCTCTCGCGCCCCTTGAAGAACGGAATGCCGCTCCGAACGATGGACACCACGACCCCGCGGGCGCTCTCGCCCTATCGCGTCTTCTCGGAGGCGGAGTGGGCGCGGCTGCGCGCCGACGCGCCGATGACCCTCAGCAAGGACGAGGTCGAGCGGCTGCAGAGCCTCAACGACCCCGTCTCGCTCGACCAGGTGGAGAGCATCTACCTGCCGCTGTCGCGGCTCCTCTCGTTCTATGTGGAGGCGATGCAGGGCCTGCACGCCGCCACCGAGCGCTTCCTCGGCGACGACAACCTGCGCATCCCCTTCGTCATCGGCATCGCCGGCTCGGTCGCCGTCGGCAAGTCGACCACCGCCCGCGTCCTGCAGGCGCTGCTCGCCCGCTGGCCCTCGAGCCCGCGCGTCGCCCTCGTCACCACCGACGGCTTCCTCCTGCCGAACGCGGTGCTCGAGGCGGAAGGCCTGATGGAGCGCAAGGGCTTCCCGGAGAGCTACGACCTGCCGGCCCTGCTCGGCTTCCTCACCGACGTGAAGTCCGGCCGCCCGCGCGTGTCCGCCCCGGTCTATTCCCACCTCGTCTACGACGTCGTGCCGGGCGAGACGGTGACGATCGAGGAACCCGACATCCTCATCGTCGAGGGCCTCAACGTCCTGCAGACGCGCTCGCCGCCGAAGGACGCCAAGGCGATCCCGTTCGTGTCGGACTTCTTCGACTTCTCGATCTACATCGACGCCGACGAGACGGTGATCCACCGCTGGTACATCGAGCGCTTCATGCGCCTGAAGACGACCCGCTTCCGCGACCCGCGCTCCTACTTCCACGGTTTCGCCGACGTCTCCGAGGAAGAGGCGCTGCGCATCGCCGAGGGGCTGTGGCGGCGCATCAACCTCGTCAACCTCCGCGACAACATCCTGCCGACCCGCCCGCGCGCCGACCTCATCCTCGCCAAGGGCGAGAACCACGCCATCGAGAGCGTCTCCCTGCGCAAGCTCTGACCTCGACCCGTTCCGGAAGGCTCCCGATGCGTCCGACGTCACCCCGCGACCGCCTGATCCTCGCTCTCGACGTGCCGACGGTCGAGGAGGCGCGCGCCGTCGTCGCCGAAACGGAGGGCGACGTCGGCGTCTACAAGGTCGGCCTCGAACTCATCTACGCCGGCGGCGTCGACTTCGCCCGCGAGCTCGCCGCTTCCGGCAAGCGCGTCTTCCTCGACGGCAAGCTGCACGACATCGACAACACGGTGGCCGGCGCTGTCCGCTCGATCCTGTCGGTCGGCGCCACCTTCCTCACCCTGCACGCCTATCCGAAGACGATGGCCGCGGCCGTCGTCGCCCGCGGAAACGCGCCGCTCGCCCTTCTCGCCGTCACCGTCCTCACGGCCTTCGACGATGCCGACCTTGCTGAGGCCGGCTACCGGGCCGGCGTCGCCGAAACCGTGGCGATGCGGGCCGCCCAGGCGAAGGCGGCCGGCGTCGAGGGGATCGTCTGCTCGCCGCGCGAAGTCGCTGCCCTCCGCGCCCTCGTCGGGCCGGACATGCTCCTCGTGACGCCGGGCGTGCGGCCGGCGGGCGCGGCGGCGGGCGACCAGAAGCGGGTCGCGACCCCGGCGGAGGCCGTGCGGTCCGGGGCGGACCTCATCGTCGTCGGCCGGCCGATCCTCGCCGCCTCCGACCGACGCGCCGCCGCCCGGGCCATTGTCGCCGAACTCGCCGCCGCCTGATTGTGGCTGCCGGGCGACGGTTCGGCGTCGACCGTATGACCGTCGTACAAAATCCAGATTCCCTTGTGGTGAAGCGGCTTGAATGTGTTTAAGACTGCCGGCGGTCGCGACGCGCCGGGCGTCGATTCGGCCGCGTCGGTGATTTCATGATCTCGCAGAAGGCGAAGTACGCATTCAAGGCGCTGTTCGCGCTCGCCGCGGCGGACGCCGAAGGGGGCCGCCAGATCCAGGAGATCGCGCTCGCCGAGAAGATCCCGCGCAACTTCCTCGAGCACATCCTGCTCGATCTGAAGCGCCACGGGCTCGTCACCAGCCGGCGGGGCAAGAACGGCGGCTACCGCCTCCTCAAGCATCCGACCCAGATCACCGTCGGCCAGGTGCTGCGCATCGTCGATGGCCCGGTGGCGCCGCTGCCCTGCCTGTCCCGCACGGCCTACGACCGCTGCGCCGACTGCGTCGACGAGGTCGGCTGCCAGGTCCGCCGCGCCTTCGCCGAGGTCTACCGGGCCCAGGTCGAGGTCCTCGATTCCCGCACCCTCGCCGATGCCCTCGCGGCCGGCGATCCGGACGAGGCGGGCGCGGTGGCCGAACCCGCGCGCCGTCGCGCCGTCGGCTGAGGTCCCCGTTGCTCATGTGAAAACGCCGCCGGCTGGTGCCGACGGCGCTTCATGCACGGTGCCGGGCGAAGTCCCGGCCGGGCGGTGCCCGCGAGACTTGCTTCAACCCGAGACTTGCGTCAGGCGCGAGCTTGCCTCAGGCCGCGGTCTCGCGGGTGGCGATGCCCTTCGACTTCAGCAGGTCCTGCAGTTCGCCCGCCTGGAACATCTCGCGGACGATGTCGCAGCCGCCGACGAACTCGCCCTTGACGTAGAGCTGCGGGATCGTCGGCCAGTTCGAATAGGCCTTGATGCCGTCGCGGATCGCCATGTCCTCGAGCACGTTGATGCCCTTGTAGGGGGCGCCGACATAGTCGAGAATCTGCACGACCTGACCGGAGAAGCCGCACTGCGGGAACGTCGGCGTTCCCTTCATGAACAGCACGACGTCGTTGCTCTTCACTTCGTTGTCGATGAACGCGTTCACGTCAGTCATCGTCTTCAATCCCGATCTTGCCGGCTCCCGGCCGCCCGCAGGCGTTGGGAGCGCGGTGTCCTCGTCGGCCGGCCTCAGCCGGCGTCGGCCCCCGCAGCGGCCTTCCTGGCGCCCTTGCCGGGACCCTTCTTCTTCGGCGTCAGGTACTGCCGCAGCTTCGCGTTCTTCACCCGGAAGACGCGCATCATCCCGGCGGCCCGCAGGGTCGGCATCGTGTCGCGGATCGCGAGGCCGGCCTGCTTGACGGCGTCGTCTGAGGCCGAGGCGTCCATGAAGACGGCGGCGTTCTTCGTGAAGGCGGAGATCGCCGCGTGCAGATCTTCCGCCGATACCTCACCCACCGGCTTCTTGCGGTCACCCATCGTCGGCCCCTGTCCTTCCTGAGATCGCAACCCCGCGGGGCGGGATCGTCACGCGTCCGGGGCGGCGGTCTGCAGCGCCAGCGCGTGCAACTGCCCGCCCATCGATCCCTTCAGCGCTTCGTAGACCATCTGGTGCTGCTGCACCCGGGTCTTGCCGGAGAACTTCGACGAGACGACGACGGCGGCATAGTGATCGCCGTCGCCGGCGAGGTCGCGGATCTCCACCCGCGCGTCGGGAAGCGCCGCCTTGATCAGTGCCTCGATCTCGCGGGCGTCCATCGCCATCCGTCGATCCTCACCGTTCGCGCTGCATGAATCGCGGGAACCAATCTTCGTGCCGGGCCCGCAGATTTGCAACGGATATGGCGGCTTCCCCCTGCACGATCAACTCCGTGCCGCCGGTTTCTCCGAGCCGCTCCGCGAGGACGCCCACCGCTGCGGCTGCCGCCTCGAAGTCGCGCGCCTCGCCCGCGGCCACCGTCACGACATAGCGCGCCTGATCCTCGGCGAAGAGCGCCACGTGCGCCGGAGCGGGCACGGTGATCTTCGCCCCGAGGCCGGACGCCATCGCCATTTCGGCGAGCGCGATGGCGAGGCCGCCGTCGGAGAGATCGTGGACGGCACTTGCCCGTCCGGCACGAATCTCGGCCCTGACGAAGTCGCCGTGGCGGCGCTCCTTCTCGAGGTCGACGGGGGGCGGCGGCCCCTCGTCGCGACCGAGCACGTCGCGAAGGTAGATCGAGGCGCCGAGGTGGTGGCCGTGGCCGCCGACGAGGAAGATCACGTCGCCGGGACGGGCGAAGGCCGCCGAGCCGGCGATCGCGACGTCGTCGAGAAGGCCGACGCCGCCGATCGCCGGGGTCGGGAGGATCGCCTCGCCGAGCGTCTCGTTGTAGAGCGACACGTTGCCGGAGACGACCGGGAAGTCGAGCGCGCGGGCCGCCTCGCCGATGCCGCGGATGCAGCCGACGAACTCGCCCATGATCTCCGGCTTCTCCGGATTGCCGAAGTTGAGGTTGTCGGTGAGCGCGATCGGCAGGGCGCCCGCGGCGGTGATGTTGCGCCAGCACTCGGCGACCGCCTGCTTGCCGCCCTCGAAGGGGTCCGCGTAGCAGTAGCGCGGGGTGACGTCGACGGACATCGCGAGGCCCTTCGCCGTCCCCTCGATGCGCACGACCGCGGCATCGCCGCCCGGCCGGCGGACGGTGTTGCCCTGGATCAGGTGGTCGTACTGCTCCCACACCCAGCGGCGGGAGGAGAGGTCCGGCGAGCCGACGAGGTCGAGCAGCGTCGCCGCGAGGTCGGCCGGAGCGGGCACCGTGGCGGGGTCGAGCGGCGGGCGGGCCGGCCGGGCCGCATGCGGCCGGTCGTACTCCGGCGCCATGTCGCCGAGGTCCTTGATCGGCAGGTCGGCCATCGTCTCGCCCTGGTGGCGGACGACGAAGCGCAGCGTGTCGGTGGTGTGGCCGACGACGGCGAAGTCGAGCCCCCACTTGCGGAAGATCGCCTCCGCCTCGGCCTCCATCTCCGGCCGGAGCACCATCAGCATGCGCTCCTGGCTCTCCGAGAGCATCATCTCGTAGGCCGTCATGCGCGCCTCGCGGCACGGCACCTTGTCGAGGTCGAGCTCGACGCCGAGGTCGCCCTTGGCGCCCATCTCCACCGCCGAGCAGGTGAGGCCGGCGGCGCCCATGTCCTGGATGGCGATGACGGCGCCGGACGCCATCAGTTCGAGGCAGGCTTCTAGGAGCAACTTCTCGGAAAAGGGATCGCCGACCTGCACCGTCGGCCGCTTCTCCTCCGAGCCCTCGTCGAACTCCGCCGAGGCCATCGTCGCGCCGTGGATTCCGTCGCGGCCCGTCTTCGAGCCGAGATAGACGATCGGCATGCCGACACCGGAGGCCGCCGAGAGGAAGATGCCGTCGGCCTGGGCGAGACCCACCGCCATGGCGTTGACGAGGCAGTTGCCGTTGTAGCGGCGGTCGAAGTTCACCTCGCCGCCCACCGTCGGCACGCCGAACGAGTTGCCGTAGCCGCCGACGCCGGCCACCACGCCGGCGACGAGGTGGCGGGTGCGCGGATGGTCGGGCGCCCCGAAGCGGAGCGCGTTGAGCGCCGCGATCGGCCGTGCGCCCATCGTGAAGACGTCGCGGAGGATGCCTCCGACCCCCGTCGCCGCGCCCTGGTAGGGCTCGATGTAGGACGGGTGGTTGTGGCTCTCCATCTTGAAGACGACGACGAGCCCGTCGCCGATGTCGACGACGCCGGCGTTCTCGCCGGGTCCGTGGACGACGCGCGGCCCCTTCGTCGGCAGCGTGCGCAGCCACCGCTTCGAGGACTTGTAGGAGCAGTGCTCGTTCCACATCGCCGAGAAGATGCCGAGCTCGGTGAGCGTCGGCTCGCGGCCGATGAGGTCGAGGATGCGCTGGTATTCGTCGGGCTTCAGCCCGTGCTCGGCGACGAGCGCGGGGGTAATCGCGATGGCGTTCGGGAGCATTCCGGACTCCGGCGGGCCGCAGAGGCGGCGCGGACGAGCGCGTGGCGGGCGGGCCACGCGCCGGGATAGGCGAGGGCCGTTGCCCCGTCAACAGCGCCGCGCCACCGGACTGCGGCGTCGATGCCGCGGCGGCCCCCTCCCGTGCACCCGAGCCCGCCCGGCCTTCAGGCGGGGATCGGCCACGATCGCGGCGCTCCGGACCGCGGCCGTCTCACCTGTTCCGCCGCGCCACCGGTCAGGCGGCCCGGACCGTGTTCAGGAAGCGGTTCAGTTCGTCGTTCAGCTGGCTGGACCGTCTCGCCAACTCGCCGGAGAAGTCGAGGACCTCGTTGGAGACCGTGCTCGCGGCTCCAGCGGCCAGGGTCACGGTGCCGATCGCCCGGGACACTTCCGCCGTGCCGGCGGAAGCCTGCTGGACGTTGCGGGCGATCTCGTGGGTCGCGGCGGCCTGTTCCTCGACCGCGGCGGCAACCGCCGCGCTGATCTCGTTCATCCTGCCGACGGACGTCGCGATGGCGTTGATGGCCGTCGCGGACTCCGTCGTCGAGGCCTGGATGGCGGAGACCTGCTTGGCGATCTCCGTCGTCGCCCGTGCCGTCTGCTCCGCCAGCTGCTTCACCTCGGCCGCGACCACCGAGAAACCCTTGCCGGCCTCGCCGGCTCTGGCCGCCTCGATCGTGGAATTGAGGGCAAGCAGGTTGGTCTGGCTGGCGATGCCGTTGATCAGTTCGACGATCTCGCCGATCTTCTGGGCGGCCGCCGAAAGCTCGCGCACCTTGCCGGCCGCGGCGAGGGACTCGCGCACGGCGGCGGCCGACATCTCGTTGGACTGGTTGACCTGACTGCCGATCTCGCGAACCGACGCGGTCAGCTGTTCGGTCGCGGCGGCGACGGCCTGCACGTTGGCGGACGCCTGCTTCGAGGCTTCGGAAACGGTGGTGGACTGCTGCGACGTGTCGTTCGCGCTGCCGGACATGACGCGCGCCGACGAATCCAGCCTGGCCGCCGTCGATGAAACGGAACGGACGATGCCGCCGACCGTGTGCTCGAAGTCCTCGGCGATGCGCCCGAGAAGGGCGCGCTGCGCAGCCTCGCTCTCGGCCTTCTGGGCGGCGCGCTCCGCGGTCAGGCGCTCCTTTTCCAGGCCGCTGTCACGGAAGATCAGCGCGGCCCGGGCGAGCGCGCCCACCTCGTCGCGCCGGTCGATCCCCTCGATCACGCCGTCATAGTGACCACCGGCGAGCGCCTCCAGCGAGGCGACGATCCGGGTGATCGGGCGCGCGACACCGAACTGGCTGACGTAGAAGCCGAGCGCGAGGCCGAGGGCGATGACGAAGCCGCCGGTGAGAAGCATCGTTCGGACGGCGCCGAGTGCGTTGCTGGCGGCGGAATCGCGCAGCGTCGCCATCGTCTCGGCCGAGTACGTGCTGTAGACCTTCACCGCATCGGTGACGGCCTTCTGGGCCTTCAGCGTTTCGCCGAGCGCGGACTGGATCGTCTCCGCGTCCGCCGTGCCGGACGAGGCGGCGTCGATCATCTTGCCGATCAGCGCAAAGTAGGCGTCGAGCGTGGTCCGGACATCCGCGAGCTGCCGGAGCTGCTCGGCATCCGACACCTGCTCGAGGACCGGCAGGCGGGCGAGCATCTCCTTGGCCCGGCGGTCGGCTTCGGCGCGGAAGTCGGCGGCCTTCTCGGGGCTGAGCGCGAACTGGTACGTCATGCGGCTGATCGCGATGATGTCGATGCGCAGGTCCATCGCCTCCCGCGCCGCTTCCTCCGATCGGCCGACCGCGGTGAAGCTTGTGGTGAGGCCGGAGATCTCGTTCCACGCGACGGCGGCGAGGCCCGCCGCGCACATCGCCATTAACACCAGGACCGCCAGCATCTTCTGAACGATGGGAATGTGCTTGAGGACCATCTTCCACCTCTGTCAGCGCCGCTGAACCGACCTGAAGCCGGTAGACTGCGGAGGCTGTAGCGACGGACGCTTGCTTCAGGCTTGATGGTCGGGCCTGCGCGAGTCGCACGGCATGGCAGCCGCGCGGTGCCGAGGTGCTCGGCCGGCTGGCCGCGGGGAGGGAACGGGGCGATGCGAACCGGGGCGGGCGGAAGCGGAGCGTCGTCGGGGTGCCATGCCGTCGCCGTCGGCCGGGGGGCCATCCCTTGGCTCGCGGCCCTCATCCTCGCGCTGCGGCTCGTCGTGCCGGCCGTCCTTCTGCCGGCGCTCCTTCTGCCGTCTCTCGTGCAGCCCGCGCTCGCCGAGACCGCGGCGCCGGCCAGCGCGGTGTCGACTGACGCCGGTGGGGCCAGCACCGGCGACGCCACCGCGAAGGCCCTGTCGGATCTCCTCGAGGCGGCCAAGAAGGAGGGCGCGACCATCCTCGTCGTCGCACCGCCGGCGCCCGCCACTGCAACGGAGCCGGAGCCGCCGCAGACCTTCATGCGCTCGCTGATGCATGTCCGTCAGGCGATCTTCAACATCGTCGACAACGTGCCACGCCACGTCGCCGCCCTGCCGGAGACGATCGAGACGGCGCGGCAGGCGGGCTTCTTCGAGCGGCTCCGCCATTCCCTCCTCATCGCCGTCCTCGCCCTCGCCGCCGGCTGCGCCGCCACCATCGCCTGGCGGCGCTACGGCCAGAGGCGCCTCGACGCCCTGCCGATCGCCCACCCGCAGGATCGGGCCGACCGCCTGTCCTACCTGCTGCTGCGCGCCCTCGGCATGGCGATCGGCATCGCCCTCTTCCTCGCCGTCGGCGGGGCCGTGGTCGTCGCCCTCGCCGAGGACGTCCACCAGGCCCGGCGGGTGCTGCAGGTGTTCCTCCTGCCGGTCGCCGCCGTGCTGTTCGTCCGCCTCCTGCTTTCGATCGGCCTCGCCCCCGGGGCCGCGGAGTTCCGCCTCCTGCCGCTCGACGACGGCGCCGCCGCCCGCGTCTCCGTGCTCCTCGAGACGACGGCGGGGATCGCCGCCGTGTTCGCGGCGATCGTCTGGTGGATGGTGACGATGGAGTTCCCCCGCTCCATCTACCGCCTCACCGGCCTCGTCGGCATCGGCGTCGTCGCCGTGATGCTCTCCGCCGCCGTCTTCACCCTGAAGCGCCGCCTCGACGTCGCCCGTCTCGCCGGCGCCATCGAGAGCTACGAGATCCCGGCCGAACGGGTCATCGCGCGCTGGTGGCACGTGGTCGTCGTCACCGGCATCGTCGTCGCCTCGGCGACGGCGGTGCTGCGCCTGCTGCTCGACCTCGAACGTCCCGTGGAGCCGGTCTTCGGGCCGTTCGCCGTCGTCGCGGTGGCGATGCTCGCCCACGCGGTGATGCTCCTCCTCATCGACCGCACGCTGAAGGTGCCGAACGCCGTGGCGGTGCCGCCACTGCCGGGCGCTCCGCCGGTGGGCGCTCCGCCGTCTGGCGCTCCTTTCCATGTCACGCCCGCCGGCCAGCCGGAGGCGCTCTCGGTTGCGCCAGACGCCTCGGGGCCGCCGCGGCTCGATCCGTCCGGCGAGGAAGCGGTCGCCCAGGCGGTCGGCAGCGAGGTCGCCTTCGAGCGGGCGAGCATCCTGCACGGCCTCGCCGAACACGCCGCCCTGATCATCACCCTCGTCGGCGCGACGGTGGGCATCCTGTGGACGTGGGGCGTGGACGTCCTCGACGCCGACGGGATCGTCAGCCATGCCGCCGGCTTCGTCCTCATCGTCGTCGTCGCCATGCTCGCCTACCGGGCGGTCAGGCTGTGGCTCGACCGGGAGATCGCCGTCGAATGGATGGCCGCCCAGGAGGAGGAGGCACGCGGCGCCTCGGCCTCCGTCGTCGGCGCCAACACGCGCCTCGGCACGCTCCTGTCGATCGTCCGCAACTTCCTGCTCTTCGCCATCCTCGGCCTCGCCACCATGATGGCGCTGTCGCAGCTCGGCGTGCCGATCACGCCCCTGTTCGCCGGCGCCGGCGTGGTCGGCCTCGCCATCGGCTTCGGCGCCCAGAGCCTGATCAAGGACATGTTCTCCGGCATGTTCTACCTGATCGACGACGCCTTCCGCCTCGGCGAGTACATCGACATCGGCTCGGCGAAGGGCACGGTCGAGAAGATCTCCATCCGCTCCTTCCAGCTCCGCCACCAGAACGGCCCGCTCAACACCGTCCCCTTCGGCGAGATCCAGCGCCTCACCAACTATTCGCGCGACTGGGTGATCGTGAAGCTGCCGGTGCGCGTCACCTACGACACCCCGGTCAGCAAGCTGAACCGCGTCGTCAAGGCGCTGTCGAAGGAGCTCCTCGCCGACGAGGACGTCGGCCACATGTTCCTCGAGCCGCTGAAGTCGCAGGGCGTCTACCAGATGGAGGACTCGGCGATGGTCGTCCGTCTGAAGTTCAAGACGCGGCCGGACGACCAGTTCGTCGTCAAGCGCGTCGTCTACGCCAAGATCCGCGAGACCTTCGAGCGCGAAGGCATCCACTTCGCCCACCGGAACGTCACCGTGTTCATCGGCAACCCGGAGGCGCTCCGGCCCGGCGAGCCGCCGCCGGGGGCGGCGATGGCGGCGCCCCCGGCGCAGCCCGGCGTGGTACCCGCCGCCGCCATGGCGGCCGCCGCGGCCGCTGCCGGCCCGCTGTTCGACGACGAGGACGGCCTGCCCCTCGACGATCCGAGCGAGGCGCGCTGAGCTGCGACCGGCGTTGACGGACGTCGCCTGCAGCGGCGACAGCGGCGGCCCGCTGATGGTGAAGGGCGCCCGCGGCGAGTGGCTCCTCGCCGGGATCACCTCCTGGGGCCTCAAGTGCGCTTCCCCCGGCAAGTCCGGCGTCTGCACGCGCGTCGCCGCCCACACGAGCTGGATCGCGCGTGATCGGCGGCAACTGACCGGGACAGCTTTCCCCCCTCTGTCGCAGAACGGGCCGGCTCCCGGCCGTCGCCCCGAAAGCCCGATCGTCCTTCGGGATCGACGCCCCGTCGGGCGGCGGGGAAGCCCCGCGCAAGCGACACACCCAAAGGTGCGTTGACGCCGCCTCTCCGGGTGCTCGAAGTGAGGGAAACGGCGCCGATGGGGATGCGCCGGCCGGGGAGGGGACCATGCAGCGATCAGCAGCCACGCGCCGGTGGCGCCGTTCCGCAATGGCGGCGATGGTGTTCGCCGCCTTCACCACGGTCCTCGGTGGCCCGGCCCGCGCGGTCGACGCGCCGCTGATCATCGGCGGCGAGAAGGCGGCGCCGGGCGAGTTTCCGTGGCAGGTCGCGCTTCTCGACGCCACCGTCTCCAACACCTACCGCGCCCAGTACTGCGGCGGCGCTCTCATCGCACCCGACTGGGTGGTGACGGCCGCCCATTGCGTCGTCGACGGCCGCACGATCTCGGCGCCCGGCGAGGTGGACATCCTCGTCGGCACGACGAGCCTCGCCTCCGGCGGCACGCGCGTCGACGTCGACCGCGTCGTCGTCCACGGCCGCTACAATCCGCGGACGGACGAGAACGACATCGCGCTCCTGCGCCTTTCCGAGCCCGTCGGCGTCGCGACCCTGCCGGTGCTGACGCGGGCGGACGAGGCGCGGCTCTCGGCCGCCGGGACCCTCGCCACCGCCACCGGCTGGGGCAACACGTCCATCCGCGGCGAGGACTTCCCGGTCGATCTGCGCAAGGTCCGCCTGCCGCTCGTCACGAACCGGGTCTGCAACGGCCCCCGCGCCTATGCCGGCGCCGTGCGGCCGAAGATGCTCTGCGCCGGCTTCGCCGCCGGCGGCAAGGACACCTGCCAGGGCGACAGCGGCGGGCCGCTGGTGGTGCCGGACGGCGACGGCGGCTTCGTCCTCGCCGGCATCACCTCGTGGGGCGCCGCGTGTGCGGCGCCGAACAAGTACGGCGTCTACACGCGCGTCGCGCGCTTCGCGACGTGGATCGACAAGGTGCTCGCCACGCCTCGCCGCGGGTCGCCGACGCGGGTGTCCACCGCCGCGCACGCCACGGCGCCTTGAAGCCGCCCGCCGGGTCGTGCCATAGGGGGGCGCCCCGGCCGCCCGGCCGCGGGCGGTCCGGAGACGGTGGTCATGGCGGATAATCCAGGTCTGATGAGCGGTAAGCGGGGCCTCGTCTTCGGCGTCGCCAACAACCGCTCCATCGCTTGGGGCATCGCCCGGGCGCTCGCCGCCCACGGCGCCGAGATCGCCTTCACCTACCAGGGCGATGCGCTCCGCAAGCGCGTCGAGCCGCTCGCCGCCGAGATCGGCGCCCGCGTCGTCGGCCATTGCGACGTCACCGAGCCCGCCACCATCGACGCGGTGTTCGAGGCCGTCGCGGCCGACTGGGGCTCGATCGACTTCGTCGTCCACTGCGTCGCCTTCTCCGACAAGGACCAGCTCGACGGTCGCTATGTCGACACCACGCCCGACAACTTCTCGAAGACGCTGCAGATCTCCTGCTACTCGTTCACCGCGATCGCACAGCGGGCCGAGAAGCTGATGACGAACGGCGGCTCCCTGCTGACGCTCACCTACTACGGCGCCGAGAAGGTGATGCCGCACTACAACGTCATGGGCATCGCCAAGGCGGCGCTCGAGGCGAGCGTGCGCTATCTCGCCGTCGACCTCGGCCCGAAGGCGATCCGCGTCAACGCCATCTCGGCAGGCCCGATCAAGACGCTCGCCGCCTCGGGCATCGGCGACTTCCGCTACATCCTCAAGTGGAACGAGTACAACGCCCCCCTGAAGCGCACGGTCTCGATCGACGAGGTCGGCGACGCGGCGCTCTATCTGCTCTCGCCGCTGTCGCGAGGCGTCACCGGCGAAGTCCACCACGTCGATTCGGGCTACCACGTCGTCGGCATGAAGGCCGTCGACGCTCCCGACATCTCGGTGGTGAAGGACTGAACGGCCGCTTCGCCGACCACCCTCGTCGCCGCCTGGGCGGCCCGCACCGGGAGAGCCGACGATGCGGACCTTGCCGACGCTCATCCACATCCGCCACGGCCAGACCGACTGGAACGCCGAGAGCCGTCTGCAGGGCCAGCAGGACATCCCGCTGAACCCGCACGGCCGCGGCCAGGCGGCCCGCAACGGCCGGGCGCTCGCCGCCCATCTCGAGGCGGCGGGTCTCGATCCCGAAAGGCTCGACTGGGTCGCCTCGCCGCTCGGCCGCGCCCGCGAGACGATGGAGATCGTGCGCGATGCCGCCGGCCTCCCGCCGGACGGCTATCGTCTCGAGCCGGCCCTGAAGGAAGTCACCTTCGGTCTCTGGGAGGGCTTCACCATCCCGGAGCTCAAGCTGCGCGATCCGGCCGGCGTCGCGGCACGGCGGGCCGACAAGTGGGGCTTCGTCCCCCCGGGCGGGGAGAGCTACGCCATGTTGTCCGCCCGCATCGCCGCCTGGCTCAACCATGTAGAGCGACCCGCCGTGATCGTCTCGCACGGCGGTGTCCAGCGCGTCATCGACGGGCTGCTGCTCGGCCGCCCGAACGCGGAGATCCCGAACCTCGACGTTCCCCAGGACCGCTTCGTCGTCTACCGCGCCGGCACGGCCGAGTGGATCTGACCGAGCCTCGTCCCCGTCCGCCGTCCTGGCGCCGCCTCACCCGACCTTCAGGTTGCCCGCCGAGGTCTTGCCGCGCTCGGTGACGAGGTCGAAGGTGACGTTCTGTCCTTCGATCAGGTTGGTGATGCCGGCCTTCTGCAGGGCGGTGATGTGCACGAACACGTCGCGCGAGCCGTCGCTCGGCTGGATGAATCCGTAGCCCTTCTGGACGTTGAACCACTTCACGGTGCCGGTCGCCATCTCGGACTCCTGCGCGATGCGTCAATCGGGGAGCCGGAGAAGAGATACGCGGGGTCCGGCCGAACTGCGAATTCTGCGGTTCGCCTGGACCTCGGCGCCACAGCGCTGGTCGGCACGGCACGCCGGAAGAAAGGTCGCACCCAAATTTGCGGCGCAACGCCGCACGAGTCAATTCGCTCGTGCCCGCGCTCGCGCGCCCTCCGTCGCGGCCCGGGGGCCGTCGGCGCCGCCGGCCCGGGCAAGGTGCGCCTGCAGCAGCATCTGGTAGCGGTCGCGGCTGCGCGACAGGTGCGCCCGCATCGCCGCCGTTGCGCCCTCGGCATCGCCGGCGGCGATGGCGGCGAGGATCGCCGCGTGTTCCTCGTGGATGCGGGCGAGGTAGGCCGGGCCGTGGATCGCATCGCCGGCAATGGCAGCGAGGAAGTCGCGCGGGATCGTCCGGTTGCCGAGGGTCTCGAGCGACTGCGGGTAGAGCGGGTTGTTCGTCGCCGCGGCAATGGCGAGGTGGAAGGCGAAGTCGGCCGGGGCCGTCCCGCCGCCCGTCCGCATCGCTGCCTCGAAGGCCGCGAAGGCCTCGCGGATCGCAGCCTCCTGGGCGCCGGAGCGGCGCCGGGCGGCCAGCGCCGCCGCCTCCACCTCGATGGCGGTGCGCAGCTCGAGGACGTTCAGCACCGTCGTCAGGCGGTCGTGCGCCTCCGGCACGAGGATGGTCAGGCGGTCCTCCGCCGGGGCGAGCACGAACACGCCGGAACCCTGCCGCGCTTCCACCCGACCGTCGGCGGCGAGCGCCGCGATCGCCTCGCGCACCACCGTCCGGCTGACGCCGAAGCTCTCCACCAGCGCCGGCTCGGTCGGCAGCCGGTCGCCCGGCTTCAGCTCGCCGTCGTCGATGCGCTGGCGGAGCGCCTCGATCACCTTGTCCGCGAGCTTCGGCCGGCGCGTCATCTCGGGTCCATCAGCCTCTCAGGAAGTCCGCGCGGGGCGGCGTGAAGACATCGACGAGCGCGCCGGCCTCGACCGCCACGCAGCCGTGAACGGCGCCGCCCGGCACCAGGAACGACGATCCGGCGGAGAGCCGCGTCGTCACCCCGTCGATGGTGACATCGAAGGTGCCCGATTCGACAAGGCTGCACTGGATGTGCGGGTGGCTGTGCGGCGCCCCGACGGCGCCGGCCTCGAACGCGACCCGCACCATCATCATGCGGTCGTCGTGGGTCAGCAACTGGCGGCGGATGCCGCCGCCGAGGTCGGTCCAGCCGGCGGCGGCGGCGTCGACGAAGGGGCCGGAGGCGGGGGTGTCGGTCATGGTGGCTCCCTCAGCGCGCCAGCCAGCCGCCGTCGACCGGCAGCACGGCGCCGTGCACGTAGTCGGAGGCGTCGCTCGCGAGGAACACCGCGGCGCCGCCGAAGTCGGCCGGCCTCGCCCAGCGTCCGGCCGGGATCCGCTTCAGGATCTCGGCAAAGCGCTCCTGGTCCTCGCGCAGGGCCTGGGTGTTGTTCGTCTCCGCGTAGCCCGGCGCGATCGCGTTGACGTTGATGCCGCGGCCCGCCCACTCGCAGGCGAGAAGCCGCGTCAGCCCGGCGAGGCCGCTCTTCGAGGACGTGTAGGCGGCGATCCGGATGCCCCCCTGGAAGGCGAGCAGCGAGGCGACGTTGATCACCTTGCCCGTCCGCCCGGGATCCGCGAACAGGCGCCGGGCGAAGGCCTGGGCGAGGAAGAAGGCGGACTTCAGGTTCGCGTCCATCACCGCGTCCCAGTCCGCCTCGGTGACGTCGACGGCGTCGGCGCGGCGGATGATGCCGGCGTTGTTGACGAGCACGTCGATCGTTCCGCCGGCCGCCGACGCGGCGGCGTCCATCGTCGCTCCGGCGCCGGCCGGATGGGTCACTTCGGCGAGTTCGAGTCGCAGCGGCGCCGACCGGCCACCCGCCGCGGCGATCGCCGCCGTCGTCTCGTCCATCGGCGAGCGCCCGGCGAGCACCACGAAGGCGCCCGCGGCGGCGAGGGCCTCGGCGATGCCGCGGCCGATGCCGGTGTTGGCGCCGGTGACGAGCGCCCGCCGGCCGGCGAGCGAGAAGAGGTCCATCGTCAACGCAGGGTCTCCATCGGAACCGGGTCGACGTCGGTGTAGTCGACGTTGTCGCCCGCCATCGCCCAGACGAAGGTGTAGTTGCTGGTGCCGGCGCCGCAATGGATCGACCACCCCGGCGACAGGGCGCCCTCCTCGTTCTTCAGCACGAGGTGGCGCGTCTCGTCCGGCTCGCCCATGAAGTGGAACACCCGCGCGGCCTCCGGCAGGGCGAAATAGAGATAGGCCTCCGAGCGCCGGTCGTGCACGTGGGCAGGCATGGTGTTCCACACCGAGCCCGACTGCAGCGCCGTGTAGCCGAAGACGAGCTGGCACGAGGCGCACACCTCCGGATGGACGAACTGGAAGATCGAGCGCTGGTTCGACGTCTCCGGCGTGCCGAGGTCGACGCGCTTCGCCCGCGCCTGCGGGATCGCCACCGTCGGATGGCTCGCGTGGGCCGGAGCGCTGACGAAATAGAAGCGCGCGGGCGCCGCCGCCTCGTCGCTGTCGAAGGTGACGGGGCCGGCGCCGCGGCCGATGTAGATGACGTCGCGGTGGGCGAGGGGGTGGCGCGTGCCGCCGACCGTTACGCCGCCGGCCGCGCCGATGTTGACGACCGCCATCTCGCGCCGGTCGAGGAAGCCCGGGGTGCCGGTCGGGGCGGCGGCCTCCAGCGTCAGCGGCGCGCCGTCCGGCACTGCTCCGCCCACGATCAGCCGGTCGAGGTGGGTCGCGACGAGGACGATCTCGCCGGCCTCGAAGAGCCCGCTGACGTGGAAGGCCTCGCGGAGCGCTCCGGTGTCGAAGCCTTTCGCGTCCTCCGGGGTCGGCGCCCACCGCTTCTCGATCTTCATCGTCCGTCACCCTCCCTCATCGGCGAACCCCGGAAAAAGGGAGTGACCGCCTGTCGAATTCATACTATGACATACAAGTCATATGATGAATTGTCGAGGCCCGACGGCGCGTGTCTCCTCTGCCTTCACTCTCCTGCGGACGCCTTCAGCAGCGCCTCGACCGCCTCGCGGCGCGGCAGCGGCGCCACGGCGCCGTAGCCCTGGACGGAGAGGGCCGCGGCGGCGTTGGCGAAGCGGGCGGCGGCGAAGGGGTCCTTTGTCGCCAGCCACTGGGCGAGGAACGCGCCGTCGAAGGCGTCGCCCGCCCCGGTGGCGTCGACGGCCGCCACCCGGTGCGGCGCGAGGCGCTCACGCTTCTGCGGCGTCGCGACGAGGACGCCCTCCGCGCCCATCGTCAGGGCGACGACCTTGGCCCCGCGCTTCAGCAGGCGGTCGCAGATCGCGTTCGGATCGTCCACCCGCAGCAGCGTGCGGGCGTCGTCGAGGCCGGGCAGGACGATGTCGCAGAGCCGCAGCGTCGCCTCGATCACCGCCGTGGCGCGCTCCAGCGTCCACAGCTTGAGGCGCAGGTTGGTGTCGTAGGAGATCGTCACGTTCGACGCCCGCGCCGCCTCGATGGCGAGGAAGGTGGCCTCGCAGGCGCCCTCGGAGATCGCCTGGCTGATCGCCGACAGGTGCAGCACCTCCGCCGACCGGATCTCCTGGAGCGGCATCCTGCCCGCCGTCATCCGGCTCGCCGCCGAACCGGCGCGGCGATATTCGAAGCTGTGCCCCTCCGGCCCGTGGGTGACGAAGTAGAGCCCCGTCGGCGCCCCGGCGTCGACCTGCACCGTCGTCGTGTCCACCCCTTCGGACTGCCACAGGTCGAGCAGCATGCGCCCGAACTGGTCACCGCCGACGCGGCTCACATAGCCTGTCCGGACCCCGAGGCGCGCCGCCGCGATGGCGGTGTTGGAGGTGTCGCCGCCGAACCCCTGCCGCCACTCCGGCGCATCCCCGGCCCGGTTGAACTCCACCATCGCCTCGCCCAGACAGAGCAGCGACGGCCTCGGCGGCCCCGCGCCCGGCCGTCCTGCGTCCGATCCGCCCCCGCGCATCTCCAGCATCCCCCGCACTCCACTGCCCGCTTCGATTACCGGCCCAAACTGGTCTGGCCACTTGACCATCTAGGGGCTTCCCCCATACTCGGCAAGTCTCGGAGGAAGCTTGCCGTGCCCCTTACTCCCGTTGTGCCGCTGCGTCTCTACCAGAAGGTGGCGGAACAGCTCGCCCGGCTCGTCGCCACAGGCGAACTGCCCGTCGGCGGGCGACTGCCCGCGGAACGGGAACTCGCCCACTCCCTCGGCGTCTCGCGGCCCGTCGTCCGCGAGGCGATGGTGGCGCTCGAGCTCGCCGGCATCGTCGAGGTGCGGATGGGCTCCGGCGCCTTCGTCGTCCAGGCGCCGCCGTCCGACCTCCTCGCTGGCGGCTTCGCCCGCACCCTCGCGGAGGCCGGCAGCGGGCCCCTCGCGCTCGTCGAGGCGCGTCAGGCCATCGAAGGCGAGATCGCCGCCCGCGCCGCGCTCTCCCGGTCCGACGCCGACCTCGACGCCCTCGCCGCCGCCCTCGCCGAGATGCGCGCCTCTCCCGGCGCCGGGGCCCATAGCGAGGCCGACCGCGGCTTCCACGTCCGCATCGCCGAGGCGACCGGCAACGAGGTGCTCGCCCGCATCGTCGACCAGCTCTGGCGCGACATGGCCTCGCCGCTCTTCCTGCGCATGGGCGCCGCGACCGGCCTCTTCCGCGGCACCCGCGCGGAGACGGCGCGCGAGCACGAGGCGATCCTCGCCGCCATCGCCGCCCGCGACGGCGACGCGGCCCGCGCCGCCATGCACGCGCACCTCGCCACCGTCCGCCGCGTGCTTTCGGCGCCCGCCGAGGACGTCGTCACCGCCGGCGGCCCGGCCCCTTCCCGGGAGGCCGTGCCGTGCTGATCTCCGACGACCGCCTCTTCCCGGCTGAGCCGACCACGCGTGCCGTCGCCCGCCGCCTCTACGAGGCCGTGCGGCACCTGCCCATCATCTCCCCGCACGGCCACACCGATCCGCGCTGGTTCGCGGAGAACGAGCGCTTTCCCGATCCGGCCCAGCTCCTCGTCGTCCCCGACCACTACGTCTTCCGCATGCTGCACAGCCAGGGCGTGCGGCTCGAGGACCTCGGTGTCCCCCGCCGCGACGGCGGTCCGGTCGAGACCGACCCGCGCGCCATCTGGCGCCGCTTCGCCTCGAACTGGCACCTCTTCCGCGGCACGCCGACCCGCCTCTGGCTGGACCAGACCTTCCAGGATCTCTTCGGCCTCGACGTCCGCCTCTCGGCCGACACCGCCGACGAGACCTACGACGCCATTGCCGCCTGTCTCGCCCGCGACGAGTTCCGGCCGCGCGCCCTCTTCGAGCGCTTCAACATCGAGGTGATCGCCACCACCGAGAGCCCGCTCGACGACCTGAAATGGCACGCGATGATCCGCGCCTCCGGCTGGTCGGGCCGCGTCGTCACCGCCTACCGGCCGGACCCCGTCGTCGACCCCGACTTCGAGGGCTTCCAGGCGACCCTCGACCGCCTCGCCGAGATGACTGGCGAGGACACCCGCTCCTGGCGCGGCTACCTCGCCGCCCACCGGGCCCGCCGCGCTGTCTTCAAGACCTTTGGCGCCACCGCCACCGATCACGGCCACCCGACCGCCCGCACCGCGAACCTTGCGGCGGCCGACGCCGAGCGCCTGTTCGCCCGCGTCGTCGCCGGCCGTACCGAGCCGGGCGATGCCGAGCTCTTCCGCGCCCAGATGCTCACCGAGATGGCGCGCATGAGCCTCGACGACGGCCTCGTCATGCAGATCCACCCCGGCTCGTTCCGCAACCACGACGCCGCCGTCTTCGCCCGCTTCGGCCGCGACAAGGGCGCCGACATTCCGATGCCGACCGGCTACGTCGAGTCCCTGAAGCCGCTGCTCGACGCCTTTGGCGCGGAGCGCGGCCTCACGGTCATCCTCTTCACCCTCGACGAGACGGCCTATTCCCGCGAGCTCGCCCCGCTCGCCGGCCACTATCCGTGCCTGAAGCTCGGCCCGGCCTGGTGGTTCTTCGACAGCCCCGAGGGCATGCGCCGCTACCGCGAGCTCGTGACCGAGACGGCCGGCTTCTACAACACCGTCGGCTTCAACGACGACACCCGCGCCTTCCCGTCGATCCCGGCCCGCCACGACGTCGCCCGCCGGGTCGACTGCGGCTTCCTCGCCGATCTCGTCGTCACCCATCGCCTCGGCGAGGACGAGGCCCACGAGGTGGCGCACGACCTCGCCTATCGCCTCGCAAAGGAGGCCTACCGCCTGTGAGGGCGGCGCGCCGGGGAGGGCGCGCCGCACCAAAGCCCGACCATCATCCAGGGAGGAACGAAAAGATGAACGCCTTCAAGAGCCTCACGCTGCCGCTCGCCCTCGCCGGGGCGCTCCTGTCGACCGCCGCCTTCGCGGCCGACAGCTTCGTCTTCAAGTCCGCGGACATCCACCCGGACGGCTACCCGACGGTGGTCGCCGTCGAATACATGGGCGAGCTCCTGAAGGAGCGCTCCGGCGGGCGCCTGTCGATCGACGTCCTCAACGCCGCCCAGCTCGGCCAGGAGAAGGACACCATCGAGCAGACGCGGTTCGGCGTCATCGACATGAACCGCATCAACCTCGCGCCCCTGAACAACCTCATCCCGGAGACGAGCGTCCCGGCGCTGCCGTTCATCTTCAAGTCGACCGAGCACATGCGCGAGACGATGGACGGCCCGATCGGCGAGGAGATCCTCGCCGCCTTCGAGCCGCACGGCCTGATCGGCCTCGCCTTCTACGATTCCGGCGCGCGCTCCTTCTACAACTCGAAGAAGCCCATCGTTTCGGTCGAGGACATGAAGGGCCTGAAGATCCGCGTCCAGCAGTCCGACATGTTCGTCGGCATGGTGAACGCCCTCGGCGCCAACGCCACCCCGATGGCTTTCGGCGAGGTCTACTCGGGCCTGCAGACCGGCGTCATCGACGGTGCCGAGAACAACTGGCCGAGCTACGAATCGACCAAGCACTACGAGGTCGCGCCCTACTACAGCCTGTCGCAGCATTCGATGGCGCCGGAGGCCCTGGTGATGTCGAAGATCACCTGGGACAAGCTCACCCCCGAGGACCAGGCGCTCGTCAAGCAGGCGGCAAAGGACTCCGTCGCCAAGATGCGCGAGCTCTGGGACGCCCGCGAGGCGGAATCCCGCAAGACGGTCGAGGCGGGCGGCGCGAAGATCAACGAGGTCAACAAGGAGGAGTTCATCGCCGCGATGCAGCCCTTCTACGCCTCCTTCGTCACCGACCCGAAGCTGAAGGACCTCGTCGCCCGCATCCAGGCGGGGGAGTGAGAGCTGCCAACTGACGCGCGCCAAACACGCTGAGGCGTCCCTCCCCTGCCCGGGGGAGGGACAGAGCGCGAAGCGGTCAGGGTGGGGCCGGTCAATCCGCAGTGAGGCGGCTGACGTCGTTCTCCTGAATTGACGGGCCCCCACCTGACGGCTGCGCCGGCTGTCCTCCTCCCAAGTCGGGCTTGCCCGACTTGGGTCCTCCAAGTGGTCGTAGCGGGCTGGCCCGCTACGACTGCAGGGGGAGGACGCGTCCCACTCTGCCGCGCCCGTCGCAGGTCCCTCTCCGTCAGGGAGGGACGCGCCCCATCTGCCGCCCTCCTGAGGCACCCATGCACACCGCCCACTCCGACGGCATCGCCGACCACCGCCTCCCGCCGGCGCTCGTCCTCGCCTCGCGCGTCCTCGGCGTGCTCTCGACCCTCGCCTTGTGGATCGCCGCGGTCGGCCTCGTGCTGATGACGGCCTTCGTCGCCTGGCAGGTGTGGGGCCGCTATGTGCTGAACGCCTCGCCGGCGTGGACCGAGCCGGCGGCGATCGTGCTGATGGGCTGGTTCATCTTCCTCGGCGCCGCCGTCGGTGTGCGCGAGAACTACCATCTCGGCTTCGAGGTGCTGCTCGCCATCTCCTCGCCGCGCGCCGCCTTCGCCATGCGCTCGATCAGCGACGTCGTCACCGGCGGTTTCGGCGCCTGCATGGCCTGGTACGGCATGACGCTGACCATCGGCACCTGGACGGCAACGCTGCCGACCCTCGGGCTGCCCGGCGGCGTCGACTACATGCCGATCGTCGGCGGCGGCGTCCTCATCTTCCTGTTCTCGCTCGAACGGCTGGTCCGCCGCTTCGTCATCGGACCGGGCCGGGAGGACGTCTCTTGGAACTCCTGATCCTCTTCGGCACCTTCGTCGTCCTGCTCCTCATCGGCACCCCGATCGCCTTCTGCCTCGGCATCGCCTCGCTCGCCACGGTCCTCTACATGGGCCTGCCGCCGCTGATCGTCTTCCAGCGGATGAACTCCGGCGTCAGCTCCTTTTCGCTGATGGCGATCCCGTTCTTCATCTATGCCGGCGACCTGATGGTGCGCGGCGGCATCGCCGCCCGCCTCGTCTCCCTCGCCGCCGGCTTCATCGGCCACCTTCGCGGTGGCCTCGGCCAGGTCAACATCGCGGCATCCACCCTGTTCGGCGGCATCTCCGGCTCGGCGGTGGCCGACGCCTCGGCGATCGGCGGGCTGATGATCCCGCAGATGAAGGCACGCGGCTACGACGTCGACTATGCCGTCAACGTCACCGTCACGGCGGCGATCATCGCGCTGCTGATCCCGCCCTCCCACAACATGATCATCTACGCGATCTCCGGTGGCGGCGGCATCTCGATCGCGGACCTCTTCACCGCCGGCATCATCCCCGGCCTCCTGCTCGCCCTCGCGCTCGCCGTCGCCGCCTGGTTCGTGGCGCGCCGGCGCGGCTACCCGACCGAGCCCTTTCCCGGGCTCGCCAATCTCGGCTGGCGGGCGGTGCAGGCGATCCCGGGCATCCTCCTCATCGCCATCATCTTCGGCGGCGTCCGCTCCGGCGTCTTCACCGCGGCCGAGAGCTCCTGCATCGCCGTTGTCTACGCGCTCCTCGTGACGCTCCTCGTCTATCGCGGCCTCGGCTGGACCGGCTTCGTCGAGGCGACGCTTGGGGCCGCCCGGACCACCGCCATGGTGCTCCTCGTCATCGGCTGCGCCGCCTCCTTCGGCTGGCTGCTCGCCTATCTGCAGGTGCCCGCCGCCCTTACCGCCTTCATGCGGGCGATCAGCGACGATCCGCTCGTCATCTTCCTGCTGCTGAACCTCCTGCTGCTCTTCCTCGGCACCTTCATGGACATGTCGCCGCTGATCATCATCACCACGCCGATCTTCCTGCCGGTGGTGACGGCCTTCGGCATGGACCCGGTCCACTTCGGCGTCATCCTCATCCTCAACCTCGGCATCGGCCTCTGCACGCCGCCGGTCGGGGCGGTGCTGTTCGTCGGCTGCGCGGTGGCGAAGATCCCGCTCGGCCAGGCGCTCCGCACCATCTGGCCCTTCTATGCGTCCGCCATCGTCGTGCTGATGCTGGTGACGTACATTCCTGCCTTGTCGCTCTGGCTGCCGTCGCTGTTCCGCTGAGAGATCCCGAGCCCCGGATGACCCTGCCGCGCCTCTCGAACGCTACCCTCGGCCAGTTGCCGCCCGCCGTCGCCCGCCCGCGCTACGACCGGGCGGCCGTCACCCCCGGCATCGTCCATCTCGGCATCGGCGCCTTCCACCGGGCCCACCAGGCGCCCGTCATCGACGACCTCCTCGCCGGGGACCCGTCCTGGGGCGTCGTCGCCGCCAGCCTGCGCAGCCCGGCGACGCGCGACGCGCTCGCGCCCCAGGACGGCCTCTACACCCTCGCCGTCGCCGGCGCCGACGGCACCACCCACCGCGTCATCGGCTGCGTAACCGAGCTCCTCGTGGTGCCCGAGGACCGGGACCGGCTTCTCGCCCGCATGGCCGATCCGCGCGTGCGCATCCTCAGCCTCACCGTCAGCGAGAAGGGCTACTGCCACGACCCCGCCACCGGCCGGCTCGCCGAGGACCACCCCCTCGTCGTCGCCGACCTCGCGGCGCCGCGCACGCCGTCGAGCGTACCGGGCCTGATCGTCGAGGCGCTCGCCCGCCGCCGCGCCGCCGGCCTCACGCCGTTCACCGTCATGCCGTGCGACAACCTTCCGGACAACGGCAACACCGTCCGCCGCATCGTCGCCCGCTTCGCGAGCCTCCGCGATCCCGACCTCGGCCGCTTCGTCGAGGGCGAAGTGGCCTTCCCGGCGACGATGGTCGACCGCATCACCCCCGCCACCACCGACGCCGACCGGGCGGCGATTGCCGCCGCCACCGGCCTCGAGGACACCTGGCCGGTCGTCACGGAGCCCTTCAGCCAGTGGGTGGTCGAGGACCGCTTCCCCGGCGGCCGGCCGGATTTCGCGGCCGCCGGCGTCACCGTGTCGGACAAGGTGCCGGCCTATGAGCGGATGAAGATCCGCCTCCTCAACGGCCCGCACTCGACGCTCGCCTATCTCGCCGTGCAGATGGGCCGCGAGACGGTGGCCGAGGCGATGCACGACCTCCACCTCGTCCGCTTCCTCGCCGCGATGATGCGCGACGAGATCGAGCCGACCCTGAAGCCCGACGGCCTCGGCGACCTCACGGGCTACCGCCACGAGACCCTGAAGCGCTTCGCCAACCCGGCGCTCCGCCACCGCACTCGCCAGATCGCCATGGACGGCTCGCAGAAGCTGCCGCAGCGCCTGCTCGGCTCGGTCCGCGGCCAGCTGGCCGCGGGGGCGCCGATCGATCGCCTCGGCCTCGCGGTGGCGGCCTGGATGCGCTGGGTCGTCGGCACCGACGAGGCCGGCAAGCCCCACGACCTCAACGACCCCCTCGCGCCCAAGCTCTCGGCCATCGCCGCGAAGGCCGGCCGCGCCCCCGAGGCCCTGGCGGCCGGCCTCCTCGCCGTCCGCGAGATCTTCGGCGACGACCTTTCCACCGACCCGCGCCTGAAGGCGGCGGTGGTGCCAGCGCTGAAGAGCCTCCTCGAGCACGGCACCGCACGCACGCTGGCGGAGTGGGAGGCGTAAGGCCGGGCATCTTCTCCTCCCGCTGGCGCCCGCCGTCGGCCGCTGCCGCCAAGCTGCCCAACGCGCGAGCGGAGTTGGCATCCACCCCTCCGTCGTCATTCCCGGCCTTCTGCCGGGAACCCAGGCAACATCAGCCCGGTCGCACTTCCCCTCCAACGCCGTATGCGCTGAAACGAATGGGTTCCCGGCACAAGGCCGGGAATGACCATCGAGAGGGGGATCAACCGCGGCGTCCCGGGATGCACCGACGTGCGTGCTGGCACCCCGCCGATGACGGAACCCCTTCTCCCAGCCCTGCTGGGAGAAGGTGCCCGAAGGGCGGATGAGGGCCCGCGCGCAGCGCGGGTGTCGCCACGAGCCGCACCCCCGGCGCGCTCCGCGCGCCGCCCTCATCCGGCGCTGCGCGCCACCTTCTCCCGCCGGCGCGGGAGAAGGAAGACCCCACTTTCGAATGTGTCTTGACAGCCGACCCCACCGGAGAGACCGTTAGCATACAAACGATAACGCTTCCGAGTGAGGCGCGCCCGCGCGGGTTGCGAGGGGACCGATGAGCTATCAGAGGCCGCGCACGGTCGAGGAGGCCGTCGAGATGCTGGCGGAGCCCGCCTGCATCCTCGCCGGCGGCACCGACGTGTTCCCCGCCCTCGTCGACCGGCCGGCGCCGGCCCGCATCCTCGACCTCTCCCGCCTCGACGCCCTCGCCGGCATCACCCTTGAGCCCGGCCTCGTGCGCATCGGCGCCCGCGTCACCTGGAGCGCCCTCGTCCGGGCGCCGCTGCCGCCCTGCTTCGCCATGCTGAAGCAGGCGGCCCGCGAGGTCGGCTCGGTGCAGATCCAGAACGCCGCCACGATCGCCGGCAACCTCGTCAACGCCTCGCCCGCCGCCGACGGCGTGCCGCCGCTCCTCGCCCTCGACGCCTTCGTCGAGATCGCCGGCCCCGCCGGACGCCGCCGCGTGCCGCTCTCCGCCTTCATCACCGGCTACCGCCAGACGGCGCTGGCCCCTGGCGAACTCGTCACCGCCGTCCTTGTGCCGCGCACCATCGAGGACGGCCGCTCGGCCTTCCTGAAGCTCGGGGCGCGGCGCTACCTCGTCATCTCGATCGCGATGGTCGCCGCCGTCGTGCGCGTCGAGGCCGGCCACGTTGCCGAGGCGCGGGTCGCCGTCGGCGCCTGCTCGGCGGTGGCGCAGCGGCTGACCGGCCTCGAGGACGCCCTCGCCGGCGCGGACCTCGCCGCAGCGCCGCTGTCCTCGCGGGTGACGGCGGACCACCTCGCCGGCCTCGATCCGATCGACGACGTGCGCGCCAGCGCCGCCTACCGGCGCGAGGCGGCGCTAGAACTGGTGCGGCGGGCGCTCGACGCCTGCACCGTCGACCCCGCGACGACGGAGGGCTGAGCCATGCTGGAGACCGTCGGCAAAGCCGCCCCCGACGAGATCGCGCCGTCCGCGTCGGCGGACGGTCCCAGCGGAGCGCTCCGCTTCCATCTCAACGGCCGCGCGGTCGGTACCGACGCGGCACCGTCGGCGCGCCTCACCACTGTCCTGCGCGAAAAACTCGGCCTCACCGGCACGAAGGTCGGCTGCGACGCCGGCGACTGCGGCGCCTGCACGGTGCTCCTCGACGGCGAGCCGGTCTGCGGCTGCCTCACCGCCATCGGTCAGGTCGAGGGCCGGTCGGTCGAGACGATCGAGGGGATCAGTGAGCGCCACCCGGCGGCGAAGCGCCTGCAGGACGCCTTCCTTTCCCACGGCGCCGCCCAGTGCGGCATCTGCACGCCCGGCATGCTGGTCTCCGCGACGGCGCTGCTCGAGCGCGAGGCCGCGCCGACCGAGGCCGCCGTGATGGACGCCCTCGGCGGCGTGCTCTGCCGCTGCACCGGCTACCGCAAGATCGTCGCCGCGGTGCTCGATGCCGCCGCCGGAAACGGGGCCCCGAATTCTGGTGTCTTCGCCGACGCGGAATTCGGGGCGCCGGATGCCGGGTCCGTCGGACGCCGGCTCGCGCGGCTCGATGGTATTGAAAAGGTTGAGGGATCCGACATCTTCGGTGCCGACTTCGCGCCGCCGGGAACCCTGGCCCTCCGCGCCGTCCGCAGTCCCCACCACCACGCCCGCTTTCGGCTCGGCGACGTCGCCGCGTGGATCGCCGAAAACCCCGGCATTCTCAGGGTCTTCACCGCCGCCGACGTGCCCGGCGAGAACCGGTTCGGCGTCATCCCGCCCTTCGCCGACCAGCCGGTCTTCGCCGTTTCCGAGACCCGATTCCGGGGCGAGGCCGTCGCCGCCGTGGTCGGCGAGCCGGATTCGGTGGCGGCGCTCGACCTCGCCGATTTCCCCGTCGAATGGGAAGAGCTTCCGGCGCTGACGACGGTGGACGCCGCCCTCGCCGACGGTGCGGGAGCCGTGCAGCCCGGCCGCGCCGGCAACGTGCTGGTGAGGGGCCGCGTCGTCCGTGGCGACGTCGAAAAGGCCCTTGAGGACAACGACCTCGTCAGCGTCGAGGGCGACTTCACCACCGGCTTCGTCGAGCACGCCTACATCGAGCCGGAGGCCGGTTTCGCCCGCCGCGTCGGCGACCGGATCGAGGTGCAGGCTTGCACCCAGTCGCCCTACATGGACCGCGACGACGTGGCGAAGGTGCTCGGCATCGCGCCGGAGGCCGTGCGCATCGTCCCCACCGCCGTCGGCGGCGGGTTCGGCTCGAAGCTCGACTTGTCGGTGCAGCCGTTCTTGGCGGTCGCCGCCTGGCATCTCGGCCGGCCGGTGCGGATGGTCTACTCGCGGCCGGAATCGATGGCGACGACCACCAAGCGCCACCCGGCGAAGATGCACGTCCGTGTTGCCGCGACGCCGGACGGTCGCATCCAGGCTCTTGATTTCACAGCCGATTTCAACACCGGCGCCTATGCCTCGTGGGGGCCGACGGTGGCGAACCGGGTGCCAGTGCACGCCTCCGGCCCCTATCTCGTGCCGCACTACCGGGCGCTGACGCGGGCGATCCACACCCACCTCGTGCCCGCCGGCGCCTTCCGCGGCTTTGGCGTCCCCCAGGCGGCGGTGGCGCAGGAACAGGCCTTCGACGAACTCGCCGCCCGCCTCGGCCTCGACCCGCTCGAGTTCCGCATCCTGAACGCTCTGCGGCCCGACCAGCCGACCGTCACCGGCCAGGTGCTCGGGCAGGGCCTCGGCATCGTGCCCTGCCTCGAGGCGCTGCGGCCGCACTGGGCGCGCGCGCAGGGAGAGGCGAGGAATTTCAACGCTGGGGCCACCGGCCCCGTCCGCCGCGGCGCCGGCGTCGCCGCCATGTGGTACGGCTGCGGCAACACCTCGCTGCCGAACCCCTCCACCATCCGCCTCGGCCTCAAGCCCGACGGACGCCTCGCGCTCCACCAGGGCGCCGTCGACATCGGCCAGGGCTCCAACACCGTCGTCACCCAGATCGCCGCCGACGCCCTCGGCGCGCCGATCGCGATCATGGATCGCATCTCCGCCGACACCGATTTGACCCCCGACTGCGGCAAGACCTCCGCCTCGCGCCAGACCTTCGTCACCGGCAAGGCGGCCGAGCTCGCCGGCCGGGCGCTGCGCCGGGAAATCCTGCGCCTCGCCAATGCGGGGGAGGGCGCCGCCGTCGCCTTCGGCCCGGGCACGGTCACGGTCACCGAGGGCGACCACGCGCGCACCCTCCGCCTCGCCGACCTGCCCGTCGACGCCTTCGGCTATGTGCTCGCCGCGGAAGAGACCTTCGACCCGCCGACCTCGCCGCTCGATGCCGACGGCCAGGGCAGCCCCTATGCCGTCTATGGCTGTGGCGCCCATCTCGCGGAAGTCGAGGTGGACACGGCGCTCGGCACGGTGAAGGTGCTGAGGATCACCGCCGCCCACGATGTCGGCCGGGCGATCAACCCGACCCTGGTCGAGGGCCAGATCGAGGGCGGCGTCGCCCAGGGGCTCGGGCTCGCGCTGATGGAGGAGTTCTTCCCCGGCCGCGGCGAGAACCTGCACGACTACCTGATCCCGACGGTCGGCGACATGCCGGAGGTGGTCTCGATCCTGATCGAGGACGCTTCGCCGGTCGGCCCGTTCGGCGCCAAGGGCATCGGCGAGCAGGCGCTGATCCCGACGGCGCCGGCGATCCTCAACGCCCTCCACTTCGCAACCGGTGCCCGCCTCACCCGCGTGCCGGCGACCCCCGACCGGGTGCGCGCCGCGATCTGCGCCGTCTCGGCCCATGCGGGCGAGGGGACCTGAGATGCTCGACGACGCCGCCCCGCCCCCCGTCGCCACCCCGCCGGCCTCCGCCGCCGACGACAAGATCCGCTGCGACGCCTGCCCGGTGATGTGCTTCATCCGGCCGGGCATGGTCGGCGCCTGCGACCGCTACGCCAACGACGCCGGCCGCCTCGTCCGCGTCGACCCGCACGTCGTCCTCGACCGGACGCTGTCGAACGGCGGCGCCGTCGTTCCTTTCGATCCCGGCGCGCGCGGCGCGGCCTGGGATGGCAGCGTGCTGCGCGGGCCGGATACGTTCGTGACCGCGATCGGCGCCGGCACCACCTATCCCGACTACAAGCCGGCGCCGTTCATCGTCTCGTCCGAGGTCGACGGCGTCGACATGGTCACGGTGGTCACCGAGGGTATTTTTTCCTACTGCGGCCTCAAGGTGAAGATCGACACCGACCGCCACCTCGGCCCCGAGCGGGCGCTGGTCAGGGCGAACGGCGAGCCGGTCGGCCACGTCACCACGGCCGAGTACGGCTCGCAGATGCTGTCGCTCGGCGGCGTCCACCACCTCACCGGCGGCTCGAAGGCGGAGGGCCGCGTCACCTGCGAGACGATGCTCGCCCTCTCGAACGGGCACGCTGTCGAGCTCACGGTGGACGAGGGCGCCACGGTGATCGTCGAGGCCGGCAAGCCACCCATCGTGAACGGCGCCTCCGAAGAGCGCATGCGCGTCGGCTGCGGCTCGGCCACCATCGGCATGTTCGCCAAGCAGTGGCACGGCAAGGTCGACGAGGTGGTGGTGGTCGACGACCACATCACCGGCGTCCTTTCCGAGCACCAGGCCGGCAAGCTCCTCGGCATCCCCGACACCGGCATTAAGATCAAGGGTCGCCGCTCTACCCCCGGCCGCTACTTCCGCGTCGCCGACCCCGGCACCGGCTGGGGCGGCACCAACATCACCGACCCCCTGTCGATCCTCGGCCCCTTCGACGCGAAGAAGGCGCGGCCCGGGCTGACGATGCTGATGGTCTCCACCACCGGCGAGCAGCACGGCTACTACGTCCTCGACGAGGCGCTGAGGCCTGTCGAGACCGAGCTGCCGGCGAGCCTGACGCACTCGGTCGACCTCATCCGCGAGAACTGCGAGCCGGCGCTCTGCACGGTGCTCTTTATGGGCGGCGCCGGCGGCTCGCTGCGGTCGGGCGTCACCGAGAACCCGGTGCGCCTGACGCGCTCGGTGAAGGAGGCGCTCACCACCGTCACCTGCGGCGGCGCGCCGGTCTACGTGTGGCCGGGCGGCGGCATCACCTTCATGGTGGACGTGACGCGCCTTCCCGCCAATGCCTTCGGGTCCGTGCCGACGCCGGCGCTGGTGGCGCCGATCGAGTTCACCCTGCGCCTCGCCGACTATGCGGCGCTCGGCGGCCACCTCGGCCACGTCCGCCCGCTGGCCTCGCTGACGGGGGCGGAGACGCCGAAGCGGGTGGCGCTGCCGGACGGGAACCCGTGGCCGTTCGCCAAGCCTGCTGCGGGGCTGCGGGGGTGAGGGTGGTGGGGCTGCGGCAGGCGCCAGGCGGCCCGACGTCGACGCCGGTCGCCGCTGGCGGCCGGGTGTCTTCCAAAGAATTCGCGGTCATTCCCGGCCTTGTGCCGGGAACCCATCCCTCTCCCGGATCGCGCCCTTTGCATGTGCCGCGGCATCGCATGGGTTCCCGGCACAAGGCCGGGAATGACTTCGGAGAGGGGAGCGTGGACCGCCAAGGCGAAGAAGCCGGCACGCCTCACCAGGCCGGATCAAGTCCGGCGCAGCCTCCCTTCTTCCGTCCGCGGGAGCAAGCAATCACTCCTTCCTTCTTCCGTTCGCGGGAGCAAGCAATCACTCCTTCCTTCTCCCGCTCGCGGGAGAAGGTGCCCGAAGGGCGGATGAGGGCCCGCACGGCGAAGCCGGGCGGGGAGGCTGGCGCATCGCCCCGCGGCGTTCCGACGCCCTCAGGGCGTCGGCCCTCATCCGGCGCTGCGCGCCACCTTCTCCCGCGAGCGGGAGAAGGGAAGACGTCCCGCTTCCTCCCATGACCCGCCGCCCGCACGTCGCACTGCTGCCGGACGGGCGGCGGCTGCATCTGCAGGACGGGCCGATCGACCTCGTGCTCGAGGCGTTCGGGACGGATGAGGCGGTGCGGGCGGCCTACGCGGCGGCGGTCCGGCGCTTCGACGGGCTGCTCGACGAGCTCTGTGCGGAACTGCCGTTGCTGCGCGCGCCGGTGCGGGGAGATGGGACGGCGCCCGAGGGCCCGGTGGCGCGAAGGATGTACGCGGCCGTGGCGGAGCATGCCGAGGGAACCGGTGGGGCCTCGACCGTCCCACCCTCTGCCCGCCCTCCCGCGGCAGTCCCTCCGGCGGTGATCCCTCCCTTGGGAGTCATTCCCGGCCTTGTGCCGGGAACCCATTCCTCGCCGGGTTCGCAGGCCTCGCGTCTGCCGCACCGTCGCATGGGTTCCCGGCACAAGGCCGGGAATGACTTCGGAGAGGGTAGTGCCGTCGGAGATGGTCGTGCCTTCGGAGAGGGGAGTAAGTTTGGAGAGGGGAGTGAGTTTGGAGAGGGCGCTGACGTCGGAGTGGGAGGTGCAGGCCCCGCCCTCGTCCCCTTCATCACCCCGATGGCCGCCGTCGCCGGGGCGGTTGCCGACGAGATCCTGGCGGCGATGCTCACCGCCGCCCCGTCCCTCACCCGCGCCTACGTCAACAACGGCGGCGACATCGCGCTCTTTCTCGCCCCGGGCGAGCGCTTCCGGATCGGTCTCGTCGACCGGCCGGACCGGCCGAGCCTCGACGCCTCCGCGCTCTTCGCCCGCACCGAGATCGGTGCCGACGACGGCATCGGCGGCATCGCCACGTCGGGCTGGCGGGGGCGGTCGTTCTCGCTGGGCATCGCCGACGCGGTGACGGTGCTCGCCGCCGACGCCGCGGCCGCGGACGCGGCAGCCACGGTGATCGCCAACACCGTCGACCTGCCGGGCCATCCGGCCATCGTCCGCGTGCCGGCGAACGCGCTGCAGCCGGACAGCGACCTCGAATCGCGCCTGGTGACCCGCGCCGTCGGCGCTCTGTCGGACGACGAGATCGACGCGGCGCTGGCGGCCGGCGTCGCGGTGGCGGAGGGTCTGGTGAGGCGCGGGCTGATCGCCGGGGCGGCACTGCATCTCGCCGGGGCGACGCGAGTGGTCGGCATCCGGCTGGCCGGCCTGGCCGGGAGCTCGGGGATCGCCCCGCTGCGGGCCGCTGCCTTATCGTCGAACTGAGAGTCGCGTGGACGGGAAAGAGGGCGAAGGTCAATGAAGGCGAAGATCCGCAAGATCGTCACGGTGGTCGAGGAGACGCTGACGGAGATGGGCCGCGCCGTGACGCCGCCGACGCGGCGGGCGGCGGCGATCGCCGTCATCGAGAACCCGTTCGCCGGCCGCTATGTCGAGGACCTCGCGGAGTTGATCGACGTCGGCGAGGAGCTCGGCGCCCTCCTCGGCGAGAAGGCGGTGGCGGCGCTCGGCATCGCCGGGCCGGCGGCCGAGAGCTACGGCAAGGCGGCGCTCGTCGGCACGGACGGCGAGCTCGAGCACGCCGCGGCGATCCTCCACCCGAAGCTCGGGGCGCCCTTGCGCAAGGTGCTCGGCAAGGGAGCGGCGCTGGTGCCGTCCTCGAAGAAGCGCGGCGGCCCCGGCGCCGACCTCGACGTGCCCCTCGGCCACAAGGACGCCGCCTACGTCCGCAGCCACTTCGACGGCATGACCGTGTCGATCACCGACGCGCCGAGGGCGAACGAGATCATGGTGGCGGTCGCCGTCACCGACTCGGGCAGGCCGTTTCCGCGGGTCGGCGGCCTGACGACGGTGGAGATGAAGGGCGAGGACGGGCTGAGGTAGAGGTGGTGCACTCCGGTGGCGGCGGCGCACCGATTGCGACGCGTCCTCCCCCTGCCAGGGGGGAGGACAGCCGGCGCAGCCGGCAGGTGGGGGGGCCCGTCAATCCCAGTATGAACCTGCGTTTGGATTGACGGGCCCCACCCTGGCCGCTGCGCGGCCTGTCCCTCCCCCTTGCAGGGGAGGGACGACCCATCAGCCTCGCGGAGCCCCCACGCACCGATCCGCGCCAAACCGTCGCACGGGCGCCTTGACAGGATGACGGTAATACCGTACCACGTTTGTGTGCGAACGAATTGCCATTCCGCCATCCGCGACGGCCAGGGCATCGGCGGGTCGTGGCGGCGGCGGACCGGGGAATGATCGCCTCAGCATCGCGCGACCGGCAAAATCGTCCGGGACCGCGCTGGTCGCCGCCGGCGCCGCCGGATACGGGGGCGGGCAACCCTCCGGACTCTCCCCGGTCTGGAATCCCGCGGCGTCCCGCCGTATGTGAGGCCCCGCGCCGGCTTGACCGGCCTCGACATCGTCCCGCCGTGCCGACGCCAGAACCCTCGCCGACCCGCAGACCGACGACTCAGAACCGGAGCGTGATCCCGATGAGCGCATTCTTCGAGGAGCAGGTGCTCTCCGTCCACCACTGGACGGACACGCTGTTCAGCTTCACGACGACGCGCGACCAGGCGTTCCGCTTCAAGAACGGCCAGTTCACGATGATCGGCCTCAAGGTCGACAACAAGCCGCTCTTGCGCGCCTACAGCGTGGTCAGCACGAACTATGACGAGACCCTCGAGTTCCTGTCGATCAAGGTGCCGGACGGGCCGCTCACCTCGCGCCTGCAGCACATCAAGGAAGGCGACCGGATCATCGTCGGTCGCAAGCCGGTCGGCACGCTCGTCATCGACAACCTGAAGGCCGGCCGGAACCTCTACCTCCTCGGCACCGGCACGGGCCTCGCCCCGTTCATGAGCATCATCCGCGACCCGGAGACCTACGACCAGTTCGAGAAGGTGGTGCTGGTGCACGGCTGCCGGCAGGTGGCCGAACTCGCCTATGGCGAGCGCATCACCGAGGAGCTGCCGCAGGACGAGCTCATCGGCGAGCTCATCCGCGAGAAGCTGATCTACTACCCGACGGTGACGCGCGAGCCCTTCCACAACCGCGGCCGCATCACCGACCTCATCACCTCCGGCAAGCTGTTCGAAGACATCGGCCAGCCGCCGCTCGAGCGCGAGCACGACCGGGTGATGATCTGCGGCAGCCCGGCGATGCTGGCCGACCTCAAGGCGCTGCTCGACGCGCGCGGCTTCGAGGAAGGCAACACCGGCGAGGCCGGCGACTACGTCATCGAGAAGGCGTTCGTCGAGCGCTGAGTGCCGACGGCCGCCGCGCCGCCTCCTCCTGATCAGGATCGAGCAAGCCGACGCGCCCCGGGGATACGGCCGGGCGCTGCGTCAGGGACGATCGCGCCCGCCGCCGAACAGCGGCCGCTCGACGGCGGCCCGCTCCGCCTCCCCCTCTGCGCCGAGCGACGCATAGAGCCGCCAGGCGGCTGCCTCGTCACCGCGGCGGAGCGCCCGCGCCGCCCGCCGGCGCGTGATGCCGTTCCGGAGCGTGCCGAGGAAGCGCGCCAGCGGCCCGCCGGCCGGCACGAGGCGGCGGCCGAGCAGAGCCGTCGTCGCGGTGGCGGCGGCGAGGAAGGCGAGGGCGGCCAGCGCCACGTCGCCGGGCGAGCGGCGCGCCGGCTCGGCCGGGGCGGCGGCGAGGCCGATGTCGCGCTCGAGGTCGGCGAGGCTGCGGCCGGTCTGGCGGAAGGCCACCGTGCGCGCCGGAAGGACCGCCGTGCGCATCACGCCCGCCTCGGTGTCGAACCACGGGATGACGATCTCCGGCAGCTCGGCCGGCGCGCCCGACACAGGCCGCACCGCCCAGGAATAGACGATCCGGCCGATCGGGCCGTCGCGACCCTCGACGGTGGCCAGGCGCCCCGGGCGCGGCATCGACTGGCGGAGCGCCTCGCCCTTCTTGCCCTTCGGCGTCGCGGCGATGACCGTGCGCCGCTCAGGCGCCTCGGAGAAGACGATGAGCCGGTCGGCCTTGAGGACGGGCGGCGGCGGCAGCTGGTCGTCGGTGACGCCCTCGGCCTCCAGCGTGACGATGCGGCGGACGGGCCGGCCGATGGTGAGTGCCTCGGGCGGCTCGCTCCACGTCTCGGTCAGCGTCAGGCGGCGGGCGGGCAGCCACCAGGCGCCGGCGTCGGCGGGGGGCGGGGCGACCTCGAGGGGCGTTGCGGCGGTGGCGATCGACACCTCGACGCGCTTGCCGTCGGCGCCGACGACGGTGAGGCGCTGCACGATCGGCGGGATGGTGAGCGTGCCGCTCGCCTGCGGGAACAGCGCCAGCGTCTGCTCCAGGCCCCGGCCCTGGACGCCGTCCTCCTCGGCCTCCGACCAGTGCTCGCGGCCGATGGTGAGGACGCGGAAGCCCTCCATCGGCGGCACCTCGAGCTTCGTGAGGGTGATCGGGATCGTGTAGAAGCCGCGGACGGTGACGAGCACCATCTCCTGCACGAAGGGCGTGCGGCCGTTCGAGACGATCTCGAGGCGGAGGCGGGCGCCGTCGATGGCGACGGCGGGCTTGAGGGCAACCGGCCCGGTGGTGGCGCGCTGGGCGGCGGTGGTCTCGGCGGCGGCCGTCTCGGCAGGGGTTTGCGCCACGGCGGTGGCGAACGGCATCGCGAGGGCGAGCGCGAGGAGCGCGAGGAGCGCAAGGCGGAGGCGGGTCACCACGGGTCGCCTCCCGGGGCGACGGCGGTGCCGGACTGGACGCGGTTGCGGTGCTCGGCGGCGATCCTGAGGCGCAGGAACTTCACCGGATCGTCGGGGATGGCGGCGAGCCACTGCAGCGTCGCCTGGGCCGCCTCGTCGAGCGGCGGGCGCTCGCCGGCCGGGGGTGCCGTCTCGTCGGTGGCGGCGGCGGAGGTGAGGCCGCCCGAGCGGCCGGAGCGGCCGGCGCTGTCGGTGGCGGCCCCCTGCGAGCTCGCCTGGCCGGTCTCGCTCTCGCCCGGCCGCGCCTTGCCGCGCCGGTCGACGCGGCTGGTGCCGGGGCTCTTCGAGGCGCCGCCGGCCTCCTTGTCGCCGGCCATGCCGTCGCCGAAGGAGGAGCTCGGCGCATCGCCGGCGGCGGACGAATCCGCGCCGCGGTTCTCCCGCGTCGCCCGGGCGTTGGCGTCGCTCAGGGAATCGCTGCCCTCGCCCATCTCGGCGGCGGAAATGGCGGCCGTGACGATCGCCTTGTTGGTGCGCGCGTCGGCGTCGTCCGGGTCGCGGGCGAGCGCCACGTCGTAGGCCTTCACCGCCTCCGTCCAGTGGCCGGCCCGGGCGAGCGCGTTGCCGAGATTGTAGGCCGCCGACGGGCCGCCGGCGGCGCGGAAGGTAGCGGCCGCCGCCTCTGCATCGCCGGCCTCGTAGAGGGCGACGGCCTTCCAGGCGGGGTCGGCGAGGAGCGAGGCGGCGAGGGACGGCCTGCCCGCGTCGAGCAGCGCCCGGCCGATCCGCTCGGACCCGGCGATGGCGGCAAGTGCGACCGCGGCGACGGCGGCGAGCGCGATCAGCGGCGCCCTCATGTCCGCCTCCGGAAGAGGAGCAGCATCGGCAGGGCGGCGACGGCGAGGAGGGCGCGCCCGAGGTCGGTCCAGGCGAAGGCGGTGAAGCCGCTCGCGGCGAGGCTGGCCGTCGCCGGCCGGGCGACGGCGGCGACGACGGCGGTCGGGTCCGCGGCCTCGGCGAAGGTGCCGCCGCCGGCGCTCGCGAGACGGGCCGCGGCAGCCGGGTCGCCGGTCTCGGCGCCGCCGATGGCGGTGGAGGCGACGTAGACGGTATGGAGCCGCCGGCCGTCGGCGGCGAAGCGGGCCGCGGCGGCGAGGGTCGCCTCGTCGATGCCGCCGCCGTCGGTGACGAGGACGAGATCGCCGCCGACCATGCCGGCGGCGGCGAGGCGGGCGCTCGCGAGCGCGATGGCGCGCACCGGGGCGCTGCCGGGGTCGGGCACGGCCCCCTCGAGGCCGGCGGCGACGAGCGGGCGGAGGGCCTCGCGGTCGTTCGAGAAGGCGCTCGCGAGGTAGGCGTCGCCCGCATAGAGCGCGAGCGCCGCCTGCCGGCCCGCCGCCGCCTCCAGCACCTCGAGGGCGGCGAAGCGCGCCTCGTCGAAGGCGCCGCCCTCGGTGACCGAGCGCGACACGTCGAGGGCGACGACGAGGGCGTCGAGGTTGCGCCAGCCGGCGGCGTCGCGCCGCTCGATGGCGGGGCCGGAAAGGGCGAGGGCGATGAGCGCGGCGGCGATGAGCCAGGCCGACAGCCCCAGCGCCCGCCGGCTCGCCGGAACGATTGCGCCGCGGGCGGCGAGCACGGCGAGCAGCGGCGCGTCGATGGCCCGCCGCCAGTCGCCGAGGTCGCCGCGGCGGCGGGCGAGGACGGCGAGGGCCAGGATGAGCGGCGGGGCGAGAAGCCACCAGGGCCTGAGCAGGGTGAAGGCGTCGAGGCTCATGCAGCCCTCCGCGGCGGGGCGGCAGCCGGAGCGGTCGGCGGGGCAGGGCGGGGTGCGGCGGGACCGGTCGGTGCGGGACCGCCGGGGCGAGCGGGTCTGAGGCGTCCGGCGAAGGCGGCGAGGCGGGCGGGCGCGAGGCGGGCGCCGCCATCGCCGAGGGCGAAGCCGGCGAGGCAGAGGAGGAGGGCGGCGCCCGCCGGCCACGGCCAGAGCTCCTCGACGGCGACGATCGGCGCGGCCGGGAAGGCGATCGGCTCGAGGGCGTCGATGGCGGCCGTCACCTGCCGCAGGTCCTCGGTCGACGTCACCTGGAAGGCGGTGCCGCCGCTCGCCGCGGCGATGTCGGCGAGCGCCGCCTCGTCGACACGGATGGAGGCGCCCTGGAGCTCGCCTTCGAGCGTCGTGTCGCTGCCGAGGGCGATGGTGTGGACGCGGACCCCCATCGTCTCGGCGAGCTTCGCCGCCGCCTCGGCGCCGACGGCGCCGGCGGTGCTGGTGCCGTCGGAAAGGAGCACGACGACGCGCGAGGGCGAGGGGGAGTCCTTCAGCCGCTTGAGGGACAGGCCGAGCCCGTCGCCGATGGCCGTGGAGCGGCCGAGCGCGCCGATCTCGATCTCGGCGAGGATCTCGGCCACGGCGGCGAGGTCGAAGGTCGGCACGGCGGCGAGCTGCGCCTCCTCGGCGAAGGCGACGAGGCCGATGCGGTCGCCGGCCCGCCGGTGCAGGAACTCGGTGGCGACGTGCTTCACCGCCTCGATGCGGCGGACGGGCGTGCCGTCCAGCACGAAGTCCTTCGCCTCCATCGAGCCGGAGAAGTCGAGCGCCAGCATGATCTCGCGGCCGCTCATCGGCTGCAGCGCGTCGGGCAGCACGCTCCGCGGTCCGGCGGCGGCGATGACGAGGAGGATCCAGGCGAGCCAGGCAAGGGCGAGGCGGGCGACTCCGCCGCGGGCGACGGCGGGGACGGCGCCGTCACCGAGGCCGACGAGGGAGGGCGGCACGCGCAGGGCCGCCGCCTCGCCGCCGCGGCGGGCGAGCAGCCGGCGGGCGAGGAGCGGCAGCGGCAGGGCGAGGAGGACGAGGGGCGTCGCAAGGCTCAGCACGGCGCGACCCTCCGGCCGGCCGCGAGGGCCGACAGGGCCGCTTCTGCTGCGCTGACCTCCGATGTGTCGGCGGGCCGGTAGAGGGTCTCGCCATAGAGCCGTCCGGGGCCGGCGGTGAAGGCGGTGGTGGCGAAGGCTTCGTCGAGGCGAGCGAGCCAGGCCTGGCCCTGCGCCCGCGCCGCCTCTTCGCCGGCGACGGCGGCGACGTAGGCGCGCAGGGCAGAAGCCTGTGCGGCGAGGCGTTCCTCGGCCGGGAGCACACGGGCGGCGGCGAGGGCCGCGGCGAGCCGCCGGCGCGGCGAGCAGCGGCGGGAGATCGCGGCAGCGACGCGGGGCGCGAGCAGGATTGCGAGCGCGACGAGGATGCCGGCGGCGATCGACAGCGCCAGGAGGTCGAGGAGCGGCGCCGGCGCCTCGGCCGGCAGCCGCACCGGCCGGAGCCCGGCGAGGGGATCAGCGGCGGTCGCCATGAAGTTCCCCGAGGGCGAGCATCTGGGCTTCCGGTGGCCGCTCGGCCGGGAAGAGCACGGCGCGGGCACCGAGGCGGGCGAGGCGGGCCGTCGCGGCCGCGGCGGCGGCATCGCCCGCCGGCCGGCCGCCGATGTGGACGCCGCGAAGGCCGCCGGTGGTGAGGAAGGGATAGGTGCCCGCCGGCGCGGCGCGGGGGAAGGCGTCGCCGACGAGGGCGACCAGGAGGTCGATGCGGCGGCGGAGCGCCGCGGCGGTGTCGTCGAAGCCGGCGCCCGGCGCGTCGAGGGCGCTCGCCAGCACCACCGTGCCGCCGCGCGGCAGGGAACGGCCGGCGAGGGACAGGGCGTCCTCGAGCGGCGGGTCGGCGGCGCTGCCGGCGGCGAGCGCCGCGGCATGGGCGCGGCGGAGGCCGCCGACCACCGCCGTCATCGCCCGGTCGCCGGTGGCGGCGCGCACGAACACCGGCTCGAAGGCGCCGACCGCGATGAGGGCAACGCGGGCGCCGAGGCCGACGGCCCGCCAGCCGGCGAGCGCCAGGATCTCGGCGGCGGCGACCGAGCGGAAGGCGCGGCGGGTGCCGAACAACATCGAGGGCCGGAAGTCGGCGAGGAGCAGCGTCGTCTGCTCGCGCTCGTCGCGGAAGGTGCGGACGTGCGGCACGCCGGTGCGGGCGGTGGTGTTGCGGTCGATGTGGCGGATGTCGTCGCCGTGGCTCCACGGGCGGATCTCGTCCGGTTCCGAGCCGCGGCCGCGCCGCTTCGTGGTGATCGGCCCCGGCAGCGCGGCGGTGCGCTCGGCCCCGGCGCGGCGGTGCGCGGCGACGACGTGGCGGAGCGCGAGCAGCGCCTCGGTGTCAACGTCGGTGCCGGGCGGAAACATCATCGGCTGGGCGAGCATCGCTCCCGGCCCCTCAGAGCGGCACGACGCGCTCGACGAGGCGGGCGACGACGCCGCGCGGCGTCTCGCCCTCGGCCGTCGCCCGCCAGGTGAGGCCGAGGCGGTGGGCGAGGGCGTCGCCGGCGAGGGTCGCCACGTCCTCCGGCACGGCATAGGCGCGGCCGGCGAGGTAGGCGCGCGCCTTGGCGGCGGCGGCGAGGGCGAGCGAGCCGCGCGGCGACACCGGGTGCTCGATGGCGCTCCGCACGTCCTCGCCGGCCGAGCTGTCGCGCGTCGCCATGACCAGGCGGACGATGTAGTCCTTCAGCGCCGGCGCGAGATGCACCGCCGCCACCTCGGCGCGGGCGGCACGGATCTCGGCGACGGTGAGCCGGCGGAGCGGCGCCGCTGCCGTCCGCTCGGCCAGCTGCTCGCGCTCGACGAGATCGAGGATGCCGCGCTCGGCGGCGGCGTCCGGGAAGCCGACGGCGACGTGGAAGAGGAAGCGGTCGAGCTGGGCCTCCGGCAGCGGGAAGGTGCCCTCGTGCTCGATCGGGTTCTGGGTGGCGACCACCATGAACGGGTCGGGCAGCGGATGGGTGGTGCCGCCGGACGTCACCTGCTGCTCGGCCATCGCCTCGAGCAGGGCCGACTGCACCTTCGGCGGCGCGCGGTTGATCTCGTCGACGAGCAGCAGCGAGTGGAAGACGGGGCCGGCGACGAACTCGAAGACGCCGCGGTCGGGCCGCCACACCGGCGTGCCGGTGAGGTCGGCCGGCATCAGGTCCGGCGTGCACTGGATGCGGGCGAAGGAGGCCTCGAGCCCGTCGGCGAGGCGCTTCACCGCTCGCGTCTTGGCGAGGCCCGGCGCGCCCTCGACGAGAAGATGGCCACCGGCGAGGAGCGCGATCATCAGCCGCTCGACGAGCGCCGAATGACCGACGAGTCCCGCCTGCAGGGCGCTCGCCAGCGCCGCGACACGCTCGCGCGGCGCCGCCGGAGCGCCGCTCTGCGGCGTACCGGGCGGCTCGGCCGCCTCGGCGGCCTCGACGGTGCGGGGAAGGTCCATGCGGCGTCTCCCGGGGCGTTCCTCGAACTCACTCGCGCGGGGTCTGCCCCGTCTCTCGTTCCGGACCGATCGCCCGGCCCGCCGGCCGCGCGCGGCGCGGTGGCAGGACAGGCATTCTTTCACCGACGACGGGAGCGCGACAGGGGCGTTCACCCGTCGGGAACCGGGCATATTGCCCGATCTTGGCGAAAGAAATCCTGGCTGCCCGCTCGCGGCGGCCGCTGGGCTGCCGGCGCTATCGGGCCGTCAGTGTCCTGCCGAGCAACGCCATCTTGTCCCGCGCGGCGAGGCGGACGGGGTCGTCGCCGTAGCGGTCCTGGACGACGATCTCGATCCGCGAGATGGCCTCGGCCCGCCCGAGCCCGCCGATCTGCAGGCCGCAGCGGATCCAGATGCCGTCGATGAGCAGGCTGACGAGGCTGACGGTGTCGTCGCAGCGGCGGGGATCGGCGTCGATGTCCTTCAGCGCCGAGTGCAGGTTGCTGTTCAGCCGCCGGTAGATGGCCGTCTGCACCCGCTGGAAGGTGCGGTTGTGGGGGACCTCGGCGCACATGGAGATCCATCCGTGCGCCACGGTCCGGTTGAAGGTGGTCTGCGAGAAGTTCGCCTCGACGATCGCGTAGAACCGCTCCCACGGCGTCTCGGCGAGGCGCATGAGGGCCACGGCCTCGCGGCGCAGCGTCGAGTTCGCCTGGCGGAGGGCCGTCTCGATCAGGCTCTGCTTGCTCCCGAAGTAGTGCAGCACGCTCGCCTTCGAGGCCCCGGTCATCTCGGCGACGCGCTGCAGCGTCGTGCCGGACATGCCGTGCTCGGCCAGGACCTTGAAGGCGGCGGCCGCGAACTCCTCCCGGCGAATCTCGGCGATGCTTCTGGCCATGCAGCCCTCCAGCCTCGCGGTAGCAAGAGTTGACTCGGCGGTCAACGAACCTTACCCATGCGATGTGTTGACCCGTTGGTCAATCGACTGACCAGTCAGATCAGGGGAGGCCTCGATGTTCGCCACGCTCCGCTGCGGCGCCGCCGCTCTCGTCCTCGCCGCGGCCGGTCCCGCCGCCGCGAACTGCGATCTCGTCCGCATGGCGGAGCCCGGCTGGACCGACCTCGCCCTCACCACCGGGGTCGCCAGCACGATCCTCGAAGGCCTCGGCTACCAGACGAAGAGCGGCGTGCTCGGCATCCCGGTCATCTACGAGGCCATGAAGAACCGCGATCTCGACGTCTTCCTCGGCTACTGGGATCCGGCGATGCAGACGTACTTCGACGCCTATCGCGACACCGGCACCATCGAGACGATCCACACCAACCTCGAAGGGGCGAAGTTCACCTTCGCCGTTCCCGCCTACGTGCACGAGGCCGGCGTCACGACGTTCGCCGATCTCGACCGCAACGCCGACAAGTTCGGCCGCAAGCTCTACGGGATCGAGCCGGGCTCGAACGAGATCATGCTCGACATCATCCGCAGGGACGCCTTCGGCCTCGGGGACTGGGAGGTCGTCGAAAGCTCGGAACAGGGCATGCTGGCGCAGGTGGAGCGGGCGGAGCGCCGCAAGGAGTGGATCGTCTTCCTCGCCTGGGCGCCGCACCCGATGAACACCGCTCACGACATCGAGTACCTGTCGGGCGGGGACGACTTCTACGGGCCGAACTTCGGCGGGGCGACGGTCCACACGCAGGTGCGCGCCGGCTACCTGGAGGAATGCCCGAACGTCGGCCGGCTGCTGAAGCAGATGACCTTCGACATCCCGATGGAGAGCGAGGGGATGGGCTACATCCTCAACGACGGCGAGGATCCGAAGGCGGCCGGCGCCCGCCTGCTGCGGGCCCACCCGGAGGTGCTCGCACCGTGGCTGGCGGGCGTCACCACCCGTGAAGGGGGCGACGGGCTCGCGGCGGTGCGCGGCCATCTCGGCCTCTGACGCGCCGGGCGCGCCGCCCTTGCTTGCCCGACCGACGGCCGCGGAGGGAGCGCCATCGCCGCGCCGGGTGGCGCTGCACGTCCGGGACGACGGGCCTGCGGCCGCTCCCGCCATCGTCCTCCTCGCCGGCCTCGGAATGACGTCGGGGGACTGGCCGGAGGGGATAGTCGAGGCGCTGTCGCGGGCGTTTCGCGTCCTCCGCCTCGACAACCGCGACGCCGGCCTGTCGCCCCGCTGCGGCCCCGACCCGGATCCAGGCGCGACGCGGGCGCTTCGGTCCGCCGACCCTGCCGGGGGCGATGCCGCTCCCTACGACCTCCGCGACATGGCCCTCGACGTGCTCGCCGCGCTCGAGGAGCGCGGCATCGGGCGCTTCGCCCTCGCCGGCTTCTCGATGGGCGGGATGATCGCCCAACTGGTCACCCTGGCGGCTCCGGAGCGGGTCGGCGCGCTCGTCCTCGTCGCGACGGCGGCGGGGCCGGGGCCCTTCGCGCCCGAGGTCCACGCCCGTTTCGTGCGGATGGGGGAGCCCTTCGAGGACGCGGCGGCGCTGCGGGCGTGGCTCGAGGAGGACATCGCCTTCTTCCACGCGCCCCTGGTGCCGGGCGCGACCGCCCGCCGCCGCATGGCGAAGGAGATGCTGGCCGGCGGCCTCACCCAGGGCGGCTTCGCCCGCCAGTATCGCGCCATCCTCGCCACCCCCGGCTGGCGCGCCGGCCTTGGCGCCGTCGCCTGCCCGAGCCTCGTCCTCTGCGGGGCGGACGACGTCTGCCTGCCGCCGCCGCACGCCCGCACGCTCGCGGCCCTCTTGCCTCGGGCCGACCTGCGCATCGTCGAGGGCGTCGGCCACAGCCTCGAGCCGCCGCTCGTCGGGCCGATGGCCGACTGGCTGCGCTGCAACGGGTGAACGGGACCCGCCGCCGGCCGAGGGCGTTCCGCCGGCCGGGGCGCGGTCGGCCGCCGGCGCCTCGGGCATCTTGCCCGATCTTCCCGTCCGCGTTTTCCCCGCCCGCCCCGATCGTGAGACACTCGCCCTCGGCCGCCCGCGGGACGGAGCGGCGAGGGAGGCGCGGATGAGCCTGTCGGCGGGGCTGACGCTGAGGATCGTGGCGGTGGCGCTCGCCTGTCTCGCGGCGGCGGTGCTGTGGGTGCTCGCCGACACCAACCGGCTCGTCGCGAACGAGACCGCGGCCACCGCCGGCCGCGTCGCCCGCACCCTCGAGCGGCTCTACATGCTCGGCAGCAGCGGCACCGCGACGGTCGGCTCCGGCTACGGCAAGCCGGCGGCGGTGCGCCAGTCGATCGCCGTCGTCTCGGTGATGGCGCCCGGCCAGTGCGTCGCCTATGCGGTGCGCGGCGAGGCCGAGCGGCGGGTGTGCAGCGGCTGGAACGAGTTCGGCCCGACGGCGCCGGCGTGGTTCCGCAAGGCGTTTGCCGCCGTCTTCGAGGTCGCGGCGCCGGTGGAACGGGCGGTGCCGGTCTACGATGGCACCCCCGGCCGCGTCGTCGCCACCGCCGACCGCGTCGCCGTGACGACCCGCGCCTGGCACCAGATGCGCGTCGTCGCCGGCATGGCGGCGGCGATGGCGGCGGGGATGGCGGTGCTCGCGGCCCTCGTCGTCGGCCACGCCCTCGTGCCGCTCGGTACCATCGCCGCCGGACTGCGGCGGCTGGAGCACGGCGACCACGCGGCGCGGCTGCCGGCCTTCCGGACGCGCGAGTTCGCCCGGATCGCCGGGGCGGTGAACGATCTCGCGAGCCGCCTGCAGCGCACCACCGCCGAGCGGGCGGCACTGACGCGGCGGCTCTTCCAGGTGCAGGAGGAGGAGCGGCGGGCGCTCGCCCGCGACCTCCACGACGAGTTCGGCCAGTGCCTCACGGCGGCCGGGGCGCTCGCCGCCTCGATCGCCGTCGGCGCGCCGGCGGGGCGGGCGGACCTTGCCGAGGACGCCCGCGCCATCGGCCGCATCACGGCGCAGATGATGGCGACACTGAAGGGGGCGCTGGCGCGCCTCCGGCCTCCCGACCTCGACGAGGTGGGGCTCGAGGCGAGCCTGCGCGCCATGGTCGGCGGCTGGAACCTCGGCGGCGGGACCCTCGCCGGCGGGACCGCCAGCGGGCCCTTTGCCGGGGCGACCCGGGCCGGGGCGGCAGCAGGGGCGGGCCGCACCACCTTCGCCCTCGACGTCGCCGGCGACCTCGGCGCCGTGCCGGCCCAGGCGGCGCTCAGCGTCTACCGGATCGCCCAGGAGTGCCTGACCAACGCCGCCCGCCACGGCCGGCCGACCCGCGTCAAGGTGAGCGTCGCGCGCGCCGGCGACGGGGTGGCGCTCGTCGTCGACGACGACGGCGGCGGCGACCCGGCGCGGGTCTCGACCGCCACCGGCTTCGGGCTGCTGGGCATCCGCGAGCGCATCGAGGCGCTCGGCGGGGCGCTCACCATCGGCCCCTCGGAGGGCGGCGTCCGGGTCTCGGCGCTGATCCCGACGACCCCGGTGGCGCCGGCGTGAGCGGGCTTGCGATCATGCTCGTCGACGATCACCCGATCGTCCGGGAGGGCTACCGGCGGTTGCTCGAGCGGCATCCGGGCTACCGGGTAGTGGCGGAGGCGGAGAGCGCGGCGGAGGCCTACCGGCGCTACCGGGAGGCGAAGCCGGACATCGTGGTGATGGACCTTTCGCTGCCCGGCCAGGGCGGCGAGGCGGGGCCGGGCGGGCTCGAGGCGGTGCGCCACATCCTGCAGTGGGACAAGGCGGCGCGCATCCTCGTCTTCTCGATGCATCAGGCGGCGGCCTTCGCCCTCAAGGCCTTCGAGGCAGGGGCGGCGGGCTACGTGACGAAGTCGAGCGCGCCGGACGAGCTCGTGCGGGCGCTCGAGACGGTGGCGGCGGGCGGGCGGGCGCTCTCGGCGGACATCGCCCGCGAGATCGCCGCCGAGCGGCTGGCGAGCCAGCGGTCCCCGCTCGACGGTCTCGGGCCGCGCGAGACGGAGATCCTGCGGCTGCTCGCGGCGGGGCGGACGGCGGCGGAGATCGCCGACGCGCTCTGCCTCAGCGTCAAGACGGTGCAGAACTACCACTACGCCATCAAGGGCAAGGTCGGCGCCCGCACCGACGCCGGGCTCGTCTGGCTCGCCATCGAGACGGGGCTCGTCGGCTCGCACCGCGACGTCTGAACGCGCCGGGCGGACCTCATCCGCCGCGCCGGGCGTTGCGTAGGCGGTCAGGGGCGGGACGAGCGCGAGGCACGGGATGGACAGGACGGGACAGCGCCGCAGGCCGGGAGCGGCGGCGCGGGTGGCGGTCGACCGGCGGACGATGGACGAGCGGGCGGGCTGGTGGCGGGCGGCGGGCCTCTTCGCGGCGCTCCTCGCCCTCGCCGCCGCCCTCGCCACCGGCCGGCCGGCCCAGGCCGACGAGGCGGCGTGGCAGGCCCTGCGCTCGGGCGGCCATGCGCTGCTTCTCCGCCACGCCCTCGCGCCGGGGACCGGCGATCCGGCGAACTTCGTGCTCGAGGACTGCGCCACCCAGCGCAACCTCTCGGCGGCCGGGCGAGAGCAGGCGCGGCGGCTCGGGGCGGCGATCCGGGCGGCGGGTGTGCGGGTCGACACGGTGCTGTCGAGCCGCTGGTGCCGGGCCCTCGAGACGGCGCGGCTGATGGACCTCGGCCCGGTCGAGCCGTTCCCGCCGATCGATTCCTTCTTCCAGGACCGCGGCGAGGGGCCGGCGCAGACGCGCGAGACGGAGGCCTATCTCGCCGGGCTCGGCTCGGGGACGGCCGTGCTCGTGACGCACCAGGTGAACATCACCGCGCTCACCGGCATCTTCCCCCGCTCGGGCGAGGGGATCGTGGTGAAGCCGTCGGCGGGCGGGCTCGCGGTGGTCGGCCGGCTGTCGCTGCCGGCCGACTGACGGGCGGGAGCGGCGACCTGCCTCAGCGCCACCAGGCCTTCGGGGCGAAGGTGCCGGCGGCCTTCTCGACGACGCCGCCGAGCGAGAACAGCGTCGTCTCGTCGAAGGGGCGGCCGATCAGCTGCAGGCCGAGCGGCAGGCCGTCGCCGGAGAGGCCGGCCGGCACGGAGAGGCCGGGCAGACCCGCCATGTTCACCGTCACGGTGAAGACGTCCTGCAGGTACATCTCGACCGGCGAGGCGTTCGCCTTCGAGCCGACCGGGAAGGCCGGCGAGGGCGTGGTCGGCGTCAGCACGGCGTCGACGCCGGCAGCGAAGGCGTCCTCGAAGTCGCGCTTGATGAGGGTGCGGACCTTCTGGGCGCGGGCGTAGTAGGCGTCGTAGTAGCCAGCCGACAGCACGTAGGTGCCGATCAGGATGCGGCGGCGGACCTCGGCGCCGAAGCCGGCGGCCCGGGTCTTCTCGTAGAGGCCGACGATGTCGTCGGCGCCGACGCGCAGGCCGTAGCGGACGCCGTCGTAGCGGGCGAGGTTGGACGACGCCTCGGCAGGGGCGACGATGTAGTAGGCCGGCAGCGCCGTGCGGGTGTGCGGCAGCGAGATGTCGACGAGCTCGCAGCCGGCGTCCTCGAGCCACGCCTTGCCGCGCTCCCACAGGGCCTCGACTTCCGCCGGCATGCCCTCGACGCGGTATTCCTTCGGGATGCCGATGCGCAGGCCCTTGACGCTCTGGCCGACGGCGGCGGCGTAGTCGGGCACGGGGACGTCGACGGAGGTGGAATCCTTCGGGTCGAAGCCGGCCATCGCGCCGAGCATCAGCGCCGCGTCGCGCACGTCGCGGGCGATGGGACCGGCCTGGTCGAGCGAGGAGGCAAAGGCGACGATGCCCCAGCGCGAGCAGCGGCCGTAGGTCGGCTTGATGCCGACGGTGCCGGTGAGCGCCGCCGGCTGGCGGATCGAGCCGCCGGTGTCGGTGGCGGTGGCGGCGGCGCAGAGGCGCGCCGCGACGGCGGCGGCCGAGCCGCCCGAGGAGCCACCCGGCACCAGCGGCGTTTCCTCGCCGGCGCGCCGCCACGGGCTGACGACGGGGCCGAAGGCCGAGGTCTCGTTCGACGAGCCCATGGCGAACTCGTCGCAGTTGAGCTTGCCGAGGAGGACGGCGCCGGCCTTCCAGAGGTTGGCGGTAACGGTGGATTCGTAAGGGGGCACGAACGAGCCGAGGATGCGCGAGCAGGCGGTGGTGCGCACGCCGTTCGTGCAGAAGAGGTCCTTGACGCCGATCGGGATGCCCTCGAGCGGGCCGGCCTCGCCGCGGGACAGGCGGACGTCCGCCGCCGCCGCCTGGGCGCGGGCGTGCTCGGGGGTCTCGAGGACGTAGGAGTTGAGGCCGCGGGCGGCCTCCATTTCCGTGAGATAGGCCTCGGCCAGCTCGCGGGCGGTGAACTCGCGGCGGGTGAGACCGGCGTGGGCGTCGGCGATCGAAAGGGCGGTGAGCTCGGTCATCGGGGCAGCCTCACTCGACGACCTTGGGGACGAGGAAGTAGCCGTCCTCGCTCGCCGGGGCGTTCGCCAGCACCGCCTTGGCGTTCTCGCCGTCGGTGACGACGTCCGGGCGGGTGCGCAGCGTCATCGCCACCACCGAGGTCATCGGCTCGACGCCGTCGACGTCGACGGCGGCGAGCTCCTCGACGAAGCCGAGGATGGCGTTGAGCTCGCCCGTGAGCCGGTTCGCCTCCTCCCCGGTGACCGCGATGCGGGCGAGGTGGGCGACCTTGGTGACGGTGGCGGCGTCGACCGACATGGGCGAGGGCTCTCCGGGCTTGGCGCCTTCGGGCGCGGCGGGCGGCCCGGCTATAGCACCCGCCGCGCGCCGATCACAACGCGCCGATCACATCACCGGGCCGCCGTTCGCCTCGCGGCCCGCCAGCGGGTCGAACGGCACGCCGCGCTCCGGCACCACCACGAGGGCGCGCGAGTTCATCGACATCTCGTTGACGAAGGCCTCGGCGTCCGGGGCGATGATCGGGAACGAGCCGTAGTGGCAGGGGATCACCGCCTTGAAGGAGAAGTAGCGCTGGCAGGCGAAGGCCGCCGTCTTGGCCCCCATCGTGAAGCGGTCGCCGATCGGCACGATGCCGATGTCCGGGCGGTGCAGCTCGTCGATCAGCTTCATGTCGCTGAACACGTCGGTGTCGCCCATGTGGAGGAGCGTCGGCTCGCCCTGCGCCTTCAGCACCACGCCGAGCGGGTTGCCGAGATAGATCGAGCGGCCCTCGCGGGTGGTGCCGGAGGAGTGGAGCGCCGGCGTGAAGGTGGTGGTGAAGGAGCCGCAGGGCACCGTGCCGCCGGTGTTGCCGGGGTTGAACTTCTCGGCGCCCTGGCTCGCGAGCCACATGCAGATCTCGAAGTTCGCGACGAGCTCGGCGCCGGTCGCCTGCAGGATGGCGAGCGAATCGCCGACATGGTCGTCGTGGCCGTGGGTGAGGACGACGTGGGTGCAGCCGGCCGAGGCCTCCTCCACCGAGCCCTCGAAGGCCGGGTTGCCGGTGAGGAACGGGTCGATCAGCACGACCGCGTCGGCGATCTCGACGCGGAAGGCGGAATGGCCGAACCAGGTGATCTTCATGGGCAATCTCCTCGTGGAGCGGACCTCCGGCGGGGCGCAGCCGGGGGGAGCCGGCCGCGGCGGAGGCGAAAGACGCACCGGCAGTGTCATAGGGCCGGTTGATTGCAGGTCGACGGTGACCGATGGCATCGGCCGGGCAGGGGTCGATCCGCGGGCAGGCCGTTCGGCCCCCGCGACGCGGCGGCAGTATAGGCAGACGGCCGCCCGCCTCAACCGTCACGGCTCGCCGCCGGTTTCCGGCCGTGATAGGCACCGCCGATGGCCGACGATCCGACCCTTGCCCTGCCCGACCTCGCCGCCCGCCTTTCCCCCGGCGCGCGCCTCATCGGCATCGACCTCGGCACCAAGACGATCGGCCTCGCGCTGTCGGACGTCGGCCGCCGCATCGCCTCGCCGCTCGAGACGATCAAGCGGACGAAGTTCGGCAAGGACGCCGAGATCCTGCTTGCCCTCGCCGCTCGCCACGGCGCCGGCGGGCTGGTGCTCGGGCTGCCGCTCAACATGGACGGCAGCGAGGGGCCGCGGGTGCAGTCGACCCGCGCCTTCGTGCGCAACCTCACGCCGCTGACGGCGCTGCCGATCGCCTACTGGGACGAGCGCCTGTCGACGGCCGCCGTCACCCGCACGCTGATCGAGGCCGACCGCTCGCGGGCGCGGCGGGCCGAACTCGTCGACAAGCTCGCCGCCGCCTACATCCTGCAGGGCGCGCTCGACCGGCTGCAGGCGATGGCGCGGGCGGCGGCGGATCGCGACCCGGATCGGACGTGAGCCTCGCGGTCGCCGCCGGTCTGGTGGTGGCGGCGCTCGCCGTCGACGCCGTCCTCGGCGACCCGCCCGCGCTGTGGCGCCGCCTGCCGCACCCGGTGGTTCTGTTCGGCCGCCTGATCGCCACCCTCGACGGCCGCCTCAACGATCCGCGCCGGAGCGACACCGCCCGCCGCGCTCGCGGCGTGCTGGCGCTCGTGGTGCTCGTCGCCGTCGCCATCGGCGTGGGACTGGCGATCGAGGCGGCGCTCGGCCTGCTGCCCGCTCCGCTCGCCTTCGCGATCACCGCGGTGCTGGCCGCCGTGCTGATCGCCCAGAAGAGTCTCGACCAGCACGTCGCCCGCGTCCGCGACGCGCTCTCGACCGGCGATCTCGCTGCTTCGCGAGAGGCCGTCTCCCACATCGTCGGCCGCGACCCGGCGGCGCTCGACGGCAGCGGCGTCGCCCGCGCCGCGATCGAGACGACGGCGGAGAACTTCGCCGACGGCGTCGTCGCCCCCGCCTTCTGGCTCGCGATCGGCGGGCTGCCGGGGCTCCTCGCCTACAAGGCGGTGAACACCGCCGATTCGATGATCGGCCACCTCTCTGAGCGGCACCGCGCTTTCGGCTTGGCGTCCGCGCGCTTCGACGACCTCGTGAACCTCGTTCCGGCGCGGCTGTCGGGCGTGCTGACGGCGCTCGCCGCGCCTGTCGCCGGCGGCCGGATCGGTACCGCTCTTGCCGTGATGGCCCGCGACGCCCGCGGCCACGCCTCGCCGAACGCCGGCTGGCCGGAGGCGGCGATGGCCGGCGCGCTCGGCATCGCCCTCCTTGGCCCGACGGTCTACGACGGCGAGACGGACGACAAGCCGTGGCTGAACGGCGAAGGCCGCCATGCCCTCGCGGCGGCGGACGTCACGCGGTCGCTGAGGGTCTTCCGCCTCGCCTGCGTCCTGCATGCCCTCGCCTACGGCGCGGTGGCGGCCGTGGCGCTGGCGCTGTCTGCCTGACGGGCACGGGCGATTTGAAGCAACCGTTCCGTGTCGACGTGGGCGGCGAGATGGTCGGCGAGGGTGTCGAGGGTCGCCTCGATGCCGGCCTCGTAGGCGAGGGCGGAGGGCGCGCCGAGGCGGGCGAGGAAGGCGGCGCGGACGGCGTCGCCGGCGAACGCCCCGTGGAGATAGGTGCCGGCGATGCGGCCGTCGGCGGAGGTCGCCCCGTCGGGCCGGCCGGCGAGCACGGCGAACGGTCGTGCGCAGTCCGGCCCGTCGGTGCGGCCGAGATGGATCTCGTAGCCCGCGACCTCCAGCCCGCTCGCCGCCTCGGTGCCGGCGGCGGGGCGCGTCACCTTGTCGGCGGTGAGCACCGTGTCGACGGCGAGGAGCCCGAGGCCGGCGACGGTGCCGGGCGGGCCCTCGATGCCGTCGGGGTCCGCGATGGTGCGGCCGAGCATCTGGTAGCCGCCGCAGAGGCCGAGCACCCGGCCGCCGCGGCGCGCGTGGGCGAGGAGGTCGACGTCCCAGCCCTCCGTCCTCAGCGCCGCGAGATCGGCGATCGTCGCCTTCGAGCCCGGCAGCACGACGAGGGCGGCGTCGCCCGGCAGCGCCGTGCCGCGCGGCACGAACACCACCTCCACCGCCGGCTCCTGCTTCAGGGGGTCGAGGTCGTCGAAGTTGGCGATGCGCGGCAGCATCGGCACGGCGACCTTGATCCGCGCACCGGGCTTCGGCGGCGGGGCGGCGGCGAGCGCGACGGCGTCCTCCGCCGGCAGGCGGTGCGCCTCGGCGAACCACGGCACGAGGCCGAGGGAGGGCCAGCCGGTGCGCTCCGCGACGATCCGGAGCCCGTCGTCGAAGAGGCGCGGGTCGCCGCGGAAGCGGTTGACGAGGAAGCCGTGGATCATCGCCGCGTCCTCGGCGGTCAGCACCGCCTTCGTGCCGACGAGGCTCGCGATGACACCGCCACGGTCGATGTCGCCGACGAGCACCACGGGCACGCCGGCGGCACGGGCGAAGCCCATGTTGGCGATGTCGCCGGCCCTCAGGTTCACCTCCGCCGGGCTGCCCGCCCCCTCGACGAGGACGAGGTCCGCCTCGGCCGAGAGGCGGGCGAAGCTGTCGAGCACCGCCGGCATCAGCCCGGGCTTCATCGCCTGGTAGGCGGCGGCCGCAGCGGTGGCGCGGCGGCGGCCCTGGACGATCACCTGGGCGCCGCGCTCGCTCTCCGGCTTCAAGAGCACCGGGTTCATGTGGACGCTCGGCGCGACGCGGCAGGCGCGCGCCTGCAGGGCCTGGGCGCGGCCGATCTCGCCGCCGTCGGCCGTGGCGGCGGCGTTGTTCGACATGTTCTGCGGCTTGAACGGCCGCACCGCGAGCCCGGCGCGGGCGAAGTGGCGGCAGAGGCCGGCGACGAGCAGCGACTTGCCGACGTCCGAGCCGGTGCCCTGCAGCATCACCGCCGCGGCCGGCCGGGGCGGGCTCACAGGTCGATCTCGACCACCGGCGCCGGCTTCAGCCGGACCGGGCAACCGGCGGCGACGAGCACCACGTCGCTCGCCGCCGCGGCGATGCGCTGGTTGAGCCTCCCTTGAGCATCGCGGAAGGAGCGGCCGAGGGCGGTCTCCGGCACGATGGCGAGGCCGACCTCGTTCGACACCATGACGACCGGGCCCGGCAGGTCGCGGAGCGTCGCGAGGAGGCGCGTGGTCTCCGCCTCGACGTCGCGCTCGGCGAAGACGAGGTTCGACAGCCACAGGGTCAGGCAGTCGACGAGCACGGCGCGGTCGGGGCCGGACTGGCGGCGGAGCGTCGCGGCGAGCTCGAGCGGCTCCTCCAGCGTCAGCCAGTCGGGGCCGCGCTCCGCCCGGTGGCGGGCGATGCGCTCGGTCATCTCGCCGTCGCCGGCCGTGGCGGTGGCGAGATAGACCGGCCGGCGGCCGCTCGCGATGACGAGGCGCTCGGCGAAGTCGCTCTTGCCGGAGCGCGCGCCGCCGAGGACGAGCACGACGGGCGAGGTGGGGAAGCTCGGGCGCGAGGCGTCGGTCACGGCGTCGCCCCCGCGGGGACGGACCCGTGCGCGGCCTCGGCCGGGGCGGGGAGGGGCGCTGGAATCATGGCGCGCCCGTTATCGCGCGCCGCCGCCGCCGTGTCAGCCTCGCGCCTCTCGCCGCAGGTCCTCCATCCTCTTGCTCCCCCCTCTCCCGGGGTGGTTCCCGTGGCGCATCCTCTCCGGTGTCATTCCCGGCCTTGTGCCGGGAACCCATGCGACGCTGCCGCACAGATTGCGCCGATGGCGAGCGACGAACGCGCGGTGAGGCATGGGTTCCCGGCACAAGGCCGGGAATGACCCGGAAGGGGAAGCGCAAATCGCGGCGACGACGCCTGCCGCGACGCTCCGGCTCCTCAGTCCGGCCGTGCGGTAGCAGGATCGGAGGGCGCCGGCACCGCCGCCGGCCCCGTTGGTGCCGGCCCCGTGGGTGCCGCCGTCGGCCCCGCCGGCGACGCAGCCCCGGCCGCGGCGGCGGCCCGGGCGGCGGCGCGGGCCTGCTGGCGCCGGGCCCACCACACCGCCGTACGGCGGCGCTGGCGGCGGACGATGGCGAGGTCGACGGAGAGCACGAGGAGGCCGAGCGGCAGCATCCAGAAGCCGAGAATCGGCAGGAAGCCGACGAGCCCGCCGACGATGAGCGCGCCGCCAAGGGCGATTCGCGCCGCCCGCGAGGCGGGTAGCGGGATCCGGCGGCTTCCGAAACGCAGGTCGGCCATGGGGGCTCCGGGTCGTGGCGGCTTCGGCCTTGGCGCAGCGGGCGGCGCGGGCCGCGCGGCCGCCCTCGGCGCCCCCCGAGATGGATCGCCACCCCGGAGAAGACAAGCCGCGCACGGCGAGCGGGAACGGTCGCCGTGACGGTTCGTTCCCGTGGGGCGGGGCCTCGGGACCGTCGGCACGGTCGGAAGTCCCAGGCGCCAGCCTTCCGCCGTGCGGGATGGCCGGCCGGGACGGCGCCATTCTGCTCGCGGCTGCGCAGCCGGGGGCGACGGCCACACGGGTGCGGCGCATCGGGGCTGTACATTCCGGTTCGGCGTTGCTATAGGCCGCGGCGGCTGTACGAGCGCCCGTTCCCCGGTAGCTCAGTGGTAGAGCAACCGGCTGTTAACCGGTTGGTCGCTGGTTCGAATCCGGCCCGGGGAGCCAATTTTCTCACGCATTCGGTTGATCGGGACGGCGCAAGCCGATCGCGGCCGCGCGTCCTTTCATGCCCGCGATCGAGCGCCGCGTCGGACCAAGAGCCGACGCGCCTCCCCTCGTTCTCAAGACGGTTCCCGCCGCCGGGTGATGGTGGCGGGATGATGCGCGTGCCCGGCCCGTCAGGCCTCGATCGCCGGACGCATGGGTCGCGCCAGCCAGCGGCCCGCGGTCACGAAGTGCGCGGCGGTCGCGCCGCAGTGGGGGCAGTCGATCGGCGCCGGGGCGCGGGGCGCTTCGACGAGGGCGACCTCCTCGAAGTCGAAGGGGCGGTCGCATGAGACGCACCGGACTGTGCCCCGATCGACCATGGCAGGCGCCTCGCACTGCGGTTGAGCTGTGCGTGAAACCCGCGGGCCGCCGATCAGTGCCGCCGCGTCGGTGAACACGGTAGCCCGCCCGTAAACGCGCCGCGCCACTGCGGCTCCCGACGTGCCGACCACGCCGCCACGCCCCTCACCGCTCGATGTCGACGTCCTTCGTCTCCGGGATGGCGAGGAGGGCGAGGAGGGTGATGATGGCCATGGCGCTGAGGTAGACGCCGACCCAGAACGGACTGCCGCCGCCGAGGCTCCACAGGGCAACGGCGATGAAGGGGGCGACGGCGGCGCCGAGGATGGAGGCGACGTTGTAGGCGATCCCGGAGCCGGTGTAGCGAACGTTCGCCGGGAAGAGTTCGGGCAGCAGCGCCCCCATCGGCCCGAAGGTGAGGCCCATCAGCGTGAAGCCGAGGATCAGCCAGGCCATCACCCCGAGCGGCCCGGCGGCGAGCATCGGCACCCACAGGAGGCCGAAGGCGGCGATGGCGAGGGTGACCCCGATCAGCGTGCGGCGGCGGCCCCAGCGGTCCGCCCACGGGCCGGAGACCATCGTGAAGACGCCGAAGAAGACGACGCCGACGATCATCATCAGGACGAAGGTGACGTAGTCGTAGCCGAGGCCGGGCAGGGCGGCGGTGGCCGGCGCGCGCCCGTAGCTGAGCGAGAAGGTGGTCATCAGGTAGAAGAGCACGTAGGTCGCCAGCATCGTGAACGTGCCGAGGACGAGCGCCCGGCCGTGCCGGCGGACGGCGTCGGCGAGCGGCACGCGGCGGACCTTGCCGGCCTCGACGGTCTTCTCGAAGGCGGTGCTCTCGACGAGGTGGAGGCGCACCCAGATCCCGACCGCCACCATCACCACCGAGAACAGGAAGGGGATGCGCCAGCCCCAGGCGAGGAAGGCGTCGGACGGCCGCGACGGGTCCTCGGACGGCAGGACGGCGGCGATCAGGAGGAAGAGGCCGTTCGCCAGGATGAAGCCGGCGGGGGCGCCGAGCTGGGGGAAGGTGCCGAAGACGGCGCGCTTGCCGGCGGGGGCGTTCTCGGTGGCGACGAGGGCGGCGCCGGACCACTCGCCGCCGAGGGCGAAGCCCTGGGCGAGGCGGAGGAGCACGAGGAGGGCCGGGGCGAGCCAGCCGGCGGTCTCGAAGGTCGGCAGCAGGCCGATGAGGAAGGTGGCGATGCCCATCGTCAGGAGCGCGCCGACGAGGGTGACCTTGCGGCCGCGCCGGTCGCCGAGGTGGCCGAAGGCAACGGCCCCGAGCGGCCGGGCGACCATCGCCGCGCCGAACACGGCGAAGGAGGCGAGGAGGGCCGCCGTGTCGTTGCCGGGGGGAAAGAAGAGGTGCGGGAACACCAGCACCGCCGCCGTCGCATAGACGTAGAAGTCGTAGAACTCGATGGTCGTGCCGATCAGGCTCGCCAGGATGACGCGCGAACGCGGGTTGGCCGGCGTGGCGGCGGCAGGGATGGCGGACATCGGCGACGGCTCCGGAGGCGGTGCGGGCGGCGCAGGGGCGCGGCGTGTGCGAGGACGGCGGCGACCGGGGGAGGGGGCCGCGCCGATCCCATGAGCCAGCGGCGCCCGCCGCGCAAGGGGAGCCGCGTCAGGACGGGAGCAGCCGGTGCATGGACGGGAGCCGCAAGGTCGCGCCCCAGGCAAGCGTGGCCGCCGCGCGTCACTCGTCGCCGGGGACGCCGTAGGAGGGGGCGGCGGTGGGGTCGAGGGCGCGGGTCACGTAGGCGTCGGCCTGGGGGGCGTAGACCTCGTAGGCGCGGGCGAGCGCCGAAACGGGGCAGCCCTCGTCGAGCCAGTCGATGCGGAGATCCACATAGGGCCAGCTCTGGCGCCCGGCGACGAGGAGGCCGGCCGAGCGGACGGGGCCGGCCTCGCCGCCGGCGACGACGGCCGCCCGGAGCGCCGCCATCAGCCTCTCGCCGAGCGGGCCCTCCGCCGCCTCGAAGGCGGCGACCATGGCGGCCGGGACGCCGTCGTTCGACAGGAGGTTGCCGCCGGCGGCGCAGTCGCGGCCTTCGGCCGACGTCCACAGGCCGAGCGCCTTCTCGCCGGAGTGGACGGCCGTCCGGCCGTCGGCGTCGATGGCGAGGAGCTGGCGAAAGTCCGGGAAGCCGTCGGTGTCGCGCGCCGCGGCGACGGCGGCGGCGGCGCTCGCCCCGGCGGCCATGCGGTCGAGCATCAGGGGGCCGAGCGCCGGATTGGTGACGTTCTGCGTCGCCGCCGCGCCGACGTGCGGGCGGACGTGGGCGCAGCGCGCCGCCACCGCCGGCGAGGAGGAGGAGACGGCGACGCCGAACTGGCCGGTGCGGGCGCAGCGCGCGACGATGGAGAAGGTCATCCGTGTTCCTCCAAAGGGCGCCGGGCGGCGCGGCGGGCGCGGGGTGCGCGGCGGCGGGTCAGTCCGGGATCATCGCGGTGGCGTCGATCTCGACGAGCCAGTCGGGGCGGGCGAGGCAGGTGACGACGACGCCGGTCGAGACCGGGTGGACGCCGCGGATGTACTCGCCCATCGTCCGGTAGACCGCCTCGCGGTGACGGACGTCGGTGAGATAGACGACCACCTTGCAGAGGTGCTCCATCGTGCCGCCGGCCTCCTCGATCAGCTGGCGGATGTTCTGCATCACCTTGTGGGTCTGCTCGACCGGGTCGTGGCTGTCGATGTTCTTCGCGGTGTCGAGGTCCTGCGGGCACTGGCCGCGCAGGAAGATCATCGTGCCGCGGGCGACGACCGCCTGGCAGAGGTCGTTGTCGAGCTTCTGTTCCGGGTAGGTGTCCTTGGTGTTGAACTTGCGGATGCGGGTGTGGGCCATCGGTGTCGTCTCCGGGGTGTCCGGCACGGGCGCTCAGGGCGCGGTGGCGGGCGTGTAGGCGAAGTAGGCGCGCTGCTTGGCGATGTGGTCGGCAATGGCGCGGGCATCGTGCCAGACGCCCCAGATGAAGGACGAGCCCCGGCGCGTCTGCCACGGCAGGCCGAGGAAGTAGATCCCGGGCTCGGCCGCGACCCCGCGCTGGTGCTTCGGCCGCCCCTCCGCGTCGAGCACGTCGAGCTTCAGCCAGGAATAGTCGGACGCGTAGCCCGTCGCCCAGATGACGGTGGTGATGCCGGCCTCGGCGAGGTCGAGCGAGAGGATCGGATCGGTGAGCGAGGGCGGGTCGGGAAGGAGGGTGCGCGCCTCCGGCTCCTCCGGCAGGTCGAGGCCGTTCCGGGCGACGTAGGCGTCGGCCTCGTCGAGGACGGCGAGATAGTCGGCGTCGCCCTTCGCGACGTTGGCGGCAAGGTCCGGTGCGAGCACCAGCCGGCCGTCCGCGAAGCGCTCGGTGCGGCCGAGCAGCGTCATGCCTTCGGCGGCGAAGCGGCGGAGGTCGACGGTGCGGCCACCGTGCGCGCCGCTGACGGCAATGGTGGTGTGGTCGGCGCCGGGCCGGGTCTCGGCGTCCCACTTGCCGAGGACGCCGAGCCACCAGCAGAAGTCGCGGCCGCGGTAGCTGCGCGGCGGCCGGCCGTGCGGCCCGACGGAGAGGAAGACGCGGCGCCCGGCCTGCTGGAGCTCCTCGGCGATCTGCGCGCCGGAGGAGCCGGAGCCGACGACGAGGACGGCACCCTCGGGCAGGGCCGCGGGATTGCGGTAGGCGGCGGAGTGGATCTGCAGGAGGCCCGGCCGCTCGGGGATCAGCGCCGGCGCGACCGGGGTCTGGAAGGCGCCGGTGGCGGCGACGACCGCCTCTGCCTCGAACGGCCCGGCGGAGGTCTCGACGCGGAAGCCGCGCCGGCCGGGGAGGCGGGTGACGGTGTGCACTTCGACCCCGGTGCGGACCGGGGCGGCGATCTTCTGCGCATAGGCGACGAAGTAGTCCGCCACCTCCTCCTTGCCGGGGAAGCCGTCGGCGGCGCTCTCGAAGGTCATGTTCGGGAAGCGGTCGTGCCAGGCGGGACCGTTGGCGACGAGGGAGTCCCACCGGCCGCTCCGCCAGCGCTCGGCGATGCGGTCGCGCTCGAGCACGACGTGGCCGATGCCGTGAGCGCCGAGATGTTCGCTCATCGCGATGCCCGCCTGGCCGGCGCCGACCACCAGGACCGGAACCTGTTCTGCGGCCATGACCTTGCCCCTCCCTTGTTCTTCGTGTTCGCCCGGACCCGTCATGGCGCAAGCTCGGCGAGCTCGCGGCGGAAGGGCAGGGCGTCGCCGATGTCCGGCGCGTCCATCTCCTCGGCATAGCGCCGGCCGGCATAGGTGGCCCAGGCGATCGGCCCGGGGGCCGCCGCGTCGCCGATCACCTTCACCGTGCGGATGCCCGCGGCCTGCCAGTCGCGGGCGCGGATCTCGCGGTAGAGGGCGTCGTTCGGGGTGCGGCTCGTGACGAAGACCACCGCCTCGGCCGGCAGGGCCGAGAGGGCGCCGGTCCACGTGCAGCCGAGCGTCACCTCGCGGGCACCGATCGCCTCGGGCGCCTTGCAGGGGATGACGGTGACGCCGAGCTCGAGCAGGCGGCGCATGATGACGGCCTGCTCGAGGGTGTTCTGCGTCCACTCGGCGACCTTCGTGGCCGGGGTGACGAAATCGACCCGGCAGCCGCGGGCGACGAGCACCTCGGCGATCACCGAGCCCATGTAGAAGTGGTCGTCGTCATAGAGCGTGACGCGCACCCCCTCGGGGCCGCCGCCAGCCATCAGGTCGTCGGGGGTGAAGAGCGGCATCGCCGGGTCGGTCGGGATCGGGGCAAGGTGCAGGCGGGCCACCGCGTCACGCCGCCAGGCGGAGCCGGTGGCGACGGCGACGTGCTCGAAGCCCATCTCCAGCACGTCGTCGGCGGTGAGGCGGCTGTCGAGATAGGTCTCGACGTTCGCCATCGGGGCCATCTGCTGGGTCCGGTAGTCGGCGACGCGGCCCCAGGCGGAGAGGCCGGGGAGCTGGCGCTCGCGGGCGACGCGGCCGCCGAGGGTGGTGGTCGCCTCTGCGAGGGCCACGCGGTAGCCGCGCCGGCCGAGCTGCAGCGCCGCCTCGAGGCCGGTCGGCCCGGCGCCGATGACAAGGACGCTCTCCGAGTCCCCCTTCGGCCGGGCGCGCTCGGGATGCCAGCCCTTGCGCCACTCCTCCATGAAGGCGGTGTTCTGGGTGCAGCGGCTGATCGCGCCGGTCATGTCGCCGCTGACGCAGATGTTGCAGCCGATGCATTCGCGGATGTCGTCGAAGCGGCCCTCCTCGATCTTCCGCGGCAGGAAGGGGTCGGCGATCGAGGGGCGGGCGGCGCCGATGAAGTCGAGGATGCCCTGGCGGACCTGCCGCACCATCGCATCGGCCGAGGTGAAACGGCCGACTCCGACGACGGGCTTCGGGGTGAGGGCCTTGATGCCGGCAACGAGGTCCTCCTGCGCTCCCTCGGGCACGAAGCGGGAGGTGCCGGAGCAGTTCTCCCAGGTGCCGTGGGCGAGGTCCCAGAGGTCGGGCAATTCGGCGTTGAGGGCGATGAACTCGCGCACCTCATCATTCGAGAAGCCGAGGGCGCCGGCCTCGTGCAGCGACAGGCGGAGGGTCACCGCCATCTCGCCGCGCATCTCCTCGCGCACCTCCTCGACAACCTCGCGGACGAAGCGCGAGCGGTTGTCGAGGCTGCCGCCGTACTCGTCGGTGCGCTGGTTGGTGGCGCGGGAGAGGAAGTGCTGGAAGATGCCGAAACCGTGGGCGCCATAGAGGCAGACGAGGTCGAAGCCGGCGGTGCGGGCCCGCCGCACGGCATTGCGGAACCAGCGGCGGATGTTGCGGATGTCCTCGCGGTCGACGGTGCGGGCCTGCACCGGATCGGCGGTGAAGGTGAGGATCGGGCCGCCGGTGACGGCGAGCGGCACCTCGCGGGTGTAGAGGTTCGGCCCGTTGATGCCGGAATAGGCGAGCTGGATGCCGGCGAGCGCCCCGTGCGATTTCATCGCCTCGGCCATGCGGGCGAGCGCCGGGATCTCCCGGTCGTCCCACAGTCGCTGTTCGATGAACGGGGTGATTTCGGAGGTCTGATGGATCTCCGTCTGCTCGGTGAAGATGACGCCCCAGCCACCTTCCGCCTTGGTGCGGCGCATCTCGGCGACGGCCGAGGGGTCGCGGTAGCCGCCGCCGTTGCAGTGCGGCACCTGGAAGAAGCGGTTCTTCGCGACCTTCGGGCCGATGCGGACCGGCTCGAAGAGGACGTCGTAGCGGGCGGGGCGGGGGCTCTTGTCCATGGCTCACTCGACGGGTCGGTAGTCGCGCGCCTGGGTGGAGAGGCGGGCGGGGTCGGCGGGCAGGAGGTCGGCGACGAGGAGGGCGGGGCCGGGGCCCGCCAAAGCGAGGACGGTCGCGTCGGCCGACACGAGGCAGGAGCCGCCGGTGTAGGTGAGGTCGCCCTCGCTGCCGCAGTGGTTGGCATATGCGATGGCGACGCCGTGGATGACGGCCTGGGCCGGCACGGTCAGCACCGGCACGTGGCGGAACGGCTCCATGTTGGCCGTCGGACAGAGGACGAGGCCGACGCCGCGGGCGGCGAGGGTCCGCAGCAGCTCCGGGAACTCGACGTCGTAGCAGATGAGGAGCGCCGCCTTCGTGCCCTCGATGTCGAAGGTGGCGAGACGGTCGCCGGCCACGAACAGGCGCTGCTCGCGCGGGCCGTAGAGCTGCGTCTTGCGGTAGAGGGCGAGGCGCCGGCCGTCGGCGCCAAAGGCCATGGCGGTGTTGAAGAGCCGCTCGCCGTCGCGCTCGGCGAGGCCGAGGGCGAGGGCGCAGCCGGCCTCGGCGGCGAGGGGGCCGAGCGCGGCGTCCCAGCCCTCCGCCGTGCGGGCGCCGGTGCCGGGGTCCGGCACGTTGTAGCCCGGCAGGTAGAGCTCCGGGTACACGGCGACCCGCGCCCCGGCCGCCGCCGCCGCCTTCAGCGACGAGCGCAGGGACGCAAGGGCCCTGTCCGTCGCCCCGGCGGGCGACGGATCCTGCACAATGGCGATGCGCATGGGCGTGCTTCTTCTTCCCTGCCCCGCTCGCGCGGGGACGTTTACTTCTTCAGGTTGGTCCAGATCGCATCGTAGAGCTTCTGGGTGTCCTGGTCGCAGGCCTCGACGAAGGCGAACTTCATCTCCGCCGGCGGGTTGTTCTCCGGGCTGTTCTTGATGGCCTCGTCGAGGAACGGCTCGGTGCCCTTCACGCCGGAGATGTAGGCGGCGTAGTTGGTGAGCGCCGCGGCGTTCTCCGGGACGAGCAGGAAGTCCATGAACTTCAGCGCGTTCTCGCGGTTCGGCGCGTCCTTGAGGAGGACGACGTTGTCCATCCACACGACGGCGCCTTCCTTCGGGTAGGCGTACTCGACGTTGGCGCCCTCGGCGCGGGCCTTGGCGGAGAAGCCGTTGTAGATCATGCCGGCCGCCGCATCGCCGGAGACGAGCACGTCCTTCGCCGTGTCGGAGCCGAAGGACGCCCAGGACGCCTTCGCCTTCAGGAGCATGTCGTTGAGCGCCTTCAGCTGCTCGCGGTCGGTCGTGCACTGCGGGATGCCGAGATACATCGAGCCGAGCGCCAGCACCTCGCCCTGGCTGTCGAGCACGTTGATGCGCCCCTTCAGCTCCTCCGGCGGGTCGAAGATGATCGCGAGGGTGCCGATGTCGCCCTTGTAGACGTCGCGGTTCACCGAGAAGCTGGTCGAGCCCCACTGGTAGGGGATCGAGTGGGTGCGGCCGGGATCGAACGGAACGTCGGCCCACTCCGCCTGGATGTTGGCGAAGTTCGACAGTTCCTCCGGCTTGAAGCTGTCGAGGAGGCCCTGGTCGGACATGATCTTGACCATGTAGTCGCCGGGCATCGCCACGTCGTACTGGCCGAGCTTGCCGGCCTTCAGGCTCGCGAGCATCGCCTCGTTGGAATCGTAGGTGTCCATCGTGACGGTGACGCCGGTCTCCTTCTGGAACTTGTCCAGCAGCTCCTGCGGCATGTACTCGAAGAAGTTGTAGATCTTCAGCTCGCCGTCGGCGAAGGCCGGCGAGGCGAAGATCGTGGTGGCCAAAAGGGCCGTGGCGAGAAGCGGCTTCTTCATCTTCATTCTCCTCTGGATCACCGGTTCTTCTGCCCGATGCGGTTGGCGACGTAGCTGAGGGTGACGAAGGCGACGGAGACCATGAGCATCAGCGTCGAGATCGCCATGATGTTCGGCTTGATGCCCTGCTTCACCGACCCGAAGATCGCCGTCGGCAGGGTCTCCATGCCGGCGCCCTTGACGAAGTTGGTGATGATGAAGTCGTCGAGGCTGATGATGAAGGCGAGCAGCCAGCCGGAGATGACGCCCGGCATCATCAGCGGCAGCAGGATGAGGCGGAACGCCTGCCAGCGCGTGGCGTAGAGGTCGCGGGCGGCGAGCTCGTAGCTCTCCTCGATCCCCTGCAGCCGCGCCGAGATCGGCAGGAAGGCGAAGGGGATGCAGAAGGTGACGTGGGCGACGAGGATGGTGCCGTAGCCGGTGGTGACGCCGATCGCCGTGAAGAAGATGAGGGTCGCGACGGCCGTGACGATCTCCGGCACCATCAGGGGCAGGCTGATCAGCGCGTAGGACGCCTGGCGGCCGCGGAAGCGCCCGCCGCGCACCATCGCCACGGCGGCGGCCACGGCGATCAAGGTGGCCGCCGTCGAGGCGAGGAAGGCGATGGAGATCGAGTTCCACGCCGCCGCCTGGAAGACCGGCGCCTCGGGGCCGGTGAAGACGTCGGCATACCAGCGCAGCGAGAAGCCGGCCCAGGCGGTGATCGAGCGGCTGTCGTTGAAGGAATAGACGGCGACCACCGCGAGCGGCACGTAGAGGATCGTCAGGCAGAGCGCCGTCGTCAGGCCGAAGCCGGCGTAGCGGCGCATGTCGGTGCGCGCGGCCATCACGGGCGCTCCCGCGCGGCGGCGCGCGCCTGCCAGAGGAGGACGAGCAGCACCGCCGTCAGGAGGATCATGGCCGCGGCGGCGCCGAACGGCCAGTTGCCCATGCTGCCGCGGAACTGCTCGTCGATCAGCGAGCCGATCATGTAGGTCTTGGCGCCGCCGAGGAGGTCCGGGGCGAGGAAGGCGCCGAGCGAGGGCACGAAGACGAGGATGCAGCCGGCGACGATGCCGGGCTTCACCACCGGCAGGACGATCTCGCGCAGCGTCGTCCACGGGCCGGCGTAGAGATCGCGGGCGGCCTCGGAGAGGGCGAAGTTGTAGCGCTCCACCGCCGCGTAGATCGGCAGCACCATGAACGGCAGGTAGGAATAGAAGAGGCCGAGCTGGACGGCGACGTCGGTGTTGATGATGCGCAGCGGCGCGTCGATCACGCCGATCGCCATCAGCGCCTCGTTGAACGGTCCCTGGTCGCGCAGGAGGAAGCGCAGCGACACCGTGCGGATCAGGAGGTTGACCCAGTAGGGCACGGTGATGAGGAAAACCCAGAGCGCCCGGTGACGCGGGCTGCGCGTGGCGATGAACCAGGCGGTCGGGAAGCCGATCAGCAGGCACAGCAGCGTCGCGAGGCCAGCTTGCCAGATCGAGCGCCAGAAGATGCCGATATAGGTCCACTCGATCTGCGGCGGCTCGTCGCCGAAGAGGCCGCGGGTGACGAAGAACTGGTCGTAGGCGGCGAGGCTGAACTCCCAGACGACGCCGCCGCGGAAGTCCTTGGTGAGGACCGAGTAGACCCCCATCAGCGCGACCGGCGCGAGCAGGAATGTGCCGATGACGAGCCAGGTCGGCAGCAGCAGCGGCAGGGCGAGCGGGCGCCAGCTGGCGGACGAGGCGGTGGAGGGGCCGGGGGCGGCGGCCATCAGTCGAGGAGCAGGCGCGCCGCGCCCGCCTCCACGGTGAGCCCCACCTCGGCGCCCGCCGCCGGCAGCTCCGTGCGGCTCGAGTTCTGCAGGCGCGTGACGATCGGCGTGCCGTCGGCGAGGCGGGCGAGGAGCTGCAGGTCGGTGCCGAGATAGACGAGGCGGTCCACCCGCGCGGTGAGGTCGGCCTCCACCGGCGGGGCGAGGGAGAGGCGCTCCGGGCGGATCGAGACGTGGTGGGCGCCCGGGGCGAGACCCTCCGGCGCCTCGGTGTCGAGGACGCGCCCGCCCGGCAAGGTGATCGTCGCGCGCCCGGCGGCGAGGGCGCCGACGGTCACCGGCAGCACGTTCGTCTCGCCGATGAAGTCGGCGACGAAGCGGTTGACCGGGGCCTCGTAGATCGTCCGCGGGTCGCCGACCTGCTGCACCTCGCCGGCGCTCATCACGGCGATGCGGTCCGACATCGCCAGCGCCTCTTCCTGGTCGTGCGTGACGAACACGAAGGTGATGCCGGTCGTCTCCTGGATCTGCTTCAGCTCGACGCGCATCGCCTGGCGGAGCTTGAGATCGAGGGCGGACAGTGGCTCGTCGAGGAGGAGGACGCGCGGCTGCGGGGCGAGGGCGCGGGCGAGGGCGACGCGCTGCTGCTGGCCGCCCGAGAGCTGCGAGGGCAGGCGGTCCGCGAAGGCGGTGAGGTGGACGAGCTCGAGCATCTCGTCCGCCCGCCGCCGCCGCTCCTCGAGCGGCACGCCCTTCATGCGGAGGCCGAAGCCGACATTGTCGCGCACGCTCATGTGCGGGAAGAGGGCGTACTGCTGGAAGACGGTGTTGACCGGCCGCTTCTCCGGCGGCAGGGCGGCGATGTCGTCGCCGAACAGGGCGATCCGGCCGGCCGTGACATCCTCGAAGCCGGCGATGGCGCGCAGGAGCGTGGTCTTGCCGCAGCCGGAGGGCCCGAGCAGCGTGAAGAACTCGTTGTCGGCGATCGAGAGCGAGACACCCTTCAGCGCCTCGAAGGCGCCGAAGCGCTTGACGACCCGGTCGATGCCGATGGCTTCCCGCATCCCGCTCCCGCCGTCGCCCCGATGCCTGCCGAAAGAGGCCTGCCGAAGAGGCCTGCCGCAGATGCCTGCCGCTTGGGCAGCCCATACCCCTCGCGCTCCACCTTGACGGTAGTTGGAGGCATCGGCAGGGGTATATAACCCAAAGGGGGTATCATGCGCGAACTGCCGAACACCGCCGAAGTCGCGCTTGCCGAGGCGATCGGGCTCGTCGGCGCGTTCGGCTTCGAGGCGGCGCTCACGCGCTTTCTGCGCCGCAGCATCGCCTGCAACAATGTCGTGTTCATCGTCTACCGGCGGGCCGGGACGCCGCTCGTCCTCTATTCGCAGGCGGACGATCCGATCGTCTTCCGCGACCTCACCCGGGTCTACGTGGCGGGCGCCTACCTGCTCGATCCCTACCACGACCTGCACGTCAACCGGATCGCGCCCGGCGCCTATCGTCTCCTCGACATCGCGCCGGACCAGTTCCAGCGCAGCCAGTACTATCTCGACTACTACCGGCAGACGACGCTGATCGACGAGCTCACCTTCGTCAGCTATCCGAGCGAGGAGGCGACGCTGAACATCTGCCTCGGCCGTGACGGCTCGGCGGCGCGCCCGTTCGGCACGGCGGCCCGCGAGACCGCCGCGCGCATCGCGCCCGTGGTCGCGGCCCTCGCCGACCGGCATCTGAAGGAGTTCCGCTCGGCGGCCGAGGCGACGCCGCCCGGACCGGGGCCAGGGCTCGAGGAGCCGGCGGAGCGGCTCAGGCGCACCCTCGCGGAGAGCCACGGCATCCGCCTGTCGGAGCGCCAGGCACAGGTGTCGCTGCTCATCCTGCAGGGACATTCCTCGGTCTCGATCGGCCTGCGGCTCGGCGTCTCGGCCCAGACGGTGAAGGTCTTCCGCCGCCAGATCCACGCGCGCTGCCGGATCAGCTCGCAGGCCGAACTCTTCGCCCTCCTGCTGCCGCTCCTGATCGGCGAGACGGCCTGATCCCGGCGGCGGCGAGGACCCAAATCCTGCTCCCGGCGCCATACGCTTCCCATATATCGGGCATCGAAAAAATGTATTACGGGCGTACCGTCCGATCGCCCATGCTTCCCGCGGTCCCCAAGGGGGTCTCTAGGGCCGGCCGAGTTGCCGGCGCCGTCGCGAGACGCCGCTAAGCGCGTCCGAGGGAGGAAATCGTGAGACATTTCAACGCAACGCTGTTGCGAGCGGGTGTGCTTGCCCTGACGGTCGCCACCGCCGGTGCGGCGTTCGCCGAGGGCGTCGACGAACTGCCCGAGCAGGTCCAGAAGGACCTCTACAATCCCGACATGCTCGACCCGATGCAGCCGATCGGCGCGAGCCCCTATCGCGACTTCAAGGCGAAGCGGCCGCCGCCGTGGAAGATCGGCTTCGCCAGCTCCTATGCCGGCAACACCTGGCGCGCCGACGAGATGAAGCGGCTGCAGGAGACTCTGATCCCGAAGTGGAAAGAGCTCGGGATGATCAGCGAGGTGATCATCACCCAGTCGAACCTCAACGATTCGACCCAGATCCAGCAGATGCGCCAGCTCGTCGACCAGGACGTCGACGCGATCATCATCTGCTGCTCGAACCCGACGGCGCTGAACCAGACCGTCCAGTACGCCTACGAGCGCGGCGTGCCGGTGTTCTCGGCGACCGGCTACCTCACCTCGCCCTATTCGGTGAACTCCTCGGCCAACTTCGTCCTCGGCGGCTACATGATGGGCGAGTGGATGGCGAAGGAGATCGAGGGCACGGGCAACGTCCTCGTCGTCGAGGGCATCCCCGGAGCCTCAGCGTCGGACAGCCAGAACGTCGGCATACTCAAGGCGCTCGAGAAGTATCCGGACATCTCCGTCGGCGGCACCGTCGCGGGCATGTGGACGGACCAGATCGCCCAGGCCGAGGTGCAGAAGTGGCTCGCCACCAATCCGGGCGACCTCAACGGCATCATCATCCAGTCGGCCTCCGAGCTCGGAGCGCTGCGCGCCCTGAAGCAGAGCGGCCGCGAGATGGTGCCGATCACCATCGGCGGCGAGCTCGGGGCGCTGTGCTACTGGCGCAAGAACCCGGAGTTCATCTCCTCGACCATCCAGGCCTGGCCCCCGGGTGACGACTTCGAGATGTCCTGGAACATCATGATGCGCACCCTCCAGGGCCAGGGTCCGAAGGTGCAGTCGATCCTCACCTATCCGCAGACGCTCGACTTCGAGCAGCTGAAGACGGTGATGGGCGAGGACTGCAACGAGGACTCCGACGGCTGGTACAACGTCGGCATCGAGAAGTGGGCGAGCAAGGACTATCTCGACCAGTTCTTCCTGCGTCCGGCCGATCCCGAGGCCTACGACCCGAAGTCCCACTGAGGGACGCGTTCGGCGACCGCCCGGCCACGCGGCCGGGCGGCTCTGCCGTGCCACCTCCGCCGTCGCGCCGGCCATCGGGAAGCCGTCTTCCATGTCCGCTGTCTCCGTCGAGCTCTCTGCCGTCCGCAAGACGTTCGGGCCGACCGTCGCGCTGAGCGGCGCGAGCCTGCGGGCCTTCGCCGGCGAGGTGCACGCCATCATCGGCGGCAACGGCTCGGGCAAGTCGACGCTGGCGAAGGTCATTTCCGGGGTGCTGATCCCCGACAGCGGCCAGGTCTCGATCCTCGGCAAGTCGGCGACCTCGCCGGTGGAGGCCCGCGAACTCGGCGTCGCCAACGTCTTCCAGGAGGTGCTTGTCGCCGACGAGTGCTCCGTCCTCGACAATCTCTATCTCGGCTCCGACGGCCTGTTCGGCGCCTCGATGAACCAGGAGGAGAAGCGGCGGAAGGCGGATGCGCTGCTCGTCGACCTCCTCGGCGAGCCGCTCGACCTCGACACGCCGGTCGGCGAGCTGCCGCTGTCGCTGAAGCAGTGGATCACCATCGGCCGGGCGCTGCTGACCGACCCGAAGGTGCTGATCCTCGACGAATCCTCCGCCGCGCTCGACTTCGATTCCACCGAGCGCCTGTTCCGCAAGATGCGGGAGCTGAAGAAGCGGGGCGTCTCGATCCTGATCGTCACCCACCGCATCGCCGAGCTCGTCCGCATCGCCGACCGCGCCACCGTGCTGCGCGACGGGCGCGACGTCGGGGCGCTCCAGAAGGAGGAGATCACCGAGGCGCGCATCCTCGAACTCATCGCCGGGCCGGAGCGGGAGAAGGTGATGCACGAGGGCGCGATCCCGCAGCGCCAGTCCTCCGTGCCGCTGCTGCGCGTCGAGGAGGCGAAGGTGTGGGCGGATGCGCCGCCGATCGACCTGACGCTGCATCCCGGCGAGGTCGTCGGCATCATCGGCCTCGACGGCCAGGGGCAGGCCGACTTCGCCCGCGCGGTGGCCGGCGTGCAGCCGCTTGTCGCCGGCCGCATCGCCCTCGTCCGCGACCACGTGGCGATCCCGATCACCGACCTTCAAAGCGCCCGCGACAATGCGATCAGCTACGTCAGCGGCGATCGCAAGAAAGAAGGCATCTTCGCCAACCTGTCGATCTACGAGAACCTGCTCCTGCCGGTCTACCGCGCCTACCGGGCGGGCGGCGTCCTCAACCTCGTCAACCGCACGAAGCTCGACCCGGTCTTCCGCTGGGAGACGGAGAAGCTCGCGGTGAAGATGGGCGCGCCGGAGAACCTCATCACCTCGCTGTCGGGCGGCAACCAGCAGAAGGTGCTGATCGCCCGCGCCTTCGCCGAGAAGCCGGCGGTGCTCGTCCTCAACGATCCGGCGCGCGGCATCGACGTCGGCGCCAAGCTCGACCTCTACCGCAACCTGCGGGAGTTCGCGGCGCGCGGCAACGCCGTCCTGTTCCTGTCGAGCGAGATCGAGGAGTTCCTCAATCTCTGCACGCGGGTGCACGTCTTCCGCAACGGCGCCATCTCCGCCGACTTCGAGCCGCCCTTCGACGGCCACGCCCTCCTCAACGCCATGTTCGGCCGCAAGACGACGGCGGCCCTGCCCGGCGAGGCGCTCGAGGCGGAGGAGCACCACGCCCACGCCGCCCCGGCCGCAGTCGCCGCGGCGCCGGCGGCGACCGCCGCCCCCGTGCGCGCGCCTGCCTCCGCGGACGGCCGGCCGATGCCGCGGCCCGTGCCCGTCGGCACGCCCGCCCGGCCATCAGGCCGCGCGTGGACGGACCCCGAGGCGCCGCACGAGGCCGCACCGTTCGTGCTGTCGAGCCCGGCCATTCCGGCCGGCGGCCGCGTGCCAGCGCGCTTCGTCGAGGACAGCCGCATCTCGCCGCCGCTGTCCTGGAGCGGCGTGCCGGAAGGGACGCGCAGTTTCGCCCTGTCCATCACCGACCCGGACCTGCCGGAGGCCTTCAACTTCCCGCGCGCCTTCGCCCACTGGCTGGTGCACGACATTCCGCCGGACGTGCGCGCCCTCGCGGAAGGGGCGAGCGGCACGGCGCGGATGCCTGCCGGGGCGCGCGAACTGCCGTCGGACTTCGTGACCTTCCGCATACCCGGCTTCGGCCGCGGCTACGGCGGGCCGTGGCCGCCCGACCGGGCGCACCGCTACGTCTTCACGCTCTACGCCCTCAAGGTCGCGGCGCTCGACCTTGCCGCCGACGCCGACCTTGCGGCGTTCTCGGCGGCGGTGCTGCCGACGACCATCGATACCGCGTCCTTCGTCGCGGTCTACGGCCCCGCCGGCAAGCCTCTGCCGCGCCAGGTGGACGATCCTTCGCAATCTCTTCTGGTCGAGGAGGGCTGAATGAGTAGATTGGGCAGTCGAAAGAGCTTCGATCTCGAGTGGATCGAGAAGTGGGCGCGACGCGTCAACGAGGACCGGATCCTGCCGGTCATCGGGCGTTTCTTCAACGGCCGCTTCGTGCTCGGCGTCGACGAGAGCGAATACCTGATCGAGGTGCGCGGCGGGAAGATCGCCCGGATCGCTGAGGGGCTGCAGCCGAACGACTTCGGCTTCGACTTCGGCCTGAAGGCGCCCGCGAGCGCCTGGGCAAAGTTCTGCCAGCCGATCCCGCCGCCGATGTTCAACGACATCTGGGCGATGGCGCATCCACTCCACAAGCAGCTGACCATCGAGGGCAACACGCTGCCGTTCTGGCAGAACCTGCGTGCGCTGACCCGCATGCTCTCGCTGATGAGAGAAGTCTGAGAGGACGGCGAGCACCATGAACACCCATGATCCGATCGTCGGGCGCTACGTCTACGTCCAGTGCGAGGGCAAGACCTACCGCACCTATTATGAAGAGCACGGCGAGGGCATCCCGCTCGTCTGCCTGCACACCGCGGGGACCGACGGCCGGCAGTACCGCCACCAGCTCTGCGACCCCGACATCACGCAGAACTTCCGCGTCATCGCCTTCGACATGCCTTGGCACGGCAAGTCGATCCCGCCGTCCGACTTCTACCTGATGGAGGACGAGTACAAGCTGACGACGAAGTTCTACGTGGAATTCATCGTCGCCTTCTGCCGCGCCCTCGACCTCCGGAAGCCGGTGGTGATGGGCCAGTCGATGGGTGGCAACGTCTGCCTCGCCCTGGCGCTGCGCTACGAGAACGAGTTCTCGGCCCTGATCGCCCTCGAGGCCTGCGACCACTCGCCGGGCTGGTGGATCGACCCGCTGCACCACCCCCACATCCACGGCGGCGAGGTCGTGGCGACGGCCGTGTTCGGCCTGATGAGCCCCGAGAGCCCCGACGAGTACCGCTGGGAGACGTGGTGGTACTACGCCCAGGGCGGCCCCGGCATCTTCAAGGGCGACCTCTATTTCTACAGCGTCGATTCCGATTTCCGCGACCAGCTGCACAAGATTTCCGGCAAGCTGCCAATCTACTTCCTCACCGGGGAGTACGACTTCGCCTGCACGCCGGAGATGACCGAGCGCACGGCCGAGCGGGTGAAGAACTCCGAGTGCATCATCTTTTCGGGCGGGCATTTCCCCACCTCGGAGGACCCGGCGAAGTTCAAGGACGTGGTGACGCCGGTCCTGAAGAAGATCGTCACCAACGATCCGGAGCGGCGCGGGCAGGGCGGCCAGGCGGCGTTCCGGTCGGGCTCCTCCGAGAGCCGGTCGCTCGGCCGCAACGACCGTCCGTCCGGACGCCGCGTGATCGACCTCTGAGGCGCGAGGGGGGCGGAGCGCGGCGATGTCCGAGCGTCGGAGCACCAACACCACCTATCTCCTGGTGCCGATCCTGCTGATCGCGGTGCTGCTCGGCACCGCGGCCATCCGGGCTCCGAACCTCGTCACGCTGTCCGGCGTCGGCAGCGCGATCATCGTCGCCGCGCCGCTCATCCTCGCCACCTATGCGCTGATGGCGCTCGCGGTCGCCGGCCGCGGCACCGTCGACCTCGCGGTGGGACCGCTGCTCGCCTTCATCAACGTGTCGATCGTCAAGCTGAACATGCTCGGCGTGGTGACGGGGCCCTTCGGGATCTTCCTCGTCGCCCTCGGCATCGGCATGCTCTACCAACTCGCCTTCGCCCTCATCATCATCGTCGTCCGGGTGCAGCCGATCATCGTGGCGCTGTCGGGTTTCCTCGCCCTCAGCGGCATCAACCTCGTCATCCTGAAGCGGCCGGGCGGCATGGCGCCGGAGTGGATGAGCTCGTGGGGCCTCGGCAACACGATCTTCTCGCCGGTGCTGCTGATCCTCGTGCTCGCGACGGCCGGCTGGCTGATCTTCACCCGCTCGTCGTTCTACGCGAACCTCCGCCTGATGGGCTACGACGAGAGGGCGGCCTACACGAGCGGTGTCCGCATCGCCGTCGTCCGCATCGGCGCCCACCTCATCGCTGGCGTCTATGTCGGCCTCGCCGCCATCTGCTACACGGCTCTCATCGCCTCGGGCGACCCGACCCAGGGCACGACGATGACGCTGACGGCCGTCACCGCCCTCGTGCTCGGCGGCGTCGCGCTCTCCGGCGGGCGCGGCGGCGTCACCGGCGCCTTCCTGGGGGCGGTGAACCTCTTCCTCATCGGCTACGTGCTCGCGACCTTCAACTTCGGGGCGCAGCAGGCTTTCGTCACCCAGCTCTTCTACGGGCTGATCCTCGTCTGCTCGCTGCTCCTGACGCTGCTCGTGCCGGTCATCGGCCGCTACATCTGGTTCATCTCGCCCTATGCGGCGTTCGTCGTGCTCGGCTGCGTCGTCGCCGGCATCATGCTCCACGTCGGCACGGCGGAGACCTATCTCGCGGCCCCGGCCGCCGACGCCGTGGTGCCGGCCGTGCCCGGTGATCTGGCGACCCGTTTCCTGCTCCTGCCGCCCGCCGGCGGGGTGGGGTGGACGGGCCTTGCGCCGTCGCCGCTGCAGCAGGCCGTGCTCGCCCTCGTCGTCGTCCTCGGCACGCTGACGGTCGTCACCCGCATGGTGGTCGCCGAGGCGCTGTCCTACCGGGTGGGGCTCTTCCTCTACGTCTTCGTCGGATCGCTGATCCTCCTTCTCCTCGTGCTCGCAGGTCAGGGCCATGCGGTCCGGCTCTGATCGCGCGACGAGGGGCGGGGAGCGCCCGGCGGCCGGCCCCGGCAAGGGAGCACGCTGATGGCCTTCCCGCGCTCCCTCGCCCTCCTCTGGCTCAACCTCGTGCTGACGCTCGTCGTCGCGGCGATCGGCTTCGGCCTCGGCTTCGCCCAGGGCCTGCCGGCCCAGGAGGTGATCCTCTACACGCTCGTCTCCGTGGCGGTGATGTTCTGGATCACCAACACGGTGGCCGTCTCCTTCGAGCGGCGCCAGCGCGGGGAGCCGCTGCCGGCGGAGGCGCCCGGCGCGGCGAAGGGCTCGCTGTGGTCGCGCAACCGCGTGCTGATCGTGGCGATGGTGCTGCTGCTCCTCGCCTACCTCATCGTCGCGGCGACGGTGCCGTCCTTCCGGACCCTGTCGAACCTCATCGCCTTCCTGGTGCTCGAGCTCATCCTCGTGCTCGCCTTCAAGGTGAGCACGGTGTTCCAGCACGGGCGGAGCGCCTTCATCGGGCTCATCGTCCTCCTCGCCCTCCTCGTCATCTCGTCGTTCACGATCAAGGGCTTCCTGTCCGAGGCGAACATCAAGGCGATCCTCTTGTTCGCCGCCTTCCTCGGCATCGCCTGCGTCGGCCAGACGATGGTGGCGCTGCTCGGCGGGCTCGATCTCTCGATCCCCTTCGTCATCGGCTCGGCGAACATCGGGCTCCTCTACCTGATCGGCCTCGGCGTCCCCTCGCCGGTGGCGGCGGGCATGGTGCTGGTGCTCGGCGGCGCCTTCGGCCTCCTCAACGGCCTCCTCTCCTACAAGCTGCAGGGGCAGGCGCTGATCCTGACGCTCGGAACAGGTTTCGCGCTCGCCGGCCTCGTGCAGATCATCACCTCGATCGGCTCGCAGTTCTCCGGCAACGTCTTCGGCACCGTCCCGGCCTGGCTCTCCAACCTCGCCGCCATGAACGGCCGCACGTTCGGCCTCGGCGTGCCGCCGACGATCATCCTGTGGATCGTCATCGCGGTCGTCGTCATCGTGGCGCTGCGCTACTCGGCCTATGGGCGCAATCTCTATGCCCTCGGCGGCAACCGGCGTTCGGCGAAGCTCATCGGCATCTCCGAGCTGAAGTACTGGACGCTCGCCTACACCCTCTCGGGCTTCTTCGCGGCGCTGACCGGCTCGCTGCTCCTCGGCTGGAGCGGCGGCGGCTTCATCGGCGCCGGCGACCAGTACCTCTTCACCACCCTCGCCGCGGTCGTCATCGGCGGCACCTCGCTGATGGGCGGCTACGGCGGCTACGGCTTCACCGTCATTGGCGTGCTGGTGCTGCAGATCCTCAGCTCCTTCCTGATCGGCATCGGCCTCAAATACGAATGGCAGCAGTTCATCTTCGGACTGCTGATCCTCCCCATGGTCGCCCTCTACGGCCGTTCGCCGCACATCCGCGCGCAGGTTTGACGCCCGTGCGGACCGCCCCTCGAGCGCCAGGCGCCACCTCCGTCTAAGGGAACAGAAGTCCATGTTCGGAACCCTCTACGGCTCGGGCGACGTCGTCAGCACCTCCTATGCGGTGGCGACGATCGCCACGCTCGCCCTCGCGGCGCTGGCGCTGGTCGGCCTCACCTGGACGTCCGGCCGCTGGCGGGTGCCGGTGGCGCTCTCCGCGATCGCGCTGCTGGCCGCCGGCCTCGCCTATCTCGACGCCGGGAAGGTGTGGCTGGCGCAGCAGCAGATGACGGCGGCGATGCGCTATGCCGGCTGGTTCACGATCGTGCCGCTACAGGTGGCCGCCGCCTACTTCTACGCCCGCTGCCTCGGGCCGGTCGGCGTCGGCGTGTTCTGGCGCATCACGATCGCCGCCATCCTGCTCGTGCTGACGCGCTATCTCGGCGACGCCGGGTTCTTCAACCCGACGCTCGGCGTCCTCTTGTCGATGGCCTTCTGGCTCTACATCCTCGGCGAGATGTACTTCGGCGCCATGGCCGAATGGGTCCGCAAGGGCACGCGCCCGGTCCGCCTCGGCTGGTTCTGGATGCGCCTCATCATGACGATCGGCTGGGCGATCTACCCGGTGCTGCACTTCGTCGACGTGGTGATCGGCGTCGGCCAGGCCCCGGCGGTCCTCGTCCTCTACAACGTCTCCGACCTCTTCAACCTCGTCACCGTATCGATGATCGTCCTCGCCGTCGCGGGACAGGAATCCTACTGAACAGATCGCGCGCCGGTACCTCTAGAAGACGGCCAGAAGCGAGAGGGTCACGACCATGATTGTCACCGATGTGATTGCCGTCCTGATCCTGCTGACGATCCTCGTCGCGATCGTCGTCTATCTGCTGCACTGGCTCTATCGGCATTCGTCGAAGGACCAGTCGTTCGTCCGCACGGGCCTCGGCGGCGAGCGGGTGGTGATGGGCGGCGGCGCCCTCGTCATCCCGATCGTGCACACGACCACCGCCGTCAACATGAACGCCATCCCCGTGGAGATCCGGCGTTCCGGCGAGCAGTCGCTGATCACCGCCAACAAGATGCGCATCGACCTCGTGGCCGAGTTCTTCGTGCGGGTGATCCCGACGCGCGACGGCGTCTCGATGGCGGCGCGCACCCTCGGCGACCGGACGCGCGACCCGATGGCGCTGAAGGAGATCGTCCAGGGCCGCTTCGTCGACGCCATGTCGGCGGTGGCCGCGACGATGACGATGGAGGAGATCCACCAGAACCGCGCGGGCTACATGCAGGCGGTCTCCGAGCTCGCCGCCCGCACGCTCGGCTCGAACGGCCTCGAGCTCGAGAACGCCTCGCTGACGAGCCTCAACCAGAGCGACATCTCGGTCTTCAACCCGGCGAACGCCTTCGACGCCGAGGGCCTGACCCAGCTCACCGAGCAGATCGAGGAGCGGCGGAAGATCCGCAACCGGATCGAGAACGAGGCGCGCATCGACATCAAGATGAAGGACTACGAGGCGGAGCAGCGCGCCCTCGAGATCGACCGCGACCTCGAATACGCCCGCATCGAGCAGGCCCGCAGCATCGAGATCCGCCGCGCCGCACAGCTCGCCGAGATCGAGGAGGAGCGCTCCTCCTCGACGATCAACATCACCAACGCCAAGGTCCGGGCCGAGCAGGAGGCGGAGCGCATCCGCATCGCCAAGGAGAAGCTCGTCGAGGCGGAGCGCATCAATTCCACCAACGAGATCAAGACGCTGGAGATCGAGCGGCAGAAGGAGACCGAGCTCGCCGAGATCGGCGCCAAGCTGCGCCTCGAGACCGAGCGGGTGCAGACGCGCCAGAAGGTCGAGGCGGAGCGCATCGAGGCCGATCGGCTCGTCCGCGAGGCGGAGATCCGCTCCCGCCAGGAGGTGGCGATCAGCGAGACCGAGGCGAACGCCGAGATCGAGGAGACGAAGCTCGAGAAGGAGCGGGCGGTCGCCCAGAGCCGCATCGAGACGACGAACGCCATCGAGCTCCTGTCGGTCGAGAAGGCGAAGGAACTCCGCATCTCCAACGAGCTCGCCGCGGCCGCCGAGGAGAAGGCGGCGATCGCCCGCCGCTTCGCCATCGACAACGAGCGCCTCAGCCTCGACGAGGAGTACACGGCGCGCGAGATCGCCAAGAACCAGAAGATCAAGCTCGCCGAGACGTCCGCCTTCCGGAAGGTCGAGGATGCGGCGATCGTCGCCAACCGCGAGATCGACGAGCTGCGCATCGCCGCCCGCAAATATGTCGACCGCTTCGAGATCGAGCAGGAGCTCGAGGTCGAGATCGTCGACAAGGAGCGGCTGATCGCCGTCATCAACAAGTCGATCGAGGAGGCCTACGCCAAGACCAAGGCTGCCGAGGCGGAGAAGTCGCTCGCCGCGATGGAGGAGAAGGTCGTCTCCGCGCGCGCCGAGGAAGCCGCGACGCGGGCGAAGACCGTCGAGCTCATCGACGCCTCCGCCAAGGCGGAGCGCGAGGCCGTCCGCCTCGTCACCCTCGCCGCCGCCGACAAGGAGGCGGCCGAGCACCGGGCGGCCGGCGAGATCGCCGCCGCCAACGCGCTGGAGGTGCGCTCCGTCAAGGAGGCGGAGGGCCTGCGCGCCCTCAACGAGTCGGAGAACATGCGCTCCGAGGCGAGCCGCAAGAGCGCGGTCTACGAGAGCCTCGTCAACAACCTGCCGAGCATCATCCGCGAGACCGTGCGGCCGATGGAGAAGATCGAGTCGATCAAGATCCTGCAGGTCGACGGCCTGCCGGGCCTCAACAGCCCGTCCGAGACGGCCGGGGCCGGCGGCGGCAACGGCGGCGGCGGCAACATGACCGACCGCGTCGTCAACTCGGCCATGAAGTACCGCACCCAGGTCGCCTTCGTGGACGGGCTGATGAAGGACCTCGGCCTGCCGATCGAGAACCTCGGCAGCGCCGGCGGCATGCAGTTCCGCAACTTCTCCGGCAAGGAGGACGGCGACAACTGAGCGTCGCCGGCTGAGGAGGGACCGCCGCCATGACCGCCCGCCCGGACGAGGATCCGCTCGACCGCCACGCGCTCGTCGTCGCCGTCTGGCTCGCCGGCGGCCTCGTGGCGGCGACACTCCTGTCGATCGGGCTCGAGCGCGGCGGCTTCCTCGTCACGCTCGCGGCCTTCGGGGCGCTCCTCGCCGCCTTCGTCGGCCACGTCCTGGTCAACGTCGCCTTCGGCACCGGTTTCACGCCACGCGAGCTCGGGCTGTTCCTGGTGGCGGCGGTCGCCGGGCTCGTCGCGATCGGCCTCGGCGGGCTCGTCTCGGCCGATTTCCGCGAGACCGGCTTCCTGCCGGCGAGCCTCGGGCTCGTCGCCCTCGTCGCGGCGGTGGTCGTCTACATGCTGATCCGCCACGGAGTGCGCGGCGCCTTCGAGGCCTTCGACGTCATCCGCGACTTCCGCCCGCGCGACGGCGCCCGTCCACAAGACGCTGGCCGATGACCAGTCTCCTCGTCGTCCTCCTCGGCGTCGTCGCGGCCTACGCGATCTATGTCGCGGCGCTCTGCGCGAGGCGGCCGGGCCGTTCCGCCTTCGTCGCCGAAGGACTGCCGGCTTGGACGTTCATCTTCGGCGCCGCGGGACTGCTCCTCGCCGGCCTCGGCCTCGGTGATCACCTCGCCCTCACCGCCCGCTACGGCCTGCAGGCGAGCCACCTCGCCGTCGGCCTGGTGCTCGCCGCGCTCACCGGCGTGCTCGTCGTCAAGCGCGTCGTGCTCGCCGCCCGCCTCACCGGGCTCGCAACGCCGGGGGCGCTCCTCGGCGCCTACTTCGGCAGCGTCACCTTGCGGATCGCAGTGATGGGGCTCGCGGCCTTCTATGCGCTGCCCTTCGCCGCGAACGCCCTTGCCGGGGTCGGGGACCTTCTCGCCGCCGCGACGGGCGGCGCGCTGCCGCGCGGCGGGGTGATCGCCGTCCTCGCCGTCTTCCTGTTCCTGCCGGGCGTCCTCGGCGGCTGGCGGGCGATCGCGCTCGTCGCGGGTGGGCAGTCGCTGATCGTCCTCGTGCTCCTCGCCTTCCTCGCCGGCGCCGTCTCGGTGGAGGAGGGCGTCCCCCTCTTCGGCGCCGCCATCCCGACCGCCGCCGGCATCCTCGCCGACCGCATCCCGGGGGTCTTCCAGGCCTCGGCGGGGATCGGCAAGGACACCGTCGCGGGCGGCCTGTGGACGACGACGAGCCTCCTCTCCGGCGCGCTCGCCCTCTGCGGCGTCGTCCTCAGCCCGGCCTTCCTGCTTCTCGCCATCGGCACACGCGCGCGCACCGCCTTCGCCTTCAGCCAGACGTGGGTGACGGGCGGCCTCACCGCCGGCCTCCTCCTCGTCGCAACTCCGATCCTCGCGGCGGCTCTCGCGGCGACCGGGGCCGCCGACCCCGCCGCGGCGATGGCCGCCCTCGCCGGACGGCTCGCCGGCGCCGAGCCGCTCCTCGGCGCCGGCCTCCTCGTCCTCGCCGTCGGCGTCGTGCAGATCGGCGTCGCCCTCTTCGCCGGAGCGGCGGCGCGCCTCTTCGCCCGCGAGGCCGTCGCCCTCTACGTGCTGCCGCAGCTGACGCCGGCCGGCGAGCGCCTCGCGACCCGCATTGCGCTCGCGGTCGTCTACGCACTGATGGTGGCGCTCGCCGTCTTCACGCCGCTGCCGGCGGCGATCCTCGCGACGCTCGCCCTGCCGCTGACGATCCAGCTCCTGCCGGCGATCCTCGGGCTCTGCTGGCTGCCGTGGCTCAGCCGCGGCGCCGTCCTCGCCGGCCTGATCGTCGGCTGCCTGATGGTGGTCTTCACCGAGCCGCCGGGGCTGATCCTGTTCGACGGGCTCTTCGTGGAGCTGCCGTGGGGACGCTGGCCGCTCACCGTGCACGCAGCCGCCTGGGGCCTTGCCTTCAACCTCGCCGCAAGCCTGCTCGTCGCGATCTTCACCCGCGGCGGCGCCGAGCGGGACCATCGCGACCGCCTCCACGATGCCTTCCGCGCCGCCTACCCGGCCGACCTTGGCAGCGGCGCGGCGCGGAGTGCGAAGTGGTCGCTGGTGCTCCTGTGGGCGTTCCTCGCGCTCGGGCCGGGGGCGATCCTCGGCAACACCTTCTTCTCCGACCCGATCTTCGCCGGCGGTCCGGCGGCGGTGGGACTGCCGTCCTTGTGGGTGTGGCAGGTGGTGTTCTGGCTCGTCGGCGTCTTCCTCGTCTGGTGGCTCGCCTATCACGGGCGGATGGCGGTGATGGAGGACGGCCCGGCGCGCCGCGTCGTGCTCGATGCCGGGCCGGCGTCTCCCTTCCGCCCGAGCGCGCCCCGCTGGATCGAGCGGTCGCTCGGCCGGCTCGCCAGGCGATGACGGGCGGGGCGGCGGCGACATGACCCTGCACGACCCCGGCAGCGGCCTCGATCTCCGGCGGCTGCGCTACTTCATCGCCGTGTGCGAGTGCGGCGGCTTCTCGCGCGCCGCCTCGGTGATCGGCGTCGCCCAGCCGGCGCTGACGCGGCAGGTGAAGCTGCTCGAGGGCGAGGTCGGGCTGCCGCTCATCATCCGCACCGCCCGCGGCGCCGAGCCGACCGAGGTCGGCCGCTACCTGCTCTCACGCGCCCGCCAGCACCTCGACGGCCTCGACGGCATCGTCCGCGACCTCCGGCGGCAGTTCTCGGACGTCGCTGGGCCGGTGGTGCTCGGCATCTGCCCGACGATCGCGCCGTTCTTCCTCGCCGACGTCACCGCGCACCTGAGGGAAGTGCACCCGAAGCTGTCACTGTCGGTCATAGAGGCCTACAGCGGCGACCTGCAGAGCCTCCTCGACAGCGGCCGCCTCGATATCGCCCTCACCTACAGCCCGCGCACGCCGGGCGGCCGCGAGGTCACCGAGCTTTTCTCCGAGCGGCTCGCCCTCGTCACCGCCCGGCCGCTCGAGGGCCGCGCCGACCTCGCCGCCGCCGCCCGCCTCAAGCTGATCCTGCCGAGCCGCATCCACGAGCTGCGGCGGATCATCGACACTGTCTCGGGGCGGGCCGGCACCGCCCTCGTGCCCGAGCTCGAGCTCGATTCCCTCGATGCGGTGAAGCGGGTGCTCGAGGAGGGGGCGGGCGACTATGCGACCATCCTGCCCGAATACAGCGTCCGCGCCGACGTCGCCGCCGGCCGGCTGCACGCGGCGCCCTTCGCGCATCCGGAGATGCGCCGCACCCTCGCCGTGGTGCGGCCGCCGAGCGCCCGCAACCGCAGCGGCGCCGACGTCATCGCCGTGTTCGTGGAGGCGCTCGGCCGGCAGGTGCGGCCCGAGCTCGACCCGGCATGAGCGCGCGGCGGGCCATTCCCGGATGTGATCGCCCCCATAGGAAATCGCTCGTTCCGGGCCGGGCGGCCCTGTGGAAGAAATGCCCGATCCCCGCCGGCGGCGCCCGTTCGCGCGTGAGCGCAGAACACCCGCCCGGATGAACGCCAAGAAGGTCCGAGGATCCATGACGAGTTTCGACCCGACCGCCGACTATGCCGAGATCCGCGCGGGCGTCGCGCAGGTCTGCGCCGCCTTTCCGGGCGAATACTGGCGGGAGCTCGACCGGCAGCGCGCCTATCCGAAGGCGTTCGTCGACGCGCTGGTCGCGGCCGGCTACCTCGGCGCGATGATCCCGGAATCCTACGGCGGCTCCGGGCTCAACCTCACCGCGGCGGCGGTGATCCTCGAGGAGATCCACCGCAGCGGCTGCAACGCCGCCGCCTGCCACGCCCAGATGTACACGATGGGGACGGTGCTCCGGCACGGCAGCGAGGCGCAGAAGGAGGAGTACCTGCCGAAGATCGCCTCCGGCGAGCTCCGCCTGCAGGCCTTCGGCGTCACCGAGCCGACGAGCGGCACCGACACCCTCGCCCTCAAGACGACGGCGAAGCGCGACGGCGACGACTACGTCGTCAACGGCCAGAAGATCTGGACCTCGCGCGCCGAATATTCCGACCTGATGCTGCTCCTCGCCCGCACCACGCCGAAGTCGGAGGTGAAGAAGCGGACGGACGGACTGTCGGTCTTCCTCATCGACCTCAGGGAGCACGTCGGCCGCGGGGTGACGATCCGGCCGATCCGGACGATGATCAACCACTCGACCACCGAGGTGTTCTTCGACAACGTGCGCATCCCCGCCTCCTCGCTGGTCGGTGTCGAGGGGCAGGGCTTCCGCTACATCCTGTCGGGCATGAACGCCGAGCGCATCCTTATCGCCGCCGAGTGCATCGGCGACGCCAAGTGGTTCCTCGACAAGGGCGCCGCCTACGCCCGCGAGCGGGTCGTGTTCGGGACGCCGATCGGCAAGAACCAGGGCATCCAGTTCCCGCTCGCCCGCGCCTACGCCCACATGCTGGCGGCCGAGGCGATCGTCTACCGGGCGGCTGGCCGCTACGACGCCGGCGAGGATCCCGGCGTCGAGGCGAACACGGCGAAGATGCTCGCCGCCGACGCGAGCTGGGAGGCCGCCGAGGCCTGCATGCAGACCCACGGCGGCTTCGCCTTCGCCGAGGAATACGACGTCGAGCGCAAGTTCCGCGAGACCCGCCTCTACCAGATCGCGCCGATCTCGACGAACCTCATCCTCTCCTTCATCGCCGAGAAGGTCCTCGGGCTGCCGAAGTCCTACGGCTGATCCTCTGGTCCCTGGAGAACGCCCCCATGATCGCTCCCGAGACCCTCCACCGCCTCGTCGCCCTCGCCGGCGTCGAGGCCGCGGCCCTGCCACCGCGGGCGCTTGAGATGGCGCGCTTCTCGCTGTTCGACTGGATGGTCTGCGCCCGCGCCGGCGTCGCCGAGCCCGCTGCCCGGATCGTCCGGGAGATGGTGCTCGCCGAGGGCGGCCGGCCGGAGGCGACGCTCGCCGGAACGGGCGACAAGGTGCCGCCGCGGGCGGCGGCGCTGTCGAACGGCACGACCTCGCACGCCCTCGACTACGACGACACCCACTTCGCCCACGTCGGCCATCCCTCCGTCGGCATCTATCCGGCGGCCCTCGCGATGGGCGAGGCGGTGGACGCGCCGGCCGAGAAGGTGATGGAAGCCTTCCTCGTCGGCGCCGAGGCCTCGTGCCGGATCGGCATGGTGCTCGGCCGCGGCCACTACGAGCGCGGCTTCCACCAGACGGCCACCGCCGGCGCCTTCGGGGCGACGGTCGCCGCCGGCCGCCTCCTCGGCCTCGATGCCGGCGAGATGGCGAACGCCCTCAGCCTCGTCGCCACCCGCGCCTCCGGCCTCAAGTCGCAGTTCGGCACGATGGGCAAGCCCTTCAACGCCGGCATCTCGGCCTCGAACGGCGTGGAGGCGGCGCTCCTCGCCAAGCGCGGCTTCGTCTCGGCGCGCGACGGCGTCGGCGGGCCGCAGGGCTTCGTCGACACCCACGCCGACAGCGTCGACGAGGCGGCCGCCTGGGCCGGGCCACCGCCGGGGCGGTTCGTCTTCGAGGATGTGAAGTACAAGTTCCACGCCTGCTGCCACGGCACCCACGCGATGATCGAGGCGCTCGCCAAGTTGCGTCGCGACGGCGCGACGGTGGGTGTCGAGGAGATCATGCTGCGCACCAACCCGCGCTGGCTGAAGGTCTGCGACATCAAGGATCCGCGGACGGGGCTGGAGGTGAAGTTCAGCTACGGCCACCTCGCCGCGATGGTTCTCGAGGGCGTCGATACCTCGGCCGAGACGACCTACACAGATGCGCTCGCCGCCGACCCGCTGCTCGGGGCGCTGGCGGCGAAGGTCACGGTCATCGGCGACCCGTCGGTGAGCGATACCGGCACGGCCGTCACGGTCTCCGGGGCCGGTGGAACGGCGGAGGCGACCTTCGACCTCGCCGACCCGATGCCCGCCGAGGCGATCGCCCTCGGGCTGCAGGCGAAGGCGCGGGCGGTGATCGGCGCCGACGCGGCGGCCCGCCTGTGGCAGGCCGTCGAGGGCCTCGGCGGCCTCTCGGCGCGCGACCTCGCCGGCCGTCTCGCCGGGTGAGCGGCATGAGCGACACCGCCGCCCTCGCCGAGCGCTACGCCGACTGGATCGGCCGGCGCACCGAGCGCGAGGACACCATCACGCCGCGGCTGCTGGCCGAGTTCCGCGCCACCTTCGGCGGGATGCTGACCGGAGACCCGGTGCCACCGTGCTTCTTCTGGTGCCTCGCCCCGGAGATCGTCGACGCCGGCGACCTCGGCGGCGACGGCCATCCGCGGCTCGGCCTCTTCCTGCCCGACCTGCCGTTCGAGCGGCGGATGTGGGCCGGCGGCGAACTCGTCCTCCACGGCACGTTTGCCCCCGGCGACACGGTAACGAAGACGTCGACGATCGAGAGCATCGCCTTCAAGACGGGCTCGACGGGTCCGCTCTGCTTCGTCGCCGTCCGCCACGCCTATGCCGTCGCCGGCCGCCTCGTCGTCGACGAGCGCCAGGACATCGTCTACCGCCAGGCGGGGACGCGGCGGCCCGAGGCGCCGGCGCGCCCGGCGGAGCGGGCGGCCGCCGCCTTCCGCGAGGTGGTGACGGCCACCCCGACGATGCTGTTCCGCTATTCGGCGGTCACCTTCAACGGCCACCGCATCCACTACGACGCTGCCTATGCGACCGGCGTCGAGGGGCATGGCGGGCTTGTCGTGCACGGGCCGCTGCAGGCGACGCTGATGCTGAACCTCGCCGCCCGCGCCGCCGGCCGGACGCCGCGGCGCTTCGCCTATCGCGGCCTCGCGCCGCTCCACGCCGGCGAGACGTTCGCCGTCGAGGCCGACTGGACAGGCGAGACCGAGATGGCCGTCACCGTGCGGGCGGACGGCGGCGGCGCGACGATGGCGGGAACGGCGTCGTTCTGAACCGGCAGGGCGCCACTCATGGGGCGCACCGCTCACTCCCCGGCGGCGACGTGCGTGCGTCCGGCCTCGGCGCTTCCCGGGGCGAACTCCCGCCGCAGCGCCTCGGTGTGCTCGCCGATCCCCGGCACCTTGCCGTAGCGCACGGGCGGCTCGCCGGCGAAGCGGGCGCCGGGGGCGAGGAGCTCGATCTCGCCGCCGTCGGTGCGCACCGCGATCCGGTGGTTCTGCGGATGGTGGACAAGGTCCTCGAGGCTGGAGAGCCGGCCGTAGGCGATGCCGCCGGCCTTCAGCCGCTCGATCGCCGCCTCGCGGGTCATCGTGCCGAGCACCGCCGAGACGGCGGCTTCGAGCGCAACGACGTTCTCCACGCGGGCGATGTTGGTGGCAAAGCGCGGGTCGGTCTGGAGCGAGGGGTCGCGCAGCACGTCCGCGCAGAAGCGCGCCCACTCCCGCTCGTTCTGGATGGCGAGCAGCACCTCCTTGCCGTCGCCGCAGGTGAAGGCGCCGTAGGGGGCGATGCTCGGGTGGCGCAGCCCCACCCGCTGCGGTGGCTTGTGGCCGTAGCGCGTCTGCAGATAGGGGACGTTCATCCAGTCGGCGATGGCGTGGAAGAGCGACACCTCGACGTGCCGGCCCTGGCCCGTGCGGCCGCGGCGGATGAGTGACTGCAGGATGGCCGCATAGGCGGTGAGGCCGGCGGTGATGTCGCAGACCGAGATGCCGACCCGCGCCGAGGCCTCGGCCGTGCCGTTCACCGACAGGAGGCCGCTTTCGGCCTGCACGAGCAGGTCGTAGGCCTTCTGGTCGCGATAGGGGCCGGCCTCGCCGTAGCCGGAGATCGAGCAGTAGACGAGCCGCGGGTGGAGGGCGCAGAGCTCGGCCGCGCCGAGGCCGAGGCGGTCGACCGCGCCGGGGGCGAGGTTCTGGATGAAGACGTCCGCCTCGGCGAGCATCGCCCGCAGCACGGCCCGGTCCGCCTCGGTCTTGAGGTCGAGCGCGACCGATTCCTTGCCCCGGTTCAGCCAGACGAAATAGGCGCTCTGGCCTTCGACGAGGCTGTCGTAGCCGCGGGCGAAATCGCCCTCCGGACGCTCGACCTTGACGACGCGCGCGCCGGCGTCCGCGAGCTTGCAGGAGGCATAGGGCGCGGCCACCGCCTGCTCGAGCGAAACGACGAGCAACCCCTCGAGATCCGCCATCCGATCCTCCTCGATCCGCGGCGAGGATAGAGGAGGGGACCTCGCCGGGAGAAAGACGCCCTTCCTTGACAGGCTAGAGCTTTTCTCTCTAGCGTCCGCGGCCCGAGGTGGTCCCGTGGACGTCAAGCATCTGCGCTATTTCATCGCGATCGCCGAGGAAGGGTCCCTCTCGGCGGCGTCGCAGCGGCTCGGTGTCGCGCAGCCCTCGCTGTCCCAGCACGTCATCCGCATCGAGCAGGAACTCGGCGTGACGATCCTCAACCGGTCGCCGCGCGGCGTCGTGCTGACGGATTCGGGGACGGTGCTCCTCGAGCACGCCCGCGAGATCTGCGCCTCGATGGCGGCCTGCGTCGACGCGGTGCGTCAGTCCGGCGGCACGCCGCACGGCCTTGTCGCGCTCGGCCTGCCGCCGTCCGTCTCGATGGTGCTCTCCGTGCCGCTCGCCCAGACGGTGCGCCTCACCCTGCCGAACGTGAAGCTGCAGGTGATGGAGGCGATGAGCGGCTTCATCAAGAAGTGGCTCGACGACGGCACCGTCGACCTCGGCTTCCTCTACGACGTCGAGGAGGTCCGGCACCACGAGATCGACCTCCTGATGTCGGAGGACCTGCACTTCTTCTCGACGCCCGAGGACTGGCCGCTGTCGGTGCCGCCGGGCGAGCCGGTGGCGCTCGCCGAGGTGGCGAAGCTGCAGCTCGTGCTGCCCTCGCAGCGGCACGGCCTGCGCAAGACCATCGACCGCTTCGTGCGGTCCGCGGGCCTCGAGCTCGACGTCTTCCTCGAGATGGACGCCCTCAGCCAGATCAAGGACCTCGTGCTGCGCGGCAGCGCCTTCACCATCCTCGCGCCTGCCGCCGCGCTCGACTGCCTCGACCGCGGCGAGCTCGTCTCCTCGCGCGTCGTCGACCCCCCGCTGACGCGCCCGGTCTACCTCGCCCGCAACAAGGCGCGGCCCGAGACGCTCGCGGCGCGCCGCCTGCAGCTGATCATCCACGAGGTCGTCGCCGACCTCGTCCGGCGCGGCATCTGGAAGTCGGCGCAGCCGCACGTCGCCTGAGGCTCGGCCGCGGCCGCGGATGGAGTGCACCGTCTGGCCGGCGCCCGGTTGCGTGTCGCGCGACGAGCCCGCCCGGCCGGCGGAACCTCCCGCCGCGGACGGGGCTTGTCGAGCATGGGCATCAGGCGCGGCCGGTGAAGGGCGGGCGGGTCCACGATCGAGGAGGGAGATCATGCGACTGATCGGCAAGAAGCTCGCGGCGACCGTCGCGCTCGCCTGTGGCATCGCCGCGGGTGGCGGCATCGCCTTCGCCCAGGAGCCCGTGCCGGCCGACGCTACGGCGTGTGCCGGCGACACGGTGACCGTCGAGCGCGGCGACACCCTCAGCGGCATCGCCAGCCGCTGCGACGTCTCCGAGGGCACCATTATCGCCGCCAACCCCGGCATCGACGGATCGGCGGACCTCCGGGTCGGCCAGACGCTGAGCCTTCGCCGCACCAGCACGGCCTCCCGCATCGGCGCGAAGCTCGGCGACTTCGCCCGCCGGACGGACGATGCCGTCGACCGGCTCGCCAACAGCGTCGGCTCTTCGGTGGAGGACCTCCTCGATCGCAACCCCGACCTGAAGTCGCGGGTCGATGAACTCGGCCGCCAGGTGGGCGTGGTCGACGGGCCTCGCCCGGAGGTTTCTGTCGCGCCGGAGGCGGGTCCCGTCGGCGCGTCCGTCACCCTTTCCGCCGCCGGACTGCCGGAGAACGCCACCGTCACGGTGGCCGTCGGCCCCGCCGGCGCTGCGGCGGAAACGATCGACGAGGCGCAGACCTCGGGCTCCGGCACGCTGACCTCGCACGTCAAGGTGCCGGACTGGGCGGCGCCGGATGGCGCGATCGTCTTCACGATCCGCACGGCCTCCGGCCTCACGGCGCGCTCGGAGCGCTTCCGCGTCACGCCGTGAGGCGAGGGGGACTGTCGCCCGAAGGCTGAGCAGGCCCGGCGCCTCGGGCGCCGGGCCTGCCGCGCCGGCGTTGCAACCCTTCCGATGCTTGTGTTTTCAAGCGTTCGCTACAATAAATCTCCCTGGGGGAGGCGTCGGACCCGCTGTCCGCACCCTCTCGAGAAGGCCCGTCCGGAAAGCCGCAGGCGCACCGCCGCGCGGCCCGGAACGGGCTCCCGCCAGGAGAGGACAGCCCATGGTCGCCCTTCGCGAGAAGACCGTCGTCAGTCAGCGCCTCGAGGCGGCGTGCCCGACCCATTCGCGCACCGAGATCGCCGTCCGCGACGTGCGGACGGTGATCGACGAGCCGCTGGAGCGCGACGGCACCAACCTCGGGCCGACGCCGACGGAGACGCTGATCTGTGCCCTCGTCGCCTGCACCAACGTCATCGGCCACAAGTGCGCCGCCCGCCATGGCGTCCACTTCGACGCCCTGTCGATCTCCGCCGAATGGCAGTTCGACCGGCGCGGCACGCGGCTGATGGAGGAGATCGAGGTGCCGTTCGTGAAGATCCGCCTCCTCATCGACGCCACCACCTCGGCCGACGCCGCGACGATGGAGAAGGTCGCGGCGGACGTCCGCCGCTTCTGCCCGCTCGCCAAGGTGGTCCGCGCCGCCGGGACCGAGCTCGAGGAAGTCTGGAACGTGCGGGCGTCCTGAGCGCCCCCGGCCGTCACGGCCCGCCGGCCCCCGCCGCGCTCTCCCCGCCGATCTCCACCACCGGCCCGCCCGCCGCCGCCGCGTCCGCCCGGTCGTGGGTGACGAGGACGGCGGGGATGGCGCGCGCGGCGACGAGGCGGAAGACGAGGTCGCGGATCGCGGCGCGGCGGTCGGCGTCGAGGCGCGAGAACGGCTCGTCGAGGAGAAGGGCGTGCGGCCGCGCCAGCAGGGTGCGGGCGAGCGCCACCCGCGCCTGCTCGCCGCCGGAGAGGGTTGCCGGATCGCGCTCGAAGCAGCCGGCGAGGCCCACTTCCGTGAGCGCCGCCTCGGCGTTGGCTCGCCGCGCGGCGCGGCCGCGGACCTCCGGCGTCAGCCCGAACAACAGGTTCCCGCCGACCGACAGGTGCGGGTAGAGCAGCGCGTCCTGAAAGAGGAGCCCGACCCGCCGGGCCTCCGGCCGCAGCGGCCCGAGATCCCGGCCGTCGAGGACGACCCGGCCGCTCGCCTGGAAGGGCGGCGCGAGGAAGCCGGCGATCAGTGCCAGGAGCGTCGACTTCCCCGCGCCGGACGGCCCCATCACCGTCAGCACGGCACCCGGCGGCACGACGGCGTCGAGCGCCAGCAACTCCCGCGCCCCGAGGCGGACCGAGACGTGCTCGAGCCGGAGGCCGCCCGCAGAGGCCACCGAGCCCGTCATGCCCGCATCCCGAGCCGGCGGCGGGCGAGGAAGGACGGCACGGCCGCGGCGACGGCGAAGGCGAGGAGCGGCAGCGCCGCCTGCAGCAAGGCATAGGCGCCGATCGTCCGGCTGTTGGCTCCGGAGGCGAGCGCCACCGCCTCGGTGGTGATCGTCGGCAGTCGTCCGCCGCCGATCAGGAGGGTCGGCAGGTAGAGCCCGACCGAGGTGGCGAAGCCGATCGCGGCGGCGGTGAGGATCGGCCCGAGGAGCATCCGCAGGCGCACCGCAACGAACGTCCTGAGCGGTCCGTGTCCGAGGCTGGCGGCGATCCGCTCGTAGCGCCGGTCGAGCGCCAGCCACGGCTCGGCGAGGGCGATCGCCACATAGGGCGCGACGAAGACGAGATGAGCGCCGACGAGGAGGACGAGCGCGGGGCGCAGGCCGGCCGAGAGGATCAGCACCTGGAGGCCGAAGACGAAGGCGACCTGCGGCACGATCAGCGGCACGTGCAGCAGCGTCAGGATTGTTGGCGGAAGCGCGGCCGGGGCCCCTTCCGCCGGCCCGGGCGCCGCCCGCCGCACGGCCTCGAGGAGGGCGACGACCAGGACGAGCGCGAGCGCCGTCGAAGCCGCCGCGACGATCGCCGTCGTTGCGAGCGGCCCAGCCGCGCCGGCGAGCGCCCGCGACCAGGTGCCGGCCTGCACCGTCTCGGGGAGCAGCGCCGGGAAGCTCCAGAGGCCCGCCACCGACCAAACCGCGAGAACGGCGAGCCCGAGCCCGAGGGCGGCGGCGGCGAGGCCGACCACCAGCGGCGCGGCGACCCGCAGCGGCGCCTCCGCCGCCAAGCGGTGGCCGCTCCCCGCCGCCCACCGGCAGAGCGCGCCGCCCGCCCGCTCGAGGGCGATCCAGCCGGCGATCGCGGCGAGCGTCACGCCCGCCTGCAGGAGCGCCCCGGCAGAGGCGAGGAAGCGGCGCGACAGGTCCGGGTCGGAGGCCCATTCGACGATGCGCACGGCGAGCGGCGCCGGCTGCGACGGCCCGAGGATCAGCGCGACGTCGACGACCGACGAGGCGTAGGCGACCACGGCCAGCACCGGCAGGCGGATCTGCCGGTAGACCGCCGGCCAGACCGCAAGCACGAAGCCGGCGAGGCGGCCGTAGCCGAGCGAACGGGCGACGTCGAGGCGCCGCAGTGCGTCCGCCTGCGGCAGCGCGGCGTAGACGACGAGGAGCAGGAACGGCGTCTCCTTGATGACGAGCCCGGCCATCATCGCAAGCCCGGCTGGATCGCCGACGATGAGCACATCCGGCGGCAGCGTCTCGCCGGAGAGGGTGGCGACGCCACGGAAGAGGAGCCCGGACGGCGCGATCAGGAAGGCGAGGCCGAAGGCGGCCGCCGCGTGCGGCACCGCGAGCAGCGGCCCGAGGGCGTGGCGCGCGCCGGTGAAGACGCGCGTGCCGGCGAAGGCGGCGACGAAGAGGAGCACGCCGGCGAGCGAGACGAGGGGGGTGATGAGGCCCGCCGTGAGGCTGAGGGCGACGGAGCGGCCGAGCCCGGGCTCGGCGAGGAGCTGCCGGAGCGGCCCCAGCGACGGCGCCTCGCCGCCGAGCGCCGGCAGGTAGCCGAAGGCCGGCAGCGCCGCCCCGGCGATGCCGACCGCCACCGGCAGCACGAGGAGCCCGGCGATCAGCCACGCCAGCGGTCCGGCGCCGCCGCCCCGCCCCGGTGCCGCGGACCGGCCGTCCTCGACCGTCGCGGCGGGGGCGGAGGTGGGCCGGACGATGGTGGCGGGGGCGCTCAAGGGCGCCTCAGCTGCCGTAGCGGGTCTGCCACTCGGTCTCGAGGCGGCTCATCCACGAGGGATGGGGCTCCGCCAGCACGCGGCCGAGGGCGGCGGGCGGCAGCGTCGCGACGCCCCGGTCGACGGCGGCGAAGGCCCGCCGCTCGGCCTCGTCGAGGCGTTCCATCGAAAGCACCGTCGGGTCGCCCCAGACGGCCGGGTCCTCCTTGCGCAGCTGCGCCTCGGGCGAGAGCAGGAAGTCGGCCACCACCATCGCCGCAGCCTTGGCGTTCGCGTTGAAGGGGATGGCGACATAGTGGGTGTTGCCGAGGGTGCCGCCGTCGAGGACGAACGAGCGCACGGTGTCCGGCAGTTCGCCCGCCGCGATGGCGGCCGAGGCCTCGGCCGGGTTGAAGGCGAAGATGATGCCGAGTTCGCCGTCGGCCAGCATCTGCCGCATCTCGGGATAGGAGCGCGGGTGGTCGCGGCCACCCCGCCACAGCACCGGCCGGATCTCGTCGAGATAGGCCCAGAGCGGCGCCGTCACCTCCTGGAAGCGCGCCTCGTCCACCGGGCGGGCGAGTGCCGCCGGGTCGGCTGCCCGCTCGATCAGCACCTGTTTCAGGAAGCTCGAGCCGGTGAAGTCCGGCGGCGCGGGATAGGTGAAGCGGCCAGGATTCGCCTTCGCCCACGCGAGCAGGGCGTCGGTCGAGCGCGGCATCGCGGCGACGTCGCCGTCGCGGGCGATGTCGGTGAAGAAGACGAGTTGCGCCCGCCCCCACGGGGACTCCTGACCGTCCGTCGGCACGGTGAAGTCGGTGGTGGCCCCGGGATTGTCGACGTCGACGTAGCGCCAGTTCGGCAGATGCGTCGCAAAGCCGGGGGCATGCAGCAGCCCCTGCTCCTTGAGGGCGGCGAAGTTCTCGCCGTTGATCCACACGAGGTCGACGGAGCCGCCGGTGGTGCGGCCGGCGGCCTTCTCGGCGACGATCGCGGCGACTGCGTCGGCAGTGTCGGCGAGCTTGACGTGACGAAGCGTGATGCCGAACCGGTCCCGGACCTCGCCGGCGACCCAGGCGATGTAGCCGTTCACCGCCTCCGACCCGCCCCAGGCGTGGAAGAACATCTCCTCGCCGCGCGCCGCCTCGAGGACCGCCGGCCAGTCGGACGGGTCCGGGTCGGCCGCAGTGGCTGGCGAGGGCGCGGCCGCGAGGAGGGCCGCCGCCGCGGCGAAGACGAAGGTCCTGATCCTGCCGAACATGCCGCCGTCCTTCCCCTTCACCTCACGCTGCCGCGTATCGCCTGAGGAAGCGCCGGTCGCTCCAGTCCTTCCAGCGCCAGACCCAGCGCCCGCCGACCGACAGGCCATACTTGTCGGCGACGGCCTTCCCGTCCGCCGTCGAGATGAGGGCGAGCCAGCGGCGCTGCGGTAGATAGCGGCGGAGGGGCCGGCCGGCCACCGTGCGATGGAGGTTCTCGGCAAGGATCGGCCCCTCGCGGACGGCGAACACTCCGGCCTTCGGCGCGCCGCCCGGCAGGGCGGCGACGTCGCCGGCGGCGAACACCGCCGGATGGGAGAGCGACCGCAGCGCCGCGTCGACGCGCACGAAGCCGTCGTCATCGAGCAAGAGCCCGGTGGTCGCGAGAAAGCCGGGGGCGGTGCTCGGCGTCGCCCAGACCACGTCGTCGACGGGGAGCGCGCGGCCGTCGGCCTCGACGAGGCAGCCGTCGCGGTGATCGGCGACGGCGAAGGACGGCACGACCGCGATGCCATGCCGGGCGAGCGCCGCGGCGACGAGCCGGCGTGCCCGGGCGCTACGGCCCGGCAGGATGTCGGGGGAGGCGGTGACGAGCACGATCTCCACCGGCGGGCCGGTCCGTGCAAAGCGGCGAGCGAGGGCGCAGGCGATCTCCACCCCCGCCGGCCCCGCCCCGACGACCGCGAGCCGGGCGGGGCAGCCGAGGCTTCGGAACCGGGCGGCGAGAGCCTCGAGCCCGGCGAGGAAGCGGTCGATCGGCTTCACCGGCAGTCCGCCGGCGTCCGCCCGCGGCAGCCGCGGCGCCGAGCCGACGGCGAGCGACAGGAGGTCGAAGCGGTGGGTGCCGCCGTCGTCCGTCCGCACGATGCGCGCCGACGGATCGAGGCCGGTGACGGTGGCGCGGACGAAGCCGGTCCCGGTCGCGGCACAGAGACGGGCAAGGTCGATGCCGATCTCCTCGATCTGGTAGCGGCCGGCGACGTGGCCGGGCAGCATGCCGGAATAGAGGGCGACCGGCTCGCGCGACACGAGCGTCAGGCGGGCGCCCGGCGGCGGGGCGGCGCCGAGGCGGCGGATGACCTCGACGTGCGCGTGGCCGCCGCCGACGAGGAGGATGTGCGTCATCGCTGCCGGCGCCCGGCTCCGGCACGCGCCGCCGGCGTCGTCATCGCGCCGCGGCGCCCCGGCGCAGGGCGTCGATCTGCGTCTCGGCGAGGGCCTCGAGATAAGGGCCGCCGACGGGCAGCCGCGACAGCGTGCGGATCGCCACGACCGTGCCGACCACGGCGCGGGCGAGCGCCTCGGCCGGGGCGTGCGTCGACAGGGTCCCGGCCGCCTGGGCACGGCGGACCGCCCGGCACACCGCCGCCTCGACGTCGGCGAGGCCCGCCGCCACCTCCGCGGCGATGTCGTCGTCGTGGGCCGCCACCTCCGCCGCCGAGTTGATGAGGAAGCAGCCGTCGCGGCTCCCCCGCGCCGAGGCGACCACCGAGCGCAGGAAGCTCTCGATCGCCCCCGCCGGATCGTCGCTGCCGTCCAGCATCTCGATCCGGCGCCGGGTGCTATTGTCGAGGTAGCGCTGCAGCGAACGGCGGAACAGGGTCTTCTTGTCGCCGAAGCCGTTGTAGAGGCTCGCCGTCGTCAGGCCCATCACCCGCTCGAGGTCGCGCACCGAGGTCGCCCTGTAGCCATGGGCCCAGAATTGCCGGACCGCCTTGTCGAGGGCTTCGGTCTCGTCGAAGGATTTGTTACGGCCCATGTCCGGTGTCCGAGCTCCGGTGTCCGAGGTCCGGTGTCCGAGGTCCGCGCCGACCCATGCCGCACTGGCGCGCGCCGTTGCCATATTAGAGCGGATGCTGCAAAATCCAAGCCGCGCCGGCACGCGCGGACAGGGGGCGGTCAGGACGGCGATGAGCGCCACCCGTTACGACCTCTGCGTCATCGGTGCGGGCTCGGCCGGCCTGTCGGTGGCCGCCGGCGCCGCGCAGCTCGGGCTTTCAACCGTGCTCGTCGAGGCGGACCGCATGGGCGGGGAATGCCTCAACAGCGGCTGCGTGCCCTCCAAGGCGCTGCTGGCGGTCGGCAGGCTGATGCACGCGCACCGGCACCCGCGGCTGGCGGCCGTGCCCGCGCACGCCTTCGAGACCGACCGCGCCGCCGTCGGCGCCCACGTCCGACAGACCATCGAAACGATCGCGCCGCACGATTCCGTCGAGCGCTTCGAGGGCCTCGGGGTGCGGGTGATCAAGGCGCACGCCCGCTTCCTCGACGGCGGTCGCCTCGAGGCCGGCGGCGAGACGATCGCCGCCCGCACCTTCGTGGTGGCGACCGGCTCCCGCCCGGCGATCCCGCCGATCCCCGGCCTCGATCGGACCCGCGTCCTCACCAACGAGACGGTGTTCGGCCTCGACGTCGTGCCGCCGCACCTGGTGGTGATCGGCGGCGGTCCGGTCGGGGTCGAGATGGCGCAGGCCCATCGCCGCCTCGGCAGCGCGGTCACCCTCGTCGAGCGTGGGGCGATCCTGCCGCGCGACGAGCCCGAGCTCGTCGATGTGGTCCGCGGGGCGCTCGCCGCCGAGGGCGTGGAAATCCTCGAGAACACCGCCGTCGCCGCCGCGGCGCACCGGCCGGACGGCGCTACCTTGACCGTCGAGGGGGCCGGCGGCCGCCGCACCCTCGAGGCCTCGCACGTCCTCGTCGCCACCGGCCGCACGGCTACCGTCGAGGGTCTCGATCTCGCGGCGGCCGGCGTCGCCCACGGGCCCGACGGCATCACCGTCGACGCGCGCCTGCGCACCAGCAACCACCGCATCTACGCCATCGGCGACGTGACCACCGGTCCGCGCTTCACCCACGTTGCCGGCTACGAGGCCGGCATCGTCATCCGCAACGTCGCCTTCCGCCTGCCGGCAAAGGCGGACTACCGGGCGCTGCCGTGGGTCACCTACACCGACCCGGAACTCGCCCACGTCGGCGCGACGCTCGCCGAGGCCCGGCAGCGCCATGGCGACGGCGCGCGGGCGATCCGCCTGCCCTTCACCGGGCTCGACCGCGCCGTCGCCGAGGGACGGACGGAGGGCGCTATCACCGCGGTCGCCGACAGGGGCGGCCGCATCCTCGGCTGCTCGATCGTCGGCCCGGCGGCGGGCGAACTCATCGGCCTCTGGGCGCTCGCGATCCGGCGGCGGCTGAAGCTCCGGCACGTGGCCGACCTGATGCTGCCCTATCCGACCTATTCGGAGATCGGCAAGCAGGCCGCCTCCGCCTGGTACGCGCCAAGCCTCTTCAGCGACCGGACACGGCGGCTCGTCCGCCTGCTCGGCAAGCTGCCGTCCTTCTGAGCGGGCGGGGCATGGGGCGGCGCGGCTGGATCATCCTCGGGCTCCTGGCGGCGGCGGTCCTCGCCGCGCACCTCTCCGGGCTCTCGGACTGGCTCGACCTCGGCGCGGTGAAGGCGCGGCGCATGGAGCTGCTCGGCGTCGTCGAGGAGCACCCGGTGCCGGCGGCGCTCGGCTTCGTCGCCCTCTACGCCCTCGTCGTCTCGCTGTCGCTGCCGGTCGCCGTGCTGGCGACGCTGCTCGGCGGCTTCCTGTTCGGACCGGTGCTCGGCACGGGGCTGGCGGTGGCGGGGGCGACGGCCGGGGCGAGCGTCGTGTTCCTGATCGCCCGCTCGGCGGTGGGGGAGGGGCTTCGCCGCCGGGCCGGGCCGCTCTACGAGCGGGTGGCGGAAGGCATGCGGGCGAACGCCCTCGAATATCTCCTGTTCCTGCGGCTCGTGCCGCTCTTCCCGTTCTTCCTCGTCAACATCGTGCCGGCGCTGTTCGAGGTCCGCCTGCGCACCTTCGTCATCGCCACCGCCGTCGGCATCGTGCCGGGCACCTTCGTCTACGCCAACCTCGGCCGCGAGCTCGGCACGATCTCGAGCCTCACCGACCTCGTCTCGCCGATGGTGCTCCTCGCCTTCCTGCTCCTTGGCCTCGTCGCGCTCGTGCCCGTCGGCTACAAGCGGTGGAAGCGCCGGCGGTCACCGGACGCGCTCCCGGCGGTGCTGATTGCCCTGGGCCTCGCGGCGGGGGCGCTGACGGCTGCCCCGCCCGGCCCCGCGGCGGGTGGTTCCGCGCCAGGCGTCGTGGCGCCCGCCGTCGCGGCGATGGCCGCCTGAGCGGGACCGGAGCGGCGACGCGGCGATGTTCGACCGATCCCTCCTGCCGCTCCAGCAGCGCCTGCTCCACCCCGTGGCGCGGCGGCTCGCCGCGCGCGGCGTCACGGCGGACGCGCTCACCCTCGCCGGCTTCGCGCTCGGGATCGCCGCGGTCGCCGCCATCGCCGCCGGCGCCTTCGCGGCGGGCCTCGTCCTCGTCCTCGCGAACCGCCTCCTCGACGGGCTCGACGGAGAGGTGGCACGGATCGCCGGCCCGACCGACCGCGGCGCCTTCCTCGATCTCTGTCTCGACTTCGCCTTCTACGCCCTCCTGCCGCTCGGCTTCGCGCTGCACGACCCGGCCGCCAACGGGCTCGCCGCCGCCGCGCTGATCGCGTCCTTCGTCGGCACCGGCAGCAGCTTCCTCGCCTTCGCGGTCATCGCCGAGCGCCGCGGCCTCCGCTCGGCCGCCTTCCCGCGCAAGGGCGTCTACTATCTCGGCGGGCTCGCCGAGGGGGCGGAGACGATCCTCGTCTTCGTGGCGATGTGCCTGTGGCCGCAGCACTTCGCGGTGATCGCCTGGGGCTTCGCCGGCGTCTGTGCGGTCGCGACGGTGCTGCGCTGGCACCTCGGCTTCCGCGCCTTCTCCGCCGAAGGCGACGAAAGCGGCTAGCCCGCCAGCACGACCACCTCGACGGTCTCGGTGACGCCGGCGACGTCGGCCGGTCGGCGCACCGGCCCGCCCGCCGGCCCATTCCACCGGAAGCCCTGGCGGACCGCGAGGTCGTACGTCGCGCCATCGGCGAGGGCGTCGACGCCCTCCGCCTTCGTGTGCTTCTCGAGCTTGGCGGCGAGGTTCACCGTCTCGCCGATCACCGTGTATTCGAGGCGGCTGGCGTCGCCGACCGCGCCGAACAGGATCGGCCCGGCGGCGACGCCGACACCCACCTTCGCCTCCGGCAGGCCGGCGGCGCGGCGCGCCGCGCTCCACCGCTCGCCGGCCTCGACGAGGGCGATGGCGGTGCCGACCGCCTCGGCGGCGAAGGCCTCCGAGGCGGTGGCGCAGCCGAAGCTCGCGAGGATGCCGTCGCCGAGGAACTTGTCGATCGTGCCGCCGTGGCGCTCGATCACCGGAACCATCGTCGCCTGGTAGTCGGCCAGCAGCCGCACCGTCTCGTTCGGCTCGAGCCGGCGCGACAGGGCCGTGAAGCCGCGCAGGTCGACGAAGAGCGCCGCGGCCTCGCAGAGCCGTCCCTCGCCCGCCTGCACCCGCTCGCTCGCCCCGGTGATGCGGTCGGCGACCGCCGGGGCGAAGAAGCGCTTGAGGTCCCCCGCCGCCTCACCCTCGACGACGGCCCTCAGCAGCAGCCGCCGGGCGTTGCGGATGGCGAGCCACAAGAGCAGGCTGACGATCGCGATGGTGACGATCTTGTCGATCTCGGCGCCGAACAGGATCTTCGGCGAGGTCATGTACTCGATGTAGTTGCGCGTCACCGGCACCCCCGCCGGATCGGAGAGCGCCGCGTAGGCGACGAGCACCAGCCAGCCGGCCGCCGCGGCAAGGCCCGTCGCCAGCACGTAGCGCTCGTCGAAGCGCAGCGCCCTCAGGCCGATGAAGATGAACACGTAGAGCACCGTCGGCGCCTTCAGATAGAAGGCCGCCGGCTGGCCGTACTGGATGTGGAAGGTCCAGATGAGGCCCATCAGGAGGGCGATGTCGATGCCGATCGACAAGGCCAGCGACCAGCCCGGCAGACGGCCGCGATAGGACCAGACGAGGCGGACGAGGGTGGCGGCGAGATAAAGGGCGAGCGCGAACGGGACCGGCCGGCGGAGGACGTCGACGAGCACCATCCGCAGCCACTCCGGCATCATCGCCGAGAAGATCCAGTGGCCGGGGTCCAGCATCTGGCCTTCGGCCGCCGGCGAGACGAAGTAGAGGGTGGCGAACAGTGACACGATGCCGAGCTGGAACCAGCCGACCAGCCGTTCGGCGCGGTCCTCCTCGGCGCAGATCGCCCGCTCCACCCGCGGCGGCAGCTGGCCCCTGTCGGCTGCGGCACTGAGCGGCTCGGCCATCGCTGGTCCCTCTGTCGGGCCGAGGCGGAGCCCTCGACGGTGGCCCCTCCCGCACGACCTCGCCCTCACGATATCACGCCCCGAGGGGCCTCCGTCCCCGCGCGCCGCTGGCGCGGCCGAACGCGTCCGCTGGGGCACGGCGTGGAAGTGCAAGGCCCCCTCGCGATCCGGCACGCAGCCCCCGGCCGGGCAGGCCGGCCGCTGCTGTCCCGTCCGCCTACAGTTGCCGGCGGAGGGCGCGTTCGGTGAGGTCGCTGAGGAAATCGAGCAGGCGGGCGGCACCTTCCGCCGCCCCCGCAGCATCGCCCGAAGCGATCGCCCTGAGCGTCGCCGCGTGCAGGCGCGCGCCGGTGTCGAAGGTGCCGGTGTCCTCGATGTAGGAATACCAGAACCGCCGTGACAGGCCGTGGATGACGCCGATGGTCTTCGCCAGCACGGCGTTGCGCGCCGCCCGCGCCTCGATCTCGTGAATGGATCGGTTGGCGGCGAGATAGCCGGCCTGGTCGGCCGCCGCGGCGGCCGCCACGATGGCGTCAGCGAGGCGCAGCATTTCCGCCCGCTCGGCCGCGTTGGCGCGCTCCGCCGCCAGCCGCACGACGAGGTCTTCCAGCGAGCGCCGCACCTCCAGGAGCTCGATCTGCCGCATCACGTCGATGGAGGAGACCAGCGCCCCGCGGCGCGGGTGGATCTCGACGAAGCCCTCGTTGCGCAGCCGCTGCAGCGCCTCGCGCACCGGCGTGCGGCCGCACTTCAGCTCTTCCGCGAGGCCGTTCTCCGAGATCATCGAGCCCGGCGGCAGCGCCCGCGTGACGATCATCTCCTCGATACGGCGGTAGGCGAACTCGGCGAGCGATTCCGGCGCCGCGTCGGGGCCGGGCGGTGTCGGGAGTTGGCTGGAAACCGGCATCGAGCGACCTGCTGCACGGGGTACGACCACCGCAACATACGGCTTGACCATCACTCGGCACAACTGATATGTCAGTTGCATAGCAAGAGCGGCGCGACCACAAGCGCCGCCGCATCGGGTCGAGGAAACGCCGTGATTGATCGCCGTCCCCGCGAGCGTCTCTCTGTCGACGTCGCCGTTCTCGGCGGCGGTGCGGCCGGCGTCGCGGCGGCGGTGACCGCGGCCGGGCAGGGGCTCTCCGTCGCCCTCGTCGAGCGCTACGGCTTCTGCGGGGGCGGTGCGGTGGCCGGCCACTCCGGCACGATCTGCGGCCTCTACGAGGCGAGCGAGGACCCGGCCGCGCCGCCGCGCCAGGTGGTCTTCGGCTTCGCCGCCACCTTCGCCGACCGGCTCGAGGCGAGGGGCGGCCTCGCCCCGCCGGTGCGCTACGGCAAGACCTACACTCGCGTCCACGACCCGCTGGTCTGGCGCGAGACGGCCGATGCGCTCCTCGCCAAAGCGGGCGTCAAGGTCGTCTTCCACGCCGTCGCCAAGGGCGTCCACCTCGACGGCGACAAGGTCGACGGTCTCGACGTCTGGACGAAGCAGGGCCCGCTCGACCTTCGCGCCGCCGTCACCATCGACGCCAGCGGCGACGCCGACGTGGTCGCCATGGCGGGCCTGCCCGCCTTCGTCGGCGACAACGGCCGGGTGCAGAACCCGACGATGATCTTCCGCCTGCTGGGCGTCGACACCGCCCGCTTCCTCGCCCGCTACGGCACCGACACCATCATGCCGGCAGAGGTCACCGCCCTCATCCAGGAAGCCGGCGCCGGCAACCGCTACCGGCTGCCGCGCGCCAAGATCTGGCTGTTCACCACCACCCGCCCCGGCGAGCTCCTGTGCAACTGCACGCGGGTGATCGGCGCCGACGGCCGCGAGCTCAACCCGCTGATCCGCGACGACTTCACCGAGGCGGAGATCGAGGGCCGCCTGCAGGTGCGCGAATACGCGCGCTTCTTCCGCGACCATCTCGCCGGCTGCGAGGAGGCGTTCGTCGAGGACACCGGCGTGCAGGTCGGCGTCCGCCAGACCCGGCAGATCGAGGGCGTTACCAAGCTCACCAACGCTGACGTCGTCGCCGGCACGAAATTCCGCGACGGCATCGCCCGCTCGCCCTGGCCCATCGAGCTGCATGCCGGCGCCAAGCCGAAGGTCGAGTGGCTGATCGAGGACGTCTACGAGGTGCCCTATGGCTGCTTCGTCCCCGTCCAGGGCGAGGGGCTCATCGCCGCCGGCCGCTGCCTGTCGGCCGAGCACGAGGCCGTCGCCTCGGCCCGCGTCACCGCCCAGTGCTTCGGCTACGGCCACGCCATCGGCCACGCGGCGGCGATCGCGGTGCGCGACCGTATCGCCCCGCGGGCGATCGACGGTGCCGACCTCCGCCTCCTCCTCAACCGCGACGGCGCCCGCCTCGACTGATGAGAGCCTCGACATGATCCTGAGCGAACGACAGGGCGGCGTGCTGCGGCTCACCATCGACCGGAGCGAGCGCCGCAACGCCCTCGGCACCGAGCTGATGACCCGCCTCGCCGACGCGCTCGCCGCCGCCGACGCCGACCCGGACGTCGGCGCCGTCGTGCTCACCGGCGCGCCGCCGGCCTTCTGCGCCGGCAGCGACCTGAAGGAACTCGGGCGCCTCGACGTCGCCGGCATGGGCCGCCACGAGGCCGAGACGGCCGCCGTCGCCCGCTCGATCGGGGCGCTCGACGTGCCGGTCGTCGCTGCGGTGGAAGGTTACGCGCTCGGCGGCGGCTTCATCCTGGCGATCTCCTGCGATCTCGTCGTCACCGCCGCCGACGCCCGATGGCACCTGCCGGAGGTCGTCAACGGCTGGCTGCCGCCGTGGGGGCTCGGCGCACTCGCCGCCCGCGTCGGAGCGGTGCGCGCCCGCGCCCTCGTCTGGGGCGCGGAGCCGATCGACGGCACGGAGGCGCACCGCCTCGGCGTCGCCGACGTGCTCGCGCCGAAGGGCGAGGCGCTCGAGCGGGCAACCGCGCTCGCCGAGCGGCTGGCGGCGCTGCCGCGCGCCGCTGCCATTTCGACCAAGCGCTTCTTCGAGCCGCTGGTGGCGGCCGAGGGCGAGCGGCTCGACCGCGAGGCCGGCCGCCGCTTCGTCGCCGACTGCGAAAGCGCAGAAGCCCGCACGACGCTCGCCCGTTTCACGGTGAAGGCATGAACACGCACGTTTCCCCCCGTGGCCGCAGCGGCAAGGTGGTCTCGGCCGAGGCCGCCGTCGCCGGCATCCGCGACGGCGCCACCGTCGCCTCCGTCGGCGTCATCGGCTGGATCACGCCGGATCGGGTGCTGAAGGCGCTCGGCGACCGCTTCGCCGCCACCGCGTCGCCGCGCGATCTCACCTTCTACTTCCCGTGCGGCACCGGCGATGCCCAGGGCATCCGCGGCATGGACCACGTCGCCCGCGAAGGGCTGATGAAGCGGATCGTCTCGGGCTCCTACATCAACCCCGTCGACCCCCTCACCGGGCGCCGGCCGGAGCTGATGCGGCTCATCCGCGAGAACCGCATCGAGGCCTATTCCTGGCCGATCGGCGCCTCGATGCACTGGCTGCGCGAGGTGGCGCGCCGCGGCCCGGGCTACCTCACGCGCGTCGGCCTCGGCACCTACATCGACCCCGACCACGGCGGCGGCCGCTTCACCGAGCGGGCCCGCGACGCGCTCGTCCGCAAGGTCAGCTTCGAGGGCGAGGAGTTCCTCTACTATCCGACCTGGCCGATCGACGTCGCCATCATCCGCGCCTCGAGCGCCGACGAGCACGGCAACCTCTCCTTCGAGGACGAGGCGCTGGTCTCCTCGAACATCGGCCTGGCGCTCGCCGCCAAGGCCTCCGGCGGCCGGGTGATCGCGCAGGTGCGCCGCGTCGTCGAGGCGGGCGCCCGGCCGGCGCCGGACGTGCGCATTCCCGGCATGCTCGTCGACCAGATCGTCGTCGACGCCGGGATGATGATGACCACCGGCACCCCCTTCGACCCCGCCTACTTCTCCGGCAAGCGCCGGCCGCTGCATGAGCTGCCGCGGCCGGAGGCGGGTCCCGACCGGCTGATCGCGGCCAGGGCGGCGCGCGAGGTGCGGCCGCGCGAGCTGTCGATCTTCGGCTTCGGCGCCGCCGCGGACATCCCGCTCGTCATGGCCGAGCAGGGCCTGTTCGACGACGGCCGCCTCGCCGACTACTGGTTCACCACCGAGCACGGCTCGTTCGGCGGCGTCGTCATGTCGGGCTGGCAGTTCTCGGCGAACGTCAATCCCGACGCGATCCTCGACGGGCTCTACCAGTTCGACGTCATCGACGGCGGGCTCTGCCGCTTCGCGGCCCTCGCCTTCGCCCAGTTCGACGGCGACGGCGTCGTCAATGTCAGCCGCTTCGGCACCGCCAATCCCGGAGCCGGCGGCTTCACCGACATCGCCCAGAACGCCCGCCGCCTCGTCTTCACCGGCACCTTCACCACCGCTGGCCTCGAGACGGTGATCGAGGACGGCCGGCTCCGCATCGTCCGCGACGGCAAGGTGTCGAAGTTCGTGAAGACCGCCGAGAGCATCACCTACCGCGTCCGCGACGGGGTGCGGACCCGCGGCCAGCAGGCGATGATCGTCACCGAGCGGGCGGTGTTCGAGGTCGCCGAGGACGGCCTCGTGCTCACCGAGATCGCCCCCGGGGTCGACGTCCGCGCCCACGTGCTCGACCGGATGGAATACGCCCCCGTCCGCATCCTCGACCCGCTGCCGGTGATGGACCCGGCGCTGTTCACCGCGCCCGCCGCACCGCTCGCCACCGCCGTCTGAGCCGCCCTTCGCGCCGGCAACCCTTCGGGAGACGCCCCATGATCCGAACCATCAGCGACATCCCGGCCCCGATCCTCGCCGCGATCCGCAAGGGCGCCGTGCTGCCGGCCCATCCGCTGGCGCTGGACGCGTCCCGCAAGCTCGACCGCGTCCGCCAGCGCGCGCTCACCCGCTACTATGTCGACGCGGGCGCGGACGGCGTCGCCGTCGGCGTCCACACCACCCAGTTCGCCATCCGCAAGGCCGGCCTCTACGAGCCGGTGCTCTCGCTCGCCGCCGAGACCGCGACCGACTGGAGCGGCGGCACCGCCGTCCTCGTCGCCGGGGTGACGGGCCGGACGGAGCAGGCGAAGGGCGAGGCGGAGATCGCCCGCGGGCTCGGCTACCACGCGGCGCTGGTCAATGTCGCCGCCTTCCGCGGCGCCGGCGAGGACGAGATCCTCGCGCACTGCCGTGCGATCGCCGGCGTCATGCCGATCATCGGCTTCGCGCTGCTGCCGGCAGTCGGTGGCATCCACCTTTCCTACGATTTCTGGCGCGGCTTCGCGGCGATCGACAACGCGGTGGCGATCAAGATGGCGCCCTTCGACCGCTACCGGACGATCGACGTCGTCCGCGCCGTCGCGGACGCCGGCGCCGACGACCGCGTCACCCTCTACACCGGCAATGACGACCACATCGTCCTCGACCTCCTCCAGCCGTTCGTCGTGCGCGACGGCAAGGGCGGCGAGCGCCGCGTGCGCATCCGCGGCGGCCTGCTCGGCCACTGGAGCGTCTGGACGAAGACGGCCGTGGAGATGCTCGAGCGCATCCACGCGCTCGCCGACGACGCCGACGTGCCGGCCGATCTGATGGCGCTCGATTCCATCGTCACCGACTGCAACGGCGCCATCTACGACGCCCACCACGACCTCAAGGGCTGCATCCCCGGCTGCCTCGAGGTGCTGCGTCGCCAGGGCCTCGTCGCCGGCACCTGGTGCCTCGATCCGGCCGAGACGATGAGCCCGGGCCAGGCGGAGGCGATCGACCGCGTCTACGCCCAGTATCCCGAGATGAACGACGACGCCTTCGTGTCGGAAAACCGCGACCGCTGGCTGTCGGACCGCGGCGCGGCCATGCCGCGCGTCGCCTGACGCACCCGTTTCGACCAACAAGACGCCCGGGAGGACCCCATGCTCGACCGACCCGCGACCCCGGCCACCCTCGACCCCGCGATGTTCCCGACGCATTTCGAGGACGTCGCCCACCTCGAGGACTTCATGTCGACGCCGACGGCGGCGCTGGTCGAGGACCTCGCCCGCATCGACGGCGACGTCATCATCCTCGGCGTCGCCGGCAAGGTCGGCATCTGCCTCGCCCGCATGATCAAGCGCGCCGCCCCCGACAAGCGCGTCGTCGGCGTCGCCCGCTTCTCCGAGGCCGGCCTCGCCGACAACCTCGCGAAGGCCGGCGTCGAGACAATCCGCTGCGACCTGCTCGACGAGAAGGCCGTCGGCGAACTGCCGAAGCTGAAGAACGTCATCTACATGGCCGGCCTGAAGTTCGACTACAAAGGCCGGGAAGACCTCTTGTGGGCGATGAACGTGCTGGCGCCGGCGATCGTCGCCAAGCACTTTGCCGGCTCGCGCATCGTCGCCTTCTCGACCATCCACGTCTATCCGTGGGCGAACCCGCTGCACGGCGGCGTCACCGAGGCCTCGCCGCCGTTCGCCCGCCCCGGCGAGTACGCCAACTCCGTCGTCGGCCGCGAGCGCGTCTTCCAGCACTATTCGCGCCTGACCGACACCCCCGGCCGCATCGCCCGCCTCGTCTACGCGATCGACATGCGCTACGGCGTCTTCCAGGAGATCGCCGGCTGGGTGCTGAACAGGAAGCCGGTGCCGCTCGCCACCGGCCACGTCAACGTCATCTGGCAGGGCGACGCCGCCGCGCAGATCGCCCGTCTGCTCGGCCACTGCGAGGTGCCGTCGTCGCCGATCAACATCGGCGGGCCGGAGTGCGTCAGCGTCCGCCGCATCGCCACCGCCTTCGGCGAGCACTTCGGCGTCGAGCCGAATTTCGTCGGCGAGGAGCAGGCCGACTGCCTCTACGTCAACTGCGATGCGGCCGCCGACCTCCTCGGCAATCCGGTGGTGCCGATCAACACCATGGTCCGCTGGGTCGCCGAGTGGGTGAAGAACGGCAAGGACGCCTACGGCAAGCCGAGCAAGTTCGAGGTCCGCTCCGGCGTCTTCTGAGCCGGGGGCCCCGTTCGACCATCCCCGCTCGCTTCCCCGACCACCCGAACCGCACGATCGACGCGGAGGCCCCGCCGCCCATGTCGCCCACCACCCTCGACGCCGGCACCGCCGGCACGGCCCCGGAGCGGCGCGGCGTCGACGCCGGCGCGGTCGGCGCGTGGCTCGTCCGCGCGCTGCCGGCGGTGCTCTCGCACCTCGCCCTGCTCGCCCTCTGGCAGTTCGCCAGCATGCGGCTGCCGGCCTACATCCTGCCCTCGCCGATGGCGGTGCTCGAGACGCTCGGCCAGCCGAGCTACAACTGGGGAATGCACATCGGCACGACGTCGGCCGAGGTGTTCGGCGGCTATGCGCTCGCCGTCGTCGTCGGCATCGCGCTGGCGCTCGCCTTCTCGTGGTTCCGCCCGCTGCGCAGCCTGCTGATGCCGCTGCTCGTCACCCTCAACATGATCCCGAAGGTGGCGATGGCCCCGCTGTTCGTCGTCTGGCTGAGCTACGGCATCGTGCCGAACATGGTGATCGCCTTCACCATCTGCTTCTTCCCGATCGTGCTCACCACCGTCCGCGGCCTGAAGGAGGTCGAGCCCGATCTCCTCGACCTCGTCCGCTCGCTGCACGGCACGCGCTGGCAGGTGTTCGTCAAGATCCAGCTGCCGAGCGCGCTGCCTTACGTCTTCTCCGGCATGAAGGTCGCCGCCATCCTGGCGGTGGCGGGCGCGGTCGTCGGCGAGTTCATCGGCTCGGAGAAGGGCCTCGGCTACCTGCTGCTCTCCGTCCAGGCGAGCCTCGACACCGCCGCGATGTTCATGGCGCTGATCCTCATCACGCTGATCGGCATGGCGCTCTATGGCGCGGTCCTGGCGCTCGAGGCCGTCTGCGTCGTCGGCGACGCCCGGGCGGAGGACGCGTGATGGGCGAGCCCTTCATCCACCTCGACGGCGTCCGCAAGGTCTACGAGACGCGCGCCGGCGACTTCCTCGCCGTCTCCGACGTCACCATGGACATCGCTCCCGGCGAGCTCGTCTCGCTGGTCGGCCCGTCCGGCTGCGGCAAGACCACCCTCCTCAAGATCCTCGCCGGCCTGCACTCCTACGACGCCGGAACGGTCAGGATCGGCAACGCCGCCTATCCCTTCGACCCGAAGCGCGACGTCGGCATGGTCTTCCAGCAGGCGCTGCTCCTGAAATGGCGGCGCATCCTCGACAACGTGCTCCTGCCGGCGGAAATCCTCGGCCTGCCGATGAAGCCGGCCCGCGACCGGGCGCGCGACCTCCTCGCCATGGTCGGCCTCGCCGGCTTCGAGCAGAAGTACCCCTACGAGCTCTCCGGCGGCATGCAGCAGCGCGCGGCCATCGCCCGCGCCCTCGTCCACGATCCGAAGCTCGTGCTGATGGACGAACCGTTCGGGGCGCTCGACGCGCTCACCCGCGAGAAGATGAATCTGGAACTCCTGCGCATCTGGAAGGAGAGCGGCAAGACCATCATCTTCGTCACCCACGGCATCCAGGAGGCGGTGTTCGTCGGCTCCCGCGTCGCCGTGCTGACGGCGGGTCCGGCGCGGATGGCCGACCGCTTCGAGGTCGAGCTGCCCTATCCGCGCACCCTCGACCTCAAGACTCACGACGCCTTCGGGGCCTACACGCGGCGCATCTACGCGCTGCTCGGCATGCACTGAGCGGCGCGGTGAGCGCCCACGCCATCATCGTGCGGGAGGCCGGGGCGTTCGAGCGCGACGTCTCCTTCCGCCTGCCGTTCCACTACGGCAGCGTGGTGCTGGAGGCGGCGCCGGAGATCGTGCTGCGCGTCTTCGTCGAGACGGCCGACGGCCGCCGCGCCGAGGGCTTTTCGGCCGAGCTCGCGGCGCCGAAGTGGTTCGACAAGGACCCGGCGCTCAGCCACGCCGACAATTTCGACCAGCTGCGCGACGCCACCGACGCCGCCGCCCGCTCGGCCTCCGAGATCGGCGAGGCAATGACGCCGGCGCGGCTGTCGGTGGCGGTGGCGGCCGACGAGGGGCGGCATCGCCGCCGCCCGGCCGGCAACGGCCTCGTCGATGCCTTCGGCGTGTCCCTCGTCGACCGCGCCGTCGTCGACGCACTGTGCCGGCTGGAAGGCCGGTCGCTCGCGGACGTGCTCCGCGCCAACGCCGTCGGGCTCGACTTCGCCCTGTTCGCCCCCGACCTCGCCGCCGTCGACGCCGGCCGCTGGCTCGCCGCGCGCACGCCGCTGGACCGCTCCGCCATCCGCCACACCGTCGGCTTCGACGATCCGCTGCGCCCTGCCGATGTGCGCCACCGCCCCGCCGACGGCCGGCCGGTGGCGCTGGCGGAGGTGATCGCGCGGGACGGCGTCCGCCGCTTCAAGATCAAGCTCAGCGGCACCCTCGCCGTCGACATCGAACGCCTCACGGCGGTGGCCGATCTCCTCGACGCTGCGCTGCCGGCCTACGGCGCGACCCTCGACGCCAACGAGCAGTTCGCCGACGTCGAGGCGCTCGCCGACTTCTACGCCGCCGTCGCCGCCGAGCCGCGGCTGCGGCGGCTGTGGGCCTCGGTGGATTATGTCGAGCAGCCGCTGCCGCGCCACCGCGCGCTCGTGGGCAACGTCGCGGCGCTGTCGGCGATGAAGCCGATCATCATCGACGAGTCGGACGACGGCTACGGTGCCGCGATCGAGGCGCGCCGCTGCGGCTACCGCGGCGTTTCCGTGAAGACCTGCAAGGGCTTCTACAAGTCCCTCGTCAACGCCGCCCGCGCGGAGGCCTGGAACGCCGAGGCGGGCGGGGCAGGGAGCTTCCTGCTGTCGGCCGAGGACCTCAGCGCCCAGGCGGGCCATGCGCTCCACCAGAACCTCGCGCTCTGGTCGTTCCTCGGGCTCGAGGACAGCGAGCGCAACGGCCACCACTACGGCCCGGGCCTGTCGCGGCTGCCGGCAGAGGAGCGCGACGCCTTCGCCAGCACCCACGACGACCTCTACGCGGGCGGCCGGCTGCGGATCGAGGCGGGCAGCGTCGCGCTCGGCTCGGTGAACGGGGCGGCCGGATACGGCACCGAAGTCGGTGCGCGGCTTCCGGCGCCGCCGTGAGGAGCCGAATCCGGGGCGCCGAATTCGGTGCCGCCGTTCCGGTGCCGGCCGAACAACGACAACCGTGATCAATGATCACTGATCACGGAAATATGCGAACGAAATCAGGGAGGATGAGATGACGAATTCCCCATCGAAGGCGAAGACCGGGATGAAGGCCACCGGCCTTGCGGCGGCCCTCTTCGCCGCCGGAACCCTGCTCCCGGCGGGCGGCGCCCACGCGGCAGAGAAGGTTAACTTCGTGCTGAACTGGGTCGCCCAGGGCGACCACAGCCCGTACTACTATGCGAAGTCGCTCGGCTGGTACGAACAGGCCGGCATCGACCTCGAGATCGAGAGCGGCCGCGGCACGGCGGTGGCTATCCAGAAGGTGGCGGTCGGCCAGAACCAGGTCGGCATCGCCGACTTCACCAACGTGCTGCAGGCGCGCGCCAAGGACGTCGACGTCACCGGCGTGATGGCGATCTATTCGAACACCGCCTTCGGCCTCTACTGGAAGAAGAGCGCCGGCATCGCCTCGCCGGCCGACCTCGCCGGCAAGAAGATCGGCAGCCCGCCCGGCGACGCGGTGCGCCAGATCTGGCCGGCGATCGCCGACGCCATCGGCGTTCCCGCCGACAGCGTGACGTGGGTCAACATCGCCCCGGAAGCGAAAGTGGCGTCGCTCCAGTCGGGGGTCATCGACTTCACCCAGCACATGTATTCCGTCCACGACGTCTACGAGACGACCTTCGGCGACGACCTCGGCTTCGTTCTCCTGAAGGACACGAAGTTCAACCCCTACGGCCTGTCGATCATCGCCAACCCGGCCTTCCTGAAGGAAAAACCTGACGTGGCGAAGGCCTTTGTGCAGGTGTCGCAGAAGGCGTTCCTGGCCTGCTTCAAGGAGCCCGAGCCGTGCACCCGCGCGCTCGCCGAGGCGACCAGCCAGAAGCCGGAGGACGTGCTCAAGAACTGGCGCCGCGTCGAGACGCTGATGGAATCCGAGACCAACAAGACGGTCGCCCTCGGCGCCTTCGACCCGAAGCACGTCGAGGCGGACGCTGCGACGATCGGCTCGATCTTCGGCATCGAGATCCCGACGGTCGAGGCCTCGTTCACCAACGACCTGCTCGACAAGGACATCCGCCTGCCCTGAGGGCGGGCGGACGGGGCACCGTCCTGCGCCGATAAGGGCGGTGCGTGATCGTCGTCAGCGCTGGCGGACCTGGTCTCAGCCGGCCGCGCCGAAGTGTCGGGCGAGTGCGGCAGAGGCGGCCTGCAGGCCTTTGCCATGCGGGAGGCGGAGGGAGGCGAGCGCCACCTCCACGGCGCCGAGGGTCCCAAGCACCATCGGCGCGTTGGCGTAGCCCATGTGGGCGATCCGGAAGGCCTTGCCCGTCAGGTCGCCGATGCCCGAACCGAGGATGACGCCGAGGTTCGACCGGGCGAACGCCCGCAGGACTTCCGGGTCGAAGCCCGGCGTGAGGACCGTCGTCACTGCAGGCGACCGCTCCGCCGGCGCCAGGATGTTGAAGGCGAGCGCCCCTTCCTCGGCCCAGACCTCGACCGCCGCCTGCACGGCGGCGGCAAGGCCGGCGTGGCGCGCCCAGGCGTTCTCGATGCCTTCCTCGAACAGGAGCTGCAGGGCGGCGCCGAGGCCGAACAGCATGTGCTCGGGAGCCGTGCCGCAGAATTTCCGGTAGTTCTCCGGCAGGTCGCGCGCCGTCCAGTCCCAGTAGGCGGTGCGCAGGCCGGCCGTGCCGTGGACCGCCTTCGCCCGCTCCCCCGCCGCCACGAACGAGAGGCCGGGCGTCATCATCAGGCCCTTCTGGGAGCAGGTGACGGCGACGTCGACACCCCAGGCGTCCATCTCGAACGGCATGCAGCCAATCGAGGCGATGCCGTCGACCATCAGGAGGGCCGGATGGCCGGCCGCGTCCATGGCGGCCCGGATCGCCGGGATGTCGTTGACGACGCCCGACGCGGTGTCGATCTGGACGACGAGGATCGCCTTGATCGCCCGGTCCGCGTCGGCCCTGAGGCGCGCCTCGACGGCGTCCGGATCGACGGCGCGGCGCCAGTCGCCCGGCAGGATCTCGACCGCGAGGCCGAGCATGTCGCCCTGCTCGCCCCAGCCGCGCGCGAAGCGCCCGCTCTCCAGCACCAGCACCCGGTCGCCGCGCGACAGGGTATTCGTCAGCGCGGCCTCCCACCCCCCGTGCCCGTTGGCGATGTAGATGTAGGTCGACCCCTCCGTCCGGAAGACCGCCTTGAGGTCCTCGAGGCACGTCTCGGTCGTCCGCAGCAGGTCCTCCGAATAGATGTCGACGGCGGGCCGGTGCATCGCCTGGAGGACGACCTCGGGCACGTTGGTGGGACCGGGGATCGACAGGAACTCGCGGCCGCGCGCGAGGGAGACGGGGCGGGCGCCTAACGACGATGGGCGGTGCGGCTGGGAGGCGAATTCGTCGAGCATCGGCAGAGGGGCCCTTTCGGGAGGAACGGTGGGGCGCGTCGCCCCCTCCACCTATGGCGCCAAGCGACGGGGGCCACAAGCATCGCCCGGCGGCGCCAATCAGCCGGTGCCCGGCCGACAAGCCGACCGCTCCTGCGGACGTCTCCGGCGATGATCCTGCCCGCCGGCGGCACGATGTCGTGAACGGCGCCTCGGCTCTCCCTCTGGTGGCGGCGCGCCGACTTCGACCTGTGCGGAGCTGTCATGTTCGCCTATGAAGACGGCTCCAAAGCTGTCTGACTGATTCGATCTCGCACGCCGCTCTCCCGGAATCCCTCCTCGATCCGGGCGACCGCCCGTCGTTCCCGCCGAGAACCGCCGTGCCCGGCTTCCCTTCTGCGGCAGGCCGCGTGTTCCCCTCGTTGCTGTCGAGGCCTCATCGATGGGATCGCCACCGGACCCGATCGTCCCCGACGCCGAGGCCGCACGCGCCCCCGCCGCGCCGCCGACGCTCGTCCAGCTGTTCCTCGCCTTCGGCAAGGTCAGCCTGATCAGCTTCGGCGGCGGCGTCAGCGCGCTGATGTACCGCGAGTTCGTAGTCAACCGGCGCTGGGTGGGGGAGGCGGACTTCCTCTCCGGCCTCGCGCTTGCCCAGGCGCTGCCCGGCGTCAACGTCACCAACCTCGCCATCTGGCTCGGCAGCCAGCTGCGTGGGCCGCGTGGCGCGCTGGTCGCCTGCCTCGGCACGCTCCTGCCGGCGATGGCGGTGATCCTGCTCCTCGGCGGCGTCCTCGGCCAGCTCGCCGGCGATCCCCTCGGCGCGATCGTGCTCGCCGGTACGGCGGCGGCCGCCCTCGGCCTGACGCTCGCCATGGGCTTGCGGGCGACGAAGTTCGCCTCGATCGACCGCGTCAGCATCGCGGTCCTCGTCGTGACGCTCGTGGGCGGCATCGTGCTGCAGTCGATCGTCCTGCTCGTCCTCGTCGTCGCGCCGATCAGCATCGTGCTCGCCTACCGGAGGCTCGGCGATGAGTGATGACGACACGCTGATCGCCCTCGCGCTCGTCTTCGCGCCGCTGTCGCTGATCTCGGTCGGCGGCGGCGCCGGCATCCTCGGGGACATCCAGCATCAGGTGACGGTCGCCCACGCCTGGATGACGACGCGCGAGTTCCAGGACGCCTTCGCGATCTCCCGCGTCGCGCCGGGCCCCGGCATCCTGATCGTCACGCTGATCGGCTGGCACGTCGCGGGTCTCGCCGGGGCGATCGCGGCGACGGTCGCCGTGATCCTGCCCTCGTCGGTTCTGATCTACGGCCTCGCCCACTACTGGCACGCCGGCCCGCGCAAGCGCTGGCAGAAGGCGCTGAGCCGGGGCCTCGCGCCGGTCGCAGCCGGGCTGATCCTGGCGAGCGTGGTGCGGCTCCTCAGCCACGCCGACGGACAGGTGGTCGCCTGGATCGTCGCCGCCGGCGTGGGCGTCGCCGCCTACGCGACGAAGATCGGGCAGATCTCGCTGCTGGCGATCGGCACGGCCCTCTTCGTCGGCCTGGTGCTGCTGCGCGCCAGCGCCGGCTTCTGAGGGCGGGACCGGCGGTTCAGGTAATGCTCAGCGTCTGCCGGGCTGCCGCCGGCAGGAGCGCGCTCGCGGCCGCAACGGCGAGCAGCGCGAGGCCGGCGGAGGTCCGCAGGCGCTTCGACATGGCTGAGGTGGCGGAGCTGGGTGACGCCGAAGGCCGAGGCCGCCGAGGGGCGAGGGCGACCGGCACGAGGAAGAGCAGCGGCCCGGCGCGACGCCCGCTGGTGGCGCGGGCCGAGGCGGACCCCTCGCCGCCGGCAAGGTCCGCCGAACGTCCCCTCCGCCCGTCCCGCGTCAGAACATCCCATTGGCGTTCGCAGACGTCTGAGGAAGGACCTGCAGCACGACGAGATCGCCCTCGGCGACGGCACGCTTCACCTCCACCCGCTTGCCCGGCCAATCGCGCGCCATCCGCTCGAAATAGGCGATGAACCCCTCCTTGCCGGTCGCGACGTGCGGATTGTGCTGGATGTAGTCGCCGCCGGCATAGCGCTCGATGGCCTCGCGCGGCCGGCACGCGTTGAACATCAACTCGTAGAAGGCGATCACGTTCGCCTTGTTCTGGATGGGATCCGTCATGTTTCGGGCCTCGGCTTGGACAGAGTGGAAGACCGAGCCTCAGCTTACGCTTCCTGCGAGCGTCGGCAGGACGACCACACGGGTGCCGATCCCGACCCGGTTGTAGAGATCGATGATGTCCTGATTGAACAGGCGGACGCAGCCCGAGGACACCATGGTGCCGATCGATCGCGGCTCGACCGTGCCATGCAGCCGGTAAAGCGTGTCCCTCCCATCCCGGTAGAGGTAGAGCGCGCGCGGCCCGAGCGGGTTCCCGGGGCCGCCGGGCAGCCCACCCGAGAATGGCCCATAGCGGTCGGGCTCGCGGGCGATCATGTCGGGCGTCGGCGTCCAACGGGGCCATTCCGCCTTGCGGGCGATGGTCGCCTCGCCGGCGAAGTCGAAGGCCTGCTCCTTGCCGACGCCGATCCCGTAGCGGAGCGCCCGCCCGCCCGGGAGCACCAGATAGGCGTGGCGCGCGCCCGTATCGACGACGATCGTGCCGGCCGCCTCTCCCGTCGGGTCGCTGACCTCCTGGCGCAGGAAGCGCGCATCGACCCGCCGAGGGTCGACGGCGGGAATCGGGAACGGCTCGGTGTCGATGGCGGCGTACATCGCCCTGTAGCGACGGTCCCGCTCGACGGCCGCCTGGGCGGCGATGTCGTCGTCCCGCGTCACGCAGGCGGCCAGGGCGAACGGGGTGGCGAGCACGAAGACCCGTCGGCTGATTGTCATGTCGGAACGCTCCACTTGCGCCCGGCACATGGGACCAGAGACACAGGCGCGTCCATGGGCTATGAACTTCTAGAACCCATAACCAGGAGTTCTGGATGGACCTTGCTCTCGCGCTTCGCGCCTTCGTCCGGACCGTCGAGCGCGGCTCGATCAGCGCGGCGGCACGGGACCTCTCGGTGTCGCAGCCGGCGGTCAGCAAGCACATCCGCAACCTCGAAGGACACGTCGGGGCCCGGCTGCTCGAACGTTCGGCCCGGCTGGTGCGGCCGACGCCGCTCGGCCAGACGCTCTATGAGGCGAGCCGCCAGGGTCTCGCCACCATCGACGCGGGGCTCGAGGGCGTTCGCCGCGACATGGGGGCCGTCGAAGGGCTGTTGCGCGTGCACGCCCCGACCTGCATCGGGGCGAAGCAGCTGCATCCGATCGTCCTCGACTTCCAGCGGCTTCATCCGGGCGTGACGGTCGATCTGGCGCTGGAGAACCGCGCTGTCGACCTCGTCTACGAGAACTTCGACCTCGCCCTCCGCCTCGGGCGACCCGAGGCCAACGGGCTGATCATCCGCCAGATCGGTGTCGTGCGCCGCATCCTCGTCGCCACGCCGGAGCTGTTGGCCCGGATCGGGCCGATCGAGACCCTCGCCCAGTTGGCCGACGCCCCGGTCGTCAGCACGCTGTCGATGGTGCCCCTCGACACCCTGACGCTCATCCGGGCCGGGGAGGAATGCGAGGCGCTCATTCGCCCCGTGCTGCGCAGCAACAACCCCAACGTCGTGGTGCAAACGCTGCTGCAGGGACACGCCGTCGGCCCGATCCAGCCGCTGCTCGTGCCCGACGAACTCCGCGACGGACGGCTCGTCCGCATCCTTCCGGACTACGAGCTGCGCTCCTCCGACGCGTTCCTCGCCTATCCGTCCGTCCGCTTCATGCGGCCGGTGGTGCGGGCGTTCACCGACTTCGCCATCGCGCGACTGCGCCGCGTCGACGGCATCGACGTTGCGGACGCGCCGGCCCTGGATCGTGGAGGCGCCGAGCCGAGACCCTCGCGGCGACCGAGAGCCGAGCGAGCGTCCCAGAGGCCGGCGCCCGGATCAGGCGATGCCCCTGCGAAGACGGTGCGTGGTTCGGTCCGCTGACGGCCGAGCAGCGGGTCGCGGAAGCACGCCCTTTCGTGCCAGGCGCAACCGATGGCGCCGAGCCGGCGGACGCCCTCGTGCGCCGCTCAGCGACCGGCGATGCCCAGCTGCTGCTGCGTCACGGACAGGGCGTTGTAACAGTGAAACGAGACGACCTTCCCGGCCTCGAGGTGGAAGACGTCGCAGCAGGGGACGTCGATCGTCCGACCCGTCGGGGCGAGGGTCCCGGAGGGAAGGGACAGATCGCCCGTGTGCGTGCCGCGGATCGCCAGTTCGACCACGACGACGTCGCCCGCGAGGTGGATGCCGAAAAGCTCCCGGTGGATGTCCGGAAAGGCCGACGTCAGCGCGGCGAGGTAGTCGCCGATGGCCTTCCCGCGCAGCGTCAGTCCGGCGGGAATGTCGGTCATGTAGCCATCTTCGGAGAACGCGGAAACGAAGGTCTCCAGGTCCAGCGTGTCTCCTTCCGCGACCTTGTACAGTTCGCGGATGATCTTCTCGTTGTCGCGCATCGCTTTTCCTTTCGGCTGTCTGGCCGACTTCGACCGTGCGTCTGCGGTGGTCGCAGGCGCTTACCGGTTTTTCGCTAGATCTGCGCCTGACCGCCATCGGCGAAGAGTTCGCTGCCGTTGACGAAGCTGCTGTCGTCGGACGCCAGGAACAGGGCAGCGGCGGCGGTCTCCTCGGGCGTGCCGATCCGGCCGAGGGGGATCTGGGCCTCCATCATGGTGACGAACGCCTGGTTGGCCGCCTCGCCTGAAGAGAGGCCGTGCAAGCCCGGCGTCGAGGTCGCCCCCGGACTGAGCACGTTGACGCGAATGCGGCGCGGGGCCAGCTCGACGATCCAGCTGCGTGCGAAGTTGCGGATCGCCGCCTTGGTGGCGCTGTAGACGCTGAACGACGCTCCGCCCTTGGTGCCGTTGGTCGAGCCGGCGAGAATGACCGACGCGCCATCGCGCAGGAGCGGCAGAGCCTTCTGCACGGTGAAGAGGGTGCCCTTCACGTTGGTCGCGAAGGTTCGATCGAAGTGGTCTTCGGTCACGTCAGCCAGGGCGGCAAACGCGCCGCTTCCTGCATTGGCGAACAGCACGTCGATCCGCCCGGCATCCTGGCGCACGGTCGCGTAGAGCCGGTCGAGGTCCGCCAAGTTGGCGACGTCGCCCGGGACACCCCGGGCGCCGTGCCCAACCTCGGCCACCGCGCGGTCCAGCTCGGCCTGCCGCCGCCCCGTGATGAACAGCCGCGCGCCCTCCTCGGCGAAGCGCCTCGCGCTTGCGAGACCGATGCCGCTGCTGGCGCCCGTGATGACGGCCACCTTTCCGTCGAGCCTGCCCATGTCGTCTCCCGTCGTTGCCGAGAGACGATATGGACTGCAGCAGACAATTTGTTTAGTACCTACCTTTTGGTAAGTGGAGGGCTCCTCTTGAGCGCAGATCACTCGGAGTGTGGTCTCGACGTCGCGCTGGCCGTCGTCGGCGGGAAGTGGAAGCCGATGATCCTCTACCACCTGCAGCACGGCCCCCACCGCTTCGGAGACCTCAAGCGACTGGTCACGGGGATCAGCGAGAAGGTGCTGATTCAACAGCTGCGCGACCTGCAGGCCGCCGGCGTGCTCGTCCGGCACGACTACAAGGAGGTGCCGCCGCGGGTGGACTACACGGTGACGCCGTTCGGGATGACGCTCGTGCAGGCGCTCATGCCGCTCTGCGACTGGGGAAACCGGCATCGAGCGGAGGTTGCGCGGCTTCTGGGCGCGACCGCGGTTCCGGAGCCCGTGTCCGCCTGAACGGGCCGACCGGCGCCCGAACGGCCTGCGTCCGACGAGGCGGATCCCCCAAGGGTCCAGCGACAGCCAGCCGGGAACTAGCCCGGCAATCCATTCTGCTTCCGCACGCCCTTGTCGAAGGCAGCCGCGGGAACGAACCGGCGCATCAGACTGACCTGGCGCGCCATCTTCCCGGCCGTGTAGCGCAGTCGCGGAGACGCGGTCGTCGCCGCCTTCAGGATGGCCTCGGCGACCACCTCCGGCGCATCGCCGGTTTCCATCGCCCGTCGCATCACGGCACTCATGCCTGCACGCGCCGGATCGTAGAGCGCGAGGGGCGCATCGGGCGCGATGGTGTTGTCCTCGAATGACGTGCGCGTGTAGGCCGGCTCGATCAGCACGACGCGGATGCCGAACGGCCGCACCTCGTGGTCGAGCGATTCCGAATAGCCTTCGACGGCGTGCTTGGTGGATGCGTAGAGGGCGAGATAGGGCGCCGGGATCAGGCCCAGCACCGAGCTGAGATTGATGATCCGGCCCTTCCCCTGGCGCCGCATCGTCGGCAGGACCGCCCGGGTGACGCGCAGGACGCCGAAGACGTTGACGTCGAACAGCGCCTTCGCCTGGGCGATGGACGTCTCTTCCGCAGCCCCGAGCAGGCCGACGCCGGCATTGTTGACGAGAAGGTCGATGCGTCCGGCCCTCGCCAGCACCTCGTCGACGAGCCCCGTCACCGAGGCATCGTCGGTGACGTCGCAGGTGAGCATCGTGACGCCGTCCGATCTCGGAGCCGCCGGGCGGCGACTGGTCCCGAAGACGTCGAATCCCGCGTTCTGGAGCGCTCTGGCGCTCGCGTCCCCGATGCCGGCGGAGGCCCCCGTCACGAGGGCGACGCCGCGTTTTGCTTGTTTCATGGATGTCACGTCTTTCGTGGTCATGGATCAGGGGGAAGCAGGGGGCGCGCGGCGGAGCGCGACGGGGAGGAAGACCCCGAGGGCAAGCGCGGACGCCGCCACGAGGATCACCGCCAGCGAAGCCGGTGGTTGAAGCGGCAGGACGCTCGACAGCGAGGCACCGATGGCGGCGCAGCCCATCTGCAGAAACCCGAGGAGGGCGGATGCGAGCCCGGCCTGACGGCCGAAGGGATGCAGCGCGATCGCCGTCCCGAGCGGGTTGATCAGTCCTATGCCGAACAGGTAGAGCCCGATCGCCACCGTGAAGGATGCGAAGGTCGGGTCCCCGGCGACGGCGACCATCAGCAGGCTGCCGGCGAAGGCGACCGAGAGGCCGGCCATGGCGATCGCCCGCTGCCCCCATCGCCGAGCGAGGCGCGGCGCGAGGAAGCCGGCCGCGAAGACGATCAGGACCGTCGTCGCGAACGTCACGCCGAGCTGGAAAGCCGTGAGGCCGAGACCGCTCATCAGGATCGACGGTGCGGCGGCAAAGAAGGTGTAGAGCCCGCCGATGACCAGGCTCACCGACAAGGCGGGCAGGAGGAAGCGCCGATCGGCTGCCAACCGGCCATAGGCGTTGGCCACGGCCGATGCGGTCAGCGCCGCCCGGCGATCGGCCGGGTGCGTCTCTCCGGCGTTCGTCGCATAGTGAAGCGCCAGCACCACGCCGAAGGCTGCGACGGCGAGGAAGGTGATCCGCCAGCCGACCAGTGCGTCGAGGGCGCTTCCAAGCAGCGGCGAGAAGCCCGGAGCGGCCGCCCCCGCGATATCGTCAACGCCAGCGCCCGGGCGAGCGGATCGCCGTCGAACAGGTCACGGGCGATGGCGCGGGACAGCACCGAGGCGGCGCAGGCGCCGAGTGCCTGGACGACACGGCCGACGACGAGCATCGCCAGGCTGTCGGCGAAGGCGCAGGCGATGCTGCCGGCGGCAAAGACGGCGAGACCGCCCAGCACCAGCCACTTCCGACCGAAGCGGTCGGACAGGGGGCCGACGGCGAGTTGTCCGACGGCGAAGGCGATGAAGAAGCTGCTCAGCGTCAGCCCGAGTTCCCTGGGCGAAACGCCGAGGCTTTCGCTGATCCGCGGGAAGGCGGGCAGGATGACGTTGGTGGCGAGCGCGCCGATGGCCGCGAGCCCCGCGAGCAGGAACAGCAGACCGCCGGTCAGCCGGCGCTCGGGGAGGACGGCGGCGGAGGCCGACACGGTAAAGGGTGTCATTGGGCCGGCCGCCGGCGGGCACGCTCGGCGGCCGAGGCCGCAAGCACGCTCCCGGCGGCGGCCTCCAGGAACTCCTTCGACAGGTCGTCGTCGTTCACCGCCCGCGCCAGCACCATCGCGCCGACCATCGTGGCGAGCATCGCCATCACCTTCGGCCGGGAGGCGTCGGCGTCCGCTTCGCCGTCTTCTCCTCCCATCCAGGCGCAGGCCATCTCGAGATAGTCGCGGATGCCGGCCTCGAAGGACGCCTTCACGTCGGCGCCCTGCCGGGCGACGTCCGAGCCGAGGGCGACGATCGGGCAGCCGTCCATCCTCTCCGCGCGGTGGTCCATGCTGAGGTAGAACGCCACCACCGCCGCCATCGGGTCGGCCGGGCTCGCCTCGGCTGCGGCAGCCCACCTCCGGCGGGCGCGCTCGATGGCGCGGCCGGAGGCCTTGGCCGCCAGGTCCTCCTTCGACGCGAACTGCTTGTAGAAGGCGCCCTGCGTCAGCCCCGCGCTCGCCATCAGGTCCTTCAGGCCGATGCCGTCGAAGCCATGCTGCCGGAAGAGACGACTCGCCTCGTTGAGCACTGCCTGCCGGTTCTCCTCGGCCTGAACGCGACTGACCCTCATTGCCGACCTCCACGTTTAGATTGCGTTCGAAATCTATATCCGTTATAGCGTTCGAGTGCAATCTAATTTGTCGAGCGCCCGGGCATGAAGATCAAATCCGCCATCGTCGTAGGAGGCCTCCTGGTCGCCGGGGTGGGAGCGGCCGCCTTTGGTGCGCTCTCCCTTCCGACGCACGACGCTGCGGCCGTCGCCGACCCGAGACAGGAGCCGCCGCTCGTCCGCTGGGCGGCAGCCGCCCCGGTCGCGAACGCCGATCGAAGGTTCACCGGCACGATCGGCGCACGGGTCGAGAGCAACCTCGGCTTCCGCGTGCCGGGGAAGATCGTCGAGCGGCTGGTGAGCACGGGCGAGCAGGTCAGGGCGGGCCAGCCGCTGATGCGGATCGACGACACGGACCTGCAGCTGGCCCTGGCGGCCAAGCGAAGCGCCGTCGCTGCGGCCAAGGCCGTCTTCGTGCAGGTGAGTGCGGACGAGAAACGCTATGCGGCGCTCGTGAAGAACGGCATTGCGGCAAGCCCGCAGCGCTACGAGCAGGCGAAGTCGGCTCTCGACACCGCCGCCGCGCAGCTTGCCGCCGCCGAGGCCGACGCGCGGGTCGCCGAGAACGAGGCGGCCTACGCCGTCCTGGTGGCGGATGCGGACGGAACGATCGTCGAGACGTACGGTGAGCCGGGTCAGGTCGTCGTGCCCGGCCAGGCCGTCGTTGAGCTCGCCCATGCCGGCCCGCGGGAAGCCGTCGTGGCCCTTCCGGAGACGATCCGGCCGGAGATCGGCTCTTCGGCTGAGGCGCGCCTCTACGGCGACGAAGGCCGCCCCTATACCGCGCACCTCCGGCAGCTGTCGCATTCCGCCGATGCCCAGACCCGCACCTTCGAGGCGCGCTACGTGCTCGACGGCGAGGCCGCCGAGGCGCCGCTCGGAGCGACGGTGACCATCCGGATCGCCGACCCGGCGAGCCAGCCCCGCGTCGAGGTTCCCCTCGGCGCCGTGCTCGACAACGGCGAGAAGACCGGCGTCTGGCTGCTCGTCGAGTCCGGATCGGCGGTGACCTTTCGGCCGGTCGACCTCGTTCGGCTGCGTGACGAGGCGGCCGTCGTCTCCGGGCTGAGCGTGGGCGATCCCGTCGTTTCGCTCGGCGCTCACCTCCTCGAGGAAGGCGCCCGCGTCCGGACGGCACCCGAAGGCGGTGACAGCTGATGGGCCTCAATCTTTCCGCGATCGCCGTTCGCGAACGCGCCGTCACCCTCTTCTTCATCCTCCTCCTCGTGGCCGCGGGCGCCTACGCCTTCGTCAAGCTCGGCCGCGCCGAGGACCCGAGCTTCACCATCAAGAATTTGACGGTCACGGCGGCCTGGCCCGGCGCAACGGCCAGCGAGATGGAGAAGCTCGTCGCCGAACCGCTGGAGAAGCGGCTCCAGGAACTCGCCTGGTACGACCGGGTGGACACGACGACCCGCCCCGGCTTCGCGCTGATGACGCTCGCGCTGAAGGACAGCACGCCGCCGTCCGAGGTGCAGGAGGAGTTCTACCAGGCCCGCAAGAAGCTCGGCGACGAGGCGCGCACCCTGCCGCCGGGCGTCCTCGGCCCGTTCGTGAACGACGAGTACGCGGACGTGAGCTTCGCCCTCTATGCCCTGAAGGCCGAGGGCATGCCGATGCGGGACCTGACCCGCCAGGCCGAGGCGATCCGCCAGGACCTCCTGCACGTCGCCGGCGTCAAGAAGGTCAACATCCTCGGCGAACGACCCGAACGGATCTTCGTCGAGTTCTCCTTCGACAAGCTGGCGACGCTCGGCGTCTCGGCGCAGGACATCATCGCCGCCTTGCAGCGGCAGAACAGCGTCACGCCGTCGGGCTCGATCGACACGGAGGGGCCGCAGGTCTTCATCCGGGTGGATGGCGCCTACGATGGCGTTCAGGCGATCGCCGACACGCCGATCGCCGCCGCCGGGCGGACGCTGAAGCTCTCGGACATCGCCGAGGTTCGCCGCGGCTACGAGGATCCGCCGACCTTCCTCATCCGCCACCAGACCGAGCCCACGATCCTCCTTGCGGTGGTGATGCAGGAGGGCTGGGACGGCCTCGCCCTCGGCCGGGCGCTGGAGGAGCGGACGGCCGGTATCGCGCGGATGCTCCCGCTCGGGATGACGCTGGAGAAGGTCACCGACCAGGCCGTCAACATCACGCACGCCGTCGACGAATTCATGATGAAGTTCGCGATGGCGCTCGGCGTGGTGATGCTCGTGAGCCTCCTCAGCCTCGGCTGGCGCGTCGGCATCGTGGTCGCGGCCGCTGTCCCGCTGACCCTCGCAGCCGTCTTCCTGATCATGCTGGAGACCGGGCGGTTCTTCGACCGCATCACGCTCGGCGCCCTCATCTTGTCGCTGGGGCTCCTCGTCGACGACGCGATCATCGCCATCGAGGTGATGGTGGTGAAGATGGAAGAGGGCATGGACCGCATCAAGGCGGCCGCCTACGCGTGGAGCCACACGGCAGCGCCGATGCTGTCGGGGACGCTCGTGACGATCGCCGGCTTCCTGCCGGTCGGCTTCGCACCGTCGACGGCCGGCGAATATGCCGGCAACATCTTCTGGGTGGTCGGCTTCGCGCTCATCGTCTCGTGGATCGTCGCGGTGGTCTTCACGCCCTATCTCGGCGTCAAGCTGCTGCCGGCGATCAAGCCGGTCGCGGGCGGGCACGCCGCGATCTACGACACGCCGAACTACCGGCGCCTTCGCCGTCTCATCGCGTTCGCAGTGCGCCACAAGTTCCTGACGTGCACCATCGTCGGCATCGCCTTCGCCTTCTCCGTCGTCGGCATGGGCGGCGTGAAGCAGCAGTTCTTCCCGACGTCCGACCGACCCGAAGTGCTGGTCGAGGTCCGCCTGCCGGAAGGCTCCAGCATCGAGACGACGATCGCTGCGGTCGAAAAGCTCGAGGCGTGGCTCGGCCGGCAGCCGGAGGCGGAGATCGTTACGAGCTACATCGGCCAGGGCGCGCCACGGTTCTACCTGGCGCTGTCGCCGGAATTGCCCGACCCCGCCTTCGCCAAGATCGTCGTGCTGACGCCGGACGCGGAGGCACGGGAAGCCCTCAAGCTCCGCCTCCGCGCGGCGGTGGCCAACGGGCTCGCGCCGGAGGCCTATGTGCGCGCCACGCAGTTCGTCTTCGGCCCGCCCTCGGTCTTCCCGGTCGAGTTCCGGATCCTCGGGCCCGATCCGGCCGAGCTCTACGCCCTTTCGGAGAGGGCGCTCGAGATCATGCGGACCGTTCCCGACGTTCGGGAGGCGAACCGCGACTGGGGAAACCGGACGCCCGTGCTTCGCTTCGTCCCCGATCAGGACAGGCTGAACCTCATCGGGCTATCGGCGGCCGAAGTCGGCCAGCAGCTCCAGTTCCTCCTCAGCGGCATTCCCGTCACCGCCGTCCGCGAGGACATCCGCAACGTCTCCGTCGTGGCGCGGAGCGCCGGCGACGAGCGACTGGACCCCGCCCGCCTGCCGGACTTCTCGCTGATCACCCGTGACGGCCGGCAGATCCCGCTCGATCAGATCGGCCGCTCGGAGATCCGCCTGGAGGAGCCGATCCTGAAGCGTCGCGACCGCGTCCCCGTCATCACCGTCCGCTCGGACATCAACGAGGCGACGCAGCCGCCCGAGGTTTCCAAGGCGGTGATGACGGCGCTCGAGCCGCTGATCGCCTCTCTTCCACCCGGCTATCGCATCGAGATGGGGGGATCGATCGAGGAGGCGGCAAAGGCGAATGCCGCGCTGGCAACGGTCTTCCCGATCATGATCGCCGCCACGCTGATCATCATCATGGTGCAGGTCCGCTCCTTCTCGATGCTGGGCATGGTCCTCCTGACGGCGCCGCTCGGCCTCGTCGGCGTCGTCCCCGCGCTCCTCGCCTTCAACCAGCCCTTCGGATTCAACGCCATCCTCGGCCTGATCGGCCTTGCGGGCATCCTGATGCGGAACACGCTCATCCTGACGGAGCAGATCAAGGAGAACCGGGCCGCGGGGCTCGACGACTACCACGCGGTCGTCGAGGCGACCGTGCAGCGCACGCGGCCCGTCATCCTGACCGCGCTCGCCGCTGTGCTCGCCTTCATCCCCCTGACCCACTCCGTCTTCTGGGGGTCGATGGCCTACACGCTGATCGGCGGCACGGCCGTCGGCACCGTGCTGATCCTGCTCTTCCTGCCGGCCCTCTATGCGGCGTGGTTCCGCATCAGGCCGACCGCAGCGGAAAGCCGGCGAGCCGAAAGCGCGGCGATGGAGACCGCAGAGGCGCAAGCAGCGGAATGAGGCAACGGAATCGCTCCGAGAGTGCTTATGGCCGAGGTGCGCGACGGCACCACTCACACGGCATGGTTTGGAGCGCACCGAGATGGCCCGGAAATCCAGGAAGACGAGCGCCTCCGGCGTGAAAATCCACGACCAGACGCTGGTGCGCGGCAACGGCGGCGAACTGCACCAGATCGCCGAAGGCGACACGCCCGTGCTGACGACGGCGCAGGGCGGCCCGGTCGCCGACGACCAGAACTCCCTGAAGGCCGGCCGGCGCGGACCGACGCTCGTCGAGGACTTCCACTTCCGCGAGAAGATCTTCCACTTCGATCACGAGCGCATTCCCGAGCGGGTGGTGCACGCGCGCGGCTACGGCGCGCACGGCTACTTCGAGACCTACGAGTCGCTCGCGAAGTACACGCGCGCCGACGTCTTCCAGCGCGCCGGCGAGAAGACGCCGGCCTTCGTCCGCTTCTCCACGGTGGCCGGCTCGAAGGGATCGTTCGACCTTGCCCGTGACGTGCGCGGCTTCGCGGTGAAGATCTACACGAAGGAGGGCAACTGGGACCTCGTCGGCAACAACATCCCGGTGTTCTTCATCCAGGACGCCATCAAGTTCCCAGACCTCATCCACTCCGTGAAGCCGGAGCCGGACCGGGCCTTTCCGCAGGCGCAGTCGGCGCACGACAACTTCTGGGACTTCATCTCGCTCACCCCGGAAGCGATGCACATGATCATGTGGGTCATGTCCGACCGGGCGATCCCGCGGTCGCTGCGCTTCATGGAGGGCTTCGGCGTCCACACCTTCCGCTTCCTCAACGAGGCGGACGAGCCGACCTTCGTGAAGTTCATCTGGAAGCCCAAGATGGGCCTGCAGTCGGTGGTCTGGAACGAGGCGGTGAAGGTCAACGGCGCCGATCCCGACTTCCACCGGCGCGATCTCTGGGACGCCATCCGCACCGGCAACTTCCCCGAGTGGGAACTGTGCGTGCAGCTGTTCGACCAGGAGTTCGCCGACAGCTTCGACTTCGACGTGCTCGACGCGACGAAGCTGATCCCCGAGGAGATCATCGAGCCGATCCCGGTCGGGCGCCTCGTCCTCGACCGCATGCCGGACAACTTCTTCGCCGAGACGGAGCAGGTCGCGTTCATGACGCAGAACGTGCCGCCCGGCATCGACTTCTCCAACGATCCGCTGCTGCAGGGCCGCAACTTCTCCTATCTCGACACGCAGCTGAAGCGGCTCGGCAGCCCGAACTTCACGCACATCCCGATCAACGCGCCGAAATGCCCGTTCGCCCATTTCCAGCAGGACGGGCACATGGCGATGCGCAATCCGGTCGGGCGCACGAACTATCAGCCGAACTCCCGCGGCGAGGGTCCTCGCGAGGACCCGGTCCGCGGCTTCCGCTCGTACCGGGAGGAGATCGAGCCGCCCAAGGTGCGCCTGCGCGCCGAGAGCTTCGCCGATCACTACAGCCAGGCCCGCCAGTTCTACATCAGCCAGACGCCGCCCGAGCAGGACCACATCGCGATGGCCCTGACGTTCGAGCTCAGCAAGTGCGAGGAGCCCGTCATCCGCGAGCGGATGGTCGCGCACCTGATGAACATCGACGGGGGGCTCGCCGCGACGGTTGCCGACAAGCTCGGCATCGAGACCCTGCCGGAGCCGGCCGATGCGGCCGTCGCCACCCGCCAGGACCTGCCGGCGTCGGCGGCGCTCAGCATCATCGAGAACGGCCCGGAGAGCTTCGCCGGCCGCAAGGTCGGCGTTCTCGTCAGTGACGGCTGCGACGGCAAGCTGCTCGCGGCGCTGAAGGCGGCCGTCGAAAAGGAGGGCGCGATGATGGAACTCGTCGCGCCGAAGATCGGCGGCATCGTGACCGCCGACGGCACCCGGATGCCCGCCCACCACATGGTGGACGGCGGGCCGTCGGTGCTCTTCGACGCCGTGGCGCTGGTGCTCTCGAAGGACGGCGCCGCAAAGCTTTCGGGCGAAGCGGCGGCGCGCGACTTCGTGGCGGACGCCTTTGCGCACTGCAAGTTCATCGGCTTCACCGCTGCGGCCGGTCCGCTCCTGGAAAAGGCCGGCGTGGCGCCTGATGCCGACGAGGGAATGATCGCGCTCGACGGCAGCTCTGCCGTCGCCGGCTTCGTCGAGCGCTGCCGGACACTGCGCCTTTGGGAGCGCGAGAAGGCCGTGAAGCTCTGAGCGGATTTGGCTGGGCCCGGGCGGCGCGTGCCGCCCGGGTCACGGCGTGTCCACGACGAACCTGCCGCCTGCACGGGGCCTGGGCGGCCATCTCCGTCAGCGATGCCGAGGCTGCGGTGCCTCGAAGGCGAGCGCCTCGAACCTGCCGTGGCGCTCCGCGAACACCTGCCCCATACGCCTCTCGAGAGAGCGCCGGAGCGTCGCCTGGGCGAGAGAGGGCAACTGCGACGCGTCGTCGAAGCGGCGAAGGTGGTGGAGCACGACCACCCGCCCGCCTGGCGCAAGTGCCCCTTCGATGCGACCGATCAGGCCGCGGAGGTCGTTCGCCGACAGGTAGTAGGCGATTTCGGAGACGACGATCAGGTCGAACGGTCCGCGGGGCATGGTGGCCGGCAGCGTGGCGGTCCTGATCGTCACGGCGGGCAGATCGCGGGTGCGTTTCCGGGCGGCGGCGACCGCCGTGGGGGATGCGTCGACCGCCAGCAGCCGCAGGCAAAGGCGGGCGAGCAGCCGCGTCGTCTCGCCGTTCGCACAGGCGAGTTCGAGGCCGCGGCCGTAGTGGCGAAGGCCGCAGGCCCGCAGCAGCACCCGCCGCTTGAAGGCCTCGAACGGCGAGCCGCGGTAGTTCCAGGGATCGATCGTCGTGCGAAACAGCCGCTCGAAGCCGCCCGGATCGATCGGCCTCATTCCCGGACCCGCCAGAAGCGCTCGGTGCCCGTCGTCAGCCTCGCGATGGTCTCGGGCCTCAGGCGGAAGGCGGTCGGGTCGTCGTCGATGAGGTCCGAGATCTGCGAGCGATGCGCGGCGAGGGCGGACCGCTTGGCCGTCACCGCCGGGCCGACGTCGACGCGGACCTCCTCGACTTCTCCCGCGACCGGAAAGTCGCCGGGCGCCCCGAGTTCGTCCAGCCAGATGGCATATTCGAGGATCGGTGGATCCTGAGCACACTGACGGAGGGCCTCCCGGGCGAGGCGCCAGCCGTCGCGGTGGTCGCAGTGCGGGTCGCGCCGCCAGGGCAGGACGACGAGGTCCGGGCGGAGATCGCCGAGGATGTTCGCAAGGGCGTCCCGCGCCTCGCTGAAGGCGGTGGTGCCGACCGGCGGCATGGCGGCGTCGCCGAGCCGCAGGAAGGTCCGGGGGCTGTCGCCGGCCCCGAGGGCCGCCAGCGCCTCGGTCGCCTCGCGCTCACGCAGGGCCGCGAGCCGCGGCCGCGGCCAGGCGCGCGAGTGCGGATGCGAGGCACCGCCGTCGGTGACGAACACGGTGTGGACGAGGCCGCCGGCCGCCACCAGCCGCGCGATCAGCCCGCCGCACCCGAGGGTCTCGTCGTCGGGATGCGGCGCCACCACGAGGACGCGGCGGGCGGCGAGGGGCTCGATCGCCGTCACGACACGGGCCCCGGCCGCCAGGCGCCGCCCGCGATGGCGGCGCCGAGCGAGGTGAGGGCTCCGTCCGGATTGGGCTGGCGCAGATAGGTCCTGAGGTCGCGCATGCGCCGCTCGAGCGGGTGGGGGGCGATCATGCCGGCCGCGCCGACGCCCCGTTCGGCCTCCTCGAGAACCAGAAGGGCGGCGCTCTCGACGGCGCTCCTCGTGGCGTTGGCGGCGGCGATCGCTGCCTCGCCGGCCTCCGCCATGTCGGGAGCCGAGGCGGCGGCTCGCCAGGCGGCGGCGGCCGTGTCCAGCCACTGGTAGCCGGACTGGACGGCCATCCCCATCCGGGCGAGGCGATGGCTCTGGAAGGGATCTGCCGTGCGGCCGGTCCGCGTCAGGTGCTCCAGCGCCGCGTCGAACACCGCGTGCAGGCCGCCGACCTGGACCGCAGCGAAGCGGATCGCTCCGGCGGCGAACCACGGCTGCCGCACATAGTCGTCGGGCCGACCGAGGATCCACTCCGGCTCGACAGCGAGCCCGGTGAAGTCGACCACGTGGCTTCCCGAGGCCCGCATGCCGAGCGGGCGCCACCAGCGGCGGTCCACCGGAAGACCCGCGAGCGGGACGAGCATCATCACGCGCCCCTCGGGGCTCGGGGCGGTGACGAGAGCGTGGCTGAGACCGTCGACCCCGGTTGCGAATGTCTTGCTGCCCGCCAACTTTCCCTCGCAGATCCTCACGGGATCGGACGCAAGGTCGGTGTTCCAGACGCCGAGAAGCTGCCCGGCCTCGGCCAACGCCGCGACGCGCGCCCGCTGCTGCGGCGTGCCGTACTGCTCGCACAGCCACAGCGCGTTGACGTGGCCCTCGAAGATGCGGCCGACGCTGAGATCGCCGCGCCCGATGGCGGCAAGCAGGGTGAGCAGCTTGCCGATCTCGTTCGACCGGAGCGGCGGCATGGAGACGAGGCCGAGACGCCGCAACTCGCGGAAGGCAGCATCGGGGAAGGCGCCGTCGGCGTCTCGGTCCGCTGCCTCGAGCGCCGCAGCGGCGGCGGCGACCTGAAGCGGACGCGCCGCGATGACGTCATGCTGCACGGTGAAGGGCCTCCATCGCGCCGATGATGCGTTCGAGTTCGTCGATCGCGGCGTCGACCGGCATCGTTGCCGCCGCGTCCGGCTCGTCCGGCACGAGGGATTCGACGAGCGAGGCGATGGCCGCCGGGCCGAACTCGAGCGTGTCCGGTATGCCGAAGCAGCGGAGCGTCTCGCGGCGCCCCTCCGCTGCTGCATTTGCAAGATCTCGGATGGCGCGACGGTTCTGCAGGCGCTTCAGCGTCCGGGCTGGCGCCTCGACGACATGGGGCCGCTGCGCCTCGGCGTTCGCGATCCAGGTGCGGAGGCAGTCGGCCATGCCACCGGGAGCGCGGCCGACGGTGCGGGCCGAGACCTGGACGTGGACATCCGGCGCATGGCGGAGCCGATATCCGGCAGCCCGGACCCGGCTGACGAATGCGAGGTCCTCGCGAAAGGGCAACGGCGGCAGGCCGCCCACCGCCGCGTACACCGGGCCACGCACCGCCAGGCTCGCTCCGGTGTGGTCGGAATGGCGCGGCAGGGGATCGTGGGCAATCGGGTCGACCAGGGCCGCGAGGTGGTCTGCCAGTCCCGCATAGTGTGCATGCCGTGCAGCGACCCTCACGAAGTCGGGGCCTAGCCGGGCCTCTTCGGCGGGATCTCCGAAGATGCGGCCTCCCACGAGATCCGCGCCGTCGCTGATGGCTGCGAGGTTGGCGTCCACCCACTCGGGAGTGGGTTCCGCATCGGCATCCGTGGTCAAGAGAACGGCTTCGGTCGCGTGGCCGCTCTTTGACCAGGCGAGGTCGAGCGCCAGTCGGCGCGCCGTGCCGACATGGGCATGAGGAGGTTCAAGGCGGACGTCTCGGGCATCGATCTCCAAGGCGGGATAGCGATCCGCACAGTCCTTTACGACGGCCAGCGAGTGGTCGGACGTGTTGTTCAGGATGATCGACACGGGCAGTCTGTTGCCGTGGCGGAGCCACCTTTGGGATGCGAGCGCACGCAGCAGCAGCGGCAATCGCCGCGCTTCATCCCGTGCCGGAACCGCGATGGTGGGTCGGAGAGCCGTGGCCTCGCTCACCCGGCGTCTCCGACGACCGCGGCTCGTTCCCGCGATGCACCTCGAAGGGCGGAGCCGGTCCGTCGGTGCTCCAGATCTTCGTCGCCAACGCGCCGGCAAGACGCGCTCTCGGGACGGCGTCGAACTGTAACTTCTGCCCTGTGCGAGCGGGAACAGTCTATTCGGAGCTTGTCGCCGCGCGGAAACATGGGCACGCCTTCGGTTCAGGGCCGTTTCACCCAATTCCGGCCGGCGCTCGCTGTTCCCTCAATTCGCTCCAAATCGAAAATTCTTCTTCGGCAGGCTCGACAGAAGCCTGACGATTGAGGCCGGGCAGGATGTCCTGACGGGGTCCCGGCGTGGCCCGTCCGGCGCGCGCTGTCCGCTGTGGGGACGCCACCGGCGAGGCGCGCACGGACCCATCCGGCCTCAGCCGCGGCGCACGGCCTCCACCGCCCGGCGAGCGATCATCACCGTCGGGGCGTTGGTGTTGGCCGAGGTGATCGCCGGCATCACCGAGGCGTCGGCGACGCGCAGGCCCGCGACGCCGCGCACGCGGAGATCGGCATCGACCACCGAGCGGGCGTCCACCCCCATCCGGCAGGTGCCGACCGGGTGATAGACGCTCTCGGCCGCGCCGCGCACGAACGCGTCGATCTCGTCGTCGGACTGGACCTCGGGACCTGGTGCGAGCTCGCGGCCGCGCCAGCCCTCAAAGGCCGGCTGGGCGAAGAGGCGGCGGAGCAGCCGCACGCCGGACCTCAGCGCCCGCCGGTCGGTCTCGCTGGCGAGATAGTTCGGGTCGATGACCGGCGGGGCGAGCGGGTCGGGGCTCGCGAGCCGGATCGTGCCGCGGCTCTCGGGCCGCATCTGGAAGATGTTGGCGAAGAAGCCGTCGCCGTCGCGGGCGCCCGGCGGCGCCCGGAACGGGTTGACGCGGATGGTGGCGCTCGTCAGCGCCGGCATGAAGTGGCTCTGCAGGTCGGGCGCCTCGAGCCCCGGCTCCGACTTGAAGAAGCCGCCGACGACGAGCGGGAAGCAGGACGCCGGGCCACGCCCGAAGAGGAGAGCCTCGGCGATGGCGAGGGCCGCGCGATCCGCCCGCAAGAGCCGGTTGAGGCCACCCGGGCGGAGCGCCGCGTGCTCGACGCGCACGAGGAGATGGTCCTGCAGGTTGCGGCCGACCTCCGGGCTGTCGGCGACGACGGGGATGCCGAGCGCGGCGAGCTCCGCCGCCGGGCCGATGCCCGAGGCGAGCAGGATCTGCGGCGAGCCGACGGTGCCGGCCGACAGCACGATCTCGCGGCGGGCGACGACGCGGCCGTCGGCGCCGCCGCGGCGGACGCGCACGGCGGTTGCCCGTCCCTCGGCGATCTCGAGCCCGAGCGTCTGGGCGCCCGTGAGGAGCTGGACGCCGCCCTCGGCCACGGCGCGCTGCAGCATCCCTCCGGTGCTCGCCCGCCGGCCGCCGCGGATGTTGAACCGGTAGCGGCCCGCGCCGGCCGGCGCCGTCCCGTTGAAGTCGTCGGTGCGGCCGAGGCCCGCCTGGTCGGCCGCGGAGAGGAAGGCGTCGTAGAGCTCCGTCCACCAGCCGGGCTCCTCGATGCCGAGCGCCCTGCCGCCGCCCGCTGCCGGCAACCCTTCGACGGCCTCGAAGGCCGGCCGGACCTTCTCCCAAGACCAGTCGAGCAGGCCCGTCTGGGCCCACAGGTCGTAGTCGAGGGGCAGGCCGCGGGCCCACACCATGCCGTTGATGGCACCGGAGCCGCCGACCACCTTGCCGCGCGGCCAGTTGAGCCGCCGGTCGTCGAGATGGCGCTGGGGTGCCGTCTGGAACGGCCACGTGTAGCGGCCGGAGCGCAGGAACCAGCCGGTGAGGAGCGGTACCGACAGGAGCGGATCGCGGCCCGACCCGCCGGCCTCGATGACGGCGACCGACGTGCCGGCGGCGGCGAGTTCGGTCGCGATCAGCGAGCCGGCGGAGCCGGCGCCGACGACCACCACGTCGGCCTCGGCGAGGATCGGCAGGCTCATGCGGAGGCGGACCCGCCGTAGGCCATCGCGGCAGCGGCGTCGTCGATGCGGCGGCCGTTCTTGCGGTCGCGCAGATAGAGGTCGACGTAGACCTTGCCGGTGCCGCCGTGGTCGATGCCGGTGTCGAAGCAGTCGAAGTTCTTGAAGCCCGGGCTGATCGGGTGGAGGCCCTCGGCGGCGCGGTCCTGGATCAGCATCAGGGCGGGCTGCAGCTTGGCGATGATGCCGAGGCAGAGGTTGGCGCTCGAGCGTGCCGCGTCGAGCCGGCCGCGCAGGTCGAAGACGAAGGTCTCGCCGGTGCGGATGTGGTTGGCGCAATGGAAGGCGGTGGTCACCTCGGCGACCACCTCGAAGCGATCCACCCAGCGCGGATCGGCGGCTGGACGCCCGCTCATGCCGGCACCTCGGGGCGCGGCAGGATGCGCGCCGTCACCGGCTCGTGCGTGTCGACGCGGCGCATGTGGACGGCGCAGCGGGTCTTCGAGGCGCCTTCGTCGGTGCCCGACAGCGGACACTCGTGGTAGCGCCAGACGCAGGTGAGCGGGTTCAGCCCCTCTGCGGCGCGGTCGAAGGTCATGTAGAAGATCGACAGGATCGGCGACATCAGGTGGACGCAGAGCGGCGCGTCGGAGAGTGCCGGCTTCACCTTGTGGCGCATGTCGAAGACGATCTTCTGGCCTTCCTCGACCCCGCAGCCGCAGCCGCCGGGGGCGGACGTCACGTCGACGACGATCTCGTAGTCGTCGAGCCAGGTGTGGCCGAGCTTGCGGCGCGCCGAGAACAGGTTGCGCGCCTCCGGCGAGAGCTTGGCGAACGCCTCGTCGGAAAGGCCGAGCGCCCGCTTCAGCTGCACCTGCATGTCCTCGAGGTGGTCGTCCTCCTGGACGTAGTAGGGATCGATCATCGGCATCCTCCCGAATGCGGCGCCGGCGCAGCCTGGCGAGGGTGTCCCTGCGATCCGCCGCGCGGGCGCGACGACCGATCAGACGGCGGTGACGCCGCCGTCGACGACGAGCACGTGCCCGGTGACGAACGAGGAGGCGGGCGAGGCGAGATAGAGCGCCGCCCGCGCCACCTCGTCGGCGGTGCCGAAGCGGCGGAGCGGAACCGCCGCGACGAGGGCGGCGGCGCGGGCCGCATCGGCGCGCGCGACGGCGGTCATCGGCGTCTCGATCGGACCGGGCGCGACGGCGTTGACGCGCCCGCCGAAGGGGGCGAACTCGATCGCCAGCGTCCGCGCCAGCGCGTTCACCCCGCCCTTTGAGGCCGCATAGGCCGTGGCGCGCGGATGGCCGACGAGGCCGATCTGGCTCGAGAAGAAGACGAGGCTGCCGCCGCCGGCCGCCCGGAAGAGGGGCATCACGGCGCGCGCCACCCGGTAGGGGCCGCCGAGGTTGATCGCGAGCACGCGCTCCCAGTCGGCCGCGTCGGTCTCGGCGAGGCCGCGGTGCTCGAACACGCCGGCCGAGACGATGACGGCGTCGAGCCCGCCGAGCGCGGCGTGGGCGGCGTCGATCGCATAGGTCACCGCCGCCTCGGACGTCGCGTCGCAGGCGAGCACGGTCGCGGCCGGAACGTCGTCCTCGCGCTCGCCGGCGGCGGGGAACACCGTGGCGGCGACGCGGGCGCCGGCGGCGCCGGCGAGGTCGACCGCGGCGCGGCCGATGCCGGACCCGCCGCCGACGACGAGGAGGCGGAGGCCGGCGAGGTCGACGAGGGGACGTGGCACGGCAGCCGCCGCTCCTCCATCCACCGGCGCGGCGCCGCTCATGCCGCCTTGCGGGCGACGATCATGACCCACGGGAAGCGCCACGCCTTGTTGTCCGGCGACAGGGCGCCCGGCATCTCCTCGAACGGGATCACCTCGACGCCCTCGAAGCCGGCGCGGCGGTGCGCGTCCTCGAGGTCCATGCCGTTGAGGGGCGGCATGAACGGCTCGTTGTTGCGCTTGCTGTGGCCGTGGTGGATGAACCGCTTGAACGGCTCTTCGCCGGTGAGGAAGTCGAGGTGGATCGACAGGCCGCCCGGGGCGAGCAGGCGGTGGGATTCCTCCAGCACCTTCTCGATGTGGCTCGGCGGCATCTCGTGCAGCATCATGGTGCTGGTGACGACGTCGTATTCCCCCGCCTCGAGGCCGGTGTCGGCGGCGTCGGCCTGGCGGAAGACGACGTTGCGGGCCTGTTCCTCGGCGGCCCGTCGGGCGGCGAGGCGCAGGCAAGGCTCGGAGAGCTCGACGCCGACCACGTCCATCTCCGGGTGGTCGACATAGAAGGGCTGCGTGCTGCCGCCGAAGCCGCAGCCGAGGTCGGCGACACGCTTCACCGGCGTCTCCGCCCGGGCGAGCACTTCGGCGGTGAAACGGTGGTGCAGGCTCGCCGCCCTGTCGAGCAGCGGCGCGGTCGACTTCGCGCCGCGCTCGTAGACGTAGCCGGCGATCTCGTCGCTCCACACGCCGCCCGGATGCTGATGGATATCGATCGAGACGTAGTACTCGGGCTGCACGAACTCCGGATCGAGCTGCAGCAGCCGCTCGGGCACCGAGGTGCCGAGCTCGCGCACCAGCGCCTCGCGATGCTGCCCGTAGTGGACGGCGAGGCCGTGGCGGCCGGAGTACTTCATCCGCTGCAGGTGGCGCTCGTACCAACCGAAGAAGCGATAGGTGGTGTCATCACCGATCAGCGCCTCGACGTCCGCCACCGTCTTCGGGGCCGGGCGCCCCGCGGTGACCTCGGCGGCGACCGCCGCGTCGTAGCGCTGGCGCAGCACCGGGAACATCGTGCGCGTCCAGTTCAGCTTGCAGCCGAGCACGAACTCCTGGAACGCCTCGAAGGGCCGATGAACGGGAATCTCGTCGATCATGGTGGTCCTCCAGCGCGGCGGGACGGGCGGCCCGGAGCCGCCGGCCACGTGCTCGCGATCCACAGCGGCGGCCGAGAACGGCATTGTGAAGTTGGACTAAAAATATATCAATAGGCTAATTCCATCCGCGGGATGAGAGAGCGATGGGGAGAGAGGCATGACGGCCACGGGGACGAACGACGACGTCGGGGCGATCACGGAGCGCCTCGCCGCCGTCCGCGCCGAGCGCGGCTATCTGCTGCCCCATCACGGCCTGCTCGCCGTCGCCGCGCCGGACCTGCTCGCCGCCTATGCCGAGACCTACCGGGCGATGACGCTGCGCCGCCGGACGCTGGACAATCATGCCAAGGAATTCGTCTGGCTCGCGATCCTCGTCGCCACCGACGAGGCCGAGGCGACGCACCACCTCGCCAAGTTCGCCGCCGCCGGCGGAACGGCGGCCGGCATCGAGGCGGCGGTCCGCCTCACGGCGATCGCCCGCGGCAGTGCCGCCTACCGCTTCGTCGATACGGCCTGGCAGCCGCACCTGCCGGCGTGGGACGGCCGCCGCTCGCAGGCCGAGGCGCGGGCCGACGTGGCACGCGCCTTCGCGGTCGATCCCGCCCTGGTCGTCCTCGCCGACGCCGCCACCCGCGTCTGCCTCGGCCAGTGGCGCGAGCTCGGATGGGCGATCGAGGATGCCTATGCCGCCGGTGTACCCGAGGCGGCGCTCGCCGAGGCGCTGATGCTGACGATGTTCCCGGCCGGCGTGCCGAGCTTCGTCAAGGCCTCGGCCGTGTGGCTGGACCTCATCCGCGCCGGCACCGTCGCCGCCTCGCCGGCCTTCCGGGCCTGGGCGGATATCGGCGGCCAGGGCGGCTACGACGAGGCCGCCGGCAAGCATCCCGCCACCGGACACGCTGGCGGGCAGGAGACGACGCGATGAGTGTGACGCGAGACGCCGCAGAGGCCGTGATCGCAGACGTCGGCCGCAAGCGCGGCTACCTGTTGCCCTATCACCGGATGCTGGCCACCCACGATCCGGCGCTGCTGTCTGCCTATGACGCCTTCTATTCACAGCTGACGCTGACCGAGAAGGTGCTGCCGCCGCGCGAGAAGGAGATCGTCTGGATCGCGCTGCTCGCGGCGGCCCGCGAGGGCGTCGGCTCGCTGCACCTGAAGCGCGGCGTCGCCGCCGGCCTGACGCTCCAGGAGATCGGCGCCGCGGTGGCGCTGTCGGCGGCCTCCGAATCCTTCGCCGCCTTCGCCTTCGCCGCCGAGCACTGGGCGGAGTGGACGCCCGACGCCGTCACCACGGCCGGCTACCGGGCCCTCACCGAGGCGGCGCGCGGACCGATCGAGCCGCGCGTGGCCGAGCTCGCCCTCGTCCTCTGCCACGCCGCCCGCAAGGGCGAAGCGGCGATGCGGCTGCACATGACGACCTATTTCGGCCTCGGCGGCACGCCGGCGGCGCTGTCGGAGGCGCTCGCCTTCCTGTTCCTGCCACTCGGCGGCAACCTGCTCATCGACGCGGTGGAGATCTGGCACCGCGCCGCGAAAGACCTCGGCCTGCCGCCGCCGTTCCCGGCGGACTGAGGGCCGCGGACCGCGCCGCTCTCAGCGGCGGTCGAAGCGCTCGACGACGTCGTCGGTGGCGCCGAGCGAGACCTCCATGCCGAGCGTCTGGCGCATCAGCTCGGCGACGAAGGCGTCGCGGTCGGCCTTCAGGGCGGCCGCCTCGGAGGCGTCCGGCCGGTAGGCGTCGAGGGCGCCCGGGGCAAGGGCACCGGCCTTCTCGAGCGTCGCCTCGAGCGAGCGCAGGCGGTCGCGGGTGACGTGGAGTTCGGCGGCGAGGGTCATCACCATGGCGAGCAGCCGGTCGATCGCCGGATCGGCGAAGAAGGTCTGTTCCGGCTTCAGCGGCGCGCCGGTGGGATGCGAAACGAGGGCCATCGGGTCTCCGGAGGCTCACGGGCGCCGGAAGGTCGGCGTCCCGCACGATCGTGGGATCACCCCGGACGAGGCGTCCGGGGTGTCGATGGCTCGGCGGCCGGGCTGTGCCCGGCCACCGGCGCAGCGGATCAGGCGGCCTGGATCGCCGCCCAGGAGCCGGGACCGTACACCTCGTCGGCGAGGCGCGAGTTCAGCGGCTCGAGCTCGGCGGCGAGACCGGCGGCGTTCAGCTTGATGACGCTGTCGGCACCGTTCGCCGTCGCCCAGGTCTCGAGGTCCTTGCCCTTCAGGGCGAGGCCCTGCTCGTAGTATTCCGGCACCTCGAGCTCGTTGAACGAGGTCTGCAGGATTTCCTGTTCCTCCGCCGACAGCCGGCCCCAGCTCGCCTCGGAGATCACTTCCTTGTCGAGGGCGAGGCCGAAGTCGTCGGCCACCACGTACTTGCAGACCTCGTAGAACTTGCCGTTGACGCCGGGGTTCAGCGCGGTCAGCACGCCATCGACGATGCCCTGCTGCAAGGCGAGGTAGATCTCGTTGAAGGGGATCGGGGTCGGAATGGCGCCGAAGAACTTGAGGCCCTCGAGGCAGCCCTCGATCTGGGCGCTGCGGATCTTGCGGCCCTTCAGCTCGGCCAGCGAGGACACCGGCTCCTTCAGCATCAGGTTGTAGGTGCCGAGGCGGCCGACGCCGATCAGCCGGCCGCCGTAGCGGTCCGTCAGCACGGCCGAGGCCTTCTTGCCGATCTCGCCGTCGAGAACGCGCTTCGCCTGCGCCCCGTCCTTGAAGAAGTACGGGCTGTAGAGGATGTCGAACTCGCGCGTGCCGGTATAGGCGCCGTTGTAGACGTCGACCGACCCGAGCGCGAGCGAGTCGAGCAGCTTCTGCTCGCCGCCGAGCGAGCCGGCGAAGATCTCGAACGACAGCGCGCCGTTGGTCTTCTGCGAGATCATGTCGGACAGCTTCTTGTTGAAGACGTTCGACAGGGTGGTGGGGGCGCCGGCGTTGGCATAGCGCAGCACGGTCTTGGACTGCGCGCGCGCGAGGTGCGGGAAGGCGAGCCCGCCGGCGAGGCCGGCCGCCCCTGCGAGGAAACCACGGCGGGAGGTCGTGAACGTCATGGCGGCTCTCCGTCTGGATGTTGGCTTTGCGCCGCGTCTCAGCGCATCAGCAGGGTGGGCAGGGCAAGCGTGATCCAAGGCACGTAGGTCAACAGCAACAGCACCAGGAACAGCACGGCGAAGTACGGCCAGCCGCCGATGAACACGTCCATCACGCTGACCTTGGCGACCCGTGCCATCACGAACAGGTTGAGCCCGACTGGCGGCGTGACACCGCCGAGCACGAGGTTCAGCACCATGACGAGGCCGAGGTGGATGGGGTCGACGCCCATCCCGCCGAGCAGCGGGAACAGGATCGGGGCGAGGATCAGCATCAGCGGCAGCGGCTCCATGACGGTGCCGAGGACGAGCAGGCCGACATTGACCATCAGCAGAATGACGTAGGGGTTGGTGCTGATCGCCACCATCGCCGCCGTCAGCGCCTCGCCGAGGCCGGCGAGGACGGCGAGCGAGCCGAAGATCTGGCTGGTGGCGACCGTCATCATCACCACCGCCGTCGTCATGGCCGCCGACACCGCCGCGTCGAGAAAGGCGGAGAAGGTCAGGTCGCGGTAGACCAGGACGCCGAGGATGAGGGTGTAGAGCACCACCATCGCCGCCGATTCGGTCGGCGTCGCGATGCCGAGCACCTTCGTGGCGATGATCAGCAGAGGGGCGCCGAGCGGCAGCAGGCCGGCGAGGATCGCGGCCCGCCGCTCCGGCCCCGTCACCTTCGGCTCGACGGGCAGGCCGTAGCGCCGGGCAAGGAAGCCGCTGGTGACGATCAGCGCAACGAACATGACGAGGCCGGGCAGGATGCCGGCGATGAACAGCTCGCCCACCGACAGGTTGGCGATCGAGCCGAGCAGGATGAACATGATCGAGGGCGGGATGATCGGCGCCATGCAGGCGGCCGCCGAGATGACGCCGGCGGAGTAGCGGGCGCTGTAGCCGCGCTCCTTCATCTCGGGGATCAGCACGGAGCCGATCGCCGCGGCGTCGGCGACGGCCGAGCCCGAAATGCCCGACATGAAGAGGTTGCCGGTGATGCCGACGTTGGCGAGGCCGCCCGGCCGGTGGCCGACGAGGCTGGTCGCGAAGGAGATCAGCCGCCGCGTGACACCGGACTTCGTCATGAGTTCGCCGACGAAGATGAACATCGGGATCGCGAGCAGGGTGAAGCTGTCGACGCCGGCGGTCAGTTCCTGGACGAACAGCACCGGGTTGATGGGGCGGTCGTCGAACTGGGTCAGCCCGATGTAGGCGAGCGAGGCGACGCCGATCGCAAAGGCGATGTCCATGCCCAGGAACACGAACAGGAAGAGCAGGATGATCATGCTGGCGAGGAGCATCGCGGGTTCCGTCAGCCGGAGGTCAGTGCGGCGGCCGGCCCGGAGGCGATCGCCGGGTGGCGCTCACAGCGCTTCATGCGGATCGGAACCCGAGGTGTCGTCGATGCCGCCGCGGGCGATCCTCACGAGGCGGACGATCTCGTTGGCCATCAGGAGCAGGCAGCCGAGCGGCAGCGGCAGGTAGGTGAGGATGTCGGGCAGTCCCGTCGACAGCACGGTGTGGCGTGCGGACAGCCTCAGCACCGGCAGCGAGTACCAGAGGATGACGCAGAGCATGACGATGATCGCGAGGTGCATCAGGAACTCGATGACCCGGCGCGGCTGGCGCGGCACGCGGTCGATGATCCCGGTCATGCGGATGTTGAAGCCGAACAGGTAGGCGAAGCCGGCGCCGATGAAGCTCATCCAGACGAACAGCAGCTTCGGGATGTCCTCGCCCCACATGGGCGGGGCGTTAAAGAAATAGCGGGCCATGATCGAGTAGAGGACGAGGCTGGTGAACGCAATCAGCACCGCGCCGCAGACGATGCCGGCGATCCGATAGGTCGTCCGCCCGACTTTCGATGACGAAGTTGTCACCTGTCCCCACTCCTGTGCCTGCACCGGCACGCGGAAGCGTGCGGCACGCGTCTCGACGACAGGATCGGCACGACCTTTTTCCGCGACAGAACTCGGACTCTCTGGCGGATGGGCTCTTGCGCCGACCACTCTGGATTGGCATAAAGTTATCTCAATCAGCCATATTGTCTAGGTGCCTTTCGCCTGGGCATGCTGATGAAGAGGGCAGGTCGCCATCCGGCCTCCCTTCCTCGGAAAGGGCGGTCGTGGCGACGGACTGGGACATCGTGATCGTCGGTGCCGGGACGGCAGGCATGCCGTGCGCCATCGAGGCGGTCGCCGCTGGCGCGCGGGTGCTGGTCGTCGAGCAGGCGGCCGAGCCGGGCGGCACGCTGCACGTCTCGCTCGCCCAGATGAGCGGTGCCGGGACGCGCCGGCAGCGTGAGCGCGGCATCGCCGATTCGCCCGCCGCCCATCAGGCCGACATCGAGCGGATCAGCCGCGGCACCTGCCGTTCCGACCTCGTCGCCCTGTCGGCGAGCCTGCAGGGGGAGGCTGTCGACTGGCTGGTCGACAACGGCTTCGAGTTGGATCCCGCCTGCCCGCGCATCCTCTATCTGCACGAGGCCTACCGCACGCCGCGCACCTACTGGGGCGTCGACCGCGGCCGCTCGGTGCTCGCCGTCCTCCGGCCCCTGTTCGAGGCGGCGATGGCGAAGCCGGGATCGGCGGTGCGCTACGGCACCGAAGCCGTGGCCCTGACGTCGGCCGAATCCGGCGCCGTCACGGGCGTCGTCCTCCGGGACCGCGCGACCGGCGCCGAAACCGCCGTCTCCGCCGGCGTCGTCGTGCTGGCGAGCGGCGGCTACGGCGCGAGCCCGGAACTCTTCGCCCGCTGGACTGAAGGCCGACCGCTCTACACGGCGGCGATGTCGACCTCGACCGGCACCGGCATCGCCATGGCAGAGGCCGTCGGCGCCGCCGTCACCGGAGCCGAGATGTTCCTGCCGACCTTCGCCGGCATCGCCGAGGAGAGCGGCGGACGGCGCATCGTCTGGGACCACGTGCCGAGCCTGACGCCGCAGGACCGCCAGCCGTGGGAGATCTACGTCGCTCCGGACGGACGCCGCTTCGTGCAGGAGGACGCCGACAGCGTCGACGTCCGCGAGCGCGCCCTCAACGCCTTGCCAGGCCTCAGCTTCTGGGCGGTGTTCGACGACGCCATCATCGCCGAGGCGCCGCCGCTGCTGCCGGGCTGGAGCGCCGACGACCTCGCACAGGCCTGGGCCTCGCACGCCTCCTTCGTCGTCGCCGACGACGTCGCGGACCTCGCCGCCGCCACCGGCCTGCCGGCGGACGCGCTCGCCGAGACGCTCGCCGCCTACAACGAGGCTCTCGCCGCCGGGGCGCCCGACCCGCTCGGCCGCATCCACCGTCCGCGCCCGATCACCGGGCCGCGCCTGCGGGCGATCCTGATGCACGGCATCGTGCTGAAGACCGCCGCGGGCCTGTCGGTGGACACGGAGCTGCGGGTGCGCGACGCCGCCGGCCGGCCGATCGCCGGCCTCCATGCCCTCGGCGAGGCGGCCGGCGGTTCGGCGCTGTCCGGCAACGCCTTCGTCGGCGGCATGAGCGTGACGCCCGCGCTCGCCTTCGGCCGCTGGCTTGGCCGTCGGCTCGGCAGCGACCTCGCGTCGTCCGCGACGCGGCAGCCTGCGGAGGCCGCCCAATGATCCGGCGCGGCTTCGTCGACATCGCCCACGGGCAGATCCATTTCCGCGCTGCCGGCACTGGCGACGGCACGCCGCTCGCCATGATCCACCCGTCGCCCGGCTCGTCGAAGCAGCTCGAGGGCCTCGTCGCGGCGCTCGCGGGGCAGGGCCGCCGCGTCGTCGCCCCCGACACCGCCGGCAACGGCGATTCCGAAGCCTTGCCGCAGCCGGCGCCGTCGATCGGCGACCTCGCCGCGGCCACCTTCGAGGCGCTCGACCAGCTGCTGCCCGGCCCCTTCGACCTCTATGGCAGCCACACCGGCGCCTCCATCGCCATGGAGATCGCTATCGCGCATCCCGAGCGGGTGCGCCGCCTCGTCATCGACGGCATGGGCCTCTACGCCGCCGGCGAGCAGGCCGAGATCATCGAGCGCTACGCCCGCGAGATCGTGCCCGACCTCGAGGCGACGCACCTCATGAAGGTCTGGCACTTCTGCCGCGACCAGCACTTGTTCTGGCCCTACTACAACCGCACCGCCGACGGCCGGCTGCCGAACGGCTTGCCCGACGCCGACGACTTCCACGACTTCGTCGTCGAGGTGCTGAAGGCGATGCGCACCTATCACCGCTCCTACCGCGCTGCCTTCCGCCATCCGAAGCGCGGGCGGCTGCCGCTGATCGCGGTGCCGACGCTCGTCGTCTGCTCGCCGTCCGACATGCTGCGCGGCTACTTCGACGAGGTGGCGAGGCTGGTTCCGGGCGCGCGGAAGGCGGACCTGCCGGCGTGGGGCACGGCGGATTTCGACCGTGAGGTCGCGGCCGTCATCGGCGCATTCCTGGACGAGGCGGCTTGATGACGACTTCCCCTCCTGAAAGCGCACCCCGCCGCACGCTGGCGAACTGCCCGGCGGTGATCTTCATCGCCTACACGGTCGGCGCCGACGCCGAGCCGCGCGGCTATTCCGACTGGCTGCGCCGCATCGACAATCCCTTCTTCAACGCCATCCCGGGCGTGCGCTGCTACGCCAACTGGCGCGTCGACACCGTCACTGCCGGCGGTCCGCTCGCCTGGGACTATTTCGACTTCCAGGGCCTTGCCGCCGAGGACGATCTCGAGCGCGTCTGGTTCAACGCCGACCTCGACGGCTTCCGCCGCGAGTGGATCCGGCTCTGGGGCTACGGCCGGCCGACGCCGCTGCCCGTCCACGCCCACGCCTACCTGATGCGCCCGACCGCGCCGTTGCCGGAACCGGCGACCGGTCTCCTGCGCCTCGTCGCCGGCACCGGCGCACCGCCGGCCGGTGTGCCGGTGCTGCGGGTCGACGGCGTGCTGTCGAAGCACTTCGCCGCCGGCGCCGGTGCCGGTGGCCAACGCGGCGACTGGTGCCGTCCGGTCGGCACCGACAATCCCCTCGGCCTCGACTGGATGGCGATCCGCTACGGCGACGACGCCGCCGCGCTCGCCGCCACGTCGCCGCCGGCGGACGGTGGCAGCCTCGACCTCGTCGCCAGCCTGATCGCCGAGCCGGACCCGGAGGCCGCGCCGTCGTGATGCCCGGGTCCGAACGCCCTCGCACGATGTTCGGCTGGCGGCGATCGTCGCGCGCCCGCACACTCGCGACTGCGGCGGTGGGGGCATGAGCATGCAGAAGGCGACGTCGGGCACCAGCGAGACGCGGCCGCGCGAGGCCGTCGACACCGGCGGCGTCAGCGCCTCCAGCCGTTCGCCGCTCTATCACCAGATCTATCTCGTGCTGCGCGACGGCATCCTCGCCGGCACCTACAAGGTCGGCGACCTCCTGCCGTCCGAGCACGAGCTGACGCGGCTCTACGGCGTCTCGCGCATCACCGCCAAGCGGGCGCTCGCCGAGCTCGCCGCCGCCGGCCTCGTCAGCCGCTTCCGCGGCCGCGGCACCACCGTCAGCTACAAGCCCGACATCCCGCCGCTGCGCGCCTCGGTCGCCAACTGGCTGCAGGCGGTCTCGGCGATGGGCCGGGCGACCAGCGTCGAGGTGTTGGAGTTCGGATACGGCCCGGCGAACGACGAGGAGGCGAACGCCCTGCAACTCGCCGCCGGTGCCGAGGTGCAGCGCTCGCTGCGCGTGCGCAGCCACGAGGCAGGGCCGTTCTCGCTGCTGACGACGGTGGTGCCGGCGGAAGTCGGCCGCACCTACGTCGCCGACGAGCTCGCCTCGACGCCGCTCCTCGACCTCCTCGCCCGCGCCGGCGTCGCCGCCCGCCAGGCGCGCCAGGTGATCACCGCCACCCTCGCCAACCAGGCGGTGGCCGCGCACCTCGAGACCGAGGTCGGCGCGCCGCTGATCAAGCTGCAGCGCATCGTCCACGACGATGCCGACCGGCCGGTCGAGTACCTCACCGCCCTCTACCGGCCGGACCGCTACCAGCTCGAGATGGTGCTGACCTCCGAGCAGACGGCGATCGACTTCGGCGGGCCGCTCAACAGCCCTGCCGCCGCGCCCGGGGGCCGGCGATGAGCGCGATGACGCTTACCGAGAAGATCGTCGCCCGCGCCGCGGGCCGGGCGTCGGTGACGCCGGGCGAGATCGTCACGGCGCGCGTCGACCTCGCGATGATCCACGATTCCGGCGGACCGCGCCGCGTCGGCCCGATCCTGAAGCGGCTCGGCGCGCCGATCTGGGATCCGTCGCGCGTCGCCCTCGTCATCGACCACTATCTGCCGGCCGACGAGCCGGAATCGGCGGCGATCGTCGAGGGTGCACGCCGCTACGCGGCGGCCGAGAAGCTCGGCCACTTCTTCGACGGGGAGGGCATCTGCCACGTCGTCGTGCCGGAGCGAGGCCTCCTGAGACCCGGCATGTTCGTCGTCGGCGGCGACAGCCACTCCCCGACGGGCGGCGCCTTCGGCGCCTACATGTTCGGCGTCGGCGCGACCGAGATGGCCGGCGTGCTGGCCACCGGCGAGATCTGGCTGGAAGTGCCCGGCACCGTCCGCATCGAGTGGACCGGCCGGCTCGCGCCGGGCGTTTCGGCCAAGGACATCATGCTCTTCCTGTGCGGCCGCCTCGGCATGGACGGCGGGCGCTACCAGGCGGTCGAGTATGTCGGCGAGGCGATCCGCGCCCTGCCGATGCAGGAGCGGATGACGCTCGCCAACATGACCGCCGAGCTCGGCGGCCAGACCGGCCTCGTGCCGCCGGATGCGGTCACGGCGGCGGCGGTGACGGCGGCGGGTGGTGACGCCGGCGACTGGGCCAGTTGGACCGGGGATGCCGACGCGCCGGTGCTCGAGCATCATGTCTTTGATGCATCTGAGCTTTCGCCGCAGGTGGCGGCCCCGCACAGCCCGGCGAATGCGGGGCCGGTCGGCGCCGTCGCCGCCGGGCATGTTGACATTGCCTACATAGGCGCCTGCACCGGTGCCAAGCTCGCCGACCTGCACATGGCCGCCGAGGTGCTCCGCGGCCACCGGACCGCGCCCGGCGTGAAGCTGCTGGTGGCGCCGGCGTCGCGCCAGGACCAGGCGCGCGCCGAGGCGGACGGGACGCTCGACATCCTGCGCGCCGCGGGCGCCGAGCTCCTGCCGAACGCCTGCGGCATCTGTGCCGGCTACGGCTCCGCCCGCTTCGGCGAGAACGTCACGGCGATCTCGACGACGGCCCGCAACTTCCGCGGCCGCATGGGCGCAGACACCTCGCAGGTTTATCTCGCCTCGCCCTACACCGTCGCCGCCTCGGCGATCGAGGGACGCATCGCCGATCCGCGGCCGCACCTGAGGGCGGCGCGATGAGCGGGCGGGCGTGGGTCTTCGGCGACGACGTCGACACCGACGTGCTCGCCCCCGGCCGCTACATGCGGCTGCCGATCGCCGAGCTCGCCAAGCACTGCCTCGAGGCGCTCGATCCGCGCTTCGCCTCGGACGTGCAGCCGGGCGACATCGTGGTCGGGGGCCGCAACTTCGGGCTCGGCTCGTCGCGCGAGCAGGCGGCGGAGGCACTGAAGACCCTCGGCGTCGCCGCCGTGGTGGCGCGCTCGTTCGCCGGCATCTTCCACCGCAACGCCATCAACCTCGGCCTGCCGGTGGTCGCCTGCGCCGACGCCGGCCGCATCCGGGCGGGGGACCGGCTGAGCCTCGACCTCGCCGCCGGCACCCTCGTCAACGCCACCGCCGGCGAGACGCTGACCTTCCGGCCGCTCGCGCCGGTGCTGATGACGCTGATCGCCGATGGCGGTCTCGTCCCCCATCTCGAGAAGCGATTCCGCGCGCCGACGACGGAGAGATCCGCTTGAAGACCCCGAGTTCCACCCTGCGGACGCGACTGGCGCGGCCGGAGATCCTGCTCGCCCCCGGCGTCTACGACGCGCTGTCGGCCGTCGTTGCCGCGGCGAGCGGCGCCGAGGCGCTCTACCTCTCCGGCGCCTCGATCGCCTACACCCGCGCCGCCCGCCCCGACATCGGCCTCGTCGACATGAGCGAGGCGGCCGACGTGCTGTCGCTGATCCGCGACCGCGTCGACCTGCCGATCATCGCCGACGCCGACAACGGCTTCGGCAACGCGCTCAACGTCCAGCGGACCGTCCGCGCCTTCGAGAAGGCCGGCGCCAACGCCATCCAGCTCGAGGACCAGACGCTGCCGAAGCGCTGCGGCCACCTCGCCGGCAAGAGCCTGGTGTCGACCGCCGAGATGGTCGGCAAGGTGCACGCCGCGCTCGACGCCCGGCGCGACGAGGAGACGCTGATCGTCGCCCGCACCGACGCCATCGCGGTGGAGGGCATCGACCGCGCCTTCGACCGTGCCGAAGCCTATGTCGAGGCAGGCTGCGACGTGCTGTTCGTCGAGGCGGTGCGCGGGCTCGACGAGATGCGCCGGACGGTCGCGACCTTCGGCGCGCGCGTGCCGCTGCTGGTCAACATGGTGGAGGGCGGCCAGACGCCGATGATGAGCGCCGCCGAACTCGGCGAGATCGGCTTCCGCATCGTCATCTTCCCCGGCGGCGCGGTCCGCGCCATCGCCCGCACGCTCGCCGACTATTACGCGAGCCTCGTCGCGCACGGCACCAACACGCCGTTCCGCAACCAGATGCTCGATTTCGCCGGCATCAACGAGGTCGTCGGGACCGAGGCGATGCTGGAGGCCGGCCGCCGCTACGACGCCGACGCGACCCTCGCCACCCCCCTCCCGAAGAAGACCGGAAGCGCGGCATGATCGATCCCGTCACCCTGGCGATCCTCTCCGGCCGCCTCGAGCAGATCGCCGACGAGATGGACGCGACGCTCTACCGGGCGGCGTTCAACCCGATCATCGCCGAGGCCCACGACGCCTCGCATGGGCTCTATCACGCGACCACCGGCGAGACGCTGGTGCAGGGGAAGTCCGGCCTGCCGATCTTCGTCGGCGCGATGGCCTTCGCGGTGAAGGCGGTGATCGACAAGGCCGCTGCCGACGGCGACCTCGCCCCCGGCGACGTCTACATCTTCAACGACCCCTACCAGGGCGGCACGCACCTGTCGGACTTCAAGCTCGTCCGCCCGGTGTTCCGGCAGGGGGAGCTGTTCTGCTGGCTCGCCTCGGTCGGCCACTGGCACGACGTCGGCGGCAACGTGCCGGGCAACTACAACCCGCGCGCCACCGAGTGCTTCCAGGAGGCGGTGATGATCCCGCCGGTGAAGCTCTATGCCGCCGGCACGCTCAGGCGCGATGTCGTCGACATCCTGATGGCGAACACGCGCCAGCCGCGCTCGCTCTATGGCGACCTCAACGGCCAGATCAACTCGCTGGAGCTCGGCGAGCGGCGTCTCGGCGAGCTCGTCGACCGCTATGGCGAGGCGACCATCACCGAGGCGTTCACCGAGCTGAAGGCGCGCGCGGCGCGGCTGATGCGTGCCCGCATCGCCGAACTTCCCGACGGACGCATCTCGGCCGAGGACTTCCTCGACAACGACGGCGTCACCGACACGCCGCTGAAGATCGCCGTCGATCTGACGGTCGCCGGCGACCGGCTAACGCTCGACTTCTCCCGCTCGTCGCCCGCCTGCCGCGGGCCGGTGAATATCTCGCGGGCCACCACCATCGCCGCCTGCTACGTGGCGCTGAAGCACATCTTCCCGGATGTTCCCGCCAACGCCGGCGTGCTCGAGCCGATCGACTTCGTCGTGCCTCGGGGCTCGATCCTCTCGGTCGAGGCGCCGAAGCCGACCTGCGGCTACACCGAAACGATCATGCGGCTGATCGACGTGCTGTTCCAGGCGGTCGCCGAGATCGCCCCGGAGCGCGCCTATGGCTGCGCCTACGGCACCATCAACGCGCTGTCGCTCGCCGGCTACCGGGCGAACGGCGACCGCTGGGTGATGTTCTCCTTCTTCGGCGGCGGCCACGGCGGCCACGCCGGCGGCGACGGCCTCAACCACGGCAACGCGCCGATCTCCACCTCCACCATCCCGCCCGTCGAGGTGCTGGAGGCGGCCTATCCGGTGCTCTTCCGACAGTGGGCACTGAGGCCGGATTCCGGCGGCGCCGGCACCCACCGCGGCGGCCTCGGCGCCGTCTACGAGATCGAGATGCTGGAAGAGGAGACCGACCTGTCGCTGTTCGGCGAGCGCGGCCGCTTCGCGCCGCCCGGCGTGCTCGGCGGCGCGGCCGCCGCGACGACGCGCTTCTCCTACGAGCAGGACGACGGCTGGCACCACCCGGCGATGGCGTCGAAGCTCCTTGGCGTTTCGCTGCGCAAGGGCCGCCGGCTGCGGCTCGAGACACCCGGGGGAGGGGGCTGGGGACCGCCGGACGGGCGGCCGGCCTCGGCCGCCGCCGAGGACGTGCGGCTCGGCTACGTGACGGCCGAGGGTTCGGCCGGTGGCAGGGTGACGGCGGAAGGGGTGGCGGCATGAGCGGCGGCTACGTCATCGGCGTCGACGTCGGCGGCACCTTCACCGACATCTTCGTGCTCGACGAGCGCACCGGCGAGACGCGCATCGCCAAGGTGCCGTCGACCCGCGGCGACCAGTCCGTCGGCTTCGTCGAGGGCATCGGCCGCTGCGTCGAGGACTTCGCCGACATCCGCACGGTCGTGCACGGCACCACGGTCGGCACCAACGCGCTCTTGGAGCGCAAGGGTGCCCGTACCGGCTTCATCACCACCAACGGCTTCCGCGACGTCATCGAGATGCGCCGCCGCGACCGGCCGCGCACCTGGGGCCTCGACGGCTCGTTCGTGCCGATCGTGCCGCGCGACCGCCGCTTCGAGGTGGCCGAGCGCACGCTGGCCGACGGCACGGTGCTCGAGGCGGTCGACGTTCAGGCGGTGAGCGCGGCCGCCCGGGCGCTGGCGGCGGAGGGGTGCGAATCCGTCTGCGTGTTCTTCGTCAACGGCTATGCCAACGGCGACAACGAGGCCCGCGCCGTGGCGGCGGTGCGCGCGGTCTGGCCGAACGCGCACGTCACCTCGGCGGTCGAAATCCTGCCGGAGATCCGCGAGTTCGAGCGCGCCTCGACGGCGACGCTGAACGCCTACCTTCAGCCCGTGGTGGCGCACTATCTCGAACGCCTGCAGCAGGGCCTCGCGGCGCGCGGCTTCGGCGGCGAGATCCTGATCGTGCAGTCGAACGGCGGCGTCATGGCGGTGGAAACCGCGAAGGCGCTGCCGGTGCGCACCGCGCTGTCCGGTCCCGCGGCGGGCGTGATGGCGGCGCAGCACATCGCCGGCAGCGCCGGCTATCCGAACATCATCACCTGCGACATGGGCGGCACGTCCTTCGACGTGTCGCTGGTCGCCGGCGGCAAGAGCGCGCTCGCCGCCCAGACCTCGATCGACTTCGGCCTCGTCATCCGCTCGCCGATGATCGAGATCACCACCATCGGCGCCGGCGGCGGCTCGATCGCCTCGGTCGATCGCGGCGGCCTGCTGCAGGTGGGTCCCGAATCGGCCGGGTCCGATCCCGGCCCGGTCTGCTACGGCCTCGGCAACGACCGGCCGACCGTCACCGACGCGAACCTCGTGCTCGGCCGCATCAATGCCGACCGGCCGATCGGCGGCAAGCTCGACCGGCTCGACGTGGAGGCCGCGCGCGCCGCCATCGACGCCCATGTCGCCAGGCCGCTCGGCCTCGACACGATGGCGGCGGCGGAGGCCATCATCCGCGTCGCCAACGCCAAGATGGCCGGCGCCATCCGCCTCGTGTCGATCGAGCGCGGCCTCGACCCCGGCGACTTCACGGCGATGCCGTTCGGCGGCGGCGGGGCGCTGCACACCGGCGCGCTGATCCAGGAGGTCGGCGTCGCCCGCGCCCTCGTGCCGCGCTATCCGGGCGTCGTCAGCGCGCTCGGCTGCGTCGTCGCCGACATGCGCCACGACACGGTGAAGACGGTGAACCGCGTGCTCGACGCCCTCGACGTCGATGCGCTGACGGCGGAGATCGAGCGGCTCGACGCCGAGGGCCGGGTGGCGCTCGACCGCGCCGCCGTGGCGTTCACGTCGGTGGAGCGGATCGTCGAGTTCGACATGCTCTATGTCGGCCAGACCCACACGGTGACGGCGAGCCTCGGCGAGGCCGCGCCCTCGATCGCGGCCATCCGCGCCGCCTTCGAGACCGCCTACCGCGCCGCCTTCGGCCGGCTGCTCGAGGGCGTCGCGATGAAGGTGATGAACCTCCGCGTCGCCGTGCTCGGGCGACGGCCGAAGTTCGACCTCGCCTCGCTCGCGCCGACCACCACCTGCAGCGTCGCGGACTGCGAGATCGGCCGCCGCCGCCTCTATGCCGACGGCGGCTGGCACGACGCGCCGGTTTACGACCGGTTGAAGCTGCCGGTCGGCGCCGTCGTCACCGGGCCGGCGATGCTGGAGCAGTCGGACACGACGATCTTCGTCGATCCCGGCCTCACCGGCCGCGTCGACGCCTACGGCAACCTCGTGATGGAAAGGGCGGCGGCATGAGCGGAGCCGGCGGCCTGATCGACCCCCGGCGGACGGCGCTCCTGCTCGTCGACCTGCAGAACGACTTCATCCATCCGGACGGCGCCTACGAGCGCGGCGGGGCGCGCAACCCGGAGATCGTCGCGCTGCCGGCGCGGCTCGCCCCCGTCGCCGACGCTTTCCGGGCCGCCGGCGCCTACACGGTGGCGACACTGTTCACGCTGGTGCCCGGGCCGGACGGCGAGCCGATGATCACCGACCACCTGCGCCGGCTGCGGCCGTTCCTGCGCAAGGGCGACTTCGTGCCCGGCGGCTGGGGGCAGCAGCTCGTGGACGACCTCAAGCCGGTCTCGACGACGGTCGAGAAGGTCGCCTTCTCGGCCTTCTACATGAGCCGGCTGGAGTTCGTGCTGAAGCGTGCCGGTATCGAGCGGCTCGTCGTCGGCGGCATCGTCACCAACGGCGGCGTCGCCTCGACCGCCCGCGACGCCCACGTGCGCGACTTCGCCGTGACGGTGCTGTCGGACGGGTGCGCCGCGCCGACGCCGGCGATCCACGAGGCGGCGATCCGCGACCTCGAGGCGGTGGTCTCCACCGCCACCTGCGCCGAGATCCTCGCGCGGCTCTGAGGCCGGCACCCTCGATTTCCGACGGAAAGGCCCAGCGATGACGAACCGGCTCGAGCTCGGGCTCTTCCTGCCGAACACCAGCGGCGGCACCATCATCGCGTCCTCGACGCCGCCGAAGAGCGTTCCGACGTTCGCGGAGAACCGCGACATCACGCTCGCGGCCGAGCGGGCGGGCTTCGACTTCGTGCTGAGCCAGGTGAAGTGGCGCGGCTACGGCGGCCCGTCGCGGCAGTGGGACGTGTCGCTCGAATCCTTCACGCTGATGTCGGCGCTCGCCGCCGTGACGAGCCGCATCCGCCTCTACGTCTCGGTGGCGATCCGCACGATGCATCCGGCGGTGGCCGCGAAGATGGCCGCCACCATCGACGACGTTTCAGGCGGCCGCTTCGGCGTCAACATCGTCGCCGGCTGGAACAAGTTCGAGTACGCGCAGATGGGGCTGTGGGCGGAGGACGACTATTTCGCCCACCGCTACGCCTATGCGGACGAATACCTCGCCGTGCTGAAGCGGCTGTGGACGGAGGAGGCGGTGACCCACGAAGGCCGCTTCTTCAAGCTCGACGACTGCCGCTCGTGGCCGAAGCCGGTGCGGCCGCTGCCGATCGTCTGCGCCGGCCAGTCGGACGACGCCATCGCCTTCACCTCGAAGAGCGCCGACTTCGCCTTCGTCGGGCGGATGAACGACACGGTGGAGAAGCTCGGCGCGCTCGCCGCGAAGATCGACGCGGCCGCGGCGACCCACGGACGCAGTGTCGGCTCCTACGTGCTGATGACGGTGATCGCCGCGCCGACCGACGAGGAGGCGATCGCCCGTCGCGACCACTATCTCGCGAACGCCGACAAGGAGGCGATCGCCGAGTGGCTGCGCGCCTCCGGCCAGGACGCCCACCGGGTCGACTACGACAAGCTGCCGCCGATCCAGCAGACCTTCATGGGCATCCACTATGTCGCCGCGTCCTACGCGACGGTGGCCGCCCACCTCGACGCGCTGGCGGACGCCGGCGTGCGCGGCGCCTGCTTCGTCTTCCCCGATTTTGCCCGCGACCTCGACGACTTCATCGCGAACGTCCTGCCGCTCTGCGCGAGCCGCGCTGGCTGAAGAGCGCCCCTTCCGGCGACGGGGGAGGGGGGGGCGGAAGAGGGCGCTGTCCTGCATCGACAGCCGACCGGGTGGGCAGCTCACGGCGGGCGGATCTCGACTGGCGAGCCATCCGTCGTCGGTGTCTGCGCACTCCCGTGCCTTGCCGCTTGTGCAACCGCCGATGGGGTCGGTACTCTGACCTGCGAGTTGGGGGAGTGATCGTGGCGCTGTCGCGCAGCGAGATCGAGGCACTGGCGCCGGACCAGGGCGCCCTCAAGGCTGCTGCCGCCTTGCTCAAGCCCGCCAAGTGGTCCTCGCGTGGCATGGCCGGCGGACTGGTCTGGGGCGAGTGCCAGGGATCGGGGGCGAATCCCTACCGGGTGACCGCCGACACGGTCGACATCGGCAGCAAGTGCACCTGCCCTTCGCGCAAATTCCCCTGCAAGCACGCCCTCGCGCTGTTGTGGCTTCATGGCGACGAGCCGGGCGGCTTCCCGCCCGGCGAACCGCCCGACTGGGTCACCGAGTGGATGGGTCGGCGCCGCAAGACCTCGAGCACCGCCTTGCCGGTGACCGGGGCCACGACTGCGCCGAAGAGCCTCGAGGCGGCTGCGGCGGAGCCGGCGGCGACGGTGCTCGACGCGGCCGCCCTCGAGAAGCGGAGGGCCGCCGCCGAACGGCGGGCGGCGGATGTGCGGCGCCAGGTGCTGGCGGGTCTCGACGATCTCGAACTGTGGATCTCCGACCAGCTCCGCACCGGTCTCGGGAGCTTTCTCGGCGAGATGTCGGACCGCTGCCGACGCATCGCGGCCCGGCTGGTCGACGCCAAGGCCGGTGCCCTGGCCAGCCGTGTGGACGAGATGCCGTCGCGGGTCCTCCGACTGCCGCCCGACGAACGGGTCGACGCCGCGATCGTCGAGCTCGGGAAGCTGACGCTGGTGTCGCGCGCCTGGCGCGCCGCGCCCGACGATCCGGAACTGCGGCGCGAGGTGGTGGCCACGGAGACGCGGGACGATCTGCTCGCCGACCCCTCCGGCCTGCGCCAGGCTGCCGTCTGGGAGGTTCTCTGCGAGCAGATCGCCACCCGCCGCGACGGGCTCGTCAGCGTCTCCACCTGGCTGCTGAACACCGGCACCGACGGGCCGCGCTTCGCCGTCCTGATGGACCATTTTCCCGCGTCGGCCGGACGACGCAGCGGCGCCTTCGCGGCGGGCTCCTGCTTCTGGGCCGAGCTGTTGTTCTACCCGGCGCGGGTCCCGCTCCGGGCGGTCATCGTTCGGCGTTCAGACGCCGAGGTGCAGGCCGACGTGCCATGGCCGGAGGCCGCGCCGGCGGATCCGGTGGAGACCTACCGCGGGGCCCTGCTGGCCGCCCCGTGGCTGCTCGCCGCCCCGATGGTCCTGCCGTCCGGGCGGATCGCCGAGGATCCCGCCGGTCGCCGCTGGTGGCTCGACGACACGCTGGCACTGCCGGTGGAGGGCGCCGTGCCGGACCTCGCGCTGGGTGCCCGCATGGACGCCGCCGCAGGCCTCTGGAACGGGGCACGGCTGACGCTGTTCGCGGCGCGCACCAACTGGGGGCGCGTCGGCTTCGATGCTTGAGGTGGAAGACCAGATCGCCCGCATCCGCGGCGCCTGGATGTCCGGGCGGGCCGCGGCCGACCTGACACCCGCCGCCTGGCGGGAGGCGGTCGGGCAGGGTGACGGGGCGGAAGCGGCGCTCGTGGCGCTGACGGGGCAGGCGCTGCAGGTGCTGTGGCGACCGCTGCCGCCGCCGCTGACACCTCGCCCGCTGCTGCCGAGGCTGGCGGCACCACCCCCGCCGGAGGCAGCCCGGCCTCGCCTCCGCCGGATCCTTTCCTCCCGGCGCACCGACGCGGGTGGCGCGCGGGCCCTCGTCCTGTTCCTAGCTGCGCGCGGCTATGCCATGCATCCGGCCGACTGGTTGCCGCGGGCCACCGACGACTGGGTGCCGGCGCTCTATGCCCCCTGGCAGGGCTGGGTGGCGTCGGAGCCGGAGGGCATACCGGGCGACGGGCTGACGCTCGAGACCTGGGACAGCTGGCCCGCGGCTGCGCGGCGGACGCTGCTCGTTGCCCTCCGCGGAACCGATCCGGCGGCAGCGCGCGAGATCATCGCCGCCAAGGCCGCAGCGGAGCCAGCGGAGCGGCGGTTGCGGCTTCTGGAGGTTCTGGAACAGCGCCTCTCCCCAGACGATGCGCCCGTGCTGGAGGCGTTCACCCGTGACCGCTCCGACCGGGTGCAGGCGCTGGTGCGGATGTTGCTCGCGCGGCTCGGGAGGGGCGGGGATCCAGGCAGCGGCGACGCCGGGCTGGCGCAGGAACTGGCGCAGGAACTGGCGACGATGGTCGAGCTCGGCCGGATCGGCCTGCTCAAGCGCCGAAGCCAGCTGACGTTCAGGCCGCTGAAAACCCGGCCGCTGGAAAACCGGCGCCGCGAACTGATGGCCGTGGTCACGCTTGGCGCGCTCGCCCGCGCGCTGGGGGTCGGGGAGGCGGATCTCGTCGAGGCCGTTCCTGTCGACCACGCCCGTATCCTCGATGCGTTCGCGACGATGGTGGTCGAGACGGGATCGGCCAGTGCCTGGCGGGCTTTCTTCGGTCTCACGCTGCAGGACCCCGACGTGCCGGCCGAGGTGGCGGCGGTGCTCTGCCGCCGCGCCGATCCCGGAGAGCGCGCGGCGATGTTGGCCGCAGTGCTGGCGCGCGAGGCGTCTGCGAGCTTCGATGGCAGCCTGGCCGTCGCGGGCGACGCGCTGGGCGCCGCCGATGGCGGCTTCCTGCCACGATCGGCGGGCTACCGGGACCTCCTCGGCCTGATCGTCACGCCGGATCACTCCGCCGCGTCACCGCCCGTCGTGGCGGCCGGACTGACCAACCTCGGCTTGCTGCTCGACACGGCGGCGGCGCAGGCCGTCGTTGCGGACTGCACGGCGGCCGGGCTTTCCGCTGCGGATCCGCGGCTCGACATGCTGTTTCTGAACCTCGCCCTCAAACCGGAGCGTGCGACGTGAACGACATCCTGCGTCTTCCTGCAGAGACGACCTATGCCGCCGAACTCGAGGTGCTGAAGCGCACCGACGCGGCACCGACGCCGCGCGGTTGGGCGATGTCGCCACGGGCCGTCGTCACCTACCTCATGGGAGGCAGGGCAGGGGACGGCACGGCGATCAGCGCCAAGTATGTGGGCGATCGCCGCCTGATCGAGACGGCCGTCGCCACGCTCGCCACCGACCGGGCGCTGCTGCTGCTGGGCGTGCCCGGTACGGCGAAGTCCTGGGTGTCCGAGCATCTCGCGGCCGCGATCTGCGGCGAGTCCACCCTCGTCATCCAGTGCACCGCCGGCACGGACGAGAACCAGATCCGCTATGGCTGGAACTACGCCCAGCTGCTGGCGCATGGCCCGTCGCGCGACGCTCTGGTGCCGACACCGCTCTACCGCGCAATGGAGGCCGGCAAGCTCTGCCGGCTGGAGGAACTGACGCGCATGGGCTCGGACGTCCAGGACGCGCTCATCACCGTGCTTTCCGAGAAGATGATGCCGATCCCGGAGCTGAACGAGGCCGTCTACGCCCGGCGTGGCTTCAACCTCATCGCCACCGCCAACAACCGCGACAAGGGCGTCAACGAGCTGTCGTCGGCCCTCAAGCGCCGCTTCAACGTCGTGGTCCTGCCGCTGCCGGATGACATCGACGAGGAGATCGCCATCGTCACCCGCCGTGTCGGCGAACTCGCCCAGAGCCTCGACCTGCCGGCGCCGAAGAACGTCGCCGAGGAGGTCGCCCGGGTCGTGGCCATCTTCCGCGAACTGCGCGGCGGCGCGACCCTCGACGGCAAGGTGACGCTGAAGACGCCGTCGGGATCGCTGTCCACGGCAGAGGCGATCGCGGTCACCATCGGCGGCCTCAGCCAGGCGGCCTATTTCGACGACGGCCGGCTCGGTGCCGAGGGGCTGGCGCCCAGCCTCCTTGGGGCGATCGTCAAGGATCCGGTGCAGGACAAGATCGTGCTGGAGGAATATCTCGAGGCCGCCCTGAAGCGGCGCCCGGACTTCGCCGGCTACTACCGCGCACTGGTCGACCTGGTCTGATCGTGGCGGCCAGCGTCCACCTCTACGGCATCCGGCACCACGGCCCGGGCTCCGCGCGGCGGCTGGTCCAGGCGCTGGAGGCGCTGCGGCCATCGGCGGTGCTGATCGAGGGCCCCGTCGACGCGTCCGACCTTTTGCCGATGCTCGCCGATCCGGCGATGGTCCCGCCGGTGGCGCTGCTCGTCTATGCGTCGGACGATCCGGCGCGCGCCACGTTCTGGCCGTTTGCCGCCTACTCGCCGGAGTACCAGGCGGCGTGCTGGGCGGTCCGCAACGGCGCGGCGCTCCGCTTCATCGACCTGCCCGCCGGATGGGCGCTGGCAGCGCCGCGCGAGCCTGCTGCGGCCGAGGACAGCGAACCGCCGGAGGACGACGCCCCGCCGGTCGACGAGATGGCCATGCGTCTCGAGCGCGATCCGATCGGGGTGCTGGCCGAGGCCGGCGGCTACGAGGACGGCGAGAGCTGGTGGCGCGATGTCATCGAGGAGAACCCGGCGTCGGAACCCGTCTTCGCCGCGGTCGCCGACGCGATGGCTGCCCTGCGCGCGGCGGCCCGGCCGGTCGTGGGGCGGGAGGCCGCCCGCGAGGCGCACATGCGGCTCGAGATTGCCCGTGCCGCCCGGGAGGCGGACGGGGCCGTGGCGGTCGTCTGCGGTGCCTGGCACGTGCCGGCGCTGCAGGCGAAGATTTCGCCGGCGGAGGACCGGGCACGGCTGAAGGGGGCGCCGAAGCAGAAGGTCAGCGCCACCTGGGCGCCCTGGACCTCGCCGAGGCTGGCGTTTGGAAGCGGCTACGCCGCCGGCGTCACGGCGCCGGGCTGGTGCAGCCACCTGTGGGCAACGCCGCGCGAGGACGCATCGGCGCGGTGGCTGGGGCGGATCGCGCAGGCATTGCGGGCCACCGGACACGTCGCCTCCACGGCGTCGCTGATCGAGGCGCAGCGGCTGGCGGTCGCGCTCGCCGCCCTGCGCGAACGGCCGCAGCCGGGCTTCGAGGAACTGCGCGAGGCGGCGATCGCCTGCCTCTGCCACGGTGAGCGCCTGGTTTGGGACACCATCGCCGCCGGCTTGCTGCTGGGCGATGCCGTCGGCGAGATTCCCGCCGACGTGCCGCTGGCGCCGCTGATCGAGGACCTCCAGCGCGAGCAGCGCCGGACGAGGCTGAAGCCCGAGGCCCTGGAACGCGAACTGGCGATCGATCTGCGCACCGACGGCGGGCTTGACCGCTCGACGCTGCTGCACCGCCTAGCGATCCTCGACGTCCCGTGGGGACGGCTGGTCGACGCGGGCCGCAGCCGCGGAACCTTCCGCGAGCGGTGGCTGCTGCGATGGGAGCCGGAGTTCGCCGTCCGGCTGGTCGAAAACCTCGTCCATGGGCCCACCATCGCCCGTGCCGCCGCGGGGCGGCTCACGGAACAACTGAGCGCCGCCACCGACCTGCCGACGCTCTGCGCCCTGGCGCTGTCGGCGCTGACGGCCCAGTTGCCCGAGGCCGCACACACGGCTTTGCAGCACATCGAGCACAGGGTCGCCCTCACCAGCGACTGCGGCGAGCTGCTGTCGTCGCTGCCGCCACTCGGCGACATCGTCCGTTATGGCCAGGCGCGCCGGACCGACGCCGAGCAGCTGGCGGCGCTGTTCATCCGCATCCTGTCGCAAGGAGCGCTGGCGCTGCCCTACGCCGCGCGCGGGCTGGACGCCGACGCCGCCCGGAGCCTGCGCACCCACGTGCTGGCCGCCGACGCCGCGGCGTTGCTGGCCGAGGCCGACCGGGCCGGATGGCGGGAGGCGCTGGCCGCCGTGATCGAGGACGAGCAGTCGACGCCGATCCTCGCCGGCGCCGCCGCCCGGCTTCTCTACGAGGATGGCACGCTCATTCCGGAGGCCGCCGCCGACCTGCTCGGCCGCATGCTCTCGCCGGGACGGGCGGTGGCCGAGGCTGCGGGCTTCTTCGAGGGGTTCTTCGACGGGGCGGGGGAGCGCCTCATCTATGACGACGGCCTGCGAGCGGCCGTCGACCGGTGGATGCTCCAGCTCGACGGCGAGGACTTCACGGTGTTCCTGCCCTTGTTCCGGCGGGCGCTCGGAAACCTCGACCGCATGCAACGGCGCCGGCTGCTCGACACGCTGTTCGAGCGGAGGGCGGGGGGCCTGCAGGGCCGCGCCCTCGCGCCCGACGCCGAAGCGATCTGGCCCGCCCACCTCGAGCGGCTCACGGCGATCCTCACCGCGAGGTCGTCGACATGAACGAAGAGCGCGAGCGGCGCTGGCGTCTTGCGGTCGGCGGCGAGGACGATGCCCTGCCGCAGGAGGAGGATCGCCGTCTCTCGAAAGCCCTGACGATGCTCTACGGCGAAGGAGAGGGTGCCGCCGGTGGTGGGAAGGGGCGCGGCAGCCTCGCCCGATCGGCGCCGAACGTCGCGCGCTGGCTGGGCGATATCCGCCAGTTCTTCCCGACCCCCGTCGTGCAGGTGGTGCAGAAGGACGCGATGGAGCGGCTGGGCCTGCAGCAGATGCTGCTGGAGCCGGAGCTCTTGTCTGCGGTCGAGGCCGACGTGAACCTCGTTGCGACCCTGATCAGCCTGCGCAATGTCATGCCGGCCAAGACGAAGGCGATCGCAAGGGAGGTGATCGGCAAGGTCGTCGCGGCGCTGATGGAGAGGCTCGAGCAGAGGACCGCCGAGGCGGTGCGGGGTGCCGTCGACCGTCGTCGGCGCACCGGTCGGCCGCGCTTCGCGGACATCGACTGGCCGCGCACCATCGAGGCCAACCTGCGCCACTACCAGCCCGCGCAGCGGACGGTGGTCCCGGAGCGACTGGTCGGCTTCCTGCGCCGCCAGCGACGTCTCGTCGATCTCGACGACGTGGTCCTCTGCGTGGACCAGTCCGGCTCGATGGCCTCCTCGGTGGTCTATGCGTCGATCTTCGCCGCGGTCATGGCCTCGCTGCCGACGGTCAGGACGAAGCTCGTCTGTTTCGACACGGCCATCCTCGACCTGACCGACGATCTGGCGGACCCGGTCGAGGTGCTGTTCGGCGTGCAGCTCGGTGGCGGCACGGACATCAACCAGGCCGTTGCCTATTGCGAGGGGCGGATCGAGAGACCCACGCACGCCCATCTGATCCTGATCACGGACCTGTTCGAGGGCGGCGACAGGGACGCGCTGGTCGCACGGCTCGGACGGCTGGTGGCCTCGGGCGTCAACGTGGTCACCCTGTTGGCGCTGAGTGACGACGGCCGCCCGGCCTACGACCCGATGTTGGCCGCCCGGGTGGCGGCGCTCGGCGTCCCGGTGTTCGCCTGCACGCCCGACCAGTTCCCCGACCTCATGGCCGCGGCCCTCAAGCGCGAGGACGTGCACGGCTGGGCCGCCGGGGCGGACATCAAGGTGGTGCGGGCCGCAGAGTGACGGGACCTGGATCGGACGGCGCGGCCGACCTCGTCCAGGTCCGACCAGCGGATCTCGCCAACCTTCATTGGCCATATGCGCACGCGACGGTTCTCGGGACCGGGCAGGCTTCTTGCGCCATGCACCCGCACCGTAGGATCACTGGCTGGAGCCGCCAGGTGTGGCCGCGGGCATGAAACGCGGCGCTCGAGCGGCCCCGGCAGGCGCGCCGGCTGCGAATGCTGAGAGAGCGACCGTTCACGTCGTCGACGGAAATCCATCAGGACCTGAGCTTGTTCGGCGGAAGATGGCCCAGCCGTGTGCGGAGGCGCTGGGCCGCGAAGTCGATGAAGCAACGGAGCTTCAACGGCATCTTCCCGCGGATCGCGTGGACGAGATGGACGGGCACCGGGTCCGGCTCGGCATCCTCGAGAATGAGGCTCAGCGTTCCCGCCTCGACGGCTTCACTGACCTGATAGTGGAGGAGCCGCACGATGCCGATGCCGAGGACCGCCGCGTCCACGGCGGCCTCGGTCGTCGTCACGGCAAGGCGGGGCGACAGGAGGAGGTCGATTGGAACGGCACCGTCTTTCGGGTTGAAGCGCCAGCTCGTTTCCACCATCGGGCCGTCCACTGCGACGAGAGGATGATCGCGCAGGTCGTCCAGCTTTGACGGGGTGCCATGCTTTGCAAGGAAGGCGGGGCTCGCGGCCGTCACGAAGCGCAGCGTGCCGAGCCTGGTCGCCATCATCGCGCTGTCCGCGAGGAAGCCGATCCGCACCGCCATGTCGACTTCGTCGTCGACGAGGTGGACGTTGCGATCGTTCAGGAGCAGCCGAACGCTGATCTGGGGGTACTGCTCGAGGAACTCGGCGACCGTCGGCAGGACATGGAGCCGCCCGAACTGGATCGGGGCGGTCAGGACAAGCTCGCCTTTCGGCTCGGCGAACTCGCCTGCCGCTTCGCGCTCCGCCGTCTCGACGTCGTGGAGGATGCGCCGGGCCGCGGCGAGAAAGGTTACGCCCGTTTCGGTCAGCGCCAGGCTGCGGGTGGTCCGCACGAGAAGCCTCGTCCCGATCCTCGCCTCGAGATCCGAGATCTTGCGGCTGAGCGTCGACACCGGGATGCGAAGGGCGCGCGCGGCGGCTGACAGGCTGCCGTGATCGACGGCGTCCCGCAGAAGGGCCATGGCTTCAAGTCGGTCCATCCTCGCCTCGGCCCTTCCAGCTTGCGGAAAGCTGCTTTGCAAGTGTGTCGTATTCTGCCGCCAGCTGGAAAGAGGTAGCTGTGGCGCCAGTGAATTGGCTGGCTGCTGCAGCGAGGATACCTCCGGGCACAACCGGATCGGGCTGATCTTTCCGCTGCGGCTCGCCGCGTTCTGCGGGGCTGCCCGCTGCACATCGCCCCCGCTGCACGGAAGCCGGGATCGCCGAGGCGGATCGGCTCCTGCACGAGCGTCTGCGGGGCGGGAGGCCGAGAGCGCCGCGCCGAGGGCCGACGGGGCTCCTGCGGCGAAGATCCGAGGAGAGCCGTCATGGCACACGTGAGCTACCGAACCGTCGATGTCGACGGCGTCGAAGTCTTCTATCGCGAAGCCGGGGTCCGATCGAACCCGACGCTGCTCCTCCTGCACGGCTTCCCGACGTCGAGCCACATGTTCCGGGACCTGATCCCCCTTCTGGCGACGCGCTTTCACCTCGTCGCGCCCGATCTTCCGGGCTTCGGGCAGACGCGGGCGCCCTCGCGCGGCGGGTTCGACTACACGTTCGATCGCCTCGCGGCGGTGATCGAGGGGTTCACCGAGAGCATCGGGCTTGATCGCTACGCGCTCTACCTCTTCGACTACGGCGCGCCCGTCGGGCTTCGCCTGGCGGTGCGCCATCCCGAGCGCGTGTCTGCGATCGTCTCGCAGAACGGCAACGCCTACCTTGAGGGCTTCAGCGATCAATGGGGTGCGTGGGAGGCGTACTGGCGCGAGCCGAGCGAGGCCAACCGGGAGGCCTGCCGGGCCTCGCTGTCGCCAGACACGATCCGTCACTGGCAATACGGGACGGGGTCCGATCCGAGCCGCCTGTCGCCCGACGGGTATGAGCTCGACATCGCGTACATGGCGCGTCCGGGCGCGGAGGAGATCCAGCTCGACCTGATCGGGGACTACAAGAGCAACGTTGCGCTCTACCCCGCCTTCCAGCGCTACTTTCGCGACAATCAACCGCCTCTTCTCGCAGTCTGGGGACGGCACGATCCTGCCTTCTTGCCGGCCGGCGCAGAGGCTTATCGGCGCGATCTGCCGGACGCAGAAGTCCATCTCCTCGATGCCGGACATTTCGCGCTGGAGACCCATGCCGGCGAGATCGCCAGTCTGATCGTCGAATTCCTGGAGCGTCGGCTGCCGACGGATGCCTGAGTCCTGCCAGGGGAGGGGCCTCTCGGGATGTCCAAGCACATGCCGGCCATCCCAGGTGGTTCGCACCCGGCTTTTCTTAAGCGGTTCACCCCATCAAGAAAGAGAGGGTTTCAATCATGATCAATAAGAAGCAGTCCTCTACCAGTATTGCCGCGTATCTCTGGGGTGCCCTTGCGGTCGCCACCCCATCAATGGCTGTGGCGGCAGATACCCCCGTCAAGGAGCCGGGTGCACCGCTCGAGGCCACGGTCTCGTCGGACGAAACCAAGGATGTCCACCTCCTTCACGGTACCGGTCTCCACCACACCAATGTCCGCGTCTTCGACATGGACGAGGCGATCGCCTTTTATGAAGAGGCCTTCGGCTTCCGCCTTCTTTTCCGATGGGACGGAGTCGACGGGACCGAAGGTGGGAAGATCTACTTCCGCAATCCGTTGCAGGGCGCCCATCTCGACATGGGTGACGGGCAGATCCTGGAGTTGATCCCCGCGCCGGAGGGCGCTGCTCGCCCCGATGATCTGGCATCGAGCTTCCATCATATCGGTTTGCGCGTCTCCAATCTGGAGGACGCTTACGCTCGGGCCCTGAAGGCAGGGGCCAAGCCCTATCCCTTAGAGGACGGATCAGGTGGCGTCTGGGATGGGCCGACGACGATCAAGCTCAAGGCCCGGCCGCCGTTTCAACGCTCGTTCGTGGTGCGCGCGGCTCATGTGCAAGGCCCCAACGGCGAGATCATCGAGTTGTTCGAGTCGTGAGAGTGTGTCGATCAGAGAACGCACTGTCACCGGCCGCCCTGCCTGAAACTGGCGACCCGGTTCGAGCTTGGTCTTGCCGGCACGGCTCCGATGCGTGCGTCTCCGCATGGATGGCAAGGTGAGGCCAGGTTCAAACTGACGTCTCAGTAGTGCCCGTTCGCGCGCATCAGGGCGTCGCAGCGGTTCTGGGCGGCGGCGAGGGCGTCGGCGACGGACTTCTGGCCGCGCAGCATCTCGTGCAGCTCCTCGCCGCAGATGGCGATGACGTCGGAGATCTCCGGCGCGGGCGGGCGCGGCCAATATTGCAGCAGGCCAGCCCGCGCCAGCTGGTCGATGACGTCGATCGCCGGCGACACCGCCCGCACCTCCGGATCGGCGCTGACCGAGAAGCGCGGGCTGACCAGGCTGCCGTTCTGGATGTAGAGCTTGCAGGCGGCCGCCGAGGCGAGGATCTCGAGCGCGGTCGCCGTCGCCGGCAGGCGCTCCGGGGCGATGTTGGCGGGGATGCCGAGGACATAGCCGCCGACCGGGGCGATGTTGCGCCCCTCCGGCCCGCGCGGATGCGGCACGAAGCCGGTGCGCCCGCACGCCGGCGAGCGGCTGTCGAGGGCGAAATAGGGCACCAGCAGCGTGTAGCCGTAGGCCATCGCGACGTCGCCGGCGGCATAGGCGACGATGCGCTCGTACCAGGACATCGTCAGGATGTTGGTCGGCGAGAACGCCAGCAGTTCCAGCAGGTAGGCGGCGACCTGGCGGCCCTCGGGCGTGTCGATCATCGGCCGCATCCGCTCGCCGGAAAGGTCCGAGGCGTCGAAGTCGCGGCCGCGGCGGGCGAGGTCGAGGACGGGCCGGCCGAACGCCGCCATGACGAACAGGAAGGTGTGGCCGAGGGGCGTGCCGCGGGCGGCGTTCCAGGCGATGCCGCGCATCCCCTTGCGCGGATCGTGCAGCCGGCGGGCGGCGGCGAGCACGTCGGCGGCGGTCTCCGGCGGCGCGAGCCCGGCCTCGGCGAACACGTCGGTGCGGTAGAGCAAGAGCTCCGGCGTCGTCTGGATCGGCACGCCGTACTGCCGGCCGCGCCAGCGGCAGCCGTCCCAGCCGGCGGCGTGGAAGTCTGCGGCATCGATGCCCTTCGCCGCGATCTCTTCGTCGAGCGGCTTCAGGACGCCGCGCTCGGCGAACTCGCCGATCCACGGCAGGTCGCAGGCGATGATGTCGTAGGGCGACTGGCGCGCGCCGGTGTGGCGGAGCGCCTCCAGCCGCAGACGGTCGATCGACAGCGCGCGGATGCGGATCGGCACGCCGAGGAGCTGCTCGAACTGCCGCTTCAAGGCGTCCATCGCCATGAAGGTCGGGTCGGCGTGCACGAGGATGCGCAGCGAGCCGGTCAGCGCCAGCGGCTTCTCCAGCACCGGCGGCGAGGCGATGACGTGCTCGGAGCGGTAGGAGCTGCCGAAGAAATAGGAGCGCGCGCCGTCGTCGCCGCCCTCCGCCGTGGCGCGGCGGACGAGGCGCCGCACCCGGCGGGCGTAGTCGTACCAGGCGTCGAGCAGCTCGGGACTCGGATGCAGGGAGAACGTCTTGCCGGTGCGCGTGCGCGGCCGCTGCACGATCAGGCCGGCGGCGATCATCGCCTCGATGCGGCGCAGCGCCGTGGCGTAGGGAATGGTGCCGGCGCTCGCCAGCGAGGTGATGGTGGTGCGGCGGGATTCGATGTGGTTGCGGACGAGCACCGCCATCAGGTCGCGGGTGCCGTCCGGCTCGCGCAGCGGCAGCACCAGCGCCGTCTCCGCCTCGAGCGTCTCGAGGAAGTCGAGGAAGCGCAGCATCTCGTCGCTGCTCACCGTCTCCGCCTCGGGGGCGCCGGCCGGGCGGACGGAGGGCGGGATCTCGGTGCGGATGTTCATGATGGACAGGTCGTCCGGGGCCGGACGGCCGCCGCGCGTACGCGCCATGGTGCTTCTCCGGCCGGGCCTCCCGCCGCGGCGCGCAGGAAAGACGCGGCGCGGCTGCGGCGGCGACCGGCAATTCGATCACTCCGAACTTTATCGCAAAGCCGCGTGGCGGCGAGGCGAAAATCCCGCCGTCGCGTGGGCTTCTGAAAAAAGTCCGGACCGGTCGAATTCGCGGATGCGCGCCGTCGGGGCTTTGGTAGCGTCCGCATCAACCGGCGGCCACCACCCTCGCGAGGGTGCGATAAGGCCGGCGGACCCGCCGACGACCTGTCCCCGGTGTGGACGGCCGGCACGACGTAGACGAGGGAGCGCACCCATGAAGATCGCCATTGCGACGATGCTCGCCGCCGGCACGGCCTTGTCCGGTCTCGCATTCGCCGGCCTCACCTTTGCCGCCGCCGCTTCGGCCGACGAGATCACCATCGGCATCACCCAGAACAATGTCGGGGTCGACAGCTACCAGACCACCTACGAGAACGCCTTCAAGGAGGCGGCCGCCGGGATGCCGGGGGTGAAGACGATCGTGCTGGACGCCGGCGGCGACGTCGCCCGCCAGATCGCCCAGTTGCAGGACCTGACGCAGCAGCGCGTCGACGCCATCATCATCTGGCCGACCAACGGCCAGGCGGTGGTGCCGGCGGTGAAGCAGGCGCACGATGCCGGCATCCCGGTGGTCGTCACCAACTCGCAGATCGGCGACGCCGGCAAGCCGTTCATCAAGTCGTTCTCGGGCCCGAACAACATCCTGCAGGGCCAGTACGCGGCCGAGATGATGTGCGCGGCGCTCGGCAACAAGGGCGAGATCGTCCAGATCACCGGCCAGCCCGGCTACACCACCGCGATGGAGCGCCAGAAGGGCTTCGAGGACCGCCTCGCCGAGGCCTGCCCGGAGGTGAAGATCCTCGAGAGCCAGCCGGCCGACTGGAACCGCGAGAAGGCGCAGCGGGTGATGGAGAACTTCCTCACCAAGTACGACGAGATCGACGGCGTCTATTCCGGCGACGACAACATGGGCGTCGGCGCGCTGAACGCCGCCAAGGCGGCGAACCGGGCCGAGGGGCTGATCTTCATCGGCGCCACCAACTTCGCCGTCGGCTACGAGGCGATGGAGCGCGGCGAGTACTACGGCTCGGTGTACCAGTCGCCGGTCGAGGACGCCCGCAATGCCCTGAAGACCGCCGTCGCCGCCGCCAAGGGCGAAGAGGTTCCGGCGCTGAACTACTTCGACACGCCGAAGATCACGGTGGATACCTACAAGGAATTCACCAAGCCGGTGTTCTGAGACGTCGGTTCGAACAAGAGTTCGGCCTGATCAACCCGGGCGGCCGCAGACCGGCGGCCGCCCGTAACTCTCCCGACCGCCGAACGTGTCTCCGGTGCCGGCCGACAACCGGCACCGGCGGACGGCGCGCGCCCGGTCCACGCCACGGATTGCCCCCATGGGACGCCTCGACACCAAGACCTGCATCGTCACCGGAGCCGCCCGCGGCATCGGCCGCGGCATCGCCGAGGCGCTGCTCGCGGAGGGGGCGAACGTCGTCTTCGCCGACCTTTCGCCGGCCGTGAAGGACGTCGCCGCCGCCGCCAACGACGCCATGGCCAACGGCAGCGGCGGCCGCGCCATCGGCCTCACCGTCGACGTCACCGACCGGGCGGCGGTGAAGGCGCTGATCGAGGAGACGGTCGCCACGTTCGGCCGCCTCGACGTCAAGTTCAACAATGCCGGCGTCAACAAGCCGATGAACTTCCTCGACGTCACCGAGGACAACTGGAACTTCATCATGACGGTGAACGCGCTGGGGGTGCTGATCGGCACCCAGGAGGCGGCCCGGCAGATGATCGCCCAGGGTGGCGGCGGCAAGATCGTCAACACCGCCTCGGTGGCGAGCCGGCAGGGCTTCGGCAACATCGCCCCCTACTGCGCCTCGAAGTTCGCGGTGCTGGCACTGACGCAGTCGGCGGCGCGCGACCTCGCCCCGCACGGCATCACCGTCAACGGCTTTGCCCCGGGCGTCGTCAACACGCCCTTGTGGGAGCAGCTCGACAAGGACCTGATGGACCTCGGCGCCAGCGAGCGGCCGGGCCAGGCGATCGAGGAGTTCTCCTCGGGCATCCTTCTGAAGCGGGCGGCGACGCCGAAGGACATCGTCGGCACCACGACATTTCTCGCCTCGGCCGATTCGGACTACATGACCGGCCAGATCATGATGATCGACGGGGGCATGATCCTCGTCTGAGGGGGACCGGGGCCGGTCGCGGCCGACGGCCCGACCGGCTCCCGCACGAGGGGCCCGCCAGAGGCCGCCCGGGAACGTGGTTGCGACCACGGGGAGGAGACCGATGAGCATGGTGATGAACCGCGCCACGACGGTGCCACCGCCGCGATCCGACATCGTCCGGATGCTGGCCCGCCAGGGCATCCTCGTCGCCTTCGTGGTGGCGCTGGTCGCCTTCACCTTCGCCTCCGACCGCTTCATGACCGCCGACAACGTCATGACGGTGGTGCGCCAGGCCTCGATCGTCGGCACCATCGCGCTCGGCGTCACCTTCGTGGTGATCGCCGGCAATCTCGACCTGTCGGTCGGCTCGCTGCTGTCGTTCGCCACCGTGCTGGTGGTCGACCTGCACGACAAGATCGGACCGGGCGGAGCGATCCTGGTGATGTTCTCGGCGACGCTCGCCGTCGGCGCGATCAACGGCCTGCTCGTCGGCTTCCTGCGCCTCAACTCGCTGATCGTCACCCTCGCCATGCTGTCGGCGATCCAGGGCGTGACGCTGATCTACACTGGCGGCCAGAACGTCGACATCGCCAACCAGGACGGCACCTGGTTCAGCGTCATCGGGCGCGGCTTCTTCCTCGGGGTGGCGGTGCCGGTGCTCTTGTTCGCGGCGCTGGCCCTGGTGCTCGAGGTGGTGCTGAAGCGCACCGTGTTCGGGCGGCGGGTGTTCGCGGTCGGCGGCAACCCGACGGCAGCGGTGTTCTCCGGCATCCGCCGCAACCGGCTGGTGCTCGCGACCTACCTCATCTCCGCCTTCACCACCGGCTGCGCGGCGCTCATCATGGGCTCGCGGGTGATGGGCTCGCAGAACAATGTCGGCCAGGGCTACGAGCTCCTGGTGCTCGCTGGCGTCATCCTCGGCGGCACCAGCCTGCTCGGCGGCTCCGGCTCGGTGCTGAAGACCGTCGTCGGCGTGCTGATCCTCGGCTTCATCCAGAACGGCCTGTTGCTGCTCGGCTACCCCTACTACGCGCAGTGGCTGGTGACCTGGGCCGTCATCATCCTCGCCGTCTGGCTCGACGTCGCCGCCGTGCGCGGCCGCCTGTTCTCGCCGCTGAAGTGAGGAGGCCCACCATGTCCGCGCCCGCCGCAGGCCTCGCCCGCCGTCTCACCGCCCAGCCGATCTGGCTGTTCGTCGCCGCCGAGATCGTGCTGTTCAGCCTCACTGCCGACCACTTCTTCGCGGTCTCGAACTTCAGCAACATCCTCGTGCAGAGCTCGACGATCGGGCTGATCGCGCTCGGCATGACCTTCGTGATGATCAACGGCAACATCGACCTGTCGGTCGGTGCCGTGCTGGCGCTCGCCGCCTCGCTGGCGGTCGACCTGCAGACCCACGGCATCGCGTTCGCGGTGATCGTGGCGCTCGCCTCGGGGCTGCTGCTCGGCGTCCTCAACGGGCTGATCGTCTGGAAGACCGGCGTCGACAGCTTCATCGTCACGCTCGGCGCGATGATCGGCGTGCGCGGGCTCGTCTTCGTCTACACCCAGGAACAGTCGTTCTTCGCCGCCGACTTCGCCTATTCCGAGTTCGGGATGAGCTCGATCGGGCCGCTGCCGACGCTGGCGGCGGTCTTCCTCGTCGCCGCGCTCCTGATGCACCTGGTGCTGACCTACACCGTGCACGGCCGCAACACCTATGCGGTCGGCGGCAACCGCGAGGCGGCGGTGAACGCCGGCATCCGCGTCGGCCCGCACATGATGGTGAACTTCGCGCTCGCCGGCTTCTTCGCTGCGCTCGCCGGGGTGACGCTGTCGACCCAGATGGGCGCCTCGACGCCCACCCTCGGCCAGGAGTTCGAGCTCTGGACGATCACCGCGGTGGTGCTCGGCGGCACGCGCCTGAAGGGCGGCGCCGGCGGCATCCCCGGCACGCTCGGCGGCGTCTTCGCCATCGGCATCCTGCGCAACGGCATGAACCTCCTGCACGTGCCGTCCTTCTACGTGCTCGTCGTGATGGGGGCGATCCTGATCGCCGTGCTGGTGCTCGATCGCCAGCTGTCGCGCCGCGGCACCCCGGCGGAGGCCTGAGCGATGAGCGTGGACCTGCAGGCCCGACCCGCCGCGGCGGCCGAGACGTCGCCGCTGCTGGCGCTCACGGGCATCTCGAAGTCCTTCCTCGGCGTGCGGGCGCTCTCCGACGTCTCCTTCGACGTCCGCGCCGGCGAAGTGCATGCGCTGGTCGGCGAGAACGGCGCCGGCAAGTCGACGCTGATGAAGATCCTCGGCGGCGTCCTCAGCGCCGACGCCGGCGGCATCGTCCTCGGCGGCGAGACACTCGACCTCGACGGGCCGCTCGACGCCAAGCGGCGCGGCATCGTGCTCATCCACCAGGAGCTGTCGCTCGTCCCGGAGATGACGGTCGCCGAGAACATCTTCCTCGGCAGCCTGCCGCGGCACTGGCCGAACCGGGTCGACCGCCGCCGCCTCAACGCCGACGCGGCGGCGATCCTCGAGCGGCTGAACTGCCGCTTCGGGCCGCAGGACCGGGTCTCCACCCTGTCGATCGCCAAGCGGCAGATGGTCGAGATCGCCCGGGCGCTGGCGGTGACGCCGCGCATCGTCATCTTCGACGAGCCGACGGCCTCGCTCACCGACCAGGAGAAGACGGTCCTCTTCGACATCATCCGCGACCTGCAGGCCGCCGGCGTCGGCATCGTCTACATCTCCCACCGCATGGACGAGATCTTCACGCTGTCCGGCCGCGTCAGCGTGCTGCGCGACGGGGAGATGCGCGGCACCCTCGTCACCGCCGAGACCGACGAGCAGGCGGTGACGCGGCTGATGATCGGCCGCAATCTCGAGCACGGCCGGCGGGGGGCTGCGTCCGGGCGCGCCGCCGAGGTGCTTTCGGTCGAGGGGCTGACGCACCACGGCGCCTTCGAGGACGTGACGTTTTCGGTGCACGCCGGCGAGATCGTCGGGCTGTCGGGGCTCATCGGCGCTGGTCGCACCGAGATCGCCGAGACGATCTTCGGCCTCAGGCGGGCGCACGCCGGCACCATCCGCATCGGCGGTGCGGCTGCGAGCGTGCACTCGCCGGCCGACGCCGTCCGCCTCGGGGTGGCGCTGGTGCCCGAGAGCCGCAAGGAGCAAGGCCTCGTGCTCGGCATGTCGTGCTCGGCCAACACCAGCCTGTCGGTGCTGGCCTCGGTGTCGCGCGGCGGCTTCCTCGACGGCGCGGCGGAGGCGGCGCTCTACCGGCGCTATGCCGAGATGCTGTCGGTGAAGGCGCCGGGGCCGGGTGCGCCGGTGACGGCGCTCAGCGGCGGCAACCAGCAGAAGATCGTGCTGGCGAAGTGGCTGGCGACGAAGCCGAAGCTCCTCATCCTCGACGAGCCGACACGCGGCATCGACGTTGGCTCGAAGGCGGAGATCCACAACATCGTCCGCGACCTCGCCGACGAGGGCTACGCGATCCTGGTGATCTCCTCCGACATGCCGGAGATTCTCGGCCTCTCCGACCGCATTCTGGCACTCTATTCAGGTCGCATCGTCGGCGAGTTCGCCGGCAGCGGCCTCGCAGAAGAGACGCTGGTTCAGGCGATCATGGGCCGGATGGTTGCCGAAGTGCGGATAGATTAGCTCCGGTGCTCTTCGCACACGTGTAATCAGGGCCTGCTGGATAATGCTTGTGATGGTCGGTGCTTCTGCAATCCGGCTTCAGCCTTCTGCCGGGTGCCGGAAGGGTGCTGACGAGCTTGCAGAATAGAAATCCAGCCCCGCAAGCTTGACCGGCCGCGGAGCCGGGTGGCGGCGCCGGCCCACCGTTCCTCGCGATCAGAGGCAAACGCTGCGATATTGATGGTGCCGCAGTGCAGCGGCCGGTAGTGGCGGTTGCGGTCTCGTGGCGCAGGCCGAGTTCGTGAATCACAGTTCTGGCGAAGACGCACTGTGCGGCGCTTCGATGATGTAGCGACCAATGGGCGGTCGGAAGTGGTCGGTGGTGCGTGTCAAGAACGCCCTGATCTGCGAGAGCTCAGCCCGGGCGATCAAGCCGAGCCTGGCGATTTCACCGCCCTCAGTGCCCCTCGTGTCGAACCCCGGAGAGCGCCGCCGGGCGGCAGGTGGGCGAAGATGCGTCTGGCTTATGCCGAATCGAAAAATATAAGTTTCTTTACAGCCCGCCTTTCGCACGTTCTACTGGCGTGATGCAATCGATTGCGCGTGACTGCGCCATCGGATTGCGGAGCATCGCCCGCAGCGGCGAGCCAAAAAAATGCGCCCCAGGCGCCAGGGAGGACTTCAATGACTGGCCAGGCATGGTCCGGATTACAATGGATGCGCCTTGCAGCTCCGGTGGCTCTGGGTGCTCTTCTCGCGGTTTCGCCCGCCTCGGCACAGCAGAACGCTGACGTGTTGGTGCATGCGGCCGACGACGAACCGACGACCCTCGATCCGGCACAGGTCGAGCCCGGTGAAGGCGGCGAGACCGTCATCCTGCAGGTTTACGAGCGCCTGCTCGAGTTCGCGCCCGACAGGCCCGAACTGGTTCCCGCCCTTGCGACCGAGGTTCCCAGTCTCGAGAACAAGCTGATCTCTGCCGACGGCCTCACCTACACCTTCCCCATCCGCCAAGGCGTCAAGTTCCACGACGGCACCGATCTCACGGCCCAGGACGTGAAGTTCTCCTGGGATCGGGTGATGGAGATGGACCTGCCGGAAGGCAATGCTGGCACCCTCAAGGAAATGGTCGCGGAGACGCGGGTCGTCGACGACTACACGTTCGAGGTCAAGCTGACGAAGCCGACCGCGACCTTCCTCAATGGCGCTGTCGTTGCCATGGTGGCGTCGATCGTCAGCGAGGATGCGGTGAAGGCGAACGGCGGTGTCGCCGCCGGCCAGCCGAACACGTTCATGCAGACCAACATGGTCGGCACGGGGCCCTACAAGTTCAAGATCTGGAACCGCAGCGAGAACCTCCAACTCGACAAGAATGACGCCTATTGGGGCACGCCGGCCCATTTGCCGGTGCGCATCGAGATCGGTTCTGACCCGGACGTGCGCGTCCTCGGGCTCAGGGCCGGCGAATTCGACATGATCGAGACCGATCCGACCTTCATCCCGGATCTGGAGGGAGCCGACGGCGTCGACATCTACCAGGAAGGACTGCTGCTTGAGCCGATCCATATCGGCCTGAACCTGAACATCCCGGAGGGCTCGCTGCCGCCCAGCGACACGATTCCGGCGGACTTCTTCCACGATCCGCGCATACGCCAGGCCTTCAACTACGCCTTCGACTACGAGGCCTTCCTCAATGGCCCGCTGGCCGGCTTTGGCGATTTCCATCCTCACTACATCCCAAAGGGCATTTTCGGCTACGACGAGACGGCGCCCGTCTACGCCAAGCAGGACAAGGAAAAGGCGGAAGCCCTCTTCAAGGAAACGGGCTACTGGGACAAGGGCTTCACGGTCTCGATCATCACCGAGGAGGCAAACCTTTTCGCAGCTGCCTCGCTGATCCTCAAGGACTCCCTCGAGAAGCTCAATCCGAAGTTCCGCGTCAACGTGCTCTCGGTGGCGGAGGCTGTCTTCGACGAAGCCCACGCGCAGAACCCGATGCAGTACGCCATGTGGGCGAAGAACGCGGATCCGGCCGCCGACCCGCACGCCTATCTGATGGCTTATGTCCATCCAGAGGGCGACTGGGGCGAGGTGCACGGCTTCGCCAAGGGCTACCGCGACCCGGCCAAGATCGCCGACCTGATCGATCGCGGTGGCGTCGAGCTCGATCCGAAGAAGCGGGCGGCGATCTATGCGGAGCTGACGCGCCTCCTCTTCGACGACCCGATGTGGATCATCCCCGCCCAGGAGGGCGTGACGATGGCCTATCGCGACTGGGTGAAGGGCTTCGTCATGCAGCCGCTGTGGCCGCGCCCGAGCCTCAAGTTCGCGCTGATGAGCAAGTGAGCCGGCGCAGCGACTGACGACGTCGAACAGGCCGACCGCCCCGGGCAGCACCGCCCGGGGCGGACCCCCACGACCCGATTCGCCGGAACGGACACGCGATGCAGATCCGCGACTACATCCTGCGGCGCCTCATGGTGCTGCCGATCCTGATCATCGGCACGTCGATCATCGTCTTCGTGCTGACGCGCGTCGGCGGTTCGCCGATCGGGATCTATCTCTCCCACGAGATGGGCCCCGAGCAGGTCCAGCAGATCCGCGAGCGCTTCCATCTCGATGACCCTCTGCCCGTGCAGTATTTCTACTGGGCGAAGGGCGTTCTCTCGGGCGACTTCGGCTGGTCGGGTGTTTCCGCGGCGCCGGTGACGGCCGTCTTTCCGTCAAAGCTCGCTGCGACGATGGAGCTTGCGATCGCAGCGGGCATCGTCGCGGTCACCCTCGGCATCTGGCTCGGCACGATCGCCGGCGCGCGCCGCAACAAGTGGCCAGATCACGTCATTCGGGTCGTTTCCATCGCCGGCGCCAGCCTGCCGCTTTTCTGGTTCGCGATCCTGCTCCTGATCGTCTTCTGGGTGCACCTCGGCTGGTTCCCGATTGGGCGCAGCGACCCCGTCATCTTCGACAGCATCGCCCATCCGACGGGCTTCTACACGATCGACGCCCTGATCGCGCTCAGCCCACGGGCCTTCTGGGACGCGGTCTGGCACCTGATCCTGCCGGCAATCGCGCTCGGCTACGGCGCTACCGCCATCGTTTCGCGGATGATGCGCTCCTCGCTGGTCGAGGAACTGCAGGAGGAATATGTCGAGGCGGCGCGCGCCAAGGGCCTGCCGGAACGCCTCGTCCTGAAGCGCCACGCCCGCCGCAACGCCTTGATCCCGACCGTGACGGTGATCGGCCTCACCTTCGGCTTCCTGCTGCAAGGCACCGTCGTCGCCGAGATCATCTTCCGCTGGCCGGGCCTCGGCCGGTGGATGGCGGACGCCGTGCTGCGCGGCGACCAGGCCACCATCATGGCCTACGTGATGTTCGCCAGCATCCTGTTCCTCTTCGTCAATCTCGTGGTCGACGTGGTCTACGCGTACCTCGACCGTCGCGTCGTGCTGGGAGAGTGACGATGGTCGATGCCAGCCTGTCCCGACCACCTGTCCGGCAAGCTCCAGTGGAGACCGCCGCCCGGGTCCGCCTCCGCCGCGCGCTCGAGCTCACCGGGCGGGTGCTGACGGACCCGACCACGGTGATCGGGCTCGTCATCATCGTCCTGATGCTCGCCATGGCCCTGCTGGCACCGGTGATCACGACGCCGAACGTTCCGGATCCCTACCAGATGCCCCGCGACTGGGGCGCTGTCCGCAAGCCACCGCTCACGGAGGGGCATTTCCTCGGGACCACCAACAATGGCGGCGATGTTCTCTACGGTGTCATCTGGGGCGCCCGCACCTCGCTCTATCTGTCGCTGCTCGTCGTCTCGATCACGGTCGTGGTGGGAACGATCATCGGCAGCATCGCCGGCTTCCTCGGCGGCCGTTTCGACAACGTGCTGATGCGCATCGTCGACGTCTTCCTGTCGATCCCCGAGCTGATCTTCGCCCTTGCGATCGCGGCCGTGCTGGGTCCGTCCTTCACCAACATCGTCCTCGCCCTCGCCGTGACGTTCTGGGTGAAGTACGCCCGCATCATGCGCGCTCAGATCATGCGGGTGAAGCAGAACGACTATGTCGACGCCGCCCGCGTCATCGGTGATTCGAAGCTGCGCATCTACTTCAAGGACATCCTGCCGAACTCGATCACGCCGGTGATGGTACAGGCGACGATGGACATGGGCCACGTCGTCCTCGTCGGTGCGACGCTCGCCTTCATCGGCTTGTCGGAGGCCGGCATCGCCGAATGGGGCGTGCTCGTCTCCGAGGGGCAGGCCGGCATCTCTTCCGGCCGCTGGTGGGCCTCCACCTTCCCCGGCCTGATGGTGTTCCTCTGGGCACTCGCCTTCAACCTCGTCGGCGACGGCCTGCGCGACGCCCTCGATCCGCGCACGGAGGGCCGGTGATGCTGACCAACCTCGAGGAAAACGCCGCCATCGTGCGCGCGCCCGACGTCATCGCCTCGGTGCGCGACCTCAAGATCCATTTCACCGGCAAGCGCGGGATGGTGCACGCCGTCGACGGCATCACGTTCGACATCCGCGACGGCGAGACCCTCGGCCTCGTCGGCGAGACGGGGTGCGGCAAGAGCGTGACGGCGAGGGCGTTCCTGCGGCTCGTGCAGACGCCGCCCGGCGTCTACGCCGGCGGCTCGATCACCTTCCGGCCGCGCCGCGTCTGCGACGATTGCGGGGGCGCCGGATGCCGCGAATGCGACGGTACCGGACGCGTCGCGGCGCATTGCCCGGCCTGCGGCGGCAAGGGGTGCCGTACGTGCGCGGGCACCGGCGAGGAGACGCTCGACCTCCTGTCGATCCCGGACGCGCAGATGCGGGCGCTCCGAGGCAACCGTATCGCGATGATCTTTCAGGACCCTGGAAAGGCGCTCAATCCCGGCCTGACCATCCGCGACCAGATCGCCGAGGTGTTCCTGCAGCACCGCACGGCGGAAATCCTTTCGGCCGCCGGCATCTCGTCCGAGGACGTGCTGTTGCGCCGGCAAGCGAGCCAGAAGAGCCGCGTTTTCGAGAAGATGCTGCTTGCCGTGCCGCCGCTGCGCAGCGGCCGAAACCGCATCGACGCGGCGCTGGACACGATGGTGGCCGACGCGCTCGCGCAGACGCAGATCCCGAACCCGCGCAAGGTGATGGAGCGTTACCCGCACGAGCTTTCGGGCGGCATGCGCCAGCGCGTGATGATCGCCCAGGCGCTTGCGTGCAATCCCGACCTGTTGATCGCCGACGAGCCGACGACGGCGCTCGACGTCACCGTGCAGGCACGCATCCTCGAGCTCATCCGCGAACTGCAGCAGCGGCACAAGACGGCCGTGCTCTATATCAGTCACGACCTCTCACTGGTGCGCCGCGTCTGCGACCGCGTCATGGTGATGTACGCCGGCCGGATCGCCGAGACGGCGACGTCGCCGCAGCTGTTCCGCCGCCCGACGCATCCCTACACGCGCGGACTGCTTGGTGCGTTGCCGGGGCGTGGTGCCCACCGCGGCAGGCTCGCCGCGATCGACGGCACGGTCCCGGAACTGGTCAACCCGCCGGCTGCCTGCCGCTTTGTCGGCCGCTGCCCGGACGAGGTTGTGACCTGCTCCCGGGCCGATCCGTCGATGGTCGAGATCGAGCCCGAGCACGCTGCCGCCTGCTTCGTTCACGCACCGCCGCCGGCAAAGGGCCCGACCCCGCGGGCCGGGGGGACGCCATGACCATGACGGCCGATGCCAGCCTCGCCCGCCTACCGGCGAGTGCGCGCGACGACCTCGTCGTCAGCGTGCGCGGGTTGCAGAAGCACTTCCCGATCAAGGAGGGCGCGCTGCAGCGCGTCGTGGGGCAGGTGCGCGCCGTCGACGGCGTCAGCTTCGATATCAGGCGCGGCGAGACCCTCGGGCTCGTCGGTGAATCCGGCTGCGGGAAGACCACCCTCGGGCGCTGCGTCGCCGCCCTCAGCGACGCGACCGGCGGTGGTATCTATTTCGGCCTCACCGCCGAGCATCGTGATCGTCTGGACGCGCTGCTTGCCGTGCCGGAGGCAAACCGCGGTGACGCGGAGCGTCGGGCGCTGGCCGAAATCGAGGCGGCGCACCGCATCGACCGCCTGCAGGGCAACGCGTGGCGCAATTTCCGGCGCAACTGCCAGGTCGTCTTCCAGGACTCGTTCGCCTCCCTGAACCCGCGCCACCTCGTCAAGGACATCGTCGGTCGGCCGCTGGAGGTCTATCGCGAGGCCTCGGGCGCGGCGCTGACGGAGCGGGTGGTGGAGCTTCTCGAGCAGGTCGGCCTCGGCCGGCAGCACCTCTACCGCTACCCGCACCAGTTCTCGGGCGGTCAGCGCCAGCGCATCTCGATCGCCCGCGCGCTCGCCCTCAATCCCGAGTTCATCGTCCTCGACGAGCCGACGAGCGCCCTCGACGTCTCGGTGCAGGCGCAGATCCTCAACCTGCTGCACGACCTGCAGCAGCAGCGGAACCTCGCCTACCTGTTCATCACCCACAACCTCTCGGTCGTCCGCCACATGGCCGACCGCATCGTCGTCATGTATCTCGGTCGCGTCGCCGAGGCGGGCCCGACCGAGGCGATCTTCGACCGGCCGGAGCACCCCTACACGGGCGCCCTGCTCGCCGCGAACCCCGACCTTGCCGACGATCTCGATAGTGCCATGCGGACGCTCGAGGGCTCGGTGCCGGACCCGGCCCGCCCGCCCCAGGGCTGCCGCTTCCACACCCGCTGCCCTGTCGTCACTGCGGCGTGCGGCTGGGAGGTCGACGACATTGTGCGCTGGCTCGCCGACCGCGAAGCGATGTTCGACGCGCTTTCGGGCGTCGAGCGCAAAGACGCCTTCGAGGCCGATCTCGTCTTCGACAATGACGATGCGGCGGCGCGGCTATCGGCGGCGCTGCGCTCCGACGCCGTGCCGGCGGCGATGCGCGACGCGGCAGAGGAGATCGAGGCGCGCGGCCGCAAACTCCACATTCGCTTCCGCCGGGTCGGCGAGGTCCAGTTGACGGTGCGCGGACCCGGACACGAAGCGGCGTGCGTACGAACAGATGTCTGCGTCTGATCGGCCGGCATCCTTCATCGCCGCGCGCGACATTCTCGCCGAGCACGACAAGCCCCCGTTGCGATTGAGGATCGGGCTTGCGACGGGCGAGGTCGCGTCCGGCATCGTCGGCGGCGCTGCGCGAAAGAGCTTCACGTTCTACGGAGAGACGGTGAACCTCGCCCAGCGCCTGGAGCAGGCCTGCAAGCTCACGCGGACGCGCCTTCTGATGTCCGCCGAGACCTTTGCAGCCTTGCGCTCGGCGGACCTGAGGGAGGCACTGCAGCCGATCGACGTCGCCCAGACGGCGGGTGCCCCAAAGAGGGAACTTTGGACATTGCGGGGCTCGGGCCGCTGATCGGGGGAACACCAGTGGCACTGATGGTGATCGGCGGACGGCTCTGGCACGGCTCCTGAGTTTCCTGCCGCGCGGACACGAGGCGGAAACCGGCGCACCACCCGGAGCACTGCGTCCCGGCCCTCTCTGCTGCGCGACATGGTGGTCGGCGTTCTGGATCGGGTCTGCTTCGCGGACACCGCCTGCATCCCCATCCAACTGGCCTTCCGCTCCCTCGTCGCCGTCATGGCGCGGAGGAGCTGCCGCGTCCTGGACTGGGGATGGCTCAACGGTGGATCCGGCAACCACCGAAGACCACCTGCATCTCCATCAAACCCCTCGACGCGACTGGCCAAAGGGCATTTTGCAACTGGGCGACCGGCTCGGGATGGGCTGGCGGCGAGACAGGCTGCCAGCAGCCGCCGAGCGTCTACGCCCTTGGGCAGCGCCGCGAGCTCGAACGCGCGGCAAGACATAATATAAGTCAGTCCTGCTGACATAAGTCGTCCTTCAGCATTCGGTCAAGGCTGCCGCCGCGCTGCGAGCAAACGCGGGAGGCAAAATCCCATTTTGCATCACTGTCGCATTTTGCGTCTGTGAGATCACCCCGCAGAACCTTGCGAGCGCGACACCTGCAGTGCTCGTCGCGGAGATTCGCGCGCTTTGAACGTGGCACACCGCTTGCAATGGTGATCTCCAGAATAACGATGACTGGTCCATGCGGACGAGCCACGACAAGAACGAAGGGGGAGGTCCTGCAGGCGCTGCGTCTTCTCAAGACGCGTGGCCCGTGGGTTCGGGAAGACGGCAACAGTCGCTCGAACTTGAATCCACAACGGTCCGCGGGTCTCGGCGCTTTCTGAACATCCGTAACCTTTGCCGATGCCAAACGCCGGTCGCGACGCGATCGACGCTTGACCGTCGCCTCGCATCACCGTGGCCGAGCGGCCGCCGGGGAGGTTCGCGGCGCGGAAATCGAAGTGGTCTCCGACTCCCAGAAGAGGATGGAACACATGGCTAGTACGCTGACGCTCAACAAGATAACGGCGCAGAAGGGAATCCCGGTCGGTGATGCGGCGCGCAAGATCGCCGATCTCGGCTGGAACCCGTCCTACGTCCAGGAAGCGATGACGTTCCCGACCGACTACAAGATCGTGAAGACGCCGAAGGATCCGATGAAGCAGGTCCTGCGGTCGTACTTCCCGATGCAGGAAGAGAAGGACAACCGGGTCTACGGCGCGCTCGATGCGGCCCTTCGCGGCGACATGTTCCGCAATGTCGAGCCGCGCTGGGTCGAATGGATGAAGCTGTTCCTGGCGATCATCCCCTTCCCGGAGATCTCGGCCGCCCGCTCGATGGCGATGGTCGCCCGGCTCACCCCCGGCGAAGAGCTCCGCACCGGCTTCACGATGCAGATGGTGGACGAGTTCCGGCACTC